>Ga0209536_100000082_pt1 | contig 132867 bp, 130 predicted proteins | sample DeeMarSeWOR28_12_FD_187461 | JGI IMG/M metagenome (GOLD analysis project Ga0209536, IMG submission 187461) | Marine sediment microbial communities from White Oak River estuary, North Carolina - WOR-2-8_12 (SPAdes) (version 2) | ecosystem: Environmental > Aquatic > Marine > Intertidal zone >...
GAGATGATGCGCGTGATGCACGTCGGGCCGGGCGCCTGATCGAGCGAGCGATCGGCAGCAGGAAAAGGGGGGTCGCCGCAAGGCGGCCCCTTTTTCATTGGTCACCGAACGTTTGCGATGGCTACCGGCTCCGCTCCTCCCACGCCACCGCAAACAGCTCGGGGACCTGTCCGGGTAGCACCCCCTGAGGTTGCAGTACCACCTGGGTCTCGTGCGTGAGCGGATGCCCCTCCACCCACCCTCGGCTCACCACCAGGAGCCGCTGCGGCACGCCCACCAGTTGGGGAAGGACGCCACCGCCCTGCGAGAGGCGATCGCGCAGCGCGACGACCGAGCCGACGCCCTGCTCCCCCCGTTGCCCGATCACTGTTGAGGCGCCCTGTGCGCCGATGCCCGGGAACGCGGCCAGTACCCGCTCCGATGCAGTGTTCACATTGAGCCGGCCGTCCCCCCACACGGTGACGTACGGGGCGATGGCCGCGGCGATGTCCTCGGTGAACCCGGCGATGTGGGGCAGCTCCTCGAGCCGCCTGAGCGGCCGGTTGGGCGGGGCGAACCCGGAGCCGCTGGCGGCATACGCCTCGGCCTCCGCCCCCCGCGGCCGGGGGACACCGTCGGGGTCGCGCCAGTCCATGACCGCTGCGGTGAGCCTACGCGCCTCGCCCTCGCCCACGAACGTGCCGAGGAACGCGGCCAATGTGCCCTCGTCCGCATTGTTCAGATCGATCCGCGAATTGAGATCGACCACCGCCACCTGAAACCGTGCGTCGCCCAGTGCCTGCACGCCCAGGCGCTCGAGTCGGCTCACCACTGTCGGGTACACGCGGGGCAGGTCGCCGAAGTCGCTCGTCGCGGCAAAGGCGGCCCGTAGCTCCTCGAGCGCCACCGCCACACCGCTCTCCGCCGCCGCCCTGGCCTGGGCCGCAGCGCGCAGGTTCACGACCACGTCCGACTGCCGCCTGACGGTGCTCACCGCCGCCGCTGCGACGGCCGCGAGCACCACGATGAGCCACAGCACCAGCATGAGCGCGACCCCACGCTCGGACCGCATCCGCCGCATCAGGGGTACCCTCCCACGCGCGGTGCCACCAGCATCTGTGCGCCGATCGGCCCATCGGCATCCCAGAACACGAGCGACAGCAACGCCGGCGGCGAGGGGAGCGGTGCCATGGCACCGGGCAGCCGGGGCTGCACTCGGCCAGGGATCACGATCTCCGCATCGAAGCCGGTCACGCCGGGTAGCCGGAGCACGGTGAGCTTCGGTGCGGCGATCCCCTGCGGGTACGCCGCCAGTGTGAGCCCTTCGGCGGTGGCCTCGACGGTCACGTGCCAGTCCGCATCCGCCGTGAGCGGTGGCGTGCCGCCGGCGGTGACGAAGCTCAGCCGGTCGCGCGGCGGCCCGCCCATGACGTCGCTGTCCTCGAGCAAGAAGGTCTGTCGCTGTGCCATCTCGGCCTGCCGCGCGGTCCTGAGTGCCTCGGCGAGCACCGCCTTGAACGCGATCTCCCGTTGCAGCACGTCACGTTGCGTGGTGACCCGAGCCTCGGTGTCGAGTGCGACGCCCACGATGCCGTACACCAGCAGTGCCACCACGCCGGTCACGACGATCGCGACCAGCAGCTCGAGCAGGGTGAATCCGTTCCGACGTGTCACTGTCCGCTCGCCACCAAGCGCCTGAGCGCGAACTCGCGCCCGTCGGGAAACCCGACGGTCACGGTGAGGAGACTCGTGCTCCCTGTCCACGACTGGAGCGTGGTGGTGCGGGTGAATCCGTCGGGCAGCTGCTCGGTTGCGGGGAGCGCTATCCCCACATCCACCACCGCCAGCTCCATACCCGACTCGGCGTAGGAGACGGCGGTGGACCACGCCTCGAGGTCGCGCGCCGTGCGGGTGGCCTGCGTGAACAGTCCCAAGAACGCGACGCCCACCATGCCAAGGATGACGAGCGCGATCATGGTCTCGAGCAGGGTGAGCCCGCGCCGGTTCACGGTTGCTCCAGCGTGCAGCTCAGGGGGTCGAGTGGCACGCCACCACCGTTCGCCGCGGTCTGGATGTCGTAGGCACAGGTGCCGAGCGGCGAGGCGACGATCGTGGCAGCCGGACCGTCGTAGCGATCGACCCGCCCGCGTGCGAGCGCTCCTTCGGACAGCGACGACCCGCCCTGCACGGACCAGTCGCCCGAGGGGGTGAGATCGAGGTACACCGTCTCGCCGCGGGTGAGTGCCAAGCGGCGTGCGACGCGGAGCGGTTCGGCGAGTGCGGTGGTGTCGGCCGGCTCGGGCGGCAGGAAGGCCGGCGCCACCACCCCGACCGCGATCACCATGACCACGAGCACCACGATGATCTCGACGAGAGTGAATCCCGCCTCGGTCACACTACCAGAGCCGCCAACTCTCACTCCGTTACCGCCGTTTCCGCCGTTGCACCGTCCCGTCTTTCCCGCCGCTACACCGCCCCGCCGTTCCGCCGTTCCCGTCGCTCCCGCCGTTGCACCCTCCCGTCGTTCCCGTCGTTCCCGTCGCTCCCGCCGTGTCTCACTCCCAACTCGTAATGTCCGCGTCTTCCCCCTCTCCACCGGGCACCCCATCCGATCCCAGCGTCAGCAGGTCGAAGCCCTGAGGGTTCTCGGTGCCGGGGCTGCGGTAGATGTACGGCCGGTCCCACGGGTCGACCGGCACGTCCTTGCGCAGATACGGCCCGCGCCAGTTGCGCGGCTCGGGCTCCGCGGCGGGCTTGGTGCGGAGCGCCTCGAGACCCTGCTGGGTGGTAGGGTAGCGGCCGTTGTCGAGCCGGTAGTTGTCGAGCGCCACGCTCAACAGCTCGATCTGCGTGCGGGCAGTGGCCCCGCGGGCCTCCGAGACGCGCCCGATGATCTGCGGGGCGACCAGGCCAGCCAGCAGGCCGAGCACGATGATGACCACGAGGATCTCGATCAGGGTGAGTCCCCGCTCGGTGCGGAGCGTATCGCGAATGGCGGATGACGAAGGCATGGTCTGAACCCGCATCAGAAGACGGAGGTGTTGATGGAGTAAATGGCCTGGAGCATCGCCAGCGCGACGAAGCCGACGAGCACGCCGAACACGACGATCATGATCGGCTCGATGAGGGCAACGGCCGTCTTGACGCTGCGGCGCACCTCACCCTCGAAGGTGTGGGCCACGCGGATGCACAGGTCCTCGAGCCGGCCGCTCTCCTCGCCCACCGCGAGCATCTGCACGGCGAGCGGCGGCAGCGCGTCTTTCGTGGCCTGGGCCAGCGAGCCGCCCTCGGACACGATGCCCGTGGCGCGCTCGAGCGCTGCTGCCAGCTCCAGGTTGGTGACGGACGCGCGCGCGATCCGGAGCGCCGGCACAAGCGAGGTGCCGTTGCCGAGCAGGAGACCGAGCGTCCGCGTGAACCGCGCCGTGAGCAGCTTCACCTCGAGATCGCCGAGCACGGGCAGGCGCAGGCGGTTGGCGTGCCACGCGCGCTGCACTTCCGGCTGGCGGTACCGCTCGATGCCGAGGGCTACCGCGCCCGCAATGGCGAGCCCGATGGCCCACCAGAACCGGGAAACGATCTCGCCCAGCCAGATCATGCTGCGGGTGGTGAACGGCAGCGTGCCGCCCACGTCCTCCAGGATGCCCGCGAAGCGCGGCACCACGAACAGCAGCAGCACCGTGATGCCGAGGCTCGCCACGACCGCCATCAGCGCGGGGTAGAGCAGCGCGGACTGCACCTGTGAGCGGAGCTCGTCGCTCTCCTCCATGAAGTCGGCGAGCTGCTCGAACACGGTGTCGAGCGTGCCGCTCGCCTCGCCGGCGCGGACCATGGCCGGCGCGATGGCGGGGAAGTAGCTCGGATACCTCGCGAGTGCGGACGAGAGATCGTCCCCGCCGCGCACCGCCTCTTGCACTGCGGCCAGTGTCTGGGCCAGGCCGTCGTGGCCGGCCTGCTCCGCCGTGATCGCCAGCGCCCGATCCACCGGCGTGGCGGCGCCGAGCAGTGCTCCGAAGTTGCGTGCCCAACGCGTGACCGCAGGGCGACGGCCCAGCTGGCGCCGCCGCTTGCGGCTCGCCGGGGCCAGCTCCCGAATCTCGACGGGGTAGAGGTCCCGTCGGCGCAGCTGCTCCAGTAGGCCCTGCTCGGAGGCGACCTCGACGACGCCGTCCACGATCTCGCCGGTCCCGGTGGATGCGCGGTACCGGAAGCGCACGCTCACCCCGCCGTCTCTTCGCTGGCGATGCGCAAGGCTTCGGCGATGGTGGTCTCGCCCTCGGCGGCCTTGGCCCAGGCGGCCCGCTCGAGCGGTACCATGCCTGCCACCTCGGCGTCGTGGCGCAGCTGATCGAGCGTGGCGCCGCGCGCCACCGCCGATCGCAGGCCCTCGGTCATCACCATCAACTCGTACACGCCCGCGCGGCCCCGGTAGCCCGTGTGCGCGCAGTAGCCGCACCCGCCCCCGCTGCGAAAGCGCCGCATGCCCTTCCCGAACCCGGCCGCCTCGGCCCGGCGGTTCTCCTCGGCGTTCGGGCGGTACGGGACCTTGCACTCCGGACAGATGGTCCGCACCAGCCGCTGGGCCAGGATGCCCTGCACCGTGGCGGCCACGAGATAGGGCTCGACACCCATGTCGAGCAGCCGCGTGACGCCGCCCGGCGCGTCGTTGGTGTGCAAGGTGGAGAACACCAGGTGTCCCGTGAGCGCCGCCTGGATCGCGATCTCGGCCGTCTCGCGATCACGCATCTCACCGACCATGATCACGTCGGGGTCGTGCCGCAGGATCGAGCGCAGCGCCGAGGCGAAGGTGCGCCCGGCCCGTGGGTTCACGGGGATCTGTGTCAGCCCCTCGACCTGGTACTCCACCGGGTCCTCGACGGTGATGATCTTGACCGCGGACGTGTTGATCCGCCGGAGAGCCGCGTAGAGGGTCGTCGTCTTGCCCGACCCGGTGGGCCCCGTGACGAGGATGATGCCGTTCGGGCGTTGGATCAGCCGGCTGAAGCGCCGCTCCGTATCCCCGTCCATCCCGAGCGCACCCAGGTCCCGGATGCCCATGGCGCGGTCGAGGATCCGGAGCACCACGCCTTCCCCATGCACGGTCGGGAGCGTGGAGACGCGCACGTCGAGCTCGCGATCGGACAGCCGGAGCCGGACGCGGCCGTCCTGCGGCACCCGCCGCTCGGCGATGTTCAGGTTCGCCATGATCTTGAGCCGGCTGATCACGGCGGCCTGGTACTGCCGCGGGTGCGTCGCGACGTCGTGCAGCACGCCGTCGATCCGCTGGCGTACCCGAAGGCCGTCCGTGGTGGATTCCACGTGCACGTCGCTCGCCCGATGCTCCAGCGCCTCGAGCAGCATCAGGTTGACGAGCTTGATCACGGGAGCCCTGCTGGCGAGTGCGCGCAGGTCGTCGAGCGCCTCCCCCTCGCCGTCGCTCGCGCCGACCTCCACAGCCTCGAGGTCGAGCGTCTCGGAGCCGCTGTCCGACTGTGCCGAGAGGATTGCGGCCTCGATCTCCGCGGCTTGCGCGTCGATCAGCGTGATGGGCTTCTCGAAGGTGAGGCGGAGCTCGTCTACGACCGTGGCGTCGAGCGGGCGGCCCGTGGCGATGCGCACGCTCCCGTCGGGCGCGATGTCGAGCGGCAGCAGGCAGTGCTGCTCGAGGTACTTGGGCGAGAGTCGCTGCGCCAAGGGCCCCGTGGCCGCGTCACGCAGGTCGCGGCTTGCGGGGCTCCCGTTCCCTCCGGCGGGCGCCGCCGGCCGGTCCGACGATCCGGTCACGCGCTCCTCGCTCAGGGGTTCTCCTGCGGCGGCGTGCTGTCGGGAACGAGCGGCTCGAGACCGTCGACACCGCCGAGCCGGTCGCGCGCCCGCTCCAAGAGCGCGGCCGCGTCCTCGTCGGTGAGGATCACGTACGGTGTGACGAAGATCGCCAGCTCGGTGCGCGTCCGCTGCGTGCTGCGGCTCTTGAACAGATACCCGAGCAGCGGGATGTCCTTGAGCAGGGGAATCCCGCTCTCGACCACCTCGTCGGCCTCGTCGATCAGCCCGCCGATGATCACCGTCTGCCCGTTGCGGACCAGCGCACTGGTCTCGGCCTCGCGCGTGCTGATCACCTGCGCGCCCAACGCGGCGTCGACGGTCTGCGTGGTGAGCGAGCTGACCTCCTGGAGGATCCGGAAGGTGACGTATCCGTCGTCGTTGATCGTGGGGATGACGGTGAGCTGGATGCCCACGTCCCGGTACTGCACCGTCTGATCCACCACCACGTCGAGCCCGGTGCGAGTGGACTGCGTGAACGGGACCTGGCTGCCCACGAGGATCCGCGCCTCCTCGTTGTTGAGCGCCACCACGTGCGGCTGCGACAACACACTCACGTCGGTTTCGGTTGCCAGCGCGCGGATCACGGCGCGGACGTCGATGTCTTCGGTCAACCGGATGGCCCGCAGCACGAAGTCCTGGGTGTTGCCCAGCTGCTCGTCGGTGAAGCGCTGCGCGCCCAGACGTCCCGTAATGGCAGCGCTCTGATCCGAGTTGGTGGAGAACACCGACCAGTTGATGCCGTACTGCGTGGCGTCGTCCAGCCGCACCTCGGCGACATAGACCTCGAGCAGCACCTGTGCGGGTCGGACGTCGAGTGCCTCGATGGTCTCACGCAGGATCGGGTAGTTGGGCGGCTCGGTGCGGATCACGAGGGCGTTGGTGGCGAGATCGGGCACGATGGTCGTGCTCGCGCTGGGGCCCGCCTCGCCGCCGCCGGCCGCTTCGTCGGCAGCTTGCGTTACGGTGGGCGTCGACGGCGCGGTGATCACCGGCAGCGGATTGGTGCGGCGCATGTCGAGCGCCTGGAGATCACGCTGCCGGAACCCCTCGAGCGTGTTGCTGAGGCTGCGGTCGCTCAGCGCCTGCACCCGCGGCCGTGGGGAGACCTGTGCGATCGTGACGCCGTACACCTGCGCCAGGGTCGTCGCCAGCTCCGACGCGGTGGCGTGCTTGAGCCGATACACGTAGGTCCGACGGCCCGCCTCGCCGTCGACCCGTGCGTCGAGCTGCTGGAGCAGCTCGAGGTAGCGCGCGACGTTCGACGCGTGGTCGGTGATGATGATTCCGTTCGAGCGTGGCACCGGCTCCAGCCGGGCGAGCGGACTGGCGAGCTGCTCGAGCAGGGCGATCCCCTCGTCGGGGCTGATGTATTCGAGCGGGACCACCTGGGTCACCAGGCCCACGGGTCTCGGAGTGGGCAACTCTTTCCCGAAGTTGATCGGTCCCGTTGCCGGCGCGTTCTCGGCCAAGGCCACCTGGGCCACCGAGCCACGGTTGATCAATACCAGGCCCTCGCTCTCGAGGATCGCCTCGAGCACCCCGCCAACGTCGCGGAACGGCACCGGCGCAGGCGTCGCGTACGTCACCCGCTTGGCCGGCACGTCCTCGGCGATGAGCACGTTGAGCCCGAGCACCGTCGTGAGGCTGCGAATCACGTCCCGCACGTCGGCGTTGGCATAGTTGAGCGTCATCCCTTGCTGCGCAACGGCCCCGGTGCAGGGGACGGCAAAGGCGCCGAGGGCGATGAGCGATCCCGCCAGCAGCGGCCGACGGATCCATCCAGCGATCACTGCGACCTCCCGGAGAGTGACTGGAGCCTGAGCCTGCGCACGCCCGAGCTGCCGCGCAGAACGACCATTGTGTCGGAGATGGACTCCAGTTCGTACACGCTCACCCGATCCCCGATGCGGTAGATCTCGGCACCCGGGATGGAGGGGTTCGCGTCGATGAGGGCGACCGCACCCGACGGGCCGGTTGCCACTCCGAAGAGTTGCAAGCGTGGTGCCACCGGTGCGTTTGTGGGTCTGGCCGGCTGCTGAGCCGCCTGGAGTGCAGGCGGAACGTAGCGCTCGGCCGGCGGCTGCCGGTTGCGATCGAACGGGTCGGTGCGGGCGATACCCTCATAGGTGAGGAGGGCTGCCGCCTGGGCACTCGGGTCGATTGCCGGTGCGGCGGTCGCCGCTTCGTCGGCGGGTACCGACGGCAGCCGCACGCTGAGCGGGAACGCCTGGAGCACGACCGCCGCGACGGCGATCCCGGCGGCGGTCCGCAACAGCGTGCGGGCTCGCCGGCGCGTCACGGTGTACCGCCGCGATTACGGTAGTATCCGTGCAGGCTCACCGACGCCGTGAGCAACTCGACCGTTCCCCGACCCGCCGGGACCTGACCCACACGCAGCTCGTCGACCACCAGCAGCTTCTCCCCGTTCTGCAAGTAGAACAGCAGGTCCACCAGGCCGTAGATGTCACCGCGCACGCTGATCCGGGCGGGGATCTCGGTGATGCCTTCGGTGTCCGCCGGTCGGCTGACGGCGTCCACCCGGTCCAGCTCCACGCGGCTTTCGGTTGCGTAGCGATTGAGCAGGAGCTGGAGGCTCGACGCGGCGACGGCAGCGGTCTCCCCCTCGAGCAGCTGGCGGGCGGCGGCGGTGCGCTCCCGTTCCAAGGCCGCCAGCCTGTCGCGCACCGTGTCTTCGCGCTCGACCAGCGACTCGAGGCGCGCCAGCTGCTCCGCGTGCATCGCGATCTGGTCCTCGCGGTCCAGCCAGCGCCGCGCCTGCGGCAGCACCACGAGCACGGCGACCAGCGCGACCGCGCTCACCGCGGCACCGCCGATGACGACGATCCGCTCGCGGCTATTGAGCCGGCGGAGCGTATCGGAGAGCCAGCGAGAAGCTTTCATAGTCCTCGTTGCCGAGCTGCGTGCGCGTGGTCGCGGTACGGAAGCGCACGTCGGACAGCGCGTCGCTTGCTTCGAAGGTGGGAATGAGCAGCGCAGCGTCGCGCGCGTAGCCGTCCAGCTCCCACTCGTCGCCGGTGGCGCTCAGGCTGCGGAGGTGGGCGTCGGCCGGGAGCAGCCGCGTCACGAGCAGCAGGGCCTCGAGCGGGTCCTGCCGCTCGCGGGCGACGGTGGCAAGTGTGGTCACCTCCTCCTCGGCGGCCGCGATGTCCGCCAGGAGTTGCTGCACCTCGGCCGCCTCGGCTTGCCGCTCGTCGATCCGGCGCTGGATCTCGTCGAGCGTGCGGGTACGGCGCAGGTCCACCGACCACGCCGCGGCAAACAGCGCGGCGATCAGGGAAGCCACCGCTACGGCGCCGCGCCGCCAGGCGCGCATCCGCTGCCGCCGCTCGAGCGCCGGGGAGGTGAGCGTCAGCTCGTCCGGTTCGTCGATGCCGAGCAGGGCGCCGCTCGCGCCGGCGAACGCCTCCGTGCTGCCCGGGGGCGGCGGGACGGCCTCGACGGTCAATCCTGCGGCATCCAACTCGTCGGCTAGCGACTCGCGCCACGGGTAGAGGAAGCAAGGTGCTCCAGTGTCGGACACCGCGCGCACCGCAGCCACGATCGCGTGCACGTCGGTCGGGAGCTTCCTGATCGTTGTGACCCGACCATCGCGCAACTCGACCACCGCACAATCGCGGTCGTGCGGGTCGGCCATGACGACGCGTGCGTGCGTGACGTTGTGCGCAGCGAGATGCCGGGCGAGTGCGACCGGGGCGGGCTCGACCCGCTCCACGGGTCCGAGCCGCGAGAGCGCCTCGGCCATGCGATCGAACTCCGCCGCTCGTGCCGCCACCACCAGATCGTCGTCGCGCACGCCCGCCACGAGCGCCTCGTCGCGGATCGGGAAATAGCGCTCCGGATCGAGGGCCACCATGCGGCGGCGCTGCTCGGCGGAAAGCGCCGGCAGCGCCAGCCGCTTGACGAACAGCGCCGACGTGTCGACCGCGACTGCGATGCGGGCACCGGTGCCGAACCGCTCGACGAGCGCCGCCACCGTCTCGGTGGGCTCGGCCGAGCTCCACTCGACCTCCATCGCTCCGGCCGGGGCGGTGCGCTTGCCACCGCGATGCAGCACGCGCAGCCGGTTCGGGCCGATCTCGATGCCGAGCGGTGTCGGGGCGATCATGCGGAAGCGGAGCTCTCGGTCATGCGACTGTGAATGTTACACCGGTTTGGTCCCTGCGACGAGGCGTACAGGGGGTAGGGGGCAGGAAGCGCGCCAGGGACAACGGTTGACAGGGTTTGGCAATCGGCGATGTGCTGTCGGTATCGCAGACGAAGGTGGGGGCAGACGCAACGAGCCCCGGCCGAGGCGCCGGGGCTCGTCAGTGTCTGCGGAAGCTGAGCGAGTGCGCTCTAGAAGTAGCCGTCCGACAGGGTCTTCATGAACGCGACGATCGCGGCTTCCTCGTCGGGAGTGAGCCCGAGGTTGCCGAGCTCGTCAGCGTTGACGTTGGTCGCGACTTCAGGATCGGGCCACACCTCCACGTCGCGCGTGTTGTAGAAATGCACGACCTCTTCCAGCGTCTTGAAGACGCCATTGTGCATGAAGGCCTTGGGGAATCCCTTTCCCGGACCCTTGGCTACGTTGCGCAGGGTCGGCACCTTGTGCTTCCCCATGTTCTCCGCGGCCATCGCCTGCCAGTCCGGGTTTGGATGAGTCGCCAGAAAACCGCCCAGGCCCGGATCGACCCAGGTTGCGCCCTGGGGATTGATCGCGGTGCCGTCGTCCAGGAGCACCTGATCCATGTCGTAGAACGGGTTCTCAGGGTTTATCGGGGTGCCGAGGTTGTCGAAGCTGAAGTCGGTGAAGAGGATTCTCTCGACTCCATCTACGAGTACGGGATCCATGACATGGCACAGTGCGCACTTGCCCTTGTCTTCGGCAATGAACAACTCCATGCCCCATGCCTCCTGCTCCGTCAACTCGACCTGACCCAGCATGTAAGCATCGAATTTGGATGAGTACTGGTTGACCTCAGCAGACGCTTCATAGGCTGCGATAGACAGGCCGATGCGATCATAGTTCTCCGCTATTTCTGCGGATGTCCCGTATGCTATCGGCTCTCCCCACGCGTCTGCCCACAACCCGGCGTATTTCGAGGCGGCAATCTTCTGTAGCACGACCTCTTTGCTGGCGTTGTTCTGCTCCACCGGGTTCAGGAAGGGGCCCAGCGCCTGCTCAGCCGCCGGGTTGCCCAGCGTTTCACCCGTGGCGCGGCCATCCCAGAAGTTGCCCCCGATGAAAAGCCCTTCGGTGGCGTCGAAATGGAAGACCGGGCTCGGTGTGGCATAAGCCGCGCTGGGGGGCTTCCGGTTGCCGAAGCGTTGCGGAACGGATCCTCGATAGACGGCTTCGTGCAGGTTGATTCCGCCTATCGGTCCCGTGAAGCCCGCGTCCGGACCGTGACACACCGCGCAGGACTGGTTGTTGTTGCCCGAGAGTGTCCTGTCGAAGAAGATGGCCTTACCGAGTTCTTCCATCGGATCCAAGTCTACGGCCGTCTTCTTGAACGATGGCACGTCGGGGCTCGAGACCTCCCGCTCCGCACAGCCCACCAACAGGGCCGCAATCGGTAGCATGAGAATGAAACGGAGTCTGGACATTGCAGTGTTCTCCATCGAGAGGGGATGACCTTGCCCTGGTCGTAGCGACAATCATTCGATAGAGATCCTGAAGTGGCGATGAGGAAAGTGTGATCGTTGTTGTCGCGCCTGTACTGCACAATTTGGAGACTTCCGCTCGCTGATTGCGACAAACGCATTGGTGTCTCGTGCGTTGGGCTGTGTGACAGTGCGTCGTGGTGCAGATGCCGCAATCAGACGAGATCAATCTCGTTACATCGCGCGCAGCGATTAGCTCTGAAATCGTCCCTCATTCCGGAGCGCATGAGGGTGCGGAACGGGTAGGACGAACGTACTGCGAATGGGAGTACGATCGTCATGCTTTGCCGGTCACGTAGGCGGTCTCTGTCGCGCGGTCCATCCCAACATGACGCTACCCATCCAATGCCGGTGCGGTCGCGTGACCGAACCGTGACACGTGACGGCTAGTGTTCCGCCGAACCATCCGGGACGAGCATCCGGCCACGATGCGAACGACAAAGCTGCGCGAGATCCTCGCAGGGCCACTGCTGCTCGCTGAGGAGCGACGGGTAGCGGTGCAGGTCGTGCCCCGAGCACGATCTTCCAGTGCGCACGCCCAGAGTCCTACGACGATTGCAGGTCGTGAATCGCAGCCGGCTCGCCGGCAATTCGGAGCGCTGGAGTCACACCTGAGCTGGTCCAACTCAGTCCGCGGCCACCATCCCCTCAGGCACGCGCGCGGCGACCACTCGGCCGCGAGCCGTGACGATGCCGTCCGCTGTGACGACAACATCGACGATCACCTTCCGGTCGGTTCGCTCCACAATGCTGCCGCGCAGCTCGAGCAACGGGCCAAGAGGAGTCGGCTTCAGGAAGTCCACGGATAGCGATGCCGTGACGAAGCGGGGCAACGTGTCCACATCGCCGTGCATCCCAGCTGTGCGCTTCGCGGCAGCAGCCGCGCTCCCGGTGCCGTGGCAGTCGATCAGCGAGGCGATCAGACCACCGTACACGTAGCCCGGAATCGCCGTGTGGTGCGGTTGCGGGACGAACGTTGCCACCGTGTGCTCGCCGTCCCAGTAGCTCTTGAGCTGGTACCCGCGCGGGTTCAGCCGCCCGCACCCATAGCAGTGCGCGACGTCGTCCGGATAGCGGTCCTGAAACGCGGTGGCTGCGTTCGCGCTCATCGCACGTCGCACGTGAGCGGGATCGAGCCCCAGTGACCGGTCGCCTGCTCGCCCTCCCGCGTGAGCCACAGATTGGTGACCCAAAACCCATCCTCCAGCGCAACGGCGCGCAGCCGTCTCCCCTCGCTCCACACGACGATGCCCTCGCCGCTCCCGCGTGGCGTCGTCACCCGCAAGAGATAACCCTCCGGCGATCCGGCCACGTGCGCCGTTGCCGTGTGCCGTTCGCCTCCCTCTCCCGGATAGGTGCACTCGTACGTGCCGCTGTGGTCGACGTAGGAGAGGTCCATCGGCCTTGGCGCGAGGAACGGCTCGGCAATGCTCCACGCGGCGGAGCGCGTCATCGGGGCGCTCGCGTTCGACAGCAGCGCGACGACCGCACCTTCCTCCGGGAACAGCAAGAGCATCGCGCGTCCCCCAACGGAGCTGCCGCCGTGGTACACGATCCGCCGCCCGTCGTGGTCGGTGCCCGTGAACCAGCCGATCCCGTACCCGGTCGGGTTGCCATTGTTGGTGAGCTGAGCGGTCCACAGCAGCTCGACGGTCTCGGGCCTCAAGAAGCCGGGCTCGAGATGCGCCATACCGAATCGCACGAGGTCCTCCGCCGTCGAGAGGAATCCCCCGCCTGCCCACTTGTAGCTGTTGTCCACGTACGGCGCGTGCAGCACCCCGCCTGCGCGGGTGCGCTCGTAAAACCGCGTCCGATACGGGACGAGGCTATCGGTGTGATCGGCGACGATGTGATCCAGCCCGAGCGGCTCGAAGACGTTGGCATCCATGAACGTCAAGAAGTTCTGGCCCGACGCTCCCTCGACGACCGCGCTGAGCAGGTTCCAGGCGTAGCTCGAATAGGAGAAACGTGTCCCGGGCTCGAATAGGAGCGTGTCGTCCTTGAAGATCGTGAGTCCCTCCTCCACGGTTTCGTAGCGGCGGGATCCGTACGTCTCGTCCCCGAGGTAGTGGCGTACCCCGGAAAGGTGCCCCGCAAGCGCCCGGCTCGTGACCGGCCACCGCTTCTCCGGAAACGTCGGCACGTAGCGCTGCACCGGAAGATCGAGGTCGAGCTGCCCGCGCTCCACCAGGAGGCCGAGGGCCGCCGCTGTGATGGGCTTGGAGACACTGCCGACGCGGAAACGGGTGAGCCGCGTTGCCGGTACCCCCTGCTCCAGATCGGCGAAGCCGAAGCCCTCGGACCACACCACCTGCCCCTCTACCCCCACCGCAACACCGAGCCCCGGCACGCCGGCCCGCTGCACCAGCTCCTGCATGATGAACCGGCCACGCTCGATTGCGGAGGTGAACCGATCGTCGACGCCGGCGTGCACGAACGCAGGGCCGGATTGCGCGGCGCTGCCACCCGCCATTCCCAGACCCATGAACACTGCCAGCATCAGCCGGGCGAGTCGCATCACTACCTCCCACCGAAGGGTCCTCATGATTGCCCGGAGACAATCTGGCCCCGACTTGCGTCCGTGGCTACGGCTGCCGGTGTCCTTCGGGGCTTGCATCTCCCGCAGGGAAAGATATCTTAGTACTAAGATATCGCTGGATTCGGTGCATGAACGTGAGACCGTCGCATCGCGAGGCGCTGAAGCTCTGGATCGTGTTGGCCCGGGCGTACGGCGCAGTCGAACACCGGGCGGCCGCCGACGCGGCCAGACACGACCTCACGCTCGCGGAGTTCGGCGTGTTGGAGGCGCTGTACCACAAGGGCCCCCTCCTCCTCGGCGATCTCCAGCGACGCATTCTCGTGTCGTCCGGCGGTATCACGTACCTGGTCAACCAACTCGAGCGTCGGGGCTTGGTGCGTCGCGAGCGGTGTCCCGACGACGGGCGCGCACGGTACGCGAGCCTGACGGGAAAGGGGGTTGCCCTCGTCAAACGGGTGTTTCCCGAGCACGCCCGCGTCGTCGCAGAGGCCCTCGGCGGCCTCACGAGGGCGCAGCAGCGCGACGCCACCCGGTTGCTGCGAGTACTGGGTCACCACGCCGCCGCGCCGCCGGGCGCGGACGAAGCCGAACGGGAGGACTCGACGGGCGAGCGGTCCCGACGACAACAGAGGACGAACGGATGATGAAGCACGCGCATGCTATCCCAGGTATTCACCACGTCACTGCCATCGCAACCGATCCGCAGGCGAACGTGGATTTCTATACGCAGGTGCTCGGCCTCAGGCTCGTGAAGCGGACGGTGAACTTCGACGATCCGGGTACCTACCACTTGTACTTCGGTGATACGACCGGCCGTCCGGGAACGATCATGACGTTCTTCCCATGGCCCGGTGCCCGGCGCGGCCGGCGCGGTGCCGGCCAGGCCACGGTCACGGGCTTCTCGATCCCCGCCGATGCAGTCGGCTACTGGTCCGATCGACTGCAGCAACTCGGGGTGGATCATCAGCCGGCGATGCGTCGCCTCGACGAAGAGGTGCTGACCGTGCTCGATCCCGACGGGCTGATGCTCGAGTTGGTGGCGAGCGGCTCGGAAGACGGGCGCGAACCGTGGCTCGATGGGCCAATCCCTCCCGCGCATGCGATCCGCGGGTTCTCCGGTGTAACCCTCGAGGAGCGCGCTCTCGCGCCGACGGCCTCGCTGCTGACGGACGTGCTGGGGTTCTCGATCGCGGCGGCGTCCGGATCGCGTACGCGCTTCACGGCGCATGACGCCGGGCATGCGTCCGTCGTCGACGTCGTCGAGCGTGACGATGCACCCACCGGTCTCGTCGCGGCGGGCACCGTGCATCATGTGGCGTGGCGTGTGCCGGACGACGATGCGCAGGCGTCGTGGCGTGCTCGGCTCGCAGACGCCGGCGTCGACGTCACACCCGTGCAGGACCGCTGCTACTTCCGCTCGATCTACTTCCGCGAGCCCGGCGGGGTACTGTTCGAGATCGCGACGGACGTACCCGGCTTCACTGTCGATGAGGTCCCGGAGCGTCTGGGCGAGGAGTTGCGGTTGCCGCCGTGGCTGGAGCCGCATCGTGAGCGCATCGTGCAGACCCTGCCACCGCTTTCGTCGGACGTCGCGTCGCGTGCCTGAGGTCCTTCCGCCCCACGCCGCGGACCAGCGCGTGACGGCCGGTCCGGCGCCGGGGGAGGCGAACGCCGCGCTCATCCTCGTGCACGGCCGCGGCGGCAGCGCGCGAGAAATGCTGCTGCTGGCGCGGGAGATCGCAGACGGCACCGTGGCCTGCCTGGCGCCGCAGGCGAGCGGTCACACCTGGTATCCCTACAGCTTCCTCTCCCCGCTGGAGCAGAACGAGCCCGGTCTGTCGTCCGGACTCGCGGTGCTCGACGCGCTGGTGCGGGAAGCGATAGCAGCCGGTGTGCCTCGAAAGCGGGTCGCGCTGCTCGGGTTTTCGCAGGGTGCCTGCCTCGCGCTCGAGTTCCTGGCGCGCTCTGCCGACCGTTTCGGAGGCGTGATCGGACTCAGCGGCGGCCTCATCGGACCGCCGAACACTCCGCGGGACTACGTGGGATCGCTGCAGGGCACGCCCGTGCTGCTCGGATGCAGTGACGTTGACCCGCACATTCCCCTGGAGCGGGTCGAAGAGACGGCAACGGTGCTCGCCGACCTCGGAGGCGAGGTGACGAAGCGGATCTATCCCGGGTTGGGACACACCATCAACGGCGATGAATTGGATCGCGCCCGCGCCTTGCTCGGGCGGATCGTCAGCACCGCCTGAGCCGCTCCGACTCCAGTGGAGTGCGGCGTGTATGCTTCTTTGCTTCCGTGCCCTTCGCAGTTAGGTTGTCACCGCCCCGGACCCTTCCCACGTACGCGGAGTGACACGTCATGAACGACGGCGCATTCGACCTTCAGGCGATTCTCGCCTCCCTGTCTGACCTGGTTGCCCAGTGGGGGCTCAAGCTGCTCGGCGCGCTTGCCGTGTTCGTCATCGGTCGCATGGTGGCTGGCTGGGCACGCCGCGCGATCCGGAGACTACTCGAGCGCAGTGCGATCGACGCCACGCTGGTGCCGTTCGTTACCGGGATCACGTACTACCTGCTCTTGGCGTTCGTGATCATCGCGGCGCTCGGCATGGTAGGGGTCCAGACGGCGTCGGTGATCGCGGTGCTCGGCGCCGCCGGACTCGCCGTGGGGCTCGCCCTCCAGGGTACGTTGGGCAACTTCGCGTCGGGCGTCATGCTGCTGCTGTTCCGGCCGTTCAGGGTCGGCGATTTCATCGAGGCGGCCGGTGTGGCGGGGAGCGTGCAGGCGATCAACATCTTTACGACCACGCTCAACACGCCCGACAACGTGGGCATCGTGATCCCCAATTCGGCCGTGTGGGGCGAGATCATCAAGAACTACGCAGCGAACGAGACCAGGCGGATCGACCTCGTGGCCGGCATCGCCTACGACGACGACATCGGTCTCGCCATCCGGACCCTGCAGAGCATCCTGGATGGGGACGAGCGTGTGTTGAAGGACCCCGCGCCGACGATTGCCGTGAGCGAGCTCGGTGACTCGTCGGTGAACATCGTCGTGCGCCCGTGGTGCAAGCGCGAGGACTACTGGGGTCTGCGTTTCGACCTCACCCGAACGATGAAGGAGCAGCTCGAAGCCGCGGGGTGCAGCATTCCGTTCCCGCAGCGTGACGTGCACGTGTACGAGGTGAAGGGCAGCGCAGCGTAACGGGATGCCGGGGACGGCGGACCCAGCCGCCGGTCTCGTGCTACGCCTGGGTGGGGACTGCCAGAAACGCCAGCACGCTGTCCGATTCACTGCGGACCTGATCGATGAGCTCGCGCGCTTGGCGCACGTCGCCGGACGAGCCGGCCCGCTCGATCTGGTTCAGCAACTCAGCCAGGTTCTTCGCGCGGATCGTCGCTGCAGCCGACTTGTAGGCATGCGCCGCCATCCGGATCTCCTCCGGCCGCTCGTGGGCGACCGCCTGCTCGAGCTCGGACATTCTCCCGGGCGCGTCCTCGGCGAACACGTCGAGGATACGGTCTGCTGTTTCCTCGATACCGGCTTCGCGCATGACGCGCTGGAATTCGGCGAGGTTGACGGGGGTCGTCTCGCGTGACGGAGGCTTGCCCGCCCGTGCCGCTGGCGTCGCGGCGCCGAGGGACTCGACCATCCGTACGAGTTCCTGCGGGCGAAACGGCTTGGTGATACATCCATCCATCCCGGCCGCACTGTAGTGGCCCTCGAGTCCGAACGCGATGTGCGCGGTCATGGCGATGATGGGTGTAGCGGCGGTCTCCGGCAACGCGCGTAGCTCGGCCGTCGCGCTCACGCCGTCCAGCTCCGGCATCTCGAGGTCGAGCACGATCACGTCGTACCGCTGCTCTTGGGCTGCGTCGAGCGCGAGCCGTCCGTCCTCCACCGCGTGCACGGCATGTCCCCGCTTCTCGAGCACCGCAGCCGCCACCTGCCGGTTCACTTCATTGTCCTCCGCGAGGAGGACGCGCAGTCGTCGGCGGCGCTCCTCCACGGAGTGGCGGGTGACGAGCCCGTCGCCGGGGAGGGAAAGCAAGGTGGCCGACACGGCGTTTACCAGTTCGTCCTTCGCGATCGGCTTCGCGAAGTAGCCGTGAATGCCGAGTTGGCGACACCGCTGACCGTCGCCGCGCCGGCCGGCACCCGTCAGCATCAGGACGTGCAATCCGCGTAGCTGGTCGTCCGCCAGGATGGACTGGGCGACCTCGAACCCGTCGTGGCCCGCGATCCAACTGTCGAGGATGACCAGACCAAACGGCTCGCCTCGGGTGGTCGCCTCTCTCAGGGTGGCCAGTGCCCGTGTCGGCTCGTCCATCGTCTCGGCCCGGATGCCGGTTCCGGTCAGGGTGTCGACGAGAAAGGCGGCCGAGGCGGTGTTGTCATCGATCACGAGCACGCGGGTTCGTGTGAGATCCGCGCGCGTGCCCACGGACTCCGGCTCCTCCTCCGCCACGGGAGCTACGGCAACCCGACAGACGAACTCACTGCCGATGCCGACGGTGCTCGTCACCGTGATGCGTCCCCCCATCAGGGCTGCCAACCGCCGCGCGATAGGGAGCCCGAGGCCGGTACCGCCATACTGCCGCGCGGTCGCAGCGTCCGCCTGGGTGAACTCTTCGAAGATGGCATCGATCCGATCTGCCGGGATTCCGATACCGGTATCGCGGACGGTGAACTGGACGACGATATCACCGTTGCGCGTGCCCGCCGTGCTGACATCGACGGAGACCCCACCTTCGTGGGTAAACGTGATCGCGTTCCCGATCAAGTTCGTGAGGATCTGGCGCAGGCGGCTCGGATCCCCGCGAACCATCCGTGGGACGGCGCGGTCGACGGTGTAGGTGAGCTCGATCCGGCGCTCGAAGGCGCGAACGGCGAGGAGCTGCACGGTCGAGTCGACCAGGGCAGTGAGGTCGAACGGGATTGCCTCGAGCTCCACCCGATCGCTGCGGAGCTTCGCAAAATCGAGGATGTCGTTGACGAGCCCGAGCAGCGACTCCGCGGAGATCTGAATCAGCTTGACGGATCGCTGCTGTGCTGCGGTGAGCTCCGTGTCGAGCAAGAGCTCGACGAGGCCGATGATACCATTCATCGGTGTGCGCAGCTCGTGGCTCACGTGTGCGAGCACACCCAAGTGTCCGTTGCTGTTCCGGTCGCTCATCTGCGGCGTATGCGGCATCTCCGGTCGGGCCTCACGATCCCGTCTCATCCGATCGGCACGGGACGCATGATAGGACTGTGGCCGGTCATTGTCGATGGGGCAGCGCTGCCGCCATCCATTAGAATTTCACGCCGCCGGAGAGCGTGATGCCAAAGTACCGGTAGCCCGCTCCGCCGGCGGCAAAGCTCTGGAGTCCAGCGTTCGTGTACACGGCCTCCAGGCCGAGTGAGCGCCCCGGTCCGACTTCATAGCCGGCGCGGGCGACGAGTCGGATGGTGGCGCGCGGATCCCAGGTGCTGCTGATCTGCTCGAGCCCCGGTCCCCCCTCGGCGGTGATGAGCCACGGTCCGCGCAACGGTCGCCAGCGCACGAGCGCTTCGCCGAGCAAGTAGAAGTTCGGGTCGAAGTAGCCGTCGTCCAGATCCTTTTGGAAGCCGAACGAGCGAACGCGTGCCGCAACCGCCCACTGCCGTGTGATGGTTCGGGTTCCGGCGGCGTGGGCGGCAAGCCGGCGATTTGACTCCGACCCGTGGAACAGGGCGTACGACAGGCCGCCATCCACGTTCCACCGCTTGGCGGGTCGCGCGCGCCCATTCACGGCTGCTTCGCTGAAGGTGACGCCGTTCTCCATGAGCAGCGCCGTGTAGTCGAACGGCGCATGCCGCAGGAGCAGTGAGCCGCCGATCGGCTCGCGCACAGGGGTGGACGCCTGGGCGCGGAAGATCGGCCGTACCGGTGCGTCGGTGCCGTTCGCGTTGGAGACGCCGACCTGGGCGGTCAGCATCCATCCCGGCTCGATCAAGTAGCGTGCGGTGCCGGCGAATCCCCATGACTTCCGCGACTCCGTGAGACCGAGATCCCACGTGGCCATCCGAGCGTACATGTCCACGCCGGCGCGGACGCGCGGGATGACGGGGTGCTCCCCCCGCATCACCACCGTGAACATCTCGTTCTCGTCCGAGTCGATCTCGAACGTGACGGCAGGTGCCAGACCTGCGTCCAGTGCAGCGTCGACCCAGCGCCGCTCTTCGAGGTACTCGGGGCGCGAACGCTCGTCCAAGGGGATACCGCCGAGGACGGCGAGTGCCGAGTCCGCTCGACCCTGCCACCGAAGGGTTTGGGACAGCCCCACTCGTGCCGCCGTTTCGTCGCCACCCAGTTCGAGGGACCGCTCCCATGCCGCTTCGGCGTCGCGCAGCTCACCGTTCCACGCCGTGACGCGGGCGAGACCCTGCTGTACCTCCGGATCATCGGGATCGTCGAGGAGCAGCGATGCGTAGACCGCTTGCGCCGAGTCCAGACGACCGGACCACGACAGCACCCGCGCGAGTCCCGTGCGTGCCGATCGCTGCTGTGGTCGGCGGTCCAGCACGGCGGCGTAGTCGGCCGCGGACTCGTCGAACCGGCCCGCCCACGACAGCACTCGCGCGCGATCGGTCCGCGCCTCCACGTTGTCCGGCTCGACCATCAGCAGGTGATCGAACAGCGCAATCGCCGGATCGAACGCCCGCTCCCATGCGTACAGCAGCGCGAGACGGTGCAGCGCGCGCACGTCGGAGGAATCGGCTGCTACCCGGGCCGTGTAGAGTTCACGTGCCAGGTCGTGATCACCCTGGTTCCACGCGAGGTCTGCGGGGTCCTGTGCGGCGGCGCCGGATGCAGCGAGCCACGTGATCGTGACGACGATGGCGGCAGCACGGGCGGCGGAGCTCATCGTTCCTGCGCGGTGATTCGCGTGCTGCGGTAGACTGCCTGGAGTGCCTCGTATAGCGGCCGCGGCCGAATCCGCCATCGCGGGTCGTCCCACGTGTCCCAGGAGAAGCGCGCGACGTCGTCGGCCTGACCGCTTGCCGGCCACGTACACCACGTCCCGTCACCCGACCGCGTCGCCAGGAGGACACCGATGCTCTCAACCTGCTGGGTAGCGAACCCAGTGCTGCCGTCGGTTGGATACGCCAGTACTCGGCGCGTGCTCGGATCCGCCACGTTGATGAGCGACCACGGGACGCGAATCTCGAGCACCCGGCGCGCCGCGTCCCACTCCCACAAGCCGTCCGGTTCGGCACCGGACGGCAGCACGCCCCTGTCGTAGCCGCTCGCCGCGAACTCGACGCCGTCGCGGCTCAGCCTGACCCGGTTCGTGACGACCCGGAGAGAGTCGAACTCCCCGTCGGTGTGCCGCACTCCGCCAAGCGGGAAGCGGGGCACCTGATCGTAGGCTCCCTGGAACAAACCCGGTGGAGGACGTCCGACCTGCATCGTGGTGAGTGAGTCGCGCAGCATCGCCTGCCTGCGGACGCGGAAGGGACTCGCTGCCGGATCCGCGAGCACCCGCACCTCGTCCGCAGTGGCGACGATCACGAACTCGAGTCCCACGGGGAGCGCGGAGTCGGCACCCCCCGGCCAGCGGAACGAACCGGCTTCGGGGTCGAGCACGTCGATGCCGATCAGGATGCTGTCCGGACCGGCCGTGTCCGGTGGCGTGACCAGCAGTCGGAGGTACGCCTCGTCGGCCAGTGCGCGCACGGCACCACCATACAGCGGGGGCACTTCCTGCCATGCCGCGACGCGCTCGGCTACCGTCGCACCCGGCAGCCGCGGCTCGGGCTCGACGGCGAGCACGCCGTACTGCTGCTCAGGGTTCATGCGGCTCAGCCAGAAGCGCCGGCGGTCCTGCGGAAGCTCGAGCGGCGCCACGAGCCAGTTCTGCTTGAACCACTCGTCGATCCACGCGAACACGATGCCACCGGCCATGCCACGGTCGGCGATGAGGCGCGTGAGCGTGGCGTTGATCGCCGCCATTTCGGCTTCGGTGTGGCCGCCGTGGTGCCAACCCTCGGGCGACAGGTGCGCAATGCCGAGGCTCGCCGGCACACCGTATTCCGCAATGAGCACCGGTATGTCGGGATGACGCTGCTTCAATCGTCGGAGATACTCGGCGTAGCCCCCCCCGAGCACGATGAAATCGGGATAGTAGGGATACGCGTGATAGGCCGCGAAGACGCCCGCGTGGAAGTTGGGTGTCGGCTCGACGACGGAGGGATCGACGGCCACCACGTCGTCATCGTGCTGCAAGGCGTCGTCGTCCTCCACGATGCCGCGCATCGCGCGGTCCTCGGCGATCGACGTCTCGGTCGGATGAAACAGCGGGTCGAGCGTCGGCCAACTGGCGTAGGCGACGGGTCGCTGTACCCGGTACCGGTCGGTCTCGTAGGCGACGAGCCGGTCCAGTGCCTGGGCGAGCCAGACTTCGGTCGCCGTGCCGCCGGACACCTCGAGGAATCGACCACGCCAGTCGTGTGCCCCCGAATGGGCCAGATCGTAGGCCAGGACGGCGTACGGCTCCCACTCGCGGCCGATGATGTATGCGAGCGTCCAGCGGGACACATCCGCAGTGTAGAAACCCGAGGCGTGTCCAGGTCGGTCGGGAATGTCGGCCCGGCCGTGTAGCAGATCCACGACGCGGTGCATCTCGGCAGTGAGCTGTACGTTCCACGTGTGGTCGGCGAAGTCGTGACGCGGCGGCAGGCCAGTCCACACACCGTGGATCAGCCAGAGCGGGCGATCGGGATGCGAGAGGTTGTAGCGCTCCAGCGCTTGGTAGAACGACGGTGGGTGGATCGTGTACACCCGCACGGCATTCGCGCCCATCGCGCCCATCTGCTCGATCCACTCGGCGTACGTCGCGGAGTCCGGGAACTGGCTCGGGTGCTTCCCCGGGAGTGCTGCGCCGAGGTTCACGCCATTGACGTAGAAGGACTCCCAGCCGCGGTCCGTCAGTATCTCGAATCCGTCGCCGCGTGCGCGCGCGCTTACCTCGATCGTGTCGGGCAGGATGAGTGGGGGGCGTCCCGGAGGTACGCCGATGATTGCCAGAATCTGCCGGGCTTCGACTTGCGTGGAGTCCAGCGTGAGGGCACGTCCGAGGGCCAACCGTGCAGCGTCGACATCGCCACGCCGCCAGGCAACCAGACCGGCGCCCATCAACGCATCGACGTAGTCTGGTGCGCGGTCCAGAACCGCGGTGAACCGCTCTGCCGCGGCGTTGAGCCGGTGTTGCCGCAGCTGGGCGTACCCGTCGCCCACGAGCGCACCGACATGCTCGGGGCAGCGCTCCAGGGCACGGCCGAATGCGACCTCGGCGCTGTCGATCGCACCACGTCGATAGAGCGTCCATCCGCGCTCGACGCTGGAGTCGGCCAGTGTAGGGCAGACGGGCTCCTGGCCCGAGACCGTCCGGGCAGCGAGCAGCCCGAGAAGCAGGACGATCGCCGCGCTACGCATCGGGCGTCGGAGAGAAGCCGGTCCGGCGCATCTCGCCCCAGTGACGGAGACCGCGAAACGCATTCCAGAAACCGCGTAGCCGCCAGTACACCGTGATCTGGCGATAGCCGAACGGCTCGAGGGCTGCGAACACGAGCATCCGCATGAAGTCGCGGAAGCGGCCGTACATCCGGAACGTGGTCTCCTCGAGGATCACGGCCCAGATGCTCAGAAACATCTGGTACCCCAGGGCGACGAGCAGGAACAGGAGCGCGAACTCGAGGCTGAGCAGCCCGAGCAAGAGCCCGAGCACCGTGAGGATGTAGCCGAACAACTCGATCACCGGAGCCAGCATCTCGCCGAAGAAGAAGAACGGCATGATGACGGTACCGATCCGGCCGAACTTCGGATTCAGCAGGAGCCCACGGTGGGCGAACATGGTGACGATCAGCCCCCGGTGCCAGCGCTCACGCTGACGTCCGTGCGTGCGCAGGTCGGACGGCACCTCGGTCCATGCAACCGGGTCGGGGATGAACGGGATGTCGTAGGGTACCTTCTCGAGCCGCAGCTGCCGATGTAGGCGCACGACCAGGTCGAGATCCTCGACCACGTTGTCGGCGGCGTAGCCCCCGATGGTGAGCAAGTAGTGTCGCTGGAACAGTCCGAAGGCGCCGGAGACGATGAGATTGCCGCCCAGGCGGTTCCATCCCAGCCGCCCGAACAGAAACGCGCGCAGGTACTCCGGCACCTGGATGGCGGAGAGGTAGTCGATCGGCAACTTCGGCTCCGAGACGCGACCGCTCGTGATGCGGCACCCGTTGGCCACGCGGATGGTGCCGCCGGCTGCCGCGACATGCTCGCCGAGCAGGAACGGGCGGACCAGGCGCAGCAAGGCGTCGTGCGCCACGATCGTATCGGCGTCCACCGGGACCACGATCGGATAGCGTGCCGAGCTCAGCGCCACGTTGAGTGCATCCGCCTTTCCGCCGCGCTCCTTGTCCACCACGAGCAATCCGGGACGTTTCCGCGAGCGGTAGAATGCCCGCACGGGCCGTGTTTCGATGTGGCGGGGGAATGCGGGCGGCACCTCGTACAGATCGAATCCGTCCCGCAGCCGTTGCATGGTGGAGTCCGTCGAGCCGTCGTTGACGACGATGACCTCGTGCTGCGGGTACTCGAGCGCGAGCTGCGCCGACACGCTGTCGGTGATGCTCGCCTCCATGTTGTATGCCGGAATGAGGATCGAGATCGGCGGCAGCGCGTTCGAGCCCACGTAGTTCCGCAGGTCCTCGTTGCGCATGATCTTCCAGTGCTTCCAGAGCTCCGGTACGGCCATGAACAGGAGCAGCGCGTAAAACGAGTTGACCGCGAGGAAATACCAGATGATCGTGCGGTCGGCGGTGACGATGAGGCCCGAGACGGTGTCGACCATGGCCGCTCCTACGTCAGGTAGTCGGCCACGGCTTCGTCCGTGAGTCCCTGGACGTAGCGCGCCATCTCGAGTGCGAACCGGTCGTCCCCCGTCTCCGCAGCACGCAGGACCTGCGAGCCGGCCCAGCCGAGCTGGCGCAAGGCGATGGCTGCCCGCAGCCGCACCCACCAGTTCGGGTCGGCGAGAGCCTTCCTGAGCGCGTCGCGGGAGTTGACGGCACGGATAACTCCGAGCGATGTCGCTGCCTGCGTTCGGACCTGCCACTCGCCGTCCTCGAGCAGCGCGACCAGCACGGCTTCCGTGCGGGGATGCGGATAGCTGCCCAGCGCTCGGGCCACGGCCACGCGGATCTCCATGTCGTCATGCCGGACGTGGGCGTGCAGGTGCTTGAAGAACTCGACGGCAGACAGCTCACCGGCCAGTGTGATCAGCAGGCGCAGCATGGGGACGTTGTCGGCAGCGTCGAGTCGGGCCGCGAGCACCGGGACCAAGACCCGCCGCATCGACACGACTGCATCGAACAGGTACCGCCGCACCACCGGCTTCGCGTCGAGTGCTTCGTCGAGCACGATCTGCAGCACTTCTTCGTCGCGGATCCGACGCAACAACTGGACGGCCGACACCTTGATCGCCGGGTTTCGGTCGCGCACCAGCGTTCGGATGAGCGGCAGATCCTGCTCGCGACCGGCGATGGCGAGCAACCGGGCCGCAACGAGCCGCTGCCACCAGAAGCGCGACCGTGCCCGCGGCGTGATGAACCGGTCGAACCAGGCGGTATTCCGAACGGCGTGCACGACCCGCTCCCACGGATCGCCCCCGATCTGCGCGGCGTACTGGTGCAGAACGGCAACGATGACCTCGCCGTCGCAGCCGTCCATCTCGGCAACGAACTGTTCGGGAGTCGATCGGTCCCCGAGCAGATCCGCGAGCGCACGGGAGAGGCGCGCGCCCTCGACGCGGCGGCGCCGCTTGCGCCGCTCGTCGTAGATGCGGGCAACAGCCAGCCACACGAACATCACGACGAAGAACATGAACTGCGACGTCGCGACGATCGCGAGGAGCGTTGCGGTCACCGGTCGGAGTCGTCCAGCAGCCGCTCTACCTTGGCGATGAGAACCGGTATGCTGAGCGGCTTGACGAGGTAATCCATGGCGCCGGCCCGGATGGCGCGGATCTGATCGCGCTCGGCTCCCTGAGCACTCAACACGATGATGCGGAGCCCCGGACGCACGTTGGCAATCTGCTGCAGCGCGCTGAATCCCTCGGTCCCCAGCAAGTCCAGATCGAGCAGCACCACCGGATGCTCCTGGGACGGGAATCCGTCGAGCAGGAACTCGATGGCGAGTTCGCCGTGCTTGAACGTGCGCACCGAGTGCCCGGTGTTGCGCACCGAGTACTCGAGCATCTCGGCGAGCGCCGCGTCACCCTCGACCAGGATGACGGCCGGGGCCGCGTTGCCGACCGCGTCCCGATCGGGACCGTCCGCGGGTGACGGGAGGTCGGGTTCGGTCACGATATGGCAGCTAGGCAGCAATTGAGTCTGCGCGTGATCGGTCGTCAGCTCCGCGGAATGTCCGGTCTGCTGCGGCATGTCAGCGCTCGAATCATAAACGTTAGCGCCGGGACCGCGAGGATCCCGACGGGTGACGGTCCGATCGTGCACGTACTTGCGCACGTTTCATGCCCTGTGCGACACCATCTAAGTCTTTGTTTCAAATAGGTTTACATCGCCTCTGCGCCAGCCATGCCCGGGGGGCCTACCGTGGGCTGCATTATCATTGGCGATGTGCGGCATTCGCCCTGGGAGGATACGTGTCCGAAACGACGCAGTCTCGAGCCCCGAAGGCCTGGTGCCCCGGGTGGTGTCGGCTCAGTTTGTTCATCACCATGATGGTCCCATCGATGGGTGCCGGAGCCGGTGGGCAGGAGCCCCGCGCACGCAGTCCCGGCCTGACTGCGGTGCCCGGCATCCGGGTCGGGCATGCCACGCTTGCCGAGCGACCGACGGGCTGCACGGTGGTGCTCGCCGAGGCTGGGGCAGTTGGCGGCGTGGATGTTCGGGGTGGAGCCCCCGGAACCCGCGAGACCGACCTGCTCGATCCCGTGAACTCCGTCGGGGTCGTGCACGCCGTGGTGTTGTCTGGCGGGAGCGCGTTCGGTCTCGACGTCTCGTCGGGAGTCGTCCGGTACCTCGAGGAGCGCGGCATCGGGTTCGAGACCTCCGTGGCGAAGGTGCCGATCGTGGTGCAGGCCATCCTGTTCGATCTGTGGACGGGGGACGATCCGTCGGTGCGGCCCGGTGCCGAGTGCGGGTACCAGGCGGCGGTCAATGCCCGCTCCGGTTGGGTCGCGGAGGGCAGCGTCGGGGCGGGGGCCGGCGCCACGGTGGGCAGGTTGCGCGGGATGGGACGCGCGATGCGCGGTGGTGTGGGCACCTCGTCGGTGACGCTCCAGAGCGGTCTCACCGTGGCGGCCCTGGTGGCGGTGAACGCGAACGGTGACGTGATCGATCCCGCGACGGGAGCAGTAGTGGCTGGGGTGCGTACCGAGGACGGAAGGGGCCTCGCCGATGCCCGCAGGCTGCTGAGAGCCGAGGCAGTTGAGACCAATCCGCTCGAGAATACCACGATCGGCGTGGTGGCCACCAACGCCCGACTCACCAAGGCGGAAGCGACGAAGGTCGCCCAGATGGCGCAGGACGGCTACGCCCGCGCGATCTACCCGGCGCACGGCGCGTGGGATGGCGATGTCGTGTTCAGCTTGGCGACCGGGACCCTCGACGCGGATGCCGATCTCACCGTGATCGGTGCGCTGGCGGCGGACGTCATGGGGGAGGCCATCGTGCGGGCCGTCCGCTCGGCGAGCGGAATCGACGATATTCCCGCCGTCGCTGACCTCGAGCACGGAGGGCGATGAGCCTGACGCTCGTTCTCCTCGTCGGATACTCGCTCGCGCTGGTCCTGCTCGGTGTATGGATCGGTCGACGAGTGGAGTCGAGCGGTGCCTTCTTCGTCGCCCGGCGGCGGCTCGGTCCGATCCTGCTGTTCGCCACTGTGCTCGCTGCCAACATCGGTGCCGGATCGACGGTCGGCGCGGCCGGGCTCGGCTATCGGCACGGTCTCTCGGGCTGGTGGTGGGTGGGCTCCGCAGCAATCGGCACCGCACTGCTGGCGTTCTGGGTCGGCCCGCGCATGTGGCGCATTGCCCGGGAGCACGATCTCTACACGGTTGGGGACTGGCTCGAACACCGTTACGGCCGCTCCGTCCGCCTGACGATCGTCATCCTGCTCTGGCTTGGCACGCTGGCGATCCTTGCCGGACAGCTCATTGCGGTCGCGTGGGTACTCGACGCGGTCGCCGGAGTGCCCAAGGTGGTTGGCTGCCTGATCGGCGGTTTGGTCATGACGGCCTATTTCGCCGCCGGCGGACTGTTGACATCGGCGTGGGTGAACCTGGTGCAACTTGTCGTGCTGCTCGCGGGGTTCACCGTTGCCGTGCCCCTCGTACTCTCCGGTGCGGGTGGATGGAACGCCGTACGAGCTGCGGCGCCGACAGCGGACTACTTCGGCTTCTGGGGTGGTGACGGGGCCGGCTGGGCGTACGTCGCTCTGCTCGTTCCAGCCTTCATCGTCTCCCCCGGCCTGATCCAGAAGGTCTACGGTGCGCGTGACGAGCGCACGGTGCGGCTCGGCGTGGGACTCAGCGCGGCCGCCCTCGCCCTATTCGCGTTCGTCCCTCCCGTGCTCGGCATGATGGCCAGGGTCTACGCGCCGACGTTGCCCAACGCCGAGCTGGCACTCCCGACGGTCCTGACCGTCGCGCTCCCGCCCGCACTCGGAGCTCTGGGACTTGCAGCTGTGTTCTCCGCCGAGATCAGCTCCGCCGATGCGATCCTGTTCATGTTGTCGACGTCGCTGTCCGAGGACCTCTATCGCCGGTTCCTCCGACGGGACGCTGACGACCGCGCTGTCCTGCGCGTGGCACGCGTGTCGGCCGTGGCAGGCGGTACCCTGGGGGTCCTGCTCGCGATCCTGCTGCCCAGTGTGATCGGCTCGCTCAGCATCTTCTACTCGCTGCTCGGTGTGAGTCTGCTGGTGCCGGTGGTGGCGGGCCTGCACGTTCGGCGGGCGGGCGTGACCGAAGCCCTGGCCGCGATCGTCGCCGGAGTGGTGCTCGCGCTCGCCCTGCGGCTGACGGGGGTCTCGACGACCGGCGCGGCGAACGCCTACATGTGGGGGCTCGTGGGCTCCGCCGTCGTGTTCACCATCGTCCTCCTGCTCCGGAAGCGCTAGGCCGGCAGCGGCTCGAGCCGCGCGGAGAAGTGACGCAGCACGGGAGCAGCGTATGTCAACCGTAGACCCCGAATCCTCTCTCTCTCCCGGTGGAGTCTGACGCACACCTCCACGACGTAGTCGAGGTGGCTGCGCGTGTAGACGCGGCGAGGCACCGCTAATCGCACCAACTCGAGTTCCGGCCACTTCCCTGCGGCGCCGAACATCAGGCCGCCAATTTCCACGCCACGGATCCCGCCTTCGAGATAGAGGGCGCAGGTCAGGGCCTGGGCGGGGAACGCCTCCTGTGGGATGTGCGGCAGGAATCGGCGGGCATCGAGGTAGACGGCATGTCCCCCGACAGGGAGCACGATCGGCACGCCGGCCTCCAGCAGCCCGGCGCCGAACTCACGTACTTGTCCGATCCGATGTGCCAAATACGCCTCGTCGAGCACTTCTTCGAGACCTTGTGCGATGGCGCCGAGGTCCCGACCGGCCAGGCCACCGTACGTCGGGAACCCCTCGATCAGGATCAGCATGTTCGTGAGACGGGTCGCGAGCTCGTCGTCGTTCAGCGCAAGAAAGCCGCCGATGTTCACAAGGCCGTCCTTCTTCGCGGACATCGTGCAGCCGTCGGCTAGCTCAAAGAACCGACGCGCGATCTCCGCGATCCCGAGCTCGAGACTGCTGCGAACCTTGTTGAAGTACGCGTTCTCCGCGAAGCGGCAGGCATCGAAGAAGAACGGGATCCCGTGATCTCGGCACCAGCGCGAAACCCGCTCCGCGTTGTCCAAGCTCACAGGCTGGCCGCCACCCGAGTTGTTGGTGATGGTCAGGAGCACCAGCGGGATGCGGTCCTTGCCGACGTCGGCGAGCACCCGGTCGAGCTTCGCGACGTCCATGTTTCCCTTGTACGTGACGTCGCGAGTGGGGTCGTACGCGTCGTCGATGACGCAGTCGACCGCGATCCCACCGTTGTGCTCCACGTTCGCCCGCGTCGTGTCGAAGTGGATGTTGTTGGGCACGTGGTCACCCGGCTGGACCAGCGCCGTGAACAGCAGATTCTCGGCCATGCGGCCCTGATGCGTCGGGATCACGTGCGTGTATCCCGTCAGCCGGCGCACGGTCTCCTCGAAGCGGAAGTAGTTCCTGCTCCCAGCGTACGACTCGTCGCCGAGCATCAGAGCGGCCCACTGCCGGTCCGACATGGCCGATGTGCCGGAGTCCGTCAGCAGGTCGATGGTGATCAGCCGGGCGGGAACGTTGAAGAGATTGAACCCGGCGTGCGTGAGCGCCGCCTCTCGCTCTGCCCGCGTCGTGAAGGGTATCGACTCGACCGACTTGATCTTGAAGGGCTCCATGCGAGCGCGAGCTCCCGCGAAGGTCATGAGAAGTGTGTGTCAAAGATACGGCTGGAGCCCCGACCTCACGAGCGCCGTGTACCGGAACCGTTCCGCGCTCGGGCGCAGGTCCGCAAACACGACGGGCGCCGTCACCGACGGCGCCCGCACCTCTCCAGGCATGGCCGCTCGGTCTACTCGGCCTGCGCGCGCAGATACTCGTAGATGGCGTGAGCGTCCTCGGCGGTGGCACCCATGTTCACCATCGGCGTGCCGTACTCCTCGTAGAGCGCCTTCGCGTCGGGGTCGTTCGCGATCATCGAGTCCGGCTTGAGGATTATTGCCTGAATCCACTCGTAGCTGCGACGTGCCGTCACGTCACCAAGGGCCGGACCGATCATCCGCGCGTCCATCTGATGGCATCCCGCGCATCCGCGGCTCGTGAATAACTGCTCGCCCTGATCCGCGAGGGCTTGATCGATCGGGCCGCTCGGCGCTTCCATCGTCGCCGCTGCGGGTGCCGCGGTCTCGGCAGCCGGCTGCTCCGGGGTCTCCGTGGCGGCCTGCTCGGCGCTCTCCCCTCCACCGCAGCCGAAGGCGAACGCCAGCGCCAACAGCACTGCGCCATTTCGGGTTTTCATGATAGCTCTCCGCTCCTCTATATGAATGTGACTGAGCAACTTATAGTGACGCAGACCGCACCAGGCACATCCGCGCCAGACGAACAAGATCGCATTCGGACGGCGTGATGTGAAGATCCGGGTCCCGCGGTGGAGGGGGAGCGGAATTGCCGTCGCCCCCCCGGGCAGTTCGGCTACTTGCCGCCGCGGCTCAGACTCCAGACGTACGCGGCCAGGGCCTTGATTTGCGGGTCGCTGATGGCGCTACCACCCTTCGGCGGCATGGTGGTGCCAACAGTGGACTCATCACCGGATACGCCGTTCTTGATCGTCGTGATGATGCCGTCGAGCGAGCCGTCACTGTGGATCCAGTCGTCGTCGCTCAGGTCCGCACCGAGATTGGGGATACCCTTGCCCTGCTGGCCGTGACACGCGTGACAGAGACCTGCGCCGCGGTAGATCGTGCCACCTTCCTCGATCATCTCCTTGGTGACCCCCTCGGGCAGTTCCTGCGCGCGGGCGACCGCTGTGACCGTCCCGCAGGCACCGAGGACCAGGAGGAGTGTTCGGGTGATTTGACGCATGGTCGTCCCTCGTCGTGGGTCGCGCAACGCGATGGTTACTCCCCGTGAGAGCGTGGGCTCATCATGTGCGAAGCCCCACGTGCCCTCGTCATGCAACCGCAAGGTACGCGGAAGCACACGCCCGCCGCCAGCGGTTGGCGTGGTGCGTTGCCAAGCACCAGGACATGGTGGGCGTCGTGAGTGCGGGGTCGATCTGGCTTCGAGCCGTCCGGAGCGGTGGCCGGCCCCTACTTCACAGATTCGAGTGGTGCGGGCGCGTATTGAGGCCGAGGAGGCGATAGAAGGGGCAGCTGTGGGTCAGCGCCGTCCCGCCGCACAGGATGGCGAACAACACGGCGATGAGCGAGACGACGAGCGTGCCGTTGGAGAGAGCCGCGATCACCAGGCAGGCGACGGCCAGCGCTCCCCGGATCCACGCATCTGCCGTGCCGACGTTGACTCGCATCGTGTCTCCCTGCTACCCGTGCTGCAACATTGACCGGGCACGATGAAGTCATCCACAACCAAGTGTGAAGACGGGATGAGGGGAGATCAGGTCGTCTCGCTCCCCCGCGGCAACCGCAATGCGATGCGGAGTCCTCCCATCGGACTTCGTGCTGCGGCGATCTCCCCTCCGTGCGCACGCGCGATGGCGGCGGCGATGGTGAGTCCCAGGCCCACGGATCCAGTCCGGGTCCGCGCAGCGTCGCTGCGGTAGAAGTGCTCGAACAAGTGCGGTAGTGTGTCGTCGGGCATCCCGGGACCGCTGTCGTCGACGGTGATCACGACCTCCTGCGCAGTGATGTCCAACCCGAGGCGCACCTTCGTTCCGGCGGGCGTGTGCTTGATGCAGTTGTCGATCAGCTGCGCAACGGCGATCCCGAGCAGGTGGGCATCGACCGACGCCGTCGCCGCTCGGGCGGGACCGTGAAAGCTGAAGCTCCGCGTCGCGTCCCGCCCCTGGGCGCGGTCCGTCGTCTCCCGCAGCAGCTCGACGACGTCCTGCTGCATCCGGTCGATCGCGAGTTCCCCGGCCTCGAGCCGTGCGAGCAGGGTCAGGGACTCGGAGATGGCTGTGAGCTGCTCCACTTCCTCGAGCACGCTCTGGAGCACGTCGCGGTACGCCTCGGGACTCCGGGTACCACGCAGCGCCACTTCCAGCTCGCCCTGCATTGCGGTGAGTGGCGTGCGTAGGTCGTGCGCGGCGTCGGCGATCATGCGGCGCTGTGCCTCGAAGGCCCGGGCGAGCCGCTGGAACGCGTCGTTCAGCACCGCAACGAGCCCGGCGAACTCCTCCGTGTCGGCGTGGGCGGTGATACGACGGTCCACGCCCGGCGTTACGGTGCGTGCCTGCGCGGTGATCTCGAGCACGGGAGCGACGGAGGTCTGCGCCAGCCATCCCGCACCGATCGCGGTAGCGACCGCACCGAGGAACACCGTGCCCAGCATCAGGAACAGGACCTCGCGGGTGGCGGTCCGGAGGGGCTGCATCGACGCGGCAATCTGGAGGACGTCGTGCCCCTCGCGGCTCGACGCCGGTGCCGGCACGTAGATGGAACGGACGGTCTCGTTGAGCCACTCTTGCGAAGCCCACGCCGTGTCCCCGCGGACCGCTCGGCGGAAAGCGGTGCGGTCAAGCGGGATCGCAGCTGCGATCGCCGTGTTCGTCTCGACGACACGCCCGTCTACGTTGCGGATCACGACGAAACGGTTCACGCGGTGCACGAAGCTGTCCCAGTCGTCCGGTCCCGGCTGGATCGCAATTGGCAGGCGCGCTGCCAGGACGGCGTGCTCGAGTTGTGCGGCCGCGGCGAGGTTCTGGTCGAGCGACTCCTGGAGCACGCGGCGCGTCCCCAGATACGCCCAGAGCGCAATGACCAGGAGTGCACCGAAGATGGTGAGGGAGAACCGCACGGATACCGTGCGGCGTAGCGAGCGCATCAATCGACGGGGCTGTTCTGCTTCAGACAGAACCCGACGCCACGCACCGTCTGGATCAGCCCGTCGAACCCTGCATCTCGGAGCTTCCGGCGAAGGTTGCCGACGTGGACGTCGACGACGTTGCTCTCCGGGTCGAAATGCATGTCCCAGACCTTCTCGAGCAGCTCCGTGCGGCGCACGACGTCTTCCGGGTGCAGCATGAAGTGCTCGAGCAGCTGGAACTCGCGCGGCGTCAGATCGAGGGCCGTTTCGCCGGCCCATGCCTTGTGCTTGAGCCGGTCGAGCTCGAGCGGCCCGTACGACAGCCGGTCGAGCCTTGCAGCCCCACCGCGGCGCACGAGCGCCCTCAACCGAGCCAGCAGCTCGTCGAACTTGAACGGCTTGGTCAGGTAATCGTCCGCCCCGGCGTCGAGGCCTCGGACCACGTCCTCGGTCGCGTCGCGTGCGGTGAGCATGAGGATTGGTGTGCTGCGTCCCTCGCGCCGCAACTCCGAGGCCACCTGCAGCCCGTTCTTCTTGGGAAGCATCAGGTCGAGCAGAATGGCGTCGTAGTCGTTGATATGCGCGAACACGGTAGCTTCCTCCCCGTCCTTCGCGACATCGACGGCGTAGCCCTCCTCGCGGAGGCCCATCTCGATGAATCCGGCGACCTTGCGGTCGTCCTCGACGACCAGGATCCTCATGTGGAAAACCCTAGCCGCTCTCTGGTAACTGGGCGCTGAAGCGACTGTGAATGGCTCTTTATGAAGAGGCGCTCCGCGTCAGTTGCCGCGGCAGCTGGAGGTAGAAGCGCGCCCCCTTGCCGGGCTGACTCTCGACCCGAAGGTCGCCTCCCAGTAGGCGGGCGAGCTTGCGCGACAGAGCGAGGCCGAGACCGGTGCCACGCTGGCTCTCCTTCCCCGCGCGCTCGAATGCCTCGAAGATGATGGCCTGTTGCTCCGATGCGATGCCTTCGCCCCGGTCGACCACGTCGAACCGAAGCTCTCCGTCTCTCTGCCGCACCTCGACGTCGATTGCTTCACCGGCAGGGCTGTGCCGGACGGCGTTGGTCAGCAGGTTGATGAGAATCTGCCGCACGCGTGGGTGATCGGTACGTGCATTGATGGGACCGTCGGGTCCCGTCACGCGCACACGTACGCCGCGCCGCTCCGCGGCGGGCTCGACGGTGGCCACGGCCTCGCGCACGACGTCCCAGACGTCGTGATCGGCCACGACCGGCTCCAGCTTGTCGGCGTCGAGCCGGCTCAGGTCGAGCAGATCCTCGAGCAGATTCAAGGAGCGCTCGGCCGACTCGCGTACCTCGATGGCTGCACGCGGCGTGTCGGGTGCGGTCTTCCGGATCCACAGCTCCGTCCACCCGTGCACGGCGGTGAGCGCGTTGCGCAGCTCGTGGTTGGTCATGGCGAAGAATCGTTCGCGTGACACTTGCATCTGCCGCAATCTGAGAAACAGCTCTTCGCGCTCTTCGTAGTGTCGAGCATTCTCGACCGCCACCGCGGCGTGTGCCGCCAGCATGACGGCGATCTTCTCATCCTCATCCGTAAAACTCGGCGTGCCGATCTTCTCGGTGAGATAGAGATTGCCGATCGGTCCATCCCGCCCGACGATGGGCACGCCCAGGAATGAGTGCATGGGGGGATGGTGGTCCGGAAATCCCACGGTCTCGGCGTGCTGGCTCATGTCGGCCAGCCGCAAAGGGCGCTGCTCGCGAACGAGGATGCCGAGTATCCCGCGGCCGGTGGGGTACTGGCCGATGCGCTCGCGCTGTTCCTCCGAGACGCCGCTCGTCACGAAGCGCGCGAGCGATATCCCGTCGTCGCCCAGGATGCCGAGTGCCGCATACCGCGCATCGATCACCGCCCGCGCGGAGTCGGTAACCTCCTGCAGGACTCGGTCGAGATCGTGGTTGGTCGCGATCCGGATCGCGGCCTGACTCAACCGCTCTGCCCGATGCCAGATCTCGCGGCGACCCGAAGAGTCGGCACTCATGCCGGACAAGCTACACGGTTGCCGAGGGCTTCTGCCAGCCCGCCCCGGATCGAACCCGCACGCCTTACGCCGTGCTCCGCCAGGCGGTAAATCTCCAACACACACTGTCACTGGTGACGCACAAACGATCTGAGCCGATGGACCCGATCCTGCTCGTTCTGATCTATTCTTCGGTCGCCGCCGCCGCCGCTGGGGTCGGCGCCCTTCCCTACCTGTGGCATCCCGAGCCGCCGGCCCGGTGGGTCGGATGGTCGAACGCGCTGGCGGGTGGCCTGATGCTCGGTGCCGCCTATTCGCTCATGGTTGCCGACGTGGGACGAATCCCGCCGGCCGGGATGGTGGGTGTGGTGCTCGGCATGGTGTTCGTGAATCGTCTGCACGCGGCATCAGGTACGAGCGACATGGACCTCAACCGAACCGACGGTACCGATCCAGAGTACGGGTATCAGGTCCTGCTGATCAATGCGTTTCATGCCGGCTATGAGGGCGTCGCCATCGGCGTGGCCTTCAGCGTCAGCGTCCCGTTCGGCGTGTTCATGGCCCTCGCCATCGCGGTACACAATGTTCCCGAGGGGATGGTTCTGACGTCGATTCTCCTCGCCCGCAAGGTGCGGCTGCTGGATGCGGCTGGGCTCGCCGTCGCCACGAACGCCAGCCAGGTGCTCATGGCCATCGTGGTGTTTGCGCTCGCAGGTGCGGCGCCCGGACTGCTCCCCTGGGCGTTGGGCTTTGCTGCCGGTGCGCTGGTGTATCTGGTCATGGCGGAACTGCTGCCGCAGTGCTACCGGCAGGCGGGTCACACGAGCATCGCGCTGGTGACGATCGTGGCGATGGGGATCGTGATCCTCCTCCGTGGGGGCGGCGCATGAGCCTGCATCCTGTCCTGCTCGTCTTCGGATTCGGTCTCATTACCGCGTTGGCCACGGGGCTCGGTGCGCTGCCGTTCGTCTTCGTGCGTTCCTTGGCACCGCGCGCCGTTGCGCAAGCGAATGCCGTGGCATCGGGGCTCATGCTGGGCGCGAGCTTCGGGCTCGTGGCGGAAGGCACGCAATATGGCGGGTGGGAAACCCTCGCCGGCGGGGTGATCGGGGTTGCGTTCATCCTCGCCACCGAGCAGCTGCTCCAGCGGCAGCAGGAGATGACGATCGGCCGGGTCGGCGGGGCCGACGCACGGCGTATGGTGCTCATGATGATCGTCATGACCGTGCACTCCTTCGCGGAGGGGGTGGCGGTCGGTGTCTCCTTCGGTGGCGGCACCGCCCTCGCCCTGGTCATCGTCATCGCGATCGCGGTGCACAACGTTCCCGAAGGCGTCGCGATCAGCGCGGTACTCCGACCGCGCGGGGTGAGCATCGGCGGATGCGCGGGCTGGAGTATCGTGTCGTCGCTGCCGCAGCCGCTGATGGCGGTACCAGCCTTCTTGCTCGTCGACACGTTTCGGCAGGTGCTGCCCTACGGGATCGGCTTCGCCGCCGGCGCGATGGTGTTCATGGTGTTCCAGGAACTGCTGCCGGAGGCATACGACCAGGGCGGGCGTCCCTCGGTCGCCCTGACGGTCACGCTGACGCTCTTTGGGATGCTGGTCTTCCAACAGTATCTCTGAGGACGGCTGCCGCGGGTGCTGCGGTCAGAGGAGGTCGTCCGCCACTGCCCGCACGATGTCAGACGTGGACAGGACCCCGACCAGCTCCGCACCGCTGATGACGAAGAGTCGGTGCACGTCGTGCCGCAGCATCTCCCGCGCCGCCACGCGCACGTCGTCCTCCGGACGGATGGTCCGCGGCGGCGTGCTCATGATGTCCCGCACGGAGATGTCTTCGAGGACCGGGTGCCGCGCGGCATCGGAGCGCTCCGCCGTCGCCTGGACGATATCGCTCGAGGACAGGACTCCCAGCACTCGCCCGCGGTGGTTCACCACGGGGACGCCGTGGACGTGGGCGTCTGCCAACCGAATGACGGCCTCCGAGATCGAAGCATCCTCGTGCACGACGGCGACGTCGGTCTTCATCAGCTCGGCGACTTGCATGGCACTCTCTCCCTCAATGCCGGCGTCTTGCCGGGCAGTGCTCGCCCTTGCCGCGGACTCACGCCTTGGGAGGTCCGTGTGCTGGGATCACGAGCGTGGAGCAGGGGAGCCGGTTGAGAAGGCGTTCGGTCGTACTTCCGAGCAGCACCCGATCGACCCATCCCTTGCCGTGTGAGCCCACGACGACGAGATCGGCCTCCCAGGCGGCAGCCTCGTCGGCAATGGTGCGCGCCGGTGAGCCGCTGTCGACGCGGATCTCGGTCCGGTCGGTACCCGCGATGGTGTCCACGAGTCGCCTCGTCTCGGTCTCCGCGAGGCGATAGTGCTCGCCCACGTCGCTCTGGACTCCGACGTCCGGGATCGCCGGCATCGGTTCGACGACCGTGAGGACGCGGAGGGCGGCATCGAACATTGCGGCGAACGCGTGAGCCTGTGTGAGCGTCTGCTCGGCGGTCTCCGACAGGTCGATGGCGACGAGCACCCGGGAGAACCGTTGGACCGGGGCAGCGGCGACGAGTACGGGTACGTCGATAGTGCGGACCGCATTGTGCGCCGTACTGCCGCCGAACCACCTGACCGGTGGTGCGTGGTGCTTCCCGCCCAAGACGAGCAAGCCGGCAGATGTGTCGGCGACGACCCGACGAAGCTCCCATGCCGGGTTGCCGACCAGCACCTCGATCGTTTGCAGGACGTCGTCGGGCACGTGCCCGCTGAGGGCGTCGACCACATGTGAGCGAGCGTCTGCGATCAGCCCGTCGATGAGATCCGGCTGCGCGGGCTCAATGCCGCCGCGCGGGGCCGCGGACGGCGTAGGAGTCACATGCACCACTCGGCACGGCACGCCGGCAGCCCGGGCAACTGTCCAGCCGGTTGCCGCAGCGAGGGCCCCTGCAGGTGTCGCGTCCACTCCGACGATGACCGCTTCTCCCGTCACGTCACCCTCCCTGTGCGTGCCCATGAGCACGGTGTCTGAGGCGAGTGTACGCCGACGCGGCGCGCGGCGTCAAGCGAAGGCCCGCCGCATGGGCCGTGAAGTCGCATTCAGAGCGATTTCACCTGAATTTCATGGCTTTTCGGGTAGCATTCCGCGTCATCCTTGATGGGTGGCCACTGCGGGAATGCCCTTTGAGGGAAGGGCCGGCGCTCGCGGCGCCGCCGAAGGCTGAGGAGCCTTGATACCGGCCGCAGGCAAGACGATCGGGATCGTCGAGCAGGTAATCCGGTGTAAGACTAGGCAGGGCTCTGCGCCATACCAGTCTTGGCGCTCAGAACCAGACTTCGGAGGGAAATCCCTCGCCCCCGGTGCACGGGAGGGCACCGGGGGCTTCCCGTATCTGGCACCCCGGCCCGTGACGGGGACGCGCTTCCCGGCCGCGGTGCTAGGATGCCCCTGTGCACACTCTCAGTCTACCGTTCACAGGTGCTGCCGCGCCTAGGTCAGTGAGACGCGCTCGCCATCTTCGGCCGCCCTGGCCGGCCAGCCGAAGCGTTCGCTGATCGCTCCGGCAAGCGCCTCCGTTGCTGCTGGCTCGCCATGCACCAGATAGCACTGGCGCGGCGGTCGCTGGAAGCCCGACAGCCACTGTAGTAGTTCACCCTGGTCGGCGTGGGCCGAGAGTCCGTCGAGTGACTCCACGGCAGCACGCACCCGAACGTCCTGTCCGTGGATGCGCACCTCCTCGGCGCCCTCCAGCAGCTGTCGACCTCGCGTGCCGGCGGCCTGGAACCCGACGAGCAGCACGGTCGTCCGTCGGTCGGTGAGCCGGAGCTTGAGATGGTGCAGGATCCGCCCGCCCGTGGCCATGCCGCTCGCGGAAATGATGATGATCGGCCCTCGGACGTCGTTCAACGCCATCGATTCTTCCTGCGTCCGAGTGAGACTGAACTGCTCCGGATACAGCGGGTGGTCCCCGGAGTGGGCGACCATCCGCATATCGAGGTCATGCTCGGCCGTGTGCCGCAGATAGATGCCGGTCACGTCGATCGCCATCGGGCTGTCGACGTACACCGGTAGCTGAGGGATCCGACCGTCGTCCTCGAGTTGCCTGATCCACCAGAGCAGCTCCTGCGTTCGACCGACGGCAAAGGCGGGGACGAGCAGCGCACCGCCCCGCTCGGCCGCGATGCGGACACAGCGTGCCAACTCCTCGTCCACCGTCGGCGGATGGGTGCGGCCGCCGTACGTGGATTCGAGGAGCAGGACGTCGGCCTCCGGCACCGGCTGCGGATCGTGGAGGATCGGGCGGCCCCACCGACCGAGGTCGCCCGAGAACACCACGTGGAGTGGGTCGCGGTCCGATCGGCCGTCCAGCACGAGGTCGATCGTCGCCGAGCCGAGGATGTGTCCGGCGGTGCGGAAGGTGGCGGCGATCCCGTCGGTGATGCGGAGTGCCTCGCCGAACGGCTGAGGCTCGAGCAAGGTCAGCGCCTCCTCGGCGTCAGCCATGGTGTACAGTGGCAACGCCGGCGCGTGCTTGGAGTACCCGTGGTAGTTGGCGTGGCTTGCCTGTCGCTCCTGGAGGTAGGCCGAGTCCGGCAGCAGGTTGCCGAGCAGGTCGGCGGTGGAGCGAGTGCAGTACACCGGGCCGCGAAAGCCGCGGCGTACTAGGAGCGGCAGGTAGCCGGAGTGATCGATGTGCGCGTGGCTGAGGACGACGGCGTCGAGCTCGGACGGAGCAAAGCTCGGAGCCAACCAGTTGCGCTGTCTGAGCGCCTTGAGCCCCTGGAACAGACCGCAGTCGAGCAGGACCCGCCGCCCGTTGGCCGTGACCAGGTGCTTGGAGCCCGTAACCGTACCGGCTGCTCCGAGGAATTCGACGGTCGGCTGCTGGACTTCCATGATTCCTCTCAACGAGCGTCGAGGTTCTCGATCAGGAACGCCCAACGGTCGGCTTGTTCCTCGATGATCTTCGCCGTGGGCTTCCCGGCGCCGTGTCCCGCCCGGGTCTCCACGCGGATCAACACCGGAGCGTCACCCGCTTGGGCGGCTTGCAGAGTGGCTGCGTACTTGAATGAGTGACCAGGCACGACCCGATCGTCGTGGTCGGCCGTGGTCACCAGCGCGGCGGGATAGCGCGTTCCGGGCACCACGTTGTGCAGCGGCGAGTAGGCGCGGAGGAACCGGAACTGCTCCGGGTCATCGGGCGAGCCGTAATCGGACACCCATGCCCACCCGATCGTGAACCGATGGAAGCGGAGCATGTCCATGACCCCGACGGCAGGAAGCGCAGCGCCGAACAGGTCGGGCCGCTGATTCAATACTGCGCCGACCAGCAGACCACCGTTCGAGGCGCCACCGATCGCCAACTTCGACGGTCTCGTGTAGCCCTGCTCGATGAGGAACTCTGCCGCGGCGATGAAATCATCGAACACGTTCTGCTTGTTGTCGAGCATGCCTGCACGATGCCACTCCTCACCGTACTCGCCTCCGCCGCGCAGGTTGGCCACGGCGTACACGCCGCCCCGCTCGAGCCAGACCAGTGTGCTGACCGAGAAGGATGGGGTGATACTGACGTTGAAGCCGCCGTAGCCATACAGATAGGTGGGGTTGCTGCCATCCTGCTCCAAGCCTTTCCGATGCGTGATGAACATCGGAATGTGCGTGCCATCTCGGCTGCGGTAAAACACCTGGCGGGTCTCGTAGCGCGCCGGATCGAAATCGACCGCCGGAGCCTTGAATACCGAGGTTGCGGACGTTGCGAAGTCGTAGCGGAATACCGTCGGCGGGTACAGGAATGACGTGAACGTGTAGAACAGCTCGTCGTCCTGCGGGCGGCCGCTCATGCCCCCGACCGAACCGAGTGTCGGGAGCGGTAGGTCCCGCACGTGCCGTCCCTCACCGTCGAAGAGCGCAAGCCGCGTGTGGGCGTCCGCGAGGTAGTCGGCAACGAACGTACCGTGTACGATCCGTACCCCGTCGAGCACTTCGTCGGCTTCCGGGATGATCTCGCGCCACCGCTCGCGGCTGGGCTGATGCACATTGATCGCAATGAGCCGGTAGCGGGGGGCGTCGAGGTTGGTGCGAAAGTAGAACACGTCGCCGTCGTTGCCGACGAAATCGTAGGACGCGTCGAAATCGTCCAGCAGTCGCACGACCGGACCGGCCAGCAGCGGTGAGGTGGGATGCTCGAGGTCCTTGTAGTACACGCGATTCCGCTCGTCGGTGCCGTGCGCCACGGACACGATCAGATACTGCCCGTCCTCGGTGACCGAGCCGGAGAACCCCCACTCGGGCTGCTCGGGGCGCTCGTAGATCAGGCGGTCCTCGTCCTGCGACGTGCCCAGCGCGTGGTAGTAGAGACGCTGGTGCCGATTGGCCACTTGGAGCGTATCGTCCCCCTCGGGACGCGGGTAGCGGCTGTAGAAGAAGCCCTTCCCGTCGTGCGTCCACGACGCGCCGGAGAACTTGATCCAGCGCAGATGGTCCGGAAAGTCCCGGCCCGTCGCGACGTCGCGCACCCGGAATTCCCGCCAATCCGATCCACCGACTGCCGTGCCGTACGCGAGGAGCGAGCCATCATGGGTGAAGGCGAGCGTGGTGAGGGCCACCGTGCCATCCTCCGACAAGCCGTTCGGGTCGAGCAGCACCGCCGCCTCGCCGTCGAGCGAGTCCTGCACGTACAGCACCGACTGGTTCTGGAGGCCGGCGTTCTTGAAGTAGAAGTAGCGGTCGCCCTCGCGGAACGGGGTCCCGTACTTGGGATAGTCCCACAGCGCCGTCAGCCGGCGCTCCAGGTCCGCCCGCTCCGGAATTGCGTTGAGATAGCGGAAGGTGACGCAGTTCTGCTGCTCGATCCACGCCCGCGTCTCATGGGCGTCTGCGTCCTCGAGCCAGCGGTACGGATCGGGCACGGCTACCCCGTGGTAGTCGTCGATCACGTCGACCGTCGGCGTCGCTGGCAGTGTGCAGAGGGTGTCCTGAGCGATGGCGGGTGGCGTGACGGCCATGCGTATGAACGCGAGCAGCGGGATGGCGAACGATCCCGTTCGCATGCGACCTCCCTTGCCGCACAGAGCCTCCCCGTGCTCCTCGGCGGCCTCGTTGAGGGTGCATTGGCGACACGATACGTTGCAGCAGTCTGCAATCTGCACCGGAAGTCGCGAATCGGGGAGCCCGCAATGAGATGGTCGTGGAAGCTCGGTCGCATCGTGGGGATCACTGTTCAAGTACACTGGACGTTCTTGATCCTCATCGCGTGGGTGGTTGCGGTGCACGCAGCCCGAGGCGCAACGGTCGGCGCCACACTCGGGGGGATCGTGTTGGTACTCGCCGTCTTCGCGTGCGTGGTGCTCCACGAGTTGGGGCACGCCCTGACGGCGCGCCGCTACGGTGTTGCCACGCGGGACATCACGCTCCTGCCAATCGGCGGCGTGGCGCGGCTCGAGCGGATGCCGGAGGATCCGCGTCAGGAGCTGGCGGTGGCCGCGGCAGGTCCTGCCGTCAATGTGGTGATCGCCGGAGCCCTGTTCGCGCTCCTCGCGGGCATGGGCGTCACCCGAGGACTCGATGCCACGGTGCTGGTCGGTGGCAACCTCCTGGCCCAGCTCCTATGGGTCAACGTGGTGCTGGTCGCGTTCAACCTCATCCCGGCGTTCCCGATGGATGGGGGACGGATGCTCCGGGCGGTGCTCGCGACCCGGATCCCGTATGCCCGGGCAACCCGAATCGCCGCGACGATCGGACAGGGGCTCGCCGTACTGTTCGGTTTCCTCGGACTGTTCAGGGGCAATCCGTTCCTCCTCTTCATCGCCGTCTTCGTCTACCTCGGCGCGCAGGCCGAAGCGCAGCAGGCAGAGACGCGATCGGCGCTGGCCGGCGTACCCGTACGAACCGCGATGATGACCCGATTCCGTGCCCTTGCACCGACGGATCGCCTTCAAGTCGCGGTCGACGAGCTCCTGGCTGGGTGGCAGCAGGACTTTCCGGTGGTCGCGGGGGGACGCGTCAGGGGGATGCTGGTGCGGGCCGATCTCGTGCGGGCGCTGAAAGCGCAAGGCCCACAGTGCGCCATCGGCGAAGTCATGCGCAAGGACGTGTTCACCGTACTCCCTGACGAGCCGGTTCACGCCGTCGTCACGAGAATGCGCAGCGTGGGTTCGTCGTCGGTTCCGGTCGTCGACGGCGACCGGCTACTGGGGCTGTTGACGCTCGAGAACGTGGGCGAGTTCCTCATGGTCAGCGCCGCCCTCCGTGACGGGGCCGATGCGGCGCCATCCGCTCCTGGGTCCACCTGAGCTGTGGCGGCGGAAGCACCAATGTCCGTGATCGCGATCAGTCCACGGGATCCACCAGACTGATCAGCGTCTGTCCGGGCTTCGGCGACGGCGGGGAGGTCGTGGTGTAGATGATGATGTCGCCCGATTCCTTGACGGAGAAGAGCGGCAGCGCATCGTCTCCGTAGTGTGCCCGGAAGGCGTCGAAATCGAATTCATCGGTGAGCTTGGTCCGCTTCACCACGGCTCCTTCCCCCAGGCGCTGCGTGATGTACGCGTACGTGGCGTCGTCACCGAAGAGCGTGCGACCGCGGAGATGTTGGGGAATGCCGCGCTGCCGCCGCTCGCGCTCCGTCTCCTCCGGCGGAAGCTGGTACATCAGAGAGCTGTCGAACAACTCACGGAAATGCACCGTCGCCAACGCGTTCACCTCGTCGTTCGGAGTCACGGCGAGGAATCGGCCGATGCCATCCATCTGACGCTCGATCTCGTCGAGCGCGCCTTCGGTGAGCACGTTGCCGTGATACGTGCGCAGTCCCGCGCTCCGAGCCGCCTGGACGTTGCCGCGGTTGGAGTCGGCGATCAGCACCTCGATGCCGAGGTCGCTGAGGATCTCGGCTGCCTGGCGGGCCCAGGGGCAGCCTCCGATGAAGAGCATGCCCTTGGCGTCCGGGCTTGCGACGCGGAGCAGTCTCGCGAGCAGAGGCGTGAAGATCCCGTAGACGCCGACCGTCCCGACGATCACCACGAAGATCAGGGGAACGAGGCGGCCCGCCTCCGCCTGTCCCGCCTCGACCAGCTCCAGGGCGAAGATCGAAACCACGGCGGCGGCGACGATCCCTCGCGGCGCCATGGCAGCGATGAAGGCACGCTCGCGCCAGTTCAGCGAGGAGCCCCATGTCGAGGCAAGCACGGCGGCCGGGCGCACCACCAGCACCAGTGCGAGGAAGAACCCGATGCTCCCCACCCCGAAGTAGTCGGGGTCGGTGAGCGGCAGGCGCGCTGCGAGGATGATGAACAGCACCGCGATCAGCAACACGCGGAGGTTCTCTTTGAACTCGACGATGCCGTGGACGCTGACGAGCTTCTGCGAGGCGAGGGCGGATCCCATCACCGTGACCGCGAGCAGTCCGGATTCCTGCTGGAGGTGGTTCGCCCCGGCGAAGGCCATGAACACCAGGGCCAGCGCCACGGGGCTCTCGAGATAGTCCGGCAGCCAGTGCCGGTACATGAGTAGGACCACGGTGCCGGCTGCTGCCAGCCCGATCAGTGTGCCCATGACCGCGGCGTTCAACATGCCGGGCAGGACCACGCTGAGACCGGCTTCGAGCCCACCGGCGATGAGGGCCTCGAAGACCAACACCCCGAGGATGGCACCGACGGGATCGTTGACGATGCCCTCCCACTTGACCGCCGACCCGACCCGGGCGGTCGGTCGGATGTGCCGCAGCAGCGGGATGATGACGGTAGGTCCTGTGACGATGAGGACTGCACCGAACAGCAGCGCTATTCCCGGTGGCAGACCGAGCAGCAGGATGGCAAACACCGTCGACAGCGCCCAGGTTACGAGTGCGCCGACCGTCAGGAGCCGCCCAATGACACGACCGAGGTCACGCAATTCGGCGATGTCGAGGCTGAGCCCACCTTCGAAGAGGATGACGGCCACGGACAGCGACACCAGCGGGAATACGAGATCGCCCAGCAGCGCGTCCGGATGAACAAAGCCTGCTACGGGCCCGGCGACGAACCCGACGACGAGCAGCACGAGAATCGCCGGGATCCTGAGGCGCCAGGAGATCCATTGCGCCGCAATCCCGAGGACGACGATCGAAGCCAGGCCGACCAGGAGGTGTTCCATGTCAGGCGCTCAGGGGAGTGCGGAGCCGTCCGCGTGCAGGCCGGACGTGTGCGAGCCTGCTCAAAATGCCGGACCCGCCCCGATGTCACCCCCGGCGACGGCAACGATGCCGTCGCATCGGGCGCACACGACACCGTGCTCGTCGATGAGTTCTGCCGTCGAGAACACCAACGTCTTGCCGGCCCGGACCGGGTGGCCGCGCACCTCGAAGCGAGTGCCGAGCACCGGTCGCAGGAATTGAATGCTGAGCTGCGCGACCCCGGCACGCCGTCCGACGGTCTGCAGATACCCGCACAGGCCGATCACCAGGTCGAAGATTCCCGCGATCACTGCACCGTTGACGGCCTCGGTGCCGAGTCCGCCCCGGTGCGTCGGCTCGATCGGATCGACCACGGCGCAGACGTCTCCGGGCGTGGAGAGATCGAGCCGCGCTCCCATGTGCCGCATGCCCGGGTGGTCGTTCCACTCTGCCTCGAACGCAGCGAGTTCGGCGGGAGGCAGCTTCGGAAGAATGGATGGCGTCGTCATGTCCTCACGCGCGGAAGGGTGCTCAACGGCTGTCGGGCATCCGGTCACGATGCCGGCGCCACGCGAAGAATACCGGAACGCCCAGGAGAATGAGTACCGCACCCAGGCTCGCATTGCGCATATCGGCTGCGATACTGCTCACCACCGTGAAGATGGCGGCACTCACGAAGAACCCTGGCACGAGCGGATACAGCGGCACGAGAAACCTCGGCACGACTGCCTGCTCCCGGTGGCGGTACACGAACAGGGTGGCGCCCACGAGCCCGAAGAAGATCCAATCGCCGAACACCACGTAGTCGAGCAGTTGACCGTACGTCTTGGACGACAGGAGGAGCACCGCCCAGATGGCCTGGATGGTCAAGGCGACCGCGGGCACGTGATAGCGCGGATCGAGACGCGCTGCGGCGCCGAAGAAGACGCCATCCGCGGCCATGGCATGGTACATCCGCGGTGATGCCAGGATCGCGAGGTTCAGGAATCCGAATGTCGAGACGACGACGCCGATGGTGATCGACGTCGAGCCCACCGGGCCAGCCAGTCGCTCCATCACGTCGAACGCAGGTGCCGTGCTTGCCGCCAGTCCGGACAGCCCGAGCACGCCCAGGTAGACGACGTTCGCGAGCACGTAGATGGCGACCACGCCCGCGACGCCGAGCAGCAGCGCGCGTGGCAGCGTGCGCTCGGTATCGCGGATCTCTTCGGCGACGAAGTTGGTGCTCTGCCAGCCGCCGTAGGCGAACAGGACCGGCACGAGCGCCGCCCCGAGGGCGGCCGTGATCCCGATCGGGCCGGTCGGTCCCGCCGGCGCGGTTGGGGGTGCCGCCATACCCCGGAGAAGGCCGACCGCGATGAGCCCGGCGAGCGCGGTGATCTTGAGGACGGTGAAGATGTTCTGTACGATTGCCCCCAGGCGGATGCCGAAGTAGTTGATGCCGGAGAGCAGGAGCACGGCGCCGATGGCGACCGGTGTGGCCAGGCGGGCGTTGCCGCCTCCGAGCGCGACCGCGTACGTCGCAAACGTGAACGCGACCGCTGCGATACCGCCGCTGTTGATCACGAGCAGCTGGGTCCACCCGTAGAGGAAGGCCGGGAGCGGTCCGAAGGCATCGCGCAGATACACGTAGCCGCCGCCGGCGAGCGGTCGGCGGGCGGCCAGCTCTGCGAAACAGAGGGCTCCCGCCAGGGCGACGACGCCCCCGGTGATCCAGGCCCCGATGGCGACGGAGACGGTGGGGACCCGTTGGGCGACGACGGCGGGATTGAGGAAGATGCCGGCGCCGATGATCCCACCGATCACGAGCATCGTGGCGTCGAACAGGCCAAGCCGTCGGCTGTAGCCCGTCGAGATCGGTGAGGAGGAGGGGACCGACATGGTCGCCGAGTATGTTCGGACCGGGACGCACCCGCAAGGTGATGGTCCGGCAGCATTGGTCCCCGGGGCGACGCTGTTGCGTGGTGACCGCGACGCGATCTGGGAACCGCCCGGGACCGATTCCCGTTCGGGCAGGTAATGTCGGAAGGCCGGCCATGGCCAGCCGCGCTGGAGCCGTGACGCTACTGACGATTCACGCTACGGAGGTAATGCACATGTCGTTCATCAACGAAGCAGGGTGGGATCGCGCACTGCGCGTTATCGTCGGGGTCGTGCTTCTGTATCTAGGGTGGGCCGGTGTGGTCACAGGTACGCTCGGCACGGTGTTCAAGTACCTCGGGTTCCTACCGCTCGTCACGGGGCTCGTCGGGTGGTGCCCGGCATACGCGCTCCTGCGGATGCGCACGAACAAGGTCGAGTAGGCGTCGGCGGGCGGACGCCTGACGATGGCGTCCGGCGTTCCGCATCCGGCGCTTCACCCTGCAGCGATCATGTGAGGGCCCCAATGACGATGGAGAGCATCAATCCGGCGACGGGGGAGACCCTCGAGCGATACGAGCCGATGTCGGGCGCCGAGGTGCAGGAGATCATCGGCCTCGCGGAGCGGAGCTTCGTTGACTGGTCGCGAACGAGCGTCCCGCACCGAGCGGCCCTCATGCGGAATGCCGCAGGGCTACTGCGGGAGCGGGCTGGGGTCTTCGCCGAGCTGATGGCACTCGAGATGGGGAAGCCGCTCCCACAGGGGCGGGCGGAGATCGAGAAGTGCGCCTGGGTGTGCGAGTATTACGCTGAACACGCCGAGGGCTTTCTCGCCGACGAGGTCGCCGCCACCGATGCCAGCCGCAGCTACGTAGCGTTCCGACCGCTCGGTGTCGTCCTCGCGGTCATGCCATGGAACTTCCCGTTCTGGCAGGTCTTCCGCTTCGCCGCCCCCGGACTCATGGCGGGCAATGCCGCGGTTCTGAAGCATGCGTCCAACGTGGTGGGCTGCGCGTTGGCGATCGAGGCCGTATTTCGGGAGGCGGGGTTTCCCGAGCACGTCTTCCGCACGCTCGTCGTCGGCTCGGGAGCCGTTCGCGCCGTCATCCGGGCACCGCAGGTCCGGGCCGTGACGCTCACCGGCAGTGGTCCTGCCGGTCGAGCGGTTGCATCGGCAGCGGGTGAGGCCCTGAAGAAGACCGTACTCGAGCTCGGTGGCAGCGACCCCTACGTCGTACTCGACGATGCGGATCTCGCAGCGACGGTGGAGACGTGCGTCAACTCGCGTCTCATCAACAGCGGGCAGAGCTGTATTGCGGCCAAGCGGTTCATCGTGGTCGACGCGATTCGAGAGGAGTTTGAAGCGCGCTACACGGCGCTGATGGCGACGAAGCGGATGGGCCCGCCGCTCGAGGGGGATGTGGACCTCGGTCCGCAGGCCCGAGTCGATCTGCGGGACGAACTGCACGACCAGGTCGTCCGCTCCATCGACCGAGGGGCACGAGTGTTGCTCGGTGCGACCGTGCCGGAGGAGCCCGGCGCGTTCTATCCGCCGTCCGTCCTGGCGGACGTCCGCCCGGGGATGCCGGCGTACGACGAGGAGTTGTTCGGCCCGGTAGCCGCAATCATAGCGGCGCGCGATGAGTCCGACGCCGTCCGCATCGCCAACGACTCGGCGTTCGGCTTGGGGGCGGCCGTGTTCACGCGGGACCTCGACCGCGGGGAGCGCCTCGCGCGTGACGCACTCCACGCGGGAGCGTGTTTCGTGAACGCCTTCGTGAAGTCCGATCCCCGCCTGCCGTTCGGCGGGATCAAGGAATCGGGGTATGGGCGCGAGCTCGCGGCATTCGGCATCCGCGAGTTCGTGAACGTGAAAGCGGTCTACGTGCGGTAGCGCTCAGGGGTTTGCCGGGCGGATGTCCAGCTCGGAGATGAGTGCCCTCGGCGGGAGTCGCAGCACCGCCAGGACCGTGTCGGCGATGTCCTCGGGCTGCAGCTTGCGTTCGGGGCGGTCGAGGGACCCTCCCGATTTCTCGAAGAACGGTGTGACGACCGAACCGGGGCAGAGCGCCGTCACGCGGACGCCATGCTGGCGGACCTCACCGAACAACGACTTGGAGAATCCCAGCACGGCGTGCTTGGCCGCGGCGTATGCCGCGGCGCCAGGAACGGGATTGCGACCGGCCAGACTGGCGATGTTGATGATGTGCCCGTCGCCGCGCGCGAGCATGTCGGGCAAGAACGCGCGGGTCATGAGGTACGTGCCGCGCACGTTGACGGCCAAGGTCTCGTCGAAGGCCTCGACGGGCAGTTCCCAGGCCGATCCGAACCGGGCAAGACCGGCATTGTTGACGAGCACGTCCACCGGTCCGAGCCGGTCGCGGGCGAACGTCGCGAAGGTCTGCACGGCCCCCTCGTCACTCACGTCACACGGTGCGCCGACCACGGTACCGTCGCGGTCCAGTTCCCGCACGAGCTGATACACCCGGTCCGCGGTCCGGGCGCACACAGCGAGTCGGGCACCAGCGCCCGCGAGCGCGAGCGCCACCGCGCGCCCGATGCCGTCGGTCGCTCCCGTCACGACGCACGTACGATGCTCGATGGCCATGGTCACAAGCTAACGACGGCCGCTCCCGGAGCGCGAGCCTGCACCTGCCCTTGCGGCCCAGGGACTCGCCGGCACATGTTCCGAGTCCCCCCTGAAGGAGGTGTGACCGTGAAGGTCTTTACAGGAGATAAGATCCGCAATGTGGCGGTCGTGGGCCACGGCGCGAGCGGAAAGACGACACTCGTCGACGCCCTCGCGTTCGTGGCCGGGAGCAGCAGCCGACACGGCTCCGTGCAGCAGGGAACCGCCCTCACCGACTACACCCCCGACGAGATCGAACGGCAGTACTCCATCAACCTCGCGCTCGCCCACGCCGAGTGGAACGACGTCAAGATCAACCTGATCGACACCCCCGGATATCTGGATTTCGTCGGTGACGCCCTTGCCGGGATCGCCGCGGCCGACGCGGCGCTCATCGTCGTGAGCGCGACGTCGGGCGTGGAGGTTGGGACGGAGAAGGCCTGGGAGTACGCGACCGACCGCGGGATTCCCCGGCTCTTCTTCCTGTCCCAAGTGGACAAGGAGAACGCCGACTTCGAGAAGGTCTTCGCGGATGTCAAGGAGCACTTGACGCCCAAGGTCGTGCCGATCGAGATCCCCGTAGGCGAGGGGCCGGAGTTCCGCGGCATCATCAACCTGTTCTCCCGTAAGTGCCACATGTACCGGAAGGGGACCAAGACGGGAGAGTACGACGAGGTCGATATCCCCGAGGAGTACAAGGACCGCTTCGAGCGGTACTCTCAGGAACTGCTCGAGACGATCGCGACGACGGACGACGACCTGCTCGAGCGGTACCTGGGCGGCGAGGAGATCACGCGCGAGGAAGCGATCGAGGCGATGAAGCAGGGTGTGGCAGCCGGTGAGATCTGTCCCCTCCTGTGTGGCTCGGCGACACAGACCTACGGTATGCGGGCGCTTCTGTCGAAGCTCACCGAACTGGTGCCGGCACCAACGGAACGGTCGGTGGTGGTTGCAGAGCGCTGGGGGTCGCCGGAGCCGGTCGAGCTGGATGCGACGGACGATGCACCCCTGGTCGCGCAGGTCTTCAAGACGGTGTCGGAACCGCACGTCGGAGACGTGACATTCTTCCGTATTTACTCCGGCAGTCTGAGTAACGGGGCAGAGGTGTATAATGCGCCGCGCGGGTCCACGGAGAAGCTGAATCACCTGTCGATCGCGCAGGGCAAGGACCGCACGGAAGTGCCGAAACTGCACGTCGGCGATATCGGCGTCGTCGCGAAGCTCAAGGACACACACACGAACGACACGCTGTCGACGGAGACGCTCCCGGTCGTCCTCCCGAAGATCCCGTTTCCTGAGCCGCTCACCGTCCTCTCCGTGGAGGTGAAGCAGCGCGGCGAGGAAGAGAAGCTCTCCACCGGACTCCAGAAGCTGCACGAGGAAGACCCGACGTTCACGCACCAGTTCAACGCCGAGCTACGCCAGACGCTGATTGGCGGGCGTGGCGAACGGCATCTCGAGGTCATTCTCGGGCGCATGGAACGCAAGTTCGGCGTGCACGCGGAGCTCGGTCGGCCCAAGGTCGCCTATCGCGAGACGTTCAAAGGAAGAGCCGAAGGACAGGGTCGACACAAGAAACAGACCGGCGGCCGCGGGCAGTTCGGTGATTGTTGGATCCGGATCGCGGCGTTGCCCCGCGGATCGGGATACGAGTTCGAGGATCAGATCAAGGGCGGTGTGATTCCCAGCAAATACATCCCGGCGGTCGACAAGGGTGTGCAGGAAGCGGCGGCACGCGGCATGATCGCCGGCTATCCGGCGGTGGACTTCAAGGTCGAGTGCTATGACGGCTCGTACCACGACGTCGACAGCTCCGAGCAGTCCTTCAAGATGGCGGGGATCCTCGCCTTCCGGAACGTAGCGCCCAAGGCCAAGCCGGTGCTGCTCGAGCCGATCCTCGAAGTCGAGGTGTGGACCCCCGAGGACAATCTCGGTGAAGTGATGGGTGACCTGTCGTCACGCCGTGGTCAGATCCTCGGCAGTGAGGCCGACGGTCGGCTCACGAAGGTGAAAGCGTATGTACCGGAGGCCGAGATGTACCGGTACTCGACCCAGCTCCACTCGATGACGCATGGCCGTGGCGGTTTCCGGTGGGCCTTCTCGAGCTACCAGGAGGTACCGCCCGAGCTCGCCGACAAGATTCGCGAGCAGCGTGAGAAGGAGTTGGAGGAAGAAAACGAGAGGTAGTGCCCGGACGGGCGAAGCGAAGCTGGCCAGGCGGGCCTGGGGGGCGTCTCCCTAGGCCCGCTTGCCTTTGCCGGTCTTCCGGCCACCGTTGCGCGACTTCCTGCCGTTGCCACCGGACGGCAAACCACTGGCGCTCGACAGCGGCAGGATGTCGTACTCCGGCTCGGCGACGCCAGCCGCAACGAGGACTTCCTTGCGCGGTTGGGGGTAGGTGTAGCGGTCGCCTTCGTAGTTACGAAGGATGACGTCCGTCTCGGTGATCTCCTCGAGGTACTCCGGGAGGAGCGGGATCTTGCCACCACCGCCAGGAGCATCGATCACGAAGTGCGGCACGGCGAGCCCGCTCGTCCAACCTCGCAGCCCGCGCACGATCTCGAGCCCCTTCTGGACCGTCGCTTTGAAGTGCTCCACGCCGGCGACGTTGTCGCACATGAAGATGTAGTACGGACGCACGCGTGCGCGAAGTAGCGCCTGCATCAGTTCCTTCATTACGCCAACGTCGTCGTTCACGCCCTTCAGCAAGACCGTCTGGCATCCAAGGGGAATGCCGGCGTCGGCCAGCATCCCGAGTCCCTTCACCGCCGTCGGCGTCAGCTCGGCGGGATGGTTGAAGTGCGTGTTGATGTACAGCGGGTGATGCTTTCGCAGCACCGCACACAACTCGGGGGTGATGCGCTCGGGAAGGTGGCATGGAACCCGGGAGCCGATCCGGATGACCTCCAAGTGCGGAATCCGGCGTAACCGGGACAGGATCGCATCGAGACGTCGGTCTGAGAGCAGCAGCGGATCACCGCCGGAGAGGATGACGTCGCGGATCTCGCTGCGCTCCTCGAGATAGCGAAAGCCGCTCTCGAGCTGCGCCATCGGGATCTTCTCGGGATCGCCGACCTTGCGACGCCGCGTGCAGAACCGGCAGTATGCCGCGCACACGGGGCTGACCAGGAACAGGGCGCGGTCGGGATAGCGGTGCGTGATGTTCGGGACCGGGCTGTCACCCTCCTCGTCCAGACTGTCGAGAACGCCGTCGACCACTTCGAGTTCCTGGAGGTCCGGCACGTATTGCCGCCATATCGGATCGCCAGGCTCTTGGATCAGATCGACCATGGCCGGCGAAATCCGGAATTCGAAGTTGTCGACCGCTTCCTGTAGCCGGGCGAGATCAGGGAACTGCTCGGCCCCGAACTTGTCCACCAGCTGCTGGAGCGTCCGGACGCTGCGGTCGTGGAGGAGTTTCTGCCACTCAGCCATAGTGCCCCACTGTATCGGGAGGATCGAGGAGCTTGGTGTAGACGATCAGGTGATCGTCGGGTGCATAGTAGTGAGCGATCTCCGAGGCCCGATCGTACTCCAGGGACTCGTAGAAGGCCCGCGTCGGTGCGTAGTCGTCGCGGGACGAGGTCTCCACGACGATCAACCGTCCGCCATCGCGGGTGATGGCCTGCTCGGCCGCAGCCATCAGCTGTCGACCGACGCCGCCACGATGCAGCGCCGGATCCACGACGATCCAGTAGAGATCCCAGGTCGCCACCGTACACGGCGTCTTGCCGAAGAGCGTGAATCCAACGAGTCGATCGCCGTCGTACGCACCGAGTCCATGGTAGTCTATCCCAGGCCGTGCGACGGCGTCGTCGAAGACTTCGACGGCGACGTCGATCTCGTCCGTGCGAAATACGCCGGTCGCCTCGACCATCGGACGCACTCGGCTTCGATCGGCCACAGTGGGGGCCGCGAGGATCACGGCTGCACCAGTCGCTTTCATGCGACCTCCATGGATCGGAGGCCTGCGGCGGCAGCCGGCTTACGCAGTGCGGTCTCGACGATCGTCAGCACCAGGTCGTCGTAATCCCACCCGTACACCCGCGCCATGTTGGCGAGCCCCGCGTCGGTCGAGAGGTCGGGGTTCGGGTTCACTTCGAGAATCCAAGGCTGGCCGTCCCGGTCCACGCGCAGATCGACTCGACCGTATCCCCTCCCCTCGACGGCGCGCCACGCAGCCGACGCGACGTCGATGAGACGTGCGCGATAGGTCTCGTCGACCGCCGCCGGGCAGACCGGCTGCGTTCCGGCATACTCCGCACTGTCCGCGTGCCACTTGGCGGAGAACGACACGATCGGCCATGCGTCGTCCGGCATGGCGGAGAAGTCGATCTCGGAGATGGGAAGCACGTGGTCGCCGACGAAGCCGACATTGAACTCGCGGCCGGGGACGTACTCCTGGACCATCACGAGTCCATGCCGTGCACGCATGTCGCGGACGCGGGCATCCAGTGCCTCGGGGGTTGCCACGATGGATCCTTGCTCGATCCCGATACTGGCATCCTCAGCGGCCGGCTTCACGATCGCGGGGAGCAGGCACCGCGGTGCCGCATCGTGATCGCCCGCGACCGTCCAGCCAGGCACCGGGAGCCCTTCCGATTGCAGCACGGCATTCAGTACCGGCTTGCGATGACAGATGGTCATCGTCCACGGCGACGCGCCGGTGCATGGCACGCCCGTCAGCTCGATGGCGGAGGCGACCGGGTACTCGAGTCGGCTCACGCCACCGACGCCCTCGCACAGGTTGAAGACCGCGTCCGCAGTCCGCACTGCGTCGAGCCACACGAGATCGTCCCGCACGGCGACGCGTCGGACGTCGTGGCCGGCGGATTGCAGGACTCGGCACACGGCCTCAACGGACTCCAGTACGGCCTGGATGTCTTCGGGCGTCCAGTGATCGGCGCCGCTGTCGTAGATGACCGCGACTCTCAGCTTGCCACTCCCTGAGCCAGTGGCTCGAGCTCGCGTCCAGTGAGGCGACGCCAGGCGACGCGGACGGCGTCCTGAATCAGTTCGTCGTACGTCATGCCAGCTGCGCGCGCGGCGCATGGGAAGCAACTGTTGGCGATCGGGTCGGGGATGATCCCGGGCAGTGGATTCACCTCGAGCACGTTGGGCGCACCCTCGCCATCGAGCCGGATGTCGACTCGCGCCCAATCGCGGCATCCCAGCGCGCCGTAGGCAGCGAGCGCCGTCTTGCGAATCCGCGTCGCCAGCGACTCGTCGATCTGTGCCGGACACTCGAGGATCTCGAGCGGGCTGTCCGGTACGTCCCACGTCCATTTCGCTTCGTACCCGATGATCGGCAACGCGCCGCTCGGTAGACCTTCAAATCGGTAGCGGATCAGCGGCAACGTACGTGCGCTCGATCCGTTCCCGATGACTGCCACCGTGAACTCCTCCCCTGGCAAGAAGGACTCCACGAGAACCGGCTGGTTGTACGCCGCTAGGAGGTACCGCGCCCGCTCCCGCGCCGCGTCGAGGTGGGTGACGTAGTTGGCTTCCATCACGCCCTTCGACGAGCCTTCCCACACCGGCTTGAGGAAGACGGGATAGCGCTGCCCGTTGGAGAGCGCCGGCAGATCGTCGGCCGTGTCGATCCACGAGAAGGGCGCCGTCGGCACGCCGCGCTGCCGAAACACCTCCTTCGCTCGGACCTTGTGCAGCGAGAGGGCGAGCGTCAGCGGATCGCTCCCCAGGTAGGGAACGCCGAAAAACTCGGCGATGGCCGGCACGTGCGCTTCGCGGTTGGGACCGTGCAGACCCTCCGCCATGTTGAAGAGGAAGTCCACCCGTGCATCCCGCAAGCGCATCGGGAAGTCGTCGACCGCTTCGAGTGGCACCACCTCGCCGAACAGCTCGAGTGCGTCGCGGACGGCTGCGATCGTCTCCGCGTCATCCCACTCTACAAAGGCGTCGGTCAGTGGCTCGAAGGTGGTGCGACGATCACCGTCGTGATCAACGACGACGTCGTCTGGTCGCTGGTTGAAAGCGAGCCCTATGCGCAAGTGAACTCCGTTCGGAGTTTGTGTTGCGCAACACGATACGAAATGATGGTGAGATTCGCAATAGGTTTTTCGAGCCGTTCGTCATGCCGTTGCGCGACTTGACGCACGTCATGACGATCACGGCGACCGAGCGAACTCGAGTCAGCGAGCGTCCGGGATGTCGGAGCGACGACGGTAGAGACGAAAACTGTGCGCCCATCGGTGCCGCTCGTCCGGTGCATATCGGACGTCCTCGACGAGTTGCCAGTGTTCCATCGACAGCACCGGGAACGACGTGTCGCCCTCGAAGCGACCGTGCACGACCGTGAGGTAGATGCGGTCGGCACGTGGCAGCGCGAGCCGGTAGATCTCACCGCCGCCCGCAATGAAGACCTCGTCATCGCCGCCGACGGCGGCGAGCGCCGCATCGAGCGAATCGACGACGTCCGCACCGTTGGCCACGTACGTCGGGTCCCTCGTGACGACGACGTTGTGGCGGTCGGGGAGTGGGACGTTGAGCGTTTCGAATGTCTTCCGGCCCATGACGACCGGATGGCCAGTCGTGAGGGTCTTGAAGTGCCGCATGTCGCGTGGCAGGTGCCACGGAAGCGATCCCTGCGCCCCGATGACCCGGTTCTCCCCCATCGCAGCCACGAGTGAGACGATCATACGGCGACCGCCGCGGCAATCCGCGGGTGCGGATCGTATCCTTCCAGCCGGAAGTCCTCGTACCGGAAGTCGACGATCGAGCGAACCGCCGAGTTCAGATGCATCGCAGGACTGGGACGAGGATCGCGTGTGAGCTGGAGACGTGCCTGGTGGACGTGATTGCGGTAGAGGTGTACGTCGCCGAACGTGTGCACGAACTCCCCCGGCTGGAGATCGGTGACCTGTGCGACCATCAGCGTCAGCAGAGCGTAGGAGGCGATGTTGAACGGGACGCCCAGGAAGACGTCGGCACTGCGCTGGTACAGCTGACACGACAGCCGACCATCAGCCACATAGAACTGGAATAGAATGTGGCAGGGCGGGAGTGCCATCGCGGGAAGCGCGGCCGGGTTCCAGGCGGATACGATGTGCCGTCGCGAATCGGGGTCGGTGCGGATCTGCTCGACCACACGACCCAGTTGATCGATCGTCGAGCCGTCGGGTGCGGGCCATGAGCGCCACTGCGCGCCATAGATCGGCCCGAGATCTCCCTGCTCGTTCGCCCACTCGTCCCAGATGGTAACGCCGTGCTCGTGGAGGTAGCGAACGTTGGTCTCGCCCCGGACAAACCAGAGCAGCTCGTGAACGATCGACTTGAGATGGACCTTCTTCGTCGTCACAAGTGGAAAGCCCGCAGCGAGGTCGAACCGCATCTGGTATCCGAACACGCTGAGCGTGCCCGTGCCCGTGCGGTCCTGTTTGGCGTGGCCGTGGTCGAGGATGTGCTGTAGGAGGTCCAGGTACGGTCGCATGATCAGCTGCCGGTGTGGGATGTACGTCGGTCGGAGGTGTCGAGGCCCTCTCAGCCATTCATTATATAGTGGATCTAGATATAGTGGATCTAGCGGGGCTTGGGATCGTGGAGCAACTCCAGGGGAGAGTGTCCCCAACCACCGGTCCGCTCGATCTGCCGCAGTCCGGCCGCGACATCGCGGGGGATGAGGGCGGCACGAGGCCCCACCTTCAATCCTTCGAGTGGCGATCCACCCTGCTGCGTAACGATGACGCCAGGGTTGAGCACCCCCGCAGGATCGAATGCGGATTTCAGCCGGCCGAATAGCGCGAGCAGGTCCGTTCCGTACAGGCGCTCGACTGCCTGCGCCCGCAGCCGTCCGTCGCCGTGCTCACCGCTAGGCGTCCCGCCGCACTCGATCACCAGCGCGGTCGTCTGCTCCAGCAGTGACTCCAGCTTGTCGGTGCAGCTCGGATCGGTCGTGTCAATCAGGGCGTTGACGTGCAGGTGACCGTCACCGGCGTGCCCGAACGCGACGATCTCGACTCCGATGTCATCGGCGACCTGGTGCACCCCGGTGAGATACTCACTGAGGCGCGCTACGGGAACGCATCCGTCCTCTATGATCTGCAGGGAGCGTCGCGTATCCGGCAGCCGGGCGAGCACGGGGCTCGCCGCGTGTCGCAACTGCCACAGGTCCGCGTGCTCTCCGGGATCCAGGGCCGTCCGGACGTGTGCTGCGAATGGTCGGACGTCCTCTCGCGCTAGGTGAACGGCGTGGTCCACCTCGTCCCGCGTTCCCTCGAAGTCGATCATGAGTACGCCGGCCCAGTCCTGGATCGGCAGATCCGAGGTGTACTCGGCGATCCGCAGGAACGAGCGGTCGAGCAACTCGAGTGCGGCCGGTCGCAACGGCAGCAGCGTGTGCACGGCGTCAGTGAGTGTCGACACGTCAGGGAGCGCGACGAGGAGGCCGGCCACTGCGGCCGGGCGCCGTGCGAGGTGCAGCTCGATCTCGGTGATGATGCCAAGCGTTCCCTCGGATCCGACCACGAGATCAGTCGCGCATCCGGATTGGAGATAGGCATCCAGCGCATAGCCCGCAGTGTTCTTGCGCGTGCGCGGGAAACGGGCGCGGACAAGCTCGGCCGCGGCCCGGATTTCGCTGTCGACGGTCGTGAGAAACTCGGGAACAGACGGATCCGTGGCTCCGATCCTGATCGGGACGCCCTGGCCGGTTACGAGTTCGATGGCGCGGACCCATGCGCGGATCGGACCGTGGCGGACGGAACGGGACCCCGCGGCGTTCGTCGCGATCATCCCACCAGTCGTGCAGAAGGCGCTGCTCGACGGGTCAGGAGGCAATCGCAGTCCGACAGTCGCGGCAGCGTCGTCGAGCTGGCGCCACGTCACTGCCGCGCCGACGGTAGCGTACCGGTCCGACTTGCTGACGGTGAGAGGACGACGCAGCCGCCGCACGTCGACCACGACCCCCGCGCCGACATTGTTCCCCGGGATACCGCTTCCGGCACCGCGTGGTATCAGCACCCACCCGCGATCGACAGCGGTACGGACGAGCGCGACGACATCGTCGAGATCGTCGGGAAGGGCCACCGCCGCCGGAACGATCCGGTAGGGCCCGGCACCCTCGGCATAGACACTGCGGGTGCGATGGTCGGTGTAGAACCGGCCGGCAAACCCCCGCGGCGCCGCCGATGCACTCACAGTGTAGGTGGGTTCCCGGCGCGCTCCCAACGCGTGCGCGCCAGTCGCCGGAAATACGAGCGGACGAGCAAATTGCTGGGAGCGACGATTCGGGATACCGCTATCGTGCGCACGACGTCCATCCGGCTGATCTTGACCTTGTGTGCGGGGTCCAGCAGGCGGTCATCGCGCTCCGCAAGCTCGAGCGTCTGCACCGCGAAGTACAAGGCGGTCAGGCAGAACAGCCGGATTCCGTACGCGGTCCGCGGCAGCACGACGGTGTACTCCAACGCATCGAGCAAATGCTGCTTGGCTTTGTCGATCAGGACATGCATGACCTGCTGCGCGGCGGCACCGTGCCGGCCATCGTGCAACTCCTCCGGCGTGATGCCGGCCAGCTGGCACAGCTCCTGAGGAACGAAGCTCCATCCGCGGCGCCGGTCGTCGGCAACGTCCTTGATGATGTTGGTCAGCTGTAGTCCGAGTCCAAAACTCGTTGCCAGGCGTTTGAGCGTGCGGTATGGCGCGCGATGCGCCACACTGCCATGCAGATGGAACAGCTCCGTCAGAAGGTGCCCCACCGTTCCCGCGACGTAGTAACAGTACCGGTCGAGCTCGTCGACCGTGGTCAGTGCTTCGATGTGCGACGCAGTCCCTGCCCGTTTGCGGCTCGCGAACTCCGCCATCCCCACGCACATCTCCTGTACCCACGGACGGATGGCGTCTTGCCGGGTCGTCGGCTGAATCCGGAACTCCCGCACGACGGCGTCGGCCCGACGTGCGAGACGCTCTTCGTCGCTCTCAGCCTCGGCAAACACGTCGCTCAGCCCGATGTCGTCCGGCCCGGAGTCTCCCAGGGAATCGCCAAAGGCTCGCAGGAGCCGGCCCTTTTCCTCGGGCGGTAGCCGCGTCGAGTCTTCGATCGTGTCGGCCACGCGGCACAGCAGGTAGGCGATGAGCACCGGGTGCTCGAGGTCCGGCGGGAGCAGGCGGATACAGATGGCAAACGTGCGGGAGACCTTCGGCAGCATATCGTGGCAGAAACGACGATCGTCCACCGATGCCGCGGTGACGCCGGGCGCGCCCGCCCCAGCCCGTGGCGTCACGAACGCCATGGAAGCAGGGCGGGCATCAGTGCACGGGCGGAAAAGATCTGTCGCGGGTCGGCGGACTCGCTCAGCACGCCGGCGGCTGCGCGCTGCAGCCGCCGGCTGTGGGCGACGCGGGCGGCGACGAAGTCGGTGAGCCGCGGCCACCGGATCCAGCGCTCCGCGACACGATATCCCTCGTAGCGCGGTGCGACCTGCCGCACGAGCCGCTGAGGATAGTCGGCGAGAACGCCGGGATCGTTGCGCCGCAAGGCCAGGTCGACGCGGTCGCCGGCGATTTCGGCCGTTTCCATTGCCTTGCCGATGCCCTCGCCGGTAAAGGGGAACGTCGCGGCGATCGTCTCGCCAACCGCTACGGTCCGCTTACCGTCGTAGCTCGCTTCTGGCTCGAGTCCGCACCGCAATCGAGCGCCCGCGAGCGGTGTCGCATCACTGCGATTGCGCCAGATCTCCCGAGCGATTGGGAAGTGGTGTGTGAATGCGGTGAACGTGTGCCGCAGGTTGATGCGCGGGGCCCTCCGGCCGTGGTGGAACACACCACAACCCATGTTGAACCAGCCTGCGCCGAGGGGGAAGATCCAGGCGTAGCCCGGCAGCACCGCCCGGTCGAATGAAATGACCAGTTCTTGGAGATCCACGGGGGCTTTGACGTAGCAGCGCAATGCGAGGGCACCAGCGGCACCGTCGGGCGTTACCTGCGACCGCAGTCGAGTATCGGCTCCGGTGGCCAGCACCACGTACTGAGCGCGCACCACGACCGGTGCGCCGCGGAGATACAGCTCGACGCACTCGGCGGTCGAGCGCGTCGCCGCTACGGTCGCAGTGTGGAATCGTGCTCCAGCGTCGAGCGCGGCATCAAGCAGTAGCTGATCGAGCCGCCGCCGTCGCAGTGTCAGGAAGCGGCCCGCGACATCCACGCGTACCGCTCCGGGGCTGTAGACTGCAAGGGCGTCGGCGTGGAAGGCTTCCCGCTCGACGGTCTCCAGCAGACCGCCACGTCTGAGGCTCTCTATGGCATCGGGTATCAACCCGTCACCGCATACCTTGTCGCGCGGAAACGCATGACGATCGAGCACCAGGGTGGCCTGGCCCTGGTGTGCCAGCCGGCGTGCCGCGGTACAGCCAGCCGGTCCGGCCCCGATCACCACGGCGTCCCACGTCCGCTCCACGAGGGTCGGATTGCATCCGGCCGTCAGTGCACGCTCGGTCACGGGGACGAAGAGGCGAGCGAGGCGCGCATGGCCGAGAGTACGCGGACCAGCAGCTCGGCACCCGGGTGTCCTGGTGGAGCCATGATCTCGTTCTCGCGCTCCTCGAGCGAAGGATCGACTGTTCGCCGCATCACGGCTTCCGAGGCGAGTCGCGTACTTTCGTCGCCCAGCCGGTCGGCGAAGAAGCGAAGCCGGACAGCCCGGCTCGGGTCGAGGCTCGAACCGCCGCCTGGCGCTTGCATGACCGTGTCGTACCAATCCGTCTCGAGATAGCCCTCGGCGGGGCTCGACACCCGAATCGTGAGTCCCTCGCCAACGACCAGCGTTTGCAGGGTGGCAATGATCACGTCCGGCTCTGCCGGAACGGAGTCCATGCGTGCGTCGGGGAGAGGAACGAGATAGGGCCGTGCGCCGATCGAGCCGCAGGTCCAGGTTACGGCGATTGCAGGGAGCAGGAGGCACAAGACGAGTACGCGGCGCCGGGGATTGCGTCCCGGTTCATCACGTCCGATGACGGATCCATGGTCAGTCGGTGTGACGTGCATCGCGGTTTCCTCCATCTAGACGCCGAGGTTCCGGCGGATCTCGCTGGCCAGGCGCTCGATCGTGCCACCTCGATCGGCACCCGAGCGATCGGCGGAAATCTCCCCATGCTCGAGTCGGTCGAGCACCTGCTCGAGACTCACCTGCACTTGCTCGACCTGACCCATGCGCTTGCGCGCGAGTGCCGCCCCCGCGACGAGCCCAATGCCTGCCGGCAACAGCGCGACGGGCACCATCACACCGAGCGCAAGGCCGATCGTGGCGGCAACCGCACCGCTTCCGGCCAGCGTCGTTGCACCGGTCAGGCGCGATCGACGCGTATTCGCGAGGTCGGCGAGGAGCTGAACGTGACACCGTCCGCCGTCGAGTGGCGATACCTGCCCGATGATCTCGCGTGCTTGGGCCAATCGGTAGGCACGTCCACCGACCTTCAGTTCCCGTTTGATGGACGAGAACATGTCCCTCCTTGGCTCCCAGGACGTCCGGTTCGGAAACCGCCGCTTCACGATGAGGAGCTCGCCTTCGGTCATCCAGCGCCCGAGCGCCGTGTGCACCCGCTCACACGTGTCGGCGACGGATCGCTGCGCGACCACGTAACGGGGACCGGCGAGCCACGAGGCCAAGCCGGGTTCCGCCTGCATGACGGACCGGGTCTGTTCCTCGAGGAGTGCCTGCTGGAGATATCGAGCCGGAATGCCGACGTCCTTGCCGAGCAGCATGAGGTCCGACTCGGTCAAGCCCTCGCCGATGTCGCGCTCGCCTGCCTGCAGCTCGGCGGCGCGCCGGATGATCCGCTCGAGAGCGTGGCGGTCGATGCGTGCCGAATCCGGAACGAGATCGCTCATCATCCTCTCCCAGTCACGGCGACCGACTGGCGCTCGTCTCCCGGACTGCTGACGAGCTCAGGTCCCAACCGATCGCCCGTGCCGCCGAATCTCCTTCCCCTAAAGTATGGTGAGAGGAGGAAGCCCGTATCCAGTGCGCGAGCCGGATGGGGCAACGACCCGTCGTGCCCCCCGGTTCAGGGGTGCCGGACGTGCGCTCCGATCCACGCGGCCACGTCTTCGGTCGCGCGCTCACCGCCGAGATCGGGCGTGGTCACACCCGCCTCGATTGCGTCGCGGACGCCGGCCTCGAGCGCCGCCGCGGCGCGGCGAAGCCCAAGGTGCTCGAGCATCAGCGCCCCGCTCAGGATGGCGGCCATCGGGTTCGCGACACCCTTCCCGGCGAGCGCCGGCGCCGATCCGTGGACCGGCTCGAACAGGCTGACGCGACCGGGATGCAGGTTTGCACTTGCCGCCAGGCCCATTCCACCGACCAGCTCGGCACCGAGATCCGAGAGAATGTCGCCGAAGAGGTTGTTCGTTACGATGACCTCGAACCGGCCTGGCGTGCGGACGAGCTCCATTGCAAGGGCGTCGACGTACCGGTGCTCACGCTCGATGTCGGGAAACTCGGCACCGACTTCCTCGAACAGGCGTTGCCACAGCCGGTGTGCCGGGACAGCGTTCGCCTTGTCGGCCATCGTCACCCGTGAGCGACCCTGGTGCCTCGCCCACTCGAACGCGGCGACGAGGATACGGCGGACCTTCGGCGCCGTATGCACCTCGTGGGCGATTCGGACCTCCCGATCGGTATCCTCATACTCGGTCGAGCCCTGGCCGAGGTAGATCCCCTCGGTGTTCTCCCGGAAGATCGCGAAGTCGATGGGCGGGCTCTGTCCCGAGCGTGACGGAGCGACGTGACGCAGCGGGCACAGCTCGGGATGCAGCAGCCGACACGGCCGGAAGTTGATGTACAGATCCAGCCTGAAGCGTAGACCGAGGAGAATATCCCGCGCGTGTTCGTTGCCGGGCACCCGTGGATCCCCAAGCGCGCCGATGAGAAGGGCATCCGTCTCGTCGCGAAGGTGTGTGAATGCCTCATCCGGGAGCGTCTCACCGGTCGATAGGAAGTGGTCGGCGCCGAACGGCAGTCGCTCGAACCGGATGGATGCATCCTCGAGCTCGGCTGCGACGCCGATTGGCCCGGCCGCAGCGTCGATGACTTCGGGACCGATCCCGTCGCCCGGGATGAGGGCGACTCGGAACGTGCGCGACCGTCGATCAGTCATCGAAGCGACGGCCGCATGCGCAGCAGAAGCGCCACTCGGGCTCGAGCGTCTCGCCGCAGTGCCGGCACGGCACGACGGCAATCCGCAGGCCGCAGTATGGGCAGAAGTGCACGTCCCGTTCCGGCGGCAGCGTCTCTCCACATCCCGGACATCCCACGGCGCGCTCGATGCTCTCGAACGGTAGGCTGTAGGACGACGCGGCCGCCGTCAGGTCGTGCATGGTCGGATCGGTCGAGCGCAGGGGCTCGGGTACAGGCGGGGGAGTGGGCGGCACCACGTTCGACGGCGGTGTCGGGGCTGCAACCGTCGGCGGAGGCTCGTACGGAGCCGTCGACTTGGATGGTGCCGGCGGGGCGTACGCTTGCTCCGTCCTGATGAAGCGCCGCACGGCCTCCGGACTCAAGGTCATGGTCGCTGCGGCGTACTCTCGGAAGGCGCCGGGTGTCGGACTGGGGAGTGCCGCCTCGTCGGCCAACGCGCGCTGCACGTCCTCGGGCTCGACGTGGACGTAGCCGCGCTCCCCGGCGAGCAAACGGAGAACGGTTACCTCGTAGTCCTCGATCGTGTCGAACCGGAGCGCGTCGCGATGGTACCGATACGGAATCAACCGCTGATACAGCTCCGAGATCTGGAAGGGCCGCTCGAGATAACGAGGAGCGTTCGTGGACAGGTGGGTCACGAGGTACTGAAAGATCCGGTCGACGTCGTCCATGTCGGTGTCTATCTCCACTCGGTTGTCCAGCGCTCGTAGTGCACGGGAGTAATCCCCGCCTGCGCCAGGAGCTCGACTCCGCTGGGATCGCGATATCGCCGGCGAAAGTAGACGTGCGTGACGCCGGAATTGATCATCAGCTTGGCGCATGCAACGCATGGGCTGTCCGTAACGAACACTACCTTGTCACGCTGCCCGCCGGGTGCCTTGACGAGAGCGTTGACCTCGGAATGGATGCACCCACAGTTGCCGGGAACGGCGGAGTCACAGCGGTTGGGGAGACCCCTGGCATTGCCGTTGTACCCGATTGCGAGCACGTTCTCGAGCCGGGCATCGGTGACCACCGTGCCGACTTGGAGTCGTGCGCAGGTCGACCGCTTCGCCAGCTCCTCTGCCATGCGCATGTAGACCTCGTACAGCGGAATGCGATCGACCTGCACCGCCTCACCTTCGGCGAGCAGGTTGAGCGGGTGCGTGTTCTCAGGTACTCCGTCTTTGAATCCGGTCATGATCTCTCTGCTTGCCGCGCCTCGTCCTTGTCGAATTCGGCGTCTGGATCGTCGTCGGTGAACCGGCCGCGTGCCTGCTCCGCGCTGAGCCACTCCTCGAACTGCGATGGCGCCGCACCCTGCGAATGGATCTGCTCCCTTGCGGCCGTGATTGCCAGATGGTTGGCGTATTCGTTCTTCACATGTCCCGCGTGTCCCCGTACCCACTGCCAGCGCACGACGTGTCCCGCCACCGCCTCCATCAGACGCTGCCACAGCTCGAGATTCTCGACCGGCCCCCCTTTGCGCCGCCACCCTCGCGCCATCCAGCCCGGTACCCACTCCGTCACCCCCTTGATGAGATACTCCGAGTCGGAAACGTAGGTGACGCGGAAGCGGTTGCCTTTCCCGGATAGCAGGGCAAAGGTCGCGATCGCACCCGCGAGTGCCATGCGGTTGTTGGTCGTTCCGGGCGACGAGATGAAGACGTCGCGCCGGGCGATGCCGTCCGGGGTCCGCACTTCGAGCAGCGAGCCCGCGCCACCGGGGTTGTCTCCCTCGCGTCCGTTGCCGAGGCAGCTCTCGTCGGCGTGGACGAGCACGAACTCATCGGGTCGGCGTCCGGGCGTCATGGCAGCACCTCGATCCGTCCGGGTGGTCCCTCGATGAGCTCCCCGATGTCGGCCGATGCGAGGGTGCCCTCGTCCCGCAGGGCGCCGATCAGATCCGACACGGCCGCCCCGTCGATGGCGAGCAAGAGCCCTCCGGACGTTTGTGCATCGCACAGGAGCACTTGCACTTCAGCGTCGGTCCCGTCGTGCCACGTGGTATACTCTGCTGCCGCGTCGCGATTCCGTTTCGTGCCCCCGGGTACCGCCCCGGCAGCGACATGTGCGCGAACGGTGCGAAACAACGGGACCGCCGCTGCCGTCACGCGTGCGGCGACACCACTCGCCGCCAGCATCGCGTGCAAGTGCCCAAGAAGACCGAACCCCGTGACGTCGGTCGCGGCGTGGACCGCCTTCCCAACCCGTCGTGCCGCGTCGAGAGCGCCGGCGTTCAGGGTCATCATGCTCCGAATGGCATCCTCCATACCGGCTTCGTCGATGGACTGCCGCTTCAGTGCCGTGGACAGCACACCCGTGCCGATCGGCTTGGTGAGTACGAGATGGTCTCCCGGTCGTGCCGTCGCGTTCGTGAGCAGCTGGTCTGGATTGGCCTCGCCGACCGCGACGAGGCCGAGCTTGGGCTCCGTATCCTCGATCGAGTGGCCCCCGAGAATGAACCCGCCGGCTTCGCGCATCTTGTCGGCTGCCCCGCGCACCGCGTCACCGACCAGTGCGAGGATCTCCGGGTCGCGAGGCCAGGCCACCATGTTCAGGGCGAAGAGTGGTGTGGCGCCCATGGCGTACAGGTCGCTCAGCGCATTCGCTGCAGCGATCGCTCCGAAGGTATAGGCATCGTCCACGATCGGCGTGAAGAAGTCGATCGTGGCCACGACCGCACGGTCATCGGCGATTCGGTACACGGCGGCGTCGTCCCGCGTCAGGGCTGCAACGAGCACGCGGGGATCGGTCGCTGGCGGCACGTGACGCAGGACCTGCGCCAGCTCGGCCGAGCCGAGCTTGCAGGCTCAGCCGGCTCCGTGCGACAGCGTCGTCAACCGGATGCGCGGTCGCTGATCGCGCTGGGCATCCGCCATGGGATGCGTCTCCTTACGGGCCGGGCCTACGAGGCCCGCGCACGCGCTCGAGGGAGGTTCGTCGTTCGTTCGTGCCGAAAACTAGCAGGTCGCGCCTGGGGGGTGAGGGTCAGCCGGGTGTTCCCGCTGCGAGCACGAGCGTGCGGGTCGCGATGAGGGCCCACTCCTCGTTGTCCGTAGGATCGAAGGCTCCGGAGGGCCGCTGTATGGCACACAGGTGCGGCGCGGCTCTGGTAGCGACGTGCTGCACGCGCTCGTCCGGCAGACGGGCGAGCATGCCAAGCGCGTGGAATGTGCTGGTCCCGGTCCACGTTCCGTCGCGCTGCTGGGCGCCCACGACCGTGTCGAGCATCGGACCGAGCTCCGCTCGCGTTTCGATTGGGCCCTGACCGGCCGCGCCGAGCATGAGCAGGAACAGGTCGGGGTTCCGGTCCGTGGCCCATGGATCGGCCGCCAGTGGGGATGCGAGCAAGGCCGACAGGTGCGACCGTACGGCTTCACGTCGGTCCTCACCGGCACGCAGCACGCTCCGCAAGGCGAAGCAGCTCGCCGCGAGGCGCGCCTCGTCTTCCCGCTCGAACGTGGCGCCGGTCGGAAGGGAAAGGGGCGCGAGCTCGAAGTCCTGCCCCCCTGCCGAGAGGAAACCCGTGACAAAATGATGGCACTCGCGGGCCTCGTGGCGGTCCGGAGTGCAGCCTTCCCCGAAGTGTCCGGGGCGATCCTGCTGCGCCAGAACGTACCCGATCATCCGCACCAAACCGGCGCACTCCGTCTCGCACCCCAGGTCCATCAATTCCCACGCCGCCCATGCGGTCGCGACGAGTGAGCCGCCGATACTGCCGTCAATCCGTGAGCGACGGCGCAACTCCCGGACGAGATGCTCGGTCAGGTTGGCATCCTCCGCACGGGAGCGGCCGACGAGCCGCCGTGCGAGCACCGCGGCTCGAGTCGCACGCGGGGCAAAGAACTCCGCAGCGCTCTCGAGCGCCTCGCGTACTGACCCGCTTTCACCCATTGCTCCTCCCTTACCCGTCGTCTTCCCCGCGCCAGCCCGGCCCGCGGAGCCCGCGCCCGGGGCGGGCATCGGTCATGACTCCTTCGTCGAGCACGAGCTCGCCGTTGACCAGGACGAACCGCACGCCGCGTGAGAGCTGATGTGGATCCTCGAACGTGGCAACGTCGATGATCGTTGCAGGATCGAATACCACCACATCGGCAGCCATCCCCGGCCGTAACAGACCGCGGTCGAGGAGTCCAACGCGTTGCGCAGGCAGCGACGTCATCTTGCGGATGGCGTCTTCGAGCCGGAGCAGTCCATGCTCGCGGACGTACCGCCCGAGGATCCGAGGAAAGCTCCCGTACACCCGGGGATGCACCAGATCCTCTGAGAGGACGCCGTCCGTTGCGACGGCGCCGAAGTCGGTGCAGAAGCTGGTCCACGGATAGGCGATCGCCGCGCGAACGTCTGCCTCGTTCATGCTGAAGTAGATCGCTCCCGTGCCTGCCCGGTCCTTCACGACGATATCGAAGAGGGCATCGATCGGATCCACCGCCCAGAGTGCGGCGATGGATGCCAGTGTCTTGCCCTCCAGGTACTTCAGCGAGTCGGCGAGCACGCCAGCCACGAGTACGCCGACCGCCCCGCCAGCGCCGCGATAGAAGCTCTCTCTACCCTCCGCACCGTGACGCAGCTCGTTCCGGATCCGCTCGCGGATTGTGGGGTCGCGCAGACGAGCGATGAGGGAGTCCGTTCCGCCCGCGTGCACCCACTGCGGAATGCTTGCCGCCAGCTCCGTCGCCGCAGCCTGGTAGGGGTATACATCCGCCGTGACGTCGATGCCGGCGGTCCGCGCGGAGTCGATGCGGGCCAGCACCCGGGACATGTCACCCCAGTTCTCGCGCCCGGCGCGCTTGAGGTGCCAGATCTCGACCGGAATATCGGTTGCCTCGGCAATCCGGAGGGCTTCATCGAGCGCTCGGTCGAAGCCGGCGCCCTCGTTACGCAGGTGGGTTGCATAGATGCCGCCGTGGCGCGCGGCTGCCCGAGCGAGCGCCACGAGCTCCGCCGTGGTCGCGTAAAACGCCGGCGCGTACACGAGAGACGACGAGACACCCAGTGCGCCCTGCAGCATGGCGCTGTCCACCAGCGCCGCCATGCGCGCCAACTCCGCTTCGGTCGGCGCGCGATCGTCGCTGCCCAAGACGACCTTGCGGATCTGGGTCGCTCCGACGAAGCTCGCCACGTTCAATGCCGATCCTGCTGCTTCCAGGCGTCGGAAATAGCCGTCGAAGTCTTGCCAGTCGACGGTCACGCCTAACGAGCCGTAGTACTCCGCACTCTCGGCGACGGTAGCCGCGCTCTGCGGCGAGACGGATGTGCCCTCGCCTGTCACCTCCGTGGTGATGCCCTGCGTGATCTTGCTGAGTGCCCGTCCGTCTGCGAGCAGCTTGATCTCCGACCACCCGAGCATGTCGATGAACCCGGGCGCGACCACGAGGTCGGTGGCGTCGATCCGCCGCGCTGCCGCTGCATCGGTCAGGGAGCCGATGGCTGCGATGCGCCCCTCGACGATGCCGACATCCGCCCGATAGCGGGGGTTGCCAGCTCCATCCACCACCCACCCGTTCTCGAGGAGTACGTCGAACCGGTCACCGCCACACGCCGCGACGCCGAGCAGGCCAATCACCAGCCAGGCGGGTCGCCTCATGGCCCGCTCCGGAGGTCCGCGGGATCGTGGAGACGGCCCCGGAAGACGACGCGGTGGATTCGGCGGCTGTTGCGGATGTCGGCGAGGGGGTTGGCGTCGAGGATCACGAAGTCTGCGACGGCACCGGGGCGGAGCACGCCAATCGAGTCGGCGCCGAGCACGTGCGCCGCCGCTCCGGTCGCTGCCAGCAATGCGTCCCGCGGCAGCAGGCCCGCCCGGACGAGGTAGCCAAGCTCGTCGTGCAGGCTCGCGCCAGGCGGGATCAGCTGATTGGGCATGTCCGTGCCGGCGACGATCCTGCCGCCCGATCGGTGGTACATCCGCACGAAACGGTCCTGGTACGGCCTTGAGCGCTGGAACGCACTGAAGTCGTCGGGCGTGATCCTCGCGCGGCGGATCAGGTCCGGGACGTTCCATGCCTCGATGATCCCTGAGGGCAGCGCCGACAGGTCGAGCCCCGCGAGGAAGTTGGAGTCCGCGAGACGGCTCCACGCCTCGTGCAGCGTGAGCGTCGGCACGAGAGCGACGTCGTGCCCGCGGAGACTGTCCGCTGTCCGCTGGAGCGATGCCGAGTCCACGGTGTGCCAGCTGGCTTGGGTGAGGTTCCAGCCGGCAAAGAAGTCGGCCTCGTGGGCACGGATGAAGCGTACCGGCTCCTGTGAGCTCGCCTCGAGAATCCCGGTCAGGTGCTCGATGGCGCTGAGCCCGAGTCCCGCCGCCGTGACGGCATCGACCAGACCGAGGTGCGCCCCCACTGGCAGGCGCAACGACGTGGCTTCGTCGATAATGGCCTCCATGAGCGGGCGGTCGACGCGGGCGTACAGCTTGGCCAGCGACGCATCGCGGAGCACAAGTCCGTCGATCGCCTGACGTCCCTCCGTCGGCGTCACGACTTCGATCGCCGTCGGCCACGTCGCCGGCGCACCGTCGATCATGGACCCTGCCGTGTAAATACGCGGACCCAGGGACGTCCCGAGCACCGTCTCCTCGCGGAGTTGGAATGCGGAGTCGATGATGCCGCCCACGTCGCGGACGCTGGTGATGCCGTAGGCGAGCAACGGCCGCAGCGTCCAGCGCTCGACGTGGACGTGCCCGTCGATGAGCCCCGGGATGATCCACTTCCCGTCCAGCGGCACGATGGTCGCGCCTCTCGGGATCGGTACCGAGTCGGCCGGTCCGACGGCCTCGATGCGTGCGCCATCGACCAGCACGACGCCGTCGAGAAGCAGCGGCGCGCCAGTCCCATCGAAGATCTCGGCACCGACGTAGGCGGTCGTGTCCGCACCGGGCTCGCAGCCGGTGAGGCAGCCGATGCTCAGGAGCGTGAGGCTAGTCGCTCGAAGTATGGTCATGGATGATCTTCCACTGCCCGTTCAGCCGGCGCAGCACCGACGTGAACGGGCCCGATGCCGTTGTAGAGTCGTCTCGAAAGAGGACGAACTGTCCGGTCGCCATGGCGTGATCCGGGCCGAGCGCTCGCGCATGCACGTTCTCGAAGCGCAACGAGTCACGAACTGCGTCCGCCGAGAACCGGGGTGCGTAGTTCGACCGTATCCAATCGAACCCGTAACGCGGCCCACCGTCGGCCATGAAGCCGGTCGTCGTATCGTCGGCGTAGTCCGCGAGGAAACCGTCGAGCTTGCCGGCGTTCCAGGCCGCTGCGGAATGCGTCAGCATCGCACGGGTGTCCGGAGTGGGGTCGGCGACCGCCTGCCCCTCGCGCACGCATCCGATCGTGATGACGGTCGCCGGGACGAGAACTGCCAGGCACACGATGTGTCGATGCTAAGGTGCGCTCGTCCCATCCCCGTCCCCCGGGTATCAACTGGTGGTCTGCGAGCGACGCAGGACCGGCCGCTCGCCGGTCGGTCAGCGTGTCGGCTTTCGCCGGCCCGATGCCTTCTTTGCCGACTTCTTCACAGGGCGTCCCGATGCCCGCCCCGCGGTCCGCTTCGCCGACTTCTTCACCGGCCGGCCAGTGGGCGGCGGACGGTCTCCCTCGGACCGCACACCCGGCGCTCTGGCAGAGCGATTGGGCTTGCGTGCCTCGGCGAGCACCTGCTCGACGGGCTCGTCGAGTTCCTCCGGTTTCGACCAGATGAACTCTTCGGGTTTGGGTGGGGTTGGTGGGCTGACGGGCGGGACCAGCGGCATGGGGTCCCACATTCCCGGTCCGCCCGGACCCGTCTTGGCAGGATCGAACGATGCCGACATGAGGCGATCTCCTTCGGACGATAAGCCTCCCTCATTTAGTTTCCGACGGCGAGGCGAGTGTACGCAAGGGGGGGAGGCGAAACCATGTCGGTCACAGTCGCTTGACACTCGGTTCGATCGGTCCTTAGGTTCGCATCATATCTCGTGCAGGGATACGGAGTTACGCGCATGCAAGGTGGCTGGTCGCAATGAATTGGCCGTCGGTCCGGATCGGTAACGCCGTTGCGTTGGCCTCGGTGCTCGGAGCCGCTGGCGGATGGGCACAGGTTGCAGAGCTCCAGGTATTCCCCGCGTCGGTGACCCTGGCGGTGGGGCAGCGGGAAGAGGTGCTCGCATCGGCGTATAGCGCGTCGGGTGACTACCTGAGCACGGTGCAATTCCGCTGGACGCAGACAGCCCAGAGCATCGTGCGCATCGAGACCGATCCTGCGTCGCCGCCTGGCGTGTTCTATCTCGTCGGCGTCGCGCCGGGCACCGCCGAGCTCCTGCTCAGCGCCGGTGACCGGTCGCAGGCGGTATCGGTGACGGTGTCCGGTGCGGTCATTGCCGCGGGGGAGGGGGTCGCCACCATCCTCCAGGTCGAGCCGGCAGAGGTGAAGCTATTCCCGCTCGAGCAGGTGCGGTTGCAGCCGAAGTTCCTGAAGGACGACGGCTCGTTGGCGGCGTACAGTCCGCTCACGTGGGCCTCCATCAGGCCGGAGGTCGCAACCGTTGACCAGTCCGGTATGGTCGCGGCGCTGGACATGGGGCGCACGATCGTCGAGGCCAGGACCGAGAGCGGGCTCAGCCGCCGCGTGCTCGTCGAGGTGACCGCGGCCGATTGGGTGTTCGAGCAGCCCGAGTATCTGTTGGCGCCGATGGAGTCCGACACGGTGCGGGCAGTCGTCCCCTCGCAGGGGGACCGGCTGCTGGACCCGCGGCAATTCATAGCATGGCGCTCCACGAATCCCGACGTCGTGGCGGTCTCCCCGGTCGGCGAGATCACGGCCATGTCGCCGGGGATGGCTCAGGTCGAGGCGGACGGTTTCGGTCGGATACAGCGGGCAAGCGTCAGGGTGCATCCCACGGTCGAGGAGATCGTGGTGCGACCCCGTCCGGGCGAGGTGCTCGTCCCGCTCGGTGGGGCGATCGCGCTCCGGGCTACGGCGCTGGCCGCCGACTCCACACCCGTTCCGGAGGCGACGCTGCACTGGCACATCCGGGATACGACCATCGCCGGCTTCGATGCGGACAGTCTGCTACTGCACGGACGGGAGATCGGCAGGACCGTACTCACGATGAGCTCGCGGGGCTTCGCGGACGCCGTCTGGACGGTGAGCGTGGCCGCGACGGGCCTGGTGGTTGCTCCGCAGCGACTCGGGATCGCGCTCGGCGACGGCGCCTCGCTTGCGGCGTCGTTCGCCGACACAGCGGGCATTCCGTTGGCGCCGGCTCGCGCGGTGACGTGGACATCCTCTGACCCGCGCGTCGTGCGCATGAGCGGTGATGGTGCTCTCGTGCCGGTAGGATTCGGCTCGGCCCAGATCGTGGCGTCCACTCCGTGGGGAGTGGCTGATACCGCTCTCGTGTTCGTGCAGGGTGCGATCGTGGTCACTTCGACCCGAGAGGGCACAGCGGATCTGTTCGCGTTCGATCCTGAGAGCCCGGGCCGCTTCAATCCCGTTACCAGCGGACCCGGCGACGATCTCGGGGCGGCGTTTTCCCCGGACGGCTCGCGCATCGCGTTCGCGTCGAATCGAGATGGCAACTTCGAGATCTACGTCGCCGATGCCGATGGCGGGAACGCAACCCGACTCACCACGACGGCTGCGAACGAGACCGAGCCTTCGTGGGGGCCGGACGGAGCGTGGCTCGCCTATCAGTCCGATGCCTCCGGCGCACCGCAGATCTGGTCGATGCGCGCGGATGGCTCCGATCAGCGAGCGCTGACGGAGGGCCCGGCGAACATGGAACCGGCGGTCGCACCGGACGGTAGCGTGATTGCATTCTCGACCATCCGCGACGGCAACTACGAGGTCTACCTCATGGCGCCGGACGGATCGGAACAGCAGAACGTGAGCCGCAACCCAGGAGCGCATGAACGGGTTCCGGGCTGGATCGATGCCGGAACGGTGGCGTACGTGCGCGAGGAACGTGAGGGACGCAGCGCCACGTGGGTGGTGGTGGGTCATCCACTCGATGGGATCCCGCAACCGCTCACCCAGCCGACCATGGTGGTCAACGACTTCACGATATCACCGGACGGTGCAACCCTGGTGATCGCCTCGGAGGCGCAGGGGCCCTCCGGACGGACGATCCGCACGGCGTATCTGGTGCCCGTGGGCGGCGGCTCGATGACCGAGGTCCCTCGGCAGGGCGAGGACGACCAGATCGTGCGGCCAGCCTTCCGCCGCTGAGTCGGAAGAGGAAACACCATGCGAGCCCTCGTGATGCGGGAACACGGCGACCTGTCCCGGCTGACGGTCGCCGAGATGCCAACTCCGATGGTGGACCGACCGGGGGACGTACGCGTGCGCCTCAAGGCGGCCGCGCTCAACCACCTCGATCTGTGGACGCTGCGCGGATTACCAGGACTCCGCCTCGATTTCCCACATGTGCTCGGCGGGGATGGTGCAGGAATCGTGGACGAGGTCGGCAGCGACGTGACCTGCGTGCGCCCCGGAGATCGGGTGATGCTCAACCCGGGACTCTCCTGCCATCGGTGCGACCATTGCCTTGCCGGGGAGCACTCGTTGTGCAGAGACTATCGCCTGCTCGGTGAGCATGTCTCAGGGACCCTCGCGGAGTACATCGTCGTGCCGGAATGGAACCTGGCGGCGATTCCTTCGGGGAGTTTCGGTGCTCCTTCCCTATCCTGGGCGGAGGCGGCCGCGTTCTCGCTCGTCTCACTCACCGCGTGGCGCATGCTGGTCACCAAGGCACGGATTCGACCGGGGGAAACGGTTCTGATTTGGGGTATCGGTGGGGGCGTCTCGGTCACGGCGCTGCGCATTGCCACGCTGTGCGGCGCCCGCGTGATCGCCACGTCCTCCAGTGACGCCAAGCTCGAAACGGCACGCGAGCTCGGCGCGGACGTGACCATCAACCACGCCGCAGAGAATGTCGTCAAGCGGGTCCGCGCCCTCACCGATCGGCGTGGCGTGGACATCGTCGTCGAGAATGTGGGAGCGGCAACTTGGGAAGACTCGCTCAAGCTGCTCGGTAGCGGAGGTCGGCTCATCACCTGCGGGGCCACGACCGGACCGAAAGTGGAGCTGGACATCCGCCGACTCTTCTGGTTCCAATGGACCATCATGGGCTCGACGATGGGCGGCTGCGAGGATTATCGACAGGTGGTACGGCTGCTCGGCCAGGGGCAGCTTCGTCCCATCATCGACGCGACCTACCCCCTGTCGCGGGCACGCGAGGCATTCGAGCGACTCGAGCGAGGTGAGCAACTCGGGAAGGTCGTCGTCGAGATCGATATGTGAGGGAGCCGCGCTCCGCAGCTGCCGGTCTGGCGCGGAAGCCTGAAGCGGAACGCGGGGATGGCGTGTCGGTCTTAGAAACCCTTGTCCCGCTTCAGGAGTACCGTGTCAGCGCCGGGACCGAACGTGGGCGTGTGATCCTCGGCGCCGACGGCACCGATGTAATGCCCGAGCTCGTCGAATAGCGCGATACCACTGCGGGTCCTGACCGCCCGAGCGCCGGAAGTGCGGAGCGGACGGCCCCACCGAGGCAGGGCGACGGGCCGCGCGCCCGTTGCCGCCCATGGTATGATCGCTGCCGGATGTGCCATAGCTGATCTCACTCCCTCCAAGAACTCACTACGATCGCACCACCCCGTCGGATTCTCGGGCCCGACCCTGCCCTTCACCGATGTTAGATGCACCTTCGCCGCGGATGGTTGCAGCAGTGCGGGCCCGTGGGTTGCACTGCGGCCAGCAACAGTCTTCTAATTTGTTTTGTGACAATGGGTTAGTGCTGGTGTGGCGCGTTGCGTTCGGCCGTCGGACCGGGTATATTTGTTGGACCTCCACTTGGGGTCGCTATCGGCCCCTTTTTCATTGTTCCCGACAGCACGGCCATGACCGCACCAAATCAGCGAGAGCGCATCCTACCCCGTCTCATCGAGGATGAGATGCGGGAGTCGTTCATCGACTACTCGATGAGTGTCATCGTCCAGCGGGCTCTGCCGGACGTGCGTGACGGGCTCAAGCCCGTCCACCGGCGGATTCTCTATTCCATGCAGGAGCTGGGACTTCAGCCCGGTCGCCCGTACAAGAAGAGTGCGACGGTCGTGGGTGACGTCCTCGGTAAGTACCATCCCCACGGGGACATGGCGGTCTACGATGCACTCGTGCGGATGGTGCAGGACTTCTCGCTGCGCTATCCGCTGGTGGATGGCCAGGGGAACTTCGGGTCTGTCGACGGCGACAGTGCGGCGGCTTACCGCTACACGGAGGCACGGCTCACGCAGATGGCCGTCGCGATGCTCGAGGACATCGACAAGGAAACGGTCTCGTTCGTTCCGAATTTCGACGACCGTCTCCGGGAACCCACCGTCCTCCCGGCCAAGCTCCCGAACCTGTTGATCAATGGCTCCTCGGGGATCGCGGTGGGCATGGCGACGAATGTGCCGCCCCACAATCTCGGGGAGGTTGCCGAGGCCACGAAGTATCTCATCGACCACCCGGACTGTGAGATCAAGGATCTGCGGCGGCTGGTTCATGGTCCCGATTTCCCCACCGGCGGTTTCATCTACGGCCGTGATGGGATCCGCGACTGCTACGAGACAGGGCGGGGCCGCATCGTCATGCGGGCGCGGGCACAGGTCGAGGAGAAGGAGTCCTCGGGCAGGTCGCAGATCGTCGTGACCGAGATCCCGTTCATGGTCAACAAGTCGCGCCTGATCGAGCAGGTCGCCGACTTGGTGCGGCAGAAGCGGGTGACGGACATCTCGGACCTGCGGGACGAGTCGGATCGGGACGGCATGCGGGTCGTCATCGAGCTGAAGCGTGACGCGAATCCCACGGTGGTCCTGAACCAGCTGTACAAGCACACGCAGATGCAGACCACCTTCGGCGCGATCATGCTCGCATTGGTCGATGGTCAGCCGAAGGTGATGGCGCTGAAGGAGATCCTGCAGCACTTCGTGGATCACCGACACCACGTCATCACGAAGCGCACCGAGTTCGACCTCGCCCAGGCCCAGGCGCGCGAGCACATCCTGGAGGGTCTCAAGATCGCCGTCGACAGCATCGACGAGGTCGTGCAGATCATCCGCAAGGCGCCGGACGTACCGTCGGCAGACGCCGCCCTGCGGAAGCGATTCGGCCTGTCCGAGAAACAGAGCGAAGCGATCCTGAACATGCGACTCGCACGGCTCACGGCTCTCGAGATCGACAAGCTCGAAGCCGAGTTGAAGGAGACCCGGGCGCTGATCAAGGAGCTGAGCAGCATCCTCGCGTCTCGGGACAAGCGGATGGGCATCCTCAAGGACGAGCTCGACGCGATGGTCGCGAAGTTCGGCGACGTGCGCCGCACCGAGATCGTGGCCGATGAGGGAGATTTCTCGATCGAGGACCTCATTGCCGAAGAGGACATGGTCGTCACCATCTCGCGATCCGGCTACATCAAGCGAATTCCCGTGACGACGTATCGCCGCCAACGCCGCGGTGGGCGGGGATTGAACGGTGTCGGCATGAAGGAGGATGACTGGGTCGAGCACCTCTTCGTCGCCTCGACCCACGACTACGTACTCTTCTTCACCGACAACGGCCAGGTGTACTGGCTCAAGGTCTACGACATTCCCCAGGGCGGACGAGCGGCCCGCGGCAAGCCGATCATCAACCTCATCCAGATCAAGGCCGACGAGCGGATCGCCGCTTTCGTCAACGTGCGGGAGTTCGCGGACGACCAGTTCCTCATGTTCGCGACGAGGAGCGGGATCGTGAAGAAGACGGCGCTTTCGGCCTATGGCAATCCGCGCTCATCAGGTATCAACGCGATCAACATCGAGACCGGTGACGAGCTGATCGAGGTGCAGATCACCGATGGCACCAACGACGTCGTGCTGGCGACCCGGAACGGCATGAGTATCCGGTTTAGCGAGAAGGATGCGCGCGAGATGGGCCGGGCTACGACCGGTGTGCGGGGCATTCAGCTTGGCACGGACGATCGCGTGATCGGCATGGTGGTGATCCGTCGCGATGCGACACTGCTGGTGGTGTCCGAGCGTGGGCTCGGCAAGCGATCGAGCCTGGCCGACTATCGGGTGCAGAAGCGGGGCGGCAAGGGCATCATCACCGTGAAGCGCACGGAGAAGACCGGAGCGGTCGTGGCCCTGAAGGAAGTCCTCCCGGACGACGAGTTGATGCTGGTCACGCGGCAGGGTGTGATCATCCGGCTTCCGGTCGAGGGCATTCGGGTGATCGGCAGGAACACGCAAGGGGTGAAGGTGATGAATCTCGACGCCGGCGATTCGGTCATGGACGTGGCACGTGTTGTGCGCGAGGATGACGCCGAGGATGCCGACGCCGCACAGATCGTCGCCGAGGGCCGCGATCAGCGGGAGATGGAGATCTAGCGGACGACCGCAGGAGCTGCAAAACGCCTCGATCCGTGACGCTCGACGATATCCGCCGTGCGGCGGACGGCCTGCGGGACGTTGCTGTACGCACGTCGCTGCATGCGTCGCCCCCCCTGGCTGAGTTGCTGGGGGTTCCCGTCTACCTCAAGCCCGAGAATGAGCAACCGACCGGGGCCTTCAAGCTCCGCGGCGCTTGGACGTTCATCAGCCGGCTTTCGTCCGCCGCACGGCGACGGGGCGTGATCACGTACTCCAGCGGGAATCACGGACAGGCGGTGGCGTACGTCGCCCGACGCATGGGCCTGCGCGCCGTGATCGTCATGCCCGAGACGGCTCCCCGTACCAAGGTGGCTGGTGTCCGGCGATGGAATGGGGAGGTGGAATTCGCTGGCCGGACCTCGGAGGACCGCTACGCCCGCGCCGTGGCAATGGCGGAGGACGAGGGGCTGACGGTGGTACCGCCGTACGATCATCCGGACATCATCGCGGGCCAGGGAACCGTGGGTCTCGAGATCGCCGAGGACCTCGACGATGTCGCATGTGTCGCGGTCCCGGTTGGAGGGGGCGGCTTGCTCGCCGGGATTACGACCGCACTTGCCGCGCTCCGACCCGACGCCAGCATCGTGGCGGTTGAGCCCGTGGGCTCAGCTGCGCTTGCCGCTGCGCTCTCCGCGGGCCGGCCGGTGCGCCTCGATCGGACTGCTAGTATTGCGGATGGGCTCTTGCCGCTCTCGGTCGGGCGGGTGACCTTCGATCATGTGCGGGATCGCGTGACCGCTGTACAGGTCTCCGAGGAGGCCATCGGCGAGTCGACCGTGTGGCTGAATGAGCAGGGCGGTGTGCGGGCGGAGCCCTCCGGCGCCGTCACGACGGCCGCGGTGCGGTCGGGTGCGCTGCAACCACACGGTCCGACCGTGCTCGTGGTGAGTGGGGGTAACGTCGATGTCGAGACGATCAATCAACTCGCGGTAGCCTGAGGCCTGCGATCGATGACGAGAGTGCCCGGGAAAATCGTGGTGGTCGATGACGACCGCACCCAACTCACCGCTCTCACCCTGACGCTGGAGCGCCAGGGCTATCGGGTAGTCCCCGTCCAGGACGCAGAAACGGTGCTGCCCACTCTGGAGCGCGAGGATCCCGATCTGCTGCTGCTGGACATTCTCATGCCGAAGGTCGACGGCCTCGACCTGCTGCGGCGCATCAAGGCGGACGAGCGCTGGCACGACCTGCCGATCCTCATGATCTCGGTTCTGGCACCGGAAGATGCGGCGGTGACCTCGCTCGGTCTCGGCGCGTCGGACTTCGTCGCCAAACCGTTTCGAGCGAAGGAGCTGGCAGCGCGGGTGGAGGCCCAGCTCCGCGCCAGTCAACTCCTCCGCCAGGCACGCCTGGATGCTCGCCACGCGGTCATCGAGGCCGCGGTCCGGTCCGAGATGCTCGACATCCTGCATGAGGTGACCGAACAGCTGGCGCCGGAAGAGATTTACCGGGTGCTCGCCAGCCGAGTGCGGCACGCCTTGCGCATCTCCCGCTGTTCCATCGTGCTGACGTCCCCCGGTCAGGACAAGGCGGTCGTCGTCGTCGCGGCGGATGACCCGAGTCTCTCGAACCTGGAGATCCGGCTCGCCGAGTATCCGGAGATCCGCAGTGCGATCGAGCAGCGGCGGCCAGTGCTCGTGCGGGACGTCCAGAACGATCCGCTGTTCACCGAGGTGCGTGCCGACTGGGAGCGGCGCGGTATCCAGATCGCCACCCACTCCGCTATTGCCGTGCCGTTCACGATGGGCGGCACGCAGCACGGGGTGTTCTTCCTCAGGACGTTCGCGGGCGATGCACCGCTGGACGACGAGGATCTGGCCTTCGCCGAGAAGGTCATCGAGACCTGTGTCGGCGTGATCGACAGGGCGTATCAACTCGAGGACGCGCGCTTCGCCAAGGAGCGGTACGAGTGGCTGGCGACCACCGATCCGCTGACGGGCTGCTTCAACCGCCGGGAACTGCTCGATCGGCTGGAGATGGAGCACGAGCGGGTGCATCGCTACGGGATGGACGTCAGCGTCCTCATGATCGACCTCGACCTCTTCAAGCGGGTGAACGACACGCGCGGCCATCTCGCAGGCGATACCGTGCTCCGCAAGGTCGGCGGGCTGCTGCGCAGCGAGCTGCGCTCGGTCGATACGGTCGCCCGCTTCGGGGGTGACGAGTTCGTCGTGATCCTGCCGGAGACCTCACTCTCCGGGGCGCGCGCACTCGCCGACCGCATCCGGCAGCGGATCGCGAGCACCGACTTCGCGGACGATGAGACGCCCATTCAGCTCACGGCGTCCGTCGGTGTCACGATGATCAAGGCCGACGAGACGGACGAGCCGGAGGTGATCCTGGATCGGGTGGATGGGATCCTGTACACGGCCAAGGACGAAGGCCGAAACGTGGTACGCTCATGAGCCGACGCTGTCCGCGCTGTAAGACCGTCTACGCAGGAGAGGCGCGCTTCTGTCCGAAGGACGGTAGTCCGCTCGTGGATGTAGCAGGATCCGGCGGCCGGTCGATCGTGGGCGGTGGCAGCAGCCGCCCGGCCGACGAGGCCAAGACGCTGGTGCGACAGGCGTTCAAGACGCCCGCGGGAGTGGGACAGAGCAGGGCGGGCTCACTATCGGACGAGATCATCGACCGGCGGTACCAGATTCAGCGGAAGCTGGGCGAGGGCGGGATGGCCTTCGTCTACGAAGCCCGTGATCTCACCACCGGCGAGTCGGTCGCCATCAAGGTGCTCAGCCCGAAGCTGGGACGCGACGAGAGCTCCATCGAGCGGCTGCGGCGCGAAGCCGGTCTCGCAATGCGGCTCGATCACCCGAACGCCTGTCGCATCCTGCGGCTCGGGGAGACCGAGGACGGACTCATCTATTTGGTCATGCCGTACCTGCGAGGTGAGCTGCTTTCCGACCGGGAAGTCGCCGTCGGTCCGATGGATGCCATGAAGGGCGTGGAGATCCTGGTGCAGTGCTGCGCCGGTCTGCACCACGCGCACGATCTGAACATCGTGCACCGTGATCTCAAACCCGAGAACATCATGCTCGTGAGGAACGCCGACGGGGGCGAGACGGCCGTCGTGATGGACTTCGGACTCGCCAAGGAGCGACGCGCGAGCCCGGGGATGGCCAAGCTCACGGCGACCGGCATCATTCTCGGAACACCGGAGTTCATGAGTCCGGAGCAAATCCGCGGCAAGGCGCTCGACCGACGCAGTGACATCTACGCCCTTGGCATCGTGGGGTACGAGATGTTCTCCTCACAGCTGCCATTCCAAGGGCGGACGCCACAGGAGATGATGGTCGCACGGCTCAGGGGCAAGCCCGTGCCACTCCGGGCCGTTCGCAGGGATTTTCCCAAGGAGCTTCAGACCGTGCTCATGCGGTCGATGGAGACGGAGCCGGATCAGCGATACGCGACGGCGTGGGAGTTCGGGCAAGCGCTCATCGCCGCGCTCGATCCCGAGCAGGCCGGTACCGTCGCTCCATTCCTGCGGTAGCGCCACCGCTCGGGCGCCGCCGCGTCGGCGGAACTCAGCGGGACTTTGCCCGCCGCAGCTGCCTCTCACGTTCCACGGAGACACGTGCTCCATGAAGCGATTCCCAGCCTTCGATCCCCCTGAGTACGTCGACTGGAGGCCGGATCCTGCGCTGGTGGAGTCGTACCCGACGGCATGGGAGCGCGATCCGGAGCGCGCCGGAGAGATCGCGCAAACCTCGCTGGAGCAGGAGCTCGATCTGTATCGCGGCATGCTGCGAACGCGACTGCACGACATCATGCTCAAGCGCTGGGTTCGCCAGGGCGTCATATCGAAGGCGTGGCTCGGAACAGGAGAGGAGGCGACGACCGTCGGCCCCGTGCACGCACTCGACCGGGAGCGGGACGTGGTCGCGCCGATGATCCGCAATGCCGGTGCCTGCTGCGAGATGGGGATGCCTGTTGCCGACATGCTGCGGGGCTACCTGGGTACGTACGACTCGCCGTCGCAGGGGCGTGACGGGCACGTCGGGAGTTTCCGACATCGCGTGCTGCAGCCCATCTCGAACATTGGCAACATGCCGGCAGTCACGATCGGGATCGCCCTCGCGTTCCGGCTCAGGGCCGAACCCGGAGTCGCCCTCACGTGGGTCGGCGACGGCTCGGTCAAGTCCGGACCGACGCACGAGGCGTTCAGTTTTGCGGCCGCCCGACGCCTGCCCGTCATCTTCATCATCCAGAACAACCAGATCGCACTGGGCACGACGGTCGCCGAGCACCACCGCGGCGGGGACTTCTCGCAGGTCCATCGTGCCTACGGCTGCCCCGGCGGCGCGTTCGACGGCAACAATGTCCTCGACGCGTACGCCGCCACCAAGATCGCCGCTCGGACCTGCCGCGCAGGCGACGGCCCGGTGATCCTGTCGGCGGAGACATTTCGGATGGGGGGGCATGCCACGCACGATGAGCAGGAAGCCCGAAGCCTGTTCCCGGCGGAGTTGTTCGCGCACTGGGGTCGGCGCGACCCGATCGGCTTGTACGAGGAGTATCTCACGAGGGCCGGCGTCGATCCGGCCACGTTGGAGCGCATCGAGGCGGAGGTGACCGCCGACGTCGACCGCGCAGCCGACGAGGCGCTGGAAAGCCGCCGCACGAACATGCCGCCGCCGGAGTCGGCACTCGACGACGTGTACGCCTAGGGAATGTTCGCGCGGCAGTGGGGGAGTATCCAGCTTCCGAATGAACTCCACTGCGAGTTTTCGATATTCCCCTAGTTGTTTTCGGGTAAGCTAGAAGTAGTTCCCCGTCCAGATGATGTAGACGATGATGATGGCGACGGCCACGGGGCACAGGAATCGGATCAGGAATGCCCAAGCTGTCCTGAACCGGAACGGGACTCCCGTAACCTCGATCTCACGCTCGGCACCCGCCACGCCCCACCGGTAGCCGACGAACAGCGCCAGCAGCAGCGATCCCACCGAGAGAGAATAGTTGCCGAAGATCACGCTCATCAGCGTCAGAAAGTCCATCCCGGCCCCCGGAACGAGGGTGAACAGACCCACCGCCCCGAATGCCAAGGCGGAGGGTAGACCGAGCAGCACCGTGCCGATCGTGGTGACCAGCACCGCCTTGCCGCGGCTCCACTGCCACTCGTCGATCAGGTAGGAGACCGGTACCTCGAGGAGTGAGATGGTCGACGTCAGGGCGGCGATCGTGAGCAAGAGGAAGAAGGCTGCGCCGAACAACTGCCCGGCGGGCAGACTGGCGAATAACGGTGGCAACACCTGAAAGACCAGTCCAACGCCCGAGGCTGGATCGAGCCCTGCGTGAAACAGCGCCGGGAAGATGATTAGCCCGGCGAGCAACGCGATGAGGGTGTCGAACAGGCATACGAGGCCGGTCGAGGTCACCAGGTTCTCGCGCTTCCCGATGTAGCTGCCGTAGGTGATCATGGCACCCATGCCGAGGCTGAGCGAGAAGAACGCTTGCCCCAGCGCGGTGGGGACCGTCTGCGGGCGGATCTTCGAGAAGTCCGGTGCCAGGTAAAACCGCAGACCGTCACCGGCACCCGACAGGGTGACGGAGCGTGCCGCCAGCAGGACCAGCAGAAACAGCAGGACCGGCATGAGGATCTTCGACATCAGTTCGATCCCGTTGGACACGCCGCGCCAGACGATGAGCGCCGTGAGGAGCAGGAACGTCAGCAGTAGCCCGACCGTGGCGCGCCAGTCGGACACCAGGCCGGTGAACACCTGCGCCGATTGCTCGGCGGTCATGGTCTGGCTGAACGATCCGGCCACGGTCTTGAGGAAATAGCCGAAGGTCCACCCTGCGATCACGCCGTAGAACGAGAGGATTCCGACACCGGTAACCACCCCGAGCAGTCCCACGAACTTCCACACACTGCCTGGTGCGATGGCCGTGAAGGCCCCCACCGGGTTGCGCTCCGTATGGCGGCCCAGCGACAGCTCGGCGAGCATCACGGGTGCGCCGATCAGGAAGACGAACGCCAGATACACCAGTACGAAGGCCGCGCCGCCGTTCTCGCCGACCACGTAGGGAAATCGCCAGATGTTTCCGAGCCCGATCGCCGATCCTGCTGCGGCGAGCACGAAGCCGAAGCGAGACTTCCACGCACCTCTTGCCGAGGTGGCAGCCGTGGTCATGGGAGGAATCCTCGGTTCCGAAGGTCGTGAAAGGATACGGCCTGCCGGCTGGATGTCCAGAGGGATGCGCCGTGCCGGCAGATCGGCCGCGAGCGGCGCGCCTGCGAGAGAGCGATCAGCGGAAGGCCACGTGGCCCCACGTCACGGGGGTAGCGCGACGCCCACCCCCGTGACGTCGGGTGAGAGACTACTGTGCCGTCAGCACCTCCCGTAGGACCGCCATTCCACGTGCGACGTCCGCTTCGCTGAAGATGAGTGCGGGCCGGAAGCGAATCGAACGGGGCCCGCACGGAAGGGTGGCGAATCCCGCGTCCCAGCATTGCTGGCGGATCCGGTTCCGCGTCTCCGTGTCCGGCAGATCGAACGCGAGCAGGAGACCACGTCCGCGAACGTTCGTGACCAACGGGAACTCGGCCTGCAGACCCGCGAGGTTCTCCAGGAAGACCCCGCCGATTGCTGCGGCGTTCTCGACCAGCCGGTCCTCGTGTATGATGCGGAGGTACTGCGCACACCGAACCATGTCGGTCAGGTTGCCGCCCCACGTGGAGTTGATGCGCGAGGAGACGTGAAACACGTTCTTCTCCACCTCGTCGATCCGCTGTCCGGCCATGACCCCGCACACCTGGGTCTTCTTCCCAAACGCGACCAGGTCGGGCACCATGCCCATCTGCTCGAAGGCCCACATCGAGCCCGTCACACCCATGCCGGTCTGCACTTCATCGAATATCAGCAACGCGTCGCGCTCGTCGGCGACGCGACGCAGTGCCTGGAGGAACTCCGGTCGAAAGTGGTTGTCACCGCCCTCGCACTGGATGGGCTCGACGAGGATGCCGGCGATCCCGTCCGGGTCCTCCTCGAACGCGCGATCCATCTCGGCGAGTGCCTGTTGTTCCGCAGCGGCGACCGCCTCGGCGTCCAGCGGGAACGTGATCTTGGGATTCGAGACCCTCGGCCAGGAGAACTTGGGGAAGTCGGCGATCTTGAGCGGCTCGGTGTTGGTCACCGAGAGCGTATAGCCGCTGCGTCCGTGGAACGCCTCTCGGAAGTGCAGGATCTTGTCGGCCCCTCCCTGAATCCCGCGAGCCCGGTTCTTCTGCGCCTTCCAGTCGAATGCCGCCTTCATCGCATTCTCGACCGCGAGCGCACCGCCGGCGATGAAGAAGAGGTAGGGAAAGCCGTCCGGAACGGCGAGGTCGCGAAAGGTCTTCACGAATCCGGCGTACTCGCGGGTGTACACGTCCGCGTTGGCCGGGTTCGCGATCGCCGCTGCCATCAGGGATTCGCGAAAGCCCGGGTCGTCCAGCCCCGGGTGGTTGTGGCCGAGCGGCAGAGTGGCAAAGTACGTGTAGCAGTCGAGGTACTCCTTCTTCGACAACGCACCGTACATGATGGTGCCGTGCGACTTCTGGAGATCGAGCACCAAGTGAAAGCCGTCGACCAAGACGTTGCTCTTGAGGACGTCGAAGACCTGGTCGGTGGCTACCGTGACTGTGGACATCGTCTGCTCCTGCGCGACTGAAACGAGTCGAGGGCGGATAGCTCTCCGCCATAACCAAGGGCCGCTCGAGGAGGGTCCGCGGCCGGCGACCGAACCGGGTCGTCCGATGCGGGACCGCCCGTTCGTGTCAGCGGTTGGGCGGTGCGAAGATGCCCGGACGGGCGTCCCGGGGGAGGTGTCGTCTGCTGCAGAGCATGCTGGACATGCCGCAATCTAACGTGCCCCAGAGGTTGCTGCGGATGACGGCCCGAGAGTGTCGGCGGGCCCCGCTGCTGTTGACCGAGCGGTCAGAACGGCCACCAGGTGTGGAATGACCAGATCAGGCCGTCCGGACCGAGACCGGCCGTCGTGCCGAGGATGCCGGTCCGGAAGAACTGCAGGAACAGGCCAAGGCCGCCTCCGACGGCCATGTCCGACGTCGTGAGCTCCCACTCGCCGGTTGGAAAGACACGCGCGGCGTCGACGAACGCGACGCCGGTCGCCCGGAACAGGGTGGGGTACGTGAACAGATCGTACCGCACGTCGAGGTTCCCGAGCAGCTTGTCAGCGTCGAGCAAGCGCCGAGGGGGGATCGCTCGGTGGGACTCCGGCCCACCGACACCGCGATAGGGTCGGTCGCTGGCCTCGATGCGGTAGTACGTGCCGAGTTTCGGGGAACCCGTCATCGACTCGCCGGCGATGCGCGCACCCACGCTGAGGCGCGCGACGATCGGGACGTAGCCGGTGACGGACACCGTCGTGCGGGTGTAGCTGAGGTCGCCCGCAAGTCCCGAGTCCGCGACGCTGAAGATGCCCTCGAGGAGGATCCCCTTCGTCGGTGCCGGCTCGTCGTTGCGGGTATCGAACACGAGCCCGATGCGCGCAGAGACGTCCGCCGTTCCCCGCGTGATGGTCGGGTCCACGCCCGCGGTCAGGTCTTCCGCCAGCTTGCTCGGCCCGGGGAGCGTGTCGACGGTCCACTGCTCGGCGTGAACACCTGCCAAGACACGGAGGCCGCCCACGATGCGGCGTTGCACTTCGCCCCGGCCGATCCACCTCGTGTTCTTTGAGCGATAGAAGTACTTCGCTGCCTCGGTCTCCTCGTCCTTGTCGTAGACGCTGGCGTTCCCGATCCCGAAGTACCGCTCGCGCGCGTCCCGTCGGCCTTCCAGCGAAACGACGAAACGCCACCCGTCCGCCCACTTGGGCGCGCGCAGGGCAAGTGCCAGCCGCTTGGTGCCGGATGTCGTCAGATTGCCGTCCAACGAGACCATCGCGCGGTATGGCTCGGGTGAGTCCCAGTCGTCGAAGTCGAGTTGGTTGACCTGGGAGTAGAAGACACCGATCCCGAATCCGTCCGCGCCGCCGTAGTACGCCTTCGGTACCGCGTAGGTAATCCAGTCGTCGCCGAAGGTCGGCCAATCGATGAGCTGTGCCCGCACCGGCCCCGCGGCGAGCAGCAGCAGCACGGTGGCGAGCCGAAGGGATGTCACCGGTCGCGCTCGTACAGGTGCGCGGCGTCGTGATGTCGAGCCTGCGATCCGTCCCACGCCGCATAGCGTGACCCCGCGAACATCGCCGCTCCTCCGAAGTCGCCCCGCTTGTTGACGGCGTAGAAGTTGAGCCCGAACGTCGGCCGGCCCTGCTCGTCGAGGAGACGAGGCTCCGTCGTGGCCACGACGCGCCGCAGCGTCTCGAGGCAGGCGTCGGTCGGTGTCAGGCCCCGCCGCATGAAGTCGACCGTGAGGAATGCCCCGCAGGCCTTGATGCAGGCTTCGCCGCGCCCGGTGGATCCGGCGGCACCGACGGCATTGTCGGTATACTGACCGGCCCCGATGATCGGTGAGTCGCCGACCCGTCCTGGAATCTTCCAGGCCAGCCCGCTCGTGGTGGTGACCGATGAGACGTCCCCTCGCGCATTGACCGCATTCATGTTGATCGTGCCGTGCTCCTCGCGGGAGAGCCTCTCGTCGTCCGGCACCTCGAGCCAGTTGTCGTCCGGACCGCGACGTGCACGCCAGCGGAGCCACGCCTCGCGCGACCGCTCGGTCAAGAGGTCCTCTTCCTGGAAGCCGTACGAGAGTGCGAACCGTTTCGCGCCAGGGCCGACGAGCAACACGTGGTCGGTGTACATGAGCACGTACTTCGCCACCACGCTGGGCGTCTTGATACCCTCGAGGGATCCCACGGCACCGGCTCGGTTCGTGGGCCCGTGCATGCAGGACGCGTCGAGCTGGACCACGCCCTCCTCGTTGGGGAGGCCACCGAAACCGACCGAGGTGTCGTCAGGGTCCAGTTCCTGGATCTTGACTCCCTCGATTGCGGCATCCAGGGTGTCCATCCCGTCGAGCATGAGCGTGCCGGCGCGCTCGACGCCGCGGAGGCCATTGGCGGACGCGATGACGGCGTTGCGGCCCTGGGGGCGGGAATGAACGAACGGCGCTCCTGGCACCGGTGAGACGCCCGGTCCCAGCGCGACGCCCGCGGCGAGCCCCGATGTAGCCCCGAGAAAATGGCGCCGGGAGAGTGAGTCGGACGCGATCATGGCTCCTCCGGAAGAAGGTGTCGAGCGCAAGCGCAGGCACGCGAAATAACCCCGCGCTGCGAGCGCATGTCAACTTGCTCCGGTCCCCCTCAGCGCATACGTTCCCGGCCTGGGTCTGGCCCCCGGTGTCGGGGGGCCGGGGCCTCTCCCGTCGTCGTTTCGAGGTGGATGCCGGTCGTGGTCTCTGTGGTTCTGCCGGTCTTCAACGAGCAACCGAATCTCGCGCCCGTTCTGGCGGAGCTCCTGCGCGTACTCGCCGAAGTCGAGCACGAGATCGTGGCGGTGGACGACGGATCGACGGACGGCTCGTGGGGCGAGTTGCAGCGGTTAGCGAGGGTTCACCGCGGGCTCAGGGCGCTGCACCTCCGGGAGCACTCGGGCCAGAGTGCTGCGTTGGCCGCCGGGTTCGATGCCGCGCGCGGAGACATCGTCGTGACCCTCGACGCGGACGGTCAGAGCGATCCGACCGACATTCCGATGATGCTCACGGCGCTTGCGGAGGATGACACGCTGGCGGGGGTCGTCGGCTATCGGGTACGGCGTGCGGACAGCATATGGAAGCGGGCACAGAGTCGGGTGGCCAATCGGGTGCGGAACTGGATCACGCGGGACGGAATGCGGGATACCGGATGTCCCCTCAAGGTGATCCGACGAGCGACGCTCGTCGGGTTGCCGCGATTCGATGGCATGCATCGCTTCTTGCCGGCGCTGATTCAGGCGACGGGCGGTCTGGTGCATGAAGTCCCGGTGACGCACCGCCCGCGCCTGGCAGGCCGGTCGAAATACGGGATGTGGGATCGGGCCCTGCGTGGCCTGGTCGATGCTCTCGGAGTGCGGTGGTACCGCCATCGCCTGCTCCGCTACGTGGTCACGGAGGACAGCGCCTGATCATGCCTCGCCGGAAGCGCCTCGACCCAGAGATTTTCCATCTCCCCGTCGACAAGATGCAGGCGGGGTATTACACGGATAAGTACTTCGTGCGCGCCCGGGAGGTGTTGCTCGCGGACGATCATCGGCCGCGCGTGCTCATGCAGGTGTTCACGAAGACGCGAGCGTACCTGGGTGGCATCGACGAGGCGATCGCCATCCTCAGACTCTGCGCACATGCCTGGGACGATCTCACGGTTCACGCGCTGTACGACGGTGACGAGGTCGAGCCGTGGGAAACGGTGATGACCATCGAGGGACCGTACGACGCCTTCGCCCATCTGGAGACCCTGTACGTCGGCGTGCTGGCCCGCCGCACACGGGTCGGAACGAACACGCGCCTCGTGGTCGAGGCGGCGAAGCCGAAGGAGGTCATGTTCTTCCCCGCCCGGCACGACCATTGGCTCGTGCAGACCGGTGACGGCTATGCCGCGCATATCGCGGGCGCCATCGGGGTGTCGACCGACGCCCAGGCCTCGTGGTGGGGCAGCGAGGGCATCGGTACCGTGCCGCACGCAATGATCGCCGCGTACGGCGGTGACACCGTCCGTGCGGCGGCCAAGTTCGCCGAGTACATGCCGGAGGACGTCAGACTGATCTGCCTCGTCGATTTCGAGAACGACAGTGTGCGCACCAGCCTCGAGGTGGCACGTGCGCTGCGGGGTCGGCTCTACGGCGTGCGCCTCGACACGTCCGGTACGATGGTCGACACATCGGTCTACTCGGACATGGGCGATTTCGATCCGCGGGGCGTGAACCCTCGGCTGGTTCACAACGTTCGCCGAGCTCTCGATGCCGAAGGCTTCGGGAACGTCCGAATCGTCGTGTCAGGTGGTTTCACGGTGGAGAAGATCCGCCGATTCGAGGAGATGCAGGTGCCGGTGGACGCGTACGGGGTCGGATCGTCGCTGTTCCGCGACCACGGGCGGTACGACTTCACCGCGGACGTGGTGAAGGTGAACGGCAAGCCGTGTGCGAAGACGGGGCGCTGGTATCGGCCCAACGAGCGGTTGGAGCGGGTGGACTAGCCTCGACTGTTACCTTGCGGTGACCCTCCGCCGGAGCACCGAGTTACGCGCATGCCACCACTGCCCATCCCCCCGCCTTTCGATCCCGACCGCGTCGGATCCGTCTGGCGGGTCGACTACGGCGCCCGCGCGGATGCCGCGAGAGCCTGGGCGGACACGCATGGCATCGGTGCCGCGGCGGAGGACGCGCGACGCGTCTGCCTGCTGCTGGTCGACTGCCAGAATACCTTTTGCATTCCCGGACACGAGTTGTTCGTTGGGGGGGGCTCCGGGCGTGGCGCGGTCGACGACAACCGTCGCTTGTGCGAGTTCCTGTACCGTCATCTGGATGCCATCACGGAGATCGCCGTCACGCTCGATACCCACACCACGACACAGATCTTCCACCCGATCTTCTGGATCGACGAGCACGGCCGGCATCCCCAAGGTGCCGCCACGGTTATCACGGAAGATGACATCGAACAGGGCCGGTGGCGGGTGAATCCGGCGGTCGCCGAGGCCGTGGCGGATGGCGATGAGTCCTGGCTCCGGCGCTATGCCCTCCACTACGTGCGCGCGCTCACCGCCAGCCGGTACCCGCTGATGGTGTGGCCGTACCACGCGATGTTGGGGGGCATCGGACATGCGCTCGTGTCCGCGGTCGAGGAAGCCGTGTTCGTGCACGCGATCGCGCGGCGGGCGGCCACCAGGTTCGAGATGAAGGGAGGCAATCCGCTCACGGAGAACTACTCCGTGCTGAGCCCGGAGGTGCTGGAAGGTCCTGGGGGGTATCCGGTCGCGGAGAAGAACCTCGCCCTCGTCGAGCATCTCCTCGCCTTCGATGCCGTGATCGTCGCGGGACAGGCCAAGAGCCACTGTGTCGCGTGGACTGTCAGCGACCTGTTGGGCGAGATCCGTCAGCGGGATCCTGCGCTCGCACGTCGGGTGTATCTGCTCGAGGATTGCACCTCCCCGGTCGTCGTGCCGGACGTCGTCGATTTCACGGAACCTGCGGACGAAGCATTCCGGCGGTTTGCGCAGGCGGGGATGCACGTGGTCCGCACCACTGAGCCGCTCGATGCCTGGGACGGATTTCCCGTGTGACATTCCCATCCTGTGCCGCCATTCACACCATCGAACACACCATGGACATGACCACTCACGAGTTCGGACGCTTTTTCCTCCCGGGACCGACCGAGGTCCATCCCGACGTACTGTCTGCGATGCTACGCCCGATGATCCCACATCGGAGCAGCGAAATGGTTGCCCTCCTGCAGGGGCTCGAGACACCGCTGCGAGATCTCTGGCGCACCGAGCGCACCGTATACGTGGGTACGTGCTCGGCGACGGGCTTCATGGAGATGGCGGTGCGGTCGGGCGTGCAGCGACGGGTGCTCTCACTGGTCGGAGGCGCGTTCGGTGAGCGCTTCGCGGGCATTGCCGCCGCGGCCGGTCGGGAGGTCGTCCGCCTGGACGTGCAGTTGGGCCGCACCTGTGAGCCGGACATGCTGCGCGATGCCCTGAAGCGGTCCGACGTCGACGCCGTCACCCTCGTGCACTCGGAGACCTCGACCGGTGCGCTTGCACCACTGGAGGACCTTGCGGCGGTGGTCCGGGACTTCGACGACGTGGTGCTCCTCGTTGACGCGGTGACGTCGTGTGCCGGCAGCCCGGTCGAGACCGACGCGTGGCAGCTCGACTTCGTGTTGACGGGATCGCAGAAGGCGCTGGCGTTACCCCCTGGGCTGGCCGTGGCTGTGGCCTCCGAGCGCATGATCGCCCGTGCCCACCACGTCCCGGAGCGTGGCGCCTATCTGGATCTCCTCGCCTACCATGCCGCCGCCGCCAACTATCAGCCGACCAATACGCCAGCGGTGTCCTTGCTGTACGCCCTCGAGGCGCAGGTGGAGCGCATCAGCGCGGCGGGTGGGATCGAAGCGCGGTGGCAGCGCCACCACACGATGCAGCAGCAGGTCGAGGCCTGGGTCGGCGGTCGGGGGGGGGAGCTCGGGTACGCCTTCCTGCCGGAGCCGGGCCGCCGGTCGTGGACCGTGTCATGCCTACGGGTGCCTCACGGCACGAATGGCCGGACCATCGTGCAGGCGATGAAGCGGCGTGGTTGGGTCATCGGCTCTGGCTATGGTCCGCTGAAGGAGGAGACCGTCCGGATAGGCCACATGGGCGACCACACGCCGGAGCGCCTGCGCGAGCTGCTCACAACGCTGGAGGAGGTCACTGTCGCATGAGCTATGTCATCGTCGTGGCTGATCGCGTTGCGGAGGCAGGGCTGCGCCTGTTGCGGTCGGAGCCCAATTTGGAGGTGGTGTCGGTCGCGGGCGCGCCCGCGCGACTCGCGACTGAGCTGCAACGCGCTCACGCCCTCCTGGTTCGCTCGGACACCAGGGTGACGGCAGAGCGCATCGACGCGGCGCCGCATCTGATGGTGATCGGCAGGGCCGGCACCGGGGTGGACAATATCGATGTCGATGCCGCCACACGCCGGGGGATTGCCGTACTCACCGCTCCGGGTGCGAACACCGTGAGCACGGCCGAGCATACGATCGCCCTCCTGCTCTCGCTGCTACGACGAATCCCGTCGGCTGCGGCATCGATGCGCGAGGGACGGTGGGATCGCAAGCAGTTTGCCGGCAGCGAGCTCTTCGGGAAACGACTGGGAATCGTCGGGCTTGGCCGTATCGGGATCCGAGTAGCCCGCGTCGCGCGGGCGTTCGGCATGTCCGTCGTTGCGTACGACCCGTACCTGCCGCGGGAGCGAGCCGACGAGATCGGGGCCGAGCTGCTGTCGCTGGAGGAGGTCCTCGCGTCCGCGGACGTCGTGAGCCTCCACCTGCCACTCACCGACGAGACGCGACACCTGATGAACCGGGAGCGGTTTGCGGCCATGAAGCCCGGCGCCGTGCTGGTGAACGCCGCCAGGGGCGGGCTGATCGACGACGTTGCGCTGGTGGAGGCCATCGAGTCGGGCGCACTCGCAGCAGCGGCGCTGGACGTATTCGAGCCCGAGCCACTCCCGCCCGAGTCGCCGCTCCGCCACTCGGAGCGCGTATTGCTCACACCGCACCTGGCTGCCTCGACCGCGGAGGCGCAGGACCGAGTGGCGGTGGAGATCTGCAGCTTCGTGCGGGACGCCCTCCTCACCGGTGCGCTGCGCGGTGCGGTGAACCTCCCCGGCATCTCGAGCGACGTGCTGGCCAGAATGTCCGGCGCGCTGGAGTTGGCGCGACGGTTGGGCCGCCTCGCGGCCAGCCTCGTTGCCGGCAGGGTCGCAGCGATCGAGGTGACGTTCGGCGGTGGTGATGAAGCAGCACCACGGCCGGTGATGCTGGCCGCACTCGAGGGCGCGCTGACGGCGATGGGGCTCGACCGGGTAACGCTGGTGAATGCCAGCGAACGAGCGCGTCAGCGGGGGATCCGTTGCACGAGGCAGGTGGGGCGTCCGCTCAAGGGCTTCGAGACGACCGTCGGCGTGACCGCGGCGTCCGAGTCGGCTCGGGTGACCGTGATGGGAGCGGTCGTCGGCGATGGGGTGGGGCGGCTGATCCGGATCGATGAGTACGGCGTCGACGTACCCGCAGAGGGGTGCGTGATCGTGCTGCGCAATCGCGACGTTCCCGGTGTCATCGGCAAGGTCGGCCACGAGCTCGGCGCGGCGGCAATCAACATTGCCTCGTACCACCAGTCCCGCGGTGCCGGTCCGGGGGGCGATGCGTTGGCGGCCATCGTCGTGGACCAGATCCCGCAGGCCGCGGTGATCCAGGCACTCGAGACCATCCCGGAGGTCGTGGACGTTCGGGTGGCGCGGCTCGGCGCCTGACGCGCGGCCGCCGGTCGCAGTTACATTCCCTCGGATATGACGCACACGCAATCATCTCACGAGCGGTACGATCCTGCGGTGGTCGAGGCCACGTGGCAGCGTCGCTGGCGTGAGCGGCAGACGAATGCCACCGACCTCTCCGGCGCGGTGAGGCCGTACTACAACCTGATGATGTTCCCCTATCCGTCGGCCGAAGGGCTGCATGTGGGGAACGTCTTCGCCTTCGTCGGCGCCGACGTCCACGGACGCTTCCGGCGTCTCCAGGGATGGGACGTGTTCGAGCCGATCGGGTTCGATGCGTTCGGCATCCACTCCGAGAACTACGCCCTCAAGGTCAACACGCACCCGGCCGAGTTGATCCCGCGCAACATCGCCCGGTTCCGCGAGCAGTTGACGCGCGTCGGCCTGATGCTCGACTGGGACCACGACGTACAGACCACGGATCCAGGCTACTACAAGTGGACGCAGTGGATCTTCCTCAAGCTGTTCGAGGCCGGCCTTGCAGTGAAGAAGAAGGCACCCGTGAACTGGTGCCCCGAGTGCAAGACGGTCCTCGCGAACGAGCAGGTGATCGACGGGCGGTGCGAGCGCCATCCGGACACACCGGTGACGCAGCGGTTCTTGGAGCAGTGGTTCTTCCGGATCACGGCGTTCACCGAACGGCTCCTGGAGAACTTGCAGCGGATCGATTGGTCGGAGTCGACCCGGCTCATGCAAACGAACTGGATCGGCCGCTCGGAGGGCGCGGAGCTGGTGTTCCGCACCGAGCACGGAATACCGATCGAGGTCTTCACGACGCGCCCCGACACCGTGTTCGGTGCGACCTACATGGTGCTTGCCCCTGAGCACCCGCTGGTGCAGGTCCTCACGACGGACGCACAACGGGAGGAGGTCGACGCATACCGGCGGCGCGCTGCGGCGATGGATGTCGTGACCAGGCGTGTCGGCGAGAAGGAGAAGACCGGGGTGTTCACGGGCGCTTCCTGTCGCAACCCCGCGACCGGCGAGCAGGTGCCCGTCTGGATTGCCGACTACGTGCTGATGGAGTACGGCACCGGGGCCATCATGGCGGTGCCTGCACACGACGAGCGCGACTACGCCTTCGCACTCACGTTCGGACTGCAGATCCGGCAAGTCGTCGAGCCTCCTGCCGGGACGCCCGTCGATGCACCCGCGCCACGCCCGGATGTGCCGCCACTCTACACTGGGTGGGAGGGCACGCTCGTCAACTCGGGACGGTTCGACGGCATGCATCCGACGGACGCGGTCCCGGCGATCACCGAGTGGCTCGAGGCGCAGGGCGCAGGGAAGAAGCGGGTGCAATACCGCCTCCATGACTGGTGCATCTCGCGGCAGCGCTACTGGGGACCACCGATTCCGATCATCTACTGCGAGCACTGCGGCACCGTGCCCGTGCCGGAGGTGGATCTGCCCGTCGAGTTGCCGCCGCTCGAGGATTTCCGGCCCGACGAGAGCGGTATCTCACCGCTCGCCCGCAACGAGGACTGGTACCAAGTGCCGTGCCCGACGTGCGGGGGCGATGCCCGTCGCGAGACGGACGTCTCGGATACGTTCCTCGATTCGGCGTGGTACTTCCTGCGCTACCCGTCCAGCGACTTCGACGATCGCCCGTTCGACCCGACGCTGACCGACAAGTGGCTGCCGGTGGATTCCTACATCGGCGGGAACGAGCACGCCGTCCTGCACTTGATGTACTCCCGCTTCATTACGATGGCGCTGCACGATCTCGGCCACCTGGCGTTCGAGGAGCCGTTCACGCGCTTCCGGGCGCACGGGATGATCGTCAAAGACGGTGCCAAGATGTCGAAGTCGCGGGGTAACGTCGTCATTCCCGACGAGTACATCGCTCGATGGGGCGCGGACACGTTCCGCATGTATCTGATGTTCCTCGGCCCCTACCAGGAAGGTGGTGACTTCCGGGACGAGGGCATCTCGGGCATCCGACGGTTCCTCGACAAGGTCTGGGGGCTGGTGAACGCGGCGACGTTCGAGGGAGGCGAGATCACCGCGCCCACGATGCGGAAACTGCACCAGACGATCCGCGGGGTCGCGGAAGATCTCGAGGAGCTGCGCTACAACACGGCGATCGCGAAGCTCATGGAGTACGTGAACGTGCTGCGTGGCAAGGGCTCGGATGACGCGTCGGTACCCGATGTGTGCAGCGAGCTGCTGGAGCCGCTCGTCATCATGCTTGCCCCGTTGGCGCCGCACTTCGCGGAGGAGTGCTGGGAGCGGCTACGGCATGACACGAGTGTCTTCGATACGTCCTGGCCGGTCTTCGACGCCGGGCTCGCCGAGGAGGATCAGATCGAGCTGGTGGTGCAGGTGAATGGCAAGGTCCGCGGTCGCGTGTCTGTGCCCGTCGGGATCGCACATGAGGATGCCATCACGCGCGCACTCCAGCTCGAGAGCGTCCAGCGGTTCGTCGAAGACAAGCCGCTCCGGAAGACGATCTACGTCGAGGATCGCCTGGTCAATCTGGTGGTGTAAGCGGTCCGCGCACCGTAGCGGCTCGATCAGGCCGCACCTCACCGCACCAGATCGGCGTATTCCGGATGGCGGGCAATGTAGGCGGCAACGAAGGGGCAAACCGGCCGCACGGCGAGGTCATGGCGCCTGGCGTGCTCCAGCCCGGCCCGCGCCAGCGCGCCGCCGATGCCCCGACCCTCCATATCCTTCGGTACGCCCGTGTGCGTGAAGACGATCCGTCCCGGGACCAGCTGGTATTCCAGCACTGCGGGTACGTCGCCGTCCCGCACTTCGAACCGACGTGCATCGGAGTTGTGCACCACATCCGTGCTCACGGCTCCTCCTTTCGGTCGATCAGCGAATGATGCGGCTCGTCATCGTCGTGTCTCGCCTCGTCCCGGTGCCGAACCGTCACGTCCAAGATCCTCCCGAAGCGACTCGGTATCCCACCCGGCATCAACCGAATCGTCACGGTCCCGCAGATCGGACAACAGCAGTTCCTCGAGGTCGCGGATGCGCTGTTTGGCAACGTTGATGTAGCTACGGCGGTCGTGCCGCATGCCGGCCAGATCGCGGACTGCTGCTTCGTCGTGTCGCAGAAAGGTGCGTGCCGATCGGACGGCCCGGTAGGCACGGACGCCGATGATGCGGAGCGCGTCGACCCCGATCCGGAGGGAGGTGTCGAGCGTTTCCCGGTAGACGTGATCGACGCCGGCGTCGATCAGGTCATACGCATCGCGGCGTCCGTGTGCTCGGGCGAGAATGGTGAGATGGGGAAAGTGCCGTCGGACCGTTCGCACCAGATCGAGCGTCCGTTCGGGGTCGTCCAGCGCCAGCACGAGGAGCTTCGCCTGCTGCGCGCCCGCTGCGTGCAGCAGGTCGTGGCGGGAGGCGTCGCCGTAGAACACCCGGAGTCCCAAGCGCCGCAGCACGTCGACCTGATCGGAGTCGATGTCGAGCACAGTCGCCCGCACGCCGTTCGCCGAGAGCAGCCGGCCGACGATGCTGCCGAATCGACCGAAGCCGGCGATGATGACCGGGTTCGCTTCGTCGATCTCGTCGGCCGGACGTGCCTGCCGCTCGGTGGTGCCAAACCGCGGCTGGAGCACGCGTTCGTTGACGAGGAGCAGGAGTGGAGTCAGGGCCATCGTCACGGCGACGACGGCGATCAGCGGGGCTGTAGTGCCGGTGGTGAGAACACTGTTCTGGGTGGCGAACGAGAAGAGCACGAACGCGAATTCCCCTCCCTGGGCCAGTCCGAACGCTAAGAGCAGGTTCTGGTCCCACCCCAGCCCGAAGACCCGCCCGAGGAGGAACAGCACCACGAGCTTCACCACGACGAGCCCGGCCACGAGTCCAGCGATCATCACGGGCCGCGCGGCGATGAGGGCGAAGTCGATCGAGGCGCCGACGGCAATGAAGAACAGGCCGAGGAGCAGGCCCTTGAACGGCTCGACGTCGCTCTCCAGCTCGTGGCGATACTCGCTGTTGGCGAGCACGACACCCGCCACGAACGTTCCGAGAGCAGGGCTGAGCCCGACCTGTGCCATGAGCAGCGCGATGCCGATGACCAGCAGGAGCGCTGCTGCGGTGAACAACTCCCTGAGCCGCGTCCCCGCCACCAGCCGAAACGCCGGGCTCAGGAGAAAGCGCCCGCCAACGACAATCGCGGCGACGGCGCCGATCACGACGGCGGTGCGCAGGATTGCCGGCAACCCGTCGACCCAGGTCGCCGCGTGGCCTGCGTCGCCGATGTGTGCCGTGCTCTCCATGGCAAGCAGCGGCAGCAGTGCGAGCATGGGAATGACGGCGAGGTCCTGAAAGAGCAGCACGGAGAAGCTGCTCTGGCCGCCTGCCGTGCCCATCAGCCCCTTCTCGTTCAGGGTCTGAAGGACGATCGCGGTCGATGAGAGGGACAGGATCATCCCTACCGCCAGCGCGGACCGCCACTCGAGACCCACGAGCATCGCGCTGCCCGTCAGCAGCGCTGTCGTCACGGTCACCTGCAGACCGCCAAGGCCGAGGATGGGCCCTCGCAGCCGCCAGACGCGGGAGGGCTCCAGCTCGAGGCCGATCAGGAAGAGCATCATGACCACGCCGAACTCGGCGAACTGCATGACGTCCTTTCCCTCCTCGCCGATCAGCCCCAGAGCGAACGGGCCGATCGCGATCCCGGCCAGCAGATAGCCCAGCACGGAGCCGAGTCCGAGTCGCTTCGCCACCGGCACGGCAATCACCGCCGCGGCGAGGTACACGAACGCCTGGTAGAAGAATCCGCCGCCGTGCATTAGGCGTCCTCCGGAGCAGGACGCAGGATCGCCTCGAGGTCGGCGTTCAGGCGGGGAAGCTGATGCGCCGCCTCGAGATCGACGGCGCCGTCCCGCAAGGCTACGAGTACTCGCCGGTACGCATCGGCGTGACGCCGCATCTCGGCCTCCCGCATGCCGAGTGTGCCGTGGACGACGAAGGGTGGGAGGTACGTCATCCCGCACAGCGCGGCCGTCTGCTCGATGGGTGCCAGGAGCTGGCGGATCGTGAAGCGATTGCGTCCCCGGGGGGTATAGGCGTCCTCGCGGCCTCCGGTTGTCGTGGCGGACAGCAGCCACTTCCCCTGCAGGGCCGTACCGCGTGAGCCATACGCCCAGCCGTGCTCGAGCACCAGATCCTGCCACTGTTTGAGGATCGCCGGGGTGCTGTACCAAAAGAACGGGTGCTGGAACACGATCCCCGAGTGCTCGAGCAGCAGCCCTTGCTCACGGGGGACATCGATGTCGAAGTCCGGATATTCCTCGTACAGGTCGTGGAACGTGATCCCCGACAGCCCGCGGGCGGCGTCAACCAGCCAGTGGTTCACGCGCGACTTCTCGAACGCGGGATGAGCGAACAGCACGAGAATACGTGCTGCTGTGTGCGTCGGTGCAGCCACGGCTTCCCCGTCGCAATGGCAATGGTCGTCGAAGTGGTCCCCCATTGTAGCCGCGGTCGCCGCGCGCTCCAAATTGCCTCGCTCCGATGGCCCGAACTGAGAGCGCCCGGCTCCGAGCTGGTCAGCCCAGCCCGCGGCTGAACCCCGCTGCGACCCTCCGCCGCCACAACGCATCTATACATTCGGGCAATGGCTGAACTGACCGCCGTGGTGCTGGACGAGCTCGCAATTCAGCGGGCAAAGACGGGTGACCTCGAGGCACTCGAGCAGGTGTACCGCGCCTACGAAGGAACGGTGTACACGCTCGCCCGGCGGATCTGTCGCATGCCCGAGGAGGCCGAGGAGGTCCTTCAGGAAACATTCTTGGAGGTCTGCCGATCGATCAGGCGGTTCCGCGGCACCGCACCGGGCAGCCTCACGGCCTGGGTGAAGCGAGTGGCTGCGAGCAAGGCCCTGATCCGGATCCGGTACGAGAAGTACCGGGATACCGAGGCGCTCGCGGAGGACAGTGGATGGGCCGGCTCACGGGATGGTGACGTCGGTCTGCAGCTGGATCTGGAAGCGGCACTTGCCCGGCTGTCGGAGACAGCCCGCGCGGTGGTATGGCTGCACGACGTCGAAGGGTATACGCACGAGGAGATAGCCGAGTTGATGGGGAAGACGGTGAGCTTTTCGAAGTCGCAGCTATCGCGTGCGCACGCACGGCTGCGGGCCATGCTCGGCGAGGAGGAGGATCGATGCTGAGGCACTGCACGATCTCGGAACTGCTGGCCCTCAGGGACGGTGAGGGCAGCGCGGCGACGCGAGCGCACGTGGACCAGTGTGCCGAGTGTGCGGCCGAGTTGGAGAGACTGTATCAGCGTACGGCCGGCCTGAAGGCACTCGCGAGCCTGAACCCGCCGCGCGACCGCTGGCCCGCGGTTCGCGAGGCCCTCGAGGCGGAGCGACGCAGCGCGAGGTGGTCGCGCGTGCGGTGGGCCGGACTCGCGGCAGCTGCGGTGCTGGTCGGGATCGTCGGTCTGCAGGCGATTCCTGGCGGCACGCCGGCGGACGATTCGGCGGCGCGGGAAGTGGTGGGCCTTGTGGAAGAGTCTCAGGAACTGGAGGCGCTCCTGGCCTCGTTCCAGCGGCCCGGGCGGGTCGTGAACGGCATGACGGCGGCGACGATCGCCGACCTCGAGGACCGGATTGCCGTGATCGACCTCGGCATCACGCGCGCACAGGCCGTGTCGGCATCATCTGACGCGATGGCCGATTTGTGGCGAGAGCGGGTGATGCTGATGGACCGGCTGGTGAGTACGCACGTTCAGCAGGCGACGTACGTGGCCTACTGAAGGACAACAACAACCGGAGACGGTCCAAGACGGTCCGTGCCGGCTCTTGAAGGAGTGACATCATGCGACGGCTAGCATCGAATCTCGCGATACTCGCGCTCCTGCTGGTACCCGCTTCGTCGGGGTCGGCGGCGGCCCAGGAGAAGGAACAGCCCGACCTGCAGGCGGCGGAGCGCCGGGCTGCGGAAGCTGAGGAGGCACTGCAACAGGCCATGGAGGAGCTTCGCAGGTCCCGCAGCGACGAGGCGAACCGGGCGTTGCGCGAAGCGATCGAGGCACTCAGGCTGGCGCAGCGAGAGCTGCGATCCGACGAGTATCGAGAGCTCTTCGGGCGGCTTAGGGTCGTCGAGCCCGGGAACTTCAGCGTCTTCGTGTCGGAAGATCGTCCGAAGATGGGTGTGCTGCTCGAGGATACGGGCCGCCGAAGTGAGTGGGACTCGCTTGGTGCCAAGCTGAGCGCAGTCACGCCAGGGGGGCCGGCCGAAGAGGCAGGCCTCAAGGCCGGAGACGTCATCGTGAGCGCGAACGGGCAGACCCTGGGACGCTCCGATCGACGCGGCGAATCGCCCAACCAGAAGCTCGTGGAGATCATTGGCGAGCTGGAAGAGGGGGAAACGCTCGGCGTCGAATATCTCCGTGACGGCTCTCGAGGGAGGGCGGACGTCATGGTCCGAAAGATGGAGCCTGCAGCCTTCGCCTACTCGTTCGCAGGCGACTCCGGAGCGTACAATTTCCGGGTCACCCGCCCCGAGCTAGCCTGGACGCTCGAACGGGAGCTGCCGGACGGTCTCGCGCGGGTGCGCAGCGGGACGCCCACCGTGCTCTCGTCCTGGATGCCGTTCCCGTGGTTCGATATGGAACTCGCTGAGCTGAACCCCGATCTCGGCGCGTACTTCGGGACCACCGATGGTCTCCTGGTCGTTCAGGCACCGGAAGGGGACGACTTCAAGCTCAAGGGTGGAGACGTGATCCTGAGTATCGACGGCCGTGAGCCGACCAGTCCCGCGCATGCCTTGCGGATCGTGCGCTCCTACGAGCCCGGCGAGACCATGAGCATCGAGATCATGCGCGACAAGCGGCGCCAGACACTCTCCGTGACCGTACCGGAGCGGGAACGCGGGTTCCTGTTCGACGAGTACCGCAAGTAGCGCAGCGGGCACTGCGCGTGAGACGGGGGTCGGCGGTCGAGCCGTCGGCCCCCGATTGTCATGCACTCACCGTCTCGTGCCGAACAGGATGGCGTTCGTGAGCAGGCGAGCCGGCCCACGCCAGAACGCGCGGTACAGCGGATCACCGGCGAGGATGACGACGTTGCCGCGGCCCTGCCGTTCGGCAGCGGCCCAGACGGTCTTGCGCAGGGTCTCGACGGTGTTGCCGGGCCAGGCGAAGCCCGCGAGCAACAGCGAGTCGCCGACGAAGACGACGGGATTGTCGCCCCGAGTGGACGGGGCGAGCCGCGTGCCGCCCCGCACCATGACCGGAAGGGACTTTCGCTCGTATCCCATCGTGAGCCAATGGCTAAGGTCGAGGGTCGCTCGGAAGATGGATCCCGGGACGTACTCGGGGCGGTCCGGATCGGCTTCGGGCGACGCCAGCGGAGGCGTCAACTCGGGGGCGGACGGCAGGCTGTCCGACGCGTCCTTCTTGTCCGTTCCCTCCGCATCCTCGCCGAGCGCCTTCACGGAACTGAGCTTGATGTCCTCGTGTCCCGGAAAGAGCGCGGCGCCGTCGTACGCGATGAGCACGCCACCGTCCCGCACCCACTGCGAGAGTCGCGCGACCCCCCCCGACCCGAGTGCTCGACGGATCGTCGACGGGCTGCCGCTCGGGACGATGAAGACGTTGTAGTCGGAGAGGGTGTGCATCCGCCCGACCGACTCGAGCGCGACGGGGACGAACGGATACCGCAGCTCACGCTCCAGGAAGTGCCACAGCGCACCGTAGCTCGTGATGGAGATCCCCTCGCCTGCCGCCACGAGAATTCGAGGACGGAAGACGGGGTCCACGGCGTTGGAACCGATGCCGACCTGTCCGGAGTCGGGGAACGCCGACTGCACTGCCGTGACGGGAACGCCGATCTCCGCCGCCAGGGCGGCGATCCGCGGGTGTAGCTCGGCGGCGTTGCGAGACGTGCGGACAATGAACGTGCCGCGGGGGAAGGAATGGCCGTCTGCCCTGAGCGGCAACGTGCTCACATTGAGCACGAAGCCTTCGTCAGCCAGGGCGAGCGCGAGCTCGGCGGCGGCCTGGTGGTCGTTCGGGAAGATGTAGGCGGAGCGTGCCTGCCCCGACACACCACCGGGAGGCGCGAGTGCTCGGACCGCGTCGCCCGAGTCGGGCAGCGTGAGGGCCTCCGCCCCCAACGCGGCGTCATCGTCGGTCCAGTACGCGTCGAGACCCATCGTGAGCGGCAGCGACCACGCCGTCAGATCGTAGAACTCGTAGCGCTCGCTGGTCGCCGCAGGGCCCCGGCGCCTGTTCCGCTCGTACTTCTCCACCTGCCGCCGGAAGAAAGTCGTGTCCATCTCGGTGCGCGGCTCGAGCAACGCACGGGCGATCCGGCCCTGCGACTGCGCCAGATCGACGACGTACGTCCCGGCGGGGAAGGTCCGTCGCCGGGCAGGGGCATCGGCGCCCGCAAGGTAGTCATGGACGGTGGCGGTGTAGGGCTGCCGCAGACGGGCAACGCGGACGTCCTGGCGCAGCAACATCGCCGCGAGCTGCGCGGCGTTGGTGGCGTCAGCGTCGGGCATCACAATCACGCGACGCATGCGGCCGGTCCGCGCCTCTTCGATCGCCGTGCGGTGAAACGCGTAGTAGTCGAGCAGCCGGGCCTCGCGGTTCCGTGCGGCGGTCTCGACAGTTGCCAGCGCGGCCACGACGTGATGAGCGATACCCTCCTCGAACGTGATGACGGTGCCATCGTCACGGCGACGCGCCAGCGCCTTGCCACCGTCCGATTCGTACGTCATGCCGGTGGCCCCGTGGAGCGAGGGGCCCGCATCGAAGTAGCCGGCGTAGAACAGATCGAAGACGTCACGGGTGTAGTACTGCCAGCCGTAGCGGTCGAACGCCTCCGCGTTGCCGCGGCCGAACGCCTCGAGCCACGTCGTGGCGTGCGGTGGCAGGTTTGGGTTCACGGGTGGCGCCGGCGGCGCGAAGAAGTACTGCTCGGTGGTGCTGTGCAGGTCGACGTACACCTGAGGGTGCCACCGAACCAGCGTGCGCAGCATGGCCCGGGTGGGCTCCTGGGAGAGCGCGATGAAGTCGCGGTTCATGTCGAACCGGTAGTGACCGTACCGTCCCCAGATGCCCCACGGCTCGTTCCACTCGTAGGCGAACGGCTCGTCCGTGCCGACCGCGAGCGAGTTGGACCACACGGCAAACCGCTCGTGCCCGTCGGGATTGCCGGACGGTAGGAGGATTACCACCGTTTCGCGCAGCGCCTCGACGGTCGCCGGTTCCTGCGACGCGAGCAGTTGATACGCTACCCACATCGCCGCCTCGAATCCCGCCGGCTCGTTGCCATGGATCGAGAAGGTGAGCATCACGGCCGTTGGGGTCCGGGCGGCGATCGCCGCTGCCTCCTCCGGACTCGTCGCCGTCGCGTCCGCCAGGCGCGCGAGGTCGGACCGGATCTCGTCGAGACGCGAGATGTTCTCGGCTGCCGAGATGATCAGCGCGCGCATCACGCGCCCTTCTTCGGTCACGCCGATCTCCTCGATGCGGACTCGGTCTCCGGCGGCGGCAACCATCGAGTCCAGTACCGCGCGCTGCTCGGCGTACTGCGTGTGGCGCGTGCCGGCGGTGTAGCCGAGCACGGCATCCGGGCGTGCGACCGCGGCACGGTACGGGCCGCGTCCGTAGAAGTCGAAAGTCTCTTGCGCAAAGGCCGATCCGGCGGCCACGAGCAGACACGCGAGCACCAGCGGAAGGCGAGTGGGGCGCAGCATCACCTGAAGTCCTGGTGTGATTTGGCGAGGTTCCGGTTGACGGGGGCGAAACCTACGCCCCGGCCGGATTCTGCGCGAGTGATCGGCTCCGGAGAGGAATGGGATCTTGACGCTGCTGGAAGATCTGCGATATTACGTCACGTAACATCCTGACGATGTATCTCCGTAATATCGGGGACCAGTGGAGGCGTGGAGCAATGAGCAACACATGGAAATGGGGTTTCGGCCCCGACTTCTGGGGGTTCCGCGGTCAAGGGGGTCGCCGGCGCCGCGTGTGGTTCGAGCCGGGCGACATGAAGTACGTGATCCTCAAGCTGTTGCGCGACAAGCCGATGCACGGCTACGAGGTCATGAAGGCCCTGGAGGAGCACACCCAGGGCTGCTACAAGCCCTCGCCGGGTACGGTGTATCCGACACTGCAGTGGCTCGAGGATGAAGGCCTCGTCCGGAGCGAGGAGCAGGAGGGCAAGAAGGTGTACCACATCACGGATGCCGGTCGTGCGTTCCTCGATGAGCACAAGTCGACGGTCGAGGACATCTTTGACCGGGTCGAGGAGACGATCGACAGTCTGCTGAGCGACCCGATGCCTGAGGTGACGCGGCTGGTCGGACGGCTGGTGACGCAGGCGTACCGCGCGACGTGGAAACTGCGCGACGACGAGGAACGCCAGAAGAAGGTGCGGGATATCCTCGAACGCGCGGTCGGGGAGATCGAAGAGCTGGTGGCGTAGCAGTCGGGGGATCGTTGGAGCGTCGGACTGTGCTGCCGACATCACGGTCCGCGATCGAACGATCCCCCGATCGACGATCCCGTCGTCAGTCGTCCCCCTCCTCCTGTGGGGCGTCGTCCCGCAGTCTGCCCTCCTTCTGCAAGACCCGGCGCAGCAGGAACTCGATCTGCCCGTTCACGCTGCGCAGGTCGTCTCGGGCCCACCGCTCGAGGGCGTCATAGGTCCTCGGATCGAGCCGCAGGAGGAATGCCTTCCGCTCGGGCACGTCACTCCTACTGGTACAGTGAGCCGGTGTTCACGACGGGCTGCGTACCCCGGTCGGAACACAGCACGACGAGCAGGTTGCTCACCATCGACGCCTGGCGCTCTTCGTCGAGCTTGATGATGGCCTTCTCGGAGAGTTGCTCCAGCGCCATCTCGACCATGCCGACCGCCCCGTCGACGATCTTGCGGCGTGCGGCGATGACCGCACTCGCCTGCTGCCGCTGCAGCATCGCGTGGGCGATCTCCGGTGCATACGCGAGATGGCTGATCCGCGCCTCGAGCACCTCGACGCCGGCCTTGTCGAGCCGTGCCTGGATCTCCGTCAGGAGCTGATCCGCTATCTCGGCGGTGTGGCTGGTGAGGGCCATCTGCTCCGTTTCATGGGCGTCGTAGGCGTAGCGTGTCGCAAGGCCCCGTAGCGCGGACTCGCTCTGGACGTGCACGTATTCCTCGTAGTCGTCTACTTCGAACAGCGCCTCGGCTGTGTCGATCACCCGCCACACGACCACGGCCGCAATCTCGATCGGATTGCCGTTGACATCGTTTACCTTGAGCTTCCCCGTCTCGAAGTTGCGCACGCGGACGGAGAGCTTGCTCTTGGTGTAGAACGGATTGGCGTACCGGAGCCCCGCCGTCCTCGCGGTGCCAACGTACTTCCCGAACAGCTGGAGCACGCGCGCCTCGTTCGGGTTGACGACGAAGAGCCCTGCCATCAGGAAGAACACGCCTACCGCCGCCAGCGACGCGGCAATGATCTGCCACGGATTCTCCGCCCGCACGGCCGACACGAACCACCAAGTCACGATCGCCAGCGCAAACAGGAGTCCCACCAGCGCGACATAGCCGGATGCCGCCTGCCGCTCCTTCTCTCTGATCATCGAAGCCTCCCATGTGTGGTATCGCAATGATATCATATAGATACCAACCTGTCAAGATGGCGCGTACCGCCGGTTGCTCAACTCGGCTCGCTTGTGGACCGCAACCCTGCGACCCGCTCCGGCATCTGTCGTGGTAGGCCGTGCAGCGGCGGTCGCCTTCGTGCTATCATGTGATCCTCGAGGAGGTGGTGTGACCGAGAATCCCGGCAACCTGGGCAACGATGCCATCGTGGAACGGGGACGGTGGCTGGCAGCGGGCGCGGTGGTCCTCGCCTTCGCCGGTGCGGCCGTGCTGCTCGTGATCGTGCTGACCACGCTAGAGTACGACTTCGAGGAGGGTGCCCTCGCTCCCTTCGGCCCGGCACGGGGTGCCATCGTGCTCGTGGCCGGGAGTGCGCTGGCCGGAGTGGTCCTGTTCTCGGGCGTGACATGGCGACGGTGGGCTGCCACGCTTGGGTACGCGGCGGGTGCGGGTTGGCTGCTGTTTCTTGCCGAGCTCGATCCGGCAGCGCTGCCCGCGGTCGTTGCGGCCGCTCTATGCCTGGGCGTTGCGACGCTCGCGCTGCTGGTCCCATCCTCGGTGCAACGGTTCTTTGCGGAGCACGAAGCGAGGGGAGGTCGCCTCGCTCAACCGCTCGGACGACTCGCATCGGCATCCGATGCGGCCCGTTGGATTGCCGTCATCGATCGCTGGAGCGAGACCGGTGTGCTCACCCGACGTGAGCGAGAGCGCCTGAGCCGTACCCTCCATGCCTGGGCATCCTCGCATCCGGACATGCGCCACCGGTTCGCGGACGACCTCGAGCGCCTCGCCCCGAAGCGCACCGTTCGCGCCGTGGTCGATACGTTGCGCCGTCCGTTCGGCAGGATCCTCCGCCGATCGCGAGCGGCGTCCTAGAGCCCTATCGGGTTCACGCCTGGAGAATTCTGAGGTACTGCTTCCACGGTCCGACCTCGACGTCGTACCGTCGTGCCATCGTGCGAACGATCTGACCGATGTGGCCGAGGTCGTGCACGGTCCACGCTGCAATGAGTTGTCCGAGCGTGACGCACCCGAATTCCGGATGGGTTCCGGTGCGCGCCAGGTCGGCCTCGCCGAGCTCACATCCCTCCAGTGTCGCGAGGCTCACATCGCGCAGCTCGCGGAACTCGGTCAGGAGATCGTCCAGCGAGCGGCCTTGCGACGCTTCGCGCTGCGCAAACCGGTCGAAGGGCTCGAAGGGCTGTCGCTCGCCGTGTCGCAGGACGATCTGTGCCCGCGGAATCCAGTCGGTGCGCTCTCCATGGATGAGATGGCCTACGACGTCGAACGCGCTCCAGGTGTCTCCGCCCTCGGTGGCGTGCGCCCAGGCCGGCGGCAGACCGCGCAGGAGTGCGTCGAGCGTGTGTGGGGTTCGGCGGAGGAGGGCGATGGCTTCGGAGAGGGTGATGGCCATACCGGATGCGCTCCTGTCGATGGTCAATCTCCGTACTGCTCGAACCGTCGCAATCGCAAACCGAGGAGCAACAGGCCTGCACCGGCGGCGAGGAGGAGAGGGCCCCTTCCGGTCACGTGCCACAGCTGCCGGGCACTCTGCCGCGCGCGGTCGAGTCGGTGCACGGCGCGATCCAATTCGGCCGTTCGGTCCGCCAGCGCCGCATCGTACTCGGGGAGGGCCGGGTCGCCGGCAGCCTCCGCGTCGCGGGTGAGTACCCTGAGAGAGTCCACGGCTTCAGTGAGTGAGGTGGTCCACTCCCGATAGGATGCCACAGTGCCATGGGCGCTCGCCGTGAGCAGGACCGGGCTGGCCAGGACGGCAGCCCCGAGTACCAGGAGCCACCGGTAGAGTCGGGGGGTACCGCCGATCCGATCGAGGAGCACGATTGCCTCAGTCTTCAACCTGCAGCGCCGCGGCGCTGGTTCGCAGGAGATCCCATGCGCGCTCGACGTGCCGTCGCTCGGTATACGTCCCGCCCGTCGCGAAGCGTAGCACGAAGCGATCATTGAGCATCGTGTGAGTGAGGAAGACCGATCCGGACGCGTTGACCGTCTCGAGCAGCCGTCGGTTGAACGCATCGCTCCCCCGGTGCCGGAAGCAGACAAGATTGAGCGGCGCGGGCGCCGCGATCTCGAATTCCGGATCTGCCGCCACCCACTCGGCGAACTCCGTGGCCAATGCGACGTGCCGCCGAATGTGTCGCCTGAGCCCCTCGATACCATAGTGCCGGATCACGAACCAGAGCTTGAGTGACCGGAACCTCCTCCCGAGTGGCACGTGCCAGTCACGGTAGTCGAATACCGCTCCGGATTCCGTAGCTTTGTTGCGCAGGTACTCCGGCAGCACTGACAGCGTACGGATCAGGGCGGCGCGGTCGGCGACGTAGAAGCAATCGCAATCGAAGTTCGTGAGCAGCCACTTGTGCGGGTTGAAGCAGTAACTGTCCGCCTGATCCACGCCATCGTGGAGCCAGTGAAACTCCGGGCAGACGGCCGCGCTGCCGGCCAGCGCCGCGTCGACGTGTAGCCACACGCCGTGCTCGCGGCAGATCGCTCCAATGGCTCCGACCGGGTCGATGGCAGTCGACGAGGTCGTGCCTACCGTCGCGCACACCATACAGGGGGTGGAGCCGGCCGCAGCGTCCGCGGCAATGGCATCGGCCAGCCGTTCCGGGCGCATAGCGTAGTGCTCGTCGATGTCGATCAGCCTGAGGTTCTGCCGGCCGATTCCGGCCACGGCCACGGCCTTCTCGAGGGAAGAGTGGGCCTGTGTCGAGCCGTACACGATCAAGCGTCGATCAACGCCGGATTCATTGGCTGCGTATCCGGAGGCGCGCTCGCGAGCGGCGAGCAGCGCGCACAGCGTCGCGGACGATGCGGTATCCTGGATTACGCCGCCGCCTCTGGCCGTGGACTTGAACGAGGGCGGCAGGTGCAGCATGTCGACGAGCCAATCGAGCACGTGTGCTTCGAGCTCCGTGCACGAGGGACTCGAGGTCCACAGCATGCCCTGTACGCCGAGGCCGGCCGAAACGAGATCCCCGAGGATGGCCGGGGGAGACGCGTTGGCCGGGAAGTAAGCGAAGAAGCTCGGCGACTGCCAGTGCGTGAGTCCGGGAACGACGATGCGGTCGAGGTCTGCGATGATCTGCTCCCACGGCTCACCCTCGAGGGGCGCCGCATCGGGCAGCTTGCTCCGGGTCTCACCCGGCTCGCTGCGCGACAACACCGGGAATTCCTCGATCCGCTCGAAGTAGCGTGCCACCCACTCGAGTATCGCACCGCCTGCCCGACGAAACGCGTCGGGGCTCATGTGCATGGGCTGGTCGTCGGTCACGGGATGGTCCGCATGGCAGGTGTCGCTGGGTGACAGTAGGTCACCAGTGCCGACATGACCTCCCGCTGCTCCGTTCGGCCCGACGGTCGGTTCAGCGGGACACCGCCGACCACGAGGGCCGACGAGCCGCCGCCGTCGAGGTTCAGTGCCTCGACGGCGCCGAGATCCCGCATGATGACGGCCAACTCGACGAGATCCACGCCACGGCTCTCCGGCTGGCGGCCGTCCACCACGAGTACGATGAGATGTCCGTCCGCGGTCCGGCCGGCGGCCGTGCGGGGGTGCACATTGGGAATCGCGCTGCCGAAGAAGACCTCCTCGTCTGCGGTGATCCGCACCGTTCCCTGCCACAGCAGCATCGGACCGGCGCTCACCGCGTCGCGGACCCTCCACAGGGAGTCAGTCGAGCTCGGCAGATCGGCTGGAGCGCCGGGCACGTGCGGCGGGGGCGCCGGCAAGGCGAACAGGCTGTCGTGCCGGGTGGTCGCCCAGGCCAGTTCGATGCGGTCGTCGTCCGTGAACCCGATCGCGGCGCGAGCGACGGGATAGGACGTGCGGTTGCGAGTGACCGTCCGAGTCGCCGGTGCCCGGATCGTTCGGTCGATGTACAGCAGGCCGGCGTGCCTGGCGGGCGTCAGGTTCATCGCGAAGTAGCCGGCATTCACTGCCAGACAGGCGCGCGGCATCTCGGCGAAACTGCTGACCGTCTCCCTGCGGTCCGTCGAGTCGTCGGAGAGCACAACGTGGGTCTCGATATCCACGCGGCGCTCCTCGATGCGTGCGTACCAGGCACGCAACGGCATCGTGGCGCTGTGTCCGGCGAACACCTCCACACCCGGTGGCAGTGCGGCGTTGAGGGTATCGATTGCGGTCCAGCTGAGCGATACGGATACCGCTCCTCCGCGCTCGCCCGCACAACTGCCGACGGCGGCAGCCAGTGCACCAAGCGCGATGACTGCGCGAGTCACGCTCACGCGCGTGTCTCGCCGTCTGGCTTGACGCCCAGCACCTGCACGACGGCGCCGAAGCCCACGTGCAGCCGACCCTCGTGTACCTCGCGCTCGACCTCCCGCGCGATATCGAGGCGAAGACGATCGAGGTCGGCACGCAACTCGTCGAGGCTCACGAGCAACTCACGAACGGGAGGGCCGCCCGTGCGATACTCGAGTTGCTTCGGCGTGTAGGCCTCGAGCACGAAGACACCACCGGGCCTGAGACCGGCTACGACCCGACGATGGAGATCGTGTCGGTCGGCCTGGGGCAAGTGGCAGAAGATGGAAACGATGCCATCCCAGGAGCCTGGATCGATGGGATACGTCCGGATGTCCGCCACCTCGGTGCGGATCCGCACCCCGCACTCCGCAGCGAGTGCCTGCGCCTTGGTGAGCCCGACCGTCGACGCATCGACGCCGAGCACATCGCAACCGTGCCTGGCGAGGAAGACCGCGTTGCGTCCCTCCCCCTCACCAAGACTCAGGATGCGACCGCGGGGGATCCTGTCGACCACCGAGCGGAGAAATCCGTTCGGTTCGGTCCCGTAGGTGTAGCCAGGCTTGCCGTAGCGCTCATCCCATTCGGAGCTCGCGGGCATCGCCGTGCGCATTCTCAGTCAGCCGTGAAGCCGGCGGCGACGTGCGAGCCGTCGCAGAACGGCTTGGTGCTGGATGCTCCGCAGCGGCAGAAGGCCGCTTTGTCAAACACGCCCCGATCTTCGCCCCGTCCGTCGACCAGCATGAAACGGCCGCGCACCACGAGTGGCCCGTTGGATTGGGGCGTGACCTCGAGCGGACCGTCGGGATCGAATCCCGGCTCTCCTAGTCTGCCGACGTCTCCCGGATCGGTGAACGCCCTCGCGTGATGCCTGCCGTCGCACAGCGGCTTGTTGGCGGAGCCGCCACAGCGGCACAGCGCGAGACGCAGCTCCGCACCCGTCGTGCCGTCCGCCCTTCTGACGATGACTCGGCCCCGGAAGAGGAGGGGCCCGTCGGCCGAGACGGTGACCACATTGACCGATGGCGTCGACTCGGGTGGGCCCGCATCGAGGCGCTCGTATGCGAGTGCGCCGGTCGGGCAGCGAGATATCACGGCGGCGACGTCGTCCGCCGCTGCGTTCGACGGATCGATCCAAGGCCGCCGATCGGGGTCGAATACGGCACGCAGCCCCCGCACGCACTCGGCCGCGTGGATGCAGCGGACCGGGTCGTAGACGATCCGGATGGCAGGGCTTTCGTACGTACGGACCTTCTCGGGCATGGGTCGTCTCCTGGCGCTCAGGCAGCTCCCGTACTGCCGAGCCCGCCAACTCGATCGGTCGACCGGCCGACCGTTCCCCGCACCCACCGCGGCGCTGCGACCCGCACCACCACCGCCTGAGCCACGCGCTCGCCGTGCTCGAGCACGACCGCACGGGGTGAGTCGTTCTTGGTCATGACGAGCCACTCGTCCGGATAGTCGGCATCGATGGTGCCCGGCGCATTCGGCAGGATCAGGCCCCGCCGGAACGACATGGATGACCGCATGCGGATCTGGGCCTCGTGACCCGCAGGCAGTTGTGCGCGGAAGCCCGTCGGGACCAGCGCCACGTCACCGGGCTCGAGACGCAACGAGCCGTTCGTGCGCACGGTGCACTCCGCGCCTGTCGCCCCGAGCACGACACGCACCGTCCTGCCACGCAAGTATGCGCGCAGGTCGAATCCGGCGGACGCCATCGTGTGCCGCTCCGGTGGTGTGACGTCATCGTGCAGCGGCTCGAATACGACGTGCAAGGACTGTTCGGTCATGCGATCCGCCGAAGGAGGATCCGGTGTAGGCGCGGTGACGCGGCGCTCCCGGCCTGGAAAGAGAGAAGATAGCAGCCTCAGGAGTGGTCGCCATCCGGACGCCAGCAAAACTGCTCGAGCGAGAGCCGGCCCGCGTCATTGAACGTGACGCCCTCACGCTCCAGCCTGAGGCGCTGCTCGACATCGCACCCGCCGGCTGATCGCCGCATGCTGATGAACCCGCGCGCGTTCACAACCCGGTGCCACGGCACGGTGGAGCCCTCGGGGAGGGCGTGCAGCGCATAGCCGACCTGTCGCGCCATGCCGGCGAGTCCAGCCAGCTCGGCAACCTGGCCGTACGTCGCCACACGGCCGCGGGGAATCCGACGCACGGCTGCATAGACGCGGTGCCAGCGGGAGTTCGTGCCCGAGGACGTCGATCCTCGCGCACGCACGCTGCCTGCGGTCGGAATCCGTCTCAGCGTGTCTCCACCGGCAACCGATTCATCCGCCAAGCGCCCATGTCGCCTTCGAGATGATGAACCTGCGTGAAACCCGCCTGCCGCAGTACCGATTCCGCGTATTCGGTTCGCGGTCCACCTTCGCAATAGACCACCAACCCGCGCTGCTTCGCCTCGGTCAGCTCGTCGAGCCGCGCGCCAATCTGGCGATGCGGGATGTTGATGGCTCCTGGTACGTGGCCCATGCGGTACTCGTCCGGACTCCGCACGTCGAGCACTACCGGCGGACGCTCGCCGTTGAGGCGGTTCATCAATTCGGCTGGCGTGATCGTCGCATGCTCGGTCGTTTCTCCGATGCACCCGGCTGCCGCGAGCCCGAGCGCGAGCGTGGCGATCGTGCTGGTGAGGCGACGCATGTCCTGCAGCACCCTCCTCCAATTCACAGGGGATCCGTGTGCGCTTCGAAAGGGCCGGGAAGTTAGCCGGAGCCCGGGAACGGTCGCAAACCCTGCCTGCGGACTCATGGCCCCTCAACCGCGGGGTACTGAACGGCCGGGAAACCCGACTCCCGTCGCAGCGAGCCAAGCCGGCCGATGTGATACGACTCGTGGTGCAGCAGGAGAGTGATCGCACCACGGGGGGGTACGGCCGCGGATCGGGAAGCGATGCTCGGCCGGTGCGTCGAACCCGGCAGGCTCCAGCCGCTCGAGCTTCGCTGCTACTACGACACTGAGCTCCATCCACGCGGCGCGGACGGCACTGAAAAGTGCCCGGTTTCCGAGCGCTTCGCACGTCATTGCCTCGAAGAGATCCGTTGCCAGACCGACGTCGATCGGCGCTCCGAGCAGGCCCAGCGGGCACTTGGCGTCCAGTGTATATCTTAGACAATACCTTGACGGCAGGCTCTCAGGCGAGTACGCTTGAACTCCGTTAAGTGAGCGCGTCATCTCCAAGGGGACCTGCAATGCGAGCAGAGTTGGAACTCATCGAGGCCGCCTCGCCGACCGGTACGGCCCGGCGCAATGGGCGGCGATACCGGCCCGCCCCCGAGCCGGAGTACGCGCAGCGGTCTCGCGTAGACGAAGCCCGGATTCAGCGGGCGGTGCGGGAGATTCTGGCCGCGATCGGTGAGGATCCGGACCGGGAGGGATTGCTGGATACTCCTGCCCGGGTTGCCCGGGCGTACGGCGAGCTGTTCGCCGGTATGCGCCAGGATGCCGGCGTGCATCTCGCACGGCAGTTCGACCAGGAGCACGCGGGAGACGACGTCGTGATGCTGCGGTCCATCCCGTTCAGCAGCATGTGTGAGCACCACCTGCTGCCGTTCACGGGCCGGGCCCACGTGGCGTACCTACCGGACCATGGGAAGGTCACTGGCCTATCGAAGCTTGCGCGAACCGTCGACGTCTTTGCGCGGCGTCCGCAGCTTCAGGAACGGTTGACTGGCCAGATCGCGGATGCGCTGGTGGAGCACCTCGACCCACGCGGCGTCGCCGTAATGATCGAGGCCGAGCACTCCTGCCTGCGGCTGCGGGGCGCCTGCAAGGACGAAGCGGAGATGGTGACGACGGCGTTCCGCGGTGCGTTGGCGCACGACCGCGAGCTGAGAACAGAGGTGCTGGGCATGATGCGGAAGTAGTAACCCTCCAGTGTCCAGCCGGCCGATCGCGGAGTGACGAGGAGAGGCGTCACTCCCGATCGGCAGCTGCTGTGTCCTCGTCCACAACGAGACCGCTGCGCCACAGCAGCCAGATCCACCATGCCTTGAGTGGACGCAGTGCCGCGAGCGCGGCACTCGCCGCCACGGCGACGAGGACGGGTGCCAGCCACGAGAAGAACCCGAACCGCGACACGAGCAACAGGCCTGCTGACAGTGCAGCGAGCCCGCCCACACCGTATCCCATCAGCGTCGGGCCAAGCCAATTGCCGGCGTAGCGGTCGAAGCGCACGCCGCACGCGCTGCACGCGTGGTACAGCATGAGCCAGCCGCGGAACAGGCGGCCAGAACCGCACGCCGGGCAACGGCCACCCGCCACGGTGTGCCACATGCCACTGCTCACGCCGTTTCCCTCCCAGCCGTTCCACCGGCACGCCGCCAGGTACGTCCGGCCAGCTGAAGCCGACGGATCGACCAGATGCCAGCGGCAGGTCCGAGCGCGAGCAGGACGAATGCCCAGCGCCACGACCCCGCATCGGCGATCGCCGGGACGAGCTGGATCGTGAGCATGGTGAGCAGGAATCCGAATGACGTCTGCAGCGTGAGCGCGGTGCCGACGGCGTGCTGCGGGACGACCTCGGTGATCATTGCCGAGAATTGCGCCGAGTCGGCGACGACGAAGAAACCCCAGAGCGATGCCAGTGCGAGCAGGCCCCAGAAGTCGCCCCCGAATACGATGCCGGCGAGCAGGCTACACGCTCCACTTGCCAACAGGGCGCGGATCACGAGCCGGTCGTAGCCAATGCGATCCGCCAGCCACCCGCCCCAGAGACAACCGACACCCCCGGCCGCGATCACCGCAAACGCTGCCACACTCAGTGCCGAGACGTTCACGTCCTGTGCGCCGGCGGCGACGCTCGCGGCGAGGAACACGGGAATCCATGTCCAGAAGGCGTAGAGCTCCCACATGTGCCCGAGGTAGCCTCCGGTGGCGAGTCGCCATTCCCGGTGGCGTACGACGGTGCCGACGAGTTGCCACGAGAACTGACGCCGCGCGAAGGGATACGGGCCGTCGCGGTAGCCGACGAGGATCAGAAGAGCTGCGAGAACCGCTCCGGCGGAGACGGAAAGCACGACGAATGCGATGCCGCCCGGCACCCACGCCTTCATGAGATAGGGGGCAGCCTTTCCGACCGTCAGTGCACCGACGACGGTGCCGATTGCCAACCCTCGCCCTTTGCGGAACCACGTGGCCGCCATCTTCATGCCCGGCGGGTAGACGCCCGCAAGGAAGAAGCCGGTGGCGAACCGCAGGGCCAGTGCGGCCGCGTACCCCGGTGCCACGACGAGCGCCGCGTTGACGATGGCGCCGAGCGCGGCGCTCGCCGCGAAGTAGTGGCGCGCGGGGATGACGTCCGCCAGGTTGAGCACAGCTGCTGTCGCAGTGCCTGCCACGAAGCCGAGTTGTACGACGGTCGTGAGCCAGCCGGCCTGCCCGGCCGAGAGGGACCAGAGACTGCGAAACTCGTCCGACACCGCGTTTGCCGAGAACCACAGGGACATGCCCAACAGCTCGGCGAAGGCAAGGAGCAGCAGGATGAGGACGGCACGGGACGGCGGTGAGCGATCGTGCGGCTCAACCACCGAGCGTCTCCCGCAACACCCTTGCCAACTCCGAGTAGTCGCCGCTCAGCAGGGCGCGCCAGGTTTCACCCTGCCGCCCGAGGCTCAGAACGGCCAGTCGCTCGAGCGTGATGCCTTCGAGTGGGATCGTGACCCGGTACACGACGTGCGCCGTGTCGGAGCCCTCCATGACATGGCCGACCGGCTCCATGGACGAGCTCCGCAACGCTTCGGTGAAGATTGGGAGTTGGCCACCGAGCGCGCGGATGAAGTTCGCGAACACGGTCGTGTCGGAAAGGGCACGGGCCTCCGGCACCGTCCTCACCCCAAGCAGGCGCTGCCGGAACTCGTCTGCCTCGGGAAGTGTGGAAGCGAACAGCGGAGCGAGCAGATCCCGAAGCTCCGCAAGTGCCGCGGGATGCGTTACCCGAGCGAGGGCCGCAGCATCCTCCGACCGCATCGCGACGAAATACTGCCGCGCTACGTCCTCGGGTGTCTCGGCTTGCGCGGCAAGCGAGGCCGGCCAGGTTAGCGCGATGACCACAAGAGACATGCGTCGCATCAGGCGGAGCATGAGTGCTGCGTGATCATCCGTCGGTGATTGGAGAGGCGCAACGCGAGCTGGGGGAGAGGTCACCGCAGCTCGTCCAACCAGAACTTGACGGCCGTGAAGGTGTGGCCCAAGACGCACGTGTACATGCCCGCGGCGTACAGGTAGTGTGCAAGTTCGACGTTCGTTGTGTGCCAAGCCCATCCGATGAGATACAGACCCAGCGCGTACCAAGCAGCCGCTTTCAGCACGGCGCGTCGAACGACTCGGTGCCAACGGCGGTCCGCTTCGTTCTGCGCCTCGAGGTTCCGCATCTCGCGCAGAATGCGCTCGGTGCGCATCTGCAGTAGCGGTGTTCGCCTGTCGCCGGTCTCTCCCACCGAATACCTCCAGGGAGTGGACCCTCTCACCTAGTATAGTGCTCGCACGCCGTACGTCGAGCGGCCGGTCGCTCTGGGACCGACCTCGACCTCGGTGGCACGAACGCCAGGTGTCGACAAGCACCCGTCAAGTGCCCGCGAGCCCGCGCTGGGCCATGGTCGGCCGAGCGACGATCACGCTCCGGAGCCGCGCGGGAGGCCTTCAGTCGTGATGATCCGCCGGTCGCAGGTCTTCGGCGCCCGGCAGCCGGCCTACGAGTCGGGCGGGATCGTGAATCAGCACCGGCAAATGCTGCGGGCAGATCCAAAGGTCGGCACCGCGATAGTGGAGATGGACGAGCGGGACGTGCGCGTCGGGGCGGTCGCACGCAATGCAGGCACGAGAGGTGTCGGACATGGGACTCCTTGATGAGGAGGATCGGACACGAGGATCAAGCGAAGCGTCGCTCCCACCATCCGATGCTCCAGTAGCGATCGAACTTTCGCCCCGCCTCGTCGAACGTCCCGACCTGCTGGAAGCCAAGGGCCTCGTGCAGCGCAACGGACCCGGGATTGGGTAAGGCGATACCCGCATACGCGCGATGAACATCTTCGCGCCCGAGCGCATCGAGCAGTGTGCGGTAGAGCCGGATCCCGATGCCGCGCCCCGTGTGATCGGGGTCGAGATAGATGCTCGTCTCGACAGATGGGAGGTACGCCGCCTTCGGGCGCAGGGCAGTGCTCGCAGCGTATCCCACGATGGCCGGACCGTCCTCGGCGATCAGCAGCCGATAGCGGCCAGCCGTGTCGAACTGCTCGAACCACGCCCGACGTGCCTCGGAATCGAACGGCACCGTGTCGAACGTCACGTGCGACGTTGCGATATAGTGGTTCAGAATGCGCACGATCTCCTCGAGATCGCGTTCCTCACCCGGCCGGATGACGAGGGTTGCCATGCCGTCTCCCTACTCGATGTCGAGGGCGTCCCGTGCGGCTCCGAGACGATCGGCCGGCACGAACAGCGCGATGCCCCGAATGCTGCGTCCCTGATGCCCGGGTCCGAAGAGTCCGACTGCCCCACGCTGGTCGATGCGCGACTCGATCCCGGCGCTGGCGAGTCGTCCCGCGGCCATCTCGGCCTCGTAGAGCGCGCCAAACGTCGCAACGACCTCCCACGCTTGTGACTTGACCACTGACGCTACCTCCCCTTAGGGCATCGTGAGAATGGCGCCGTAGAGGTCCACGCCATACCACAGGTTTCCAACGCGCAGGTTCTCGTCCGGAGCATGCTGATTGTTGTCATGATTGGCGATCGGCACGACGAGCACCGCCGCGTCGAATCGATCGGTGAACAGATACAGCGGGAGCGAGCCGCCCAGCGTAGGCAACAGCACGAGATCACCCATCGCCGCACGACCGGCCGCTTCGACGAGATCCGAGACCACCGGACCCTCCATCGGAGTGCGCACCGCGCGATAGCCGTGCTCACGCTCGACCATTGCGATTCGGGAGTACAGTAAGCGAGTGCTCAGGTCGGGCTCGTCTCGAACGATATGGTAGCCTTGCCGGCGGATGTGCGCCTCGAGCCGATCGAGCATCGCGTCGGGCTCATTACCCTTGACGAGCCGGACGCCCAGTGCCGCCGTGGCGGTCGACGGAATCACGTTGCGGGTGCGTGCACCGACATTGCCGCTGGCGAGTCCGCGCACGGTGAGTGACGGCAGCAGCAGCCGCTCGGCAAGGGTGGCCGGCGCCCCCTCTGTCCGGAGGAGGCCGAGTTCCTCCATCAGCTCTCGGTCCCAGGCCGGGAGTCGGGCGAGTGCCTCCCGTTCGGCGGCACCGACCGGCTCAGCGGAGTCGTAGAATCCGTCGACGAGTACCGTGCCTGCCGAATCCTTCATGGTTGCCAAGAGCTCGGCGAGCATCTGGCCCGGTACCGGTGCCCAGCCACCGTAGTGACCGCTGTGCAACGACCGCAGGGCCCCATAGATCGTCACCTGCATCCCCGTGACCCCGCGCGCCCCGAAGGCGATCTGTGGGCGACCGCTCTGGTGCAGGGGACCGTCGAGGAACAGCCAGGCATCGATGTCTGCCAGGCGATCCTTCCGGAGGTCCAAGTACGCACCAAGGTGCGGGGATCCGGCCTCTTCCTCACCGTCGAGGAAGAACACCAGGTTCGACGTCGGAGCCGCTCGGGCGGTCTCGAGCGCTTCTAGGACGGCGAGGAGTGCGGCAATCGGTGCCTTGTCGTCCCCGGCGGAGCGCGCGTAGAGGCGCCACTCGGCATCGATCGGATCTCCGGATTCGGGGAGCGGGCGCACCCGGCCGCCCGCGTCCATGGCAGCGGTGTACAGGGTCGGCTCCCAGGGTCCGTGCGTCCATCGGGCCGAGTCCACCGGCTGGCCGTCGAAGTGGGCGTACAGTCCGAGCGTGCGCGTTGCACCCGGGATTTGCAGCTCGCCATAGACGAGCGGGGCGGCGCCCGGCAGCGTCAGGACCTCGACCGTCACTCCCCGATCGCGCAGCCGGTCGGCGATGAATGCAGCGTTGCGAGCGATGGCGGCGGAATCAGCTGCGACGTTCGGAATGGCGAGCAGCCTAGCGAAGTCGGCGAGAATGCGCGCGCCGTGCCCCTCCCGGAACGCCCGCGCCATCGCCAGGCCGTCCGGCTGGGCGTGCCCCGCGCCGGCCGTTGCGGCGAGCAGAACAGTCGCGAGCAGTGCCGGCCTCACGCGCCGCATCGCTCAGTCCTCGAGCAGGTACTCGATCGTGGACACGACCCGGACGGTCTTGAACAACTGGTTCTGTTCCTGCACACCGGGCGCCTGGTCCCGCGGGAGGATCACGAAGACGCCCTGGCTCGCCTGCCGAATGCCCCCAAGCTCACTGCCCGAGTCGTCCGCGAACTGCTGCGCCGCCTCGCGCGCGCTCGCCGTGGCCTCGGCGATCATCTCGGGCTTGAGGTCGTTGAGGCCGGTGAAGATGAACGTCGGACCACCGGGCCCCCACTCCTCGCCCGAGGAGAAGACGACCCCGGCCTCGACCAACTGCCCGACGTCCTGGCTGGCCGCGAAGATCGCGTCCGGGTCGCCCGAGCGCACCATCACGGTCTGCGTGATCACGAAGCGGTTGGGCGCGTTGGCGTTGCCGCCGTAGGGCTGTGCGAAGACGTCGACCACCCGGATGCCCTGCAACTCGGCCTGCGCGGTGTCGATGGCGTGGCGGGACAGGAAGGCCATGATCTCCCCCGTGTTGCGCGCGAGCGTCGTCTGCGCGCGGGAGAGATCGTTGTCGCCCACCACGAGCCGCAGGGGCCAGAGGGCGAGGTCCGCCTTCACCTCACGCTCCGCGAGGCCCTTGACCGTCACGAACCGGTCGGACCGGCGTCCTTCGGCGAACCCGTGACCGATGAACCATCCGCCCACCGCCACCCCGACGGCGAGCAGCAGCGCGGCACCGCTGATGCGATCAGCATTCATGGAGATTTCCCTGGAGAGTCACTGCATCAACGGTACACCCGAACCGCCACCGGCGGCTAGCGCGGCGCCATGCGCGCTCACGCCGAGGCGGGAACCGCCTCGTAGAGGTTGCCGACTGCCACGAACCCCGCTTCGTCGTAGAACGGCGCGAGTATCCGCCGATAGGCCTCGCCCTCAAACGCGTCCAATCGCTCCCAGTGCTGCGGGAGATCGGGAGAGATGAGTAAGTGCGCGGCGACGCGGCGCTCGCCGACGGGATGCCAGACCAGCGCCGGATAGCCGAGTGAGGCGCCCCAGCCACGCTCGACGAGCATTCCTGTGACCCACCCGCTGTGCCACTCGCCCATCAGCGTTGCCGTCTCGGCCTCGTGACGCGCGCCCGGGGCGAGGCTCCCGTACGCAATGAGATGGCGGGAGGCGCCGAACAGCGTCTCGGCAAGGGACTCCACTTCCCGTCGCATGTCCGCGGCGGGTGCGTCACGCAGTCGGTTCAGATTGCTGAGCACGTCAGCGAGTGACGCGGGTGCGACCACGATTCCCTCCCGTCCCCCGGCGGTGTCCGACACGGGTCACTCGGCTTCGGACGATCGGTAGAACCGAATGTCCACCGGCTCTACGGTCGCGAGGCCCTCCCGCACCGCCTCGTCCACCACGGGCAAGAAGGCGTCGATCTTCTCCTCGGTATCGACGATCTCGATCACGACCGGGAGATCGGTGGACAGGCGGAGGATCTTCGTCGTGTGCAGCACGCTCTTCGCGCCGAACCCCTCGATACCGCGGATCACGGTCGCGCCAGCGAGGCCATGCTCGCGCGCCCTCCGCACGATCCACTCGTACAGGGGACGGTTCTGGTGGCGGTCGTTCTCACCGATGAAGATCCTGAGCAGGTGGCCTTCGCGCGGAAGCATCCTCTGACACTCACCAGAGTCTGGAGAACACCAGCCCGCTCCAGGCGGCAGCCAATCCGAGGCCCACCTGCAGGGTGACGACCGGCTGGTCCGACGCTCATCGGCGAGGCCCCGACCGATCACTCATGCCGGACGGCCTCCGCGGGCTCGAGGTGCGATGCCCGCCACGCGGGATACGCCCCGAACGTGATTCCGACTGCGATCGCGGCGAGCATGGCGACGACGACGGTGCTCACGCTGAACCCGCTCTGGAACGGCACGTCGGTCAGCCGTCGCGCAATGGGAACGAACGCCAGCATCGCGACGTAGCCGAGCACGATGCCAAGCAGGCTCCCGGCGCCTGCGATGGTCACTGACTCCACGAGGAATTGCATGAGCACATCGCGCCGCCTGGCGCCGCTCGCGCGCCGAATGCCAATCTCCCGCGTACGCTGAGCGATCGACACCAGCAGTACGTTCATCACGCCGATCCCGCCGACGACGATCGCAATGCCGGTGATCGTGCCCATCACGAGCTTGAACAGGAGCACGGCCCGCCGTGTCTGCTCCACCCGCCACGCGTTCGTCGCGATCCTGAACGCTTCGTCGTCAGGTCCGTACCGACCCTGCAGCCATTGCTCCACGCGGACCTGCAACGTCGGTACGTCCTCTACTCTCGCCGCCAAGACAGTCAATTGTGGGGGATTCGTCTCCCGGCCCATTGCAGGCACCCCGAGCGGGGCGTAGACAACCGCACGCTGCCCCCGGGCGGTGTACACGATTCCCACCACGTCGTGGCGCTCGCCGTTCACCACGACGGTGTTGCCCACGATACCGGTCCCCGGTTCGGCGAGCTGATCGGCGAGTGAGGCGGACAGGATGACGACGCGACGTCCCTCGACGACGTCCGCCTCCGAGACGAACCGACCCGCGATCAACGAGTCGCCGCTCGCGGGCAGGGTTTCGGGTGTCGTTGCCACGAGCACGGCACCGTGGATGGTCGTGTCTCCTTCGACCGTCACCTGGGCGCCGCGCAACTGCGCCAATGCTACGGTTGCATCCGCTCCGAGATGACCGCTGAGGTCCAGCGCGTCCGATCGCGCGAAGCGGACGTAGTCAGGTCGCTGAACAGCGATACCGTCGATTTCCCGCGTCGTACGCGGTGTCACTGTGATCAGTTGAAGATCCGTCGTCGATTCGATTTGATCCCGCGCGAACCGCTCGAGCCCGTCTCCCAGCGAGAGGATCGCAACGAGTGACGCGACGCCCACCACGATTCCCAGCGTGGAAAGGAGCGTGTGAAGCGGGCTTTGCCGCAGCGTCTGGAGCCCGACTGCGACCGAAAGGTGCAGGCGGCTCATTGCGATCCCGTCGGTTCCCCAGCAGCTCGCGACATGATCGCTCCGCTGTTGTCGAGCACGTGGAGGTACGGATCACACATGGTATGCCGATCCCGCTTGAGGCCTACGTCGACGGCGCTGTGCAAGGATAGCGACTGCTGCTGCCGTCGTCTAACATTCCCTTCATGACGACAGGTATCCTGATCGAGGCGTGCGTCGAGTCGGCCGAGGCAGCGGTCGCAGCGGCCGAGGCCGGCGTCGGCCGTGTGGAGCTGTGTGAGAACTTGGTGGAGGGTGGCACGACTCCGAGTGCCGGCACCATCGCGCTGACGGTCGAACGGCTCGCAATCCCCGTGTTTGTGATGATTCGGCCTCGCGGCGGTGACTTCGTGTACACGGACCTGGAGTTTGAGATCATGCGGCGGGACATCGGAGTCGCGCGCGATCGGGGGGCGGCAGGTCTCGTGTTCGGATTGCTCGAATCCGACGGAACGATCGATCGCGTTCGGACAGCCGAGTTGGTCGAGGCTGCCCGCCCGCTCCCCGTCACGTTCCACCGGGCATTCGATGTCACACGCGATCCGCTCGAATCGTTGGAGACCCTCATCGAGCTCGGCGTGGATCGGCTGTTGACGTCCGGACAACGGCCGCGTGCGGTCGATGCCCTGCCGCTGCTGCGCAGGCTGGTCGTGCAGGCGGAGGACCAGCTGGTCGTCATGATTGGTGGCGCGGTCGATGCCGAGAACGGCTCGGAGATCATCCGGCGCACGGGTGCGCGCGAGCTGCACGCATGGGCTCCGGACCGATTCGCAAGCCCCATGCGGTTCCGCAATCCCGATGTCCCGATGGGACGGTCGTACGAGCCGGAGGACTACACACGGTTCACCGCCAATCGTGCGGAGTTCAGTCGACTCGTCGCGTCGGTCCGCGCGCTCTAGCACTACCGTCGGGTCTATCCGCGCCGGCCCCGTGGTGCCGGACAACGCTGCCGAGTGCCCGGACGAGCACGCCCATGACGACGGTCGCTGGGACCGCGACGGCCCACACGCGCCAGTCCCGCGGATCGATCACACGATAGCCATCATCCATCGTTGGGAGAATACCGTTCCGCGCTCTTGTTGCCAAAGCGACGGGGCGATTCTCCCGAGAACCGCCCCGTCACTGCATGGCGAACAGACGCCGCTCAGACCCCGAGTGCAGCGGCCGCCCGATCGTACTTGTCCGGCCGGACGTACAGGATGTAGCCATAGCTGCCCTTACCGTCCGTCACCGCGTTCGACGCGTAGATGTTCACTCCCGCCTCGTACAGCTTCTCATGGATTTCGGCGAGTGCACCGAGATGGTCGTCACCCTGTGCAAGCAAAGCTCGATGCGGACCGTCGAGCTGCATCCCAGCCTGGCCCGCAGCCTGCCTGAGCTTCTTCGTATCCTCAGGGAACAGGGTGATCTGTGCACGCATCGGGCCGACGGGGACGGCGACGAAGGCGAGCAGGTTCACACCCAACTCTGCGAGCTGTGCGAGCACCCTATATCCCTCGCCCGGCTCGTCGCGGATGGTGGCATAGAAGTAGTCGACCCGGCGAATCACAGATGCCATGATCCCTCCTCTCTCCCGGTGCGTCACCGACTAAGCCTAGTCCGACCTGCTGCTCGAAGATAGCGCGCGCAGCCCCCTGCGCGCACGCGCGCACGCCGAGAGGAACGCTCGGAGTTAGCCTCGGTCCCGCCGCAGCTTGTCGAAGAATCGGCTGCGGACCTTGGCAACCTTGGGTGCCACGACGACTTGGCAGTACGGCTGGCTCGGGTTCCGCAGGAAGTAGTCGTCATGGTACTGCTCGGCCGGATAGAACGCAGCGAGGGGTGCCAGTTCGGTGACTACGGGACCGTCCCACAGGCCGGCGGCTTCCACATCGGCAATGGCCGCTTCCGCGGCAGTGCGCTGCACGTCCGCGTCATAGAAGATCGCCGATCGGTATTGGGTGCCGACGTCGTTGCCCTGGCGGTTGAGCTGCGTGGGGTCGTGGATGGTGAAGAAGACATCCAGCAGATCACGGTACGAGATCACCTCCGGGTCGTACTCGATCTGCACCGCCTCGGCATGCCCGGTCTCGCCGCTGCACACCTGATCGTACGTAGGATGTGGTACCGTGCCACCGATGTAGCCGGACTGCACGCGTTCGACGCCTGCCAGTTGCTGGTAGGCGGCTTCGAGACACCAGAAGCAGCCGCCTGCCAGCGTGGCCGTATCGCGAATCCCGTCACTCATATTCTGCCGTTCCCGTTCGCATCTCCAGGAGTACCGCGGTACCGCGCCGGACGTTCCACCGTGCGGCGCCTACACGCCCTCGACCAGGATCATCTCGGTCTTCGCCGTCTCGGCTCGCAGGGCCTTGGCCGGTCGGTACTCCTCCGACGACCACCATGCTCTGGCACGCGTCGCATCGGGGAACTCGAGAACGACGGTGCGATGAGGCTCCCGGTCTCCCTCCAGCCGCTCAGCTGCCCCACCGCGGACGACATAGCGGCCACCATAGGCGAGCACTGTCTCATGCGCCAGCCGCTTGTACTCCTCGTAGCGCGCGGGATCCGTAACCTCGATATCGACGATGACGTAAGCGGGCATGTGCATTCCTCGATTTGTGCGTCGTCGGTCCTCGACTAGATTGCCCGGTCGCCTGCGGGCGGGCCGATCCGAGGCGAAGGTACGCGCGGCGCCCCGATCGTGCCACGTCCCACGCGGACCGCGGCGAACGGACCGGAGTTCTCCAAGGAGCACCAATGGCTGACGTGACACCCGACGGGCCGACCCGCGGTCGCCGATCGCTCGTCGACCGATTCCTGACGGTGGTCGAGCGGGTCGGCAACGCCCTGCCGCATCCCGGGACCCTGTTTCTGTTGATGGCGCTCTCGGTGGTGGTCGTCTCCGAGGTGGCGTCCTGGTTCCATCTCTCGGTCGTCCATCCGGCAACCGGCGAGACGATCGAGCCCGTCTCCCTGTTCTCGATCGACGGGCTCCACCGCATGATCACCGAGGCCGTGGACAACTTCACGGGATTCGCGCCGCTCGGGACGGTGTTGGTGGCCATGATTGGGATCGGGCTCGCCGAGGCGAGCGGGTTGCTCGGTACGGCGCTCCGGCTGCTGGTGCTGTCCGCCCCGCGGCGCCTCCTCACGCCGATCATCGTGTTTGCGGGCGTGATGTCGAACACGGCCGGCGAGATCGGATACGTCCTGCTCGTACCGCTCGCCGCGATGATCTTCCTGGCGGCGGGCCGACACCCGATTGCCGGCCTGGCCGCGGCATTCGCGGGCGTGTCGGGCGGCTACAGCGCCAACCTGCTGCTGGGAACGCTCGACCCGCTGCTGGCGGGTCTGTCCCAGGAGGCGGCGCGCATCGTCGATCCGGAATACCTCGTGAACCCCGCCTGCAATTACTACTTCCTGGCCGTGTCGACTGTCCTGATCACCAGTGCGGGCACCTTCGTGACCGAGCGCATTGTGGTGCCGCGCCTGGGGAGCTACTCGGGTCACGTCGAGGCGGAAGCCATCGAGGACCTGAGTGTCGAGGAGCGCAGGGGGCTCACGTACGCTCTCTGGTCGCTCGTCGTGCTCGCCGTCATCGTGCTCGCCGGTCTGCTGCCGAGCGAGGGATTCCTGCGGGAGGCGGACACCGGAAGTATCCTCAGATCGCCGTTCCTCAGGGGGATCGTGTTCTTCATCTTCCTGCTCGGCGCCGTCACCGGGACCGCCTACGGCATCGGGGCCAGGACGATCCGCAACGACACGCAGGTGATGGACGGGATGGGTCAGGCGCTTGCCACCCTCGGCGGGTACATGGTCCTGGTGTTCTTCGCCGCCCAGTTCGTCGCCTACTTCAACTGGACCAATCTCGGACTGATCTTCGCCGTCGAGGGCGCCCAGTTCCTGCGTGACAGCGGCCTGTCCCAGATCCCCCTGTTCATGTCGTTCATCGTGCTCTCGTCCGTCGTGAACCTGGCGATGGGCAGCGCCTCGGCCAAGTGGGCGATCATGGCCCCGGTCTTCATTCCGATGTTCATGCTCGTGGGGTACTCGCCGGAGTTCACCCAGGTGGCCTACCGCATCGGGGACAGCGTGACCAACATCATCGCCCCGATGATGACGTATTTCGCGCTCATCGTCGCGTTCGTGCAGAAGTACGAGCACAAGGCGGGTATCGGGACCGTGATCGCGACCATGCTGCCGTACACGATCACCTTCCTGATCGGCTGGGCGATCCTGCTCAGTATCTGGATGTTCTTCGGCCTGCCCATCGGGCCGGGGGCCGGTCTGTACCTCCAGACCCCCTGAGGGTTTGAGCGGCGGGCGAGGGCATCTAGAATTCGGGCCGTATGGCCGGCCGGTTACGCTCCGCGCCCGCGGGTGCGAGCCGTCCGCGGACATTATCGGAGGAGTCACAACGTGATGCAGCATCTGGTACGTGCGTCCGGCGTCGCGCTCACGAGCGCGCTCGTGCTTGGCCTCTGCGCCACGCGAGCCGAGGCGCAGGACGAGAAGGAGCTCGGCTGGTTCTTCACGACCGAGCTCACTGCCGTCTGGACGGCGGGCAACTCGCAGTCCACCACCTTCGGGCTCGACGCGAAGCTGCGGCACGTGTGGGAACGGATGGAGTTCAAGGCCGAGGGTGGCGGAGTCCGCTCCCAGGCGACCAAGACGACCCGCACGGCCGTGGGGACCGAAGGCAGCTTCGTCATCGAGACGGAGGAGAACACGGAGAAGACTGCCGAAGCGTTCTACGCGCGCGGCCGCTTCGACTACAGCATCAGTCCGAGGTTCTTCGCGTTCGGTGGCGTGGATTGGCTGCGCAACACCTTCGCCGGCATCGACAGCCGCACCCTGGCCGTGCTCGGCGCCGGCAACACGTGGGTCGAGAACGACCAGATCACGTTCAAGACCGACTACGGTATCACCTACACGTTCCAGACGGACGTCGTGGAAAACCCGTTCCTCAAGACCAACTTCCCCGGCGTGCGCGTGCAGTACGATCTGCTGTGGCAGGCGACGGGGACGACGGAGTTCACCAGCTCGCTCATCGGCGACTGGATGTTCTCCGAGGAAGCGGACGCCCCCGACAGCAAGGCCGACGTCCGGCTCGACTTCACCAACGCCGTGGCGATCGCGATCAGCTCGAAGCTCGCGCTCAAGCCCTCGCTGCAGCTGCTGTGGCGCAATGATCCGGCGCTCACCAATGTCCCGCTGTTCGCGTCCGACGGGACGCCGGCCGGCGTGGACGTGCAGGTCCCGCTGCAGAAGCTCGACAGCTTCTTCAAGCTCGCGCTGGTGGTGAAGTTTTAGCCGGCCTCGGCCGTATTGCAGAGCAGCCGGAGCGGCCGTGACGTGTTCGATTCAGATGCAGACGTGAAGAGTGAAGGGTGAAGCGTGAAGGGACGCGGGCTCCTCCTCCGCGTCCCTACTTCCTTCGGGTCGCGAACTTGAGTCCCGACCAGGTGTCGTCGATCGCGCTGATCTTGTAGTCCACGAGCCCGTTGGCGAGGCCGATGCGGCGGACGTCGTTCTGGGTGACGTCCGTCGCCACCCCCGACGCCTGCTTCGGCCAGGCGATCCAGAGCCCGCCGTCGCCCACCAGGCCGGCCCGCACACCGATCCCGTCTTCCAATTCCTGGCGGGAGGTGACAAACCAGATCGTGAGGTCCCGCGCGCCCCGATCGCTGCGGCCAATGGTGACACCGGCCGGCAGAGGTGCGAGCAGACGCTCGAATCCGTCAGGCGGATTCACCAGCACGAGAGTCGAGCTGGCTTGGATGCCGAGCTTCTTCGGCAGCGGCGTACCGGAGTAGCCTGCCAGTGCGGACGGTGGGACGTACAGCTCGTCGGTACGTCTCCCCAGGGCGGTGCGCAGGGCGGATCGCACTCGGGACCACTCGGTGAACGTCGCATCGGGTAGCACTTGTCTGACCCGATCGACCTTCTCGGTCGCACCGCCGGCGAACACCAGCGGAATCCGGCGGGTGCCGGCGGCAACGCGCAGCGCCACCCCGACGTCCCGGCCGTGCGACGGCTGTGCCGCTAGATCGAGCACGACCGCGTCCGGTGGGTGCGCGGCGAGATCGCGGATCGTCGTGCGCTCGAAGGGGCCGTGGTCGACGCGATAGCCCGCACCGCTGAGCTGCTCGATCCGGCCGGCGATCCCGGCGCGGTCGAGACTGAACAGCCGTACCCGCGGCGCGACCCGGCGCGCCGACTTACGTCCCACGGGATCGGGCCTTCGGGTTTCGCGGCTGCGCCCGCGATGCCTTCGCGAGCAGCACGATCTGGCCCGCGTGGTAGAGGTCGTGCTGGACCGTGCCGTGGAGTTGCAGGTAGGTGCCGGAGAAGCCCGGCACGATCGCCTCGTCCAGCCGGCTCTCGGCGAGGTCCTCGATCGCAGCGAACAGCTTGCCGTGTGCGCGCTCGAGCTCCGCGACGACGTCGCACCACGCGTCCCCGTTGGTGATGTCGGGCTGTGGCGGCCAGTCCTCTTCGGGAGTCAGATCCTTCGGCTCACCCCGCAGGCGTGCCACCACCAGTTCCACCGAGGCGGTGAGATGGAGGACGATCTCCCAGATCGAATGCGCACCCGGAATGGGCCGATCGGCCGCCGTGTGGGCGTCGACGTTGGCGAGGATCTCCAGCAGCGCCGGCCCGTGCCAGGCCTCGCCTCGGAGGGCCCGGTCGAGCTGGTCGCGGATCCGGATGACTTCGTTCATCCCGTTCCTCCTTGCCGGCGGCCACGGTGCGCACCGAAAAACGGAGTCGGCACCTGTGCGATCGGATGCACGGACGGACAGACGGACAGACGGGTGGAATATCCAATGCTCACTGGGGGAATGTCCAATGGCCACGTGACGGTGTGCCCCGGCGGTGCATCGATCCTGGGAGCCTGGCGTCGTCTCCTCTTGAGCGGTCTCGCACGGTGGGCAGATTACGGCAGTCACGTCGCCCACGAGCATGCCATGCCGATCGGTCATTCCCGACTCCGCTCCGCCACCGTCATCCTCCTCGTGAGCGCGCTCCTCGCTGCGTGCGGCCGTCCGAGCCGAGACGTGATCGACCGCGATGCGGTGTTCGCTCGCTACGACTGGTGGGACAACCGCGATTGGGACTGGTACGAGGCGAACATCCCGTTCTTCGATGCGCCCGACACGCTGATCGAGGCGACCTACTACTACCGCTGGGAGGTGATGACCAAGCACCTCACCTACGGCTCGCCCGAGACCGGCTACGTGTTCACCGAATTCCTCGATCGCCCCTTCTGGTCGGGTACCTATGGGGCCATCAGCTGCCCGCTCGGCCATCAGTTCTACGAGGCGCGCTGGCTCAGGGACCGGCGCATCGTCGAGGACTATGCCCGCTACTGGTTCGAGACGCCCGGTGCGGAGCCCCGGCGCTACAGCAACTGGTACGGCGACGCGATGTGGGCGGTGTACGCCGTGACCGGCGATGAAGAACTCCTTCGGGCAGTCTATCCCCACATGGAGCGGCAGTACCGGGGCTGGGTCGACGAGCGCTACGACCCCGAGCACCGGATGTTCAAGTGGGTGGGCGCGTGGGACGGGATGGAGACCAACATCAACAGCCGGCAGACCGACGACGAGTTCAGCGGTGCCGAAGGCTACCGCCCCACGCTGAACAGCTACCTCTATGCCGATGCGCTCGCGATCGCCCGAACCGCGGCACTGTTCGGCGACTCGGCGAAGGCGAACGAGTATCGGCGCCGAGCGGAGGAGTTGCGCCGGCGGGTGCACGAGGAGCTGTGGGATCCGGAGCGGGAGTTCTTCTTCCACCAGTTCGCGAACGACGAGCACGGCGGGATCGAGGCGAAGTCGCTGACCTACGAGACCGGCCCGCTCGCCGGGAGTCCGCACGGGCGCGAGGAGCTGGGCTACGTGCCGTGGCAGTTCGGCCTGCCGCGGCCGGGTCACGAGACGGCGTGGCAATTCCTCATGGATCCGGACTACTTCTTCGCACCCTACGGCCCGACCACGGTCGAGCGGAACGACCCGCTGTTCTACATCTCGCCGCGCTGCTGCGTGTGGAGCGGCAACTCGTGGCCGTACGCCACCACGCAGACGCTCGCGGCCATGGCGAACCTGCTGATCGACTACGAGCAGGACGTCGTGAACGCCGACGACTACGTCGAGCTGCTCCGGGTGTACGCCGCCACGCAGCGCATGGACGGTCGCCCGTACATCGCCGAGGCGGCGAATCCGGACGACGGGTCGTGGGAGGGACACAACACCCGCTACCACAGCGAGCACTACCTCCACTCGGCGTTCGTCGATCTCGTGATCACCGGGCTCGTGGGATTCCGGCCCCGGGCCGACGACACGCTCGAGGTGCATCCGCTGTTTCCCGAGGCGTGGGACTATCTCGCGCTCGACAACGTGGCGTATCACGGACACGACGTGGCGATCGTGTGGGACCGCACGGGCGAACGCTATGGTGTGGGTGCGGGGCTGATGCTGTTCGTCGACGGCAAGAAGCTCGCTGCGACGGACGGGGTCGAGCCCCTGGTGGCACAGCTGCCGTGGCGAACGGCGTCAACCGATCCGACGGTGCGACGCCACAATTTCGCCGTCAACAACGACGGCACGCCGTTCCCGAGCGTCTCGGCGTCCTTCAGCGCGCCGCCCACGCCGCCGTTCTACGCTACCGACGGCAACTACTGGTATCACGTCGAGCCGGCCAACCGCTGGACCACGGACGGATCCCCGAACGCGTCGGACGCGCTCGAGGTGGACTTCGGCATCCCGCGACCCGTGGACGAGGTGAAACTGTACTTCCTCGACGACGGTGCAGGGGTGACGGCCCCCGCGACGTACGGGCTCGAGGCGTGGGAGGACGGCGAGTGGAGAGAGATCCCGGACCAGCGGCGCTGGCCGGTCGAGCCAGAGGGGCGTCGGGCGAACGTGGTTGCCTTTCCGGCGATCGACGCGTCGCGCATCCGCGTGACGCTCACCCACCGGCCCGGCTCGGCGAGCGGCTTGACCGAGCTCGAGGTGTGGGGCGCGGCCGAGTTGCCGCTCCCGCAACCGACGGCGGTTTCTCTAAACCTCGCTCGCGGAGCCGCCGTCACCGCGTCGTTCACGTCCGAGTTCGACGATGCGGCGCAGGTCAACGACGGCCGCATCGCGTTCACGCGCT
>Ga0209536_100000083_pt1 | contig 132455 bp, 129 predicted proteins | sample DeeMarSeWOR28_12_FD_187461 | JGI IMG/M metagenome (GOLD analysis project Ga0209536, IMG submission 187461) | Marine sediment microbial communities from White Oak River estuary, North Carolina - WOR-2-8_12 (SPAdes) (version 2) | ecosystem: Environmental > Aquatic > Marine > Intertidal zone >...
GAGCCGCTCGCGTGCCGCGGGATTCACTTCGACCACGTGAATCGCCGCGGCATCGAAGCCCTGCGCAATCAGGCCGCCGATCAGCGCGCTCGCCATGTTGCCACCGCCGAGGAACGCGATGTTCATGCCGCCCGCCCAGCGCCTTCACGCGCACCGAAGATCGCGGTGCCGATTCTCACCATCGTCGCGCCCTCTGCAATCGCAGCCTCCATGTCGTCGGACATTCCCATCGACAGTGTATCGAGCGCCAGGCCGTGCGCACGCACGGCCTCGAGCAGCTCGCGCAGCATGCGAAAACGCGCACGCTGCACCGCCGCATCCGCGGTCGGCTCGGGGATCGCCATCAGGCCCCGTAACCGCAGCCGCGGCATGCGGGCCACGGCCTGGGCAAGCGCCACGACCGCCCGCGGTTCGATGCCGCTTTTCGAGGCCTCGCCTGAAACGTTAACCTGAACGAGCACGTTGAGCGGCGCCTGCGAATCGGGTCGCTGCGCCGAGAGCCGCTGCGCGATCTTTTCGCGATCGACACTCTGCACCCAGTCGAATCGCTCAGCCACGGCACGAGACTTATTACTCTGCAGCGGGCCGATCATGTGCCACTCGAGCCCGTGCGTGCGCGCCGACCCGAGCGCCTGCGCGACCGCGTCCATCTTCTGCACGGCCTCCTGGACATAGTTCTCACCGAAGGCCCGCTGACCGGCCTCACAGGCCTCGACGACACGCTCGGGCGGATGGGTCTTCGAGACCGCGAGCAGCGTGATCGCCGCCGGGTCGCGGCCCGCTGCATGGGCCGCTTCCGCGATGCGTTTCCGGACTGCTTGCAAATTGTCGCCAATCGTTGCCATACTCTTGAATTGGCGCGGGAATTTGTCACACACCGCGGCCGGAAAGGATTGTAATGGATCTCACCGAACTTCTCGCCTTCTGCGTCAAGAACAAGGCGTCCGACCTGCATCTCTCCGCCGGGCTCCCGCCCATGATCCGCGTGCACGGCGACGTCCGCCGTATCAACGTGCCGGCGCTCGAGCACAAAGAAGTGCACTCGATGATCTACGACATCATGAACGACGGCCAGCGCAAGTTCTACGAGGAGAACCTCGAGTGCGACTTTTCGTTCGCGGTGCCCAACCTGGCGCGTTTCCGCGTGAACGCGTTCGTGCAGCAGCGCGGCGCAGCGGCCGTGCTGCGAACGATTCCGACCAAGGTGCTCACCCTCGAAGAGCTGAAGTGCCCCAGGATCTTTGCCGAGATCGCGGATCAGCCGCGCGGCATCGTGCTGGTGACCGGTCCGACGGGCTCGGGCAAGTCGACCACGCTCGCGGCGATGGTCAACCACATCAACGAGAACGAATACGGCCACATCCTCACCATCGAGGATCCGATCGAGTTCGTGCACGAATCGAAGAAATGCCTGATCAACCAGCGCGAAGTCGGGCCGCACACCCTGTCGTTCTCGAACGCGCTGCGCAGCGCACTGCGCGAGGACCCGGACGTGATCCTGGTGGGTGAGATGCGCGATCTCGAAACGATCCGCCTCGCCCTGTCCGGCGCCGAAACCGGCCACTTGGTGTTCGGCACACTGCACACCTCGTCGGCCGCCAAAACCATCGACCGGATCGTCGACGTCTTTCCCGCAGCCGAGAAGGAAATGGTGCGCGCGATGCTGTCGGAATCGATTCGCGCGGTGATTTCCCAGACGCTGTGCAAGACCAAGGACGGCACGGGTCGCGTCGCAGCGCACGAGATCATGGTCGGCACGCCGGCGATCCGCAACCTGATCCGTGAAAACAAGATCGCGCAGATGTATTCGGCGATCCAGACCGGCCGCCAGCTCGGCATGCAGACGCTCGATCAGAACCTGCAGGAAATGGTGGCACGCAACGCGATTTCGGTCGCCGAGGCACGCGGCAAGGCGGCGAACAAGGACACGTTCGCGGGCTGAGCAGCGCGCGACGCGCGGGGCTTCGCCCAGGCTGCGCCCCGTCCAAGCAAAGGAGATAGGCATGGAACGAGAACAGGCCACAAAGTTCATGTACGACCTGCTGCGAGCCCTGCTCGGCAAGAAGGGCTCCGACCTGTTCATCACGGCGAACTTCCCGCCGGCGATGAAGATCGACGGGCGGATGACACCCGTCTCGCAGCAGGCACTCAACGGGCAGCACACGGCGATGCTGGCGCGCTCGATCATGAACGACAAGCAGGCGGCCGAATTCGAGGCGACCAAGGAGTGCAACTTCGCGATCAGCCCGGCGGGCATCGGCCGTTTCCGCGTGAACTGCTTCGTGCAGCAGGGTCAGGTCGGCGTGGTCCTGAGGGTGATCACCACGACCATTCCCACCTTCGAGGACCTGAAGCTGCCGCCGGTGCTGAAGGACGTGGCGATGACCAAGCGCGGCCTGGTGATCTTCGTCGGCGGCACGGGTTCCGGTAAATCGACCTCGCTGGCTGCGATGATCGGCTACCGCAACGAGAATTCGCACGGCCACATCGTCACGATCGAGGACCCGGTCGAGTACGTCCATCCGCACAAGAATTGCATCATCACGCAGCGCGAAGTCGGCGTGGACACGGACTCCTGGGAATCGGCGCTGAAGAACACGCTGCGCCAAGCGCCCGACGTGATCCTGATCGGAGAGATTCGCGACCGCGAGGTGATGGAGCACGCCATTGCATTCGCCGAGACCGGCCACCTCTGCCTTGGCACGTTGCACGCCAACAACTCCAACCAGGCGATGGACCGCATCATCAACTTCTTCCCTGAAGAGCGGCGCGACCAGTTGCTGATGGACCTGTCACTCAACCTGAAGGGCGTCGTCTCGCAACGCCTGCTGCCGGTCAAGGAGGGCAAGGGGCGCTGCGCCGCGGTCGAGATCCTGCTCAACACGCCGCTGATCTCCGACCTGATCTTCAAGGGTGAGGTGCACGAGATCAAGGAAATCATGAAGAAGTCGCGCGAGCTGGGCATGCAGACATTCGACCAGGCGCTGTTCGACCTCTACGAGGAGGGGCGTATCGGCTACGAGGATGCGCTGCGCTTCGCCGACTCGACCAACGAGGTGCGTCTGCAGATCAAGCTGCACGGCAAGGAGGCGAAGGACAAGGACCTGTCGAAGGGTATCGAGCACCTCGACATCGTCTAGCCGGTCCGTACGGACCGTCTGCGAAGGGGCGCGCCAGCGCCCCTTCGCGTTTCGAGTGCCTGATCACAGGGGTACGACGTCGCGCGCAAAGGTGGAGAAGGCATGACCCGTCTGCAATCCCTTCTTGGCATCGAATTGCCCGTCATTCAGGCCCCGATGGCGGGCGTTCAGGGCAGTGCACTCGCGCTCGCGGTGTCCAACGCGGGCGGCCTCGGCTCGCTGCCGTGTGCGATGCTGAGCCTCGAAGCGATGCGCGAGGAACTGTCGGTGCTGCGCACGGGGACGCAGCGACCCTTTAACGTCAACTTTTTCTGCCACGTGCCCCCCGCCCCCAGCGCCGCGCGCGAAGCGGCCTGGCGCAGCGCGCTGGCGCCGTACTACGCGGCGTACGACATCGACGCGAGCAAGATTCAGCCGGGACCCGGGCGCGCACCGTTCAGTGCCGACGCCGCCGATGTGCTGGAGTCCTTCAGACCGGCGGTGGTGAGCTTTCATTTCGGCCTGCCTTCGCCGGCGCTGATTGAGCGCGTACACAGCTGGGGCGCGAAGATTCTCGGCTCCGCGACCACCGTGGACGAGGCGCGCTGGCTCGAGGCGCGCGGCGTCGATGCCGTCATCGCGCAGGGGGTCGAGGCGGGCGGGCATCGCGGCATCTTCCTGTCGGAGGACCTCACGACCCAGGTCGGCACCTTTGCCCTGCTACCGCAGGTCGTCGGCGCCGTGAAGGTTCCGGTGATCGCCGCCGGTGGCATCGCGGACGCCACGGGCGTGGCGGCGGCCCTGGCGCTCGGCGCAGCCGGCGTACAGGTCGGTACCGCGTACCTGCTTTGCCCCGAGGCGACGACCAGCGCGGTGCATCGCGCGGCGCTGAAGAGCGAGGCGGCGCGGCACACGGCGTTGACCAACGTGTTTACCGGCCGGCCGGCGCGCGGCATCGTCAACCGGATCGTCGCCGAGCTCGGACCGATCAGCGTGGCGGCGCCCGCGTTCCCCCTCGCGACCGCGGCGCTCGCGCCGTTGCGCGCCAAGGCCGAGGCCGCGGGCAGCGGTGATTTCTCCCCGCTGTGGTCGGGGCAGAACGCGACCGGCTGCCGCGAAGTCCCCGCTGCGGAGCTCACGCGCCAGCTCGCCGGCGGCCGCTAGCGCCCCCGGCTAGGCATTCGGTTTCGCGCGGCTGCGATGGCTGCCGGCGACGATGTCGAACTCGTACAGCCGGCATTCGAGCGCCCCGTTGTAGAGCGGCACACGACGCGCCGGCTGCAGCCGGATGAGCTTCGGCAGGCGCAGGTCGGCGGTGAACAGGTGGCAGCGCCAGCCGGCGAAATGGTTCTTCAGCGCGTTGCCGAGCAGAGGATAGAAGCGCTCGAGCGCCTCGCGCGAACCCACCCGTTCGCCGTAAGGCGGATTCGCCACCAGCACACCGCTGTCAGCCGGCGCGCTGCGCTCGAGCAGGTCACAGAGCTCGAGGTTGACCCAACGCTCGACGCCCGCCGCCGCCAGGTTGCGGCGCGCCGCAGCGAGCGCCTGCGCATCGCGGTCGCTGCCGTACAGCGTCGGGCGCGTGCCCTGCGACGCCGGGTGCGCAGCCTCCTCGCGCAACCGTTTCCAGAGTGCCGCGTCGAAGCCCACCAGCTTCTCGAAACCGAAAGCCCGCTTCAGGCCGGGGGCACGTCCGCGCGCCATCGCAGCGGCCTCGACCAGCAGCGTGCCCGATCCGCACATGGGGTCGAGCAGTGGCTGCTCGGGACGCCAGCCGGTCAGCCGAATGATTCCGGCGGCAAGATTTTCGCGCAGCGGTGCATCGCCGGCCGCGCCGCGCCAGCCGCGCTTGAACAAGGCCTCACCTGAGGTGTCCAGGTAAAGCAGTGCGCGGGTCGCGTCGAGGAAAGCGTGTACGCGCACGTCGGGCTGCGCACGGTCGACATTGGGCCGTGCGCCGCCCGTGTCGCGGAACCGGTCGCAGACCGCGTCCTTGATGCGCAGGGTGGCGAACTCCAGGCTTTTCAGCGGACTCTTTTGCGCGGTGACGTTGACGCGCAGGCTGCGCCCGACCGCGAAACGCGCCGGCCAGTCCTGCGCGCGCACGCCCTCGTACAGATCGTCCTCGCTCGCGTAGTCGAATCCACCGACCTGCCAGAGGATGCGCGATGCGAGACGCGACCACAGATTGGCGCGGTAGCAGGTTTCCCAGTCGCCTGCGAACGCCACGCCACCGGGCACCACCTGCGGCGCAGCCGCACCGAGCGCGCTTAGCTCCTCGCCAAGCAGCGCTTCGAGACCGCGCGGGCAGGAGGCGAAGAACGCCTCAGAACGGCTTGAGGACAACCAGCGCCACCGTCCCGATCAGCACGATCACGGGAAACTCGTTGAACCAGCGGAACCAGACGTGGCCGCGGACATTGCGGTCGCGGCGAAAGTCCAGCATCAGCTTCCCGCACCAGACGTGGTAGGCCACGAGCACCGCAACGAGCACCAGTTTGGCGTGCAGCCAGCCGCCCGCGAAGCCCCATCCCAGCCAAAGCCAGGTGCCGAAGACCAGCGTCAGCACCGCCCCCGGCGTCATGATGCCCCAGTAGAGCTTGCGCTCCATCACCTTGAAGCGCTCGAGCGACGCGCGGTCGTCGCTCATTGCGTGGTAAACGAAAAGGCGCGGCAAATAGAACAGGCCCGCGAACCAGGTCACCATGAATACGATGTGTAGTGTCTTGACCCAAAGCATCGCGTCTACCTGAGCAGTCGCCGCCGCGTGAGCACCACGGCGAGATACAAGCCGACGATAGCATAGGCCACGATCACCGAAAGATGGCCCGGCCAGCCGCCCGGAAGCTCGCCGGACAGCAGCGGACGCACCATCGAAACCCCGTGATACAGCGGCAGCGTCGTCGCAACCGCACGCACGCCTTCCGGCAGCCGGTCGATCGGGAAGAACACCCCCGAGAGCATCAGCATCGGCGTCAGAATCACGGTCATGTAATAGCTGAAGAAATCGTAGCCGTTGGCGAGCGCGTTGATCGCGAGACCAAGCGCGGCGAACGCGAGGCCGAGCAGGACGATCACTGGCAGCGCCAGGACCGCTGTTGGAAAGCGCACCTCGCCGAACACGGCAACCACGGCCAGCACGCACAGACCGGCCGCAAAGGCCTTGGTCGCGGCCCAGACCCATTCTCCGGCGACTACGTCCTCAAGCGTCATGGGCGCATTGACGATCGCCTCCCAGGTGCGCTGCACGTGCATCCGCGAGAACGCCGAGTAGAGCGATTCAAACGACGCGGCGTACATCGTCGCCGAGCAGACGAAGCCGGCGCCGAGAAAAGCGAAGTACGCCATGCCGTCCATCTCACCCAGAACCGCACCGAGCCCATAGCCGAGACCGAACAGCACGATCAGCGGGTCGGCGAGGTTGGCGAGGATCGAGGGCAGCGCGAGCTTGCGCCAAACCAACCAGTTGCGGCCCCAGACTGCAAGGGAACGGGGGCTGAGCGCGGGCGGTGCGAGCAGCTTCGCCATCGGCTCAGTCGCGCAGGTCGCGACCGGTGAGCTTGAGGAACACGTCCTCGAGGTTCGCCGGACGGTGAATGTAGGTCAGGTCGGCGCGCCCGCGCAGCTGCGCAAGCAGCGGCTCGGGGTCCGCGGCGTAGCAAAACAGCGTCTCGCCGACGTGCTCCCGTCGCGGCGCGAGCGGCGCGGCCGTTGGCAGCCAGGCCGCGAGCCCCGGGCCATGCACTTCGACGACCTGTGGCTCGATATGCTCGGCAATCAGCGCGCGCGGGCTGCCCAGGGCAATGATGCGGCCGTGATCCATGATCGCGACACGCGAGCACAGGCGCTCGGCCTCCTCCATGAAATGCGTGGTCAGGATGACGGTCTTGCCGCGCTGCGTGAGCTGGCGCAGCCGCTCCCAGATCAGGTGGCGCGCCTGCGGGTCGAGCCCGGTCGTCGGCTCGTCCATGAACAACAGCTCGGGGTCGTTCACCAGGGCGCGGGCGAGCGTCAGCCGACGCTTCATGCCGCCCGAGAGCGTCAGCAGCTTCGCGTCGCCCCGTCCGGCGAGCGCCGAGAACTCGAGCAGTGCGGGCATGCGTGCGCGAATCGTGCGCTCGGGGATGCCGAAGTAGCGCCCGTAGACGACCAGGTTCTCCGCGACCGAGAAATCCGGATCGAGGCTGTCGAACTGCGGCACCACGCCGACGCGCGCCCGCGCTTCGCGTGCCCGTGCCGGTACCGGCTCGCCCAGCAGATGCATCTCACCGAGGTGCGGCTCGATCAGGCCGAGGCAGAGCTTCAGCGTCGTCGTCTTGCCTGCGCCGTTCGGGCCGAGTAGTCCGAAGCATTCCCCGGCGCGCACCGTGAAGTCGATCCCGGCGACAACCTCGAGCCCACCGTAGCGCTTGCGCAGGCCGCGTACCTGAAGGGCGTCCGCACTCATGTGCCCCAGGCACCGCGCACGATGTCGCGCAACGACTGCAGCCTGCGATGAAAGAAATGGTCTGCGCCGGGTACCACGACGATCGGCAGGTCCTGCGGCCGTGCCCAATCGAGCACCGCGGAAAGCGGCACGGTCTCGTCACGTTCGCCATGGATGACGAGCGTTCCTCTGGGCACGGCGGGAACCTCGAGCCGCGTCACCGCGACACCGACCAGCACCAGACGCGCGACCTCAGCGGCCGGCAGGCGCTGCGCAAACAGGACCTGCATCGCCGCACCGAACGAAAAACCGGCCAGCACCGCCGGCGCGGTGCTGAATTCAGCTTGCGCATGCGCCAACACGGCGGCGAGATCGTCGATTTCGCCCACGCCGGCATCGTGCCGGCCCTCGCTCGCACCCACGCCGCGAAAATTGGGCCGCACCGCGGCATAACCGAGGTCGACGAAGGTGCGCGCCAGGGTCTGCACGACTTTGTTGTCGAGCGTTCCGCCATACAACGGATGGGGATGCGCAATGAGCGCCACAGCGCGCACCCCTGAGGTTGGAACGTCGATCGCACACTCGATGCGCCCGACCGGCCCCCGAACGGCCATCCGCCGGGTCGACGCACGCATCAGATTCTCAGTCGCTCAACGACACGGCCGTGGCGCAGATGCTCCTCGATGATTTCGTCGACGTCGGCGCGATCGACATAGGTGTACCAGACGGCCTCCGGATAGACGACCAGGCAGGGCCCTTCCTCGCAGCGGTCCAGGCACCCGGCTTGATTGATGCGCACCTTGCCGGGTCCGGCGAGATCGAGCGCCTTGACCCGCTGCTTGGCGTAATCGCGCAACTCGCTCGCGCCGCGGTCGTTGCAGCAGACACGCGTGCCATCGCGCTGGTTGCAGCAGAAAAAGACGTGCCGGCTGTAGAACGACATGGCGCGCGATTTTACCCGAGCGCGGCACGCGCACGGCGCGAGGCGAGCCAGATCAGATAGCCCAGTGCGGCAAACGGCCAGGCCGACGAGACCAGCCGCGTCAGGCCGTTGAAATTGAGGAAATGTCCCTGCGACCACGCACTCAGAATCGCAGCCCGATAGGGGTTCGGCGGCGCGAGATTAACGAGCACGGTCGCCGCCATAATGAGCACCGCCGCGAGCACGAGGCGCGTCACGCCGCCCAGACCGACCGACAGGAGTGCCAAAACCAGACCCAGCGCGAGCCCGCGCTGCGCACCAGGCGTCAACCACGCCAGGATGTTGCCCGCATCCACAAGGATGGCGAACGCGAGCACCTTGACCACCAGGGCCGTACCGACCAGCGCAAGCACCAGCGCACGCAGGGTTGCAGTCGCGGACGTGATGGAAGCCAAGATGAGCGCCACTGCGGTCAGATTGGCTGCCGCCGTGAGCGCTTCGATCGATATGAACAGCGTCGGCGGCTGCTCGACCGCGGGTGGCGCCGCAAACAAGTCGCGCAAGTCCCCCAGACCGAAGAGCAGTGTCGCCGGATTGAGCTGGGCGAACAACCACAGGCCCAGCATCACCAGGCCGAGGTCTGCCGCTGCGCCCGGCTCGAACGCGATCGCACGGCTGCGCTTAAGCGGCCCGGTCTCGAGCGCCCAAGCCGCCATCGGCGCTGCGAGCAGCGCGCCGAGGAGCGTTCCGGCCATATTGCAGAGCCAGTCGACGTTGGAGCTGATGCGCGCCGGAAGAAAACCCTGGATGGCCTCGAGCGCAAACGAGAGGATCGCGCCGGCTGCCAGCGCCGCGAGCACGGCCCCGACGCCGCGCACGCGCGGGTACAGCGCCAACACGCACAGCACGCCGAAAGGAACATAGGCCGCGACATTCATCGTCAGATCGAGCGCCGTCAGGTAGCGCGGCCAGGGTGCCGTCAAGAAGGCGAGCGCCGACACGCCGGGGTCGCGCCAGTTCGAGAGCGGGTAGAGGGACGCGTAGACCGCGAGCAGGATCCACGCGAAGACCAGGAACCGGGCGAGCGGGGAAGCGTGCACCCCGCAAGTCTAATTGTGCGTCCGGCGCGGCGCCTGTTTCCGGGTGCGGGGCGCGGGGCGCTCGGCCCGATGCGGCGCGCCGGCGTGTGGCGCGCGCGCATACGTCGGTGCCGGCGCCGGCCCGGCGCCATAGGCGCCGACCAGCATGCCGAACGTGGACGCGAGGAGACCGACCAGGACGGGCGGCAGCATCGCATCGGCCGCGAGCCATGTCGCCACGCCCCATGCGGCCAGCCCGAGCGTTACCGCGAGCACTGCGCCCGGGACGTTCGCGCGCTTCCAGTAGATGCCCGCCGCCAACGGCACGAGGCAGGAGACCATCGTCACGCCGTAGGCGTTTTGCACCATCTCGTACATGGTGCTCCTCGAGTTGATCGCAAACGCAAGCGCACCGAGAGCAAAGGTGGCGAGCACCACGCGCACCAGCAGCAGGAACTGCGAATCGCTGAGGCGCGGCGCGAATGGTCGAATGACGTTTTCCGTGAACAGCGAAGCGGGCGCGAGCAGGGCCGCACTCGCCGTCGACAAAATCGCCGACAGCAGCGCGCCGAAGAACAGCACTTGCGCCCAGACTGGCATACGACCGAGGATCAAGTCCGGCAGGATGCGCTGCACCTCGCGCGCATCCTCGGCTGCAAAAAGCTGCGCCATCGATGGATCGACAATCAGTGCAGCGTAGGCAACGAAGATCGGCACGAAGGCAAAGCAGAAGTACAGCGCCGCGCCAATCAGGGATCCGCGTACCGCGGTCTGCTCGTTTCTCGCAGAGGTCACGCGCTGGAAGATGTCCTGCTGGGGCACCGCGCCGATCGACAGGATCAGGAACGCCGTGACGAACGCGAACCACTCCTTCGCGTCACCCTTGGGCCAGAAATCGAACTTGCCCGCCTCGGCAGCGGCCGCAACCACCGCGGCTGGCCCGCCCGCCATGTCGCTCACCAGGAAGGCGATTGTGCACAGTCCGATCACGATGACCACCGACTGAAACAGATCCGTCATCGCAATCGACCACATGCCGCCGAGAATCGTGTAGCACAACACGCTTGCACCGCCGATCAGGATGCCCTCGGTCAGCGAGATCGCGCCGCCCGACAGGACCGAGAACATCAGGCCGAGCGCAGTGAGCTGCGCCGAGGTCCAGCCGAGGTAGGACAGAGTGATCGCCACCGAGGTGGCGACTTCGACCGGCTTGTTGTACCGCTTGCGATAAAAGTCGCCGATCGTCAGAAGGTCCATGCGGTAAAAGGCACGCGCGAAAAAGAGCGCGACGAACACCAGGCAAAAAGAGGCACCGAATGGATCGGCAACGATGCCGCCCAGTCCATCCCGGGCGAACGTCGCCGAAACCGACAGCACGGTCTCGGCGCCCAGCCAGGTCGCAAATACCGTGGCGACGTTCATGTACAGCGGCAGACTGCGTCCTGCGAGAAGAAAATCGCGCGAGTTCTTGACCCGGCGGGCGGCCCAAATGCCGATCGCCACGGTCAGCGCAAGATAGAGAAGCACGAAGGCGATCAACATCGTGGTGTGCGGTGACGTGCGGTCAATGCGGGCTAGGACCCGCGCATCGATCCAGCCTAGCGCAGCAGCAGCGCGACGGCGAGTGCAGCCAGCAGGACGGCAAGCAGCCCGAGCAGCCGGTTGCGGCGGCGGCCGACCTCGGCGAGCCGGTCGAGGCGTGCCTCGAGTCCGCCCAGCCGGTCCTCGGCCAGCAGCCGATGGGCAAGGCGCGGCAGCTGCGGCAGCGTCGTCGCCCAGTACGGCGCCTCGTGCTTCAGCGCCTTCAGCAGGCCGCGCCAGCCGATCTGCTCGCTCATCCAGCGCTCCAGGTATGGCTTGGCCGTCGTCCACAGGTCCAGATCGGGGTCGAGCTGCCGTCCCAGGCCCTCGATGTTGAGCAGCGTCTTTTGCAACATGACGAGTTGCGGCTGGATTTCCACGTTGAAGCGGCGCGAGGTCTGAAAAAGTCGCAGCAGCAGCTTGCCGAAAAAGATCTCTTTTAGCGGACGGGCGAAGATCGGCTCGCAGACAGCGCGAATCGCCGCCTCGAACTCGTCGGTGCGCGTTTCCGGCGGTACCCAGCCTGCTTCGAGATGCGCCTGCGCCACGCGCTGGTAATCCCGGTTGAAGAAGGCGACGAAGTTCTGCGCGAGGTAATTCTTGTCGACCTCGGTCAGTGCGCCCATGATGCCGAAATCGAGCGCGACATAGCGGCCATCGTCATCGACCAGAATGTTTCCGGGATGCATATCGGCATGGAAGAAACCGTCGCGAAACACCTGGGTGAAGAAGATCTCGACGCCGGCACGCGCAAGCGCCGGGATGTCGATGCCGCGCGCGCGCAGCGTCTCGACCTGCGAGACCGGGGTACCGTGCATGCGCTCCATGACCATGACGCGCGGCGCGCACCAGGTCCAGTACATCTCCGGCACCCGCAGCAGGGCTGAATCCGCGAAATTGCGACGCAGCTGGCTCGCGTTGGCCGCCTCTCGCATGAGGTCGAGTTCCTCGTCGAGGTGACGTGCGAACTCGGCGACCACCTCGCGCGGCTTGAGCCTGCGGCCATCCGCCCAGAGTCGCTCGACCAGGCTCGCCGCAGTCTCCAGCAGCTTGAGATCGCGCGCGATGGCATTCTCGACGCCGGGGCGCAATACCTTGATCGCGACCTCCCGTCCGTCGGCGAGCTTGCCGAGGTGCACCTGCGCGATCGACGCGCTTGCGACCGGTTCGCGCTCGAAGCTCCAGAACAGTTCGTCGACCCGCTTTCCGAGGCTGCGCTCGATCTCCGCGACCGCAGCCGCTGACGGAAACGGCGGCACCTGATCCTGCAGCTTGGCGAGTTCGTTTGCGATGTCCGACGGCAGCAGGTCGCGCCGCGTCGACAGCACCTGGCCGAACTTGACGAAAATCGGACCCAGTGTCTCGAGTGCCCGCCGCAGTCGCTCGCCGCGCGGCGAACGCGTGTCCGCGCGTAGCAGGACGCCCGCCGCACGCGCCATGCGTTGCACCACGCCGCGGACGCCGGTCGCCGGTACCAGCTCGTACAGGCCGAAGCGCACACTGACGATGAGGATGCGCAGCAGTCGGGTTAGGCGTGACATTCGGGCGCGCTTCAGCCGATGTGCCGCAGGCGCTGCTCGAGGCGCGCGAGGGCGTCACGCAGCCGCGCCACGTCGGCGACGTGCGCCTCGAATTCGCCCCGCGGCACCAGCATGCGGCGCTCCTCGATGACGTATTCCATCGTGCTATCGGCAAGCCGGGTCAAGGCATCGCGCTGCCAGGCGGCGAATGCCCGCAGCCCGCCGACGAGGCGGTGCGCTGCGACGTCGCCGACGATCCGCGCGACGTCCTCTTCCACGTCCCAGCGCAGGTGGCGCACCAGGACGAGCACCTCGGAGGCGAGCTTTGCGTTGCCACTGACATCGATCGCGCGCATGAAATGGTCCTCGCCGCGCAGAAACGCCGCCGCCGCGTCGGGGCTCAGCCGCACGAGCAGCGAGGGTGCCGCCTCGCGCGGCGCCGGCTGCACCCGTCCATCGGCGTCGATGACGAGGCGCAGTGCCGGCAGCGGGGGCAACGCGAATTCCACCGTTTCGCCGGCGAACGGCGCGAGCCGCTCGCGCGCCCAGGCCTCGGACTGCAACAGGCGGTTCAGCGCCGCTGCGATCGGCGATTCGAGCGTCGTCATGAGACGAAAAAACAAAGGCCACCTTGCGGTGGCCTCCACTGGCCACGCACGGCGGTCAATCGATCTGCTGGATACGGGCGAGCAGCCATCCCGTCGATCCGTCGGCCGGCTTGGCAAGGTGCCAGATTTCCGCGAACCCGGCGGGGGCGGCGCCGGGCGTGGCGCGGGCCATGCCGCTGAAACGCACGCACGCACGCTGCGTTTCGCCTTCCGTCGCGAGCTCGGCGAGTTCCGCATTCAAGCTCACGACATCGGTGTGCGGCGGCTTGCCGCTGCGGTTGAACGCGCCCTTGCTGAGCGCGGCGCACATCTGCGGCGTCGCAAATTCCCGGACCTCGTCGAGCCTGCCGATGTCATTTGCGATTTGCAGCCGCACGAAGTTGAGTTTCGCGCTGCGCAGGAAACCCGGCAAGTCGAAACCATCGGGCAGCTGCGGTCCTTTCTGCGCACTGCCCGCAGCCGGCGCCATGTCGTTCAATCCCGCAGCCTGCGAGGGCGGTGGTGCAGCCACGGTTTCGCTGCCCAGGCCGGCGAACTGCGCCGCCGGCATGCCCTCGTTGCGAGCCCGCAGGATCAGGCGCGCGACGTACGCGCCGATCGCGACCAGCAGGGCGACCATCAAGACGCCGAATAGCACGTTCCCGCCGAGCAGCGCACCGATCAGGCCGCCGGCCGCGAGGTTGCCGAGCACTGGCATCCAGCCGCGACTGGAGCGCGTCGTCGGCGCGCGGGGCGCAGGGACGGAAGGGGGCGTCGGCGCGGCCGATTGGGTGGTGATCAGGCCGCGCTGGAATCCGACGGCACGCAGGGCTTGGGGCGTCCGGGCCTCGGCCTCAGGCAACGCCAGCAGCGCACCGATCAGCATGATTCCCAGTCCCCGCAAAACGCCTTTCCTGCTCATCTCCGCTTCACCTTATCGACCGTGACCGATCGTACCCTAGCGCGCGCACAGGCAACAACGCGCCCTGTGGCGCCGGGCTTCAGAGGCGCAGGCCCCGATGCACGGCGACGACGCCGGCAGCCAGGTTGAACACCTCGACCTCCGCAAAACCCGCCTGCTGCATCATCTCCGCGAGCGCGGCCTGATCCGGATGGCGGCGGATCGATTCGGCAAGGTAGCGATAGGCAGCCGCATCTCCGGCCACGCGCGCGCCAAGCCAGGGCAGCACCCTGAACGAGTACAGGTCGTACAACGGCGCCAGCGCCTTGCGCACCTTCGAGAACTCGAGCACGAAGAGGCGTCCACCGCGCCGCAGTACACGCGCCATTTCGCGCAATGCGACGTCCTTGTGCGTCATGTTTCGCAGGCCGAAGCCCACCGTGACGCAGTCGAAAGACGCATCCGGAAACGGCAGCGCCTCGGCATCGCATTGCACCGCCGGCAACAGCAGGCCCGCATCGTGGGTCCGCGCACGCCCCTGCGCGAGCATTGCCCCGTTGATGTCGGTCATGCAAACCCGCCCGCTCGGCCCGACGCGTCGCGCGAGCGCGCGCGCCAGATCACCGGTTCCGGTCGCAATGTCGAGCACCTGTTCGCCCGGTCTGACCCGGGCGAGTGCGACCACGAAAGCCTTCCAGAACCGGTGCAGCCCGAGCGACATCAGGTCGTTCATCACGTCGTAACGCCCGGCCACCTGGTCGAACACCGCCGCGACACGACGCGCCTTGTCCTCCTCGGCAACCTGTTCGAATCCGAAGTCCGTATTCGTAGACATTTAATAGCTGACGTTTAACGTATGTGTGCGCTTACTACCTTGATTTAGGGGAGAGCCGTGCGTGCGGCAGATGTTACCCGCTGGAGTCCTCGCCGTACCGCAACCTTTCCGTCACATTTCCTTCTTAGAATCTTGAGCGCGCCCAAGTCTGCAACCCCATGGCTGCCAACATACTCGTCGTCGAAGACGAACCCGCGATCCAGGAGCTCATCGCCGTCAACCTGGAGCATGCGGGCCATCACGTGATCCGCGCAGCCGACGCCGACCGCGCCCTGTCGATCGTGCGCAATGCCCTGCCCGATCTTTTGCTCATCGACTGGATGCTGCCGGGCACCTCGGGCGTCGCACTCGCGCGCCAGCTGCGCCAGGAGCCGCGCACCCAGCAGATTCCGATCATTATGCTGACGGCGCGCGCCGCCGAGCAGGACAAGGTTCTGGGGCTGGATGCGGGCGCGGACGACTACGTCACGAAGCCGTTTTCACCGCGCGAACTCATCGCGCGCATCAAGGCGGTGCTGCGCAGGCGCGCGCCGCAGATGACCGACGAGCCGGTCGACAGCGCGGGCTTGCGGCTTGAGCCCTCGACGCGGCGGGTGTTCGGCAATCGCCGGCCGCTCGAGCTCGGTCCGACCGAGTTCAGGCTGCTGCACTTCCTCATGACGCATGCCGAGCGCGTGCATTCGCGCGCCCAGCTGCTGGATCAGGTCTGGGGCGACCATGTGTTCGTCGAGGAGCGCACGGTCGACGTGCACATCCGGCGCCTGCGCAAGGCGCTCGAGCCGACCGGCCACGACCGACTGGTCGAAACCGTGCGCGGCGCGGGTTACCGCTTCTCGGTCCAACCAGTGTGAGAGAATCCGAGCCGGGTCATGAATCCGGTCTGGAGCAATACGATCGGCGTCGCGATCGCCTCGGCGGCCATCGGCCTCGTCGTCGGCGCATTCGCCGGTCCCACGTGGGGTTGGGGCGCCGTCGCCGGCGTGCTTGCCCTTCGGCTCCTATATCACGCAGCACATCTCGCCGGCCTGTCGCACTGGCTCCAGGCCCCGCAGCGCGCGACGCTGCCGAGCGGACACGGCGTTTGGGAAGAGGTGCTCGCCGAGCTGCACCACACGCTGAAGTCCCTTGAAACCGAGCGCGATCAGCTCGGCCGCGCCCTGCTGCGCTTCCGCGCCGCAGCCCAGGCACTGCCGGACGGCGTGATCATCCTCGACCGCGACAACCACATCGAATGGGCGAATGCCACCGCACGTCGCCAACTGGGCGTCGACGCGCGACGCGACGCCGGCAGCCCGGTGGTCAACCTGGTGCGTCATCCTGATTTCGTCGCCTACCTGCGCCGCTCGGATTACGGCGCGCCGCTGATCCTGCGTTCGACCCGCACCGACGCGGTGCTCTCGGTCCGCATCATCGAGTTCGGCGCCGATCGCAAGCTGCTCAGTTCGCGAGACGTAACAAGCGACGAGCGCCTCGACACCATGCGACGCGATTTTGTCGCCAATGTGTCGCATGAGCTCAAGACACCGGTCACCGTGCTCTCGGGATTCGTCGAAACGCTGACCGACGAGCACCTCGAGCTGACGCCCGTGCAGCGCAAGCGCTTTCTCGGCCTGATGGCCGAGCAGGGCCAGCGCATGCGCCGCCTGATCGAGGATCTGCTGACGCTCTCCGCGCTCGAATCGAGCCTGACGCCGAGCGACGAACAGGAGATCGCCATGCGCCCGCTTTGCGATCGCTTGCTCGAGGAGGCGCAGGCCTTGTCGGGCGGCCGTCACCAGATCGACGTCGACGTCGCGAGCGAGGCCGCGCTGTACGGCAGCGAATCGGAGCTGACGAGCGCGTTCTCCAACCTGGTATCGAACGCCATCCGGTATTCGCCGGACGGCGGCAGTGTGCACATTGCTTGGCGAATCGAGGACGGGCGCGGCCTGTTCAGCGTTTCCGACGCCGGCATCGGCATCGATCCGCGCCACGTACCCCGTCTGACGGAGCGTTTCTACCGCGTCGACCGGGGGCGTTCCCGCGAAACCGGCGGCACCGGCCTCGGTCTGGCAATCGTCAAGCACGTCCTGACGCGTCACGACGCGACACTCGAAGTCGAGAGCGAGCCCGGCCGAGGCTCGACCTTCAGCGCCGTCTTTCCCGAGCAGCGCCTGGTGCAGCGCAAAGCCGCGCGCGCCGCGGCCTGAGCACGCGCGCGCTAGACGGTTTCGTAGGCGACGCGCTCGAAATCGCTGCCGCGCTCGAGCACCGAGAGCAGACGCACCCGCACCATCGAATCGACGTGGGCGTCGACCATGCGCTTGGGCTTGTACCAACCGGCCGGCAGGATCAGTGAAGGCGGTGCATCGAGCGCCTCCACCCCGGTCAGCGAGAGCGCGGGAACGAACTTCTCGTTCGCCGCATTCAGCCCGGTTGGGCGCACCGCCATCGCCGCGGGCAATCCCGGCATGAGCTTGAGGCCTGCGTACAGGTCGCCCTCCTCGCTGTTCATCAGCCAGCGTACCTGCGCGAGAAGGAACGTTTTCGCGTCCGAGGGCCGCACTGCGATCAGCTGGCCGTGCGCATAGCGCCGCCCGGTCTCGCCTGCTTTGCGCATGATCTTCAGGCCTTGCATGCTCTGATCGACCAGTTGCCACTGCTCGACGGCGAAACCGCGGATGGTGCTGTACTTTTCGTCGTCGCGCGTACTCACGCGACCGAAGGTGGCGAGCTCGGCCGACTCGCGCTGCGAAATGCCGCTGCTGTCGCGCGGCTGGCGAAACGGCTGACCTGATACGAAGTAGTGAATCGCGGCGATGCCGTTGCAGATCTGCGCAACATCCGAAACGCGCCGTCGCTCGGGTCCGCGCGCGGCGCGCATCTGACACCACTGCCGGTAGAGGAAAACCAGCAACTGCTCGCAGGACGGCTGCACGCAGTCCTCGCCCAGCGCGAGCCTCGCCGGGGACTCTCCCTTACGCAGCAACCCCACACGGTTGCGCAGGCTCTTGGCGAGCCGATCGGTATCCAGGTAGCGCAATGCCGTGCCGGTGGCGCTCCTCGGATCGATCCGCTCCGGCGCGTCGTCGCCGGCGAGGTCGAGCGCGAGGGGCAGCAAATCCTTCGAAGCCGGCGCCACGCGCTCGAGCCCGACCTTGCTCGCCCAGCGCTCGAGCAGGAAGGCCACGAAGGTGAGCTGGCGCTGGGTGAGTTCGTTGGGATTACACAGACCGGTAAGCAGAGCACGCACATAGGCAATGCGCGGCGAAGTGTCGTGCACGTCGCGGTTGAGGTAGTCCTTGACCGTCTCCTCGGCAACGTCGAGCTCTTCTGCCCGGCCAAAGGCCTCGTGCAGCGCGCGCCACTCGGCCTTCGGCACCTGACGGTACGCGCGGTAGTGATGAAACATCTTGAGCCCGGAATACGCCAGCACGCGCTGGCACACGAGCGCGCCCTGCCCGCGCATCGCGGCATCACCCATTGCCGCTGCTTCCAGGCAGCGCATGTAGCCGAGTCGCATCTGCTCCCACAGCGCGAGCGTCTGCTTGAAGGTCGCCACCTCGGCATCGGCCATCGGCAGCGCGCGATTGGTAAATCGCTTGGCCTGCTCGATCTGCACGAAATGCACCGCTTCGCGAATCGCCTCGAGCGCACCCAGCCGCGTCATGGCGCGGGTCGGGAAGCGGTTGAACTCGCGGACCTGAGAAAGCATCTGCTGCTGAGCGGCCGACACATTGGCGAGCGGCACGTCCTCGAGCCACTTCGTGCAGGTCTCGGCATCGATGAACTCCGGCGACGCGTCGGGCGCGAGCACCGGCAGCGGAAACGCGGAGAAGTCAGTCATTGCAACACCTTCAGCCCAACAATTCCGTTAAGCGCGTACCGACGCACGCATCGGCAACGTCCGCCCGCATCGCGCCCTTGCGCTGCTGCGCGCCCCAAACCGGCTCCGGAAAATGCGGGTCGTCGCGATAGCGCGGGATCACGTGCCAGTGCAGGTGCGGCACCTGGTTGCCGAAGCTCGCCAGGTTCACCTTCTCGGGTCGGTAAAGCTCCCGCAGCACACGTTCGGCCGCGAATACGACGTGCATCAGCCGGTCGCGCTCGACCGGTTCCAGGTCGGTCATTTCGGCAACGTGCCGTCGCAATACCACGCGCAGGAACCCCGGGTAGCCTTCTACGTCTGCTCGTACCACGCGGCAATGTGCATCGCGCCATACGACGATCCCGCCATCTCCTTCGCACAGGGCACAGCGTAGCGGCACACCGACCTCGCGCCCTAAAGCAGGACGCGCTCGATGCCGCCCGCGTTTGCCTTGGACACGAAATCCTCGAGCCAGTGTTCACCGAGCAGATGGCGCGCCATTTCAACCACAATATAGTCGGGCTGCGCCCCGGTGTCATCCGCGAAACGGGCCAGTCCCTGAAGGCAGGACGGGCAGGATGTGAGAACTTTCACACTTTCACCTTCGCGTCGCACCATTTCCACGCCTTCCTTCAGCACCTCCTCCTTGAGAAACCGCACCTGGGTGGAGACGTCGGGCCGGCTGACCGCCAGCGTGCCTGACTCCCCGCAGCAGCGGGGCGACAGGCTCACCGCGGCGCCGGTCAGCGCGCGCGCGACCTCGAGTGGTCGATGCACCTTCATCGGGCTGTGGCAGGGGTCGTGATACAGATAGCGCGCGCCCTGCACCCCTTCGAGCTTGACACCCTTTTCGAGCAGATACTCGTGAATGTCGAGCAGGCGCGCGCCGGGAAAGATCTTCTCGAATTCGTAGCGCTCGAGCTGATCGAGGCAGGTGCCACAGGAGACGATGACGGTGCGGATGTCGAGGTAGTTGAGCGTCGTCGCCAGCCGGTGAAACAGGACGCGGTTCTGCATGATGATGCGCTCGCCGCGCTCCGACTCCCCGGCGGCGCGCTGTGGATAGCCGCAGCACAGGTAACCCGGCGGCAGCACGCACTGGGTGCCGATTTCGTAGAGCATCGCCTGCGTCGCCAGGCCCACCTGCGAGAACAGGCGCTCCGAGCCACAGCCAGGAAAATAGAAAACCGCGTCGGCCTCCTCGCCCGTCTTTGCCGGATTGCGCACGATCGGCACGACCTTCGGGTCCTCGATGTCGAGCAGCGCCCGGCCCGTTCTGCGCGGCAGCCCGGCCGGCAGCGGCTTGTTGACGAAGTGCACGACCTGCGCCAGCGGCGCGCGGCGGCCGGTGCTTGCCGGCGGCCGGGCAGACTGCGCCTGCGCCAACCCGACGGACCTCGCCACCCGGTGAGCGAGGCGCTGCGCCCTGTAGCCCCACCCGATCATCGCCGTGCGCGCCAGCTTGACGGACCGCGGATCGGTTGCGTTCAGCAGAAACAGCGCCGCACGCGTGCCCAGGTTGACGCGCCGCCGGCCGGCGCGGCGTAGCAGGTTTCGCATTGCCATCGACACGTCACCAAAGTCGATGTCGACCGGGCACGGCGCCGCGCACTTGTGGCACACGGTGCAGTGCTCGGCCACGTCCGAGAACTCATCGTAATGCCCGAAGGCGACGCCGTGCCGCGTCTGCTCTTCGTACAGCATCGCTTCGATGAGCAGCGAGGCGGCAAGGATCTTGTTGCGCGGCGAGTACAGCAGGTTCGCGCGCGGGACGTGGGTCGCGCAGACCGGCTTGCATTTGCCGCAGCGCAGGCAGTTCTTCACCGCCTCCGCGATGGCGCCGAGATCCGAATGCTCCAGGATGAGCGACTCGGCACCGATGAGTGAAAAACTCGGCGTGTAGGCATTCGCCAGATCGCCCCCCGCGAGCAACTTGCCAGCATTGAAGCGGCCATCGGGGTCGACCGCCGCCTTGTACGCGCGAAACGCCTCGCGCTGTGCCGTGTCGAGGAACTCGAGCTTGGTAATGCCGATGCCATGCTCGCCGGAAACGACGCCGCCGAGCGCGGTGGCGAGTCGCATAATGCGCGCGACGGCCTGCGTCGCACGCTGCAGCATCGCGTAGTCGTCCGAGTTCACCGGTATGTTGGTGTGCACGTTTCCATCGCCGGCATGCATGTGCAGCGCCACAAATACCCGACCGCGCAGCACGCGGCGGTGCACGCCGTCGGCGCCATCGAGAATCTCGCGGAAGGCAAGGCCGGCGAAAATCGCGTGCAACCCCTCGCGCACCTCGTCTTTCCAGGACAGCCGCAACGCGTAGGCCTGCAGCGCCTCGCACACCGTCGCGAACCGGGTCGCGAGCTCGTTGTGCAGCGCGCCCCAGCCCGAGACGTCCGAGGGGAGTTCGATCGCTGGCGCATCGAGCTGTTCGCCCAGCCAGCGCCAGCGCGCGCGCACGCGCTCGATCAGTGCAAGCGCCCGCGCCGGCCGGTCGCCGAGAATCTGCGCGCTCGGCAGGGTCTCGTCGACGCGGTAGAGCCGCAGCGCGCCGTGGAAGTAACCCTCGAGCGCATCGAGCAGCTCGAGCTTGTTGGCGATCGACTGCTCGATGTTGATCCGCTCGATGCCGTCGGTGTAATCCGCCAGCCGCTCGAGCGGAATGACCACGTCCTCATTGATCTTGAAGGCGTTGGTGTGCTTTGCGATCGCTGCGGTACGCGCTCGATCGAGCCAGAAGCCGCGGCGCGCATCCGCCGAGACCGCGACGAAGCCTTCGCCCCCGCGCGCATTCGCGATGCGAACCACCGCAGACGCAGCGCTCGCCACGGCATCGACGTCCTCGCCGACCAGATCGCCGATCAGCACCATGCGCGGTCGCGCGTTGCGCCGCGACTTGGTGGCATAGCCGACCGCCTTTACGTAGCGTTCGTCGAGATGTTCGAGACCCGCGAGCTGCACGCGCGGATGGCCATCGAGGTAATGTTTGACCTCGACGATCGCCGGCACCGCATCGCGCGCCAGACCGAAAAACTCGAGGCATACGCTGCGCACATGGGCCGGCATCCGATGCAGCAGGAAGCGCGCCGCAACAATGATGCCGTCGGTGCCCTCCTTTTGCACCCCGGGCAGCCCACCGAGGACCTTGTCGGTCACGTCCTTGCCCAGGCCGAGCTTGCGGAACGCCCGCGCGGGCACTTCGAGGTCGCGCTCCTCGCGCAGCGTCGCCCCGTCGGGCGCGTAGCGCCGCAGGCGAAACCGCGCATGCGCGAGATCGTGGATCCGTCCCAGGTTGTGGTCGAGACGCTCGACCTCGAGCCACTCGGCCTGCGGCGTCACCATGCGCCAGGACACCAGGTTGTCGATCGCCGTGCCCCAGAGCACCGCTTTCTTGCCGCCCGCGTTCATGGCGACGTTACCGCCGATCGTCGCCGCGTCGGCGGAGGTCGGGTCGACGGCAAACACCAGACCGGCCGCCTCCGCAGCATCCATCACGCGTCGCGTGACGACGCCGGCACCGGCGCGGATCGTCGGCACCGGGCCTTCGACGCCCGGCAGCGTGCGCCATTCGACCGCCGACAGGGCTTCGAGCTTCTCGGTGTTGAGCACCGCGGAGCGCCGTGTCAGCGGCACCGCACCCCCGGTGTAACCCGTGCCGCCGCCGCGCGGAATGATGCTCAGGCCGAGTGCACCAAGCGCCGCCACCAGCGGCTGCAGCTCGTCCTCGCGCTCCGGTGAAACCACGACGAACGGGTACTCGACACGCCAGTCGGTGGCGTCGGTCACGTGCGAGACGCGGGCGAACGGATCGAACTGCACGTTGTCACGACGCGTCACCCGTGCGAGCCGCCTGCGCACGCGCGCGCGCAGGGTGCGCGTCTCGTCGAACGACACCTCCAGGTCCGCCACGGCCTTGCCGGCCGCCTCGAGCAAACCCAGCACCTTCGGGTTCCCGCCGCGACGCTGCTCGATCGCCTCCAGCCGACGCCGCATGCCGGCGAACACCTCCGCGCGCCGTTTCGGATGCGCGATGAGGTCATCCTCGATATACGGGTTGCGCAGGATGACCCACATCTCGCCGAGCACTTCGTACAGCATGCGTGCCGAGCGGCCCGTGCGGCGTTCCGCACGCAGCGCACTGAGGCGCGACCAGGCCTCGGCGCCCAAAATGCGCAGCACGATCTCGCGGTCCGAGAACGAGGTGTAGTTGTAGGGAATTTCGCGCAGCCGTTCAGCCAGCGCCTGCGCGACAGCGGCCGTCATCGGCGCATTCTAGCGGGATGCTGCAACGCAACGACCCCTCTTTGCGCGCAGGATCAGTGCACGGTTTGCGGCACGGCCGCGTCGCCGCCAAAGATGTCGCGATACCCCGCGTAGAAGCTCGCGAACAACGTCGGCAGCAGGACGATGACGAGCGGGAAGACGAGTGACACGAGCGAAGCGCGTCCGACGTCCTGCGCGAGCAGCGCGAGCGCGCTGAGCGCGACAAGCGGCAGCACGAATGTCAGCACCGCGGCGGCGAGGCCGTAGGCCAGAAACGCGCGCCAATTCATCCAGCAGGCGAAGAGACTGAAAAACAGCGCCTTGGGGGCGTTGATCGCGTGCCACGCGGCAAGCACCGGCGCGAACCAGAAACTCAGCATGACTGGAACGTACAATCCGGCTGCGAGCAGGAGCGCCAGCGCGAATGCGCCACTGCGCACGTCGGCCGGTTCCGGCACTTCACCGGCCAGCATCCAGCGCGCGAGCGTACCGCCATCGGCCAGCGCCGTCGCCGCCAGCAGCAGCACCAGCGAAAGCAAGTAGATCGCTCCGAGCGTCAGCTGCACGTCGACACGGTGGCGAAAACCCTCGAACAGCAAGCCCACGCGAACCGGCCCGCCCTGCTCGGCCGCGCGGCTCGCCGCCATGAAGCCCACCGAAAACGGCGGCACCAAGATCGAGGCCACGACGACGCCGATCACCGGCAGCGCCGAAACGAACGTCATCACAAACCACCAGCTGAACACCAGCAGAAGCCAGGCGAGCGGCGCCACGCGGAACAGCCGCCAGCCTTGCCCGAGCCAGCCGACGCCATGGCCCGCGGGAACAATCCGCGCCTGCGTCGTCATGCCAGCGGCCAGCCGAGCGCCGCCTCGTCAGCGCGCAACGCCAGGACCGCCTCGAAGTGCTCCGGGTCGTGTGCATGCACGAGCGCACCGGGGCGCGGCAGATGCAGGTCACGCAGCCGCGACAGCCAGAAGCGCAGCGCGGCCGCGCGCAGCAGCACGGGCCAGGCGCCGCGCTCCAGCGCGGTGAACGGCCGCTCACGCGCATACGCTTCGAGCAGCGCGCCTGTCTTGGTTTCGTCGAGCCGCAGATCGTCTGCCGGGTGCACGAGGCACCAGTCGTTTGCACACACTGCGCAATCGTAGAGCAGGCAGTCGATCCCGGCGAAATAGAAGTCGATGACACCGCTCAGGCGGTGGTCTTCGAACAAGGCATTGTCGCGGAACAGATCCGCGTGCACCGGACCGCGCGGCAGGTCGGGGAAACGGTACAGGGACTGAAAGCGCAACTCCTCTTCGAGCCGCGCCCGCTGTGCCGCGCTCAAGTATGGCCGCACCTCGCGTGCCGCGATGCGCCACCACTTCGCGCCACGTGGGTTTTCCAGGGTTCCCGCATAGCCGCGACCCGCAAGGTGCATGCGCGCAAGCAGCGCGCCAAGCGCTGCGCAGTGCGCAGCCGTCGGCACCTCGACCGAGGCCCCCGGCAGGCGCGTGACGAGCGCCGCCGGCTTGCCGTTGAGGGTGGACAGCTGAGCTCCCGCGCGACTCGCGATCGGCGCCGGACAGGGAATGCCGCTGCGCGCCAGGTGCGACATCAGCCCGATGTAGAACGGCAGTTCCTCCGCGGCAAGGCGCTCGAACAGCGTCAGCACGTAACGACCCTGCGTGGTCGTGACGAAGAAGTTGCTGTTCTCGATACCCTTGGCGATGGGCTCCAGGGTCAGGAGCGTTCCGACCGGGTAGGCTCGCAGCCAGGCGTCGAGTTCCGCCTGCGTTACGGTGGTGTAAACCGACATCGCCCGATTTGGCCCTGCGCGGCGCCTGCGCGCCCTATCCGCGCCGCAAAACCACCCTCACTCGAAGGTGTGAATCGGCCACATCGGCACGCGCAGTCCGCTGTCGAGCGAATCGCGGCGCGTCCACTCACCCTTCCCGGTCTGCACAAGGTAATACGTCGGCCCCTCCTGCGGGGTGACCTTGAGCATGATGACCTCCCCGCCATCGCGGATCTCCTCCACCTTGTCGCCTTCCTGGACGGGGATGCGCACGCGGGGCTCACCGGCCGGATCCGTCGCGCCGGGGGGCGGCTCCGGAAGGGGCTCGAGCTTAGGTGGCGAATCGTTTTGCGCCAGCGCGCTGCCTGCGAGCGCCGCGAAGACGAGGATTGCGATGCGGGACATGGGGGCGGAAAGCGATTGGATTTTACCAGAGCGCACCGCGGCACAGCGCCGCGGTGCGCGGTTCCGGTCAGAGATTGAGCAGCACCTCGCGCTCCTCGGGCGACGGCTCGAAGCCGCGCTGCTGATAGAACGCGAAAATGGTGTCGACGACCGCCTGCGGCTCATCGACGATCTGCAGCAGGCCGACGTCGGTGGCGTCGATCATATGCTCCGCGATCAGCCGTTCGCGGAACCAGTCCAGCAACCCGCGCCAGAACGGCGCGTGCATCAGGATGATCGGCATCTTGCGCGTCTTTCGCGTCTGCACGAGCGTCAGCGCTTCGAACAGCTCGTCCAGGGTGCCGAATCCGCCGGGCAGCACGACGTAAGCCGTCGCGAACTTCACGAACATCACCTTGCGCGCAAAAAAGTGCTTGAAGCGAAGACTGATGTCCTGATACTCGTTGGCCTGCTGCTCGCGCGGCAGGTCGATGTTCAGGCCGACGGCCGGTGCCGCGCCGAAAAAGGCGCCTTTGTTCGCCGCCTCCATCACGCCCGGCCCGCCGCCGGACACCACCGCGAATCCCGCGTCCGACAGCAGGCGCGAAGTGCGTTCGGCAAGCTGGTAGTAAGGCGAGTCCGGCTTCGCGCGCGAGCTGCCGAACACCGAGACGGCCGGCCGGATGCCTGCGAGCCGCTCCGTCGCCTCGACGAACTCTGCCATAATGCCGAACACCCGCCAGGCCTCGCGGGCGGAAATCTCGCTCCCCAATTGGGGGGTCATCGGTCGCTTTTCCATTCGCATCGTGTCCGCCCGTGTCCGCCGCAGCTGAGCGCGTTCTCGAGAAAACCCTGTTGCTGGTCGACGGCTCGTCGTACCTGTACCGCGCATTTCACGCGCTGCCCGAGCTGCGAAGCCCCCAGGGCGAGCCCACCGGCGCAATCTACGGCGTGCTCAACATGCTACGGCGGCTGGGCGCCGACTACAAGGCGCAGGCACGCGCCTGCGTGTTTGACGCCAAGGGCAAGACGTTTCGCGAAGACGTCTATCCCGAGTACAAGGCGAATCGCCCGCCGATGCCCGACGATCTCGCCGCCCAGATCGCGCCGCTCACCGAGGCGGTCGCCGCGCTCGGCTGGCCGGTGCTCAGCATCGAAGGGGTCGAGGCAGACGACGTCATCGCCACGCTGACCGAGCGCGCCAGCGCGCAGGGCTGGCGCTGTATCGTCTCCACGGGCGACAAGGACCTCGCGCAGCTCGTCACCGAGCGCGTGACACTCGTCAACACCATGACGAACGAGACGCTCGACATCGAGGGCGTGACAAAAAAATTCGGCGTGCCGCCCGAACATATTGTCGACTACCTCGCGCTGATCGGCGACGCGGTCGACAACGTGCCCGGGGTGCCCAAGGTGGGCCCGAAGACCGCCGCCAAGTGGCTCGCGCAGTATGGCTCGCTCGAAGGCGTCATCGCGCACGCCGACGAGATTGGCGGCGTGGTCGGCGAGAATCTCAGGAAGGCGCTCGACTGGCTGCCACAGGGCCGTGCACTGCTGAGCGTGAAACGTGACGTCGCGCTGCCGGTCGCTTTGGACGCGCTGGTAGACGGCGAGGGCGACCCTGATCGTCAGAAGACGCTGTTTGCGCGCTTCGGCTTCAAGTCCTGGCTGCGCGAGGTCGCCGGCGCGGACGCTCCGCCGCCCGCCCCGGCGCCACAGGCCGTCGCTCGGCCCGCCGCCGCCCCGGATGACGGCGGCGCCGGTGGTGATGCACCGGCGCGGCGGCGCATCGTGTCGATTCTCGACGAAGCGGCTCTGCGCGCCTTGCTCACGCAACTCGAGGCGGCCGAGCGGGTCGGTTTCGATACCGAAACGACGGGCCTCGATACCATGACGGCGCGACTGGTCGGAATGTCGTTCGCCTTCGGCGACACCGCAGCCTATCTGCCGCTCGCGCACGAGTACCCCGGCGCGCCGGCGCAGATCGGCGTCGAGCCGGCGCTGATCCTGCTGCGTCCGTGGCTCGAGGACGACCGGCGTCGCAAGGTTGGTCAGAACCTGAAGTTCGATGCGCATGTGCTCGCCAACCATGGCGTGCGGCTTGCCGGCATCGCGCATGACACGCTGCTCGAGTCCTACGTCTACGAAGTCCATCTGCGCCATGACCTCGACTCGCTTGCGCAGCGCCATCTGGGCTGGACGACCATCGGCTACGACGAGGTCACCGGCAAGGGGGCGGCGCGCATTCCGTTTTCCGCAGTCGAGATCGAGCGGGCGACCGCGTATGCCGCAGAGGACGCCGACTGCACGCTCGCCATCCACGATGTGCTCTATCCGAAGATCTGCGCGGACGAAAAGCTGCGCCGCGTCTACGAGACGATCGAGCTGCCGGTCATGCCGGTGCTGCTCGACATGGAGCGCAACGGCGTGCTGCTCGACCGGGAGAAACTCGAGACGCAGAGCCACGAGCTCGGCAAGACCATGCTGGCGCTCGAGCAGAAGGCCTACGACGCCGCGGGTCAGCCGTTCAACCTGAACTCGCCGAAGCAGATCCAGGAGATCCTGTTCGAGCGCCAGGGCCTGCCGGTGAAGAAGAAAACGCCGTCCGGGCAGCCTTCGACCGACGAGGACGTGCTCGCCGAGCTCGCGCTCGACTATCCGCTGCCGAAGCTGCTGCTCGAGTTCCGCGCGGTGGCCAAGCTGAAATCGACCTACACCGACAAGCTGCCGAGGATGATGGATCCGCAGACCGGGCGCGTGCACACCACCTACTCGCAGGCGGTCGCGGTCACCGGCCGGCTGGCGTCGAACGATCCGAATCTGCAGAACATCCCGGTGCGCACGGCCGAGGGCCGGCGTATCCGCGAGGCGTTCATCGCCCCGCCGGGCTGGAAACTGGTCTCGGCGGATTACTCGCAGATCGAGCTGCGCATCATGGCGCACCTCTCGGGCGACGAGGGCCTGCGGCACGCCTTCGCGCATGGACACGACGTGCACCGCGCGACCGCAGCCGAAGTCTTCGGCCTGCCGCTCGAGAAAGTGAGCGAGGACGAGCGACGCACGGCTAAGACGATCAACTTCGGCCTGATCTACGGCATGTCGAGCTTCGGCCTGGCGCAGAACCTGGGCATCGAGCGCACCACCGCGCAGGCCTACATCGACAGCTATTTCTCGCGCTATCCGGGCGTGAAGCGCTACATGGATGCGACACGCGAGCAGGCGCGCAGCGCCGGCTACGTCGAAACCCTGTTCGGCCGGCGCCTGTGGCTGCCCGAGATGAGATCCGGCAGCCCGGGGCGCCGCCAAGCAGCCGAACGCGCCGCGATCAACGCGCCCATGCAGGGCACCGCGGCCGACCTCATTAAGCTTGCGATGGTCTCGGTGCAGGATTGGCTGCAGCACGACGGGCTGCGCGCCCGGCTCGTCATGCAGGTGCACGACGAGCTCGTGCTCGAGGTGCCCGGCGAGGAACTCGACGCGGTTAAGGAAGGCGTGCGCGCACGCATGCAGGACGTTACCGAGCTCGACGTGCCGCTCATCGTCGACGTCGGCGTCGGCGACAACTGGGACCAGGCACACTAAGACCGGACGATGCACTGCACAGCGGCATTGCACACCGCTGTGCAGTGCGGACTTTCTGAAAAACCGTCGGCGAAGCGGCAACGCCCGCTTCACGGCGTCCGGCGACGCAACGCCTTAGCGGATCGCGCCGAAGACCTTCTTGATGATTCCCGAGGCGCTGCCCACCGGATCGCGCCGGATCTTCTTTTCTTCCTCGGCAATCATGAAGTACAGCCCGTCGAGCGCCTTCTCGGTCACGTAGGCATCGAGATTCGCCTGCTCCTTCTTGATGAGTCCGAAGCGCGCACCCTGCTCGGCGTACCGGTTGTACGTCTGCGCCAGGCCGACGTTCGCCGTGGAGCGCTTGACGATCGGGAGGAAGCGCGCGCGCAGCTGAGTGGAGGTGGCGCGCCGGAAATATTCGGTGCCTGCGGTCTCGCCACCGGTGAGGATGCCTTTGGCGTCCCGCACCGTCATCGTCTTCACCGCATCGACGAGCAACTTCTTGGCCTCCGGCACGGCCGCCTCCGCGGCACGGTTCATTGTCAGGATCAGCTCGTCGGCCGTACCGCCCATGCCGACCATGCGCATCAGCTGCTCGGCACTCTGCAGCGATTGCGGCAGCGGGATCTTGACGCGCGCGTCGCCGAAGAAGCCGTCGGTGCGCCCGAGTGTCTGCACCGCGTAGACCGCGCCCTTCTCCAGCGCCGCCTTCAGGCCACCGACCGCGTCCGCGTTGCTGACCTGGTCGAGCTGCGCCGTCGCTGGGAGCGCAATCGCCCACATCGCCAGAATCACCCATGCGCGTCGCATCATCGTGTCCCTCCCTCGGCTCCGGGCGCCATGCTGCACTATCCGCGCCTGCCCCGGTGCACGGCAATCCACGGGATCACCGCCAGGAGCGCGACCAGCCAGCCCCAGACATCGAAAACCTCGCGCAGCTCAAGCGAGCCCTCTTCCGCGATAGCGCCCAGCACGATCGCGGCGAGCGCGTAGATTCCGGGACCGAGGAGCGTGCGCGCTGCGAAGCGCGGGCTGCCCCGGCGCTTCCACAGCAGGACGCCCTCGACCACCAAGCCGATTAGAGCGATCGCCAGCATCGCGACGCTGACCATGGCCGTCGCCAGCCCCTGAAAGCCGATGTCACTCATAGGCTTCGCGACTGGCCGGCGCGCTTCAGCGCGCGCCGTCGACACCCGCCGCGTGGGCCTGCTGGTCGGCGTGGTACGACGAGCGCACCAGGGGCCCGATCGCCGCATGGCGGAAGCCCATCGCGGCCGCTTCGCGCTCGAAGCGCGCGAAGGTCTCGGGCGTGACGTAGCGCTCGACCTGCAGATGATGCGCCGATGGCGCAAGGTACTGTCCGATGGTCAGCATCTCGACATCATGCGCGCGCAGATTGCGCATCACCTGCAGAATCTCCTCGTCGGTCTCGCCCAGACCGACCATCAGCCCGGATTTCGTCGGCACCGAGGGTTGCGCCGCCTTGAACGACTTGAGCAGACGCAGCGAGTGCGCATAGTCGCCCCCCGGGCGCGCCTTGCGATACAGCCGCGGTACCGTTTCCAGGTTGTGATTCATCACGTCGGGCGGCGCCGCGCGCAGCACCTCGAGCGCGCGCTCGAGGCGTCCGCGGAAATCCGGCACCAGTACTTCGATCGTGGTTTGGGGCGCGCCCGCCCGCACCGCGCGTATGCAGTCGACGAAATGCTGCGCGCCGCCGTCTTTCAGGTCGTCACGATCAACGCTGGTGATGACGACGTAGGCAAGCCTGAGTCGCGCTATCGTCTCGGCGAGATGTGCCGGCTCCTCGACGTCCGGCGCGAGCGGCCGGCCGTGCGCGACGTCGCAGAACGGGCAGCGCCTCGTGCAGATGTCGCCCAGGATCATGAAGGTCGCCGTTCCCTTGCCGAAGCATTCCGCGACATTGGGGCAGCTCGCTTCCTCGCATACCGTGTGCAGCTTCTGCGCACGCAGGATGTCCTTGATCTCGTAGAAGCGCGAGTTCGGGCTCGCGGCGCGCACGCGGATCCAGGCCGGCTTGGCGAGCGGCGTGCGCGGCAGGACCCTGACGGGAATGCGCGCGGTTTTCTGCGCGCCCTTCTGCTTGACCCCGGGCTCACGCATGGGCGAGCCCCTTTTCGAGCTGCGCCGCGAGCGCGGCGCCGGCCTGCGCCGGTGTCAGCGCAATTCCCAGGTCGCGCGTCTGCGTCACGCGCAGCCCCGGGTAGCCGCAGGGATCGATCGCCTCGAACGGCGCGAGGTCCATGTCGACGTTCAACGCCAGACCGTGAAACGCGCGCCCGCGCGCAACGCGAATGCCGAGCGCCGCGACCTTGGCATCGTCCACGTACACGCCCGGCGCACCGGGCCGGCGCTCGGCACGTACGCCATGCGTCGCCAGAAGGTCGATCACCGCCTGTTCCAGCAGGCAGACGAAGTCCCGTACCCGGATCGCGCGTCGGCCGAGATCGACCAGGGTATACAGCACGACCTGTCCGGGCCCGTGGTACGTCACCTCGCCCCCGCGCTCGACGCGCAGCACCGGAATGTCGCCGTGCCGCGGGCCATGTTTTGGATCGGCGCCCTGCCCGAGGGTGTACACCGGTGGATGCTCCAGCAGCCAGAGCGCGTCAGGCGTATGCGCATCGCGCGTGCGGGTGAAGCGGCGCATCGCCTCGAGCGCCTCCAGGTACTCGACGCACCCGAGTCGCTTGAGCACGAGCCCGGGGTGCTGCGGTGCCAGCACCGCGGCCATCACAGCACCATCACCACGCCGGGGTGATCACACAGATCCCGGTACAGCGCGTCCAGCTGCTCGCGCGAGCGCGCTTCGATCGTCACGGTCAGGCTGATGTACTTCCCCTGCCGGCTCGGGCGCATCTCCATCGTCGCCGGCTGGAAGTCCGGCGCATGCTTGAGCACAATCTCCATCACGCTCTGCGCGAATCCACCTTCGCGCCGCCCCATGATCTTGATCGGGAACGGCGTGGGAAAGTCGAGCAGCGACTGCCCGGTTTCCATTCAGGCCGCGGCCTTCTCCCGGCCGGCGCGCATGACCGTGCGCTTGAATTCCTGATAGAGCGCGTACATGCTTCGGAACACCGGCCCGGGCTTGCCGTCCCCGACCGGCCTGCCGTCGAGCGACACGATGGCGAGGACTTCTTTCGAGGAGGACGTTACCCAGAGTTCGTCTGCGGCGCGGACCTCGGCCTCCGTGATGTCGCGAAACTCGAGCGCCATGCCGGCACCCTGCGCCAACTCGACGACCACGTCGTAGGTGATGCCCGGCAGGATCAACTGCGACTTGGGCGGCGCCTGGATCACCCCGGATTTCACGACGAACACGTTCGACGCGGAGGCCTCCGTGAGACGGCCGTCGCGAAACAGAATCGTTTCGGCCTCGCCCGCATCCGCCGAAACCTGGCGCAGCAGGCAGTTGCCGATCAGCGAAATCGACTTGATATCGCAACGCTGCCAGCGAAAGTCCTCGGCGCTGCGCGCTGCCGCGCCGCGCTCGACCAGTGCGGCGGGCGGGCTGACGAGCGGATTGGACATCGCGAACACGGTCGGCTCGACGCCCTGCGGAAAGGCATGATCGCGCTTCGCCACGCCGCGCGTGACCTGGAAATACAGCCCCTGATCCTCGAAGGGCTGGGCCGCGATCAGGCGCTGGATCACGTCGCGCCACTCAGCGCGCGTGTAGGGATTCTTGATGCGCACCTCGCGCAGGCTGCGTTCGAGTCGCGTCAGATGCTCCTCGAGCCGGAACGGTACACGCGAGTACACCGGCACCAGCTCGTAAATGCCGTCGCCGAAGATGAATCCACGGTCGAGCACCGGGATCTTGGCCTGCTCGATCGGCAGGATCTCGCCGTTCAGGAAAACCATGTCGCCCATGGGTATCCCCTTCATTTCCACCAGAGCCTCAGTGTATCCCACGTGCGACCGAAGAACCCCGCGGCGGGCACTGCCTCGAGCGCGATCAGGTTGTATTCGCCGACGGCCTCGCCGTCCAGGGTGACGCGCAGCACGCCGACCGGCTGCGCCTGCATTACGGGGGCCATCAGCGGCTGGCGTGACAGCAGCTCCGCCTTGAGGTTGGCGGCCTTCGCCTTCGGCACCGTGAGCACCAGATCACCGGCGAACCCGGCATCGACCTGCTTCGCCTTGCCCTTCCAGACCGGGATCGTCTTCACCACCTTGCCCTTGGCATACAGCTTCACGCTGTCGAAGGCCTGATAGCCCCAGTTCAGCAGCTTCAACGATTCCTGCGCGCGGACCGCCTCGGACGTCGAGCCGAGCAGCACCGAAAGCAAACGCCGCTCGCCGCGCCGCGAGGATGCGATCAGGCAGTAGCCCGCCGCCTCGGTATGGCCCGTCTTCGCGCCGTCGACGCTCGGATCGAGCCAGAGCAGGCGGTTGCGGTTGAGCTGCGTGATGTTGTTATAGCGATATTCCTTCTGCGAGTAGTAGCGCGCGTAATGCTCTGGAAAGTCGCGAATCAGCGCGGCGGTCAGCTGGTAGAGGTCCTGCGCCGTCGTGAGGTGCTGCGGGTCCGGCAGACCGGAGGCATTCATGAACTTCGTGTCCTTCATCCCGAGCCGCGTGGCTTCCTGGTTCATCAGGCTGACGAACACATCCTCGCTTCCCGATACGGCCTCGGCGAGCGCAATTGAGGCGTCGTTGCCGGACTGCACCACCATGCCGCGAAGCAGTTCATCGATCGTGACCGGTTTTCTCGGCTCGATGAACATGCGCGAACCGGTGGCTTTCCACGCGCGCTCCGAAACGTTGGCTTGCTGCTCGAGGGTGATGCGCTTGTCGCGCAGGGCGCCGAAGACGACGTAGGCCGTCATCAGTTTAGTCAGCGATGCAGGCTCGAAACGTTCCGCCAGGTTCTCGCTTGCCAGAATCTGCCCGCTCGACAGATCGGCGAGCAGCCAGGCACGTCCCTTGACGGACGGCGGTGTCGGCGCGGCCGCCTGCGCGAGCGCGCCGGAGAGCAGGAAAATTGCAATGCAAAGCTTTTTCAGCATGAAGTTGCCCGAAAAGGGTCGAATTATAGAGAGCCCGCGCGGCCGGCAGCCTGCGCCGTGTACGGCCGCCCGATTCAACGGACCACGAGGAACGGCCGAAAGTTCAGCTCTTGCGCGATGCGTTCCGCAATGCCGACCGCGTCGTCGCGGCTGCGATAAGGGCCAAGCTGCAGCTTGTACAACGCATCGCTGGCGAGCACCTCGATCCGCTCGCTGACCCAGTCGAGCTGACGCTGCAGGCGCTCGCGCATGCTTTCGGCGCTCGCCTCGGCGGAAAAGGCGCCGAGCTGCAGGTAGACGCTTCCGGACGCGGCGTCGGTCGGTGGCACCGTCGTGGCGACGACCCCGTTCACCGGCGCAGCGAGCGCAGTCGGCTGCGCGACGGCGACCACCCGGCTTTCTCCCGGGACGATCGCACGCACTTCGACCTGCGCATGCCCCGACTGGATGTAACCCAGCTTCCAGGCCCCCACGTAGGACAGGTCGATGACGCGATCACGCAGGAACGGACCGCGATCGTTGATGCGTACCACGACGCTGCGCCCGTTCTGCAGATTGGTCACCTGCGCGTAGCTCGGGATCGGCAGCGTGGGATGCGCGGCCGTCATGGCGTACATGTCGTAAGACTCGCCGCTCGAGGTCCTCTGGCCGTGGAATTTCTTGCCGTACCAGCTGGCGACACCGCGCTGCTCGAAGGTCCTGACCTCCGTCAAGGGAACGTATTGCCGGCCGAATACCTCGTAGGGGCGGTTCGCGAAGCGGCTGAGCGGCTCGCCGCGCGGCACCGCATCGGGCACCTCGGCAAGATTCGTCGGGATCGCGTCGCCCGGTCCGTCGTCCTGGTAATAGCCGCCGCCGCGCTGCGGTGAGCCTGCCGACGGGGCGTCGCGCGGCGGCGCCGATCCGCAGGCGGCCAGCGTCAGCGCAAGTAAACAGACCAGCCAGCCGCCGCGCTGCGTCATTCGCCTTCGTGCACCACCTTGCCCGCGACGATGGTCGCGCGCACGCGCCCGGGCAGTTCATAGCCGAGAAACGGCGTGTTCTTGCCCTGACTCTTCAGCGCATCCGGCGTCATGCGCGTGGGCGCTTCCGGGTCGAACACCACCAGATCGCCCGGCGCGCCGATCTCGATGCGGCCGCTCTGCACGCCGAGGATGCGCGCCGGCGCGCAGCTGATCGGCGCGAGCGTCTGTACGAGCGAGCGCTTCTTCAGCGCACCCCAGCGCAGCATGAGCGGCAGCAGCAGCTCGAGCGCGGTCGCCCCCGGCGCGGCCTCGGCGAACGGCTGGTGCTTGGCGTCGTCGTCGACCGGCGTGTGATCCGAGCAGACGCAGTCGATCGTGCCGTCGGCGACGCCCTCGGACAGCGCGTCGCGATCGCGCTGCGCGCGCAGCGGTGGATCGAGCCGGCACTGTGCATCGAAATAGCCCAGGTCGACTTCACAGAGATGCAGATGGTGCACGCCAACGTCGCAGCTGACCGGCAGCCCCTCGCGCTTCGCGGCACGCACCAGCGCCACACCCGCTTCGCTCGACAGCCGGCACAGGTGCACGCGCGTCCCGGTCGCACGCACGAGCTCGAGGATCGTACCGATCGCGATCGTTTCGGCAAACGACGGGATGCCCGGCAGGCCGAGGCGCGTTGCGACGTCGCCGTCGTGCGCGACGCCGCCGCGCGACAGCCAGGGCTCTGCCGGGCGCAGCCATACCGAGAAGCCGAAGCTCCCCGCATATTGCAACGCGCGCCACAGCATCTGCGTGTCCTGCAGCGGTATGTTGGCCTGCGAGAACGCCACGCAACCTGACTCGGCCAGCTCGGCCATCTCGGTCAGCGTTTCGCCTTGCAGCTTCACCGTCAGCGCACCGACCGGATAGAGGCGCGCGCGCGCCAGCGCACGCGCACGCCGGCGCAGCATGTCGACCAGCCCCGGCTCGTCCAGCGGCGGGTCGGTGTCGGGCGGGCAGGCCAGGCTCGTCACGCCGCCCGCGACCGCAGCCTCCATCTCGGACTCGAGCGTCGCCTTGTACTCCTCGCCCGGCTCGCGCAGGCGCGCCGCGAGGTCGATCAGGCCGGGGGCGACGACCTGTCCCGCGGCATCGAGCGTGCGTTCCGCGCGCGCGGCACGCGCATCGCCGTCGAGCGCCGCGATCCGGCCGCGCTCGATGAGCACGTCGCCCGCGGCATCACGCCCGCTCGCCGGATCGATGAGGCGTGCGTTGACGATGCGCAGCGTCATGCCGAGGCCCCCGCGACCATGCTCATCACCGCCATGCGCACCGCGATGCCGAAAGTGACCTGCGGCAAGATGACCGAATGCGGCCCGTCCGCGACGCTGGAATCGATCTCCACGCCGCGGTTCATCGGCCCGGGATGCATCACGATGGCGTCGGGCGCGGCGAGCGCGAGCTTGTCGGCCGTCAGCCCGTAGTGCTTGAAGAATTCCTGGGCGGACGGCAGCAGCGCACCGCGCATGCGCTCGTTCTGCAGGCGCAGCATCACCACCGCGTCGCAGCCCTTCAAGCCTTCGCGCATGTTGCGATACACATGCACGCCGAGCGCCTCGACGCCGGTCGGGATGAGGGTCTGCGGGCCAATGACCCGCACTTCCGGCGTGCCGAGCGTGGTGAGCCCGTGAATCAGCGAGCGCGCGACGCGCGAATGCAGCACGTCGCCGACGATCGCGACCGTCAGCCGGGTGAAATCCTTTTTGTAATGGCGCAGCGTGTAGAGATCGAGCAATCCCTGCGTGGGATGCGCATGACGCCCGTCCCCCGCATTAACGACGTGCTCGTGGGGCTTGACGTGCTGCGCGATGAGGAAGGGTGCGCCGGAGGATCCGTGGCGCACCACGAAGATGTCGGCCTGCATCGCCGACAGGTTGGCGACCGTGTCGAGCAGCGATTCGCCCTTGCTCTGCGAGCTGGCGGCAATGTTCAGATTGATCACGTCGGCCGACAGGCGCTTGGCGGCGATTTCGAAGGTCGTGCGGGTCCGGGTCGAGGGCTCGAAGAACAGATTGAACACGCTCTTGCCGCGCAGCAGAGGAACCTTCTTCACCTCGCGCTCGGTTACGCCGATGAACGAGTCAGCGGTCGCGAGCACGCGCTCGAGCACTTCGCGCGGCAAGCCCTCGATCGACAGCAGGTGCTGCAGTTCGCCATTCTTGTTGAGTTGCGGGTTACGTCGCATGTTCGAGTTGCAGCGAAAGGCGGCCCTCTTCGGTGCGGCGCAAGCGCAAGCGCGCACCGGCCGGCACTTCGACGCGCGCACCGCAGTACTGGGCGCAAATTGGCAGCTGGCGGCCACCGCGATCGGCAAGCACGGCGAGCAGGATGCGCGCCGGGCGGCCGTAGTCGAACAGCTCGTTCATCGCCGCGCGCACGGTACGGCCGGTAAAGAGCACGTCGTCGACCAGCAGCAGGTCGCGCCCTTCAATCGAGAACGGGATCTTGCTGCGTTTCGGATCGCGGGCGAGGCCCTGCTGGTGGTAATCATCGCGGTAGAAGGCAATGTCCAGCGTGCCCAGCGGCTCGGCGATGCCGAGCAGGTCGTGCAGCCGCTCGGCCAGCCATACGCCACCGGTATACAGCCCGATCATTGCCGTGTTCGGCGTGAGCTGCGGCCGGATCGCGTCGGCCAGCTGCAGGCAAAGCTGCTCTGCGTCCGGCAGTGCGGTCATGCCCCGGCCTCGGCAAAGTATTGCTCGAGCAGCAGCTGCGCGGCGTGCGCGTCGAGCGCTTTTGCGCGCGCCACGCCGGCGGCACGCCGCGCCCCGGCGGCCGCGCGCAATCGTCCTTCCGCCTCGACCGAACTGTAGCTTTCGTCGACGCAGGCGACAGGCAAGTCGAAGCGGCCGGCGAGCTGGCGCGCGAAGCGCTCGGCACGTGGGGCGAGCGGGTGGACCGCGGCGTCGTCGCGCCGCGGAACGCCGACCACCAGCGCGCCGGGTTTCCACTCGTCCACCAGGCGGCCGATCTCGGCGAAGCGCGCCGCGCCCTCGCTGCGGATCACCACCAGCGGGTGTGCGTGACGCGTTTCCAGATCCCCGACCGCGACCCCGACGCGGCGCGTACCGTAGTCAAAGGCGAGCACCGTGCCGCGCGGCGGGAAAGCGGGGAAGACGGGGGTGGCGCGGGGATTGGCAGCTGAACGCGGCATCGCGCGCTCAGGCATGTCCCGCTTCGTCCGACAGGCGCGCGAAATCCAGCCCGAGCAGCTCCATCGCCGCGGGCAGGCGCTCCTCGGACGGAAGGTCGAAAATGATCGCGTCGCGCGCCTCGACCGTGAGCCAGGCGTTTTGCGAGATCTCGTGCTCGAGCTGCCCGGGCGACCAGCCTGCATAACCGAGCGTGACCATCATGCGTTGCGGGCCCTCGCCACGGCCCACCGCTTCGAGAATGTCCTTGGAGGTGGTCAGGCCGATGGCCTCGCGCACCTTGAGCGTCGACTGCCACTCGCCCGGCGGGGCATGCAGCACAAAGCCGCGATCGGTCTGCACCGGCCCGCCGAAGTACACCGGCGCATCCGCCAGCTCGCGCTGCTTCAGGCCGAGCGACAGCCGCTCGAATAGGGCCTGCAGGGTGAGGTCGATCGGCCGGTTGACCACCAGGCCGAGCGCACCCTGCTCATTGTGCTCACACAAGTAAGTCAAGGTCCTGGCGAAATACGGATCGACCATGTTGGGCATGGCGATCAGAAAATGATTCGTCAGGTTGATCGAGGACATGCGCCCCGCTATTTTACCCCGTCCCCTTACCGAGACAGCCCCCCGCCGACATGGTTCCTTCCCCTGGCAGCCTCGTGTGGTTCCGTCGCGACCTGCGTGCCGACGACCATGCCGCACTGCATGCTGCGCTGCGCGCGGGCGGGCCTGTGCACTGCGTGTTCGTTTTCGACACCGAAATCCTCGATGCCCTGCAGGCACGGGCCGATCGGCGCGTCGAATTCATCTGGGAAAGCGTCAAGGCGTTGCGGGCTGCGCTCGAGACGCTCGGCGGCGGGTTGCACGTGCTGCATGGCCGGGCGCGCGAGGCCGTGCCGCAGCTCGCTGCACGTCTCGGCGTGGCCGCCGTCTACGCCAACCGGGACTACGAACCGCAGGCGCTCTCGCGCGATGCCGAGGTCGCGGCCCGCCTCGCGGCGCGGGGGCTCGCCTTTCACACCCGCAAGGACCAGGTGATCTTCGAGCGCGGCGAGGTGCAGACCCGGGCGGGCGGTGATTTCTCCGTCTACACCCCCTACAAACGCGCCTGGCTGGCGAAACTCACGCCCTTCTACCTCAAACCGTATCCGGTGCACGCGCACCGGGCGCAGCTCGCCGCCGGCCCGACCCGGGCGGTGCCTACCCTCGAGGCACTGGGTTTCCAGCGCAGCAACTTACGGGCGCTCGGTATCGAGCCCGGCGCGCCGGGGGCGGCGCGGACCTTCGCCGCGTTCAAACGCCGCATCGACCGCTACAAGACGGATCGCGACTTTCCCGCAGTGCAGGGGACGTCCGGTCTCTCGGTGCACCTGCGCTTTGGAACCGTCTCGGCGCGCGAGCTCGCGAGGTTCGCCTGGCAGCGCAAGCGGATCGGTGCGCAGACCTGGTTGTCGGAGCTGATCTGGCGCGATTTCTACTTTGCGGTGCTCGCAGCGCGGCCGGACGTCGTCGACGCGGCGTTCCGCCCGGAATACAACGCGATCGTGTACGACGACAACGACCGCTACTGGCGGGCGTGGTGTGAAGGGCAGACCGGGTATCCGCTGGTCGATGCCGCGATGCGTCAGCTCAACCAGACCGGCTTCATGCACAACCGCCTGCGCATGGTGAGCGCCTCGTTTCTGGTGAAGGATCTGGGCATCGCCTGGCAACGCGGCGAGCGCTACTTTGCAGCACGCCTTACCGACTACGATCTCGCGGCGAACAACGGCGGCTGGCAGTGGGCCGCCTCGACCGGCTGCGACGCGCAGCCCTGGTTCCGCATCTTCAATCCCGTCACTCAGTCGACGAAATTCGATGCCGACGGCGCATTCATCCGGCGCTTCGTGCCTGAGCTGGCGCAGCTGCCGACAAAATCGATCCACGCGCCATGGCGGCTAACGCCGCTCGAACAGCAGGCCGCAGGCTGCGTCATCGGACGCGACTACCCAGCCCCGATCGTCGATCACGACGCCGCGCGCAAGCGCACCCTGGCGCGCTACGGCGTCGTGCGCAAGGACAAGGCGGCGCAATAAGCCCGCACTAAGCCGAGTGGGCAGAACGCGCGGCACTGCCGCGCTTCAGATCTCCACCATCTCGAAGTCTTCCTTGCGCGCGCCGCATTCGGGGCAGGTCCAGTTCATGGGCACGTCCTCCCAGCGTGTGCCCGGCGCAATGCCCTCGTCCGGCAGACCCTTCTCCTCGTCGTAGACGAAGCCGCAGATGAGGCACATCCAGGATTTGAACGCCGTGGTTTCAGACATGAGGACGCCGAGCGCTGGGTTAAAATCGGGTCGCATCTTAGCGCATTCCGTCGCGCGCCCTTTTCCTCGGTGCGCGTCGCGCACGCGCAAGCCGCGCCGTATGGCATCACTTCCACCTATCGTTCTCAGCTTCGCCGCATCGGACCCCACGGGCGGCGCGGGCCTGCAGGCAGACCTGCTTACGCTCGCAAGCATGGGCTGTCATCCGCTGTCTGTGGTCACTGCGCTGACGGTGCAGGACACGCGCGGCGTCGAGGCGCTGCTCGCGATCGACGCCGACTGGGTCAGCGAGCAGGCGCGCGCGCTGCTCGAGGACATACCGGTCGCCGCGTTCAAGCTGGGCGTGCTCGGCTCGGCCGAGAACGCCGCGGCAATCGCCGATGTGCTCGAGGATTACCCGGACGTGCCGGTGATCCTCGATCCGGTCATCGCTTCCGGACGCGGCGACGCACTCGCCGATGACGTGCTGGTCGATACGCTGTGCAGCCTGATCGTGCCGCAGAGCACGATCGTGACACCGAACAGTCTTGAGGCACGCCGCCTTGCGGAAGATGACCTCGAGGACGAAGGGCTGGACCTGGATTCCTGCGCGCAGCGCCTGCTCGCCATGGGCTGCGATTACGTGCTGATCACGGGCACGCACGAGCTCGGCGCCGAGGTCGTGAACACGCTGTATGCCGACTCGGGCATTGTGCGCGCGGACCGCTGGCCGCGACTCGCCGGCAGCTATCACGGCTCCGGCTGCACGCTGGCCGCGGCGATTGCCGCGGCGCTGGCGAATGGCTTGGGCGTGCCCGAGGCGGTACGCGATGCGCAGGAATACACCTGGCAGGCGCTCGCCGGCGGCTTCCGCCCCGGCATGGGACAGCTGCTGCCGGACCGCTTCTTCTGGGCACGCGAGGTCGGCGGGCAGGAAGACGAGGCCGCGGCGTGACGCGACGCGGGCTGTACGCCATCACACCCGAGGGGCTCGCGCCCGAGATTCTGGTCGCGCGCGCAGAGCACGCACTGCAGGGCGGCGTCCGGCTGCTGCAATACCGCAGCAAGGACAGTGACCCGCAGCGGCAGCTCGAGGTGGCGCGCGCACTGCGTGCGCTGTGCCGCAGGTTGGGCGCCGCCTTCATCATCAACGACGACGTCGATCTCGCGCTCGCGGTCGACGCCGATGGCGCGCACCTCGGGCGCGAGGACGGCGATCTCACTGCCGCGCGGGCCCGCCTGGGCCGACGGCTGCTCGGCGCGTCGTGCTACGACCGCCTCGATCTGGCGCGCGCCGCGGTCGCCGCGGGCGCCGATTATGTGGCGTTCGGCAGCGTGTACGCCTCCCCGACCAAGCCCGCCGCGGTACGCGCGCCGCTCAGCCTGTTCGGGCAGGCACGCGCACTCGGCGTTCCGCTCTGCGCGATCGGCGGCATCACCCTGGAAAATGCGCCCACGCTGATCCGCGCGGGCGCAGACCTGCTCGCGGTAGTTTCGGACCTGTTCGACGCGAACGACGTCGCGGCGCGGGCGCGGGCCTATGCACAGCTGTTTGATCCTGAATCGGTGACCTTGCCATGAGCTCAAAATCGCGTAACGAAGAACTCTTTGCCCGCGCGCAGCAATGCATTCCCGCCGGGGTGAATTCACCCGTACGCGCGTTCCGCGCCGTCGGTGGCACGCCGCCGTTTTTCGAGCGTGCGCTGGGCGCCTATCTGTGGGATGCCGACGGTACGCGCTACATCGACTACGTGGGGTCCTGGGGGCCGATGCTCGCCGGGCACACTGACGCCCGGGTGGTGAAGGCCGTGCAGGATGCAGCCGCGCGCGCGCTGTCCTTTGGCGCGCCGACCGAGGCCGAGATCGCGCTCGCCGAGGCCATCTGTCGGCTGGTGCCCTCGATCGAACTGGTGCGGCTGGTGTCCTCGGGCACGGAGGCGACGATGACGGCGCTGCGCCTGGCGCGCGGCGCGACCGGGCGCAGCGTGATCGTCAAATTCGAGGGCTGCTATCACGGTCACGCCGACAGCCTGCTCGTCAAAGCGGGCTCGGGCGCGCTGACCTTCGGCAATCCGTCATCGGCCGGCGTGCCGGCCGAAACGGCCGCGCACACGCTGGTACTCGACTACAACGACACGGCGCAGCTGCGCGCGCTGTTTGCCGAGCGCGGCGGTGAGATCGCAGCGGTCATCGTCGAACCGGTCGCGGGCAACATGAACCTGGTGGCGCCTGCGCCAGGCTTTCTCGAGGCCCTGCGCGAGGCATGCACGGCACACGGCGCGGTGCTGATCTTCGACGAAGTCATGACCGGCTTTCGTGTCGCGCTCGGTGGCGCGCAGGCGCGCTTCGGCATCCGGCCCGATCTCACGACGCTCGGCAAGGTCATTGGCGGCGGCATGCCGGTCGGCGCAGTGGGCGGCAGGCGCGAGATCATGCAGCACATTGCGCCGCTCGGTGCCGTGTATCAGGCGGGCACGCTGTCGGGCAATCCGGTTGCGGTCGCCGCGGGCCTCGCGACCTTGGAAATCGTCGCGCAGCCGGGGTTCCAGGAAGGCGTCGAGGCGACGACGCGCGCGCTGGTCGAGGGCCTGGCGGCAGAAGCGAAGAATGCGGGCGTCACGTTTTCCGCGCAGTCGATCGGCAGCATGTTCGGTCTTTACTTCCGCGCCACGCCGCCGACGAGTTTCGCCGAGGTCATGCAGTGCGACAAGGCGCGCTTCAACCGATTCTTTCACGCCATGCTCGAGCGCGGCGTGTACTTCGCGCCCTCGGCATACGAAGCCGGATTCGTCTCGGCGGCGCACGGCAGCACCGAAGTCGACGCCACGCTCGCCGCGGCACGCGAGGCGTTCCGCGCGCTGGACCGATAGCTCAGATCAGCTGCTGGGTCGACGGACCGAGTGCGATGAAGCCGCCGCCGCTGGCGGCAACGATCGGCATCAATGCCGCCTGCGCGAGGCGCGGGGACGCGCGGCTCAGGGAATCCGCGCGCTGCGCATCCTCTGCAGGATGATCTCGACCCGGCGTTCGAGGTAGGGGGTGCTGCCACCTCGCGCATAGCGGCGCGGGCTCGGCAGTATCGCCGCAAGCCACGCAGCCTGATGTGCGCTCAGCGCCGCCGCGCTGGTCGCGAAGTGGTATTCGGCAGCCGCCTGCGCACCGAACACGCCCTCGCCCCATTCGGCCACGTTCAGATACAGCTCGAGAATACGGCGCTTGCTGAGCGTCGCTTCCAGCATCCACGCGATGATTGCCTCCTGTGCCTTGCGCATCCAGGAACGCGCGCCCGACAGGAACAGGTTCTTGGCGAGCTGCTGCGTAATGGTCGATGCACCCGCGACGACGCGGCCGCGCCGCTGGTTCTTTTCCAGCGCGCGCTCGATCGCATCCCAGTCCAGGCCGCCGTGTTCCAGGAAGCGGGCGTCTTCTGCGGCGACGACCGCGCGCTTGAGCTGCGCCGAGATGCGCTGATAGGGCACCCAGGCATGGCTGAGGCGCGCCCGGTCCGGGTGCTGGCCTGCGAGGGCGGCACGCGCACGCAAGGTTTCGAGGCGCGCGTCCATGAACGCGGTGCTCGCCGGGTCGTTGCGTGCGAGCCATAGCACCTGTCCGAGGAACCAGACCTGCACGACCAGGACAATCGCAATGCCTGCGAGCAGCGCAAACGCCGCCAGTCTCGCGATCACGCGCATGCCGCCGCACCGCTTAGCCACGTCGCAAAGCGTTCAGGACGGCTGCCGTGGGCGGACGCACGCCGCGCCAGATGAAGAACGATTCGGCGGCCTGCTCGACCAGCATCCCGGCGCCGTCACTCGCACGCACGCCGCGTTCGCGTGCAAACGCAAGAAACGGCGTGTCGCGGCCGTACACCATGTCGTACGCCAGCGCATCGGGGGCGAACGCGCTCGCCGGGACCGGCGGCAGCGCGCCGACCAGCCCGGCGGCAGTGGCATTGACGACGAGATCGAAAGCCGCGCCATCGAGCAGGTCGTAGCCGCCACCCGTGATGCGGGGGAAGCGCGCCGCCAGGGCCTGCGCACGCGCGGCCGTACGGTTGACGACGACGAGCGTCGCCACACCGGCGTCGAGCAGCGGCTGAACCACGCCCTGGGCTGCGCCGCCGGCGCCGAGCAGCAACACCCGGCAACCGTCAAGCTCACAGCCCAGGTTCGTCTGCAGATCACGCACCAGGCCGACGCCATCCGTGTTGTCGCCGTGCGTCTGGGCACCCTCGAGCACCAGCGTGTTGACCGCCTCGGCCGCGCGCGCGCGGGGACTCAGCGTCGCGCAGTAGCGAAATGCGGCCTGCTTGAAGGGCAACGTGACGTTCGCGCCACGGCCGCCGGCGGCGCGAAACGCATCGACCGCGGCGTCGAATCCGTCGAGTGCCGGCTCGAGACGCCCGTACGCGATGTCCTGCCCCGTCGCGCGCGCGAACTCGGCATGGATCCAGGGCGACCTCGAATGCCCGACCGGGTTACCGATGACGACGTAACGATCCGTCATGCGCCTAGTGTACGAACGCCCCGATATTCCCGCTTGGCAAGGGGGTGCGGGGGGGGAAACGTCCCGCGCTTCCCCCCGGCATCCGACTATTCGGTCCAGATCTTGTCGCCGCGACCAAAAAACCACGTCCGCGTGATCACCAGAAGATCCGTGTCACTCCGGATGTTGGCCGGAAACGGCGCGAACGGCGCCGCCATGCGGACGATTTTGTAGGCCGCCTGGTCCAGGACCTTGAGGCCGGACGAGCGATCCAGCTCGACCGACTGCACGCTGCCATCGGGGCGGATCGTTACGGTGAGGCGCAGGTTGCCGTACACCTTGCCGCGCGCCTCAGGCGGGTAGTTGAGCGTCCCGATGCGCTCGACCTTCATGCGCCAGTCCTCTTCGTACTGCGCGAAGCGGTATTCCGTGGCACGCGCGCCGATGAACTTCTTGCGCGGACGCTTCTGATAGGCCTCGACACGCCGATCGAGCTGCGCCTGCAGCTTTAGAGCGGCCAGCGACAAGTCGGCGAGATCGCGTCCAGAGGGACCTGTCGCAGGCTTTTCCTCCGGCTTGGGCTTCGGCTTGCGTGGCGCTTCCTGCACCTTGGGTGCCGGCTTGCGCGTAGCCTGCGCCATCAGCTTGCGCTGTCGTTCCTCAAGCGCCTGGACCCTGCGTTGCGCCTTGGCCAAGGTCTTGCCGGCATCGTCGGGCTGGGTCACGGGCAGCGGCGTCTTGGCGCGTACCGCCTGATCGGTGTTTCCGCCACGGTCGAGGTTTGCCTGCGCCAGGGCGTCCGCCTTGACCGGCGCTTTCTTGGTCTTGGCGTTGACGAGGATGACGTCGAGTGACGTGCTCGGCGACTTCCAGCGAAACGCCTCGGGAAAGGTGAAGTGCACCGACAACAGACCCGCGTGCAGCGCGAGGGAAACGAAGACCGACGCATGCAGCGCGCGCGAATGGCGGTGCATGCCTGCCCAGATCCAGGGCAGGCGATTCGGCTCTGTCGCGAGTACGCCCTGCAATATCGTCTCGTAAAAACAACTCGCCGCTATTCTAAGGCCTCAGGCCTCCGCGTTGGAGTTGTGCGGGACGCCTTCGGCATCGCTGGCCAGCGTTTCGCGGTAGCTGCAGGCCACACTGCGCTCGATCAGATCGACCTCGCCGATGGCGATACACACGCGTGTCCCCGGCTCGAGGGCAGGGAGCGAGGGTACGGCGACCGTCAGCGGCAGTGCCGCGAAGCGCACCAGCCGTTCACGCAGCACGATGGCCTCGGCCTGCTCGACCTGTTCCTGCAACAGCCAGCGCAAGCACCAGTAGGACTCCATGGCGCGCTGGTGCTCGGCGTAGCGCGCGTAGACCAGCTCGAACGCGCGCATTGCCGAGAGCAGCGTCTCGGCGCTGCGCCCGAACGGCGCGCGCCGGCCTTCGAGCGTGGCGACGAGCTGCCACTGGTTCACCAGATCAACGTAGCGCCGCAATGGCGAGGTCGACCAGGCATAACAGGAAACACCGAGCCCCTCGTGGGCCTCGGGATGGACGCTCATGCGAACCTTGCCCGAGGTCTGCACGCGGTAAATGGCAGCGACGTCGCGCTCCGCGAGCTGCGTGCCCCAGACCGTATTGGCCAAGATCATCAGTTCGGCCACCAGCTTGTCCAGCGGCGCGCCTCGCTTGCGCGCACGCAGCTCGACACGGCCATCCTCGACGACGATCGTGTACTCCTGCAAAGCGCTGTTCACTGCCGGTTTGCCGCGCCGGGTCTCGAGCGCACAGGCGAACCGCCACAACGTGCGCAGCTCGTCCTCGAACGGCAGGCCGCAGGCAGCGCCTGCAGGGAACGTTTCGTTCAGCCGGTCGTACTGCGCGTGGTGCAGATTGGCGGCGATCGGAATGCGCTCCAGCCGCGAACGTTGGCCGCGGATCGAAAAATCCTCTGGCGAGACGTCGAGGTACAGGGACACGGCCGGCTGTGCGGCGCCGTGGTCGAGAGAGAAGTACGCGATCACGTCCTCCGGCAGCATGGTGAACTTCTGACCCGGCATGTAAGCAGTCGACAGCCGCTCGCGCGCAATGGCGTCGATCGGTGAGCCGGGCACGAAGCCGAGCGCGGGCGCCGCGATGTGCACGCCGATACGCAGGTTGCCGTCGGCTGTGCGCGTGACCGAGAACGCGTCGTCGATTTCCGTGGTGCCGACGTCGTCCAGACTGAAAGCCGCGTGCTCGGCGAGCGGCAGCTCGGCCGCCAGCGCGGGCTCCGAATGTGCTGGAAACTGCGTGCCGCGCGGATAGAACTCGTGCAGAAAGGCATTCAGATGAAAGGCGTAGCTGTCGGTGAGCACGCCGCAGTGCTCCAGGAGACGCGCCGGGCTCAGACCAGTCCGCTTGCAGGCCTGCTCGAACGCTTTGGTTTCCGGCTTGTTGCGGTCCGGCGCATAGAGCAGCTCGTCTTTCAGCGACGCGACCTCCGCCGGACAGCTGCCCTGCGCTAGGAGGTCGGACCAGCACTCGATTTGCGCCTGGATCCGCCGCTTCTTCTCCATGCCGGCGATCGCGCGCCGCAGGGTGTCCTCCGGCGCAGCCTGAAAGCGCCCATGTCCGCGGCGGTAGAAATACATCGGCGCCGCCTGCAGCTTGAGCAGCAGGCCGGTCGCCTCGACCGGCGTGGGCTCGCGGCCGACGTATTCCCGCGCCAGCTCCCGGAAGCCGAATTCGCGCCCGCCGCAGCACTGCCAAAGGAAATCCGTGTCGAGGCCGTCCGCGAACTGCTGCGCCTGGCTGAGAAGCTCCGCCCCTGCCGGCCGCTCGAACTCCATCAGGACATGCGCCGTTTTGACCTTGGCGCGCCGGCCGTGCAGCGTTTCGACCTGCAGCGAGGCCGGCGACTGCGCGAGCACCACGCCAACGCGAAAGTCGCCTCCGTCTTCGTACAGCACCTGCATCGTGCGGCCGATTATAGGGGCGCTGCCGCGTGTGACGCGGAAGCGGGGCGCGCGCTCAGGCCGCGCCGATGCCGGCAAACGCGAGAATGCGCGGCAGATGCTCGGGAAAACTTTGCAGCGTGTGGTCGCCACCGTCGCGGATCACCGTGCGCGCACCCTCGTATTTACGCGCGGCATCGCGCCAATCGAGCACCTCGTCGCCCGTCTCCAGCAGCAGCAGGTAGCGCTCCGGGTCGACCGGGTCGACAACGAGTCCGCGCCAGCCGGCAAGATGCGCCTGCGTCAGCTCGAAGGCCTCGTCGGTATACAGATTGCGCTGCGGGCCGAGGTAGGCCGCCAGCCCGAGATCCGGACGTATCGCCGGATTGATCAGCACCGCGCGCCGATCGTACTTCTCCGCGAACCAGGTGGCGTAGAACCCACCGAGCGAGCTGCCGACGAAGGTAGGCCCCTGTGCCGCATGCCGTGCGTAGGTGGCCTCGATGGTCTCCACGGCTGCCTGCGGCGCATCGGGCAACGCCGGGCAGGCGAAGTGCGCGCCGAGCCCGCGCGCGTCCATGTAAGCCTGCATCGCGCGCGCCTTTTTGGACGCCGGCGCACTGATGAAGCCATGCAGGTAGATGATCATGGCGGGCCGGATTCGGTCGGCGCGCGCCTCGAAATCGGAAAAACCAGCAGATTGCGCACCAGTCCGCCGGCCGCGACCACAATCAGGAACGCGGTTCCCGCGGCCATGATCGCGAGGTAGGTTGCCATGCCTTTTTCGCCGGCTTTGACGCTGATCGCGTCGGCGTAGAGCGCGCTGCCGATCATCGCGCCGATGATCAGCGCGGCAACCAGGATTGCGCCGTTCACCAAGGCGAGCTTGACCCGCGGTACACCCTGCGGATTGGAGTGAAAAAATCCCCACAGCACGGCGCCGAGGAGAAACAGCAGGATCAGGACCATGAAATGCATGCGGCGCTTTCGTTAACTGAGGAGACGGCCCAAGGCTACCGACCCGGCCTGACCTGCCCTTGATCTGTATCACCGCCTGCCAGCGCCAGACGCTCGAGCAGCCGGCCATGCAGGCCGCCGAAACTGCCGTTCGACATGACGAGGATCTGGTCCCCGGGCCGGGCCGCGCGCACGATCGCCGCGGCGAGCGCGTCCAGATCAGGGTGACACTGGACGCGCGCCCCGAGCGGGGCGAGTACGCCGACGGGGTCCCAAGCCAGGCCCGCAGCGTGAACGAACACGAGGTCGGCCCCGTCGAGGCTGTGCGGCAGGGCGTCTTTCATCACGCCCGCCTTCATCGTGTTGGAGCGCGGCTCGAGGACCGCGAGAATGCGCGCGCCGTTGCACCGCGCACGCAAGCCGTCGATCGTCGCGCGAATCGCGGTAGGGTGGTGCGCGAAATCGTCGTACACCGCGATGCCGTGCACCGTGCCGCGCAGCTCCATCCTGCGGCGCACGCCTTCGAAGCGGCCGAGCGCTTCGCAGGCGAGCCGGGGTTCCACCCCGGCGTGGCGCGCGGCACCGATCGCTGCCAAGGCGTTCATGCGGTTGTGCGCGCCCGCGAGGCTCCAGCGCACACGGCCCAGCGTATCGCCCTGCCATTGCACGTCGAACGCGCCGGCGTCGTCTGCATCGGCGCGCGCCGCCCAGTCTTCGGGCGCGCCGAAACGTTCGAGCGGCGTCCAGCAGCCCTCGGCGAGAACCCGCGCCAAGGCCGGGTCGGATGCATTCGCGAGGATTTTTCCGGTCCTGGGCAATATCCGCACGAAGTGGTGAAATTGCCGTTCGATGTCTGCAATATCGCCGAAGATGTCTGCATGATCGAACTCAAGATTGTTCAGAATCGCGGTCCGTGCCCGGTAATGGACGAACTTGGACCGCTTGTCGAAGAACGCGGTGTCGTACTCGTCGGCCTCGATGACGAAAACGCCACCCGCGCCCGGCCGCGCCGAGACGCCGAAATTCGCCGGCACCCCGCCGATGAGAAACCCGGGGGCCTTGCCCGCGTGCTCGAGTATCCACGCCAGCATCGCGCTGGTCGTCGTCTTGCCGTGGGTGCCCGCAACGGCGAGGACCCATTTGCCGAACAGAATCTCGCTCGCAAGCCATTCCGGGCCGGACACGAACCGTTCGCCGCGCTCGAGGATTGCTTCCATCAGCGGGTTGCCGCGCTTGATGACGTTGCCGATCACCCAGACATCCGGCGCGAGCCGGATCTGATCCGCGTCGTAGCCCTCGATCAGTTCGACGCCGAGCGCGGCGAGTTGCTCGCTCATCGGCGGATAGACACCCGCGTCGCAACCCGTCACGCGGTAGCCTGCGGCACGCGCGAGCACCGCCAGCCCGCCCATGAACGTGCCGCAGATACCGAGGATGTGGACGTGCGCTGGCATTCGAAGGAACGGAAAAGGCGCCGATTTTACGCGCTGCGTTAAGATTCAAGCCCCGTCCGGCGGGGTCCGCAATTCATGGCAAGGCACGGCAAGCGGCAAAACGCAATTCGTTCGAGCATCGCGGCCGCCGCGGCACGCATCATGGCCGAAGACGGCGTCGACGACTTCGCCCTTGCCAAGCGCAAGGCCGCTCGACGGCTCGGCGTCGAGGACGGGCAGTGGCTGCCCGCCAACCATGAGATCGAGGCGGAGCTGGCCAACTACCGGGCGATTTACCAGGCCGAAGAACATCCTGAACGCATTCGTGCCTTACGCGAGATTGCGCTCGATGCGATGCGCGCGCTCGAGCGCTTCAACCCCTACCTCACGGGCGCGGTGCTGAAGGGCTTTGCCGGTCGCTACGCGGAAATCGAGCTGCAGGTCTTTCCAGAAAGCACCAAGGACGTCGAGCTTTTCCTGCTCGACCGCAGCATCCCCTACGCGGCGGCGCCGACCAAGCGCTATGCCGGCGACCGCGCCACGGACGCGAGCGTGCTGACGCTCGAGTGGGGCGGGGTTCCGCTCAAGCTGACCGTTCTCGATCCGCGTGACGAGCGCCTCGCGCTCAAGACCTCGGTCGCGGGGCGCGTCATCGACCGCGCGGGAATCCCCCAGGTACGCGAGTTGCTCGGCGCCAACGCCTGAGCCGCGCGACGGACACCGGCAGATCGATGGGGCTCACCCGGCGCGAATGGCTGATCCTCGGCGGCGTCGGCACCGCGGCGGCGATCGCCGGCATCGTCGCAGGTCCGATCCTGCTGCAATCCGGCAGCGGCGCGGCGGAACTCCTCGCGACGCCTCTGCCGGATGTCGCCGGGCGCACGCGCCGTCTGTCCGAATGGCATGGCAAGGTCGTGCTGTGCAACTTCTGGGCGACCTGGTGCGCCCCGTGCCGGGAAGAGATCCCCATGCTGATCGATTTGCGCGAGCGGTACGCTGCCCAGGGATTTGAAGTTGTAGGCATCGCCATCGATAATGCAGACAAAGTGCGCGAATTTTCGTCTAAATACGCGATTTCGTACCCTGTCCTGATCGCTGAAGCGAAGGGCCTCGACCTGCTCAGAAAACTGGGCAACAACGCCGGAGCGCTCCCCTTTACGGTCACTCTGGACCGCAGGGGAACCGTCCTGGAACGCAAGCTCGGGATCCTGCGTCGTAGTGATATAGAGCCCAGAATCAAGGCCTTACTATAAGACTTGGCGGGCGTCTGAGCGCCGCGCGAAACCGGGCCCGCCCGTGAGCCTCTTGGGAAGCATGATCAGCGCCGAACGTGGGCTAAAATGCAGCCTACTGGCGCAAACATGCAAAAAAAACGCAAGGAAACCGCGGCTGCTATCCTGGTCCTACATGGACCCAACCTGAATCTCCTCGGCACGCGGGAACCCAGGATCTATGGCCGAGAAACGCTGGCCCAGATCAACGCGCGTCTGCAGGCTGCAGGTCACCGCAGGAAGGTCGACGTACGCTGTTTTCAGAGCAATACCGAAGGCGCGCTGATCGACCGCGTGCAGGCCGCGCGCGACGAAGGCGTGCGTTTCATCGTCGCCAACCCGGCCGCCTACACCCATACCAGCGTCGCGCTGCGCGACGCCCTGTCTGCAGTCGCCATTCCGTTCATCGAGGTGCACTTGTCCAACATCCACGCCCGCGAGGCGTTCCGGCGCCATTCCTTTTTTTCCGATATCGCGCTGGGCACCATCTGCGGCCTCGGCAGCCAGGGCTACGACCTGGCGCTCGGCATTGCGCTCGATCGGATTGGCGCGCGCTGAGAACGAGCCTCGGCGCGGGCCGGGGTGCCCGCGCCGCCCCGAACACCAAAGAGAGAACCGCCCATGGACCTCCGCAAACTGAAAAAGCTCATTGATCTGGTGCAGGAGTCGGGTATCGCCGAGCTCGAGATCACCGAAGGCGAGGAGAAGGTGCGCATCGCAAAAGGCGGGCAGGTGAGCGTCGCTCCGGCGAGCGCGGGCTGGGCACCCACCATGGCGCCGGCGCCCAGCGCGGCCTCGGCCGGCACCGAGGCCGCGTTGGGGGCTGCCGCCGAGGCAACCACCGAGACCCGGCGCCTGATCAAAGCGCCGATGGTGGGCACTTTCTATCGCTCCTCGGCGCCGGATGCGAGGCCGTTCGTTGAGGTCGGTCAGTCCATCAAGGAGGGGGAAACGGTCTGCATCATCGAGGCGATGAAACTCATGAACGAGATCGAAGCCGACACCTCGGGCAGCGTGGTCGAGATCCTGGTCGAGAACGGCCAGCCCGTCGAGTACGGACAGCCCCTGTTCGTCATCGCCTGATGCAGCCCACCTGCCGCAACCTGACCGGGATGAGCGCGCGCGCGCGGGCGCACCGCGCCCCGTAGGGAAGAGAAAAAGGCCCGCCGGTCATGTTCGAGAAGATCCTCATCGCCAATCGCGGCGAAATTGCGCTTCGCATTCAGCGTGCGTGCCGCGAAATGGGCATCCGCACCGTCGTCGTGCACTCGGAAGCCGACACCGAGGCGAAATACGTCAAGCTGGCCGACGAGTCGGTGTGCATCGGCCCGCCCAATCCGACGCACAGCTACCTCAACATTCCCGCGATCATCAGTGCCGCCGAGGTCACTGACGCCGAGGCGGTGCACCCGGGATACGGCTTTCTCGCCGAAAACGCCGACTTCGCCGAGAAGGTCGAAGGCTCCGGGTTCGCGTTCATCGGCCCCAAGCCGGAGAACATCCGCCTGATGGGCGACAAGGTGAGCGCAAAGCAGGCGATGATCAAGGCCGGCGTGCCCACGGTACCCGGTTCGGACGGCGCGCTGCCCGAAGACAGCCGCGAGATCGTGCGCATCGCGCGCCGCGTCGGCTACCCAGTCATCATCAAGGCCGCCGGCGGCGGCGGGGGACGCGGCATGCGCGTCGTGCATACCGAGGCGGCGCTGCTCAACGCGGTCAATACGACGCGCTCCGAGGCGCTCGCTGCCTTCGGCAATCCAATGCTCTACATGGAGAAATTTCTCGAGAACCCGCGGCACATCGAAATCCAGATTCTCGCCGACAGCCACAAGAATGCGGTATTTCTCGGCGAGCGCGACTGCTCCCTGCAGCGGCGGCATCAGAAGGTCATCGAGGAGGCCCCGGCGCCCGACCTGCCTGCAAAATTGCGCGACAAAGTCGGCGAGCGCTGCGTGGAAGCCTGCCGCAAGATCGGTTACCGCGGCGCGGGTACGTTCGAGTTCCTCTACCAGGACAGCGAGTTCTACTTCATCGAGATGAACACGCGCATCCAGGTCGAGCACCCGGTGACCGAGATGGTCACCGGCATCGACATCGTGCAGGAGCAGATCCGGGTTGCGGCAGGCGAGAAGCTGCGCTTCCGGCAGAGGGACATCCAGATCCGCGGTCACGCCATCGAGTGCCGCATCAACGCGGAGGACCCTTACCGGTTCACGCCGTCGCCCGGACGCATCACCTCCTACCACCCGCCGGGGGGGCCGGGCATCCGGGTGGATTCACACGTCTACCATGGCTACACCGTGCCGCCGTTCTATGATTCGATGGTCGGCAAGGTCATCGCCTATGGGGCCTCGCGCGAGCAGGCCATTCGTCGCATGCGGGTTGCGCTTTCCGAGATGGTCGTCGAGGGCATCCGCACCAACCTTCCGCTGCACCAAGAGCTTCTCAACGACGCGCGATTTGTGCGCGGCGGCGTATCGATCCATTACCTCGAGAACAAGCTCATCGAGGAGCAGCGGGGCGCCCGATAGGGGACGCACCGATGCCCTGGCAGGCGATCACGCTCGAGCTCGCCGGGCGCGAGGCGGAGGCACTGTCCGAGGCGCTGCTCGAGGCCGGCGCGGTGTCGGTCGCCATCGAGGACGCGCAGGCCGGTACGGCGGGTGAGATCGCGCAGTACGTCGAGCCCGACTGGGATGCGCCTGCCGCCTGGCGGCGGAACCGCGTCGAGGTGCTGCTGCAATCGGATGCCGACGTCGATCGGATTCTGCGCGAGGCCGCGCAGGCCGCCGGCGTTCAGCTGCCGTCCGCACTGCGCCGCGAACGGTTCGAGGATGCTGACTGGGTGCGACGCTGCCAGGCACAGTTTGTGCCGCTTGCGGTCGGCACGCGCCTCTGGATCGTCCCGAGCTGGCACGCCGCGCCCGTCGACCCGAGCGGCGTCGCAATCCGTCTCGATCCGGGTCTCGCCTTCGGCACCGGCTCACATCCGACCACCCGGCTCATGCTCGCGTGGCTCGAGCAGGCGGTGGTGCAAAATCGCAGGCCCGCGCCGCGCGTGCTGGATTACGGTTGCGGCTCCGGTATATTGGCGATCGCCGCGGGCAAGCTCGGCGCCGTGGGGATCGACGCAGTGGACACGGATCCGCAGGCGATCATCGCCACAGGAGACAACGCGCGGCGTAACGGCGTCGAAGTACGCGCGCTGCTGCCGGACGCATTGCCCGACGGCGAATACGACATCGTGCTAGCCAACATTCTTGCCAACCCTCTGATCACGCTGGCGCCGCTGCTCACCGCACGCACGCGGCGCGGCGGACGCATCGCACTCGCCGGGCTGCTCGTCGGGCAGGCGGCGGATGTCATCGCCGCCTACGCGTCCGCGTTCGACGCTCGCGTCGCGGCGACCGAAGACGGCTGGGCGCTGGTGGACGGAGTGCGCCGGTGAGTCTCGTCACGCGCTGCCCGGACTGTGACACCACGTTTCGCGTGCAGGCCACGCAGCTGTCCGCGCGCGGCGGCCGCGTGCGCTGTGGAAAATGCGGACGCGTTTTCGACGGTCTGGCCCAGATCGTCGAGGACGAAGCGGCGACGCCGCACGTCGGACCTTCGCCGCAGCTGCCGCTGTTCGATCCATCGCGCCTCGCTGCGGAAACGCGCCGGCCGGCGGTCGTACCGCGCGAGGACGCGCATGCCGCGCCGGCCGGCGGCACGCCGCGGCGCGTGCGCCGCGCGACGACGCCGGGGCCGGATGAGGCCGCCTTTCTCGCGAGCCCGAGGCGCAGCACCCGCTTCGTGATGCTCTGGAGCCTGCTGGCGCTGCTCGCGCTCGTTGCACTTGCGGCGCAGGCGGCGCTGCACTTCCGGACCGACCTTATCTTGCTCGCTCCACAGCTGCGTCCGCACTTCGAGGTCGCCTGCGACATGCTCGCCTGCGATGTCCATCTTCCCCGCCAGCCCGAGCTGATCGGCATTGAGTCCTCCGAGCTTCGCTTCGACAAGGACCGCGACGGGGTCATACTTCTGACCGCGCTGGTGCGCAATCGCGCAACCTTTCCGCAGGAGTTTCCCGCGCTCGAGCTCGCGCTGACCGACGAAAGCGATCACCCGATGGTGCGGCGCGTGCTGCTGCCATCCGAGTACCTGGGCGCGAAGGCCGCGCAGGCCCGGCTGGGCGCAGGCATCGCGGCCGGCGCCGAGGAGCTGATCCGCGTCGAGCTCGATCTGCAGGGGCCGCGTGCCGCCGGATTTCGCCTCTACCTTTTTTACCCAGAGACCGCACGCCAATGAGCATCCTCGTCACGGGTTCGATCGCCTACGACACCATCATGGTGTTCCCCGACCGGTTCAAGAATCACCTGCTGCCCGAGCAGCTGCACATCCTGAATATCTGCTTCCTCACGCCGGAAATGCGTCGCGAGTACGGCGGCACAGCCGGCAACATCAGCTACAACCTGCGCCTGCTGGGCGAGGCGCCGATCGTCATGGCCACTGTGGGCGAAGACAGCCAGCCCTATCTTGAGCGGCTCGACGAGCTGGGAATCGCGAACGGGCAGCTCAAGCGCATCCGCGGCCAATTCACCGCGCAGGCCTTTATCACGACCGACCTGGACGACAACCAGATCACGGCGTTCCATCCGGGCGCCATGAACTTCGCCCATGAGAACAAAGTCACAGACGACCTCAATGCGCAGCTCGCGATCGTGTCGCCCGACGGCAAGGACGGTATGCTGCAGCATGCGCGCGAATGTGCCGAACTCGGCATCCCGTTCGTGTTCGACCCCGGACAGGGCCTGCCGATGTTCTCCGCAGACGAGCTGAGGGAGTTCGTGCGCCTGGCCGACTTTGTCGCGGTCAATGACTACGAGGGCAAGATGCTGGAGGAAAAGTCCGGTGAAACGCTCGAGTCGGTCGCCAGCCAAGTCAAGGCGCTGGTCGTCACACTGGGCGGGCGCGGTTCGCTCGTTCTGACCGACGGCCAACGTCATGAGATTCCCTGCGTCGAGGCCGAACAGGTGGTCGATCCCACGGGCTGCGGTGACGCTTACCGTGCGGGCCTGCTGCACGGCATTGCCGCAGGCTGGGACGTTCCGACCTCAGCGCGCTTGGGCGCAGTGATGGGCGCAATCAAGATCGCACACCGCGGCGGGCAGAACCATAAACCCTCCCACGCCGAGATCGATGCCCGGTTCCGTGGCGCGTTCGATTATTCGCCCTGGGGCATGTGACATGCCGCGCGTCGCCGGGATCCTGTTGGCATGCGTGATGCTGCTGGCGGGCTGCGCGACTCAGGGCCCAGAGGACGAAAGCGGTCGCGGTCCCGAACCGGCGCCCGAACAGGAGGCGCGCACCAAACCGAAGCCGCCGCCGTCGCCGCCGCGCAATGAAAAAACCGTGCGCTTCGGCACCGTGGATTCGGTCCGGCCGGTCACGCTGCCCGGAAAAGACAGTGGCGCGGGATCTCTCATCGGCGCGGTGGTCGGCGGGATCGCAGGCGCCGAGGTCGGCAAGGGCAGCGGCTCGGCGGTGGGTGCCGTGATCGGCACCGTCGCGGGAAGCCTTGCCGGCAGTGCCATCGAAGACCATGCGACGCGGCGCGAGGCGCTGGAAATCATCGTCGAACTGGACAATACCGGCGAGCTGCGCGCCATCACGCAGGAAACGGCCGCCGGGACCTTCCTGCGCGGCGAGCGCGTGCGCCTCGTCACCGGCGGCGGCATCACGCGCGTGGAAAAACTCTCCAGGAAGGACTAGAGCGCGGCGCGGATGCGTGCCGCGTGCGCTTCGAGCGCGGCGCGCGGCGGATTCTGCACCGGCCAGGTGAACGCCATGCCGTCGTTGGCGTAGCGCGGCACCAGGTGCACGTGGTAGTGGAGCACGGTCTGCCCGGCGGCCTCGCCGTTCGCCTGATAGACCGACAGGCCTTGCGGCGCAAAGGCCGCGCGGATCGCGCGCGCGACTCGCACCACGGTACGCGCGATGCTCGCCGCCTGCGCCTCGTCGAGCGCGTACACGTCTTTCGCGTGCAGCTTCGCCGCGACCAGCACGTGGCCCGGGTTCACCTGGCCGATGTCCATGAAAGCGACACACGCATCGTCTTCGGTCACTTTGGTCGCCGGAATCTGCCCGGCGACGATCTTGCAGAACACGCAGTCGGTCATTGCCAGCCTCCTTCAGTCCTCACCCGGCACACGATGGCGGGCGCAGGGCAGCTGCGTCAGCGCCCGGTCCTCCAGCCGCAGCGCGCTGAGTGCTCCGCCCCAGACGCATCCCGTGTCAAGCACCGCGAGGCGCTCGGTGAGCTTGAGACCGAGGGTCGACCAGTGCCCGCAAACAATCGCCGCCTCTGCGCGCGTCGGCCGCGCCTCGAACCAGGGAAGGTAGCCCGCCGGGGCTTCGCGTCCCTTGGCACGAACGTTCATCCGTCCCTCGAGCGTGCAGAATCGCATCCGCGTCATCGCATTCACCAGCACGCGCAGGCGATCCCAGCCGGTCAGTGCCTCGTCCCAATGGTCGGGCGCGCCACCGTAGAGGTGCGCGAGGAACTCGCCGTAATTGGGCGCTGCGAGTGCGCGCTGTACTTCCTCCGCTAGCGCACGCGCCATGGAAATCGTCCACTGCGGCAGCAAACCGGCGTGCACCATCGCGTAGTTCCGCTCGACATGCATCAGGGGGCGTGAGCGCAGCCAGTCGACCAGCTCGCGTGCATCCGGCGCATCGAGCACCCGGTCCAGCGTGTCGCCCGTGCGCGGTTTCTCGTGACCCTCGAACACGCAGAGCAGGTGAAAGTCGTGATTGCCGAGCACGGTGACCGCCCGTTCGCCAAGATCGCGCACGAAGCGCAGCACTTCGAGAGACTGCGGACCACGGTTGACGAGATCACCGACGAACCACAGGCGGTCGTGCCGAGAATCGAAGTCGAGCCGGGCAAGCAGCGCCTGCAGCTCGTCGAAGCAGCCCTGAACGTCGCCGATCGCGTAGGTCGCCATCACGCGCGACTATAACCGGGCGCTCAGAGACCTGCCGCGCGCCGGTACTGGATCGCTTCCGCGAGATGCTCGACCCGGATCGTGGCCTCACCCGCCAGGTCGGCGACCGTGCGCGCGACGCCGAGCACGCGATGGATCGCGCGTGCCGAGAGCCCGAGCTGCTCGAGCGCCTGCGCCAGCAGCTGGCGGCCGGCGCGCTCAAGCGTGCAATGGCGCTCGAGCGCCGCGGGCGAGAGCCGGCCGTTGGGGCCGCCCTGGCGCTCGATCTGGCGCCGGCGTGCAGCCACCGCCCGATCACGCACTGCGGCGCTGTCTTCGCCCGTGGCGGCGGCGAGGATCTCGTCATGCGCCAGCGCCGGCACCTCGACGCGCAGGTCGATGCGATCGAGCAGCGGCCCCGAGAGCTTTGCCCGGTAGCGGTCGATCTGCTCGGGCGTGCAGCGACAGCGCAGGCCCGGATGCCCGAGGTAACCGCAGCGGCAGGGGTTCATGGCGGCGACGAGCTGAAAGCGCGCCGGAAAACGCGCCTGGTGAGCGGCGCGGGCGATTGAAACGAACCCTGTCTCGAGCGGCTCACGCAGGGCCTCGAGCGCATCACGCGCGAATTCCGGCAACTCGTCGAGGAACAGCACGCCGCCGTGCGCAAGCGAGATCTCGCCCGGTCGCGGCGGATTGCCGCCGCCGACCAGCGCGCGGCTCGACGCCGAGTGATGGGGCGCGCGCAACGGTCGCGCACCCCACTGCGCAAGGTCGAAGCCCTGGCGCGAGACCGAGTGCAGCGCGGCGACTTCGCGCGCCTCGGCCTCGCCCGGCGGCGGAAGCAATCCCGGAAATCGGGCAGCCAGCATCGACTTCCCCGTGCCCGGCGGACCGATGAGGAGCACGCCGTGATCGCCCGCGGCGGCAACTTCGAGCGCACGCTTGGCCGCGGACTGCCCCTTGACGTCGCGCAGGTCGGCAGCGCCCTGCTTGCGTTCCGGCAACGCCGGCCGGTGAACTGCGATCGGATGTTCGCCTGCAAGGTGTGCGCACACCTCGAGCAGTGATCGCGCAGGCAGCACGCGGGCGTGCCCGGCGAGCGTCGCTTCGTCCGCGTTGGCCTGCGGGAGGACGAAGGCACGCTGCGCGCCCTTGGCGTTGAGCGCCATGGCAAACGCGCCGCGCAGCGGTCGCAGCTCACCGGAGAGTGACAGCTCGCCCGCAAACTCGTGGTCTGCGAGGGCCGCGCGATCGAGTTGGCCGCTCGCCGCGAGAATGCCGATCGCCATCGGCAGATCGAAGCGGCTCGAATTCTTTGGCAGATCAGCCGGGGCGAGATTCACGGTGATCCGTCGCTGCGGAAACTCGAAGCGCGCGTGATTGAGCGCGGCGCGCACCCGGTCCTTGGCCTCGCGCACCTCCGCCTGCGGCAGCCCGACGATATGAAAGGCGGGCAGGCCCGGCCCGAGGTGCACCTCGACGGCGACCTCCGGCGCATCGATTCCGGCGAGTGCACGGCTCGGCACCTGCGCAAGCGACATGCGTTTTTCCCCCTGCTGCAGGGGAGCAACGCCGCAAGCCGCAGTCCGGTTTACCGGGTGTGCGTCAGGCGTCCGACGCCGCGCGGCCGCGCGCCTCGATCGCAGCGAGCCGCGACTCGAGGGTTTCGAGCTGTGTCTGCGCGCGCTCGAGGAGCTTTTTCTGCACCTCGAAGTCCTCTCGCAGCACCAGGTCGTAGCGGTCGAAGAATGCGCCAAGCAGCGCGTGCAGATTCTTGTCCAGGTCCTGTGCGGGCGACTCGCGCATCGCCTCGGCGATGCGCTCGCCGAGCTCGTCGATCAGTCGCTTATCGGTCATTCGAAAAGGGTCTCGCGGAGGGCGTTTCGAGTCTAGCACCGGCGATGCACCGATACCGGGCATGGGCCTGGCGGGAGGATCCAGACTGGTGCACTGCATCCGCCACCCGATCCCACGGTGTAGCTAACCCATTGAAAAAGCAATGGAATGACTTCTGGCATGGAAGCTGCAAGAAGGGACTCGTCATTTTTCCTTCACACCCCAGGGAGCAGCACCATGCGTAAAACACTTCTCACCCTCGCGCTCGGCAGCACGCTTTGCGTACCCGCACTCGCGCAGGCACAAGCGCAGTCGCCGCATTCGTTCAGTGCCAACGTCGGCCTGTACAGCGAGTACGTCTTCCGCGGCATCAAGCAGACCTCGGGCGAGCCCGCGTTGCAGGGCGGGTTCGACTACGCGCACTCGAGCGGCCTCTACCTCGGCACCTGGGCGTCGAACATCAGCTGGCTCGAGGACTTCGGCTCGTACACCCGCTCCAGCCTGGAGTGGGACTTCTACGGCGGCTACAAGGCCAACATCGGCAAGAGTGACTTCTCGTTCGACGTCGGCACGATCTACTACTACTACCCGGGCAACAAGAACCCGAACATCGTCGACGCCAACACCTGGGAGATCTACGCCGGGCTCGGCTGGAAGTTCCTGGGAATGAAGTATTCCTACAGTATCAATGACTACTTCGGCGCCCGGCCGACCGGCAGCAAGACCGACGGCACCTGGTATCTCGATTTCTATGCGGACTACCCGATCGGTAACAGCGGCTTCTCGGTAAACGCGCACTACGGGATCCTGGACGTAAACAGCGATGGCAGTCAGGCCGCGGCAACGGAAGCGTCCTACAACGACTGGAAAATCGGGGCGAAGTACGTGGTGCCCTCGGGAACCCTCAAGGACCTGACCCTCGGCGCGTACTACGCCGACAACGACGTCAAGAAGAACGCCGCTGGGACGAGCTTCTACGTCGATGCGAACGGCTACAACACGGCGAAGGATTCGTTCGTCGTGTACGTCAGCAAATCGTTCTAACACCACCGGTGCGGGCGCGGGCGAGCGGTGTTTCCGCTCTCCGCGCAGCGGGAGACCAACATGAAATTCGTAACTGCCATCATCAAGCCCTTTAAGCTCGACGAGGTGCGCGAAGCGCTGTCCGGCATCGGGGTGCAGGGTGTCACCGTGACCGAAGTCAAGGGCTTCGGTCGCCAGAAGGGGCACACCGAGCTCTACCGCGGTGCGGAGTACGTCGTCGACTTCCTGCCCAAGGTGAAGATCGAAGTCGCAATCAAGACCGAGATTCTCGAACAGGTCATCGAAGTGATCGAGAAGTCGGCCAATACCGGAAAAATCGGCGACGGCAAGATCTTCGTATTTGACCTCGAGAAAGTCATCCGCATCCGCACCGGCGAGACCGATGCGGCTGCGCTGTAGGAGAAACCGATGAAAACCCTGATTGCATTTCTCGGCTTGCTGCTCTCGGCCGGCGTAGCGCACGCGGCCGATGCGAAGCTGGACACCGGTGATACGGCCTGGATGCTGGTCTCTACGGTCCTCGTCGTCATCATGATCGTGCCCGGGCTGGCCCTGTTCTATGGCGGCATGGTGCGCGCCAAGAACGTGCTCTCGGTGCTGATGCAGGTGCTCGTCGTCTTCTCGATGATGTCGATCCTCTGGGCGCTGTTCGGCTACAGCCTTGCCTTCAGCGAGGGCAACAGCTTCATCGGCGGTTTCGGCAAGGCGTTTCTCTCCGGCATCAAGCCGGACAGCCTGCAGGGGACCATCCCGGAGCTGCTGTTCGCGGCCTTCCAGCTCACCTTCGCGGCCATTACGCCGGCGCTGATCGTCGGCGCCTTCGCCGAGCGGATGAAGTTCTCCGCGGTGCTCTGGTTCATGGCGCTTTGGCTGTTCGTCTGCTACGTGCCGATCGCGCACATGGTCTGGGGCGGCGGCTGGATCGGCGGCATGGGCGCGATCGACTTCGCCGGCGGCACGGTGGTGCACATCAACGCCGGGGTCGCAGGCCTGGTTGCGGCGATCGTACTCGGCAAGCGCAAGAGCTACGGCAAGCTGGCAATGCCGCCGCACAACCTGACGTTCACGCTCACCGGGGCGGCCCTGCTCTGGGCCGGCTGGTTCGGCTTCAACGCCGGCAGCGCGGTCGCGGCGAACGGCAGCGCAGCGCTGGCAATGATGAATACGCAGCTCGCCACCGCAGCCGCGGTGCTCGGCTGGACCTTCGCCGAGTGGATCATCAAGGGCAAGCCGAGCCTGCTCGGTGCCGCCTCGGGGGCGGTCGCGGGCCTGGTCGCCATCACGCCGGCCTGCGGCAACGCCGGGCCGATGGGTGCCATCATGCTCGGCGCGCTCGCCGGCATCGTCTGCTTCTGGGCGGTGGCCTCGCTGAAGAAGATGTTCGGCTACGACGACTCGCTCGACGTTTTCGGCGTGCACGGCGTCGGCGGCATCGTCGGTGCAATCAGCATCGGTGTGCTCGCCTCGCCGGGTCTCGGTGGCGCAGGCTTCGGCGGCGAGATCAAGGGCATCGGCGGGCAGCTCGCCGCCCAGTTCGCCGGCGTCGGCTTCACGATCGTCTACACCGCGATCGCGACGTTCATCATTCTCAAGCTGGTCGACATGTTCACCGGTTTGCGGGTCACGGACGAGCAGGAGACCGAAGGGCTCGACGTCGCAGAGCACGGCGAGAGCGCCTACAGCTGAACGCAGGCCGTTCGGCAACACGACGGGGCGCCCCTGGGCGCCCCGTTTTGTTTTAGTCCGGACAGAGCTTGCCGAGCAGCATCAGCAGGCGGGCGCGCTCTGCGCCCGTCAGGCGCGCGGTGACACGCGCCTCATGGTCTGCGATGCGGCGCTTGACGCGCGCGAGCAGCAGCCGTCCACCCCGGGTCAGCCACAGACCATTGGTTCGCCGGTCACTGCCCTTGCGCCGCTCGAGCCAGCCGCGCGACTCGAGCGCGTCCAGCACACCGACCATCGTCGAGCGGTCAAGCGCCATGGCCTGCGCCAGCCGGCTCTGCGTAACACCCGGATTGGCCTCGATCAGCATCAGCAGGCCCGCGCGGCCCGGCGACAAATCCGGGATGCTCGCGGCGAAATCGCGAAACAGCTCCTGCTGCGCGCGCCGCAGCCGATAGCCGATCAGGTCCGAGAGCTCGCCCTGCGCGAGGCGCGGTGCGGTCGGGCGCGGCTCAGGCGCGCGGCGCTTCATGGGATTGACGCATGATTCGTTTGTGTCCCAAACAGTTTGACGCTCGAACGTTCAGGGCGCTAGCATGCCAGAACACATCCCGCATGCCTGCCCCGAGTCGACCGCTGCCTCGTTGAGCGGCCCTTCCCATGAACGCGGCCGAAAACCTGCTGGGCGAAGATGCATTGGCGCGGCACGGCCAGCGCACCGCGCTGATCTGCGGCGAGGATCAACTGAGCTACGCCGATCTGGCGCGGCAGGTGCGTCGCGCGGCCGGGGTAATGAGCGGACTGGGGCTGCGCCCGGGCGAGCGTGTCCTGCTGCTGATGCGCGACACGCCCGAAATGGCGGCCGCCTGGCTTGGCATCGTGCGCGCAGGCGGGGTCGCGGTCGCGCTCAATACGAAGCTCTCCGAGGAGGACTACCGGCATATCCACGCCGACAGCGCCGCGCGCATCACGCTGATCGAGGACGTTTTCGCCACCGCACGGCCGGATCTGACGCGCGAGTTCGCGGCGCACGGCGGGCTGGCCGTGGCCGGCCGCGTCGGCGGTGCGCAGGCCATTGACTGGCGCGCGACGTTGGCCGCGGCGCGCGAGGACACGCCGGTCTTCGACGCGCGCGCCGAAGACCCCGCGTTCTGGCTGTACTCGTCGGGCACCACCGGCCGACCCAAGGGCATCATCCACACGCAGGCGAACCTGATGTGCGCCGGCATGGGCCAGCGCGAGGTACTGGCGCTCGGCCCGGATGACCGGGTGCTCGCCACGTCGAAGCTGTTCTTCTCGTACGCCCTCGAGCACGGCCTGCTCGGACCGCTTTCGATCGGCGCCACCGCGGTGCTCCATCCCGACTGGGCCGAAGCGGAGGCGATCTGCGCGCTGGTCGAGCGCTGGCGTCCGAGCGCGTTCTACAGCGTGCCGTCGTTCTATCGCCGCCTGCTCGATGTCCCGCCGCGCGAGCGCGCGGCGCTTGCCGAAGTGCGTTTCTACGTCTCCGCCGGCGAGCGCCTGCCCGTTTCGGTGAACGACGCCTGGCAGCGCGCCACCGGGCGCGAGATCCTGGGCCTGTACGGCATGTCCGAGACGTTCTGCGTCGCCATGATGACGCCACCGGGCAGCGTGCGCGGACCACGGACCGGGAAACCGCTCTCCGGGGTCGAGGCGCAGCTGCGCGACGAGAGCGGCGGCGAGGTCGGAGCCGGCAAGCCTGGCGTGCTCTGGCTGCGCCACCCGTCGATTGCGCTCGGCTACGCCAATCGGCCCGAGGCGACCCGCGAGCAGTTCGTCGACGGCTGGTTCTGTACGCGCGACGTATTCGTGCGCGACGCCGACGGGTTCTATGCCCATCAGGGCCGATCGGACGATTTCATCAAGGTCGCCGGGCAGTGGGTGCAGCCGGGCGACGTCGAAGAAATCGTGCTTGGCGCGCCCGAGATTGTCGAGGCGGCCTGCGTGCCGGTCACCGACGAGGCGGGATTCGAACGGCTGGCCCTGTTCGTCGTTCCGGCAACCGCCGCCGAGGCCGCGCTCGCTGCCGCGCAAAGCGCCTGCGAGGCGCAGCTGCCCCGCTTCAAGCGGCCGCGATGGCTGCGCGCGGTACCCGAGATTCCGCGCACGGCGACTGGAAAGATGCAACGCTTCAAGCTGCGCGAAATGCTGGAGCGGGAACTGGGCGCCCGAGGCTAGAATCCGCCTTCATTTGATCACTTGAACGACAGGCAACCATGGCATACGCGATTCCGTTGTGGAGCCCGCCGGCGCTGCCGGTGAGCGACAGCAAGGACCTGTTTCCGGTCCGGCGCATCTTCTGCGTCGGGCGCAATTACGTCGAGCACCAGAAGGAAATGGGGGGTGACGGTCGCGAGGCGCCGTTCTTCTTCATCAAGTCGGCGCATGCGATCGTGCCGCCCGGCGGCAAGGTGGCCTATCCGCCGAAGACGTCGAACCTGCACTACGAGACGGAAATGGTCGTTGCGATTGCGAAAGGCGGGCGGCGCATTCCGGCAAGCGAGGCGAATGCGCACATCTTCGGCTATGGCGTGGGCTTGGACATGACGCGCCGCGACCTGCAGCAATGGGGCAAGGATCACGGCCGGCCGTGGGATTTTGGCAAGGATTTCGACCAGGCCGCGCCCTGCAGCGCGCTCGCACCGGCGGCGCGCATCGGGCACCCGGCAAAGGGCGCGATTCGCCTGGCGGTGAACGACAAGCTGCGCCAGGATGCCGATCTCTCGGACATGATCTGGTCGGTGCCCGAGCAGATCGCCTACCTGTCCGAGTACTACCACCTCGAGCCGGGCGATCTGATCTTCAGCGGTACGCCGGCCGGCGTGGGGGCGGTGAAAGCCGGCGACCGGCTGCTCGCCTCGGTCGACGGCGTCGGCTCGCTCGAGGTCACGATCGCGCCGGCCGAGTAGCCACGCATCGCGAAGCGGTCGCGCGCGCCGTCCACGATGGAGCTCTATACCTACTTTCGCAGCTCTGCGGCGTTCCGCGTGCGCATTGCGCTCAACCTCAAGGGGCTTGCCTATAGCGCGCATACGATTCACCTGCGCAAGAGTGAGCAGCGCGCGCCTGACTATCTCGCGGTCAATCCGCAGGGTCTGGTGCCTACCCTGGTCGTCGATGGGCAGCGACTCACGCAGTCGCTGGCGATTCTCGAATATCTCGAGGAGCGTCATCCTGCGCCGGCGCTGCTGCCGGCCGACGCCATCGGCCGCGCCCGCGTGCGCGCGCTCGCCGACCTGGTGGCTTGCGAGATCCACCCGCTGAACAATCTGCGCACGCTGGACTACCTGCGCACGCATCTCGGCCAGGACGAAGCCGGAATCGCCAGCTGGTACCGGCACTGGATCGCCGACGGGCTCGAGAAGCTCGAGGCCGCGCTGACGCAGGACGGCAAGGCGGGAACCTACTGCCATGGCGAGCAGCCGACGGTCGCCGACTGCTGCCTGGTACCGCAGATCTTCAACGCACAGCGCTTCGACAGCGACCTGTCGCCGTATCCAAAGACGATGCGCGTGTTCGACGCCTGCATGAAGCTGGACGCCTTTCAGCGCGCCCAGCCCTCGGCACAGCCCGACGCCGAATAAGCCAGCCGGACAGGGGACGCCAACTTTCGCAGCCAGAAGGAGATCAGGGACATGAAACTGGACGGAAAAAAGGCCATCGTGACCGGAGGCGCCTCCGGCATCGGTAAAGCGACGACGCTCGAACTCGCGCGGGCGGGCGCGCAGGTTTTCCTCGGGGACGTCGACGAGGCCGGCGGCACCGCAGTGCAGAAGGAGGCGCACGCGGCGGGTCTCAAGGTGGACTACGTCAAGCTCGACTTGACCAACGAGACCTCAATCGACCAGTTCGCGGCGGACGTCCTCAAGCGCGCCGGCGGCCGCGTCGACGTGCTGGTCAACGCGGCAGGCTGGGGAAAGGTGCAGCCGTTCGTCGACAATCCGCCCGAGTTCTGGGATCAGGTGCTGGCGATCAACCTGAAGGGGCCGATCCGGCTGACGCAAAAGCTGCTGCCGTCGATGTTCGAGGCACGCGCCGGGAAGATCGTCAACATCTCGAGCGACGCCGGGCGCGTTGGCAGCCTCGGCGAGACCGTCTACGCGGCGGCCAAGGGCGGCGTGATCGCGTTCACCAAGTCGCTCGCGCGCGAGGCCGCGCGCTTCGGCGTCAACGTGAACTGCGTGTGCCCGGGCCCCACCGACACGCCCCTCTACAACCGCGTGCCCGAGAAGATCCGCGAGGCCTTCGTCCGCGCGATTCCCTTCCGTCGCGTGGCGCAGCCCAAGGAGATCGCCGACGCGATCCTGTTTTTCGCGAGCAACCGCTCCGACTACGTGACCGGACAGATCCTCAGCGTAAGCGGCGGTCTGACGCTCGCCGGCTAGCCGCGCAGGGCCGATGCCTGCGACGCGGCGCAGGCATCGGGGTCAGCGCTCAGCACTGCTCCCAGGGCAGGCCGTCATGGCGCCAGCCCGCCAGCGAGTTGCGCTGGTGCTGGTCGTTCAGTTCGCCCTCAAAGCCGTGCACCACGTTGTACACGCGCGTAAAGCCGGCGCGCTCCAGTTCCCCGCCGGCCTCGTTGGAGCGATTGCCGCTGCGGCAGATCAGCACGATCGGCCGCATCGTATGGTTGGTTCCCGCGAGCCGCTTGACCTGGCCCACGAAGTGCGGGTTGACGAGCCAGTCGGGGCCGTCGTTCCAGGCGACATGCAGCGCGCCCGCCGGATGGCCGACGAACAGGTACTCCATCTCGCTACGGCAATCGATGAACAGGGCGTCAGGATTGCGCTTGAGAAAATCGAAAGCGGCTTTCGGCTCGAGGTGCTCCATACGCGGGAAGTCCTTGAAAGACCACGCATTATAGGGTGTTTCGGGTTGACAGCCAGGGATTGTCTCGGCACACTGCGGCGGGTGTGCGAGGCACGCACACGCTGTGTGGCGCCGATTTGATGGTTCAGCTTGCGGGCGCCGAACCGCCGTCCCTCGGACGGCGGGGAAAAAAATGCCGCTAAAGAGACGTGCACGAGAGCCCGTTTCTAGCGCGAGCTGAACGGGCTTTTGTTTTTTTATCTGCCATGAGCCAACCCGCCCACACCGCGAAACTCGATGCGCTGCTCGCCGAGCGCATCCTGCTGCTCGACGGCGCGATGGGCACGATGATTCAGCGCGAGCGACTCGTCGAGGAGGACTACCGGGGCGCGCGCTTTCGCGACTGGTCGCAGGAGCTGCGCGGCAACAACGATCTGCTGGTGCTGACGCAGCCCGACCTCATCCGGCGCATCCATGCCGACTACCTGCGCGCCGGCGCCGACATCATCGAGACCAACACCTTCAACGCCACTGCGGTGTCGATGGCCGACTACGGCATGCAGGCGCTGGTCGGCGAGCTGAACCTCGAGGCGGCACGGCTCGCCAAGGCGGTCGCCCGAGAGTGGGAATCCAAGGATCCGGCGCGACCGCGCTTCGTGGCGGGCGTGCTCGGGCCCACCACTCGCACCGCCTCGCTCTCGCCCGACGTCAACGATCCCGGCTATCGCGCGGTGCGCTTCGACGACCTGGTGACCACCTACGGCGAGGCTGTCGGCGCGCTGATCGAGGGAGGCGCCGACCTGATTCTGGTTGAAACCGTGTTCGACACGCTGAACGCCAAGGCCGCGCTGTTCGCGATCGAGTCCGCCTTCGAGACGCGCGGTCTGCGCCTGCCGGTGATGATCTCGGGCACGATCACCGACGCGAGTGGCCGCACGCTGTCCGGGCAGACGACCGAGGCGTTCTACAACTCGATACGCCATGCGCGTCCGATCGCGGTGGGACTCAATTGCGCCCTCGGCGCGCGCGAACTGAGGCCTTATGTCGAGGAGCTGTCGAACGTTGCCGCCACGCATGTCTCCTGCCATCCCAACGCGGGCCTGCCCAACGCCTTCGGTGAGTACGACGACACGCCCGAGTCGATGGCCCGGGCGATGGGCGAGTGGGCGCGCGCGGGCTGGCTCAACCTCGCCGGCGGCTGCTGCGGCACCACGCCCGAGCACCTTGCGGCGCTTGCCGATGCGCTCGCCGGCGTCGCGCCGCGGGTCATTCCGGAGCTGAAACCAGCGCTGCGCCTGGCCGGCCTTGAGCCGTTCAACGTCGGCGACGACTCGCTGTTTGTCAACGTCGGCGAGCGCACCAACGTGACCGGGTCGAAGGCCTTTGCCCGCCTGATCCTGGCGGACGATACGGCCGGCGCGCTCGCGGTTGCGCGCCAGCAGGTCGAGAACGGCGCACAGGTCATCGACGTCAACATGGACGAGGCGATGCTCGACTCGGAGAAAGCCATGGTGAGCTTTCTCGACCTCGTCGCCGCCGAGCCCGACATCGCGCGGGTGCCTGTGATGATCGACTCCTCGAAATGGAGCGTGATCGAGGCGGGGCTCAAATGCGTGCAGGGCAAGTGCATCGTCAATTCGATCAGCCTGAAAGAAGGCGAGGCGCCGTTCCTGCAGCAGGCACGCCTTGCGCAGCGATACGGGGCCGCAGTCGTGGTGATGGCATTCGACGAGCAGGGCCAGGCCGACAGCCTGGAGCGCCGTACGGCGATCTGCGAGCGCTCGTACCGACTGCTCGTCGAGCACGCAGGGCTTCCGCCCGAGGACATCATCTTCGACCCGAACATCTTCGCCGTGGCGACCGGTCTGGAGGAGCACGCAAACTACGGCATCGACTTCATCGAGGCGACGCGCTGGATCCGGTCCAATCTGCCGCAGGCGCGCGTCTCCGGGGGCGTGTCGAACCTGTCGTTCTCGTTCCGCGGCAATGACGCGGTGCGCGAGGCAATGCACACCGCATTCCTCTACCACGCGATCCGAGCCGGGATGTCGATGGGCATCGTCAACGCCGGCCAGCTCGGCGTGTACGAAGAGCTCGATGCCGAGCTGCGGACGCGCGTCGAGGACGTGATTTTCAATCGCCGCGACGACGCTACCGAGCGGCTGATCGAATTCGCCAACACCGTCAAAGCGGGCGGCAAGCAGCGCGTGCGTGACGACGCCTGGCGGCGTAGCGCGGTCGAGGAGCGACTGACACACGCCCTGGTGAACGGCATCGCAGACTACGTGATCGAGGACACCGAGGAAGCGCGGCAGAAGGCGGCGCGGCCCATCGAGGTCATCGAGGGTCCGCTGATGGACGGCATGAACGTGGTCGGCGACCTGTTCGGTGCCGGCAAGATGTTCCTGCCGCAGGTCGTCAAGTCCGCACGTGTCATGAAGCAGGCGGTCGCACACCTGGTGCCGTACATCGAGGCCGAACGGGCCGCCTCCGGCGCCGCACCGAAACCCAAGGGCAAAGTCGTCATCGCAACCGTGAAGGGCGACGTCCACGACATCGGCAAGAACATCGTCTCGGTGGTCCTGCAATGCAATAACTACGAGGTCGTGAACCTCGGCGTGATGGTGCCGGCGCAGAAGATCCTGGAGACTGCGCGGCGCGAGAACGCGGATGTGGTGGGGCTGTCAGGGTTGATCACGCCCTCGCTCGACGAAATGTCGCATGTCGCGCGCGAAATGGAGCGCGAGGGCTTCTCCGTCCCGCTGCTGATCGGCGGTGCCACGACCTCGCGCGCGCACACTGCGGTGCGTATCGCGCCGCATTACTCGGCGCCCGTGGTGTATGTCCCCGATGCCTCACGCAGCGTGCCGGTGGTGCAGAACCTGCTGTCCGCGGAGTCGCGCGACGCCTACGTCGCCGAGCTGCGGGCCGACTACGAGCGGGTCCGGGTCCAGCACGCGGAGAAGAAGGGCCCGGGACCGCTGCATCCGATCGCCGAGGCACGTGCCCGTGGATTGATGACGGAGTGGAGCGCATATCGCCCGCCGGCGCCGCGCCGCCCGGGCCTGACGGTGCTGCGCGACTACCCGCTCGAGACGCTGGTGCCCGTCATCGACTGGACACCGTTCTTCCAGGCCTGGGAGCTGTCGGGGCGCTTTCCGAAGATTCTCGATGACGCGGTCGTCGGCGAGACCGCTCGCAAGCTCTACGCCGATGCGCGCCAGATGCTGGAACACATGGTGCGCGAGAAATGGATTTCGGCACACGGTGTGTGCGGCCTGTTCCCGGCTTCGCGGGTGGACGATGACGACATTGCCATCTACGCGGATGACACGCGCCGCTCGGTACGCATGACCTGGCACAACCTGCGCCAGCAGAATCACAAGCCGGCCGGCCGGCCAAACCTGTGCCTGGCGGATTTCGTCGCACCGGAAGCGAGCGGCGTGCCGGACTGGATCGGCGCCTTCGCAGTGACGGCGGGCGGCGGCATCGACGAGCGCGTCGCACAGTTCGAGGCACAGCATGACGACTACTCCGCGATCATGCTCAAGGCGCTCGCCGATCGGCTGGCGGAAGCCTTCGCCGAGCATCTCCACGCCCGCGTGCGACGGGAATTCTGGGGCTACGCGGCAGACGAACGGCTCGACAACGAGGCACTGATCGAAGAAGCCTACCGGGGTATCCGGCCCGCACCGGGATACCCGGCCTGTCCCGACCATACCGAAAAGGCGGGGCTCTTCGCGCTCCTCGCAGCCCCCGAGAACACCGGCATGCGGCTGACCGAGTCGTTCGCGATGCTGCCTGCGGCGTCGGTCTCCGGGTTCTACTTTTCGCATCCGGAATCGAGCTACTTCGCGGTCGGCAAGATCGGCGAGGACCAAGTCGCAGACTACGCGCGCCGCAAGGGAATCAGCGTGGTCGAAGCCGAACGCTGGCTGGCGCCGGTCCTGGCGTACGAGCCACGCGGCGAGGCCGCGCAGGCGCTCCAGCTATAGAATCGCGTTTTTACACCGGAGTACGGTATGGGCAAGGGCGACAAGCGCACGCGACGCGGCAAGATCTACCGCAGCAGCTACGGCAACAAGCGGCCGCAGCGCAACAAGAAAACCAAGAAGACCCGCTGAAGACGCGCAATCCGATGCTCGCGAGCGCAAAGCTGTTCCTCGCGCTCGGCGCGGTGTTCGGTGCGTGCGGCGTCACGCTCGGCGCATTCGGCGCGCACGCCCTCAAGGCGCGGCTCGCGGCCGATCAGCTCGCGCTCTGGAACACCGCGACCCAGTACCTGTTCTGGCATGCGCTCGGCCTGCTGGCGGTCGGTCTGGCCTGTACCCAGCTGCCCGAAAGCACCTGGCTGCGCACAGCCGGCGTGCTGCTCGCGGCCGGCATCGTGCTGTTTTCCGGCAGCCTGTACCTGCTTGCGCTCGGCGCACCCAGAGTGCTCGGTGCCGTCACACCCATCGGCGGACTGGCGTTCATGGCCGGCTGGGCCACACTGACGGTCGGCGTGCTGCGCGCCTAGGACGCCTCGAGCCTCTCGGCCGTGAGTTGCGCATCGTCCGGCATGCTGAGCGCGCGCGCCGGCGCGATGTACTGCGCGAGCGGCCAGCTCGTCAGCACGCGCTCGAGCGCCCGCTGGTGCGACGGCTCGACGAAACCGATGAGCACGCGGGCCGGCTGACGCGTGCGCAGCAACTGCGCCAACCGCGCCTGCAGCTCGGCCCGACCGGTGCAGCAGGGACAGCTCAGGAGCTCAAGCACTGCCCAGTCGGGACGTGTTGCGCACAGGCGTACGGTCAGCGCGCGCGCCTGCGCGCGCTCGCTGCCGCTGGTGCAGATGTGTACCGGAACGCGACTCACCGTCTCCAGAACCCCGGCGTAAAGACGATCAGCAGGGTGAACATCTCGAGCCGCCCAAGCAGCATCGTTGCGCTCAACAGGGAAAGCTGCACGCCGTTCAGGCTGGCATAGGTCCCCGACGGTCCGATTTCATTCAATCCCGGACCCAGATTGTTAATGCACGCCATCGTTGCGCTGAACGCCGTGACGATGTTCATTCCCGAGAGGGCGAGCAGCAGCGTGACGACGACGATGCACACGCCGTAAACCAGCATGAAGGCGAGCACGGCGAAGATGATCTGGTTCTCGACGACGCGCCCACCGAGGCGAATCGGCAGCACCGCCTTGGGATGCAGGATGCGTCGCATCTCGCGCACCGCCTGTTGCGCCATGAGGCGCGTGCGCATCATCTTGATGCCGGCACCGGTCGAACCCGAACAACTCGTGAAGCCGCTCATGATGAGCATCCACATCGGCGCGAAGACCGGCCATAAACCATAATCCACGCTCGTATATCCGGTCGTGGTGGCGACCGAGACGACGTTGAAGGCGCTCATGCGCAGCGCGGAGGCCCATTCCGGATACGCGCCGACCCACCACAACAGTCCGGCGATGACGAGAACGCTCACCAGCAGCACGCCCAGATATGCGGGCACTTCCGGGTCGCTCGCGTAGACCGAGAGTGAGCGCTTTCTCAAGAGCAGAAAGTGCGTCGAAAAATTCATCCCCGCGAGCAGCATAAATGCGATCGTCACGGCTTCCAGAACGGGTGAATTCCAGTAGGCAAAGCTTGCGTCGTGCGACGACATGCCGCCGAGCGACATGGTCGTAAAGGCGTGCATCAGGGCATCCAGCCAATCCATGCCAGCGAGTTTCATGGCGATCGTGCAGGCCAGCGTGATGAGACCGTAGACCAGCCAAAGCGCCTTTGCGGTCTCGGTCATGCGCGGCGTCAATTTGTTGTCCTTCATCGGCCCGGGCGTCTCGGCCTTGAACAGCTGCGAGCCGCCAACGCCGAGCATGGGGAGAATGGCGATGGCCAACACGATGATTCCCATGCCCCCCATCCATTGCAGCTGACAGCGCCAGAAATTGATGGAGGGCGGAAGACCGTCCAGACCGACGAACACCGTCGCACCGGTCGTGGTAATCGCCGAGACAGCTTCGAAGTACGCGCGCGTAAGCGACAGGTCGCGGAAGTACAGGACCAGCGGCAACGCAGCGAGCACCGGCAGGCCGGCCCAGCCGCTCGCCACGAGCAGAAATCCGTCGCGCACGCGCAATTCACGTTGCTTACCGTACGTCAGGATCCGCAGAAATCCGCCCACCGCTGCCGTCGCCAGCATGCCACCCTCGAACGCAAAGCGCGCGCCATCGTCCAGCAGCTCGGCCACCAGCAGCGGCACGCCCATGGCGAGCGCCATCACCAACGTCAAGGCCGACAGTGCGTGCAGAACGGCGAACGGTTGAACCATGACGTCCGGTGGCGCGGTGCGTTGGGATTCCCAGTGGCGTCGATAGTGCGCCGGATCGCCGATCAACGACGCCAGAAGGCGGGCGTCAGCAGGACGAAAACCGTCATCAGCTCGAGCCGCCCGAGCAACATCGCAAACGTGCAGACCCAGGTCTGAAAATCATCCAGCACCGCATATGTCGACGTTGGCCCCACCTCGCCGAGCCCGGGGCCGAGGTTGTTCAGACAGGCCGCTGCCGCCGAGAACGCCGTCATGAAATCCAGCTGCGTCGCCGTCAGCAGCATGGTGATAAGCGTCAGGGTCGCGCCGTACACCAGCATGTAGGCAAGTACCGCGAAAATGATGTTGTTCTCTACCACCTGCCCGCCGAGCTTCACCGGTATCAGCGCGCGGGGGTGCACGATCCGCATCATCTCGCGCAGCGCCTGCTGAAACATCAGCAGCGCGCGCATCATCTTGATCCCGCCGCCCGCCGAACCGGAGCAGGTGCTGAACGTCGACAGCATCAGCATCCAGAGCGGAGCAAACAGCGGCCAGACGGCGTAGTCGGTCGTCGAATAACCCGTCGTGGTGGCAACCGAGACGACGTTGAACAGCGCGTAGCGCGCGGTGGTCGGGAAATTGTCGTGCGCCCCATGCAAAAAGATATAGCCCGCCACGAGCGCGACGCTGGCGCCGCAGACGCTGAAGAACGCGCGTGCCTCCGCGTCGAACCGGTACGGTCGAAGCGACACGCGACGCAAGGCTACGAAATGCGTGCCGAAACTGACACCGGCGGCCAGCATGAAGACCACCGCCAGCGCCTCGATGAGCGCCGAATTCCAGTAGGCAAAGCTCGCGTCGTGCGACGAAAAGCCCCCCAGCGCGACCGTCGTGAATGCATGCATCATGGCGTCGAGCCCGTCCATCCCGGCCCAGGCGTAGCTCAGGCCGCAGAGCACGGTGAGCAGCAGGTACACCAGCCACAGGCCCTTCGCGGTCTGCGCAATCCGCGGCGTGAGCTGCTGTTCCTTCATCGGCCCGGGCGTTTCCGCCTTCAGCAGCTGACGGCCGCCGACCCCGAGCAGCGGCAAAATCGCGACCGCAAGCACGATGATGCCCATGCCGCCGACCCACTGCAGCATGCAGCGCCAGACATTGATCGAGGGGGGCAGGCCGTCAAGGCCCGACAGCACCGTCGCACCCGTGGCGGTGAGGGCAGACATGGTTTCGAAGTAGGCATCGGTAAAACTGAGCCCGGGCAGATAGACGAGCAACGGCACCGTCGCGAACGCCGGCAGCACCGACCACACCAACACGACGAACAGGAACCCGTCGCGTGGCTGCAACTCGCGGCGACCGCCGCGCGTCACGACCCAGCCCAGAAAGCCTGCCACCCCTGTGATCAGGATGGCGAGATCGTAGGCACCTTCGGCACCGTCCTCCAGCGTGAGCGAGACGGCGAGCGGCAGCAGCATGGCGAGCGCGAAGATTGCGACCACCACGGACAGCAGGTTCAATACAGTCGCAAAGCGGCCCATCGGAAACGACGGCTGCGCTTAGAGGAAGCGCACGCCGACCTGGAACAGTTTTTCTACGCGCGGCAGTGTTTTCTTGTCGGCGACGAAGACGATCGCGTGGTCTTCCGCCTCGATCACCGTGTCGTGATGCGCCATCAGCACCTCGTCGCCGCGAACGACCGCACCGATGGTCGTCCCGGCAGGCAGATCGATGTCCTCGACGCGCCGTCCGATCACCTTGCTCGAGTCGCGGTCACCGTGCACGACGGCCTCGAGCGCTTCTGCCGCGCCGCGTCGCAGGCTGTGTACCGCGACGACGTCGCCGCGGCGTACGTGCGCCAGAAGCTTGCCGATCGTCGCCTGCGCGGGCGAGATCGCGATGTCGATCTCGCCGCTTTGCAACAGGTCGACGTAGGAGCGCCGGTTGATGAGCGCGACGACCCGTCGCGCGCCGAGCCGCTTGGCGAGCAGCGAGCTCATGATGTTGTTCTCGTCGTTGTTGGTCACGGCGACGAACAGGTCCATGTCGCCAATGCCCTCCTGCAGGAGCAGTTCCTCGTCGGTCGCGTCCCCATTGAGAACCAGGGCCTCGTGCACGCGTGCCGCGAGCATCTCGCAGCGCTGCTTGTTGTGCTCGACGACGCGCACCGAGTAGTCGCGCTCGAGCGCGCGCGCCAGGCGCTGGCCGATGTTCCCGCCGCCGGCAATCATGATGCGCCGGACCGGCCGGTCCATGCGCCGCAGCTCGCGCATCACCTTGCGGATGTCGCGCGAAGCGGCAAGGCAGAACACTTCGTCGTCGACCTCGATGACGGTGTCGCCGTCAGGGACGATCGGATGGTTGCGCCGAAAGATGGCCACGATCCGCGTGTCGATGCTGGGGATATGCGAGCGAATATCCTTCACCGGGTGCCCGACCATCGGCCCGCCGCGATAGGCACGCACGGCAACCAGGCTCACCACGCCATCGGCGAAGTCCAGCACCTGCAGCGCTTCCGGAAACTCGATCAGCTTGACGATGTACTCGGTCAGCACCTGTTCGGGGCAGATCGACAGATCGACCTCGAAGCCCTCGGCACCGAGCAAACGTTCGTCGTTCAAAAAATCGGTGGCCCGCACGCGCGCCACCCGCCGCGGCACATTGAACATCCGCGCCGCAATCTTGCAGGCCGCGAGGTTGGTCTCGTCGCTCTGGGTCACGGCGATCAGTAGATCGGCATCGTCGGCCCCGGCCTCGGCGAGCACCGAGGGATGCGCCGCGCTGCCGGTGACGGTGCGCAAGTCGAGGCGATCCTGCAACGCGCGCAGACGCGGCGGGTCCACATCGACGACCGTGATGTCGTTCTGCTCCGAGACCAGGCTTTCGGCGACCGAACCGCCGACCTGACCTGCGCCGAGAATGATGATCTTCACACGGACGCGCGCTTGTCGTGACGCGTTACGCTATGTGGGGCGCGCATTGTAGACCCTCGTAGACCCTCGTAGACCCTCTGGACCCTAGACCCTTTCGCCGGACGCGAAGCACGCCCGCCGGCTAGACCTCCTCACGCCGACCAACCTGCAGGCCGAGGGCCTTCAGCTTGCGGTACAGATGCGTGCGCTCGAGGCCCGAGCGCTCGGCGACACGCGACATGCTGCCGCCCTCGCTCGCCAGCAGCCGTTCGAAATAGCGTCGTTCGAAGTCTTCGCGTGCCTCGCGGTAGGGCCGGTCGAGATCGAACGCCGGCAGCTCCGGGGCCGCGGGCGGCGGCGCCCGGCCCGCCAAGGCGCGTTCCACGTCCTCGATCTGGATTTCCTCCTCGAGCGAGGAATAGGCGAGGTCGCGCACGACCGCCTCCAGCTCGACCAGGTTCCCGGGCCAGTCGTGCTGCCGCAGCGCGTTCAACGCCGCGGTCGAAAATCGCCGCGAGGGGCAGCTGCGCGATTCGACCAGCTGCACGAGCATGCCCTGCGCCAGATCGGGTACGTCCTCGGCAAACTCGCGCAGCGGCGGCAGGCGCAACGTCAACTCGGCCAGACGCTTCACGAGCTCGGCGTCGAAATCGTGTCGCTCGATCAGCGCCTTCCCATCGACCGGAGAAAACGACACCACGCGCACTCTGTGACGTGCAGCCCGCACCAGCAGAAAATCCAGGCTGCGCTGGCCCGAACGCCCGAGGCGCGTCAGGTCGTCGATGAACAATACGCCGCCGCCCGCGCGCGTCAGCACGTCCGAGGGGGCATCGGTCAGCACCGCTTCGCCGTTCAGGAAGGGCGCACCCGGCCCCACCAGCAGCCGGGCGAACAGCTCGGCGCGCAGGTCAGGCTCCCCGCGCAACATGAGGGGACTGGGCGAGTGTGCGAGCTGCGCGAGGCGCTTTTTCGTTTCGACCAGTGCCGGCGAACGACCGAGCGCGGCAAGCGACAGCTCGCGCGCCGGCGCCGCCTCGGCGCGACGCAGCGCCTTGTGCACGGTGGCAAGCAAGCGTTGCAGTGCGATCGGCTTTTCGAGGAAATCGAGGGCGCCGATGCGCGTCGCCTCGACCGCAGTCTCGATGGTGCCATGGCCGGACATCATGATCACCGGCATGCTGAGGCGGCCGTTGGCCGACCATTCCTTGAGCAATGTGATGCCGTCGGTATCGGGCATCCAGATATCGAGCAGCACGAGGTCCGGCCGCTGGCGCTCGCGCAGGCCGCGCGCCGACGCCGCACTCTCCGCGAGCAGAACCTGATGACCTTCGTCCGAGAGTATTTCGGACAGCAGCTCTCGAATTCCGACTTCGTCGTCTACGACAAGAATCTGCGCCATGCTGGTCCTAAGCCGCCCGTGCTCTCGTCAAGGTCTGTGCGGCGACGGGAAACAAGATGCTCACGCGCGCGCCGCCGCTCGGCAGGTTTTCAATTGCAATAGTGCCACGATGTTCGTCGATGATCTTCTTCACGATCGCCAGGCCGAGACCGGTACCCCGGGGCTTGGTCGTGACATAGGGCTCGAAGATGCGCGCCATCAGGGCCTCGGGAAACCCGCCCCCGGTGTCCGATACCGAGAGCTCGACGTGGTCGTCCAGGCAGGCCGTCCGCACCTCGATCACGGCCGGACGCTGTGTTTCGCTGCGGTGGGCCACGGCGTATTGCGCGTTGCGCAACAGATTATGGATCACCTGCCGCACCTGCATCGCGTCGGCGCGCACCGGCGGCAGGTCGGGCGCGAGGTACCGGCGCAGCGACGCGACGCTGGCATCGTCGTAGAGTGCGAGCACCTCGCCGAGCAGCGCGTTCAACTCGAGCGGCAGGAGCACGGGCGTCGGCAGCCGCGCGTAATCGCGGAAGTCGTCGACCATGGCCTTGAGCGCAGTGACCTGGTTGACGATGGTGCGCGTCGAGCGGCGCAGCGTCTCCGCGGCTTCGGGCGGAAGCGCACCCGCCACCTTCATTTCCAGGCGCTCGGCCGACAACTGGATCGGGGTGAGCGGGTTCTTGATCTCGTGGGCAAGACGGCGCGCGACCTCGGCCCATGCCGTCGCGCGCTGTGCCTGGATCAGCTGCGTAATGTCGTCAAACACGAGCACGCTCCCACCGCCGCTCGCCGCAGGCAGCGCCGACCCGCGCACCAGCAAGGTCTTGCCCGTGCCCTTGAGCTCGAGCTCGCGCTGCCAGGCCCCGCCGCCGTGCGCAACGATGGACTCGTGCACCGCCTGGGAAAAATTGCTGAGTGCGCTCGGCCACTGTGTAAGCGGCCGGCCTCCGGCCTCGGCCAGCGCGTCGCCAAGAATTGACGTGGCGCCGTGATTCGAAATCGACAACACGAGGTCCCGGTCGAACACCAGCACGCCGGCCGAAAGGTTGGCGAGAATGTTCTCGAGGTGCGCTTTGGCCGTCTCAAGGGCAACGCGATTCGCCTCGACCACGCGGCGCGCCTCCTCGAGCTGGCGCGTCATCGAGTTGAAGGACTCGGTCAGCACGCCGAGTTCGTCGCGGCTCGTGACCGGGGCGTGGCGTGAAAAATCGCCCCGCGCGACGGCCTGCGTGGCCTGGGCGAGGTTGGCCAAGGGCTCGGCGAGCAGGTTCGACTGCGTCACCGCAACTCCGACCGCGACGAACAGCGCCATCAACAACGCAAAGGTCAGCGTCACGATGTAAATACGCTTTAGCCCGTCGCGCGCGATCGCCAGCTGGCGATAGTCCCGGTATGCCGCCTCTACTGCCTCGGCGCTGCGCGCGAATGCCACTGGGACGGTCTGGCGCAGTTGCAGGAACCTCGCTTCCTCGCCGGGCGTCAGCACGTCGACCGGGACCACCACACGCAGCGAAAGCGGACGCCCCGAGGGCGCGTCGATCGAGGCGAACATCCGGTTGGCGCGCGCCTGACGCATCGCGTTCGAGCTGGGCAGCTCGGGAATCAGACGCGAAACGTCATCGCTCGCGCTCGCGAGGAGGCGTCCCGAGTGCGTCACCAGTACCGCCTCGTACACACCGCCTTGCTCGCGCAGGCGGCCCAGCAGCGCGACCTGAGGGCCCGAGGCGCGATCGGAGAGCTCGAGCGCCATGCTGCGTGCCTTCGCTTGCAATTCGGCGAGACGCTGGTCGATCGCCTGCCGTCCGAGGTTGATGCCGCCCTCCAGCGCCGCATCGACCTTGACGTCGAACCAGGACTCGATACTGCGCGCGAGGAACTGAACGGAAACGCCGTAGACGAGGATCCCCGGTACGACCGCCAGCAGCGCGAAGCGTGCGAGCAGCCTCAGCGTCAGACGCGTGCCGAACTGCCGCGCGCGGTAGCGGCGCGCAAGCACGAACAGCTGAACCACGACCAGCGTTGCGAGCAGCGCGGCGAGTGTCGCGTTGAGCGCGAGGAGCCACGGGTAGTGGCGCGCAAACAGCGTCGTATCGGCGCTCGCGCTCGCCAGCAGGAACAACCCGATCGTGGCGACGATCGCGCCTGCGATTAGGAGCAGCCTCATTGCCCCGTCGCCTCCGGCTTCAGCTCGCGACTTTCCACCGGCGCCTGGATCTGCGGGCTGCGGTATGCGAAGCGATGCCAGGCCGATTCGAAGCGCCACTCACTGCTCGTCAGCGCGGTCACCTGGAGCGGTTTGGGCAGCAAGGAAGCGTCCAGACGCATGCGCACGGCCGCCTCGTATTGCGCGTCGGACACCAGCGCGATGCGCTCGCCAACCACCCAGTTGCGTATCCGGCGCAGAACACCGAGCGCCTCGTCGAGCGTCGGGAACTGCTGCTCGAGCGGCCCGCTCGAAACGACGTACTGTCTCGACAGCGCATGATAGGAAAGCCGCAGCTGCAGGCGCTTCTCGGCCGCGCGCTCGTCAACCCAGTACCAGCGTGGGCGCCTCATCTCGAACTCGACGAGGAAGTACAGCGGCACCCCGTTTGACACCGCCTCGGCCAGCCGTGGTGGAAACTCGAAGGCAAACTCCGCCTCCAACACGAGACCCTCGTTTGCCAGCCGCAGATCGGCGGTGCGCAGTTCGATCTCGTCGGCCTGCGCCACGACCGCAGCGAAACACAGCATGGCAAGCAGGGCCTTGGTCAGCCCAGCGAGCCAACGCACCGGGGGCTGCATCAGTTCCGCTTTGCCAGCAGCGCGAAAAAAAAGCCGTCATGCCGCGCCTCCGGCAGGCACTGCGCGGGGCTGCCCGCGGGCAAATCGAGACGCTGCGCGTCCGCCCTGTCGCGAAGGAACAGCTCGATCACGGCATCATTCTCCTGCGGAAAAACCGAGCAGGTCACGTACAGCAATTTACCACCGGGCACGAGCACCCGCCAAAGCGCTTCCAGGATCTGCGCTTGCCGCGCCGCGAACGCGGGAATGTCGTCGGGGCGCCGGATCCACTTGATGTCGGGATGCCTTCGAGCCACGCCCGATGCCGAGCACGGCACGTCGGCCAGGACGCGATCGAAGCCCTGTCCATCCCACCAGGACGCGGTTGCGCGGCAGTCGGCATTGATCACGCGCCCGGTCAAGCCGAGCCGCTGGAAGTTCTGTTCGATCCGCCTGCAGCGCAGGTCATCGAGGTCGAGCGCAGTGAGCGCGACGTCTGCCGTCTCAAGGATATGCGCGCTTTTACCTCCCGGTGCGGCACAGGCATCGAGCACCCGCATCCCCCGCTGCAGGTCGAGGTAATCCACTGCGCGTTGCGCGCCCGCGTCCTGTACCGAGACGTCGCCTTGCGCGAAACCCGGCAGGCGGTCGACCGGCACCGGCCGTGCGAGCAGCAGGCCGACCGGCCCCAGGCGCTCTGCGGCGAGTTCCGCCGCCGCCAGTCGCTCGAGCATCGCCTGCGGCTCGGCCCGCCGTCGGTTGACGCGCAGGCACATCGGCGGACGCCCGTTGCCGGCTTCGAGTACGCGCTCCCAGTCGGCGGGATACGCCGCGCGCAACGCATCGATCCACCAGGCCGGGTGCTGGTAGCGGGCCTGCACATCGTCCTGCAGTCGCGCCTCGATCAGTTTGCGTTCGCGCAGGAAACGCCGCAGCAACGCATTGACGAAGCCCTTTGCCGGCCACTTTTCGAGGAGTCCGCAGGCGCGGACCGCCTGATCGACGACGGTGTACTGCGCATGGCGGCCCGAATCGAGCACGTACAACGCGCACCACAGCAGCGCCTCGACGAGCGCGTCGCCGCGGTCCTGGCGCGAGAGGGACCGCACGATGGCTTGCGAGCGGCCGTAGCGACGCAGCGTTCCATGCGTCACGTCGATCAGGGCGGCGCGCGGCGCCGTGCACCCTTCGTCTACCGCACGTTCCATCTCTGCGGAAAGACTCTTGCCTGCCGCGACACGCGCAACGATGCGGGCCGCGGCTTGCAGCACGTTCGCAAGCATCGCACCCGGCACCGACGGCTCGGCGCTCACGGCGATGTGCGGTCGAGCAACTCGCCAACCGCGATCGGTCGGCCACGCAGAAAAGCAGAGGCGTCGAGCGGCTTGCCGCCGGCGCGCTGCAGGCGCCGAATCTGGAGTGCGCCAACGCCACAGGCAACCGTGATGCCCTCGGGGCCGACGGCGACGACGCATCCCGGTACACCGCCGCCCTCGACGACCCGCGCCTGCCAGATCTTGATCGGTTCGCCGCCCAGCGTGCTGAGGGCTCCCGGGGCTGGCCGCAGCGCGCGCACTTGGCAGGCCAGAGCCTGCGCAGGGCGGGACCAGTCGAGGCGGCTGTCCGGTTTGCTGAGCTTGTGCGCGTAACTGATGCCGGATGCCGGCTGTGGTGTCGCGGCCAGGGCACCCCGTTGAAGCGCTTCCAGCGCGGCGACAATCAGCTCGGCGCCGAGCACCGCGAGCTTGTCGTGCAACGAGCCGGCGTCGTCGTCCTCCGCGATGGCGATCGCACGCTGCATGAGCATTGGCCCGGTATCCAGGCCGCTGTCCATTTGCATGATCGTGATGCCGGTCTGCGTATCGCCTGCCATGATCGCGCGCTGGATCGGCGCGGCACCCCGCCAGCGCGGTAGCAATGAGGCGTGGATGTTGATTGCGCCGAGCGGGGCAAGTTCGAGCACCTGCTGCGGCAGGATCAGGCCGTAAGCCGCAACCACGATGGCCTCCGGTGCCGCTGCGGCAATCGGTGCCGCACTCTCTGGCGCCCTGAGGCTCTCGGGTTGATAGACCTCGATGCCGTGCGCGCGCGCACGGCGTTTGACCGGTGACCGCGTCGCGCGCAGCCCGCGCCCCGACGGTCTGTCCGGCTGGGTCAAAACCAGCACGACCTCGTGTCCGGCTTCGATCAGGCCAGTGAGCGCGCGTTCAGCGAATTCGGGTGTCCCGGCAAAAACGATGCGCACGGCGGTCAGGCGGCGGTGGCCAGGGCGGTGCGGGGACGTTGCGGCTCGGGCGCGAGCAGCCCGCTCAAAGCCGCACGCCTGGCCTCAGGCGCTTTTCTTGAGCTGCTTGGCGAGTTTGGCCCGGACGCGCTGTTGCTTGAGCTGGGAAAGGTACTCGACGAAGACCTTGCCGCGCAGGTGATCCATCTCGTGCTGCAGGCAAACCGACAGCAGACCTTGCGCCTCGAGCGTGAACGGGGTCCCGTTCTGGTCGTACGCGCGCACCTTCACCCGCTCGGCGCGCGGCACCGTGTCGTAAACCGTCGGTACCGACAGGCAGCCCTCTTCGATGTCCGATACGCCATGCGACTCGACGATCTCCGGGTTCACCAGCACGATCAGGGAATCACGACGTTCGGAAACGTCGACCACGATCACCTGTTTGTGGACGTCGACTTGCGTCGCCGCCAGCCCGATTCCCGGTGCGGCGTACATGGATTCGGCCATGTCGGCGACGAGTTGCTTGAGGCCGTCATCGAAGACGGTGACGGGCGCGGCCACCTTGTGCAGCCGGGCATCCGGGTAGCGAAGAATGTGCAGTAGTGCCATGAAACGACCAGAAAACGCTTGCAAATTTAATACATTAGAGGCAGCATCTCACCCTGCATGTAAGCTGTCTCGGGTTTATGCTAGATTTGCTCGAATTGCCAGAAATTCAAGCCATCCCGGGCACTTAGACCAGAATCGGGGGTCCTATGTTCAAGCAATTGGGAAAGTCTATCACAGCGCTCGTGTTCGCCTTCGCCGGCCTGACGGCAGGAACTGCGGGCGCTGCCCCGCCGAAGCCGGCGATGGTCAAGGCGGATGCGCCAGACAGCTACACCGTCGTCAAGGGCGATACGCTGTGGGGCATCGCCGGACGCTTTACGAATTCGCCCTGGCGCTGGCCGGAACTCTGGGACCTGAACAAGGAACAGATCAAGAACCCTCACCTGATCTATCCGGGTGACGTCATCCGGCTCGATCGCCTGACCGGCCGGCTCTCGATCGCCGGAGCCGCCGGGCGCGGCGATCCGAATCGACTCTCGCCACGCGTGCGCGACGAAGGCGCGACGGACAAGGCCATTCCGAGCATCCCGGCGTCGGTCATCGAGCCGTTCCTCTCGCGACCGCTGGTGGTTGAGCCGGATGGGCTCGACAAGGCCCCGACGATCGTCGCAACGGAAGACAATCGGGTGGTGATTTCCGCCGGCAACCGGGCATACGTGTCCGGCATGGCCGAAGGCAAGCCCGATTCGGGCTGGTACATCTACCGGCAGGGCAAGGCCCTGGTTGACCCGGACACCGAGCAGACGCTGGGCTTCGAGGCCATGTACCTCGGCACGGCGCGGCAGCTTCGTGCGGGCGACCCGGCCACCGTCGAGTTGACCAGCTCGACGGAGGAAGTCGGCAGGGGCGACAAGCTGATTCCGATCGGCAAACCCGAGGTCATCACCTACGCGCCGCATGCGCCGGCGACGTTCGTCAAAGGCCGGATCATTTCAATCTATGGCGCCCGCGGCCGTCTCGCCGAAGAAGGACAAGCGGCGATCGTCGCATTGAACCGCGGCGCGTCGGACGGGCTCGAGGTGGGCCACGTGCTGGCGCTCCATACGCAGAGCAGCGCGGTCAAGGTGGCGGGCGGCGACACGCTTCAGACACCGGAGGAACGCTACGGGCTGGTCTTCGTCTTCCGGGTCTTCGAGCGTGTCTCCTATGCCCTAGTCATGAAGATCAGCCGGCCGGTGAATAACCTGGACATCGTCCAAACGCCCTGACCTCGCGGCGCGCGTGTTGATCCGTAGCCGACCTTGGCGTCCCGAGCCGGACGCCGACCCGGAGCGCCCGCGCGGATGACGGCCGACGCCGGGCTGGCGAGTTGGCTTCGCTTAACCCTCGCGCCCGGCCTCGGTCCCGCCAAAATTCGTGAACTGCTGACCCGCTACGGCCTGCCCGAGCAGGTCCTATCGGCGCCGCGGCGCGAACTGGCCGCAATGCTGCCGCCCAGCGCCCTCGAGGCCGTCGCCTCGTCCGCGCTGGACGATGCCGTCGAGCGTGCGCTCACCTGGCGCAAGGGCGCGGGCTGTTCGATCGTGACGCTGGGCGATGCAGACTATCCCAACCGTTTGCTCGAAATCCCGGATCCGCCTTCCCTGCTCTACATCCGTGGACATCCCGAATACCTGAACCAAGCCTCGCTTGCGATCGTCGGCAGCCGCAACGCCACTGCGCAAGGCACGCGCAATGCGGAGCGCTTCGCACGCGCGTTCAGCGACGCGGGCCTGACGATCGTTTCCGGGCTCGCGCTCGGCATCGATGGTGCGGCTCACCGCGGCGCCCTCGACGGACGGGGATCGACCGTCGCAGTCCTCGGCACCGGCATCGACGTCGTCTATCCCGCACGCCATGCCGAGCTTGCCGAGAAAATTGCAGCGCGGGGCGCGCTGGTCAGCGAATTTCCGCTCCACACGCAACCCGCCGCCGGCCATTTCCCACGCCGTAACCGGCTGATCAGCGGCCTCACGCTCGGTTGCCTCGTTGTCGAAGCTGCGCTCGAGTCGGGCTCACTGATCACCGCGCGCGCGGCCCTGGAACAGGGCCGCGAGGTATTCGCGATTCCCGGATCAATTCATTCGCCGCTGTCGAAGGGCTGTCACGCACTCATCAAGACCGGTGCCAAGCTGGTCGAGAGTGCGGACGACGTACTGAGCGAACTGGCTGCGCAGCTACCGCGCCGCCCGGCGACGCACGCCGCAACGTCCGTGCAGAATCCGGATACGATACAGGATCCGCCCTTGCTCAAGCTGATGGGCGACGATCCCGTCGACCTGGAGGCGCTGCGCGCGCGCACCGGCTGGCCACCAGAGCGCATTGCCGCCGAATTGCTGCAGCTCGAACTCGCTGGCCGGGTGGAAACGCTCGCTGGCGGGCTTTTTCAACGCCTTCACTGAGGGGTTGCCCATGTACGAGGTACTTGCCTACGTGTACGAGCACTACGAAAGAACCGATTTGGCGTACAACGGAGACAAAGTCGCGCGCAAGCTCTCGGCCGCCGGTTTCGAGCGCGAGGAAATCCACACCGCGTTACGCTGGCTCGCCGGAATGCGCGGGGATTCGACGCGCGAGACACCGGTGATGCCCGACATCGACGCCGCACATCGGGTCTACTCGCCGCGGGAGTTGGCCAAGCTCGAAACGGCCTGTCTCGGCTATATCCTCACGCTGGAGCATTCGGGCGTCCTCTGCCCGCAGACGCGGGAGCAGGTTCTCGAGCGCGCGCTCGCCGCAGATGGCGAGCCGCTGGTGCTCGCGCAGCTTAAAGTCATCGTTCTGATGGTGCTCTGGAACCAGGATCTGCCGAGCCAGCAGTTGCTCGCGCATGACCTGTTCATCGAGTCGGAGTCGCAGCTGCCGAGCTGATCCGAGTCGGCATCACGCTCGCGGGCGCGCGCACGCGAATAGCGCATGCGCGGTGCGTCCGCAATGCACGACGCTTGCGGCACGCGGTTGCCGCCGTCCGGAGTTTGCACTTATCATCTGCCGCCTTTCGAGACCGGTAGCGCTGCGCGACATGCTCGCGTGGCGTGCAACGGTGCGACGACCCAACGCTGGAGCCCAGGCACACCCAAGTGGCGAAAAGTCTGATCATTGCTGAAAAACCCTCCGTTGCCGCCGACATCGCGCGCGCGCTCGGCGGCTTCACGCGCAAAGGCGATTACTTCGAGAGTGATGACTGGGTGCTTGCGGCGGCGGTCGGTCACCTGCTCGAGCTTGTGGTGCCGGAGCAATTCGAGGTCAAGCGCGGAAAATGGTCGTTCGCGCACTTGCCGGTCATTCCGCCACATTTCGCGCTGGCCCCTATCGAGCGCAACGCCGAGCGTCTCAATCTGTTGCTGCGGTTGATCAAGCGCAAGGACGTCAGTCGCTTGGTCAATGCCTGCGACGCCGGCCGCGAAGGGGAGCTGATTTTCCGCTACATCGTGCAGCATGCTCGAACCGACAAGCCCATCTCGCGGCTGTGGCTGCAGTCCATGACCCAGCAGGCGATCCGCGACGGCTTCGCCAGCCTACGCCCGGACGAGTCGCTGCTGCCGCTGGCCGATGCCGCCAAGTGCAGATCGGAAGCCGACTGGCTGGTCGGCATCAACGGCACACGGGCGATGACGGCTTTCAATTCCAAGGAGGGCGGGTTTTACCTGACCCCCGTCGGGCGGGTGCAGACCCCCACGCTTGCGTTGCTGGTCGAGCGCGAGGAGCGAATTCGCGCCTTCGTGCCGCGCGACTATTGGGAGGTGCACGCTCGATTTGGCGCCGCGGCGGGCGAGTACACCGCGCGGTGGACCGATCCGGAGTTCCGCAAGGACGACGACGCCGAGCGCCGGGCCGATCGACTGTGGAGCCGAGAGGCGGCGGACGCGATCGTCGCGGCCTGCCGAGACGCGCCGGGCCGCGTTTCCGAGGACACCCGCCCTTCGACCCAGCAGCCGCCGCTGCTGTTCGATCTGACCAGCCTGCAGCGCGAAGCGAACGGCCGTTTCGGCTTCTCCGCGAAAGGCACGCTATCGCTCGCCCAGTCACTGTATGAGCGCCACAAGGTTCTGACCTACCCGCGGACCGACTCGCGCGCGCTGCCCGAGGATTACCTTGGCACCGTCGGCGAGACGATGAAAGCGCTGTCGGACGTGAAGGACTTTGGCGAGCACGCGCGTAACGTGCTGAAGAACAAATGGATCAAGCCGAGCCGGCGAATTTTCGACAACAGCAAGATCTCGGACCACTTCGCGATCATACCGACCTCGCAGACGCCGCGTAACCTGAACGAAGGGGAACAGAAGCTCTACGATCTCGTCGTTCGCCGTTTCCTCGCGGTGTTCCATCCGGCGGCGGAATACCTGCAGACCACGCGCATCACACGTGTCGGCGAGCACCCGTTCCGTACCGACGGCCGCGTGCTGCAGAAACCGGGCTGGCTCGCGGTCTACGGGCGCGAGGCGCAGGGACAAAGCGACAGCCTGCCCCAGGTCATGCCGGACGAGCAGGTGCGGACGCTCGAGGTGACGAACCAGGCGAACCAGACCAAGCCGCCTGCGCGCTACACCGAGGCGACGCTGCTCTCTGCAATGGAAGGTGCCGGCAAGCTCGTCGAAGACGACGAGTTGCGAGAGGCGATGGAGGCCAAGGGCCTGGGCACGCCGGCCACGCGTGCGGCAACCATTGAAGGGCTGATCCGCGAGGAATACGTCCACCGCAGCGGTAGGGAGCTGGTACCCGCGCCGAAGGCGTTTTCACTGTTCTTCGCCCTGAAACATTTCGGCGTCAGCGAAGTCACGTCCCCGGAGCTCACGGGCGACTGGGAGTACAAGCTCAAGCAGATGGAGCAGGGCAAGCTGCGGCGCGAAGAGTTCATGGATCATATCGAGGAGGTCACCCGCGATCTCGTCGAGCGCATTCGCGGCGGGGAAATCCCGAACACCGCGTTTGCCACGGTCTCCGAGCCCTGCCCCAAATGCGGCGGCAGCGTGCAGGAGAACTATCGCAAGTTCCAGTGTCAGAAATGCGATTTCTCCCTCTGGAAGGTGCTTTCGGGCCGCGAGTGGTCTCCGGAGGAAATCGGGGAATTGTTCCGCGAGCGCTTCATCGGACCGCTGCACGGCTTTCGCAGTCGGATGGGTCGGCCGTTTAGCGCCGGCATCCGGCTGACCGACGAACACCGGCTGGAGTTTGACTTCGGTCAGGGGTCTGCGTCCGAGCAATCCGCCGAGGCACCTGATTTTTCGGATCAGCGCAGCCTGGGCCCGTGCCCGAAATGCGGCGCAGGCGTCTACGAGCACGGCGTGGCCTACGTCTGCGAGAAAGCCGTCGGCCAGGACCGGAGTTGCGAGTTTCGCTCTGGCAAGGTCATCCTGCAGCAGACGGTCGAGCGCTCACAGATGGAGAAGTTGCTCGCTGAAGGGAAAACGGATCTGCTGACGCGCTTCATTTCGAAGAAGGGCCGGCCCTTCAAGGCATTTCTCGTGCGGCAACCCGAGGGACGGGTCGGCTTCGAATTCATGCCGCGCGCTAAACCGGCGGAAGGTGGGGCTCGCTCCGCACGGGGCGGTGCATCGGCAGCGACGGCGAAAGTCGCCGATGCCGAGGAAAAGCCGAAGCGTTCGAAGAAGACCTCTGCCCCGGCCGCGGCGGCACGCCGATCGGCGTCCAAGACCGAGAAGAAACCGACACCGTCCGCCAAGGCGCCGCGTAAGCGCGCCGCTGCACCCAAGCGCGCCCGCGGCTAGCACGCCGCGCGAGCGTCGCTAGATATCGAGATTGCGCACGCCGAGGGCGTTGGACTCGATGAACGCGCGGCGCGGCTCGACCTCGTCGCCCATCAGCTTGGTGAAGATCTCGTCCGCTGCAATGCCGTCCTCGATCTGCACCTTGAGCAGACGGCGCGACTCCGGGTCCATCGTCGTCTCCCACAGCTGTGACGGGTTCATTTCACCGAGCCCCTTGTAGCGCTGTAGAGCCATCGCCTTGTTCACCTCGGCCAGCAGCCAGCGCATGGCTTCTGGAAAATCGCGCACCGGCTGCTTCTTCTCACCGCGCTGCACCGTGGCGCCGACACCGACCAACCCGCGCAGCATCTCGGCAGTCTGGCGGATCTGGGCATAGTCTCCGGAGGCGACGAACTCAGTATCGATGTTCGAGCTGCGCAGGTTGCCGTGCCAGCTGCGTTCGATACGGATCTGGTAGCGATCCGTCTTGCCGTCGAAGTCGGCGCGAACCCGAACGCCGTTGCCGACCAGTGCGGCAAGCAGCGCCTCGGCCGACGCTTCCGCAGTATCCCGACGCGACAGATCGATCTGCACACCGCGCAGCAGCGCGACCAGTGATTCCCGGTCGATCCAGCGTGAGGCACGATTGATGACCGCCTCGGAAATCAGGTAGGACTTGGCCAACTCGGCGAGCGCATCGCCAATGATCGGCTCGCGACCAGCCGCGGGACTGAGCGCAGCATCCACCAGCGCCTGCCGGAGCATGAACTCGTTCAGTTCGTGCTCATCCTTGAGGTAGCGCTCGGCTTTGCCGAGCTTCGCCTTGTAAAGCGGCGGCTGGGCAATGTAGATGTGGCCTCGTTCGACAAGTTCGGGCATCTGACGATAGAAGAACGTCAACAGCAGCGTACGGATATGCGAGCCGTCGACGTCTGCGTCCGTCATGATAATGATGCGGTGGTAGCGCAGCTTGTCCGGGTTGTACTCGTCCTTGCCGAACCCGCAGCCGAGCGCCGTGATCATCGTCGCGATTTCTGCCGACGAGAGCAGCTTGTCGAAACGCGCCTTTTCGACATTGAGGATCTTGCCTTTGAGAGGAAGGATCGCCTGGAAGCGACGGTCGCGGCCCTGCTTGGCCGAGCCGCCGGCGGAATCGCCCTCGACCAGATAGAGCTCGCATTTTGCGGGATCGCGCTCCTGGCAGTCGGCCAGCTTCCCCGGCAGACCCATCGAATCGAGCACGCCCTTGCGTCGCGTCATCTCCCGCGCACGTCGCGCCGCCTCTCTCGCACGCGCGGCATCGACGATCTTGCCGGTGATGACGCGCGCGTCATTGGGGCGCTCGTCGAGAAACTGCCGCAGGTGTTCCGCGACCACCTCCTCCACCGCCGGTCGAACCTCGGAGGACACCAGCTTTTCCTTCGTCTGCGAGGAGAACTTCGGCTCAGGCACCTTGACCGAAAGCACGCAGGCCAGCCCTTCGCGCATGTCGTCGCCCGTGGTTTCGACCTTAGCCCGTTTGGCTAACTCGTGCTCCTCGATGTATTTGTTCAGCACGCGCGTCATCGCCGCGCGCAGGCCCGTCATGTGCGTTCCGCCATCACGCTGCGGAATGTTGTTGGTGAAACAGAGCACCGACTCCTGGAACGTATCGTTCCACTGCATGGCCACGTCTACAACGATGTTGTCCTTCTCCCCGGATCCAACAAATACGTTCGGATGAAGCACGGTCTTCGCCCGATTCATGTACTCGACGAAGCCTTTGACTCCCCCGGAGAACTCGAAGCTTTCCTCCTTGCCCGAGAGCTGATCGACGAGAAGAATTCGAACGCCGTTGTTCAGGAAGGACAGCTCGCGGAGGCGCCGCGACAGGATGTCGACGTGATAGTCGACCGTGCCGAAGACCTCCTTGGATGCGAGGAAGTGGACCTCTGTGCCGCGCTTTTCGGTGCTGCCGGTGACGCGCAGCGATCCCGTTGGCACGCCGTCCTTGAATTCAATCTCATGGACCCGGCCGTCGCGCCAGATGGTCAGGCGCAGCCATTCGGAGAGCGCGTTGACCACTGATACGCCCACGCCGTGCAATCCGCCCGAGACCTTGTACGAATTGCTGTCGAACTTTCCGCCGGCGTGGAGCTCGGTCATCACGATCTCGGCCGCCGAACGCTTGAGCTCGTCGTCGTCCTTGACGTCGGTCGGAATGCCACGGCCGTTGTCGAGAACGGAAATCGAACTGTCGGTATGGATCGTGACAACGATTTCGTCGCAGTATCGCGCAAGCGCTTCATCGACCGCGTTGTCGACGACTTCGAACACCATGTGATGCAGTCCGGTTCCGTCCGAGGTGTCTCCGATATACATCCCGGGACGTTTGCGGACGGCCTCGAGGCCCTTGAGGACCTTGATGCTGTCCGATCCGTACGTATCCGCTTCTACCGCTGCGTTTCCTTCCGGTTCACCCACTTTGGTCCTTCCTTTTCAACAAACCATGCTGCAAGGCAGCCTTCTCATATCCGCATCGGCATCACGACGTAGCGAAATTCCGGCTCCGATGCAAACTGAAAGAGGGTGCTGGACGACGCGTCGCCGAACAGACATTCGACTTCCGGACTGCTGACATTGTTCAGCACGTCCAGCAGATAATTGACGTTGAATCCGATGTCGAGCGCTTCGCCCTTGTACTCGACGTCAAGTTCCTCTTGCGCCTCTTCCTGTTCGGCGTTCGAGGAGACGATCTTCAGGCTCGAATCGGTAAGTACCCAGCGCACACCGCGAAATTTCTCGTTCGACAGGATGGCGGCGCGTAACAGCGATTGGCGCAGAACTTCGCGCTCCACCTTCAGACTATTCTTGTGCTGCGTCGGAATGACGCGCCCGTAGTCCGGAAACTTGCCGTCGACCAACTTCGATATGAGCTCGACGCCACCAAAGCGGAACGCTGCCTGCGCCGCCGAAAGCTCGACCTCCACCGGCTCGTCGCCGTCGGCGAGCAGTTTGCCGAGTTCTATGACGGTCTTCCGCGGCACGATCACTTCCTGCCTGGGCAACGCACTTTGCAGAGCCATCGCGGCATACGCCAGCCGGTGACCGTCGGTGGCCACCAGCTTGAGCCGTTCATCCTCGACGACCATCAGCAGGCCATTCAGGTAATAGCGGATGTCTTGCTGAGCCATGGAGTACTGCACCATGCCGAGCAAGTGGCGCAGGGCTTTCTGCGGCAGTTCGAAGCGCGCGGTCTCTCCGCTCGGCCTCGAGAGGCGCGGAAAATCCTCCGCGGGCAGGGTCTGCAGGCTGAAGCGGCTCTTTCCAGCCTTCACCAGCAGCCGCTTGTCCTGTTGTTGCAGCGTGACCTCCGCCGACTCGGGCAGGGCCCGCAGGATGTCGACCAGTTTGCGTGCGCCAACGGTTATGGCTCGTGCTTCTCCGCGCTCGCCGATCGGGGCACGCGCAGTAATCTGAATTTCGATGTCCGTCGCCAAGAACCCCAAGCCTTCGGCGCCCGGTTCGATGAGGACGTTCGACAGGATCGGAAGCGTGTGACGGCGTTCGATGATCCCGCTAACGGCGGAAAGAGGCTCGAGTATTGCGTCTCGCTTTGCCTTGACCAGAACCATATTTATTTACCTAGTAGTTGTAGTAGGTGCTGAATACATCGTGGGATAACGCGGAAAGCAGATTGCCACCAACGAGTTGCCGCATTCTCGGCGGCGGGAGAACCTGTGGACAGCCTGTGCGGGAGGACGAACAACTTCTTGGCTTCGGCGCGGATGTCGAGTTATCCACAATTCATCCCGCTGATAGGCACAGCTTTAACGGGCGAATGATTCATCGCTTGAGCACCTGTTCGAGCACCAGGTAATCGCGGTTCAGCCCACCATCCTTCTTGCGCAAATCGGTAATAGTGCGGCAGGCGTGAAGCACGGTGGTGTGATCCCGATTGCCGAAGGCTTCGCCGATCTCCGGCAGGCTCATCTGGGTCAGGTCCTTTGCGAGCGCCATCGCGACCTGGCGGGGTCGGGCGACGTTGCGGCTTCGTTTCTTGGAGTGCATGTCGGCAATGCGGATCTTGAAGTAGTCTGCGACCGCCTTCTGGATGCCGTCGATCGTGATCTGCCGGTTCGCGACATTAAGGATGTCGCGTAGTGCTTCCTTGGCGAGCTCGAGATCGAGTTCGCGGCCGGTGAAGCGCGAAAAGGCCAGCACCTTTTTCAGCGCACCCTCAAGCTCGCGCACGTTCGAGCGGATGTTCTGGGCGATGAAGAAGGCGATGTCCTCCGGCAGCGCGCTGGATTCGAGTTCGGCCTTCTTCAGAACGATCGCCACTCGCATCTCGAGTTCAGGCGGCTCAATGGCGACCGTGAGACCCCAACCGAAGCGCGAGATGAGCCGCTCTTCCATCCCGGAAATTTCCTTCGGATAGGTGTCGCAGGTGATCACGATTTGCTTGTGCGCCTCGACCAACGCGTTGAAGGCGTAGAAAAATTCTTCCTGCGTTCGGTCCTTGTTGGAGAAAAACTGAATATCGTCGATGAGCAGCAGATCGAGCGAGTGGTAGTAACGCTTGAAATCGTCGAACGAACGCTGTCGTACGGAGCGCACCACGTCCGAGACGTACTGCTCCGCATGGATGTAGCGGATGCGCGCCCCCGGGCGCTGCTCGGCGAGGTGGTTGCCGATGGCATGCACCAGATGGGTCTTGCCCAAGCCGACGCCACCATAGATGAACAGCGGGTTGTACGAGACGCCAGGGTTCTCGGCGACCTGTATGGCGGCGGCACGTGCGAGCTGGTTCGCCTTGCCTGTAACGAAGCTATCGAAGGTAAAGCCGCGATTGAGTCTGGCGCGTTCCAGGGCTGCGGGCGCCTCGCCGCTGGTCGGAGCGCTCGGTGCCGCGCTCGCCATCGTCCCGGGAGCGGTACGTGCAGGACTGTCCAGGGTGCGCGAGAGAACGAGCTTCAAAGCGAACGCGTGACCGCTCGCCTCGGCTGCGAGGCGCTCGATCTTCGCGGAAAAGCGCTCCCGCACGAGTTCCAGCACGAAGCGGTTCGGCGCCGCGAGGACGAGCGTTTGCGGTTCGTCGGATTCCTCGGGCGTGAGCGGGCGAACCCAGGTATTGAACTGCTGTGTGGGGAGTTCCTGCTCCAATCGGCGCAGGCACGCTTCCCAGAGGTTTTGCATGCGTTCGGGTAGCTTTTTTGGGCGCTCGTTCGACTGCCGTAACGAAGCCCCGGAAAGGGGCTTCGGAGAGGGTAAAATTCTACCTTTAAGGCGCCAAGTTATCCACAGGCAGGCGGCACGAAAAAGCCTGATTTGACAACGACTCATGGCGCAGGCTGTAATACCGGCCTTTTTCCCTCGGGGCAGCAATGAAACGGACCTATCAGCCGTCAAAAAAACGGCGCGCTCGGCAACACGGATTCCTGGTGCGCAGCCGCACGCGGGGCGGACGCGCGGTGCTGCGTGCGCGTCGCGCGCAGGGGCGCAAGCGTCTGGGCGTCTGATTCCCGCGCGAGCGTGCCGAGTGCCGCCTCGGGAGAGCGCCGGACCTTCGAACGCTCGCGTCGCATCACGCGTCGTGCCGATTTTGAGCGCTTGTTGAAGGCCGGCCAGCGTCGCAGCTTCGGCGGATTTGTTTTTTACATGGCGCGCCGCGAATGCGGCCCGGCGCGTCTAGGAATCGTCATCTCGCGCCGCCATGCCCGCCTCGCGGCTACGCGCAATGCCATCAAGCGGTACATCCGGGAAGCGTTCAGGCTGGAGCAGTCTGGGCTTGGACCTATCGATCTGCTCGTGCGGCCGCCGTTCGGCGCCAGGCCCTCGGTTGAGATGCTGACGCGCCTTCGCGCCCTTCTGGGGCGCCTGGAAGAGAAATGATTGCCAAGACATTGCGGCTATTTGTGCGGTCGTATCGGGTCGTCATCAGCCCGCTGATGCCGCCTGCCTGCCGCTTCTACCCGAGCTGCTCGGAATATGCCGAGGAGGCGCTCTGTCGGCACGGCGCCTGGCGCGGCGGCTGGCTGACCGCCGGCCGCATTCTGCGCTGTGGCCCGTGGCACGACGGCGGCTACGATCCCGTGCCCGAAACGAACGAAACAGGGCGTAACGGTCGATGAACCTCGATACCCAACGCCTCATTCTTCTGCTGGTGTTCAGCTTTTCGGTGCTGATGCTCTGGGACGCCTGGCAAAAGCACAATCGCCCCAAGCCCCCCGCACAGACGGCTGCGCAGCGGGCGCAACAGACGGTACCGACCCCCAGCGCGCCGATCGACGGCAAACCGGCGCCCACACCGGCGGCCAAGGGCGGTGGCGCGGTGCCTGCGAAGCCGTTGGCCGCGCCGACGCAGGGCGAGATTGTGCAGCTGCGGACCGATCTGATGGTCGTGGACATCGACAGCATCGGCGGGACCCTGCGACGGGTGGAGCTGTTGAAGCACCGGGACGCGGTGGATCCGAAAAAGCCGTTCGTGCTCCTCGGACCTGAGCATTCGTTTACGGCGCAAAGCGGCCTGACCGGTGAGGGCGGTCCGAACCACCGCAGTCAGTGGCGGATCGAAGACGGCCCCCGAACGCTAGCGTCCGGCCAGGATGCGCTCGAAGTACGCCTCAGCGCGCAGGGCAGCGACGGACTCACCGCCGAGAAGCGCTACATCTTCCACCGCAACAGCTACATCGTCGATCTCGACGTGCAGGTGCGCAACACCACCGCGGCGCCGCTGCAGGCGCACGCGTACTTCCAGCTCGTGCGCGACGACCAGGCGCCGGCCGGGCAAACGGCGATGATGCAGACGTTTTCCGGTCCTGTTTACTACACGCAGGAAAATGCCTATCACAAGGTGGACTTCTCGGATATCGCGAAGGACAAGTCCGGGATTCCCGCGCAGGCCAAAGACGGCTGGATCGGCATGGCACAGCACTATTTCGTCGCAGCTTGGCTGCCGCCGAACGAGACGCCGCGCGAGTACTACGCGAGGAAGCTTCCGGACGGACTGTATGCCGCCGGCACCATTCTCGGCGTCGGCGAGATTGCCCCTGGCGAAACGCGGAGCGCCCAGCTGCGCCTGTTCGTCGGGCCGCAGGAGCAACATCGCCTGAAAACGGCGGCACCTGGCCTCGACCTCGTCGTCGACTACGGCTGGCTGACGATCATCGCCTGGCCGCTGTTCTGGCTGCTCGAGAAATTTCATTCGCTGACCGGCAACTGGGGCGTCGCGATCATCCTGCTGACGATCAGCATCAAGCTGGTGTTTTTCCCGCTTTCGGCTGCGAGCTACAAGTCGATGGCCAAGATGAAGCTGGTTACTCCGCGCCTGACCAAGATTCGCGAGATGTACGCGAACGACCGCCAGAAAATGAATCAGGCGATGATGGAACTGTACAAGACCGAGAAGATCAACCCGCTCGGCGGTTGTTTTCCGATCCTGGTACAGATCCCGGTTTTCATTGCGCTGTACTGGGTGCTGCTCGCCGCGATCGAATTGCGCCATGCGCCATTCATTCTCTGGATCAAGGACCTGTCGGCGCTCGACCCGTATTACGTGCTGCCGATCCTGATGGCCGGGACGATGATCCTGCAGACGCGGATGAACCCGAAGCCGCCCGACCCGGTGCAGGCCAAGGTGATGCAGTTCATGCCGTATGTCTTCAGCGTATTTTTCTTTTTCTTTCCGGCAGGCCTGGTGCTTTACTGGCTGGTGAACAACTGCCTTTCAATCGCACAGCAGTGGCAGATTCAGCGCATGTTTGATCGCGACAAAACTGCCCATGCCAGACGCTGACGCCAGCCCGGCGAGGCACGACACAATTGCGGCCATCGCGACGCCCGCCGGACGCGGCGGGATCGGCGTGGTGCGCGTCTCCGGACCCCGTGCAGCCGAAATCGCACGTCGTCTGACTGGCACTCTGCCGCCGCCGCGCCGGGCGGGGCTGAGCACCTTCAGCGACGCACGCGGGGAGACGATCGACGAGGGGCTGGTGATCCACTTTCCCGCGCCGCATTCGTATACCGGTGAGGCGGTCGTCGAGTTGCAGGGTCACGGCGGCCCGGTGGTCATGCATGCGCTGCTCGCGGCCTGTGTCGATGCCGGCGCACGGCTGGCGGAGCCTGGCGAGTTCACGCGGCGCGCCTTTCTTGAGGGCCGGCTCGATCTCGCGCAAGCCGAAGCCGTCGCCGACCTGATCGACGCCGCGAGCCGCAGCGCGGCGCGCTCGGCGCTGCGTTCGCTCAAGGGTGATTTCTCGGCCGCGATCGATGCGCTCGCCACGCAGCTCGTCGAGCTGCGTGCGCTGACCGAGGCGATGCTCGACTTTCCGGAGGAAGAGGTGGATACGCTGCACCGCGATGACGCAGCGCGCAGACTGGAGCGCGCGTGCGCTGCGCTCGAAGCGGTATTTGCACGCAGCCGGCAAGGCAGCCTGCTGCGAAGCGGGATTCACGTGGTCTTGACCGGGCGGCCCAACGTCGGCAAATCGAGCCTGCTCAACCGTCTGGCGGGTGAGGAGCGGGCGATCGTGACCCCGACTGCAGGCACGACGCGCGACGCGCTGCGCGAAGCGCTAGAGATCGACGGGGTGCCGCTGGTCGTCGTGGACACCGCTGGGCTGCGCGAGTCGCACGAAGAGGTCGAGCGGCTTGGCGTCGAGCGCACCCATCGCGAGATCGCGCGCGCAGACGTCATCGTGTTCGTCTACGAGGCACGCGCCGGACTCGGCGTCGAAGAGCGCGCGTTGCTTGACGCGCTACCTGCGGATGTTCCCTGCGTGCGCGTCGCGAACAAGGTCGATTTGCTGGAGAAACCGATCGACGCGGCGCACGCGGTTGCGGTGTCGGCAAAGACCGGCGCGGGCCTGGACGCCTTGCGTCGCGCGATTCTCGACGCTGCGGGCTGGCGGCCGGGCGAGGAGACCGTGTTCCTCGCGCGTGAACGGCATCTGCGCGCGCTCCTCCGGGCGCGTACGCATCTCGAGGCCGCGTCGCGCGAGAGCGGTCGATGGGAACTGTTTGCCGAGGAACTGCGTCTTGCGCACGCCGCGCTTTGTGAGATCACCGGGGAATTCGGTGCCGACGATCTGCTGGGCGAAATCTTCGCGCGCTTTTGCATCGGTAAGTAGGCTGTAATCCGTGCCCTGGAACCCGCAGGCCTACGAAGCGTTCGCCGACCATCGCATGCGTCCAGCGATCGACCTGCTGAACCGCGTGTCGCTCGACGCGCCGCGCCGTGTCGTCGATCTTGGCTGCGGCAGCGGGGGCGTCACCCTACTGCTCGCGGCGCGCTGGCCTCAGGCCGCGATCGTTGCGCTCGACAGTTCGGCGGAGATGCTGGCGCGCGCGCGGGCGCGCAGTGCGGCGATCGAATGGCGGCAGGTCGACCTGGCTGCGTGGCGCACGGCCGAGCCCTTCGATCTGGTTTTCTCGAACGCCGCGCTGCACTGGCTGACGGATCATGCGACGCTCATCCCGCGGTTGGCCGATGCGGTTGCACCGGGCGGCGTGCTCGCGGTGCAGATGCCGAACAACTTTTCCGCACCGTCGCACCTGCTGATGCACGCGCTGGCGCTCGAGACGCCGTATCGCGCTCACCTGGATTCCGTGCTGCGGCAGACGCCGGTGCTCGACGCGCAGAGCTATCACGCGTTGCTCGCGCCCCACTTCGGACGCATCGACCTCTGGTCGACCGAGTACCTGCAGGTCCTGCAAGGCGAGAATCCGGTCGCAGACTGGACGCGCTCGACCTGGCTCGGCGGTCTGCTCGAAGCGTTGCCAGAGGGGCTGCGCGGGCCCTTCGAAGCGGAATACCGCCACCGGGTGCTGCAGGCATACCCGAAACGCGACGATGGCAGCACGCTGTTTCCGTTCCGTCGCCTGTTTGTGGTGGCGACCACCGCATGACCGCGGTGTTACAATCAACCGTCCCGAAACCCCCACTTATCGCCGCGTCGCGATGCCGTCGAGCCGTGTAGTTTTTCGGTTTCCGCGCGGTGACGCCGGCCCGGAGTTTTCGACATGAACGCCCCCCGTTCCGAGCCCCCCGCCTCTGCCGCCGCACCCAGTTGGGTCAAGCATGCCGGACTGCGTCAGTGGGTCGTCGAGATTGCGGCACTGACCAAGCCCGAGCGCGTGGTTTGGTGCGACGGCAGTCAGGCTGAGTACGACCGGCTGTGCGAAGAAATGGTGCAGGCCGGTACCTTCATTCGACTGAATGAAAAGCTGCGGCCGAACAGTTTCCTCGCGCGCTCGCACCCGGGCGATGTCGCGCGCATGGAAGACCGCACGTTCATCTGCAGCGCGCGTGCGGAGGATGCGGGGCCGACGAACAACTGGACCGACCCGCGCGAGATGCGCAATACCCTGAGCGGCTTGTTCGACGGCTGCATGCGCGGCCGCACGATGTACGTTGTGCCGTTCTCGATGGGCCCCATCGGCTCGCACATCGCCCAGATCGGCGTCGAGATATCCGACTCGCCGTACGTCGTCGTCAACATGCGGATCATGACCCGCATGGGGCGGGCGGTCATCGACTGGCTGGGCGAGGACGGCGACTTCGTGCCCTGCGTGCATTCCGTCGGCGCGCCGCTCGCGCCCGGCGCGAAAGACGTGCCCTGGCCGAGCAACGAGAAGGAAAAGTGGATCGTTCATTTCCCCGAGTCCCGCGAGATCTGGTCTTTTGGTTCGGGCTACGGTGGAAACGCGCTGCTCGGCAAGAAGTGCCTCGCGCTGCGCATTGCCTCAGTGATGGCACGCGACGAAGGCTGGCTGGCCGAGCACATGCTCGTGCTGGGCATCGAGTCGCCGACGGGCGAAAAGAGCTATATCTCGGCGGCTTTTCCGAGCGCCTGCGGCAAGACCAACCTCGCACTGCTGATCCCGCCGCCCGCCTTCAAGGGCTGGAAGGTGACGACGATCGGTGAGGATATCGCCTGGATCAAGCCCGGGCGAGATGGGCGCTTCTACGCGATCAACCCGGAGGCGGGCTTCTTCGGCGTTGCCCCGGGCACCTCGGAGGCAACGAATCCGAACGCGATGAAGATGTTGCATTCGAACACCATCTTCACGAACGTCGCGCTCACGCCCGAGGGGGATGTCTGGTGGGAGGGCATGAGCGACACACCGCCGCCGAAGCTGATCGACTGGCGCGGCAAGGAATGGACGCCCGGCTGCGGTCGCGTTGCGGCCCATCCGAACGCGCGGTTCACGGTACCGGCGGCACAGTGCCCCTCGATCGATCCGAAGTGGGAAGATCCGGGTGGTGTGCCGATTTCAGCGTTCGTCTTCGGCGGGCGGCGTTCCTCGACCGTGCCGCTCGTGGTCGAAGCGCCGAGCTGGGAAGACGGCGTCTACATGGCCGCGACTCTGGGCTCTGAAACCACCGCAGCGATCACCGGCAAGGTCGGTGTGGTCCGCCGCGACCCGATGGCGATGCTCGCGTTCTGCGGCTACAACATGGGGGACTATTTCGCGCACTGGCTGAAGATGGGCAAAGCCGTGCATCACCCACCGAGGATATTCCGCGTCAACTGGTTCCGCCGCGACGCGGAGCGCAAGTTCATCTGGCCGGGCTTCGGTGAGAACATGCGCGTCCTGACCTGGATCGTCGAGCGCTGCCATGGGCGGGGTCAGGGCGCGGAGACGCCGCTGGGCGTCATGCCGCGCTTCGAGGACCTCGACTGGCAGGGGCTCGAGGCGTTCGGCGCCAAGCGCTACACGGCGCTCACCGAGGTCGACCACGATGAGTGGAAGGCGGAACTGGCATCGCACGACGAGCTCTTCGGCAAGCTCGCCGCGCACCTGCCTCAGGTGCTCGAGGCGCGCCGCAGCCGCATGCACGACAAGCTGGCCGCTTAGAGACAGGGCGGGCGGGATATGCCCGCAACGGCGTGACTCACGTCTTTCATCGCGACCCACGTAACCGGTACCCGGTCGCCGTTCGGGGCGAGGGCGCGTATCTCGTCGACGCGCAGGGCAAGCGCTATCTGGACGCGTCCGGCGGTGCGGCGGTTTCCTGCCTTGGCCATTCCGATCGCGCGGTGGTCGAGGCCATTCAGCGCCAGCTGGATGTGCTGCCCTATGCGCACACCTCTTTTTTTTCCAACGGACCCATGGAGGAGCTCGCAGATGTGCTCGTCGAGCGCAGCGCGGGCGTCTTCGACAAGGTCTACTTCGTCTCCGGCGGGTCGGAGGCGATTGAGGCCGCGCTCAAGCTTGCGCGCCAGTATTTCGTCGAGCGCGGTGAGTCGCAGCGCCGCTATGTCATTGCGCGCGCGCAGTCCTACCATGGCAATACGCTCGGCGCGCTCGCCGTCGGCGGCAACCCCGCCCGGCGCCGGCAGTTCGAGCCGCTGCTGATCGACGCGACGCACGTATCGCCGTGCTACGCGTATCGCGGGCTGCAGCCCGGCGAAAACGAGGCGGCATACGGCGAGCGGCTTGCACAGGAGCTCGAGCGCGAGATCCGGCGCCTGGATGGCGACAAGGTCATCGCATTTGTCGCCGAAACCGTCTCGGGCGCGACCCTGGGTGCCGTGCCTGCGGTGCCAGGGTATTTCCGCCGCGTGCGCGATGTGTGCGACCGCTACGGCGTGCTGCTCATTCTCGATGAAGTGATGTGCGGCATGGGACGTTGCGGGTCGCTGTTTGCCTACACGCAGGAAGAAGTCGTGCCCGACCTGGTCACCGTCGCCAAGGGCCTGGGTGCCGGCTACCAGCCGATCGGGGCCGTGCTCTCGTCGAAAAAGGTCTTCGACACCATCGTCGGCGGCAGTGGCTTCTTTCAGCATGGTCATACCTACCTCGGCCATGCCGCCGCCTGTGCGGGGGCGCTGGCGGTGCAGCGGCGGCTGCACGAGGACGGGCTGCTCGCCCGCGTGGCGTCGCTCGGTGATGCGCTCGAAGCGCGCCTGCGTGCCGCATTCGGTGATCATCCGCACGTCGGCGACATTCGCGGCCGCGGGCTGTTCCGTGGCGTTGAGCTGGTGGCGGAACGCGGCACGAAAAAGCCCTTCGATCCGACTCTGCGTGTGCATGCACGCCTCAAGCAGGCGGCGCTTGCGCAGGGACTCATGTGCTACCCGATGGGTGGAACGGTGGACGGGATACGTGGTGACCACGTGCTGCTTGCGCCACCCTTCATCGTCGAAGAGGCCCAGCTCGACGAGCTGGTCGCAAAGCTGCAGGCCGCACTCAAGTCGACGCTGTCGGCACTCGCGGCGCCCGCCTGAGCGTTGCGGTGCACCGGGTCATTCGATAACCTAGCTTGGTTAACTGGAGGAGGACACTGATATGAACACACGTGCATTCCTGGTTGCGGTGGCGCTTGCCGGCGGCATCCTGTCGCCGGCCGCGCCGGCGCTCGCACAGAAGTACATCACGGTGGGCACCGGAGGCGTCACGGGCGTGTATTACCCGGCCGGCGGCGCGATCTGCCGCCTTGTCAACAAGAACCGCAAAGCGCATGGCATTCGTTGCTCGGTCGAGTCGACCGGGGGCTCCGTGTTCAATATCAACACCATCAAGGCCGGCGAGCTCGACATGGGCGTCGCGCAATCCGACGTGCAATTCAACGCAGTGAAGGGCCGCAAGCAGTTCAACGAGCCGTTTCCCGCGCTGCGCGCCGTGTTCTCGCTCCACCCGGAGCCGGTGACCGTCGTCGTGCGCAAGGAATCGAACATCAACAACTTCGCCGACCTGAAGGGCAAGAAGTTCAACGTCGGCAACCCGGGTTCGGGCACGCGCGCGTCGCTCGACGAACTGATTGCTGCGATGGGCTGGACCATCAAGGACTTCGGGCTCGCTTCCGAGTTGAAGGCGGACGAGCACGGGCCGGCGCTCTGCGACGGCAAGATCGACGGCTTTTTCTACCTGGTCGGTCACCCTTCGGCAAACATCCAGGATCCGACCACCGTGTGCGGTGCAAAGCTGGTCTCGGTCACGGGTGCCGCGGTCGACAAGCTGGTGAAGGCGAACCCGTACTACGCCTATGCCACTATCCCGGCGGGTCTTTACCCGGGCAATCCGCAGGAGACCAAGACCTACGGGGTGCTGGCAACCGTCGTCTCATCGACACGCACGCCTGCCGACACCGTGTATCAGGTGGTCAAGGCGGTGTTCGACAACTTTGCGGACTTCAAGAAGCTGCATCCCGCGTTCCAGGTGCTCAAGCCCGAGAACATGATCAAGGACGGCCTGAGCGCGCCGCTGCATGACGGTGCGGTGAAGTACTACAAGGAAAAAGGCTGGATGAAGTAGGGCCGGTAATACGTACGCCATGAGGGGCGGGACGATCGTCTCGCCCCTTTTCGTTTAAGGGGAGATGCAGTGGCCGGGGAAACCAAGGGTCCGGCAGCCGACCTGCAGACGCTGGTCGCCGATGCGGATACCGGCGGGCGTGCGGCAACCGGCTGGCTGGGCAAGCTCATCTTCTGCCTCGCGGTTGGCTGGTCGCTGTTCCAGCTTTGGTACGCCTCGCCGCTGCCCTTCGCGCTTTCCTGGGGGGTTCTGAACGACACCGAGGCGCGCGCCCTGCATCTCGGTGTCGCGCTGCTGCTCGGCTTCCTGTGCTACCCGGCCATGCGCACCAAGCGCCAGCGCGCAAGCGTGCCCTGGTTCGACTGGCTGCTGGCCGTCGCCGGGGCGGCGGCTGGCAGCTATTTCCTGTTCTTTTACGCGGAGCTCGCCACCCGGCCAGGCAAGCCGATCCTGCAGGACATCGTGGTCGCCTGCATCGGGCTCGTGATGCTGCTCGAGGCGACGCGGCGCGCGGTCGGCCCGCCAATGATGATCCTGGCGATCGTGTTTCTCGGCTACATGATGTTCGGCCAGAATCTACCGGAGGTGCTGGCGCACAAGGGCGCGTCGCTCGAACGCCTGCTTTCGCACCAATGGCTGACGACCGAGGGCGTGTTCGGCGTCGCGCTCGGCGTGTCCGTCGGCTACATCTTCATCTTCGTGCTGTTCGGTTCGCTGCTCGACAAGGCCGGTGCGGGCAACTACATGATGCAGGTGTCTTTTGCCATGCTCGGTCACCTGCGCGGCGGGCCCGCCAAGGTGGCCGTCGTCTCGTCGGCCCTGAACGGCCTCATCTCGGGCTCATCGGTTTCGAACGTCGTTTCCGGCGGCATCTTCACGATCCCGTTGATGGCCAAGGCCGGATACGGCGGCGTCAAGGCGGGCGCCATTGAGACCTCGTCCTCGGTGAACGGACAGATCATGCCGCCGGTGATGGGCGCCGCGGCCTTCCTGATGGTCGAGTACGTCGGCATCCCCTACACCGACGTGATCAAGCACGCCTTCCTGCCGGCCGTGATCTCCTACATTGCGCTGTTCTACATCGTGCATCTGGAAGCGCTGAAGCTCGGTCTTGAGCCTACGGCGCAGGCGCGCGAGCGCGGCCTCGGCGAGAAGCTGACGGCCTGGGGACTGGGTCTCTCGGGCACGATCGTGGTCTGCGGCGTGATCTATTTTGTCGCGGCTGCCGCGAAGAGCCTGTTCGGTGCGGCGGCACCCATCATTCTGGGTGCCCTGCTGCTTGGCCTGTACCTCTACACCGTCTGGATTGCCGCGCGTTGTCCCGATCTCCCCGAAGACATCGATGTCGAGCATCCGGTTCTGCCGGATACCTGGCCGACCGTGAAGGCAGGCATTCATTTCCTGATCCCGATCGGCGTGCTGATCTGGTGCCTGATGATCGAGGAGCTCTCGCCTGCGTACTCCGCGTTCTGGGCGACGGTTTCCCTCATCGTGTTGATGGGCTCGCAGCGACCGCTGATCGCCCTGTTCCGCCACGCGGGTGGAGCGGGGACGGAGCTGCGCCGGGGGGTCGTCGAAATCGTCGAGGGCATGAACGACGGTGCCCGCAACATGATCGGCATCGCGATCGCGACGGGCACGGCGGGGATCATCGTCGGCGGCATTACGCTGACCGGTCTGGGCTTCCGCATGACGGATTTCGTCGAAGTGGTGTCGCAGGGCAACGTGGTGATCATGCTGCTGTTCACCGCGCTCGTCTGCCTGGTCCTCGGCCTCGGCGTGCCGACCACGGCCAACTACATCCTCGTGGCGACGCTCATGGCGCCGGTGATCGTCGAACTGGGGGCGCAGGCGGGCCTGGTGATTCCGCTCATCGCGGTACACCTGTTCGTTTTTTATTACGGAATCATGGGTGACATCACGCCCCCGGTGGGTCTCGCGAGCTTCGCGGCTGCCGCGATCTCGGGGGAGGACGCAATCAAGACCGGGTTGCAAGGGTCGCTTTATGCGTTGCGCACGGTCGTGCTGCCCTTCGTGTTCGTCTTTAATCCGACCCTATTGCTGATCGACGTCGAAAGCTGGCCAGAGCTCGTCCTTGTGGTATTCGCAGCCACGGCGGCGTCGCTCGTGTTTGCTGCCGCGACGCTCGGCTGGTTCCGGACCCGTTGCCGGTGGTGGGAGATCGGGGTGTTGCTGCTCGCTACGTTCGCGCTATTCCGACCGGACTACTTCATGGACAAGATCGCCGCGCCATACCGCACGGCGCCCGCAAGGGACATCGTTCGCGTGGCGGAATCGCTCGGCGAAGACCAGCGCCTGGTGATGGTCATCGCGGGCATGACGCTGGAAGGCGAGGACGTGCGCAAGACGGTCGCGGTGCGTCTCGGCGAACCGGGTGAAGGTCGCAAGCGTCTTGCCGAATCGGGATTGACGATCATGGTGCTGGGTGACGATGTGCGCGTCGCCGCAGTGCGCTTTGGGAGCCGCGCGCGCAAGTCGGGCTTTGAGCAAGGCTGGCAGATCGACTCACTAAAAGTGCCGGCCGACCGTGCCTCGCAGCACTGGATCTATCTACCGGCGCTGCTGCTCGTTGGGTTGGTGTTTTTCACCCAGGGCCGGCGTTTGCGGCGCGCCTAGCCCGTGACCCGCACCGGGCGTGCCGCGGGCGCGGCACCGGGCCCGGTCTTGGTGACGATGACCGGTGACTTGTAGAGTTCCTCGCGCTTGTCGTAGAGAGGAATGGTCGTGCCATTGACGCGATTCTCGAAGAGCAGGTCGAGATCGACATCCGCGATGACGATCTGCTCGGTGTTGGCAATGCCCTCCGCGGCGATTCCATCGCGCGAAAACGGGAAGTCCGAGGGCGTGAGGATACTTGCCTGGCCGTAGTGCAGCCCGAGGCCTTCCACCGGCAGTGAGCCCACGGTGCTTGCCATCGCCACGTATACCTGGTTCTCGATCGCACGCGCGTGGCAGCAGTAGCGCACCCGCCAGAATCCTTGGCGATCGTCGGTGCTCGAAGGGACGAACAGGATGTCGGCGCCCGCTTCGCACACCAGTCGCGCGAGTTCGGGAAATTCGACGTCGTAGCAGACGAGGATCGAGATGTCACCGAACTCGGTTTCCCACAACTGCAGCCGGTGGCCATGGCTCGTCTTCCAGCGCTCGCGCTCCCAGCGCGTGCGATGGGTCTTGTCCTGCTCATACGTCTCGCCGTGCGGCGAGAACAGGAATGCCGTGTTGTAGAGCTCGCCATCGCGGATGGTCGGGTGACTGCCGCCGATGAGATAGTAGCCGTAGCGCATTGCATGCTCGCGCATGAGGGTCTTGTAGCGCTCCGTGAACTGGTCGAGCGCGCGCACCGCGAGGTCGACCGATTGGCGCGGCAGGAAGGACATCAGCTGCGTCGTGAATATTTCTGGCAGCAGGACGAACTGCGGGTGGTACTCGCCCGCCGCATCGAGCATCAGGTGCACCTGCCGTTCGAATTCGTCCCAGCCGGCGATCGGGCGCAGCATGTACTGAATCGAGGCAATGCGGACTTTCACAGGATCGGGCCCTCCGGGATGACCGTCGGCTGCTTGGGCTTATAGCGGTCGTTCAGCCAGACGATGATCGTGGCGTTGCCCCTGGATTCCTCGTCGGAAGGCAGGTAACCGTTGATCACGCCGCAATACTGGAAGCCTTCCTGCAACTGGAACATGAGCACGGGATCCTTGAGGTCGCCCCAGATGACGCGCATCGCGTAGTCCTCAGGGGACATCTGGTTACCGACTTTCTGATAGCCCGGCATTCTGCCGCAGGCCATGATGCGGCGCAGGTTGAGCATGCGGCAGATCTGCCGGCGGGCCTGGTAAAGCTTCTTGCCAATGCCGACGCGACGCAAGGTGGGATCGGCGAAAACTTCCGCACCATAGAGCGTGCGCGCGTTCGGCGTATGCGTACTGAAGCTGCCGTTTCCGGTGACTTCCTTCCATGTGTGATGCGCGCCCCATTCGCCCCACTGAACGATGAGCGAGCTGGCGGCGCCGACCACACGTTCGCCGAGACAGGCCACGACCTGTCCTTGCGGGAAGATTTTGATCTGGCTCTCGAGCTGTTCCGGGCGCCAGCCGCCGATCTCCGGGTAGACGCGGTTCTGGATCTCGACAATCTGGGGGATGTCCTCGACGCGTGTGTGGCGGATCGCCAGGCGTGCGCGGGTGATCACTCTGTCAAGCACCGAAGACATAAGTTACGCTTTCTATTCAAGTAGTTAAGTGTGCGATGCTAACATTGAAACGGGGCCCAGGCAATCGATTGCTGCGCACAAGAAATGCAGCATTTGTCCCCAGATCAGGCGGGGCCCGGAAGCATACCTCTCGCGGCTGCGCCCATGAGCACCGTGATGCTGGCAGCGAGCAGGAAAACGGCAGTCGCACCTTGGGCTTCGGCTACGACGCCGCCGAACGCGAAACCGATGCCGACACCGCAGAGCATTGCCGTGGTGACCCAGGTGAAGGCCTCGGCCATTTGCGCGGTCGGCATGGTCTTGGCGACCATGGTTGATTGAATGATCAGCGGAGGGGCCATCGTCACGCCAGAGACAACCGCCATCACGCCGAGCAGCCAGGGGTTTGCGATGAACGCCAGCGGCGCGATCGAGACGCCCATGATGACCAGTGCCAGTGCGAATTGCCGTGCCAGCGGCAGGTGCCAGGATCGACTGCCGTACGCGAGACCACCGACTGCGCTGCCAATGCTCATTACGCCGAGGATCACGCCCGCCAGGGCGGGTTGCCGAACATCATAGGCGTAGCTCGCCACGGCGATATCGACGAAACCGAACACCGCAGCGTAGGAGAGAAGGATGGTCAGCAGTCGGCGAAAGCCGGAATCATGGAGGACGCCGAGTAGGCTCCGGCGTTGCGGGCGCTCGATGGACCAATCGGTCAACGCCGGGGTGCGGGTGATGAATATTGCGCCCACCGCCGCACACAGGGCGCCGAGCAGCACGGCGAGGTCCGGGGACGCGGTCGCAACGACGAAGGCGACAAGCATCGGGCCGGCGATGAAGACGATCTCGATCAGAACGGAGTCGAGCGAAAGTGCAGCGATCAGCAGCGCATCGTCCTGCAGGCGGCGGCGGTACAGGGTGCGCATGCAGGTCGTCACCTGAGGCAGGGTGGCGCCTGCGATAAACGACAGTAGGAGTACCAGTCCCATACTTGCATCGCCGTTGATGGCGCTGACAAGGGTGAGCAGCGCGAGTGGATAAGCGAGGCCGGCGACCAGCAGAACGGGGCGAGGCCCCAAGCGATCGATGAGTCGACCGACGAGAGGGGCGATGCCTGCGAGGCCTGCGAGGTAGGCGGATGTGACGAGGCCGGAATCGGTGAACGAGCCCTCGCGCGCCCGAACCAGGAGCAGGAGCGCGAGGCCCGAGATCCCGATCGGCAGTCGACCGACCAGCGAGGCCAGGATCGCCGTCCGAAGATCCGGCTGCAAGAACAGCGTGGCGTAGCGCTGGAGTGAAATCATGGCGAAGGACGGGGCGCGATTCTCGCACAGGGGCGCGGCCGGCGCCCCGACTCAGCAGCCTCTCAGCCAATGTTTCACGTGGAACATCAGGCTGATGCGATAGATCGGGCAAATTCCGGTGCGAGCCATAGTTTCACGTGAAACATTCACGTATCATTGCGCTCCCCGCGGTGACCCCCATGCAGTTTCCGACCGAATTTGATGTCATTGTCGTCGGTGGCGGCCACGCCGGCACTGAGGCCGCGCTCGCCGCAGCCCGCATGGGCTGTGCGACGCTGCTGCTGACCCACAGCCTGGAAACGCTCGGCCAGATGTCCTGCAATCCCTCGATTGGAGGGATCGGCAAGGGTCATCTCGTCAGGGAGGTTGACGCGCTTGGCGGCGCGATGGCTATCGCGACCGACGAGGCGGGCATCCAGTTCCGGACCCTCAATTCGTCCAAGGGGCCTGCAGTCCGTGCAACCCGGGCGCAGGCCGACCGCGTGCTCTACCGCGGGGCGATCCGCCGCCGGCTCGAGAATCAGCCCAATCTGACCCTGTTCCAGCAGGCCGTCGACGACATCCTGCTTGAGGGCACCCGGGCCGTCGGTGTCGTGACGCAGCTCGGTGTGCGCTTCAGGTCCCGGAGCGTGATTCTCACGGCAGGCACTTTCCTCGCGGGCGTGATTCATGTCGGCCTTGAGCAGCATCAGGCGGGCCGCGCAGGCGATCCTGCCTCGGTCACTCTTGCTGGGCGTCTGCGGGAGATGCAACTGCCGGTGGGCAGGCTTAAAACCGGTACGCCGCCGCGACTCGACGGACGCAGCATCGATTTCTCCGTCATGGCTGTACAGCCAGGAGACCGGCCGGAGCCTGTGTTCTCCTTTCTTGGACGGCGTGAAATGCACCCTGAGCAGCGCCCGTGCTGGGTGACGCACACTAACGCTGCCACGCACGAAATTATCCGAGCCAGCCTCGATCGCTCGCCGCTGTTCACCGGGTTGATCCAGGGCGTCGGCCCGCGTTATTGCCCCTCGATCGAGGACAAGATTCACCGTTTTGCGGGGAAAGAGGGCCATCAGATCTTCCTCGAGCCGGAAGGTCTGACGACGAACGAGGTCTATCCCAACGGCATTTCCACCAGTCTCCCGTTCGACGTCCAGTACGCCCTCGTGCGCTCGATCCGCGGCCTGGAGCGCGCCCATATCATCCGTCCCGGATATGCGATCGAGTATGACTACTTCGACCCACGCAATCTGCGCGCTTCGCTCGAAACAAAATCGATCGACGGCTTGTTCTTTGCGGGACAGATCAATGGCACCACGGGCTACGAGGAAGCGGCTGCCCAAGGCTTGCTCGCCGGCTTGAATGCGGCGTTGCGCGTGCAGGGCCGCGACGCCTGGTACCCGGCGCGCGACGAAGCCTATATCGGCGTGCTGGTCGATGATCTGGTGACGCGCGGCGTGAGTGAACCGTACCGGATGTTCACCAGCCGAGCCGAATATCGCCTGATGCTGCGCGAGGACAACGCCGACCTTCGACTGACCGAGGCCGGGCGCAAGCTGGGTGTGGTCGACGACGCGCGCTGGAATGTGTTTGCGCGCAAGCGTGACGCGGTCGGAAGGGAGCGTGAGCGCCTGCGCTCGACCTGGATCAATCCGCGCATCGTCTCCGAGGCAGACGCGATTCGTGTCCTCGGGAAGACCGTTGAACGTGAGTACTCACTTGCAGAATTGCTACGTAGACCTGAGGTCAACTACGACTCCCTGATGACACTTCCCGGCGCTGGCTCGCCGGTCGATGAGCCGGAGGTTGCTGAACAGGTGGAAATCCAGACCAAGTACGAGGGCTACATCGAGCGGCAACGCGACGAGGTCGCGCGACGCGAGCAACTCGACGCGCTTGCGCTGCCCGCGGGCTTGGACTTCCGCGCCGTGCGCGGGCTGTCGGCCGAGGTTCAGCAGAAACTCATTGCGCATCGCCCGGAGACCCTCGGTCAGGCGTCGCGTATCTCGGGCGTGACGCCCGCGGCGATCTCGCTCCTGCTCGTGCACCTCAAGAGGGCAGGGCTACGCCAGAAGATCTCGGCATGACGCCGGAGGTTGCGCTTGACCAGGGGCTCGAAGCGCTCGGCCTGCATCTGCCGACCGACGCCCGAACCAAACTGCTCGCCTACCTCGCGCTGATGGGCAAGTGGAACCGAACCTACAACCTCACTGCCATCCGCGACCCGCTCGCCATGGTGACGCATCACCTGCTCGACTCGCTCGCCACATTGCCCCACCTCGACGGTGACAATCCCGCGCTGAGCCTGGCAGACGTGGGCTCCGGCGCAGGTCTGCCGGGAATCCCGCTCGCGCTCGCGTGCCCGTCGTGGCGTGTCACGCTGAATGACCGCAGCAGCAAGAAGGCGGCGTTTCTGCGGCAGGCCAAGCTCGAACTCGCCTTGCCGAATGTGGACGTGCACGAGGGCCCGGTCGAGGATTGGCAGCCGCGCCAACGCTTCGACTGCGTGATCTCGCGCGCCTTTGCCGCGCTGACCGCGTTCGTCTCGAGCTGCCGGCATCTGCTTGCGCCCGGGGGCGTGCTCGCGGCAATGAAGGGTGCCTGGCCAGAAGCCGCGAGCGGCGAGGCATTACCGCCGGACACGTGCTGTACGGACGTGCGCCGGCTGCATGTGCCACTGCTCGATGCCGACCGCCACCTGGTGCTTTGCCGCATCGAAGAGGCTCGCGCATGACGCGCGTCATCGCAGTGGTCAACCAGAAGGGTGGCGTCGGCAAGACCACGACGAGCGTCAACCTCGCGGCGGCACTCGCGCAGGCCGGCGAGCGCGTGCTGCTCATCGATCTCGACCCCCAGGGCAATGCAACGATGGGCAGCGGCATCGACAAAGCGAAGACCACGCGCACCGTGTATCACGTGCTGCTCGGCCTGGCAGAAGCAGCGGCCGTCTGCGTGCGTTCGGAGCGCGGCGGCTTCGATCTGCTGCCCTCGAACCGGGAACTGGCCGGCGCGGAAATCGAACTGGTCGACCTGCCGAATCGCGAAGGCCGCCTCAAGGCGGCGCTCGCCACGCTCGGCGAGCGCTATGCGTTCGTCATCGTCGATTGCCCGCCGTCGCTCAGCCTGCTCACCGTCAATGCGCTGACAGCCGCGCAGCAGGTGATCATTCCGATGCAGTGCGAGTACTACGCGCTGGAGGGACTGTCGGACCTGGTCGGCACCATCAAGCGTGTGCGCGCGCATCTCAACCCGACGCTCGATATCGCCGGCCTCCTGCGCACGATGTACGACCCGCGCAGCACCTTGACCCAGCAGGTGTCGCAGCAGCTCGAGTCGCACTTCGGCGCCAAGGTTTACCGCACGCTGGTGCCGCGCAACGTGCGCCTGGCCGAGGCGCCCAGCTACGGTACGCCCGCGGTGGTCTGGGATCCGGCCTCGAAGGGCGCGCAGGCCTACGCGGCATTCGCCGCGGAGATTCTCGAGCGCGAGCGCGGTGCGGGCGCGGCGCAACCGCAAGCTGTGGGAGAGGGAACATGAGCAAGGCAAAGGGACTCGGGCGCGGACTCGACGCGCTGCTCGGTGCCGAGGAGGCACCGAAGGACGCGCTCGCAACGCTTTCGGTGGGACAGATCCGGCCGGGACGCTACCAGCCGCGCACGCGCATGGATCGCACGGCCTTGGCGGAACTGTCGTCCTCGATCAAGTCGCAGGGCCTGATGCAGCCGCTGCTCGTGCGCCCGGTCGACGGCGGGCGTTACGAACTGATCGCGGGGGAGCGCCGCTGGCGCGCTGCGCAGATGGCCGGACTCACCGAAGTGCCGGCGCTGGTGCGCGAGGTACCCGACGAAGCCGCGCTCGCAATGTCACTCATCGAGAACATTCAGCGCGAGAACCTCAACCCCATGGAGGAAGCCGCCGGCCTGCAGCGCCTGATCGACGAGTTCCGCATGACGCACGAACAGGCCGCGGATGCGGTGGGCCGCTCGCGCAGCGCGACCACCAACCTGCTGCGCCTGCTGAAGCTGCCCAAGCCGGTCCAGGCCATGGTCATGGACGGCGCCCTCGAAATGGGGCACGCGCGGGCCCTGTTGTCGCTCGACGCGGCGCGACAAATCGAAGCCGCGAATCGCATCGCGGCGCGCGGGCTTTCAGTACGCGAGGCCGAGGCGCTGGCGACCCGGCTCGCACGCGGCCCGGCGGCGCGCCGGCGCGCGCCAAAGGCCGATCGCGATCTTGCGCGGCTCGAGGAAGAGGCCTCCGAGCGACTCGGGACCACCGTCGAGATCCGGCCGGGGAAGAAGGGCACGGGCAAGCTGATCCTGCACTATGCGAGCCTCGATCACCTCGACCGGCTGCTGCGCAAGCTGCGCTGATCCTGGCTGTATCGAAGAGCGAATTGTGCGTCGCAGCACGTTGACCCGGCGGAACCCCGCAGATATACTGCCGCGGCTTTGCTCGGGGCGGAGCTGAAGAACGCCATGCTTCGCAGATTGGGCAAGCCGATACGCACCGTTCTTCGGTGGCAGCTCTGGGCCACCGCCATCCTGACGCTGGCCGCAGGCCTGATCGCAGGGGTCGACGGGGCGCTTTCCGCCGCGCTCGGGGGCCTCGTGAGCGTGGTGGCGGGCGCGGTCTCGGGCTTGGTGGCTTCGAAGGCGCGTGCGGATTCGGCAGGGGGGGTCATGGTTGCCGCATTGACGGCGGAGGGCGTGAAGATCGTCCTCATCGTGCTCCTGCTGTGGCTTGTGCTGATGATGTACAAGGGCGTCGTGGCCGTAGCCTTCTTCGGCGCCTTCATCGTCACCGTAGTCATCTTCGCTCTGGCGTTCTTTGTTCGCGAGTACTGAGTGCACGACAGCAATGGCCGCCGGTAACCTCACCCCTACCAGTTACATCCAGCACCATCTGACGTTCTTCTCGAAGCCGGTCGGGGACGGCGGCTTCTGGACGCTGCATCTGGATTCCCTGCTGGTCTCGGTCCTGCTGGGCTTCATCGGCATGGGCTTCATCTGGTGGGTCGTGCGCGGCGCGACGGCCGGCGTGCCGAACAAGCGCCAGGCATTCGTCGAACTGCTGATCGAATTCATCGACGAACAGGTCAAGGGCATCTTTCACCACGGCGACCGCAACAAGTTCGTCGCACCGGCGGCGCTCACCGTCTTCGTGTGGGTGCTCCTGATGAATGCGATGGACTTCCTGCCGGTCGACTGGATGGCGAAGGGCACGCACCTCATATCAGATCACGGCTTCCGCATCGTGCCGACGGCCGACGTCAATACGACCTTCGCGTTGTCCCTCTCGGTCTGGTTCCTGATGATCTTCTTCGCCATCTCCGCCAAGGGCCTCGGCGGATGGATCCACGAACTCTTCTGCGCGCCGTTCGGCAGCTTCCCGCTGCTTTGGCCGGCGAATTTCCTGTTCAACATGATCGAGTACGTCTCGAAGCCGCTGTCGCACTCGCTGCGATTGTTCGGCAACATGTATGCAGGCGAGATCATCTTCCTGCTGCTTTGGGTGTGGGCCGCGACGGGCCTGGTCGGCACGGGGTTCGCCGCCGTGCTCGGACTCGGCTGGGCGATTTTCCACATCCTCATCGTCGTACTGCAGGCCTATATCTTCATGATGCTCACGGTCGTCTACATTGCGCTCGCGCACGAGCATCACTGACCCGATCACCTCTACAACTGACTTTGCGCTGAGAAAGGAAAGCACCAATGGAAAAACTCCAACTACTGGCGATGATCCAGGCCTACACCGGGATCGGCATCGGCCTGATGATCGGCGTCGGCGCCGCGGGCGCGTGCATCGGCGTGGGCGTCATGTGCAGCCGGTTTCTCGAGGCTGCAGCACGCCAGCCCGAACTGACCAACTCGCTGCAGGCAAAGGTGTTCCTCCTGCTCGGCCTGATCGACGCCTCGTTCATCATCGGTGTGGGTCTGGCGATGATGTTCGCGTTCGCGAACCCGCTGCTCGCCGTCATCCCGAGCTGAGGCGGTGGAGCGACCGTCGACCGTGAGCGGCGGTGCCGGGCGCAGCCTGCCCGGACCGCGCAAGGAGCCTTCATGAACATTAATTTCTCGCTCATCGCACAGGCGATCACGTTCTTCCTGTTCATTCTGTTCACGGTCAAGATCATCTGGCCGTACATGCTGCGTGCGATCGAAACCCGGCAAAAGACGATTGCCGACGGGCTCGCTGCGGCCGAACGTGGCCACCGCGAGCTGGAAGCGTCCTCGAAGCGCGCGGACGAAGCGATCAACGACGCGCGCGGCCGTGCCGCCGAGATCCTCGCGCAAACCGAGCGCCGTGCGACGCAACTGGTCGAGGAGGCGAAGTCCGCAGCCAAGGGCGAGGGCGACCGCGAAAAGGCCGCGGCGAAAGCCGAGATCGAGCAGGAATTCGCACGCGCGCGCGAGCAGCTGCGGGACCAGGTGGCTGCGCTGGCGGTTGCCGGTGCGGAGAAGATCCTGCAGCGCGAGGTCGACGCCAAGGCGCACGCGGATCTGCTCGATTCGATTCGCCGGCAGCTGTAGCAGCGCCGCGCAAGACCCCGGACAACGCACTGCACTATGGCCGAACCGAGCACCATTGCACGACCCTACGCCGAGGCGGTTTTCAGGCTCGCGGACGACGCCGGCAAGCTCGCCGAGTGGTCTACGACGCTCGCGATGCTTGCGCAGGTCGCCGAGAACGAGCGCGTGCGCGCCGCGATGGCCGACCCGAATCAGTCGGCGCCCAAGGTCGCCGGGCTGTTTCTCTCCGTCCTTGCCGGCAAGCTATCGGGCGACGCAGAAAACTTCGTTCGCGTGCTGGCGGAGAACCGCCGGCTCGGCCTGCTCGGCGAGGTGCGCGCGCAATTCGAGGCGCTCAAGAACGAGCGCGAAGGCGTCATCGAAGCCGAGGTGCACACGGCGTTCGAGCTCAGCGACGCACAGCTCGGGGAATTGGTCGCGGCGCTCGAGAAGCGCACGGGGCGCAAGGTCAGGGCTCAGGTGCGTCTCGACAAGTCACTGATCGGCGGTGTGCGCGTCGTCATGGGCGACAAGGTCATCGATGGATCCGCGCGCGCCCAGCTGGGTGCGCTCGAATCTGCACTTAAAGCATAGGAAAGACTGGGAGCTGTCATGCAACTCAACCCGTCCGAGATTTCGGAACTCATCAAGAGCCGTATTCAGGGCCTCGATGCCGGTGCGCAGATGCGCACGCAGGGCACGGTGGTGTCGGTGACCGACGGCATCTGCCGCATTCACGGTCTGTCAGACGTGATGCAGGGCGAGATGCTCGAGTTCCCGCAGGACACCTTCGGCCTGGCGCTCAACCTCGAGCGCGACTCGGTTGGCGCGGTGATTCTCGGCGCGTATGAGCACATCACGGAGGGCGACACGGTCAAGACCACCGGCCGCATTCTCTCCGTGCCGGTCGGTCCCGAGCTGCTCGGCCGGGTGGTGAATTCGCTCGGCCAGCCCATCGATGGCAAGGGTCCGGTCAACGCCAAGGAATCCGATGTCATCGAAAAGGTCGCGCCCGGCGTGATCTGGCGCAAGTCGGTCTCGCAGCCGGTGCAGACCGGGCTGAAGGCAATCGACGCAATGGTGCCGATTGGCCGCGGGCAGCGCGAGCTGATCATCGGCGATCGACAGACAGGCAAGACGGCGGTGGCGGTCGACACGATCATTAACCAGAAGGGCAAGGACCTGTTCTGCGTGTACGTGGCGATCGGCCAGAAGGCCTCGACGATCGCCAACGTGGTGCGCAAGCTCGAGGAATACGGCGCGATGGAATACACCATTGTTGTCGCCGCCTCAGCGTCCGAATCTGCCGCAATGCAGTACATCGCCCCCTACTCGGGCTGCACGATGGGCGAGTATTTCCGCGATCGCGGCCAGGATGCGCTCATTATTTACGATGACCTGACCAAGCAGGCCTGGGCCTACCGCCAGGTTTCGCTGCTCCTGCGCCGGCCGCCGGGACGCGAGGCGTACCCGGGCGACGTGTTTTACCTGCATTCGCGCCTGCTCGAGCGCGGCGCGCGCGTCAACGAGGAGTACGTGGAGAACTTCACCAAGGGCGCGGTCAAGGGCAAGACCGGCTCGCTCACCGCGCTGCCGGTGATCGAGACCCAGGCCGGCGACGTGACGGCCTTCGTGCCGACCAACGTGATTTCGATCACCGACGGCCAGATCTTCCTCGAAACGGACCTGTTCAACGCCGGTATCCGGCCTGCGATCAACGCGGGTATCTCGGTGTCCCGGGTCGGTGGCGCGGCACAGACCAAGATCATGAAGCGACGCGACACGGGCGGCGGCGTGCGCCTCGCGCTGGCGCAGTATCGTGAGCTCGCGGCGTTCGCACAGTTCGCCTCCGACCTCGATGAGGCGACGCGCAAGCAGCTCGAGCGCGGGCGCATGGTGACGGAGCTGATGAAGCAGGCGCAGTACCAGCCGCTGCAGGTCTGGGAGATGGCGCTCACGCTGTTCACGGTGAACAACGGCTACTTCGACGACATCGACGTCAAGAAGGCGCTCGCGGCCGAGAAATCGCTTCGCGACTACGTCAAGGCGCAGCGTGCCGACCTGATCGAGCGCATCGAAGACAAGAAGGACCTTTCCACTGAGGATGAGGCCGCGCTCAAGGCCGTGGTGGAGGACTGGAAGAAGAACGGCAGTTTCTAGACACGCTGACGCGCGCCGAAACTGCTGCGCGCGACCGAGCGGACGCGAGGCGCCGCTCAACGCGCGCGAGGACATAGGGAATGCCAGGGACCAAAGAAATACGCATGAAGATCCGGAGTGTGCAGAACACCCGGAAGATCACCAAGGCGATGGAGATGGTCGCTGCGGCGAAGATGCGCAAGGCGCAGGAGCGCATGCGCATGGCGCGGCCGTACGGCGAAAAGATCCGCAACATCGCGGCGCACATCAGTCACGCCAATCCTGAATACCGCCATCCTTTCCTGGTCAACCGCGATTCGGTGAAGCGCATCGGCCTGATCGTGGTGACCACCGACAAGGGGCTATGCGGCGCGCTGAATACCAACCTGCTGCGCGCGGTGCTCTCGCAGTACAAGGAATGGCAGGCCGAGGGCGAGGAGATCGAGGTTTCCTGCATCGGCAACAAGGGTCTCGGTTTCATGCAGCGCCTGGGCGCCAACATCGTCTCGCAGGTGGTGCAGATCGGTGACCAGCCGAACATCGAACGCCTGATCGGTGCGGTGAAGGTGATGCTCGACGGCTACCAGGAGGACCGCTTCGACCGCCTGATGATCGCCTATAACCGCTTCGTCAACACGATGAAGCAGGAGCCGGTCATCGAACAGTTGATCCCGCTGACCGGCGAGCGGCTTGGGGCGCCCGAGGGCACCTGGGACTACATCTACGAGCCCGAGGCGCGGCTCGTGCTCGATCAGGTCATGGTGCGGTACATCGAGGCGATCATCTATCAGTCGCTCGCCGAAAATGTCGCCTGCGAGCAGTCGGCGCGCATGGTGGCCATGAAGGCCGCCTCGGATAACGCGGAAACGCTGATCGACGAGCTGACGCTGATCTACAACAAGAACCGGCAGGCGGCGATCACCAAGGAACTCTCAGAGATCGTCGGCGGTGCGGCGGCGGTATGACGCCGCGGACCCCGGGTAACGGAATTTACGTCTAGGAAAACATCATGGCACAAGTACAGGGCAGCATCGTTCAGTGCATCGGCGCGGTGGTGGACATCGAGTTCCCGCGCGAGTCGATGCCCGGCATCTACGAGGCGTTGGTCCTCGCGGATACCGGCGAGAAAGGTCTCGCCGAACAGGGCCTCACGTTCGAGGTCGAGCAGCAGCTGGGCGATGGCGTCGTGCGCTGCATCGCCATGGGCTCGGGCGACGGCCTGCGCCGTGGCATGAAAGTAAACGGCACGGGCGCGCCGATCTCGGTACCCGTGGGCCAGGGCACGCTCGGTCGCATCATGGACGTGCTCGGCCGGCCGATCGACGAAGCGGGCTCGATCGAGACTGCGGAGCGGCGATCGATCCATCAGGAGGCGCCCAGATTCGACGAGCTCTCGCCGTCGGTCGAGCTGCTGGAGACCGGCATCAAGGTGATCGACCTGATCTGTCCTTTCGCCAAGGGCGGCAAGATCGGCCTGTTTGGCGGTGCCGGCGTCGGCAAGACCGTCAACATGCTCGAGCTCATCAACAACATCGCCACCCAGCACTCGGGCCTCTCGGTATTCGCCGGCGTCGGCGAGCGCACGCGCGAGGGCAACGACTTCTACCACGAGATGGCGGAAGCGGGCGTGATCAAGCTCGACAACCTCGGCGACTCGAAGGTGGCGATGGTGTTCGGCCAGATGAACGAGCCGCCGGGCAACCGGCTGCGCGTGGCGCTCACCGGTCTCACCATGGCCGAGAGCTTCCGCGACGAGGGCCGCGACATCCTGTTCTTCGTCGACAACATCTACCGCTTCACGCTCGCCGGTACTGAGGTGAGCGCGCTGCTCGGCCGGATGCCCTCGGCGGTGGGCTACCAGCCGACGCTCGCCGAGGAGATGGGACGTCTGCAGGAGCGCATTACGTCGACCAAGGTTGGCTCGATCACCTCGATCCAGGCGGTGTACGTGCCGGCGGACGACCTGACCGACCCGTCGCCGGCGACCACCTTCGGCCACCTCGACGCGACCGTCGTGCTCTCGCGCGACATCGCCTCGCTCGGCATCTACCCGGCAGTGGATCCGCTCGATTCCACCTCGCGCCAGGTGGACCCGAACACCATCGGCGAGGAGCACTACAACACGACGCGCGCCGTGCAGGAGATCCTGCAGCGCTACAAGGAGCTGCGCGACATCATCGCGATTCTCGGCATGGACGAGCTTTCGCCCGAGGACAAGTTGGCCGTCGCCCGCGCGCGCAAAATCCAGCGCTTCCTGTCCCAGCCGTTTACGGTGGCGCAGAACTTCACCGGCACGCCAGGCAAGTACGTGCCGCTGAAGGACACCATCAAGGGCTTCAACATGATCGTCAACGGCGAGTGCGATGCGCTGCCGGAGCAGGCCTTCTACATGGTCGGCGCGATCGAGGAGGCCTTCGAGAAAGCGAAGGGCATGCAGTAAGCAATGGCCGCCCCGACCATTCACGTCGACGTCGTCAGCACCGAAGCCTCGATCTACTCGGGCGAGGCGGAGTTCGTCGTGCTGCCGGGCGAGGCGGGCGAGCTCGGCATCTATCCGCGCCATACGCCGCTCATCACGCGCATCAAGCCGGGTCCGGTGCGCATCCTGCCTGCGGGGGGCGGCGAGGAGCAGCTGATCTTCGTCGCCGGTGGAATTCTCGAGGTGCAGCCGCGTTTGGTCACGGTACTCGCCGATACCGCGATCCGCGGCCACGATCTGGACGAGGCCAAGGCCAGCGAGGCGCTGAAGAAGGCCGAAGAGGCGCGCGCCAAGGCGCAGGACAAGCAGGAAATCGCGGCGGTGGAGGCAGAGCTCTCGATGCTCGCTGCCCAGCTCGCGGCGATTCGCAGGCTGCGCAAGCGCTAGGCCCCACACCGCGGCGGAACGCTTGAAGGCGACCTCCGCTCCTGACATCGGCCTGCTGCTCGCGGGCGGCATGTGCCTGCTGCCCTTCCTGCTGCCGTACCACCAGCAGCCGGTCCTCAGCTTCTACCCTGAATGGCTCGCGGTTGCGCTGGGCGTCGCGGCGGCATTCGTCGTGCTTATACACGGCGGTATCAGATCGGACGCCGCGCTTCCGTTACCGGCGCTCTGGCTCGCCGCCTTCGCGCTGTTTCTCGCGCTGCGATGGCTGTTGGGTGAACAGGCCTATCCCGCCGCCGCCCTGCTCGCCACCCTGTACGCACTCTACGCGGTGCTCATGCTGCAGCTCGGTGCGCAGCTGGTTTCCCGCTTCGGCGTCGAGCGCGTCGCGGTGGTGCTGGCGGTTTTCGTCCTGGCGGGCGCGCTGGCGAATGCGGCCGCCGGGGTAATCCAGTTCTATGGTCGGCCCGCACTGTTCGAGGACATCATCGCTGAACTGCGCGGGCGCCGCGCCTACGGCAACATCGCGCAGTCCAACCTGTACACCAATTACCTCGCACTCGGCCAGGCGGCGCTTCTCCTGCTCTGGCTTCGCGCCCCGCTGCGTACGTCGTACGCGATCGCCGCACTCGCCCTGCTCGTCGTGGCGAGCGCGCTGTCCGGCGCGCGGGCCGCCGTGCTCTACGCGATCTGGTTCGCGGTGTCGGGCGCGTTCACGGCGCGTTTCATGGACCGACCCGAGGCAAAGCGGCTGCAGTGGGGTGCGCTTGGCATCGCGGTCGCCCTGGTTGCGGCACATCTGCTTGTGCCCTGGGTGAACAGCGCGCTGCAACTCGGCCTCGCCGGCGAAGGCACGCTGGAGCGACTGCAGCTGACCGAGCCACGACCGGCAGTGTTCCTGCTCGCCTTGCGTATCTTTGCCGACGCGCCGTTCTTCGGCGTCGGCATGGGCGAGTTCCCCGGCGCGGCGTTTGCACGTGGCCTCGACCCCTCGCTCACCGCCATCGGGGAAATTTGGACCTCGCCGCACAACCTGCCGCTGCACCTGCTTGCCGAAACGGGAGCGCTCGGGGCCATTCTGGTGCTGGGTGCGCTGTCGATCTGGGCAATATCCCTGCTGCAGCGTGACCGCGCGGCGGCAAGTCCGGCGCTGTGGTGGGTCGCCGCCGCCGTCGGAGTCGAGCTGCTGCACGCGCTTATCGAGTACCCCCTGTGGAGCGCGCACTTCCTCGGACTCGCGTCACTGCTGGTTGGCGCAAGCGCGTTGCCCCGGACGCAGGGCCCGCGGAGCGCCGCCCTGGTGCGGACCGCTGGAATCGCCGCCTGTGCAGTTTTGGCGGTGGCGCTGGCACTCCTGCTGCGAGACTACCTGCGCCTCGACCTGGCGCGCGCAGCAGGCACCCGGGTGACGCTCGCGCCGCCCGCACAAGTGCAGCGTGACACCGAGACCATGCATGCGCTGAGAGACGGCCTGCTGGGTCCGGTGGCCGAGCTGTGGATATTTTCTGGAGCGCCGCTCGATCGCAGCGCTCCGGCAGACAAACTCTCGATGGGCGAGCGCGTTGGGCGCCACTGGCCCGCGAACGAAATCGTCGTGCGGCGCGCGGCCTTTCTCGCGCTCGACGGCAAAAGGGAACGGGCCCTCACGCTGCTCGAGGACGCGCTGCGCGCCTTTCCGCAGAGGCGCGCAGCGACGGCCAGGCTTCTCGAACAGGCCGCCGCCGCCGATCCTGAAAAGATCGCCCCGTTGCTCGCCCTTGCGGCGCGCGCAGGTGCCGGGACGCGAGGAAAACCCTAGATCTGCGCCGGCTCAGCCGTGCGCAGCGCGCCAGCGCATTGCCACCGGCGCCCAGCCCGCGAACAGCAGCAGCACGCCAAGGCCGTCGATCCACGCGTCGCTCGGGATCAGCAGGCACACCGTCGCGCCGAGGAACAGCAGGCGCTGCCACTGCGTAATCTTGCCAAGCAGGAACTCCGTGCCCTGAATGGCCATCGCCAGGGCCAGGTAACCGAACAGATAACGCACCACCGTCGACACGATTGTCAGCACGTCGCCGCCGAGCAGCAGTCCCGGGGCGTAGACAAAGCTGAACGGGATGATGATCAGCGTCGCGCCGAACTTGAGGGCGGCGAGGCCGGTGCGCATCGGGTCGGCGCCGGCGATCGCGGCGCCCGCATAGGCCGAGACGCAGACCGGCGGCGTGATGTTCGACAGGCAGGCCGCATAGAACACCACCAGGTGCGCGGCAATCTCCGGCACTCCGAGCTGGATCAGCGCTGGCGCCGCAACCACCGACAGGATGATGTACGAGCCCGTGGTGCTCGATCCCATACCGATGACGATCGAGATGACCGTCACCAGGATGATGGTGAAGAACAGGCTGCCATGCGCGAAGTCGATGAGGATCGCCGAGAACTTCAGGCCGAGCCCCGACAGCACGATGCCGCCGATGATGATGCCGAGCGCGCCGATCGAGCAGCCCGCCGAGGTGTTGTTTTTGCCGCCGGCCGCGAGCGCCTGGAAGATGCTGCGCGGCCCCATCGCCGTCTTGCGATGGCGCCACGACAGCACCAGCGCCGACATGCAGCCCCAGAAGGCAGCGAGCTCCGGGGTGTAGCCCGAGAACATGACGCCGAGCACGACGACGAGCGGAACGAAGAAATGCCAGCCGCGCTTCAGCACGTCGCGCACGCGGGGAATCTCCTCCGAGGGCAGGCCGCGCAGCCCCGTGCGCACGGCCTCGAGGTCGACCATGTAGATCAGGAAGATGAAAAACAGCACCGCCGGAATGACGTTCATCAGGGCGATGCTGAGGTAGTCGGTCTGCGTGAGCGTGGCAAGAATGAACACGCCAGCGCCCATCACCGGCGGCATAAACTGGCCGCCGGTGGAGGAAATCGCCTCGATGGCGCCAGCATGCTCCGGGCGGTAGCCGATGCGCTTCATCAGCGGGATGGTGAACGAGCCGGTCGCCACCACGTTGGCAACCGACGAGCCCGAGATCGAGCCGAACAGCGCAGAGGTCAGCACCGCGACCTTGGCGGGGCCGCCGCGCCATTTGCCCGCCAGCGCTGTTCCGAGATCCATGAAGAAGGCGCCGGCGCCGCTGCGTTCCAGAAACGCGCCAAGCACCATGAACGGAAAGACAAAGGTGGCGAACGTGGCTGTGACCACGCCGAACATTGCCTCCTGGGTTGAGTAGGTGAACTCGATGATGCGTTCCACGCCCATGCCCGAGTGCGCGAGCTTGCCCGGAAGGTACGGGCCAAAATACAGCTGGGCGAGGAACAGCAGCGCAATGATGGTGATGGCGTAGCCGAGCACGCGCCGGCTGGTTTCCAGGATAACGACGATGGCGATGAGACCCATCGTCAGGTCCCAGCGGTTGGGCAGGCTGACCCGGTTGACCGCGTATTCGGCGTACTGGTCGATCCAGTACCCCATCGACACGACCGCGCCGACGATAAACACGGCATCGACGATGCTCGGCCGGTTCAGAGGTGCGCCGCGTCGCGCCGGGTACAGCAGGAACACCAGCACCGAGGTGAACATCAGGTAGAAACCCCGGTTGGTCTCGGTCGAGACGAGACCGAAACCCGAGGTGTAGAGATACCAGAGCGAGAACGCGGCTGCGGTCAGCGTATACAGCGCCGCGTACCCGCCAGTGAGCGAGCGGCTCGGGCCGCCGACCGGCTCGATCCAGCCTTTCAGCATCCGCGATCGATTGCGAGAAACAGAGTCGGCCGCCGCCGCGGACGCGGCGGCCTGCCCGTCAGACTCTCGTTAGTTCGGCCAGAGGCCCTTGGATTTGTAGTAGGCCTCCGCACCGGGGTGCATCGGTGCGCCCAGGGCGATGAAATTCTTCACGTCGGGCTCCATCTGCGCCCAGGCCTTGTGACCGGCCGCAAGCCGCTTGCGCATGTCGGGCTGATAGACAAGCATGAGAATGTCCTCGACCGCCTTCGCCGAAACGCGCTCGTGAGCGACCCAGTACACCGTGAGGAACGGCAGCTTCAGCGCCGGAACGCCCTTGTAGGTGCCCTCGGGCATCGTACCCGCGGTATAGAACGGATAGGCCTGGCTGACCTTGCCGAGCTCCGCGTCGGTATAGGCGATCACTTGCGCGCCGCGCGTTTCCGCCAGCTCCTTGACGGCCGCCGCCGGTGCCGAGGACTGGCACAGCGCATCGACCTGGCCATTGGCGACCGCGCGGCCGGCATCAGCAAAGGTCATGAAGCGCTGTTTGACCCCGTCGAGCACGCCAAGCGCCTTGAGGATGTTGGTGCAGTTGAACACCGTGCCCGATCCCGGTGGCCCCATGGCCACCGTCTTGCCCTTCAAGTCGTTATGCGACTTGATCCCGGCCCCTGGAAGCGAAACGAAATAGGTCGGCCCGGAATAGGCCTTGGCGACCCCACGCAACATCGTGCCCTTTGGGAAGTCCTTGAACGGACCTTCCTGCTTGAGCGACATGTAGACATGCGCACCGTAGACGATGCCCATGTCGAGCTCGCCCTTGAGCAGGCGCTTCGCGTTCTCCGTAGAGCCGCCAGTGGTCACCTGGGTAATGTTGTACTCGGGCAGCTTCTCGGTGATCGCCGTGCCCGCGACGCCGACCATGTAGTACATCACCCCGCCGGGATTCGACCCGCCCCAGGCGATGTTCTGCTTGTCCTGCGCCTGGACCGGCGCAACCGACAGACCCATGGCGAGCACCATCGCCGCAGTCGAAGAAAACAGTTTCTTTTGCATTGTTCCTCCCTCGTTGGGACGCCCCCGCATGCCTGGCCGGTCATGAGCGACCGCCGCGACGTCCGGGCGTCGAGACCGGCGCAGCACGTGCGCCGGCAGCGAACTATCCGTCGGAAGGCCGTTGGCGTCAATCTTCGGTTCACCGCGGCAACCCTTTTTCCCCGGCTGCACGCCGTGTAAAGTCGCCGGGCGAAGATGGCCACGCCGACGCCTCTGTCGACCAGCATTCACGATATCAAGCTGCTGGTGCAGTCCTACCATCCGCTGATCGTGATCGAAACGGTCGAGGAGGAGCGCGCGCGCGCACTGCTGCTCGCGACGGCACAGGAACTGCGCATGCCGTTGTTCGAATGGTCGGTGACGCACGGTCTGCTGCGCGAGGGCGAGCCGCCGAGCGCGCAGCGCATGACGGCGGATCCGGCGGCGGCCCTGCCCCACATCCGGTCGCTCACGGTCGAGGCGATCTTTCTGCTCAAGGATTTCTCGGCTTACCTCAAGGAGCCAGCGGTTGCGCGCCACCTGCGCGAGCTCGCGCAGCGCTTTGACAAGACGCGCTCGACGCTGGTGCTGACCGGCCGCCAGGTCGACCTGCCGAAGGACGTCGAGCATCTCGCGGTCCACCATCATCTGCGCCTGCCCGATGAATCGGAGCTCGATGCCGCGGTGACCGAGGTGCTGAGATCGGTGCAGCGCAGTCTGCGGCGCACGATCCAGATCGCACCGGAGGAGCGCAAGAAGCTGTTCGCCGTGCTGCGCGGCCTGACCGTCAAGCAGGCGCGTCAGGCGGTTGCACGCGTGCTGATCGACGACGGTGTGCTGACGGCGGAAGACCTGCGTGGGCTGCTCACCCACAAGGCCGACGCGATCCGCGCAAGCGGTCTGCTCGAGTACTACCCAGCCGAGGACAACCGCTTCGAGCTCGGCGGCTTCGCCCGGCTCAAGGCATGGCTTGAACGTGCGCGGCACGGCTTCAGCGAGGCGGCACGCAGCTTCAATCTGTCCGCGCCGCGCGGCGTGCTGCTGGTCGGCGTTCCCGGCTGCGGCAAGTCGCTTGCGGCCAAGGTGATCGCGCGGGAATGGGGCCTGCCGCTGCTCAAGCTCGACGCGGCGCGGCTCTACGACAAGTTCATTGGTGAATCGGAGAAAAACTTCCTGCGCGCCACCGCCCTGGCGGAATCCATGGCGCCGGCGGTGCTGTGGATCGACGAAATCGAGAAGGGGCTGGTCGCCTCGGGCACGGGCGATGCAGACGCCGGGCTCGGTCGGCGCCTGTTTGGCGCCTTTCTCACCTGGCTGCAGGAAAAGAAGCAGGACGTATTTCTCGTCGCGACCGCGAACGACCTCTCGATGCTGCCGCCTGAACTGCTGCGCAAGGGGCGTTTCGACGAGATCTTCTTCGTCGACCTGCCCGAGCCGGACGAACGCAGGCAGATCTGGGACATCCATCTGCGCCGGCACAACCAGGATGCAAAAAGCTTCGATCTCGACGCGCTGGTCGCCGCAAGTGACGGCTTCAGCGGCGCGGAGATCGAGCAGGCGGTGGTGGCAGGCCTGTACCGCGCGCTGCACGTGAGCGAGGCGTTGTCGAGTGGCGCGCTGCTCGAGGAATTGCGCCAGACGCGGCCGTTGTCGGTTACGCGCCGGGAGGACATCGCGCGCCTGCGGGCGACCGCCCGCGACCGATTCGTCGGCGTGCGCTGACAGTGACGCCGCGATCGGGCGGCCTTGACTGCACGGCTTGTCTGCCCGGCGACATGGGAGTAGCGTCATCGGCAAAGGAGCCAGCCCATGACGACCTACGAAACGCCGAGCTGCGCCTACTGCCCGAGCACGGTGCGCGCCTGTCGCAACGGCGAGGGCGACGTGAGCGGCCCCGGGTACTGTCCGTCCAAGACCGATGCCGAGGGGATCGCGACCGCCGAGGACTATTTCCGCGATCCCTTCGATGCCCGCGTGGCGCAGGTGGCCGCGGTGGTCGAAAGCGAAGGCTACTGCAAGTGGACCCGGGTCGAAGAAATCTGCCACTTCGCCAAGCGCATGGGCTATCAGCGCGTCGGTATTGCGACCTGCATCAGCTTCGTTGACCTCGCGCGGGTGTTCAGTGCAATCCTCGAAAGCCACGGTCTGGAAGTCGCTTCGGTCGCGTGCAAGAACGGCGGCGTAGCGAAAGAAGAGATCGGCCTCAAGGACGAGGAAAAGATCCGCCCGGGCAACTTCGAGGCGATTTGCAATCCGATCTCGCAGGCCGAGCTGCTCAACCGTGCCGGCTGCGAGCTCAATGTGATCGTCGGCCTCTGCGTCGGCCACGACAGCCTGTTCATCCGCCATTCGAAGGGCCTGGTCACCACGCTGGTCGCCAAAGACAGGGTACTGGCGCACAACCCGGTCGGCGCGCTGCAGCTTGCCGACACCTACTACAGTCGCGTCTGGGGGCCGGACAGGCCGGCGACGCTGCCGAAACTGCCCGCCGAAGGACGTAAGCGAAGCTGAGCGCCCGCCGCGGCTAGTACACGACCACGCTGCGGATCGATTCCCCGGCGTGCATCAGTTCGAAGGCCTTGTTGATGTCGGCGAGCGGCATCGTGTGGGTGATCAGGTCGTCGATGTTGATGCGGCCGTCCATGTACCAGTCGACGATTTTGGGCACATCGCTGCGGCCCCTTGCGCCGCCGAAGGCGGTGCCCTTCCAGACGCGCCCGGTGACAAGCTGAAACGGCCGCGTCGAGATTTCCTGCCCGGCACCGGCCACGCCGATGATCACCGACACGCCCCAGCCGCGGTGGCAGCATTCCAGCGCCTGGCGCATCAACTGCACGTTGCCGACGCACTCGAAGCTGTAGTCCGCGCCGCCGCCGGTGAGCTCGACGAGGTACGCGACGAGATCGCCGTTCACTTCGTTTGGATTGACGAAGTGGGTCAGGCCGAACCTGCGCGCGAGCGCCTCGCGCGCCGGGTTAAGGTCGACACCGACGATCATGTTGGCACCAACCATGCGTGCGCCCTGCACGACGTTCAGGCCGATCCCGCCAAGGCCGAACACCACGACGTTCGCGCCGGGCTCCACCTTTGCGGTGTTGATCACCGCGCCGATGCCGGTGGTCACGCCGCAGCCGATGTAGCAAACCTTGTCGAAGGGCGCATCCTGGCGGATTTTCGCCACTGCGATTTCGGGCAACACCGTGTAGTTGGCGAAGGTCGAGCAGCCCATGTAGTGATGGATCGTCTTGCCGCCGCGCGAGAAACGGCTCGATCCATCCGGCATCACGCCCCGCCCCTGGGTGCCGCGGATCGCGGTGCACAGGTTCGTTTTGCGCGACAGGCAGGATTTGCACTGGCGGCATTCGGGCGTGTAGAGCGGGATGACGTGGTCGCCCTTCCGGACCGAGGTCACCCCCGGGCCGACGTCGACCACTACGCCGGCGCCTTCGTGGCCGAGGATCGCCGGGAACAGCCCCTCGGGATCGGCACCCGAGCGCGTGAACTCGTCGGTATGGCAGACGCCGGTGGCCTTGATCTCGACCAGCACCTCGCCGGCACGCGGGCCTTCGAGCTGCACGGTCTCGATCACCAGCGGCTTGCCGGCCTCGTAGGCCACGGCTGCGCGAACATCCATTGCCTCGTCCTCTCTTCGATGGCGCCAGCCGCGATGCTAGCCGAGGTCTAGAATCGGTGCGCACCCGGAGCGCCGCCTACCTGCCCTCCCCGCTCATCGTGCTGGTCGATCGCTGGCGGTTCGATCCGCTGGCCTGGCTGCATCGTGCGGAAGCACGCGCGATCGTCGCCGAGCAGCGCGCTGCGGGCCGCGCCGTGGAGGTCCGCAGCTTCGATCCCGACAGGCTGCCGCGCGATGCGCGAATTCTGCTGCGCCTGTCGGACCCGGTGATGCGCGACGCGGTTCGGGCGCTCGAAGCGAGCGGAACTGCGTATTGCGGCCCAGGCGGTGCAGCGCTGGAGCGCTGCTACGACAAATGGCGGGCCTACGAGACCGTTTGTCGAGCGGGTATCGATTGTCCGGAAACGCGCAGCGCGACCGGGGAACCTGGATTTGCGCCGCCGATCATCGTCAAGCCGCGCCGCGGCTCGGATTCGATCGGCCTGCGCGTGGTTCGCCGCGGACCGGTGCCGGCGCGGCTGAGAAACGAGGCGATGCTGGTGCAGCCGCAGGTGCTGGGCGCGGAGCTGACGGTCGGCGTGATCGACGGCCACGCGGGCGAACCGCTTCGCCTCGGGCTCGCCGAAGGCGTGCCGTACACGTTCCTGCGCAAGTACCTGCTACCGCCGAAGCGCATGCTGCTCACCGATCGCACGCTCGCGGCGCGTGCACAGCACACTGCGCTCGCGGTGGCGCGCGCGCTGGGCGTCGACTGGGCCGTGCGCGTCGATTTCATCCTCGAGCGCGCGCGCAACCGATTGCTGTTTCTCGAGTGCGATGCGGCACCCCTCGTCGGCCCCGCGTCCGCCTTCGCCGCGAGCCTGGCCGCAGGGGGGATGGCGCGTGCCGAGCAGCTCGCGCGGCTCCTGGGCGAGGCCTAGCGCGGCTGCGCGTAGGGCTCGTCGGCGGCGACGAATTCGGATTCTTCGAGGGCGGCCTTGCGCCAGGCGGCAAAGCTGGCCGTACCGAGCAGCGTTTGCTGGTAGCTGCGCGCCTCGCCCTCGAGCGCCACGCCGTAGGTCACGAAACGACTCGCGACCGGCGTGAAGTACGCGTCGGCGGCGCAATAGGGGCCGAACAGGAATGGCCCGCTGGCACCAAAGTCGCGCCGCGTGCGCGTCCAGTGGCCGGTCAGGCCTTCGATGTCCCGCGCGACCTCCGGGCTCATCCCTTTGCCCGGGTAGCGACCGCGCAGGTTCATCGGCATCGCGCCGCGCAGCGCACGGTAACCGGCATGAAAGTCCGCCGCGAGCGAGCGGGCGCGCGCACGCGCCTTTGCGTCCCTCGGCCAGATGCCCTTGTCGGGATAGAGCTCGTGCAGACGCTCGAGGATGGCGAGCGTGTCGAAGCTGGCGAAGCCCCGGCCTAGATCGCCCTCCCACAGCACGGGGACCAGGCGCGAGGGCGACAGCGTCGCGATGTTCTGCGCCCAGTCGTTCGATTCGAACTTGAGCATGCGTTCCTGGAACGCGATGCCGAGCTCGGTCATCGCCAACCAGGGGCGCGACGACCACGACGAATAGTTCTTATTGGCAATAACGAGTGTCAGCGCTGTAGTCATGGCGTCCTGCACCGCTTCTCAGGGTGCCCAGATGAATTCGACGCGGATGCCGCTCGGCTCGTAGAGCATGCAGTGCCTGGCCGGCCCGCCGCGCAGCAGCTCGGGCGCAAACTCCACGCGCACGCCTGGATGCGCCGAAGCCTTCTTGAACACGGTCTCCAGCGCCTCCTCAGAGGCGACGCGGAGGGCGACATGGTGCAGCCCCACGTTTTTCCGTCGCTCGAAGGTCGTTGCACCGCTTTCGGTCTGCCACAGCGTGACGAAGGCGTTGCCGTTGGTGACGAAGATCGCGGGGTACTCGGGCACCTCCCGTGCGACCGACCAGCCGAGGCACTCCGTGAAGAATTTTGCCGTTGCCGGCAGGTTGGAAACGGCGAGACCCAGATGATGAATTCCGAGCGTATCCATCGGCGGCTCACTCCTCGAGGGCACACGGGATGCGGCGCAAGTTTAGCGCTCATCCGGCGCGCCGGCGCCAAGCGAGGTAGTCGCCATCGGGGATTCGCTGCAGACCGGCATGCGGCCGATTCAGCACGTAGGTGCTTGCAGCGCGCGCCGAGCCGTCGCCGAGCGTGACCTGCACCACTTCGCGCCGATACTCATGGGGCAGGCGATCCGTGGCAGCGCAGCCTTCGTAGCGGTCGAGCATTGCGAGCATCGCTTCCGCACGGTCCGGGTCGAGCGCGTACACCTCGCCGCGCACGAGATCGATGGCGTCGCCGGCGGTTACCAGGCCCGGATAGGTTCCGAGGTCGTACAGCGTGCCGCGCAGCGTTGCGTCGCCGATGAAGCGCGCGTCGCGCGCGAGAATTCGATGCATCGTGTGCCCGACCGCCTTGCGCAGGGTGCCGTAGACGAAGAGGCAGGTGGCGTGGTCGGATTTGCTCATCAGGCGCCGCACTCTAGCGCGTCAGCGCCCGCATCGCGCCCGCGTGCGTGCATCAGCAGGGCAGGCGGGGATCATACGGGTCACGGACGAGAGTCCGCTTGACGGGCGATGGCGACGTCGCCCGGGGGTGGCGGCCGCTGCCGAAGCAGGCGAGCCGCGCGCGCCAAGTTAGAGGAGGAGGAGGAGGCTAACTTCGCGCCGCGCGCTCGCCGCCGCGGTTCTACTGTCCCCTTTCGGAGACACCCCCACCGTACCCCAGGCCGGTGAGGATCCATAGGACAAACGTCACAAGTCGGGCTCTGTGGACAGGCCGGCGGCCGGTGCGGGCTTGCCGCGGCCCGGAAATTCCGGGCCAGGCGCACTCCAGGCCGAGGCTTTCATTCGGCTGACCGGTTGCTTCGGCGCGTCTCATACCATGGTCCCCGCAGGGTGGGCCGGCACGGCGGGCAGCCGCGGCGCGCTCGTCGGCCGTTCCGCAGGTCGTTCGATCACGCTTCCGGTGGGGGGGCCTGCCGGCGTATCGGCTCGAGCGGTATGGCTTGCGAACAGCAGTGTCATGCCGGCGAATACGACGCCGAAGGCGAGACCGGCGGCCGCGGCGAGCAGGACGAACGAAACCAGGTCGAGGACGATGACCCGCGTCGGCGCGGTTGTGGACTGATCTCGCATGCAGCCTCCATGAAGGGTTCTTTGTTGCTTGCATTTAAGCCGCCGACCGTGGACCCGGAGGGCCTGGAAGCTGACGCGATGCGGGGCAATTCTGGCAATCTGCGGGCAGCGCGGCGGGG
>Ga0209536_100000084_pt1 | contig 132316 bp, 124 predicted proteins | sample DeeMarSeWOR28_12_FD_187461 | JGI IMG/M metagenome (GOLD analysis project Ga0209536, IMG submission 187461) | Marine sediment microbial communities from White Oak River estuary, North Carolina - WOR-2-8_12 (SPAdes) (version 2) | ecosystem: Environmental > Aquatic > Marine > Intertidal zone >...
TCTCCGGTGAGGCGTCGAAACCGGCCGTTACAGCCGGCGATGCGGGTTGTGATCCTGCCTCGGTGGTCGATGGCGGCGAACGATCACAGCCGGCGGTCAGCACGGCAGCGAAAAGAATCACGAAAACCGATCGCAGCATGCTTGTCTGCGGTTCTATCTGCATTTGGAGGTATCCTTTACGACTCCCCCCGGGCCTTCGGGTTCCTGGAGGGGAGAATAGGATCGGCAGTGTAATACCGACGTCGCCCGCCCGCCAGCCGCCGCTGGGGAGCGGCGGTGGCGATGTCGTGCCGACGTGTCAACTCGGAGCAAAGGGCGCGGCGAGTGAAGAAGGGTTTCCGGATCTTCGCACTGTGTGTTTGGATTGCCGCAGTCCCCGGCTGCACGGACGCCCCGAATGCGGGCATCGCTCCCCCGGACCGGGCCGAGAAGGAAGCCGGGCCGGTGCCCGAAGGCCGCCTGCCCCGGGACGTCGTTCCCGTCGCTTACCGTCTTTCTCTGGAGATCGTTCCCGATGCCTCGACGTTTCAGGGGCGTGCGGACATCTCGATCTCGATCAGGGAACCCCTGGACCGCATCTGGATTCACGGCCAGGATCTCGATGTGGCCTCGGTGGAGCTCGTGCTTCCGGGGGATGAGCGTATACCGGCGCAATACGAACAGCTGCATCCGGATGGCATCTCCCGGATCGACTTGCCGGGTCGGGTGGAGCCCGGCGAAGCACGTCTTGAAATCGCTTACTCGGGGCGATTTGCAGACGATGTGACCGGTCTTTTCAGGACCGAATACGAAGGCGAAGCCTACGTCTTTTCTGACTTCCAACCCATCCAGTCGCGGCGCGCATTTCCCGGTTTCGACGAGCCGTCTTTCAAGATTCCCTACGACATAGAGATCGTTACGCTTCAGGAGCACGTGACGCTGTCCAACGCGCCCGCGCTGGCACAGGAGATCATGGAAGATGGGTTCAAACGCGTCCGCTTCGCCACTACCCGGCCGCTGCCCTCGTATCTTGTGGCAGTGGCCGTGGGGCCCCTGGATGTGGTGGAGGGGCCTTTGATACCCCCGAACGCCTGGCGCGAAGAGGCTCTACAGGTTCGGGGGGTCTCCGCAAAAGGGAAGGGTGCCGGCCTGGAATATGCATTGGCCAACACGGCCGTCATGGTCGAGGCGCTGGAGGCCTATTTCGAGCTGTCTTATCCATACGAAAAGCTGGATCTGGTGGCAGTCCCGGAGTACGCCGGCGCCATGGAAAATCCCGGGCTGATCGTTTACAGCGAATATCTCCTGTTGATGGGCGACAACCCGTCCATTCGGCAGCAGGAGAGCTTCGGTGCCAGCCATGCCCACGAGCTGGCGCATCAGTGGCTCGGCAACCTGGTCACCATGGCATGGTGGGACGACCTGTGGCTCAACGAGGCCTTCGCCGACTGGGTGACAGAAAAAGTCATGCGCGACTGGCGTCCGGAGCTGCACTACGAACGTCGCCGGTTGGAGTCCGTCTTTCGGACCATGGACGAAGACAGCCTGACTTCAATTCGAAGCGTGAGGCAGCCTGTCGACGACGCGGCGGGCATGTTCGCCGCCTTCGACAACGTGACCTACGTGAAGGGTGCCGCGATCCTTACGATGGTAGAGAACTATATCGGAAAGGAGGCATTCAGGCAGGGGTTGAGGAATTACCTGCAGCGTTTCGCCCACGGGAACGCGGATGTATTCGACCTGGTCGAGTCGCTGGAGGAGGCTGCCGGTGATGACGGCGGTCTCGCCGAAGTAATCCGGACCTTCCTCTTTCAGCCGGGCGTACCGATGGTTACGGCCACCGTCGACTGTTCCGGTGCCCAGGCGAAAGTGGTCCTGCAGCAGAGCCGGTATCTGCCATTGGGGAGCGGAGCGGCTGCCGGCGAGGATTGGGCCATCCCCGTATGCATGAGCTGGGGAGGCAACGATAACGCGACGCCGGCCGACCGCTGCCTGCTCATGCAGGAATCGGTCCGGGAGGTTTCGCTCGGCACAGGGTGCCCCGCCTGGATCATGCCAAACCGATCGGCGACCGGCTATTACCGTTGGGATGTGACTCCGACCGACTATTCGCCGATACACAGGTCGGGCAGGGTGCTGAACGACGTGGAGCGGATGGCGTTGGCCGACAGCCTCGCGGCCAGCGTACATGCCGGCAGGATCGGGATCGATGCGTATCTGAGGCTGCTGCCCGTCCTGGCGGCAGCGCTGGAGCGGTCGGCCGCCATGGCGCCCGTGAACGAAATTCGACGCATGCTCGATTATCTGATTGAGCCCGGGCAGCGGGCAGATGCCATGGCCTACTTCGGCGCAGTCTACGGCCGCAGGCTGGAATTCCTGGACAGGCCCGGTGGTGCGGAACCGTCTCCGGAAAGAGAGAGATTCCGATTTGAGCTGACGCGATTTCTGGCCGAGCAGGTCCGGGATCCGGAGGTGCGAAGCCGATTGGCGAAACAGGCTGCTGCCTATATGGGCCTGAACGAGGAAGGGGATGTGAACCCGGAAACCTCGGCGCCCGATCTGATTTCCACGGTGCTGACAGTCGGGGTCCAGGACCTGGGTGCGGATTTCTTCGATCGATTGGTGGATCTTCTCTCGACAGAGACAGCCGCGGCGCAGCGCTCGGATCTGCTGCGCGCCATCGGCGGGGCCGAGGACCCGGTGCTGCAGGCCCGGGCCCGAAACCTGCTACTGGATGATGCCTTGCTCGCCAACGAAGTCGCCAGCCTGCTGTGGGCGCTGGCCCAGCCGCCGGGGACGGCAGGCACCTGGAACTGGTTCGTCGGCAACCGTACCGCCCTGATCGAACGTTATCCTGGATGGTTCCGGTATTACCTCCCGTTGCACTTCGCTTCTTTCTGTGACGGGCAGCGAGTCGGGGAGCTGGAAAGCGTCTTCCGGGACTATGAAGACTCGATCCCCGGCATCACCGTGAGCTTGCGCCAGGCCGAGGAAACGATCGCGATCTGTGAAACCTACCGAACCCGGAATGCGATCCCGAGTCGGGAATTCTTCGACTCCCTGGATCGGGAGGAGGCTCCTTGAGAGGACGCGGAGTTTGCCGCCACGACGCAGGCAGGCTAGCTTAGACGGGCTTTCGGGGGGTGAGGAGGATATGTTGCGATCGACAAGGACAGGAGACGGAGGCAGAACCCACGCTGAAGTCCGCGCCGGGACCATGCGTCGCAAGGGCCCTGCAGCCCGACTGGTGGTTCTTTACGCCGCGGCCTTCATTCTTGCCAGCATCGTTCTCATTGCCGACGCTCCGCCGAAGACCAACCAGTTTCTGGCGGAGTTGTATCGGCTGCGCCACGTTCTGTTCTTCGGCATCGGCGGACTGATCGTTCTCGAGCTGACGGCCCTCGTCGGGCGCCGCTGGATCCGAAAGCGTTCCCTGTACTACCTCGTGGCGGGGCTGTCAGTGGCCTGCGCGAGTCTCGGTCTCGAAATTCTCTATCCGCCAGCGGCCGGGTTCAGCGCCGAGCGGCTGGTAAGGAATATTTTTGGTGGCATCGCCTTTCTCACCCTCAGCGCTGCCCTGGATCACCCGCTGCGCCGTGAGCACGACTGGTTGCGAGGTCGTCCCCGTCGGCTGATTGGCTGGACTTCAGCCGCGGTGCTGACGTTGGTCATGCAGTCTCTCATCCCAGTTGCGGTGTCCTACGCGGGGCGAAGCGGCGCCTATCCGAGGGTGGTGGATATGACCGAGGCCTGGCAGCAACGGTTTATCGAACCGCGGAATGCGCTGCTATTCGTCGGCATGCCGCCGGAAAGCTGGGAGTCCAGGAACCAGCGCACCACGGCCATGATCCTGTTCGAGGCGACGCCGGATGCGGGCGTGATGGTTCAGGAACCGTACAGCGACTGGCGCGGCTACAACACGCTGCAGCTCCAGATTTACTCCCTGCTCGACGCGCCCAAACAGGTTGAGCTCCGAGTCGAAGACAAGCGTACGGAAAGGTCCCGTGGCGACAGGACCGATCTGATCCTGGATGTGGCGCCCGGTTACAACCTTTACGAAATCCCGATGGGGCAGATCCGCTCCGGTCCACACGGGCGAGACCTCAGGCTGAACAAGATTCGGCGGGTGGGCCTATTTTCTCCCGGCGGCGATGCACCGTTTATGCTTTTTCTGAGTGACTTCCGCCTGGTTGATCGCCCCCGATCGGAATCGCTCGGGGACTGAGTTTCATCGTCCTGTCCGACCCGTCCAGATCGACATTCCATTCACGGGCGGGCGCGTCAAAGGCGTCAGGTCACTGCATGATCCACCGCCGGGATCTCCTCGTCCTCAGCGTAATGGTCGATCTTGAAATCTCCCAGGCCGTACAGGATGGCTACCACGGGATTAATGAGATTGAGAAAACAGAACGGGAGGTACGCGACGGTTGCGACACCAAGGGTCGCGGCCATGTAAGCCCCGCACGTATTCCATGGGACCAGAGGCGAGGTCAGGGTCCCGGCATCCTCGATAGTCCGCGAGAGATTACGCGCCTTCAAACGCCGCCGACGAAACTCCTCCCGGAACATTCGGCCCGGCACGACGATGGACATGTACTGGTCCGCCGTGACGATATTGGAAAGGACAGTGGTCCCCACCACTGCGGCGATCAGCGAGCCGGTGCCCCGAGCAGCACGAAGGACCGCCGCGATCATGCGCTCCAGTAGCCCGGTATGCTCCATCACGGCGCCGAACGAGAGGGCCGTCAGGATCAGGAAGATAGTGTTGAGAAAGCTCAGCATGCCGCCGCGGGACAGCAGCTCGTCCACCGTCACGTCACCCGTTGATGAAGCGTAACCGTCAAACAACGAGATCCAGACGCCTTTGATCAACGCCAGCCCTTGCGGCAGTTCAGGATCGGCGGCCAGCGCGATTGCCCGCTCTGGCTGGCCCAAGGCCGCCATGACAGCGCCGGCAGCGGCGCCGGCGAGGATTGTCGGTAAGGCATGCACCTTCCTGACCGCGAGCCACAGGATGAGGACGACGGGCAGCAGCGTGACGGGTCCCAGATAAAACTGGGCGGACAGGACCTCACTGAGGCTGCCGAGTTGCGCAGCATCGCTGTGCGGAGACGAGAGCGCGCCAATCAGGGCGAACAACAGCAGCGAAAACAGAAACGACGGTCCGGTGGTCCAGACCATGTGCCTGATGTGGGTGAACAGCTCGGTGCCGGCCACGGCCGGCGCCAGGTTCGTCGTATCCGACAAGGGAGACATCTTGTCCCCGAAATAGGCGCCGGAGATGATCGCCCCGGCCGTGATCTCGGGCCGCAGTCCGAGCCCGAGCGCGACACCCATCAGGCCGATCCCCAGGGTTCCGGCCACCGTCCACGAGCTTCCCACGGCCAGCGCCACCAGGGCGCATATCAGGCAGGTGGCGGCGTAAAACACCGAGGGGTGCAGCACCTTCAGCCCGTAGTAGACCATGGCCGGCACGGTGCCCGAGAGCATCCAGGCCCCGATGAGGGCACCGACGGCGAGGAGAATCAGCATGGCCCCGATGGCGACGGAGATGCCCGAGCTGATGGCGACGTGGATGTGCGCCCACTGGTGACCGTTCTTGAGAGCGATAAAACTGGCCACTGAGGTGGCGATCACCAGCGCGACCTGGTTCGCGCCGTAAGACGAATCCTCACCGAACAGGTAAACCGAAAGGGACAGCAGCGCGATCAGCACCGCCAGCGGCGTTATGGCGTCTAGGAGGGACGGTATCCGAACTGACGGGCCTGGGTTTTGCTCAGTCGGTTCGGTGTGTTGCATGGCGCCCTGCATTGTGTGACGAGAGGCCAGGCCAGGTCAGACCGGGCCGCGGCGGTTCGCGCAAGTATAGGGTCCGCGCCGACGCCGACAAACCTGACGTGGAGGCCAGGGTTCCCGGGGCTACGCGTGGACGACCCCTGGCCCGGTCCGGTGCTAGACTGACGGCAAAGGGTAGCCACCGGTGTCCAGTCTCTGTCTCCCACGTCATTCCCCCGATCTCGGGGCTGCTGATTCGTCTTCATGAACGCTCACGCCTGGGACGTGACCCCCGCCGAGGCCCGCGAAATCCAGGAGCGACTGCGGTGCCGTGTTGTCACTCGAGACGCCCTGGGGAAAGTGACTCGGGTTGCGGGTACGGATGTGGCCTTCGAGGACAATGGCCGCACGACGCGGGGCGCCGTCGTCGTGTTGAGTTACCCCGACCTGACTCCGATCGAGCACGCCATCGCCCGTTGTCCGACGCGTTTTCCTTATGTTCCCGGACTGCTTTCCTTTCGCGAGATTCCGGTGCTTCTGGAGGCCATGGCCGAACTCAAGATGCGGCCGGACCTGGTGCTCTGTGACGGCCAGGGAATCGCACATCCCCGACGGTTCGGTCTTGCCTGTCATCTCGGTGTGCTGACCGATCTGCCCACTATTGGCGTCGCCAAGAGCCGATTGATCGGTAAGTACGGTGAGGTACCGGAGGAGAAGGGGCGCTGGGTGCCGTTGACGGACGACGATCAGGTGATTGGCGCAGTTGTCAGGACTCGTCGCGGTGTCCGCCCCGTGTTTGTTTCGCCGGGGCACCGGGTCGGGCTGGAGACCGCCATACGATTCACTCTCGGTTGCGTGACCCGCTACCGGTTACCGGAAACCACCCGCTGGGCCGATCGTCTCGCCGGGAAGAAGAGGGTGCGAGGCCTGGAGTGACTTCGTGTGACTGGCTCGAATCCCGGTGCAGTCCGCACACATGCCGGCGCCACCAACGAACTTCGCCGAGTGATGTCCGCGGCTGTATCAGTCGTAGCTGCTGGTATCGGGACAGAATAATCCTTCTGCACAGCCCTTGCTGTGACGTGAACGGGTCCGGCGATGACGAGCGTCCCCGTCGTGGCGCTTTACGACCTTAACAACATAAGTACACTACGGCCCCATGCAGGGACGGTTGGTTTTGCGTCGAGTCATCGTTGCGGTCACCCGCAACCGCGCTCTCGCAATGAACCGGCAGGAAGGTCTGGGCACGGTGGAGACCGGAAAGGTCGCAGTTGTGCTGATTCTGGCGGCGGATCCCGTCGCGGAGGTGTCCGATTTCAGGCAGCGGGAGGCGGTGATTCGCGGCGGCAGGTTTCGCTCAAGGCACAGTCTGCAACGTCCGGAAAGAGGAGTGTACTGAGAGAACATGACCAAACCCATAGACAATAGCTTCTGGGTCATACCGGAAGTGCTATTGGCCGGGGAGCATCCCGGTGCATCCGGCCCGGATGAAATCACTCGCCGAATCAGGCGGTTTCTGGTGTCCGGAGTCAGCCAGTTCATCGATCTCAGCGACAAGAAAGAGTGCGAGGCCTACCAGGAGGTACTCGAGAGAGAATCGGCGTTGCTCGGGATCGAATCCCAGTACAGCCATCACCCGATCAGGGATAAGGGCATTCCCCGAAGCCCGGTGCAGCTGGCGGCGGTATTCCGTGAGATCAGCGACGCCATGGGCAGAGGGCAGACCACGTACATTCACGCCAATCGTGGCGTCGGAAGAACGGGCGTAGCGATTGGCTGTTATCTGGTCGAATGCGGCCTACCTGCCGATCGCGCCGTCAGAAAGCTCGCGATTCTCTACAGTTCGATGGAAAAAAGCGCATGGGAGCCGAGCATCCCCGAGACCGAGCAGCAGATGGAATACATCCGGGGCTGGCAGCCCGGCGCCGGCCAGACCTGAGTCTCGCTGGTATCACACAAGTGCAGCGGAACGCGCATGACCGGTACCGGTGAGCAACCCGACAGCCCCGGCTCCAAACGCCGAGAGATCAGCATCTCGCGAGTCATCGTCGAATTCCCTGAAGCCGTCGCCATCGTATTCAAGCGTCTGATGCGCGCCCCTCGCCGGTCTCGCCAGGAGATGCGTCGTCGAGTCTCAAGCTACATTGTAGGGATCGAAGCCCGGGCCCGCGAAGTGGACTATATCGATGTCGAACTGGCCCAATCCATCGCCAACGGATGCCATCGGCTGATAGATACCCTCGACGCAGATTCCACCGAGGAGCACCGATGTCTGGTGCAGGCGGCTGTCCTGTACTTCGTAACCGATGAAGACGCGGAGGGCGATACGACCTCCTTGATCGGTTTCGACGATGACCGATTGGTCGTCGATGTCGTCGGGCAAGAGCTGGGTCAATGCGGCCTGGCGATATCAGATTCACAGGTGCCGTGAAGCTGCAAACGGTGCCGATCCTCCGGGGCCCGGATCTGCCGTCAGGTGCTCACGCCGATCAACATCCGCAGGCCGTAAGCGACAAGAAGCCAGAATGCGAGGCTCGCGCACCATAGGATTGCGAACCAGCCCAGGCGTCGCCAGCCGCCATGACCGCGCCTGGGATCAGTGGTAGCCGGCATCCGCTGGCACTTTGCCACGGAATATCCAGTACACGTATGCCGTGTAACCCAGTATGACCGGCAGCATGATCAATGCGCCAACCAGCAGCAGGCCCTGTGCGTTCGGGGCCGCCGCCGCCTCGTGGATGGTCAGGCCATAGGGCACCAGGTAGGGGAAGATGCCGATCATCAGGCCGATGAAACCCAGGACGAAGAGCGAACACGCCCAGATGTGCGGACCATAGGTGCTGCCGGTACGCAATGCCCTGATCAGTTTCCAGAAAGCCACAGCCACGAGGGCGGGCACCGGAGTGAGTGGCAGCAACCGACTCCAGTCCACATCCGGATATCTCAGTCCCCAGCGATCCGCCGCTGCCGCGTCCAGTGCCGGGACCCAGAAACTGACCACGGCCATCATCAAAAGGACCACAAGGGCGGCGACCATGGCCGTATTACGGGCCCAGCTCAGCAGATCTCCCTCGGTCTTGATCACGAGCCAGGTTGCGCCGAGCAGCGTGTACCCCCAGACCATGGCGCAGCCGACGACGAAGCTGAACGGTGTCAACCACTCGAACATGCCGCCAACAAATCGACCATCGTCAAGCTGCACGCCCTGAACGATGGTGCCGAGAATCAGTCCCTGCGCAAAGGTCGCGACCACCGACCCCCAATGAAAAGCCTGATCCCAGATCCGTCGGCCGACGCCCTTGGCCTTGAAGCGGAACTCGAAGGCCACGCCTCGGAAAATCAGAGCCGTGAGCATGAACCCGATCGGCATGTAGACCGCCGGCATCAGCGCTGCATAGGCCTTGGGAAATGCGGCGAAGAGACCGCCGCCGCCCAGCACCAGCCAGGTCTCGTTGCCGTCCCAGATCGGCGCGACGGAGTTCATCATGATGTCCCGGTCCTGGTCGGTGGCGGCAAAGGGGAACAGAATCCCCACGCCGAGATCAAACCCGTCCAGCAGGATGTACATCAGAACGGCCACCGCCAGGAGGCCGGCCCAGATCATAGGAAGATCGAAGATAGCCATGGCTCAGGCCTCCGCGGGATCGTCCCGGCCCAGGGCCAGGGGCAAGCCGAGAATCGGGTGTTCCGGTTCCTTTTCAGGCGGCTCTCCCGTTTCCTCCGGTCCTTTCAAGGCCAGCTGCAGGATGTAGAAAGCGCCCGCTGCAAAGACAATGGTGTAGGCAAACACGAATACGATAAGCGAGGTTTCCACGGCGGCCGCCGTCACCGGCGACGCCGAGTCGGCGGTCCTCAACAGTCCATAGACCGTGTACGGTTGCCTCCCCACTTCGGCGGTGATCCAGCCGGTCAGCACCGCAATGAAACCGGCCGGTCCGGACAGCAGGCACAGTCGCAGGAACCATGGCTGAGACTCCACTTTCTTCCGCCAGACCAGGAAAGCCCCGTAGAGGCCGATGAACAGCATCAGCATTCCCAGTCCCACCATGAGACGGAAACTCCAGAAGACCACGGTAACCGGCGGACGTTCGCTGGCCGGCCATTCCTTGAGTCCGCGGATGGCACCGTCGAAAGATCCCGTCACGATCAGGCTGCCGATCTTGGGCAGGGCGAAAGTCAGATCGTTGGCTTCCTTCTCTTCATCGGGCATCGCGAAAAGGATCAGGGGCGCATTGTTGTCGTAGGTCTCCCAGTGTCCTTCCATTGCAGCCAGCTTGATTGGCTGATGCTCGTAGACATTGGCGCCGTGCTCATGCCCGGCGATTATCTGCATCGGCACCACGATGGCGAGGAAACCGAGGGCCATGTGCATCATTACCCGGGCGGGTTCCCGACGTGTGCCCCGCAACAGGTGATAGGCCCCCACGGCACCCACCACCAATGCGGTCGTGCAATAGGCGGCGAGCACCATATGGACATATCGATAGGGGAAGGAGGGATTGAAGATGACTTCAAGCCAGTCCGTGGCGTAGAACGTGCCGTCCTTGATCTCGAAACCCGCCGGCGTCTGCATCCAGCTGTTGGCGGCCAGGATCCAGAATGCCGAAATCAGGGTGCCGACGGCCACGATACAGGTGGCCGTGAAGTGCAACCGGCGCCCGACCTTGTTCCACCCGAACAACATGATCCCGAGGAAGGATGCCTCCAGGAAGAAGGCTGTGAGGACCTCGTATCCGAGCAGCGGCCCCAGCACATTTCCCGTGAGTTCCGAGAAAAGGCTCCAGTTCGTTCCGAACTGGTAACTCATCACCAGACCTGACACCACACCCATGCCGAAAGAGATCGCGAAGATTTTTATCCAGAACCTGTACAACTGGAGGTAAACATCTCTGCCCGTCTTGAGCCAGAGGCCCTCCAGCATGGCCAGGTAGCTGGCCAGGCCGATAGTGAACGCCGGAAAAATGATGTGGAAGGAAATCGTGAACGCGAACTGCAGTCGCGCCAGGAAGACCATGTCGAGACTATCGGTCATAGCGTGCTACCCGAGAGGTGAAAGCCACCGGTTACTGACTGCACGCCCCGGCAAGGGCGTCGGCCGATACGGATAGCTTACCTGATACGAAAAGAGCGGTCCCCTCAAAGACTTCGGCGCACGCCGATCTGCTGTTTCACCCGCCCGTGAGGTGAGCCGGCCATGTGGTTGGGGGCGGGGCTCGGTTCGCTGTCCAGACCGGAACTTGACCCGTTCCGGCCACCGTCGGCCACCGCGGGGTTCCTAGCCTCTCAGCCGGCCCCCCCGCGAAGCGCTACAAACCCTGTCGCAGATGACGGATCTCGACGGCAGATGACAGTCGTGAGAACGGGGTGTCACGACGACAGGGAACAGCCGAAGCCACCTGGCGCCTCACTCGATCGAGACGACCCGGACATCGAAATTGAGCGCCTGGCCTGCCAGGGGATGATTCAGATCCAGCACGATGGCATCCTCACGCACCTCGTGAACCCGAACCTGGAAGGGCTGACCGTTAGGGCCTTCTCCATAAAGAACCTGCCCGACCTCACGAGCCCCCTCGGGAACGCTGTCTTCGGGAACCTCACGGAAAAATTCCGGATTGACGTCACCGTAACCGTTTTCGGCGCTCAGGCGAACGCTCCGGGAGTCGCCCGCGGCCATACCCTCGAGTTCCTTTTCGAGGGAAGGCAGGATCTGGCCTTGTCCCTGTGTGTACTTGAGCGGCTCGCCGCCAACATTGGTGTCGGCAACGGTGCCGTCGTCGAGCTTGAGGGTGTACTCGATCGAGACAGTTCGACCAGATTCAATCACGGTCTTCTCCTCCCCGTTTCCGGGACTATCTTCGGCAATGGCCGGCACCGTGACTCCGCCCGTCAACAACAGACAAACAACGGCCAAGCGCGGCGCTATGCGATGGTTCATAAATGGGACTCCATGGGTCCGTAGGTGGACGGAGGCCGTCCATAACTTACTGGTTACGGCCCGCTGTCAGGATGCTTTGCGACCAGGACAGAAGAGGATGGCTCGACGCCGCCGGGGACAAGACAAATGAAGCGAACGAGCCCGAACTCTACGCGAAAGCCGACCCGAAGATCAAATCGCGGCCCGGGTGTTTTCCGTCGGCCATCGTCGTGACTGTCAGCCGTTTCCCGCAGGGATCGGGTGGCTCTCGAAAAGCAGGACATGGACATTCCCAGCCTCATCCACGCTGGTCAGCTCGAGCTTCCCGAGGTGGAAGCTGAACCTTGTCACCTGCCCCATCAGATTGAGGAATTGCTGCTCGAGATCCATGACGTCCTCGGAGCAGGCCATCATCGTTCCCGCCAGCGGCCCGAAGCTCAGCTCACCCGGCGCCTGACCGGTCGTGGAAGCCCCCATATACCGGTTGCAACCACTGGCGCCCCCCACCTTGTCTCCGTAGAAAATCAGCGTGATCGCAGGCTCCTCCGGCGCGTCGACGTCCCCGTTGAGGCTGACGAGTCGCCACTCCACATCCTCGAGAACAGCCAGGGACAGCGCGCCCCGAATTTCCGCGGCGCCCTCATTCAGTCCTTCAGGGCCCAGCGTCCAGCGGCGGGTGACAAGTTGCGACGGGCAGCAAGCGGCGTCCTCGGGGCCGGCCTGCACAACGTCAAGAACGATTGTGTCGCCGTCGACGACACGGTCACGGATCTGGACACGGTCGCCCAGTGGGGCCGTGCCGATGTTTGTCGCGCGGCCGTCTTGCCTGGCCAGCACCGCCAGGTGCCCGAAGGTGCCGGAGCCCCCCGAACTTTCCGCCAGCAGCACGATAGTTTCCTCAAGACCGTCACCGTTCAGATCGCCGCTCAGCTCGAAATCGCGGATCAGCTCGACCCTGGGCCGTGACGCCCCATCCTCGACGAACGGCGGGCCTTCGTACAGGCCCCCGACCAGCATGATGGGTTGGTCCAGGATGCCGTAATAGGTGCCGGCGGCGGCCTCCTCGACGCTCGGTCGCGTGCGTGTCGCCACATCGGGGGATTCGGTTGTCGCCACTGACGGGTCGGAAGACTCGGCCCCTTCTTCGATGTTGCGATCGCCGCATCCCGCCAGCGCGGTCGCCAGAGCCAGCAGAAATAGAAATCTGGGAATCACGGTCGTTTCTCCCCGGCATGGATCCCGTCGAGGCTCGAATTATCCCACAGACGTGATGACTGGCCACGCCGTGGTCGGGCTAGCGCGCAGGGCCGCTTCTGTGTCGCCCGCAATCGCCACGCGCACCGTCCGATCCGGCGAACAGGGTGAGTGTCAGACCATTGGACCGGGGCGAAATTTTTTTCGCCCCATGCCGTTCCCGCCGGCGCCGGATTCGGGGGTCGATCAATCCGACCGGCGTGATTTCGTTGTCCGGAACGGCTGGAGGAAACGCCGGAGTAGCCGCGTCAATGGGGTGAATGCCCCATCGACGGTATGCGCACTGCCGGTCCGGCAAGGCCAAGGTTTAGGCAGCGTGGCTCAGTCGACAGGCCGCAAGGGTTTGCCACAGTGTGGACAGAACGCGCCCGCCCGGACACGGCTGCGTTGGCTCGAGACGATCTGATGGACCGTTTCCGATGGGATCCCCAGTTCTCGTCCGACCCGGTCGATCTCGTCCCGTTCCGCGCTTTCCAGGAGGCCATCGTCGATCATCTCGGCGACGAGGCTTTCCAATTGACCGCGCCGGCTCTGGATCTCTTCCGAAAAACGTCCGGCCAGCATGGCGGCGGGCAGGGCGACAGTGCCGACACCCAGCAGCATGATGACGGCGCCGAGCACTTTGCCCAGCGGGGTCAAGGGCGTGACGTCGCCGTATCCCACCGTGGTCAGGGTCACGACTGACCACCAGATGGCCGCACCGACGCTGCTGAAAGCTTCCGGTTGAGCCTCACCCTCCAGGATGAACATCAGACAGGCCGAGAACAGGATGAGCACCAGCATCACGAGCGAGGCGGCCATCAGTGCGGGGAGCTGAACCCGGAGCACATACAGGAACACGTCCAGGCCCGGAAAATAGTGGCTGAGCTTGAGCAGTCGCAAAAGGCGCAGGACCCTGAGGAACCTGAGGTCGACCGGCACCAGGAAGGCAAGATAGAAAGGCAGAATCGCGGCAAGATCGATAAGCGCCAGCGGCGACAGCGCATATCGGAGTCTCGCCAGGGTGGGGTTGAGACCTTTATTGCGGGGCGCCTCCACGACGCTCCACAGCCGGGCAACGTATTCAGCCGTAAAGACCCCCACCGAGAACAGCTCGAACCACCAGAAGGCGCGTCCAAATGCAGCGGTATAGGGCGGATAACTCTCCAGGACGACGGCGGCCACATTGGCCAATATCAGGAAAATGATGAAAGCATGTAGCCAACGTGCCGGCCCGCGACCCGCCAGTCCGATTTCCAGGCCCAGATAGGCCCGATGCCGCAATAAAGCTCGATCTGCCATGGGGAAAAGTATGGCAGTTGACGGCCCAGCCTGGAAACCGTTTCGGATATTCGCCTGCGGAGCCCGCCTGAGCGATATTCGAACCGGGTGGGCGGTCGTGTTTCCTTCTTCCCTTGTCTATATGATGGTTGTCATCAACTGGGAAAAATCGGCGCTGACATTGGAAGACGCGCACCAAAGAACCCTGCTGAGGCACCTGCCCAATGCGATCTCCGTGGCCCGCCTGGCTTGCACCCCCGTTCTCGCATGGATGGCTGCCAGCGGTATGGAGCGGCCCTTCGCCTGGCTGTTGCTGGCCGCGCTGGCGAGTGATGCGGTAGACGGGTTGCTGGCGCGAAAGTTTGCCTGGACGTCACGGATCGGATCCCTTTTCGATTCCCTCGCCGACGCCATTCTCATGCTGATCGCCGCCTATGGGGTATGGGTTTTTCATCCCTATGTGTTCGATCAGTACGGAGTGGCCATCTGGACCGTGATCGGTCTCTGGGCGTTTCAGCATCTGCTGGCTTTCATCCGGTACGGACGGCCGGCGAGCTTTCATACTCGCCTGGTGCGAATTGCCGTGATGACCTTCAGCCTGTTTATCGTCACCCTGTTCCTGATGAGTTTTCAGGCGTGGCTCTTCCTGCTGGCGGTGATCATGAGCCTGATCGGGGTCTGCGAAGAACTGATCATGATTCTGCTGGTACCCGAGTGGACCCCCAACCTGCGCGGGGGGCTAGTGCAAGTGCTACGCCGGCGGGCAGCACAACGGGGCCGGTCTACCTGACAGGGCGCTTCGCGCGTGGGGTGACCCTGCTCCCGGGACTGGCCGCGGCAGGCTATCGCCGGACTCTCCTTACCTACCCGCCCATCACTCGGTCCGCGGGGAGAAGCTTCCCTGGCGCCATGCCCACGAAAGCTTGTGCAGTTCCATGGTCACCAGGATTGTCAGACTCAGCCCGACCAGCATCAGCCACTCGTCCAGGCCAACCGGCCGGGTCGACAGCAACAGTTGTCCCCATGGGATATAGAGGGTCGCCACGTGGACCGAGAAGGCGGTGATCATACCGACCATGAGCACCGGACTTTTCAGGGGAGAGAGGGCGAAAGCCGAACGAGTTTCGGAGCGGCAGTTGAAAAGGTGCACGTTCTCGAAAAGCACCATCAGAAGCAACAGTGAATTACGCGCTGCCTGCTCGCTCCAGCCCTGGCCGATTGCCCAGTGGAACAAACCGTACCCGACGACTCCCATCACCAGGGCCCCGAGCAGTGTGCGCTCGATCATCAGTCGGTTGAAAATGGGCTCGCCGGGAGGGCGCGGTGGCCGCCGCAGCACTTTGCTGTGTTGGGGCTCGAACGCCAGCGCCACGTCCTGAATGCCGTTGGTGACCAGGTTGAGCCATAACAGCTGTACTGGCAGCAGAGGTATGGGCATGCCATTGGTGATGGCCAAAGCAACCAGCACGACTTCGGCGGCGCCGGTGGATATCAAGAGGTAGATGACGTTGCGAATATTGTCGTAGGCGATACGGCCTTCCTCGATGCCCGCTGTGATGGTCCCGAAGTGATCATCGCTGATGACCAACTCCGCAGCTTCCCGGGCCACATCGGTGCCGGATTTACCCATGGCAATCCCGATATTGGCCGCCTTGAGGGCCGGTGCGTCGTTGGCCCCGTCACCGGTGACGGCAACGAAGTGCCCGGCCCGCCGCGCCGCGTCCACGATTTGCAGCTTCTGATGAGGGGCGACCCGGGCGAACACCCTGGCACGCTTGAGCAGGCCCGGCAGACCCATTTCGCCAGCCTCGATGACCTCGGCCCCGGTGACCACCGAGTTTTCGTCTTCGGTCAGCCCCAGGTCTCTCGCGATGGCCAGCGCCGTGACCGGGTGATCGCCGGTGACCATGATGGTATCCACCCCCGCCCGGTGGGCGTCGGCGACCGCCTCTCTTACGCCCGGCCGCAGCGGATCGATCATGCCCACGAGGCCCAGAAATCTGAGCCCGCCGGGGTGCGGCGGGGCGCGGGCGTCGTCCAGATCCGCCGGCGATTCCCCATCGGCCACGGCCAGGACCCGATAGCCGCTGCGCGCCATCTCCCTGGCCATGACCCTGGCTTTGTCCAGCGTTTCCGGCGGATCGCCGGACATTTCGAGGACCCGCTCGGGGGCGCCCTTCACGAGGACTCGAACCCCTGAGTCGATGCGGTGGTAGCTGGCCGCAAATTGCCGCTCGGCCTCGAAGGGAATTTCATTGACCTGCGGGTGGAGTTCCAGCGAGGCGTCTCGTCGCCAACCGAGTTTGTAGGCCATGGCAAGCAGAGCCACGTCGGTGGGGTCACCCCGCCAGGTCCAGCTGGTGTCGGCATGATGTAAGTCCGCCTCGTTACAGAGAACCGAGGCCCGCGCAAGATCTGCCAGCCGCGCCCCTTCGTCCGGTTCCACCGGCTGCCCCTCGAGCAGGAAGCGGCCGTCCGGCACAAAACCTTCTCCGGTTACCTCGTACTTGGTTCCGTCAGCCAGCCTGACCTGTCGCACCGTCAGTTCATTACAGGTCAGCGTGCCGGTCTTGTCGCTGGCGATCAGCGTGCAGCTGCCCAGACCCTCGACCGCCGCCAGGCGCCGTACGATGACACCGCGCCGAGCCATCCGCGTGGTGCCTATCGCCAGGGCCACGGTGAGGGCGACAGGCAGCCCCTCGGGGATGGCAGACACGGCCAGTGCCACCCCGAACATGAACATTTCGGTGATCGTGTACCCGCCGAGCACGGCGCCAAGGGTTGCCACCAGGGCTGCCGCGCTGAGAACGCCGATCGCGATCAGCCGGGTGAACTGTTCCATCCGAAGAATCAGCGGAGGTCTGCCTGACTCGGGGGCAAGAACGTCCAGGGCCAGCTTTCCTATGGCGCTGCGCACGCCGGTCTCGGTCACGACGACCTGGGCGCGCCCCCGGGAGACTATCGAGCCTGCATGCACCATATTGCGGCAGTCCGCCATGGGGGTGTCCGCTGCCCCTTGCCAGTTCGGGTCTTTCAGGACTGGCAGCGATTCTCCGGTCAGGAGGGATTCGTCCACTTCCAGGCCGTGGGCCCCGAGCAGCCTGCCGTCGGCCGGCACCCGGTGGCCTGATTCGAGCAACAGGATGTCACCGGGAACGACGACCTCGGCGTCAAGCTCCCGAATCTGTCGATTTCTCTTCACGGTTGCCCGTGTGGTCAGCAGATGTCGCAGGGCCTGGCTGGCTTTCTCCGCCCTGGCCTCCTGAATGGTCCCGATAATGGCGTTGATGAGAAGCACGCCACATATAAATGCCGCGTCCTTGACTTCACCGAGGGCCAGCGAGACCACCGCCGCGATGCCCAGTACGTAAATCAACGGGCTCCGAAACTGGCGCAGAACGATCTGGACGAGGGTCGGCGGCGGGGTCTCCGGAAGACGATTCGGGCCAAATTCCTTGAGTCGGAGTTCGGCCTGCTGATCGGTCAAGCCGCCGGGGTCGGCACCCACACGTTGCAGCACGGCATCGATGGGGCCCGTATGCCATGGTCCGGCCGTGGCGGAACCGGCCTCTTCCCCTTGACCGGGGAGGCTGTTCGTCCGGATGGAGGATCTCCTCGCCACTGCAGCACCAATGTCAGGGTGTCCCACACGGAAGATTAGGACGAGTTGCGGACAGGCGCCTGATTATCGTCACCGTTCGGGGAGGTCGAATTCGCCTGGGAGGAAGCTGGCGCCCCCGGCCGCGGGGGCTCAGGGCCGGTCCGCCGGAATCTGGAGCGACGAGATGACGTGCCTCAGGGGGGTCTCGTCCATCACTGCCATTTCCTCGCCGCAATGATGTGGCAGACAGGCCTCGGTCTGCATGAAGACGAAGAAATGATGATCGACCTCGAACGTTGGCGGGAAATAAATGTACGTACGATTGTCGGTCCTGGCGCCGCCGTACTCGGGCGCGAAATCCAGGCGGTAATGCATGGTGTACATCTGCTTGCGGTCGATCATCACCGCGTCGCGTTCCACTTCGCTGACGCCGAAAAGGCCTTTCAGCTGGCCGTTGAGCCACAGCTGGAATTCCTCGTCATCGCAGTAATTTGCCGCGGTGTCTTCCGCCGGCAGACCACACTCGGCATCGACCGGCCGGGTGCGCAGGGCAAGAATGGCCGTCGTCCCGATTCTGTGGCCCGACGACATCCGGTCTCGTTTCAACAGGATCCGCTCAGGTTCCCGGCTGATATCCCAGCCCCCGCCATCCGGTACGGTAAACCGGAAGGTTCCGGCATCGATGATCTCGTCGCCCGCGGCGGCCAGGGCCGGCGGGCCGAGCAGAAGACACGAAGTTAACGCGGCCCAGATCCATCCTCCCGGTCGGCTGCATGCAGCTGCTCCCGGCTCCCGCCCAAACTTGCGTCGGCCGTCCATGTCCAGTCAGCAGTGGGTCTCGATCATGGTCCCGGCCGCGCATTCGCCGGTCCCGTTACCGATCCCGTTTGCGACCAAGAGGGCCAGGGCGATCAGTATCAGCAGCAGGATCATCGTCCGTGCCAGGGGATTCCAGAAAAGGTCTCGTCCGCTGCCGTGCCCGATGCGGCGACGTTCCGTGTTCATCATGCCGCTCACCTCCCGGATCGGAGGCGGCAGACTCGGCAGACGGGGCATCAAATCGGCGCACGGCCGGCATCCGCCGCCGCTTCCGATCCTTGACCGCCTCGATCTCTATATAAATCTATAGCTTGGAAAGTCGCCGCCCGCCATACGTAGCGGTGGCGCGGCCACGGCGGGGTGGACATCCAGGTGCAGCACGTACTCAAAAAGCGGCTTTATCGTTCACGCCATCCGCGAACATAGTCGAACTGCGCCGGTGTCTCGGGTGTCGTCAGATACCAGGCCGATTTCTCCATCTGCGGCCAGAGGCGGGCCAGCTGGGACAGGGCCGAGTCACCGGTCAGTCCCTGTCTGACCAGATAACAGCCGATCACCGTCCCCGTGCGTCCGATGCCGCCCCAGCAGTGAACGTACACGGTGCCGCCACGGTCGATCCTGTGATCGATCTCGTCCAGGATCTGGCCCATGAGGGCTGGATCGTCCGGTACGTCCTTGTCCACGATCGACAGTCGCTGGTATCCGATCTCGATGCGTTGCTCCCGACCGAGTTTCTCGAGGAGCTTCTGATACGGGTCGAGTTCGCCCGGCGTGGTCAGGTCGATGAAATCTGTGATGCCACAGTCCAGATAAGACTGCAGCCGCGTCGTCGCCAGTTCGCGCCGATGAGAACTGGGGTATTCCCCTGCCAGCAGGCGGTTGGGTTCGACCCAGTAAGTATTTTCGTGGGGTCTGCGCATGGTTCGATTTTGCACCTAAATCCGTTGAATTGATCCCTCAGGCGTGCTGCCGACCGGTTTGTGCCCGGCCTGCACCGGGGCCATCGCCGACGGCCGACCGCAGATGCGAATGAAGAAACTCCGTGAATACGCGAATCCGGGCCACGTTGCGCAGGTCCGGGTGGGTGAGTATCCAGAGGGTGCTGTGGTGCGGTGGATCGAGGGGAAAGAGTGGTTCCAGGCGTCCCCCCGTGGGGTCGTGGGGCAGGAAGGCCACCCCGATGCCCTCCGCCGCCATCGCCCCCATGGTCGACAGGTCCCCGGCCGTCGCCGCGAAACTCTCCGGCGGGTATCTTCGGTGCACGGACGAGAAGACCGCCAGTCGCAGGAAGCCCGCATCGCTGCCAATCAGCCGGTGTGACTTCAGGGATCCCATGGCGTCAGGTCGGCCTTCACGCTGCAGATAGGCTGGCGACGCCCAGGCCCGCCAGATCAGGTCGCCGACCCGACGCCCGACGAGATGCTCCGGGGGCGCCGTGGTCGCCCGTAACGCCAGATCCGCCTCCCGCCGGCCCAGGTCGTAATCGGAATCCGCGACAGCCACCTCTACCCGGATCGCCGGGTGGATCCGGGCGAATCGAGACAGGCAGGGAGCCACGTAGAGCCTTGCCAGGTCGGGGGCGGTCGTCATCCGGATCTGCCCGATAAGCGCCACGTCTTGGCCGGCGACGACCCGTTCCAATGCGTCGACGGATTCCTCCGCCTGCCGCGCGAAGTCCAGGGCTTGTCGGCCGGCCTCGGTTAACACATAGCCCTCAGATAAGCGCTCGAACAACCTGACCCGTAGCCGCTGCTCCATGGCGTTGATGCGCCGGAAGACGGTGGAGTGATTGACGCCCAGCCGCGATGCGGCGCGGGACAGGTTCCCGCCTTCGGCGACGGCCAGGAAGTACGGCAGGTCGTTCCAGTCCATAAATTGTTGCATAAATGCAAGTTAGGTACGCATATTTTTGGGATTGCTACGCATAAATGCAAGAGTCAAGCTTCGGTCTGACACTTCGTATCGCAATGGAGTTAGGAAATGACCAATGACAGATACAACGCCTACGGTGCCCTTCTGCTTCGTATCAGCCTCGGCGTGATCTATGTGGCACACAGCCTCTATCTGAAACTGTTTGTGTTTTCCCTGCCCGGAACCGCGCAGTTCTTCGAATCCATCGGTCTGCCTGGCCCGGTCGCTTACTTGGTCTTCGCGGTCGAGGCCGTCGGCGGTGTCGCGCTGATCGTGGGGTATCGAGCTCGCTGGGTCGCGCTCGCGCTGGTCCCGGTTGCCCTAGGCGCGACCTGGGCGCACCTGGGCGCCGGCTGGTTGTTCACGAACCCGGGAGGAGGCTGGGAGTACCCATTGTTCCTGGCGGTCGCTACGTTCGTGCAGTTCCTGCTGGGCGACGGTGCCCGCGCCCTCAGGCCTTCCACATCGGTCCCGGTTCCGCCGGCTGCTACCCGTCACGCCTGAACACAGATCGGGACCGGTCTGCAGATCGGTCCCGATCGATCCAGTCGATCGAGCGCCCCTGGAGCGTCATAAAAAAAGAGAGCGGCTCGACGACCACGGCTACGCCGATCTCATGCTGGGCATGGTGTGTGCCAACTGTCTGGCCGTCGGCCCGTTCGCGTTCCGTGGCGCTTTCACCGGAGCTTTGCCCCGGGAGAGGACGAGCGGGGCCGGGTGGCGAGTCGCAATCGGGTGTGACCTGGCGCACAGACGCCCGGTGCCACCGGCCGATACACTGCCTGAAAGCATGATCCCGCCAATCTAGACGATATCCGCGGGTGAAATCAGAAGGCGGCCGTATGGACTCGTCGATATTCGTTCCGGCAGGTGCTGCAATCCTGCCGATGCTTATCATCTTCGCTTTGATCGAAGCGGTCCGGTATGCGGAAGGCCTGCGGCGTGGACGCTCGCCGTTCAACCGCGATTTCCTGCGTCCTGCCGGGTTCAGCCTGCAGCGGCGAATCGAGGAATTGCAGTTGGAACTGGCGCTTTCTTTCGGCTTCGGTCTGTTCGTGCCGCTGTGGTTTTACAGCATGTGGCTTTCTGTGCAGAACTGGCATCCCGGTGCCGCGACGGCCTCGCTACTGACGCTGTTCATCGTCGCCGGCGCGGGCGGATTTCTGGTCCTGTTTGCGCGCACCATGAAGAACTACCGAGGCCTGCGCCTGATCCGAATGGGGCTGGACGGGGAGTTGGCGACAGGCCAGGAACTCGATCGCCTGATGCGGCACGGTTGCCGGATATTCCATGATGTTCCCGCCGGCAGACAGAACATCGATCACGTCGTCGTCGGGCCGACCGGTGTGCTTGCGGTAGAAACAAAATCAAGGAACCGTGCCGATCGTGGCCGGGGAGCGGAGGATGCCACGGTCAATTTTGACGGCTACCGACTCCTCTTTCCGGACGACACCGAGACGTCCTATCTGGAGCAGGCGGGTCGACAGGCTCGCTGGCTGGGGGAATGGCTCAGCCATGCGCTTGGAGAGGACATCGATGTTCAGCCGGTCCTCGCGTTGCCTGGATGGTTCGTTGACCGGCGGGGATCGGGGACTGTCGCAGTGGTCAATCCCAAGGAGGCGGCAAAGTTGATCCAGGGCCCCGCAGTGCTGGATCGGAGGCGCCAGGAACGCATCGCCTTCAGGCTGGAAAGAGCTTGCCGCGCCATGGTGCCGCGTCCGAGGCGGGGCAGCTAGACCCGGGGATTTCACCCGAATCCCTGCCGTGCGCTTTATCCGGAAGGCCGGAGCAGTTTCTGGTTCAGATGACCGTCAGCCCCATCACCCAGGCGAGTGAAGCGGCGGGATCTTGACGCTGACTTTGGCGCCACCGAACGCCGAATCCTCCAGTGATACGGAACCATTCAGCGACTCCGCGATGTCTGCGACGACGGCCAGGCCGATGCCCTGTCCGGCGTTATCATCTAGACCACGGACGCCACGGTTCAGGAGGCTGCCACGGGCGGATTCTTCGAGGCCGGGACCATCATCCTCGACGACGATGTCCAGCTCCCCCGCCCTGTGTTCTCCGTTGGCGGCTGCCGAGACCCGTACATAAACGCGAGATCTGCAGAATTTGAAGGCGTTATCCAGCAGGTTGCCTAGGATCTCGAGCAGGTCGTCCCGTCCGCCGGGAAAGACTGCGCGATCGTCCAGATCCTCCGATACGGTGACCTTCTTTTGATGGTGCGCTTTCGACAGCGCGTCCAGCACATGGCGGACGGCCGGAGCCACCGGTGTATTGACCTGGCCAAGGGGCGAGCCGCCGGTTGCCGCCCTTCGAAGCTGGTAATCGACGATGTCGCGAATTCGGCTGACCTGCTCGTCCAGCGTTTCCCGGTCGGAGACGCCCGTCTCGAGGTGGGAGCGAATGACAGCCAGCGGGGTCTTGAGGCTGTGGGCCAGGTTATCCAGGGACTCCCGGTACCGGCGGGTGCGGGATCGCTCGCTGTCGATCAGTTCATTGATGCTGCTGGACAGGGCCTGGATCTCGGCCGGATAGCCGTCGCTGAGTTTCTGCAGACGTCCCGACCGGATCGCTCTCACCTCGGATTCGGCCTGTCCCAGTGGCCGTAACAGGTAACGCAGCAACAGCCGCTGCACGCCGAGGAGAACCAGCAGCAGGACGCCGAAGCCGCCGCCCAGCCAGGTCCGGTATCGAGCGATCTGGGTCTGCAGACCCCGCAGACTGCTGGTGACCACGAATACAAAGTCCGCTGTCTGACCTGTCTCGAATTCCCACTCGATTTTCAGACTGGCAATGAGCAGATCCGTACCATCGTCCAGTGAAGCGCGATCGTACTGGATACGGCCCGTCTCCAAGGGTCGCGCTGCCGGGAGACGCAGTCCCAGCGCGGACCGGGAGGTCCAGATAGTTTCGTCCTGCTCGTCGATGACCTGGCCGTAAAGTCCTGACCCCGGTCGCGAGAAACGGGTCTCGGGCAATGCATCCGGCAACCTCAGGAGGTTGGCGTCCGTCGGGTCCGCCGCTGCCAGCAGGCCCATGACCTGCGATTGGAGAACATCCTCCAGAGACGTTTCTGCGGCACGCCGGAAAGCCAGATCCAGCGCAACGAAGGCCAGGGCGAAGAACACGACCATGAGCAGCGTGGCGGCCGTAAGGACACGCGTGCTCAGGGCGCCGTGCGCTTTCATCCGCCGTCTCTGCCCAGGCGCCATCGATAGCCTCGGCCCCGCAGCGTCTCGATAGGGCTCAGCCGTCCCTCCGGATCCAGCTTGCGTCGCAGCCGACCGACAAATACCTCGATGACATTCGAGTCCCTGTCGAAGTCCTGATCGTAAAGCCGTTCGGTCAGCTCGGACTTGGAGAGCACCTGTCCCGGTCGCATCAACAGGCACTCCAGCAGTCGGTACTCGAAGGCCGTGAGCTCCACTGCACGGCCGTCGATGCTCACGACCTGGGATAGAGTGTCCACCACCACCGGGCCGGTGGTAATCGTGGCGCTCGACCACCCGCCGGCTCTTCTCAGAAGAGCATGGAGGCGGGCCAGCAACTCTTCCATGTGGAACGGCTTGACTACGTAGTCATCGGCACCGGCGCCGAGCCCATCGACCTTTTCCTGCCAGCGCCCTCTGGCAGTCAGTATCAGGATGGGGAAATCCCGACCCTTGCTGCGCAGCTGACGAATGAGATCCAGCCCCGGAAGCTGCGGCAGACCCAGGTCCACGATGGCGATATCCGGGCGGAACTCCTCTCCGAAATAGAGACCTTCCTGCCCGTCCGCGGCTTCGTCCACGGTGAAGCCTGCGTCACGCAGATGAGCGGCGATATTCTGGCGGAGCGCTGCTTCATCCTCTACGACAAGGACGCGCATGGGCTCAACGGATGTCCCCGGTGCGCGCGTCGACCATGACGGTCTTGACGCGCCCCGATTCGGTAAGAAACTTGATGTGATGGACCCGGCGGTTCTCGGCGCCGCGGGTCTCCGCCTTCAGGACCGTGACGTCCCCGTAAACGTCCCGTACCCGTCGTATGGCCTCGTCCAGCGAAACACCTTCCGAGGCGGTCCTGATCCACGCGGGGGCAGATGCCGGTCCGGCGCGAGACAACGCGACCTGGCTGGGCGCAATGGCCAGAAAAGCCGCCAGCGCAGCTGCCGTGAGCAGAGGTCGAAACATGTGCGGCATTGTCAGCCATGTATACGGGCAACGCAATTTCGTCCTCGCTCGGGCAGCGCGCCGGCGGCGCCAACCGTTCAGGCACTGGCCGGGGTCACTTCCACGCGAACGCGAATGCGCTCACCCGGGTGCTCGGTCGTCCGGGTGGTGTACTCGCGACCCGCGTACCGATAGGTGACCAGGTAGCCGTCAAGATCCCGTCGCTCTTCGGTCACGTAGTGGGTCGTGCAGCGCTCCACGGGTCGTTCCCGGACCCGATGGTAGCCGTGATCGTCGTAGTCGACGTAACGACGATGACTCGACTGATGCCCCACGGCAGCGCCCACCAGCGTGCCCAGCACCGTCATGGCGTCGCGACCGTTTCCGCTGCCGAATTGTCGTCCGATAACGCCGCCGATGACGCCGCCGGCGATGGTGGGTACGGCGGAGCCGCCACGGCGATCGTGACGTGGTGAAACCGACTCGTACCTAATCTCTGTCCAGCACTCCCGCTCCGGGATCTGGACCTGTACGTACCTGTAGACAGGCTCGACGTCCACCACCTTCGCGTACTGGTAACCGTCGTGACTGGCGAGTGCCAGTGACGGCAGCAATGTCGCCCCCATGGCGGCCGTGAGCACGAGAGTTTTGCGGATCATCTTTCTGCTCCTTTTCTGTTGCGTTCCGAGCCGGGCATGCCGGTCTCGTAGCTGCCAGATTACGGACCCGGCCTGAACGGACGCTGAACAGATCCCATTTCCCATCCGCTCCGCCTGTCGAGCCCGTTCAGGCTCCGTTCAGCTTGAGGCGCGTAGCGTGTCGCCACAGGAGTCGGATAGGGGCCGTTGAGGTCCATGGAGTCGCAAATGAAAAGCACAGAAAGTTCCGGGTTGCGGTCCGGTGACAGACGGGCGACGGTGACGGCCGTCGCGGTGTTGTGTACCGCGCCCGTCCTGCTGGGTGCCGCCCGAGGACCGACGCTGCAGTTGTTTCCAACGACTGTCCTGGAGGACATCAAGGAGACCGGCCAGGTGGCCGAGCAGATGGAGACCGGGTTGCAGGACGTCATCGCCCGCCTCGACAGGCAGCAGCAACTTTACGTCCAGAGCAAATGCGACGGTGCGGAAGAGGATCCGGGTTGCGGGCGGATCTCGCGCCAACTGGGCGCGACTTACATGGAGATGCTGGATGTCATGTCCAGCCGTCTGCCGGATATGGAACGGGCGGTGAACAGCACCCGGGACAGCCTGGAGCGACGCCTGCGTGCGGAACTCGGACTGAAGATGACGCCGTGGACGCTGCAGGAAACCCTGCTCGGCAACCAGCCCGAGAACGCCGAGAACGCTCAGCCCCGCCTCCGCGGCCGTTCCGGCCTCCGGCTCTCGGAGAGGTTCCGTCAGTACTACACGCTGGTGGCCCAGTCCGGGCGTAGTGCCGAGCACTCCCTGGCGGTCGTCGCTGCCGATATCTACCTGGATATGGAGGAAGCCTCGGCGCTGATCGCCCAGACCCAGGAAGAGATCGGCCGCGCCACGCTGCTGGAGGAGCTCAACCAGTCATTCGGTGTGATCACACCGGAGATGCAGCAGGTCGTTGACGGCGTCAAGTCCATTCTCTTCGGCGAAGCCGGACAGGTGATCGAACTGGCGGGTCCGCCACCTGGAACCGGTGACAACGGCTACCAGAGCCCACTCGAATGGTGAATCGGAGGACACAGCCATGACCGCAATCCAATCCATCGTTTCGACCTGTGCGACAGCGGCAATGCTGCTGGTGCTCGCCGCCCCGGGATGCGCCACGCAGCCTGTTCCCGAATGCAGTCTGTCGGAAACACGCGGTCTGGCGGCCGCCATCGACTCCGCTCAGGACCGATTGCAGAACGGATGCGTGGTCCACTTCGACGGCTACATGGATCAGCTCCTCGACGTCGCGGCCGGCGACCCGGACCCGGATAACAAACAGGTGTTCAGCGATTTCCTGGTCTGGGCCAGCGACGCCGGGCTACTGAGCAGGAGACAGGCGCAGGAGACATGGAACCGGTATTTCAGCGTCAAGTTCGTTTCCTTGCGGGGCGATTACAACAACTGCGCCCAGACCTGCCCGGTCCGCAGCCGGGTCATGCAGGACATGGAGCGGGAACTGACCGACAAGGAACGTGGCCTGCTGCAGGCCTCCCTCGACCGGGATGGCTATTACCGCGCGGACCGTCTTCTCAGCGAGACAGAGCTGGTTCTCGAGGCCACCTGCCGCGCCTGCGAGGCCGGGGGCAGGTAGGTTTCAGGGGCGCGCCATGGGGCAATCGACCCGAAAATTCATGGCCGGACTGCTTGCCGGCACACTGGTCGGCGGCTCGGCGGTGCTCGCGATGACCGTCGGGCCAGGGACGCTCTTCGGCGGACAGGACGCGCCTGAAGTGCTCGGACGGTTGATGGCCTGGACCTGGCGTAACCTGGGGTTTTCCCTTCCCGTCTTTGGTGTCGTGCTGGGCCTGTATGCAACCAGCCTCGTCCGCCTCCGCCGAGCCCTGGCGCGGTCCGCGCCGCCGGACGAGGTTCGCCAGGCGGACCATCTCAGCGACGTCTGGACCAGCCTGTTTTTCGGCGTCGGCGTCATCTGGACCGCGATCGGGATGCGCGGTGCCCTGGTGGAGGCGCTCACCGGCGGTGGCACCGGTGGCGTCGAGGTCCTCGGGCGGATGGTGGATGGCGGAATCCTGCTGGCCCTGTCCACGACCATATTCGGCGGCGTCGGCGGTTACCTGATGCGCGCCTGGAAGGCCCTCCGTGTCGGTGCCGAGCTGACTCGGTACTACGAGCGTGAGGGCAGTCGAGATCTGGCCGCATTGCGGGCCAGCGTCTCGGGCATCGAATATCGGCTGCGCGCCCTCGGTGATTCTGCTCCCGGGAGCCGATCATGATCCGACGTCACGCGGACAATGGTGGGCCGGCGGTCGCGGATGCGGAACTGCAGGCAGACGTGATGCGTTTCGTGGCCATTCTCGCCTTGTGCCTAGTGGCGATCTCCAGCCTGGTCGAGGGGTACCGGCTCAGCCCGCCGTCGGTCCAGGCGTCGGAATCACCTGCGCCGCCGGACCGTCACCCTGTCGAGCCCGCGGAGCGCGTGCCGTCCCCCGGCCAACCCGAGGCGACGCCCCGCGCCGGCCTGTCTCCCGATTCGGAACCTTCGGCCCTGTTGGCCGGGGTACCGGCGCCGGCACGGACCGCGCAGCCCCCCATCGTCGAGCCGGCGCCGTCGGCGCCCGACGACACGGGCGAATCCCCGGGGCTGACGCTGCGCTTCCTGACCGACGCGGCGCTGTTGAGGCTGGTCGCACGGGGCGACGCCGGAGTTTTCGTACTGGCGGGTCCGGAAAGCCTCGCCCTGGATTTGTCAGACGGGGTCTCGTTCAGACCCGCGCCCGCGCCGGCGCGTTTCCATTCCATGGCGACGGAGACGGTGCCGGCCGTCCTGAGGGCTCACTACAGCGGTCCCCACGATGTCACGTGGGGCGTCACTCTGCCCGAGCACACCATTCGCGCGATAGAGCTTCATGTCGCGAATTCGGGCGCGGGTGAGCTGGTCATCGACGCCCAGGGACGGGTCAGCCTGGAGCGAGCCGATGAATGATCAGCGGCGCCCATCTTCAGTCCGGCGTTGGTGCCTGCCGTGGGTCCTGGGGGTCATCCTCGGCTTTGCCCGCCCCGCATCCGCAGGCCCGGTTACCGACTGGTTCGATAAAGATCTGATGCCATGGCTCACCGAGCAGCTCGTCACCCACCCACGATTCAGGGGCGAGCCGATCAGGGTGGCAGCGTTCGACGGAGAACAGGAGGACGCGATGCCCGATGAGCTGTCCGCGAACCTGGTGAGCCGCCTCCAGGGACGCCTGGCCGAAGGCAGCCGGGTGCGCCTCGCCTGGCGGCCACCCGCGCCAGACTGGAACTTGCCGGCGCCACCCCTGAAGGCCTTTTGTCGGCCGGCAGAGGAAGCCTACGTTGTGGCGATCGAGGCGCGCCGGATCAGGGACTCCGCGGCCACGGTCCGGGTCCGGGTCCTCGATGTGAGCGAGCGGCAATGGGTGCCCGGCCTACTGCGGGAGTGGCAGGGCAGGCCGGGGACCGACGAGCTGTCGCGGCTCGGAGAGGCAAGGCGAAGAGATGATCTTGCGGGGCACCGAGAGCTCCCGTTCGAATCCGGCCAGGAGGACCTGCTGGCGGCGCGGGCAGCGGAGGCTCTCGGATGCGCTCTCATGGCGCATCCTGCGGAAGACCTGCGGCTCTGGTACGACCCGGAAGAAGAAACCGGCGCCAACCGCAAGGTGGCCCGGCTGGTGCCGCAGTATCTTGCCCGGGCCGGTGTGTTGAGGGTCGCAAGTGACCGGGCCGAGGCCAACCTCGTCATGGCGATGGAGAGCCAGGTGCTCGACCCTCTGACCCGGCAGTTATGGGTCGCTCTGGAACCGGCGTCTCCCGATCCCGATCTTCCCAGCGTCAGAACGTCCGTATATGTCCGCCCTGACACGCCTGTGCCGTCCCCCGCGGACGAGCGCGCGGGGACAGCGGTTGCGGTGGACAGTCCCCGTGAGATACGCGCCGTGATGCTCTCCGACGAATGCGAGGGAGCGGGCTGTGGCGGTGACCGTGAAACGCGGTTACTGCAGGTCAGCGCTCCGGGTTTCCGCCACGTGGAGATCCTGGCCCTGACCGGGCAGGGTGCACTGTTCCGCCTGGATCCCGCCGGTTGTAGCCGGGCGTCGAGGCGGGCCCCCGCCGATTCGGTTCAGGTCCGCCTGAAGACAGATCAACGGGACCTCATGACCATTTTTGTCGTTGCCGGGCGCACTGCGAAGGCGGCGGAGACGCTGGCCGGCGAACTCTCGTCCATTCCAGAGGCCTGTGGTGCGACCGGTTTGCGCGGGGCCGCCCTGCGAGGTCGGCTCGTGACCGTTCAGCGGCGACTCGCCGTCTACGGGAACGATATCCGGTGGCGGCGCATCGCCGTGGCTGAGCCGATATCGAGGATGCACCTGGCCGGGGCAACGGAACGCTAGAGGAGGAGATGGCATGCGTACTCTGGGCTTTTTTGCGGGGACCCTCGTGGTTGCCGCGGTCTCCCTGTTTCTCGGACTGCGCCCGGGTGTTCTGTCAGACCCGGCGGTTGGCGAGGCCAGCGGTTTCTCGCCGCCCGAGCGATCTCCGGCTGGGAACCAGGCGGCAAACCAAGCGATTGTCGCCGGCCCCCTCGAAGCGCCCACGCCAGAGGACGCGCCGTCCCCGGTCGAATCGGCGGACGCAAGCGTTACGCCTGTGGTGGTTCGGGCGAACGAGCCGGCCGCAGACACCGGGCAGGCCCCGTCGGAGGATCCGGAACCGGTGATCGCGGGGAATCAAGAGGACACCGATGTGACGGTCGATGGCCCTCCAGTGCATTGGGAGGCGTTCTTTACCCCATTCCGTAGCCAGGCCTCTGCCGAGGGGTTTGCTCGTTTCCTCCAGTCCGCTACCGGGCGGGTGTTCCGCGTCGAGAAGACAGGTCCAGGGGACTATCGGGTGTGGTTTCGCGTCGATGTCGGTGAATCCCGGATCGAGAGAATCGCAGAGATCGAGAGGGTCACAGGCATGACGCTGGCAGGCGGTGAATTGTGAAGCGGGCGCTGTTTCTCGCCGCTGTCTGGTTGTATGCGCTGTCCGCGCCGACGGCCCCCGGGGCCACGCCGGTATCCGCGGACGTCGCAGCGGCGTGGCGCCGATTCTCCGATCAGCCCGCCGCTCCACCGGCCATTCCGGTTCCCTTCGAATCCTGTTTCGAAGACGCGGCCGCCGCCCAGGGCTTGCCGGTCGCCCTGCTTGTCGCCGTGGCCCGGGGCGAGAGTAACTTCGATCCCGATGCCGTCTCCTCGGCAAATGCACGGGGGCTGATGCAGATTCAATGGCCGGAAACGGGCAGGCACCTGGGGTTCCGGCAGGTCGCGGAACTCCATCAGCCCTGCCGCAACGTGGATGCCGGCGCAAGATATCTCAAGGAGTTGCTTGGACGTTACGGGGGTGACCTGCACCTGGCACTGGCTGCCTACAATTACGGTCCCGGCCGGATCCGGGCCGGAAGCGATTTGCCGGCTGGCGCAGCGTGGTACAGCGGCTACATCTATCGACACCTGCAGTATGTTCTTGGCGCCGGCGGCGGGGAATCGCCCGCGAGAGACTGGGTCGGGGACCGACAAATGGACCTTGTGGTCTTCAGGGCGCCGTACCGGGCAGAGGCCTTCGTGGAGACCCTGCAACAGCGTATGCCCGGGATTCGCCTGGACTGGTTCCGACAGGATGTGGCCAGGTTCCGCGTGGTCCTCCTGTATGCGAGCCGGGCTGAACGGGAAGCGGGCATCAGGCGCCTGACGGCTGCCGGATTCATCATGACGGAGGCAAAGGCGAATGGATAGGCCTTCCCGATGGTCGGGCGCCCTTGCTGCGGGTCTGATGGCGGGCAGCCTGTCGGCCGGCGAAGTGCTCTACGACTACGCCGAGGTGACGTCCGTCCAGCCCGTGATCGAGCGCTCCCGAACGATGGCGGATGCCAGTACATGCCAATTGAATGACCGGGAGGTCAAGGTTGATGTCACCGGATCTTCCGACGAGGGAGTGGGTATTGCCGGGCTCGCGGATCTGATCCGCGAAGAGCTGGATGTCGTTGCCCATGCCGAATGTCGCGCCCGCCCTGAAGAGACCGAGAGAATCGTCGGCTACCGGGTCACTTACCGCTACGCCGACAGTGAGTACACGAGGTGGGTAAAGGACGATCCCGGCCCTCGGCTTAAAGTCGTCGTCCGCCTCGAGCCCGCGCCCTGAGCAATTATCGGGTGCGAGACCTCCGCCGCTGATTCAGCAGCGAACGGAGCCGCCACGGCAGCGGACGCGTGGGACGCCTCTTCCCGGTCACTTCCTTATGCCCGATCTGTTCCGTGACATTAATTTTTCCAGGGTCCGACCGCATGGTTTGATGCAGTGTGAGCCGCGCTTGTTACAGGTTCGCTACCCTTTCACGTGGGCAGCCGCCCTGCATCCGGTCGCTCGGTCGGCGGCCTGTCGATCAGGCGAGGAACGGTTCGATCAAAGGTCGCACCTTCACACGGGCGCGGATCCGGGCGCACAGCAAGAACGAGCCCACCAGTTTTCGGTGCAGGAAGATGGTCTCGGGGGGCGGCGCCCGGAAGTGGCCGCTCTTGAACACCAGGTCGATTCCCGCATCCCGAGCCCGGGCGGTCAGGTCGGAGGCGGCGAAATCATAGGCGCCTCTGCAGCGCAGGGGCTCGCAGATCATCAAAATCAAATTGACGATCTGTCGGGCGTGCTCGTCAGTATCATCCGGATGGATGTAACCGATCTCCGTGGCGATATCTTCCACCCCTTCGATATCGTCATCGAGCATGGCCCGGCAGATCCTCGCATAACGCTCGGTGAAGTCGCGCGCGTACTCCATTGCCGACCCGAAATCGAGCAAATCCAGCTCTCCGCTGTCCGGGTCTACGAGGTAGTTGCCGAAGTTGGGATCCGTCTGCATGACGCCAAATTCGAACAGTTCCCTGAACAGCAGGTGATACAGCAGGCCACCGACCCGGTCGCGCCGGCTCTGGGAAGTACCCGGCTCGCCGAGCGTCACCAGCGGCTCGCCGTGCATGTAGTCCATGGCGAGGACGCGCCGGGTCGTGAGGTCCCGGTGAACTTTTGGCACGCGAAAACGGGGCTCGTCGGCAACCAGTTTGCCGAAACGCTCCAGGTGGGCGGCTTCCTGCAGGTAGTCCGCCTCCTGCTGCAGCTGTCTCCGGGCCTCGGCCGTTATTCCGGTGATGTCCAGTTCCATCGGCAGGATTCTTGAAACTCGGAGCATCGTTGCCAGGTTATTCACGTCGCTGCCGATGCTTTTTGCTACCCCGGGATATTGCACTTTAAGCGCCAATTCCCGCCCATCGGAAGTGACCACCCGGTGGACCTGGCCGATCGAGGCGGCAGCCACCGGCTCGTAGTCGAATTTCTGGAAGCGTGCTTGCCAGCCCTTGCCGAATTCGCGCCCCATCAGTCTGTTGAGCTGCGATACCGGCATTGTGTCTGCCGAGTCCCGCAGAATGGCAAGTGCCTCGGCAAATTCGGTCGGCAAGACCTGCTCGCTTTCCAACGAAAGCAGTTGTCCCAGCTTCATCGCGGCGCCGCGCAGGTGCGACAGGCGTCGCGCCAGTCGGTTGGCGTTGGCGCTGGTAAGCAATGCGCTGGTCTGACCGACTTCGCCGTTACCCGCCAGTCGCCGAATCCCTTCGGCGACGCCGCCCGCAGCAAGTCCACCGGCCGTCATTCCAAGGCGCAACACCCGCCCCAGTCGTGTGGTTGGAACACGAGACTGACGACGCTTGCGTTTTTCAGTCATTAGAAATGCGAGCGAGGGCCGGGGCCGAACTTCTGACAGCCGCCTTTTCGAATGTGTGCGACCCGACCCGAAGGATGCCTGCCGATATCAGCCCTCAGTGAAAAAACCACACGAGCGGGAAATGTCGACGAACTGAGCCTGATATTCGTTCATATCCGAGAGAACCTGCCGGGTGGACGGGATCTCGAGAAGCTCGTCGAGCTTGGCGATCCGGCCGGAGAACCAGTATTCGATGATGCCGTCGAAGGGGGCGGCGCCGCCCCGCATCCGCTGGATATTCTCGTTGGCCTCGACGACCAGGGTCCGCTTGAATTGATAATGCTCTGCCCCGACGGTTCTTGCCATGCGCGTTACCAGATCGGCAAACTCATCGGCATCCCAATAACGCCGGAAGTCTACTTCGGAAATGTCCTCGCGGCGTCGAAGACAACTGATGAATCGAACCATGTCTGGTATTTCTCCGGGGTAGGGCAACAATTAGTGTAACGGAGGTCCACGGTGAGAGGGAGGCCTGCGGGCGGGCGCCGGGGGGGCATCCGACCGCCGGCGCTCGGCGAATCCCAGGGCATCCAATGGAGACAGATTTCATGATGTGGTCAAAACCGAAACGCCTTCCGACAGAGGAAGAGGCCCTCCCCGGACGACCGGCGCCGATCGCGACGGCGGATCGGCACTTCGTCAATGGTCGTTCCCTGGGCGGCCCATGGCCGGACGGGGCATCCCTCGCCATGTTCGGCCTCGGCTGCTTCTGGGGCGCGGAGCGCAAGTTCTGGCAGACGCCGGGTGTCTGGGTGACCGCCGTCGGATACAGCGGTGGGCTGACGCCCAACCCCACCTACGAGGAGGTCTGCTCGGGACTGACGGGACACAATGAAGTCGTGCGGATTGCGTTTCTGCCCGAGGAAGTGAGCTACGAAAGTCTTCTGGCGCTGTTCTGGGAGTCTCATGATCCCACCCAGGGAATGCGCCAGGGCAATGACGTGGGGACTCAGTATCGATCGGCCATCTACGTGTATGACGATGAACAGCGGCGTCTGGCCGAGGTTTCCAGAAGTGCCTACGAGCGGGTGCTGGACAGTCATGGCTTCGGCCCGATCACGACGGAAATACAAAGGGCGGGACCCTTTTATTTCGCCGAGGATTATCACCAGCAGTATCTGGCGAAGAACCCGGACGGCTATTGCGGTCTCGGCGGTACCGGCGTGAGCTGCCCGATCGGGCTGGCAGGGGTGTCTCACTCCTGATTCTCTCCGGGGACCGGCCAGTTCGTTTCCGGCTCCCCTGCGTCCTCAGGCTTGGCCAGCACCACGATACGGCAAAGCCCCCGTGGTCCCGGTTTCACCCGAAGAGGTCGATTCCGCGGGCGCCCCCGCGCACATCCGCGTCGACCGAGCTTCAGACCAGATTGGACAGCAGTATTCCGCCGACCGCGACGGGGCAGACGTAACGGACCAGGATGAGCCACACGCGGTAGATCATCGAGTCGGGCAGGCCAAGCTCGTCGCGGGTGTGCGCCCGGGGCATGACCCAGCCGACGAACACCGCGATCAGGAGCCCTCCCAGCGGCAGCATGATATTGACCGCCAGGTAATCCTGCAGATCAAAAATGGATTTACCGGCGAAGGTCTGGAATTTATCGAGGGGGTGGAAGTCACTCCAGATGTTGAACGAAAAAACTGTCGTCAGTCCGAGCCCCCAGGCCATGAGACCGATCAGCGGCGTCGTCACATGCCGACTCATACCGCGGTGCTCGTCGGCCCAGGCCACGATAGGCTCCATCACCGCGATGGAAGAGGTGAGCGCCGAGACGATGAATAGCAGAAAGAACAGCGTGCCGAACACGGCGCCGGCCGGCATGCCGCCAAATGCCAGCGGCAGGGTGACGAAGATCAGGCCGGGACCTTCGGCCGGATCCAGGCCGTTGGCGAAAACCAGCGGGAAGATCGCAAGACCTGCGAGCAGGGCGACCAGGGTGTCCGCGCCGGCGATGATGACCGCCGCCGTGGAGATGGAAACGTCCCGGGACAGATAGGACCCGTAGGCGATCAGGAGTCCCATGGCAACGCTGACCGAGAAAAATGCCTGCCCCACAGCTCCGAGGACCACCTGCGGGGTGATCTTGGAAAAGTCCGCCTGGAACAGGAAGTCCAAGGCGCGTGCAAAATTACCCTCCACCGCCGCATAGGCCACCAGTGCGATCAGCATGGCAAACAAGGCGGGCATCAGGAACTTCACGGCTTTCTCGATACCGCCCTGGAGCCCCTGCACCACGATCAGCACGGTGAGGGCGATAAATACCGCGTGCCAGAAGGCGAGCTGACCAGGCGATGCCAGCAGTCCGGTGAAGATGGCGCTGACTTCTTCGCCGGAAGTGCCGGTGAATGCGCCGGAAGCTATTTTGGGGATGTACGCGATGGCCCATCCGGCGATGACGCTGTAGAACGACAGGATCACGAACACGGCGGTAATGTTCAGGATCCCGACCCAGCGCCAGAACGGGCTGGCGGAGGCGGCTTTTGCCAGTGCCAGAAAGCTGCCGGGCGGACTGCGCCGGCCCCTGCGCCCGATAAGCAATTCCGCCATCACGATGGGAATCGCCACCACGATGACAGCGACGACATAGACGATGACGAATGCGGCGCCGCCGCTGACCCCCGCCGTGTATGGGAATTTCCACAGGTTGCCGAGACCGACGGCGGCTCCGACGGCGGCCAGCAGGAAAACCAGTTTGGACGACCAGGTTTCCTTGACTTCGATCGGCTGCATCTTTCTAACCTTCCCTGCTTGGCGCAGGGCACGATAATAACGGACTCGGCCGTATGCCGTGTCAACCTGCCGCCCGGCGGCGCGTTATCTATCATTGGGTTGTCGCTGAAGCGAGGAGCAGCCATGGGTGCCCGTGAAATGTCGCACAAGGCCGGTATCTTGATTCTTGCGCTGACCATCGCGGCCTGCGCCGGCGGTCTGGGTGGGCGCGATTACGATCGCGGCGACACCCGGCAGGCCTACAAGGTGGAATGGGGCAAGATTGCGTCGGTGACCCCCGTGGAAATCGAGGGCCAGTACACGGAACTGGGCACGGTGGGCGGCGGGGCGGTGGGCTACAGCCTCGGCCGGATCATCGGCGACGGGTCCGGGTCCCGTGTGGCTGGCGCCATCGGCGGCGTTGCAGGTGCAGTGGCCGGCCGGGAGATAGAGAAGGCCGCCACCAGCGACTCGGGCCTGGAGATCATGGTCGATCTGGATCGGGGCGACACCCTTGTGATCGTCCAGTCTGCCGATGTCAGCTTTCAGTCCGGCGAGAGAGTTCGCATCCTGTTCGGCGCCGGTAACGAGGCCCGGGTCGTCAAACCTTGATCCGTCCGGAACCGCCAGCCGGCCTGCCGGGTGGCGCAATCCGCTGTTCCGCCCCAATCGCCCGAAAATCCACTACGGGCTGACTTTCGAACTCGCCGGCGACACTCTCCTTTTTGTTTGAAGCGGATGGATGGCCGAGGCAGGAAGCTCTGTCCGGCGTCCCCGTATAATGCCCGGCTCACGCGGAGCGGAATATGCAGACCTTGCTGGCTATCAATACGAGCCCAATGACCCGCACGGCGGTCACCCGCCGGCTTGTGGAGGCATTTCTCTCGTCCTGGAAAATCCGATTTCCCGGTGGGCGCATCATCCGGCGGGACCTGGGGGTCGAGCCGCCGCCCCATCCCGACGAGCGGTCCCTGCTGGCCTTCTCCAAGCCCGTCGAGGCCCTGACGGACGCCGATCGGGAGGCGCTGCAGGTTTCTGATGAGCTGGTGAGCGAACTGATTGCCGCCGATCACGTGGTGATCGGCTCGCCCATGTACAACTTCACCGTGACCTCCGGGCTGAAGGCCTGGATCGACCTGATCGGACGACCCGGCAAGACTTTTGATTACACGGCGGAAGGGCCTATCGGATTATTGCGCGGCAAGCAGGTTTTCGTACTGACCGCGAGAGGCGGCTTCTACGCCGACGGCGGGCCGAACGGTGACCTGGATTTCCAGGAAAGCTTTCTGCGCAGCTACTTCGGTTTCCTCGGTATCGATCAGGTTCACTTCGTTCACGCCGAGGGCCAGGGCATCGACCCGGAGACCGCCCGGGAGAAGGAAGCCGAGGCGATACAAAGCCTGGAGGCGCTGTTTGCCGAGGGGCGGGTCCGGCAAGTGGCCTGATTCGGACGTGGTGGGTCGACGGTCTGACAATCGCCTTTTGGCGTCATGAGAAAAGGGGGCCGTGGTCCCCTTTCCTTTTCCTGCCTTTGCGGGTTGCCGACTAAAGGGCGTGGCAGGCCCCGACCAGCGAATAGACCGTTTCCGTGGTGGTCACGGAGGCCGCCATGCGGCCGGTATCCACGTGAATGGCAACGCTGTAGGCCAGCCCGTCCTCCAGTTCCTCAGGCTCCGCGTTGACGCCCTGGAGCAGCAGAAGCTTGGGCAACAAGGTCTTCTTGTCGATTGCCAGCGTTCCGTAGGTGCCGTCATACCGGCGCCCGGTGATCTCCATCTTCTTCAGATCGATCTTCAGGAAATCCGGCGCATTGATTTCCTTGGGATTCAGTTGTGAACAGGGCTCGTGAAGGGCGCAGACATGGATTTCCTGGGTGGCGCAGACAAGCACCTCCTTGACACTGTCCTCCGCCACCGCCGTGGTCAGGCCCATCAAGGAGACGGCGACAGCGAGGATCGGCGTAAATTTGTAATTCATCGCGAGTCTCCTAGTTGACGGTATAGCCACGGCCGGACAGGCAGGCGGTATACGCACGGTTGTAGTTATAGCGCTGCTGTTGGTACTGCTGCGCCTGCTGTTGGGCCCACTGGTCCTGCTGCTGGCGATTTGCTTCCTGCTGCTGATGCTTGCGGTGACTGCCGAACAGGCCGCCGGCCACGGCGCCGATGGCCGCGCCCTTGCCCCAGTCGCCATCCGCGATGCCCCCGATGAGAGCGCCGGTCGCGGCGCCGCCGACGATTCCCTTGCCGGTGCTGGCCGTGGGCGCCTGGGACGGCGGCGGCGGCGTCGAGGCGGTAGGCGGTGCCATGGGATCGAAGCCCGTTTGGCCCTTTGCCCACTGGTAGCACTCGAACTTGTCCTTCTCCGTCTGTTCCTGGCTTTGCCCTTTGGCCGGATAAACGATCACTTCCTGGGCCCAGCAGGATCCGACGATCAGAAAGAGCGCCCCCGAAAGAGCGGCCAACCGTGCGATGTTCCTCATGATGGTCTCCGTCGGCTCCAAGTTATCTGTCCGCTTCGCAACTGCCGAGAATAACGAAGGCCGTTTCGTCGGCCGACGATGTCAGCGCCATTTCGGCCGTGTCCTGCGTGATGGTGAGGCTCCAGGCGCTGCCGTCGCGCTCGCCTTCCCAGCCTTGCTCCACGCCCTGCATCACGAGCTTAGTCTCCAGGATTTCCTTGTGCCGGGCCACGCTCTTGCGCTCCGAACCGTCGTCGAGCACGCCCGCGATCTCGCCTTTTGTAAAGTCGATATGGAACAGGGCCGGTACCTCGATGGTGTCTGCGGAGAGGTCCATGCAGCCGTCATCCAGGTTGCACTCGTAAACTTCGGCGACCGCGCAGGTCAGTGGCGTGCTGCCGTCGACATCTGCGACGGCAGCGGAGGCGATCAGCAGGCCGAGGCAGACCGGAAAAATGATTCCGCGTAGGTGAGTTTTCATGGCTGCGCCCCCTTAGTTGACGGTATAACCGCGGCCGGACAGGCAAGCGGTGTAGGCCCGGTTGTAATCGTTGCGGGCCCCTTGGTACTGGGCAGCCTGCTCCTGCTCCCACTGCCGACGGGCTTTCTCGTCCTCCTTCCGCTGATTACTGCGGCGGGTGCCGCCCACCAGCGCGCCGGTCGCCGCGCCGCGACCCGCCCATTTGGCGGTGTCCCCTCGGATCACGCCGATGGCCGCCCCCGCCGCCGCGCCTTTCAATGCGCCGGATCCCGCACCCCCTGTCTGGCTCGCCTTTTCCTGCGGCGGCGGCCGGGTCGCCGTGGGCGGCGCCATGGGATCGAAACCAGTCTGTCCCTTGGCCCACTGATAGCACTCGAACTTGTCCTTCTCCGTCTGGTCGGCGCTCTGCCCCTGGGCTGGGTAGACAATCACTTCCTGGGCCTGGGCGACACCAAAAACCACGCAGACGGCGCCGAGAATCGGCAGCAGCTTACTCATGCTCATTCCCTTGTTTCTCTCGTTCATGTTTCGGGAGGCGTACAACCACCTATTTTAACCGATGATCCGGCGAGGTATTCAGTCCCCGCCTTCCTCGGCGTGTTGCCTGGCATTATTGTTGGCAGCGGTGCCGAGAGGTCCGCCCATGGCCTCGGCCACGTAAGCGCCCATGTCCTGCTCCGGCAGCACCACGTCGATGTTTCCCAGTTTTCTGAGAATACGGGCGTGGATTTTGTCGGTACCCCGGGCCAGGATCTTCCGTGCGCCCAGTTCCACCACGTGCATTGCCGTGATGATATTCCTCAGGGGTTCGTCCCCCATTGCAATGATGACGGCATCCGCCTGATCCAGGTTGGCTGCCTCCAGTACCTGGCGATCCGTGGCATCCGCCACCAGCGCTTCGTGCAGCACCTCTTCCAGGGGCTTGATGGTCTCCTCGGAAATGTCCAGTCCGGTGACCTTGTGGCCCAGCTTCGCCAGCCGCTGCGCCAGGGTGCCGCCGAACCGGCCAAGTCCGATGACGACAAAACGCGATGTCTCAGCCAATGTGAATCTCCGCTTCCGGGTGTCGAATCTCGGGTCCGCGACGAGGTGTCGTGAGTAGGGTAACCAGAACAAGTGGCCCGATGCGACCCAAGAACATGGTGGCTGTCACCACCCATCGGCCCTGATCTCCCAGTTCCCGTGTCGTGCCCGTGGAAAGGCCCACCGTGCCGAATGCAGAGAATATCTCGAAGGTCGCGTCCATGAAGCCGTCGCCGCCGTTGTGTGGGGGTGCCGCCTGTTCGAAGGTCAGGAGCAGTAGCAGGGCAGTCACGATCATGGCGACGCTGACGATGACCACCACGGCGGCGCTCGCGACAGCTTCGGCAGGCAGTCGGTGCCTGAACAGGGCCGCCTCGGCGGATCCGCGGATCCGGGCCAGACCGTAGACCACCAGCGCGGTTGCCGTGGTGACTTTGACGCCGCCGGCGGCCGATCCCGGTCCGCCGCCGACCCACATGAGAAGGACCAGGAGGAAAAGGGTTGCGTTGCCTAGGGAGCCGATGTCCAGCGTGGAGAACCCGGCGGTTCTGGCGCTTGCGCTGTGGAACAGCGAGGCCATGACTGCCTGTCCGGTGTCCATGTCCGCAAGGGCATGATGCCGCTCCAGCTGGAATATGAACAGCGTACCGACGCTCAGAAGGATCGCCGAGGCGATGAGCACAAGCTGACTGTGGAAATGGAGATCGCGCCATCGGAAAGGCCAGCGATGCAGCCGCCTCGAGAACAGGTCCACGAGCACCGGAAAACCGAGGCCTCCGAGCACCACCAGGGCGATGATGACGCAGCAGACCGAGGCACTGCCTGCCCAGGGCGCCAGGTTCTGGGGAGACAGGGCGAAGCCGGCGTTGCAGAAAGCCGAGACTGCATGGAAAACGCCCCACCAGGCCGCCTCGGTGAGGGTGGTCTCCTGGGCCCGGGATATCGTCAGAGCAAGGGCGCCGATGGTTTCGAAAACAAAGCAGGCGCCGACGACGCGACCGAGGAGACGGCCCACATCTTCATGAATTTCGAGCCCAAGGCTTTCCCGGGCGAGGACCAGATGGCGGAGACTTTGGCGACCGGTCAGCTGGATCACGACCAGGGTGGCAAGCGTCATGATGCCGATCCCCCCGAGCTGAATCAGCACCAGAATCACCCCCTGGCCCAGAACCGAGAACTCCGCCACGTCGCGGACGACCAGGCCGGTCACGCAGGCTGCGCTGGTGGCCATAAACAGGGCGTCGGTTAGGGACAGGGCCGGGACGTCCGGGAGTCTCGAGGCCGGCAGCATCAATAAGCCGGTACCGAGGATCACCAGGACGCCGTACCAGAGGGTGAGTGCCCGCGCAGGGTAGTAGGCGAGGGCGCCGGCGAATTTCTTCATGATCCTTCTTCCCGGGGCCTGCTTCGCAGTATAGGCCACTGCGGGACGACGGCTTGCAATATATTAGAGATCTCTTATAGTTCGCTGCGACAGATCGTGGTGGCCTGCGAACCCCGGACCGGGCAGGCCGCATGGCACCCTTCGATTCGGTACTCGAACAGATTCCATGAAGCTCGACGCCCTTGGCCTCGGCAGCTTATTCGTCGCAACCCTCCTCGCTTTTTCCGAGGCCCTGGCCGCCGGAACGGACGATGAGTTCGAGGCGATGCCGGACCTTGTGGTTCTCGGCACACGGCCATCCGGCCCGGGCGCCCTCGTGACTTCCAACGCAGAGGTCCTCCGCGCACCGGCGGCGGATGGAGGAGACCTGCTCCGGGGCGTCAACGGCGTCTCCGCGAGCCGGATGGGCGGCCGGGGTCTCGATCCGGTCATACGGGGGCAGAGCCAGGGACGGGTCAACATCCTGGTGAATGGCGCCTATATTTTCGGAGCGTGCCCCAACCGGATGGATCCCCCGTCGTCCTTTGCAGCGATTCAGACGCTGGACCAGGTTGTCGTGCTGAAAGGGGTTCAGACCCTGCTGTATGGAGGGGGTGGCAGCGGCGGGACCGTGATTTTCCAGCGCCATGCATGGCCCGAGTCCGATGGCGGGATCGCCACTCTCGGTGCCGCGACGACTTCGAATGGCACCCACCAGCTGTTGTTCGGTGACCTCGGCCTCAGCTCCGACAGCCGTTACCTGCGGGCGAGGTTCCAGTCCACCGATGCGGGCAACTACAGTGACGGCGACGGCGACTCGGTACGTTCCGCGTACGAGGAACGGGGGGCCGCCCTGGAAACTGGGACCAGCCTCACGGGATCGGACCGACTCGAGATGGCGGCCGAGTGGACCCGGGGGGAGGATATTCGCTATGCCGGCGCGGGCATGGACGCCCCAAAAGACGATTCCGACAGTTATCGACTCAAGTATCAGTCGAATCTGCTCGGCGCGGACCTGAGGGTCGAGGGCTGGTACAGCAAGGTCCGTCATCTGATGGACAACTACAGTCTGCGGGCACTCTCCGGACCCATGGCCATGCGGGTGCCCGCCCGCACGACGACCGCCGGGGGCAGGGTCCTTCTGGAATTACCGACCGGAGAGGGCTGGAAGACGACGCTTGGCGTTGATTATCTGGATACCGGCCGACACGCCACCCGGTTCGCAGGTCCGGACGCAGGCCAGGTCGGCATCATTAACGCCTATCTGTGGCCTGGCGCCGATATCAGCAACACGGGCCTGGTCGCAGAGGCCTCCGGAACCCTGGGAATCGGCCGTCTGGCCCTGGGTATCCGACACGACCACGTGGATGCCGGCACGGGCCAGGCGGACAAGCCCACCGGTTCTCCCATGCCCCGATCTGCCGATGAACTTTATGCCGCCTACTATGGTCGGCCCTCCGATGACAGGACGGAGAACAATCTGTCCGCGATGATTCGTTACGACAGGCCGCTGTGGCGCGATGGTCCGGTGTTCTATGCCGGCCTCAGTCGGACGATGCGTACCGCCGACGCCACCGAGCGATTCATCGCTGCAGACAGTCCCATGGATCCGGTCATGCGTTGGGTCGGCGATCCCGGGCTCGATCCCGAGCAGCATCGCCAGGTCGACCTGGGGTTGACCTGGCGGGGCGACGACTGGGACGTGATCGGGGCCCTGTATTACGACGATGTCCGAGATTACATCGCTCCTGATCGAGCGAGGGAACAGCCGGGTATCCTGCGGAGTGACGGGGCCAGGGTTTATCGCAATGTTTCCGCGGCGTTGTACGGCGCCGAACTGGAAGGGCGCATTGATCTGTCCGATCGTTGGCGGATCGAGGCCAGCGCCGCCTACGTCCATGCCGAAAACACGGACGATAACCGGCCATTGCCGCAGATCCCGCCCCTGAACGGGCGCCTGCAGATCACGCATTCGGCAGGTGGCTGGGACGCGGGCGCGCGCCTGCGTTGGGCCGATCGTCAGTCGAGGGCGGATGACGACCCCACAACGGGAAGCGGCGTCGATGCCCGGGAGACCCCCGGATACGGGGTGCTGGATGTGTTCGCCCGGTTTTTCGGGCCGCGAATCGGCGAACTCGGCATCGGGGCCGATAATCTGCTGGACAAGACCTGGGCCGATCACCTGAACCGATCCAATCAGGATCCCTTCAATCCGGATCCGGTCCAGGTCAACGAGCCCGGCCGCACCCTGTGGATCAACTGGAAGCGCGATTTCTGACTGCCGGAGATCTTTCTCCATCGGCACACCGGGGGGGTTAAAATCCGACCCTCCCATGGTGATCGATGACGCCAGGATGAGCACGTCCGCAGTCCGAATATCCAATAACGCACGCCGCCTTCAGGCCCGGCTGCGCGGATTCGTCGGCAAGGCCATCGAGGACTACCGGATGATCGAGCAGGGCGACCGTCTGATGGTTTGCCTGTCAGGCGGGAAGGACAGCTACACGATGCTCGATCTTCTGCTGAGTTTGAAGCGCAGCGCGCCGGTCGACTTCGAACTGGTGGCCGTGAACCTGGATCAGAAACAGCCGGGGTTCCCGGAACACGTGTTGCCGGATTATCTCGAGTCCCTCGGCGTGAAGTTCCACATCCTCGAGCAGGACACCTACAGCGTAGTGACCCGTGTCGTGCCGGAGGGAAAGACCATGTGCGGTCTGTGTTCCCGACTGCGGCGCGGTGCCCTGTACACCTTCGCCGCGGAGCAGGGATTTACCAAGATCGCCCTGGGCCACCACGCGGACGACATCATGGAGACGCTGTTCCTGAATCTTTTCTTCGGGGGCAAGCTCAAGGCGATGCCGCCAAAGCTGCGATCCGATGACGGCCGACATATCGTGATTCGGCCACTGGCTTACTGCCGCGAAAGGGACATCGGCCGGTATGCCCGCGCCAGGGATTTCCCCGTTATCCCCTGCAATCTCTGCGGATCACAGGAAAACCTCCAGCGACAGGCGGTGAAGAAAATGCTGCGGTGCTGGGAAACCGAGAATCCCAACCGGGTGGATTCGATCCTGGCGGGACTCAGGAACGTGGTGCCGTCTCACCTGATGGATACCGCGCTTTTCGACTTCGGATCTTTGCAACCCGACGACTGACAGGGCATCTAGGCCGCCGATAGCACCCCGGGGTCTGCCTGCCGATGGGGAGGCCGTTTCCTGCGCATCAAGGACCGGGCCAGCTGCGTAATCGGGGAGCGGCGGCAGGACTCCATCTCGTCGCGAAGGCCCAGCAGCAGCAGTTCGCGGATCAGACGGTGCAGATGCCGCGGATCGGGGATCTCCAGGTCCTCGGCGGACAGCCGCTCCGAGGACAGCAGGGCGTTGATCGCCCGGGGTTCCCACTGGACGAAAAAACTGCCGCGCAAGGTGTCCAGCTTGCGAAATTCCACGTCGGTGCCGGAGGGGGAGCGGGGGATCTGTCTCGCGAGCAGGGAAAGGCAATCAAACATGGTGAACAGGCAGGGCATCAAATGAGAATGATTCTCATTATCGCACCGATCTTCAATTTGTCAAGCTGGATCAGGTCGGGGAACAGTTAAATACGGGCGCACCGGCCAGACCATCGTCGAGGTCGGACCCATACGGATGGTGACACCTTGAAAAAAACCGGCGAGCCGTTCGGCCCGCGGGCGGCCGAACCCCGTTCCTCAGGTCAGGGAAATCCTCTGGGTGGCGTACCTGGCCACTGCGTCTTCGCACACCTGCAGCCCGAGCCCCGGACTGCGCGGGGTTGTGACCGGTACGGCCAGGCTGACAGCCATGGAAGGCTTCGTGAGGGGCTCGGGCAAACGCGTCGGGGTCGAAGCGCATTCACAGTAATTGATACCCTCCGACCGGCCGGCAAAGTGCCGGCCCGCCGCCGAGAGGAGGCCGGCTTCCGCTTCTTCGGCTTCAAGCTGGCAGCCGAGGCCGGCATCACGGGCGATGCGGTGGATGACGCCCGCGGTGGACAGCCCGCCGCATCTGGAGATCCGGATGCTTACGATGTCGCAGGCCCGTTCCGCCGCCAGATGGACCACGCTGTCCGGTGTCGTCACCGAGCTGGTGGCAATCACCGGGGCGAAGCCTGCGGCAGTCACGGCCGCCATGCCGTCGATGTCGTCGGGGGTTACCGGTTGTTCCACGCCCCCGATCCGCCAGGCCGCCATGGCCTCCAGTTCCCGGATCGCCGCTCCCGTGTCCCATGGACCGTCTACGGCGATACGCAGGTCCACGTCGTCGCCGAGTATCTGGCGAACCATTTCCAGGTGGCGGTGATTGGCGTCATGGTCCGCGGTGAGTTCGAGGGTCACGCGCTGGACGGCCTGACGTCGGAGTCCAACTGCCTGTTCTTTCACCGAGATATCACCGCCGCTTGCGATTCGCCCGGCGTAGCGGATCTCGGGACGACGCAGCGGGCCCAGAATCTCTCCGGCACTTGTCATCTGTCGCCGGCCCATCAGGTCGAGCAGGGCGGTCTCTGCCGCGCACAGCGCCCCGAAGGCGTTCATCGGAAGTCCTTCCAGCAGCGACCGCGAGGCATCGGCCACCGACGTCAGGCCGTCATAGGTCCGGGAGGCCAGGGCCGGAAGAATCTCATGCCGGAGGCGGTCCCGAAGCACCTCGACGCGTCTATCGTCGCCGGCAGCGCCAGTGGGGCACTCGCCCCAGCCCTGTCTGCCGGTTTCGTCGCGCAGCCGGACAAAAATGGACCGGACGATCGTTTCCGCTGTTTGCGCGGCGTCGATGCGCATAGGTATCGCCAAAACCGAGATGTCGAAGCCAACCAGCTTCACGGCGAGCTGCGACCGAGACGGTTGAGCCGTCGCCCTCCGGCCGACGGCGGGATTGCGGCCGGGGAGGCCGGGTTACTCACCTTCCGATGGAATGGCGGATGTATCATCCGGTCGATCGGGACCGGACGCTGTCTCGCCGGGAGACAGCGGGCGGCCCGTCCGGTCCGCCGTCAACGCTCGTCCGGCGGCGACGTCCACCGAGCGGAGATGAAGATCCCTCTGCGGGAAGGGAATCTCGATCCCGGCCTCCTTGAGGGCGTCGTGGATGGCCAGGTTAAGCTGGGTCTTGATCCGCAAGCCGTCGTTGAAATCACACCAGGCCCTGAGTTCGAAGTTCAGGGAGCTGTCGCCAAATTCCTGGAAGAGTGCGTAGGGCTCCGGATCGGGCAGTATGCCGGGATGTTCCGTCGCAACCTTGACCAGCAGGTTCAGGACCTGGTGGGGATCGGAACCGTAAGCGACACCTACCGGGATGATGAGCCGGCGGCTGACGTCTGACAGGGTCCAGTTGATCACTTGATTAGAGATGAAGTCCGCGTTGGGGACGATGACCTCTGAGCCGTCGAAGGTCCTGACCACACTGGAGCGGATCCCGATCTTGCTGACCCGCCCCCAGAGGGTGCCGATTTCAAGCGAATCGCCCACCGAGATGGGGCGCTCGAAAGCGAGTATCAGGCCGGAGACGAAGTTGTTGACCACGTTCTGCAGGCCAAACCCGATACCCACCGACAGAGCGCCGGCGATGATGGCGAACCGGCTCAGATCGAAACCCGCGACCGCCAGGGCGATGAAGAACGCTATGGTCACGATCCCGTAGTTGACCATCATGCTGATGGTGGCCGGCACGCCCCTGGGCAGGTGCACACGGCTGAAGACGTCTTCGGCGAGGATGAAGCGGATGAAGCGAGACACCATGACGCCCAGCCAGATGGCCACGACAAAGCCGGTCAGGTCCCCCAGACTGATCTCGAAAGCGCCTATCGACAGGGAAGTGGAGAACAGCCAGACCGCTGCCCCCCAGACCGGATTCCAGAGTTTGAAGAACCAAAGTATTCCGATCAGCCACGTGATAACGGCGAGCATGTCTATCATGCGAGCCACGCGCCGGTGGATCACTGCCGGATTCCGCCTGAAGGCGCGCACCGCGCGGCCCGCCGGGGACCGGAGCAGCAGATCCAGCAGTCCCATGAGCACCAGGCTAAAGGCGTAGAGACCGAATCCGACAAAGATGCTGAGGATCGTCGCTTCGCCCAGCAATTCGGCGAGGGACACGACGCCCGCGACGTTGGCGATGATGGATGCGCCCAGCGTGACCACGAACAGCCGTATGAGGAGCTTTGCCATCCGTTCCCAGGCGCCGTGGGGGGAGGCCATCACTCCGCGATCGACCCGGATGGAGTGGATGATGGTGACAAGACCCAGCGTGGCCAGCGCCAGCAGCGAAAGCCTGCCGGAAAGGGGCTGGGTCTGCAGAAGGCCGCGGACCACATCGAGAACGAACAGGCTCAGCAGCGCATAAAGTGCGGTTCTCCGCTGATCCACAAATGCCTTCCGCAGAAGGATCAGGATCGGGATCACAAGGATGAGACGGGTGATGTCGAACAGCGCGAGAGGCGCGGAAACGTAGATACTGCGCGACAGAAACAGGGACACGAGCGCCGCCGTGGCATAGGGGTGAGAGACGATATCGACCGTCTCCTCGGCGCCGCCCTCGTTTTGCGGCCAGCTGGCTCTTTTGCGATCCAGCAGGACGAGCAACGCTGCCAGCGCCGCGAACATGAGCAGGTGGGCTAGAAGACGATCGCCGTTGGCCTTTAGGTAAGCCGTCACCGCTTCTATCTGCTCTGCCCACGCGAGTGACAGTTCGTCACCGATGACTTCCTGAGGATCCTGTTGTTCCGCCTGCATCCCGTCGGCAATGCCGCCCTCCGCGAGATCGCGGGTAATCATGGCCTTCCACAACGGTTCGGCGTCGCGCACCAGCAGGCGTCTCCGGCTCGCCTGCTCGGCTTCGTCGGCGGCACTGAGGGCGCCGGCTACCTGGACGCTGAGTTCCGATATCCGGCTGACCAGTGTGAGCAGCGTGTCCAGGCGCTCCCTGAGAGAGGCCTCCAGCTTCTTGTTGGCTTCGAGTATTGTCTGGACCTGCGCGATCAGCGCACCAGGTAGTTCCGCCTCCGCACGGCTGCTTAACGTCCGCTCCCAAACGATTTGCTGCGCCTTCACCTGCTCGTTCTGAGCGGCCAGCATCTGTGCTCGCGCAGACACGATCTGCTGCCAGTCGGCCAGTCGGGTGCCCATGGCCTGCCAGCGAAGTCGGACTCCGTACAGGCCGCGAAGAGTCATTTCGTTCAGGGACTGCATTTCCCGTGATGCCGCGAACCGATCGATTTCTGTCGCGGCAGCCTCGACCTGCTCTGCGATTTCATTCATCCGCGGGGTCGGCGCGAGCATGGCGCTTACGTCCCTGAGCAGGCCGAGGGCCGACTCGGCACGGGCCGGGATCTCCGACGCCGGGATCGGCGCAGGCTGAACAACGGTCGCGGCTGTATCCGCCGGTTGCGAGGGCGTGGAGTTTTCCTGGCCGTGGACCGAGGCGGTCAGGCCCAGGCCGGACAAAGCCAGCAATAGTCCCAGGTGGTGAAACTTCGATCTTGGGTAGGTCGCCATAGGGGGCCCGTCAGCCGGGGAGTGTCCAGGCGGCAGTTTACCTGATGGCGAAACCGTAGATAGCATCGAGGTGCCGCGCAAGCTTTCCCGTACCGCGGGATTCTCGAGCACAACAGCACACCGGTTGGCGGGATCGCCCATAACGTATCTGTCACACGGGACAGTTAGCCTGGAATACGGTTTCGGACTGCCCCCGGCCGGGCGCGCTTGGACGTGCTTCTGCCGCCGAACCGGAGGGCACTCCCAGGTGGCCGCCCGCCCTTTACATGTCCCGCTGGGGCATGACCGGTCGCCGTAAGCCCTTGCCCGGGTTTCGACCCGGGCTTTTTTTGTCCGCCTCAGCGATCGACTCTAACGTACCAGCCCTCGAAACCCGTGTTCCAGGTCCGTCCGTCGTCATTCGACCACTCGATCATCTGGTGGACGCGGCCGTCGGGGAGCGGCCGGAGTGTGGTCCTATCCATCACGTAGTGCTCCGGCGAGACCATCACTTCGCCCTGGAAACGCAGGCCGCCATCGGTAAAGCTTTCAACGTGTCGCTTCTCCTTGACACTCCCGGGCCGCTGCGGAACGGATGTGATCCAGACCTGCCGCCACTGGCCCAGCCAGCTATGGAAGTAGAAAAGGCTTCGGCCCTGTCCGCCGCCTGCGCCCCGCCACGCCTCGGTAATCGCGCAGCCGCTCAGGATGGAATGAATACTGTTCCAGCCCAACAGGTTCCCGTCGGCGTCCAATACCTCCCAGTCACCCAGCCAGAAGTCCATCGCGTGAGCAGCGGAGATATCTTCGCAAGTCGAGGGGGGCGGCTGACCCCGGGCAGGGGAGACCGCCACGGCCAGTACGAAGGCCAGTGCAAGGCTTGCCTCGAATGGGAATTTCAAAAGAGGTACCCGCAGGGGAACTCCGGACGCGGAGACCGACTGCGGCGTCGTCTTTCAGATATCGTAGACACCCAGCTCCGCAGGGTCGACGCCCACCTGGCGGCAGATCTCCTCCACGACGCTTCTCTCCCGCGCGCTGAAGTCGCTGTCGGCGTGGCCAATGGCGAGGCAGGCGCGGATGAGTGACAGGGCATCTTCTCGACTGCCCTCGAATGCGCCGATTTTCGCGAGCACCTCCTGTCGTCCCCTCTCGGGATGTTCGTCAAGGCGGCGAGCGTATCGTTCATACACGGCGACCGCGTCGCGAGCATCCACCGGCAGCAGGTCTCCGAGTCGAGACAGGACCCGGTCCCGGGCAACGAGCTCGGAGAGGCGCTCATCGCGATCGGCGAGGGCCACCAGGGCCGTGCCCGCCATGACCACTTCCAGAAATGCCTTCTGCCTCGAACGCGCCCGGAAGCCGTCGAGCCCACCGCGAAACTTGTCGAGCAGGGTCTTCATTGGATCAGGCGCTAGGCTAGCACAGGGCGGGTGGTCTTTGGCCAACGGAATCCGCCGGATGTAACGCCTCGAAAACGAACTCATTCCCCCGGTCTTGAGTGACGATAATGCATGCTCTCCCCCTGCTTGGGTCGTTCGCCCCTGGCGGCACCGCGCTGGTGATCGGTGCCGGCGGCATCGGATCCGCCCTGGCCGACAGGCTGACCGCGAGTCCGCGCTTCGACCGCGTCGTCGTTGCCTGTCGTGCGCCCGAGATCGCTGCAGAGAGAATAGCCGCCGCGGGCGGCTCGATCCGGGTCGATGCCGTGGCGGTGGACGTGCTGGATGAACTCTCCGTGCGGAATCTGGCCGGTCATCTGAAGGACATCGGTCTGCCACTGCGGCTGATCATTTGCGCGACCGGGATACTTCATCGAGGCGCCGATCTGAAGCCGGAACGAAAGCTCGAGGACATAGCGCCCGAAGCTTTGGCGCAGGTCTTTGCGGTCAACGCCTTTGGGCCGATGCTGATCGCCAAGCATCTGGTGCCGCTCCTGCCACGGCGGGACCGGTCTGTATTTGCCGCGATCTCGGCCCGGGTGGGCAGTATCGGCGATAACCGTCTGGGTGGCTGGTATGCCTACCGGGCGTCGAAGGCAGCGCTCAACCAGTTCATGAAATGTACCGCCATCGAACTGAAGCGGCGGATCCCCGGCGCCATCGTGGCCGCGCTCCATCCCGGGACGGTTGACACGGGCCTGTCAGAACCCTTCCAGGCGGGGGTTCCCGAACGAAAACTGTTCTCCCCGAAGTATTCAGCAGAGAGGCTGCTCGACGTAATCGACAGGCTTGACGCGGAAGACAGCGGGGGTTTTTTTGCCTGGGACGGGAGTCGCATACCCTGGTGACGGCGGTGCGGGATCGCCCGCGGCGCATGGCCGGGACGGGGCAGGCGCGGACGGGCTTCATGGGACTATAATTTCTTCAGGAATCCTGCTCTGAGTAAATAACAAGACAAAGAGGGTCGCTATGGGCATCGCCGACACCGTCGATTTTGCACTGACGCTGAGTAAGGTGGATTTTGAGATCCTGCGTCATCAGCATTCCTCCACCAGCGCGGAAACTGCGCACAAGGCCCACGTCGCCGAGGGCGAACTGGCAAAAGCCGTGGCATTGAAGGATGGGCTGGGCCCCCTGCTGGCCGTCATGCCCGCCAGCCGCATACTGGATCTGGATTGCCTGCGCCAGTTACTCCACCGGCCCGGGCTGAAATTGATGACCGAGGCGGAACTCGCCCACGTATTTTTCGACTGCGAGCAGGGCGCCGTGCCGCCGCTGGGCCCGGACTACCGGGTGCCGACCGTGGTGGACAAGGCCCTGATGAAGAAGGAAGACATTTACTTCGAGGCGGGCGACCACGAGGAGCTGATCCATGTGGATCGGACAGGATTCCGAAAGCTTCTCAGGGGCGTCGAATTTCTCGATTTCAGTCGTCCCGCAGACAGCTGAGGGCGCGCCATACCTTTTACCGGCGGGACGCGGCCGCTGCCACCGAATGTCGTCGGTCCGCTCTGCCTGGGCGCGTGCCCGGTGCGTGGTCGCAGGTGCAGCATTCGGGCACTGTGATCCGGTCATTGTTTTTCGCGGGTGAATCGTTAAAGTAGGCCACCGACGGTCGATCCAGAACGGCCGCACAGGAGGAGCGTGGCGTCGCGCATACGGACGCCCGGCGGCGGATGAAGCCTACCGATACTTCCAACCCGGAGTATTTCCACCGGGTCGTTGACTGCCAGTGGGCATGTCCTGCCCACACCGATGTCCCCGAATATATACGACTCATCGCCCAGGGACGGCTGACTGACGCCTACATGGTTAACCGGGAGTCCAACGTGTTTCCCGGCATCCTCGGTCGCGTGTGCGACCGTCCCTGTGAGCCGGCCTGTCGCAGGGGTCGTGTCGAGGAGAAACCGGTTGCGATCTGCCGTCTGAAGCGCGTGGCGGCGGACCTCAAGGGTGAATTCGCCGATCGTCTGCCGAAGATCCCCTCATCCAAAAACGGCAAGCGGGTGGCCTGCATCGGCGCCGGGCCGGCGTCACTGACGGTTGCGAACGACCTGATGCCGGTGGGCTACGAGGTAACCATTTTCGAGGCATTGAAATCGCCTGGCGGCCTGATGCGGGCGAATATCCCGGCGTTCCGCCTGCCGGCTGAAGTTCTGGACGGCGAAATCGACGTCATCGTGGACATGGGTGTCGACCTCAGGCTTGGGCACCGCATCGACAGTCTCAAGGCGCTGCTGGAGGACGGATGGGACGCGGTCTTTGTTGGCAGCGGCGCGCCGCGCGGCAAGGACCTCATGCTGCCCGGGCGGGAAATGTGCGCCGATAACATCCACATCGGCATCGACTGGCTCGAATCGGTTGCCTTCGACCACATCGAGAAGATCGGGAGAAGGGTGCTCATCATCGGCGTTGGCAACACGGCGATGGATTGCTGCCGGACGTCACTGCGGCTGGGCGCAACCGACGTCAAGGTCATGGCCCGAAAGCCGCGCGACTTCTTCAAGGCCTCCGAATGGGAGCTCGAGGACGCCGAGGAGGAGAACGTAGAGATCGTTGTCAATCACGCTCCAAAGGAATTTGTTGTCGAGAACGGATGCCTCAAGGGCATGCTGTTCGAACTCATGGAATACGATCTGGACGACCGGGGTCGGATCGTCGAGCAACGCGTCACGGGCGAGCGGATGATTCCCTGTGACGACGTGGTACTGGCCATCGGCCAGGAAAATGCATTCCCCTGGATCGAGCGCGATCTGGGCATCGAATTCGACAAGTGGGATGTGCCGGTCGTCGACGAAGTCACTTTCCAGTCGACTCGCCCGGGCGTGTTTTTCGGCGGCGACGCCGCCTTCGGTCCCAAGAACATCATCTGGGCGGTGGAGCACGGGCATCAGGCCGCCGTTTCGATACACCGGCATTGCCAGGGTCAGCCTATCGATCAGCGCCTGCCCGTCACGATGAATCTCGCCAGCCGGAAGATGGGCATTCACGAGTGGTCGTACAAGAACGACTACAATCCGGCTACCCGTCGACTGATGCCTCATGTCAGCCTGGCCGAAAGATTCAAGAAACTGAACGTGGAAGTCGAGCTCGGTTTTTCGGCGGAGCAGGCCGCAGAGGAGGTTCAGCGCTGTCTCAACTGCGATATCCAGACGGTCTTCACGGATCATCTGTGCATCGAGTGCGATGCCTGTATCGATATCTGCCCTACCGACTGCCTGACCATCACGCGGAACGGGCCGGAGGACGACCTGCGTCAGAGACTGAAGGCGCCCGCCGAGAACCCCGACCAGCAGCTGTTCGTCTCTGGTCCCTTGAAGCACACGGCCCGGGTGATGGTCAAAGATGAGAACCTTTGCGTCCACTGCGGCCTGTGTGCCGAGCGCTGCCCGACCGCGGCCTGGGACATGCAGAAGTCGAAGTTCGGATTTCCTTACGCCAACGACGAGGATGAGGCATGCCGGAACCGAAAATTGCGCAGCGCATAAACGACTTCGTAATCAAGCTCGCAAACGTCAACGGAACGGGTTCCGCCAGCGCCAACAGCCTGCTCATGAAGTCCATCTTCAGGATGGGCGTACCCGTCGTGGGCAAGAATTTCTTTCCCTCCAATATCCAGGGCCTGCCGACCTGGTACGAGATCCGCCTCAGCAGGGACGGGCACATTGCACGATCCGGACGGGTCGACATCATGGTTGCCATGAACGCCGAGACCTACCGCCAGGATCTGGCCGAAGTCTCTCCCGGAGGTGTGCTGATTTATGACTCCACCTGGCCGCGGAGTCACGAATTGCAGCGCGAAGACGTGACCATTTTCGGAATCCCCCTGGCCAAGATGTGCAACGAGCGCTTCGATGGCGTCCGGGCGCGCATTCTCATGAAGAACGTGGCCTATGCCGGCGCGCTCGCCGCTCTGCTGGATATCGAAGTGGACGTCATCAAGGAGCTGCTGTCCGAGACCTTCGCCAACAAGCCCAAGCTGGCGGAGGCGAACATGGAGGCCATCCATTTAGGCTACGACTACGCGCGGGAGCATTTCGAGTGTCCGTTGCCGCTCCGCGTAGAACGCATGGACCAGACCCGGGGCCACATCATGATCGATGGCAACACGGCGGCGGCCCTGGGCTGCCTGTATGCCGGGGCAACCGTGGGTGCCTGGTATCCCATCACGCCCTCCACCTCGCTGATGGATGCGTTCCGAAGTCTTTGCGAGACATACAGGATCGATGAGGCGACTGGCCAGAACCGGTACTGTGTCATCCAGGCAGAAGATGAGCTGGCTGCCATCGGCATGGTCCTGGGCGCCAGCTGGATGGGTGCCCGGGCCTTCACTCCCACCAGCGGGCCCGGCGTTTCCCTGATGGGCGAGTTCATCGGGTACGGGTATTACGCCGAGATCCCGGCAGTAATCTTCGACGTTCAGCGAGTCGGACCCTCCACCGGGATGCCGACGCGGACCCAGCAGTGCGATATCCTGTCGGCCGCCTACTGTTCTCATGGGGATACCCGACATCCCATCCTGTTCCCGGCTGATCCGGCCGAATGCTTCGAGCTTTCGGTGACGGCCTTCGACCTTGCCGAGCGGCTGCAGACACCGATCTTCGTGCTTTCCGATCTCGACATCGGCATGAACGACTGGATGTGTCCAGCCTTCCAGTGGGACGACGACTATCGATGGGATCGGGGCAAGGTGCTCGGCCGGACGGAACTGGATCAGGCGGAGCACTTCTGGCGTTACTTCGATGCCGACGGTGACGGCATTACCTATCGTACCCTGCCGGGCGTCCATCCCAAGGGCGCTTATTTCACCCGTGGATCCGGTCACAACGCACAAGGCCGATACACCGAGGACAGCGACGAGTACCGGGAAGTGATGGATCGTTTGAAGCGAAAATTCGCGACGGCGGCAGACCTGGTGCCGGGCCCGGTATTACTCGATAACGGGCGCAGCGACGTGGCAATACTGTCGGTAGGCAGCTGCGACGGGGCCGTGCGCGAGGCCCTGGAGATTCTCGGGAAAGAGGGCGTGGCCCTCGACTACCTGAGGGTGCGGGCCTTCCCGTTCTCGTCAGCCGTCCAGGCGTTCCTCGACCGCCACGATCGGGTCTTCGTGGTAGAGCAGAACCGGGATGCCCAGCTCCGCGCGCTGCTGGTCAACGAGACCCGGACCGATCCCGAGAAACTGGTCTCGGTGCTGCATTACGACGGCCTGCCCATCGGCTCGGACTGTATTGTCGATGTCCTTCGGGAGGCGCTGGCCAAGGGAGCCGCAGCATGAGTTACATGCACAAGCCGAAGATCGCCCATCCCGGACTGAAAAAGAATGCGCTCGGGCTGACGCGACGCGATTACGAGGGTGCCATGTCCACCCTGTGTGCAGGGTGCGGTCACGATTCCATCACCGCGGGCATTATTCAGGCCTGTTTCGAGCTGTCTCTCGAGCCGCACCGTGTGGCCAAGGTCAGCGGTATCGGATGTTCGTCCAAGACCCCGGCCTACTTCCTGGGCCAGTCCCACGGGTTCAACTCGGTCCACGGCCGCATGCCTGCGGTGGCCACGGGTGCCAACGCGGCCAATCGTGACCTGGATTACATCGGGGTCTCCGGAGACGGAGACTCACTGTCGATTGGTCTCGGCCAGTTCTGTCACGCCATGCGCCGGAACATCGATATGCTTTACATCATCGAGAACAACGGTGTGTACGGGTTGACGAAGGGGCAGTTCTCCGCCTCCGCGGACGTGGGCAGCAAAGCGAAAAAGGGCGAGATCAACGAGCAGCCGCCCATCGACCCGGTGCTGACCGCCCTCGCCATGGGTGCCACTTTCGTCGCCCGGAGTTTTTCGGGGGACAAGGGCCAGCTTGTGCCCCTCATCAAGGCGGGCCTCAAGCACAAGGGGTTCGGCCTCATCGACGTTCTGTCGCCTTGCGTCACTTTCAACGATCACGAGGACTCGACAAAGAGTTACGCGTATACCCGGCAGCACTATCATCCGGCGCTGGAGGCGGATTTCATCCAGCCGGCCGGCGAGATCATGGCGGACTATGACGCCGGTGCCGCCCTGGAGATCGACCTCCACGATGGCAGCCGCGTGGTGCTTCGGAAGACGGCACCCGACTACGACCCGCAGAATCGCGGCCTTGCCTTCGCCTATATCAAGGACAAGCTGCGGGAAGGTGAATTTCTCACCGGGCTGTTGTACGTGGACGAGGACGGCCGGGACATGCACCAGCTCAGCAATACCGTGGACGAGCCTCTGACCCGTCTGGACTGGACGTCCCTTTGCCCGGGTTCCAAGGCCTTGCCGGGCATACTCGACCGCTACCGCTGAAAATCTGGCGTCAGCCGAATTCCAGGTAGACTCGGCGGTTCCGTCGTCCTTTTTTTTCTATCTTTGTCACGCGCATCGGTCCGATCTCCCCGGTGCGTGCAACATGGGTGCCGCCGCAGGGTTGTAGATCACGACCGGGTATTTCGAGCAGGCGGATGTTGCCCGCGCCCTTGGGAGGCCTGACGGAGAGGGTTCGCACCAGTTCCGGTCGTTCATCCAGCGCCTTTTCGCTGATCCAGAAAGATCTGACCGGGAGATCCTGTGCGATCAGCGCGTTGAGTGTTTTCTCGACGTTTTCCTTGTCGGGCGAATCGGGCAGGTCGAAATCCAGTCGGCTACGTTGTGCAGAGATATTGCCGCCCGTCACACCGTAAGGCAGGGCGACGCCCAGAAGGTGCAGTGCCGTGTGCATGCGCATGTGGGCATATCGACGGGTCCAATCGATCACCGCCTCGACAGAGCTACCGATCGTCGGCAGTTCGGATTCCGCGTCGGGAACGTGGACGATGTTTCCGTCCGCACCGTAGATCGTATCCACAATACCCACGGGACCCTGGCTGCCGACAAGATGGCCCGTGTCGCCCGGTTGCCCGCCGCCGCGGGGATAGAACACTGTGCGATCGAGAACAACACCCGCCCGGTCGGCCAACCGCACCTCGGCGGAGCAGCGCTGCTGGTAGGGATTCTCGAGAAAAAGCTTCTCCGTCATTCCCCTTCGGCCATCCCTTCGCCGACACGCTTGTTCCCGAATTGGATGTCCTCTTCTGTGCGCTCAGCAGAGCGGGCCGCTACGGTCCATTGTGCGCTCCGAACTTCCGATGTGCTCGACTGGCTGGACGTTTCCGGCGCGGCGCGGGAGAGCAGGTACGCGGTCGCCGCGGCCAACATGGCGGCCAGCAGTCCCACTACGATGTACCGTCGCCGGTGGGCAGCCCCAGGACGCCTGCGGCGGATCTCCATGGCGTCCACTTCCGCGATTTGACGGCTTTGTTCCAATGCGCCCAGGGCATCCTCGAATCCCATGTCGGGGAAGAGCCCCATGGTTCGCCGGCGCACGAAGTCGTCACACGGATAGACGTGGACCCAGGCTTTGACGCCGTTGGGAAAAACGCTGAACACGAGCTGGTCCGCCACCGGCGTGTCGTAGCGACGATCGCGCGGTGGTAGATCCCGAAAATAGTCGTTGCTGAACTGAGTCATGAAGTTCCAGGTGGTCGCCGACATGGCGTGGCGCAAGATACAGGGGCGGCTGCGACCCGCAAAGCTCAGGGCAGCTCTATGCTCTCCCGCTCGCGTCGCGCAGCCCGGAGTTCATCGGCGTCAAACAGATCCTCCAGTTCCCGCCAGGCTGCTTCTGCCGACTGGATCACAGTTTTCTCGTCGTGCATGACTGCCGCCTCCCGAATCAGCAGGCGTTCGTCGGCGCCCCGGAAGCGAGCCACCGTTGATTCGGCCCTCTCGTCCGTGTCCCCCAGTTCGCGCAGCATCGCCGATGCCATTTCCAGGCTCGATACAAAGGCTTCGCGGATCAGGTAGTCCACTTTGAGGTTGATCAGGAGATGGGCATGGTGACGGTTCCGCGCCCTGGCGAAGATCTTCACCCCCGGAAAGTGCTGCTTGAGCAGCTCAACGATCCTGATCGATTCGGTCACGTCCTGTACCGCGACGATGACTATTTTCGCCTTGTCTACGTGGGCGGCCCTCAGCAGGTCGAGGTTGGTGACGTTCCCGTAATAGATCGAGGCATTGAAATGCCTGATGAAATCGACTTGGGCGACGTCAGATTCGATGGCCGTGAAGGGGATCCTGCGGACGTGCAGAATTCGGGCGAGGATCTGCCCGAAACGGCCCATACCGGCGATCACCACCTGGTGGTCGTGTTCCTGTACGTCGTCGAATTCCCGTTCCGCCTCGCCGGCTGCGCTGCGCGTGCCGAGGCGCCCACCCAGGGTGAAAAGAAACGGTGTGAGCAGCATTGTGAGGGTGACCACCATGATCAGCAGGTCTGCCAGTGACCGGTCCATCACACCTGAAACGACCGCTGCACCGAAAATCACGAAGGCGAATTCACCGCCCTGTGGGAGCGTCAGGGCGATACGGGCCGGTGCGTTGCCCGGTAGGCCGAAGACCCGGCCCAGGCCGTAGAGAACAAGAGCCTTGAGCAGTAACAGGCCGGCAGTGATAGCCAGCAGCGTCATCGGCTTCTCGATGATCAGGCCCAGGTTCGCGGCCATTCCGACTGCGACGAAGAACAGACCGAGGAGGAGCCCCTTGAATGGCTCGATCTCGGCTTCCAGCTGATGGCGGAACTCCGAGTCGGCCAGCAATACCCCGGCCAGAAAGGCGCCCAGGGCCATCGAGACGCCGGCCACATCCATCAGATACGCGGCGCCGACCACGACCAGCAGGGAAGCGGCCGTAAAAATTTCGTGCCCGCCCACGGCGGCCACGACCCGGAAGGCCGGTCTGAGCAGAAAATGTCCGCCGACGATCAGGACGGCAATGAGGGCGACAGAGAGCAGCCCCTGGAGCAACACGTTATCCGCCGGTCCGGCGTGCGATCCCAGCAGCGGGATCAATGCCAGAACCGGAATGACTGCCAGATCCTGGAACAACAGGATGGCGAAGGAAGCCCGACCGTGCGCGGTGGTGAGTTCCTTCTGCTCGGCCAGGATCTGCAACACGAACGCCGTTGATGACAGCGCCAGGCCCAGGCCGACGACGACCGCGGTGGCAAGGCCCAGGCCCAACCATCGAGCGACCGCGATGATGGTAATGGTCGTGATCGCGACCTGCGCAGTTCCCAGACCGAACACGGATCGGCGCATGACCCAAAGACGCGCGGGCTTCAGCTCCAGGCCGATGATGAAGAGCAGCAGGACGACCCCGAATTCCGCCATGTGCAGGATCTTGTCCACGTCGTCCACAACGGCGAATCCGTAGGGGCCGAGGGCGATGCCGGCCGCCAGATAGCCAAGAACCGAACCGAAGCCAAAGCGTCGAAACAGGGGGACGGCAAGACAGGCAGCGACGAGGACGGCGACCAGCTCTGCAAGGCTCATAGATCTCTCCGCGGGTCGTGGATCAAAAACGGTGGGCCCGCGCCCGGGCCACAGCGTAACGTTTTAAACGAAATGACGCCTCAGTGCGTCTGATTTCAGGCAACAAGCATTTTTGGAGCCGACATGGGTGTAAGAATCCTGAGTATCGTCGTCCTGATGACGTTTGCCGGTGCGGCAGGGGCGACGGACATCTCCAAGAGTTACGCGGTCGCCCCCGGCGGCGTCCTGGACATCGATTCCGAGGTGGGCTCGATCGAGGTGATGCCTGGCGAGGATGGCAAGGTCATCGTGGACGTGGACCTGAGTGGTCCGGACGCGGATCGGCTCGAGGTGAAATTCGAGCAGACCCCGGACGGGGTCAGCGTCAGGGCCCGTCTGCAGGACAGCGGGCGCCGGAACAGCAGTCACAGCCTGCGAGCCCGATTCCGGGCCCGGGTCCCGTCGAACTACAATCTCCGGCTGGATACGGCCGGCGGCGATATCGACGTGGGTGACCTGAACGGGGAGGTTCGAGCGGACACGGCCGGTGGCAGCATTTCTATAGGACGGGTCGAAGGGCCGGTCCGGGCCGATACGGCCGGTGGCGGTATCGATGTGGAAGCCTGTCGGCAGGATCTGGACGCCGACACGGCGGGCGGCAGCATCCGGTTGGGAGACATGGGAGGTCGGGTGCGGGCCGACACGGCCGGAGGATCGATCCGCATCGACAATGCCGCAGGGCCGGTTCGGGCCAGTACCGCCGGTGGTGGCATCACGGTGCGGGCGGCCTCCGAGTCTGTAGACGCGTCCACATCCGGCGGCAGCGTGACCGTGACCTTCGTCGGCCAGCCCAGTGGTGACAGCCGCCTGAGCACCTCCGGCGGCAACGTGACCGCGATCTTGTCCGATGACCTCCAATTCAACATCCGGGCGCGTGCCGGGTCACGGGTCCGATCCGATTTCTCCCTGGAGGATTCGAAAATGGAGGAAGATCGGCTCGATGGCCGGCTGAATGGCGGTGGGCCGGATCTGCGACTCAGCAGCTCGGGGCGGGTGCGTCTCCAGCGGCGCTGAGTGACGCCCGGTTCAGTGGAGCAGAGCGGCCATGCGCTTTCGGTAGCGCGCGGCCAGTTCGGAATCGGGCTCCAGCATGTTGAAAACCGACACGAGTCCGTTGCGACCCGCGTCGTCCCGGAAGCTCCGGTCCCGTTGCATGATGTCGTAGAACTGCGCCAGGGCTTCGGGCAGCGTTCCCTCGACCACGTGTCGCGCCGCCAGAAGATAGCGAGATTCCAGGTCGTCGGGGTCGTCGCCGAGTTTCCGGGTCAACGCCTCCGTCGTCGGCGCCCCCTCCAGATCTTCCGCATAAGCGATCCTGTCACGCAGCATGCGGGCCACATCGGATTCTTTGTCCACGGCATTCAACGGCTCCAGGACCTGGTGGGCGCCGTTCGTATCACCGGCGGCGAGTAACAGCTCTGCGAGGGCGAATCTCGGACCGGGCCGTTCCGGTTCCCGAGCGACCGCTTCCTCCAGAAGACGTCTGCCTTTAGCCAGGTTACCTCTCGAAACGGCATCCCCGGCCTCGCGGGCCAGTTCGTCTGCCGGCGTGCTTACGAATGGCTGAACGAAGGTCCTGATGGCCGTCTCCGGTTGGGCACCCATGGTCTGTGCCTTTGCCGACCCGTCGGCGAACAGCATCAGTGTCGGCAGGCTGCGGACGCCGTATCTCGCCGCCAGTTCAGGTTCGGCATCGGCGTCCACTTTGGCGATGAGGAGGCGGCCTGCGTACGCGGTGGCGACCTGTTCCAGTACCGGCGCCAGGGACTGGCAGGGGCCGCACCAAGCGGCCCAGAAATCCACCAAGATCGGCACACGGACCGATTTTGCCACGACCATTTCCTCGAAGTCGGCCGTCTGGACGTCAAATATGTAAGGGCTGTCCGCCATATCCGGGGGCTTTGTATGAATGCTACCAATGACTCGATGGGGGCCCCGGGGCGCGGAATCAACCCCCGGTTCCCGGCCTTGTGTCCGCCAGGCGCCCTAGGGACTCACTGCTGCATCCAGTCGACCGTGAGTTTCGCCAGTTCCGGCCCGGCGTCCTCCTGGACGAAATGACCGGCTTGTGCCAGGTCCCGGTGGGGCTGCCCGCGGGCCCCGGGCACATGTCGCTGCAGAATCCTGTCCGCCCAGCCGAGGATCGGGTCCTTCTTGCCGAATGCGGTAAGAAACGGTTTGTCCCATCGATGAAGGGCATCCCAGGCCGCCCGGTTCGCCGGGATGGCGGGGTCCGCCGGGTCGGTGGGGACGAGGCGCGGGAAGGCCCGCGCGCCTGCCTTGTAATGCTCCGAGGGAAACGGGGCGTCGTAGGCTGCCACGTCGTCCGAGGTGAGCCGCCGGGTGCTGCCGGCCTGAACGATGCGACCGATCGGGAAGACCGGTGTGTATCTGGCGAACGCGCGCCAGGCCCGGAACGCGACCGGGGTCGGCCGGTCGGCAATGGGCAGGAAGCCGTTGGCCACGACGATCCGGCTGAAACGCTCGGGCCGTTCTGCCGCCAGCCTCAATCCGATCAGGGAGCCCCAGTCCTGGCAGACAAGAGTGATGTCGCGAAGGTCCAGGGCTTCGATCCAGGCCGCTGTCCACCTGACATGAGCGGCATAACTGTAGTCCGTCAATGCCGCGGGTTTGTCCGAGCGGCCGAAGCCGATCAAGTCCGGTGCCACCGCGCGGAAGCCGGCGTCCGCAAACACCGGAATCATCTTTCGGTAAAGGAACGACCACGTGGGCTCGCCGTGCAGCATCAGCACGACCGGCCCGCCGCCGGCCTCCACATGGGCCATCCGGAGATTCTCGACCTCGGTATACCGGGGCGCGAACGGAAAGTCGGGTACAGCGGAGAAGCGCTCCTCCGGTGTCCTCAGAATTTTCATCAACGGTCCTCGGTGCCGGGCAACGGATGGTCTCCGTAGCGGCGGCGCAGTTCGGTCTTGGCGATTTTGCCGGTAGCCGTGTGGGGGATTTCGTCGACAAAGAGGATGTCGTCGGGCAACCACCAGCGTGCCACCTTGTCCTGAAGCCATTGCAGCACACGCCCCCGATCCGGAACCGAACCGTCTTCCGGGACCACGATCAACAGCGGTCGTTCACCCCACTTGGGATGGGCGATTCCGATGACAGCCGCCTCGGCCACCTCCGGATGACCCATGGCAACGTTCTCGAGCTCGATGGAGCTGATCCACTCTCCGCCGGACTTGATCACGTCTTTCGCCCGGTCGGTGATCTGCATGAAGCCCATCTCGTCAATGGTGGCGACGTCCCCGGTATCAAACCAGCCGTCTTCCCGATGGGCGGGATCCGGTTCGTCCGGGCGGAAATATGCCCCGCACACCCAGGGTCCGCGGACCTGCAGGGCGCCGGATGTCACCCCATCCCAAGGGAGTTCCCGACCGCTTTCGTCCACAATGCGCATTTCCACGCCAAAGACCCCCCGGCCCTGCTTCAGCCGGGCGGCCTCCCGTTGAGGGGCCGGTAAATGATCCAGGGCCTTGGTGGCGCTGTTGAGCACGCCCAGCGGGCTCATTTCGGTCATGCCCCAGCTGTGATGCACCTCGACACCGTAATCGTCCCGGAACGTCCTCATCAGGGATTCCGGGCAGGCAGCGCCGCCGACCACCATGCGCTCGAGAGAGTCCACCCGGCGCCCCGTCTTTTTCAGATAGGCCAGGAGGCCGAGCCACACGGTGGGCACGCCCATGGTGACGGTCACGCCCTGGGCGTCGATCAGGTCCGCCAGCGCTTGTGGATCTCCCATCTTCGGGCCCGGCAGTACCAAGTCTGCGCCGACCATCGGGCAGGCATAGGGGAGGGACCAGGCATTGGCGTGGAACATGGGCACAACGGCCAGAACGGTGTCCCGATTGCGCAATGCCATCACGTCGGGCAGACAGGCTGCGTAGGCATGAATCACCGTCGAGCGGTGATCGTAAAGGACGCCTTTCGGATGGCCCGTCGTGCCTGAGGTATAGCAGAGGGCGCTGGCGGTTCGCTCGTCCAGTGCCGGCCAGTCGAAGGTTTCCGATTCCTCTGCCAGCAGGCCTTCATAGTCCTTCGTTGTATCGATCCCCGTAGCGGGAAGCCCGACCTCGTCAGCAAGGAAGATCACGCCCTCCGTTGCCTGCAGCCGCGGCCACAGTGCTTCGAGCAGGGGTGCGAACATGGGATCCGCGAAGATCCAGCGATCAGCAGCATGATTGATGATGTAAGCGATCTGATCCGGGAACAGCCGTGGATTAATGGTGTGGCAAACGGCGCCGGAGCAGGAGACCGCGTAGTAGATTTCGAAGTGGCGGTGGTCGTTCCAGGCCAGGGTGGCCACGCGATCCCCGCTTCTGACGCCGAGTCGCATCAGGCCATTCGCCAGGCGCCGGGCCCGGCGGAAGGCATCCGCGTAGGTACGGCTTTGAATGCCCTCGTCGGACGTGACGGACACAATCCTGGAATCGGGAAAATTTCGTTCCGCGAAACCCATGATGCCGGTGATGACCAGCGGCGTGTTCATCATCAGTCCGTGCATGCCGTGAATCTCAGCGAGTCGCTTTCGTTGGGGCGGACTTGCCGAACTTCTCGCCGAAGAAATCCCCGTCGTTCCAGGTGGGTGCCTCCGGACTCTCGGCGATCGAGCGAATCAGATGATAGTTGGCAAGGGTAAAGGCAACCGCCGAGTCGTCGTGGAACGGCAGGGCCATGTCATCAGTGGGCTTGTGATAGTGCTTCTGAAGGAACTCCGTGAAAATCCGGCCGGCGTCCACGTCCGGATCGGAAGATCGGAATCCGGGGACGAAGAACACCGCCGGCACGCCTTTTTTGACGAAGGGGTACTGGTCGCTGCGGATGAAAAGCACTTCCTCCGGCATCGGGTCCGGGCTGACGGTCAGGCCGGCTCGAGCGGCCGCCTCGGCCACGTGGGCGTCCAGGCTGGAGTGCTCGGCGCCGAAGGCCACCACGTCGGCCAGGGGGTACAGGAACAGCGGCATGTCCAGGTTGACGTTGGCAACGACGGCCTCCATCGGGACCGTCGGAAATTCGGCGAAATAGTCGGAGCCGAGAAGTCCCTTTTCTTCGCCGCCCACGGCCAGGAAAAGAATGGATCGGGCCGGTCTCGACTCGGCTCGCGACAGGGCCCTGGCCACTTCCAGCATGACGGCCACGCCGGTGGCGTTGTCGTAAGCGCCATTATAGATTCCGTCGCCCGCGGTCGGCGGTCCCGTGCCGATGTGATCCAGGTGGGCCGTGATGACGACGTATTGGGCCCGCAGGTCCGGGTCGGCACCCCTGAGGATCGCCGCCACGTTGCTGGTGGTTCCCGTCGTCTGCGTGGCACGTCTCTGTACCCGGATTGTTCTCTCCAGGGGCCGTCCGCCGGTAACGCCGCGCTCTGCCTGGTCGTAGAGCGCTTCCGGGGACACCGGGCCGCCGGCGAGCAGTCTGTCCAGCCCGGCGGGGCTCATCGACAGGGCAAACTTGAGACCGGGGTACACGCCCTTGACCTGGCCGTCGGGTCTTAGCCATCGCATGCCCGGGAAAGCGTAGCTTCGCACCGTGTCATCCCAGCTGTATTTTCTTGCCATGGCCCGCGTGCGTATGACGATCACGCCGGCGACGCCGAGATCCGAGAGCCCGCGAAACTTCACTTCGCCGGAAGAATAGTAGGCGCGAATGTCGGGGGGGAAACTGTCCGGCGCACCGTCGAACATCAGGACCACGTGACCGGAAAGCTCGAGCCCGGTCAGGTCGTCATAACCCATTTCCGGGGCGCGGATGCCAAAGCCGACAAAGGTGACGGGCGCTGTGAGGTCGGTCGCCGGGTCAACGTAACTGCCGCCGATCATGTAATCACGGCGGGACTCCAGAATGTCGGTGACGTCGCCCGCGGTGATCGACACGATTGCGCTGCCATCCACCAGACGGCCTTCTACGGTCGGGAATGTCTGAAGGAAGCTGCCGTCGTCCCCCGCGGGTTCCAGGCGGACACGCTCGAACCAGGCGGCGACATAGGCCGCCGCGATATCGTAGCCCCGGCTGCCTGCGGCTCTTCCCTCGAGCAGGTCGTCGGAAAGAAACCGAACGTGGGCCCGGATGGCCCGGGCGTCGAATTCTGCCCCTGCCGCGACCGCCAGGGCGGGCGCAACCGACGCGGGCAGGCACGCGATCATGGCAACGAGCAGGACTGTTTTCATGAGCTGATTCCCTTTGCTCTGCGGGGCAACGAGGTTGAAAGACTATGACAGCCGGCGAGTGGTCGCCAGCCTGAAGGCGGATCGGCGGGGCATTCCTGCCTCGACCCCGCTATATTCCTACGGCAGCCCAGCCCAACGGAGCGTCTTCAAAGATGTCCTACGCCAATCTCAAGCGGTTCGAATTCTGGCTTCTCCTCGTATGTGGCCTGGCCTGGCTGGACGCCGGGGCCGATGAAGGGCTGCTGACGCTGCTGCTGGCGGCTGTGCCGGGCGGCGCGATGCTGTCGGCGGCGATCGGGTTCCTGATGTATCCCGGTGACCAAGGCATCGCCAGGACCGGTGCACTGGGCGCATTTCTCGGTATCGGATTCGCGATCCCGGTTCTGCTGTTTGACCCGGCCACCGCGCTGGGTCTGGCGGCCGCATCGGCCGTGGGTGTTGCGGCCTGCGGTCTGATTGGCGCCGAGGGCATCCCCGTGCCTGAGGACCTGGACCCGCCATCGCCCACGCCCCGTCTTGGCGCGGAGGTAGGCGGCGATGAGATCGTGCTGGGCCTGGCCAGTATCACCATGGGCGTGTATTCCGGTGGCGGACAGTCGGCCGTGGCCCGGGAGATTGGCGAAGCACTCGACTGGTACGAAGACAATGGCTGGCTGAAGACACCGAGCCGTTTCCACGAAGACCCTCCTCCGCTGGAAGACGCGGACATCGTATTCGACAGCCGGGAGGTGGCCGGGCTGCCCATCGAGGTCATGAGTTTCGACAGTGGTTACGCGGTGCGACCGGAAGCGCCCGGCGGCCAGCGGTATATGGGTTACGCGCCCAACCGCCGGGCCTATGCCTGGGTACTGCGTGGTGACGAGGAAGCGCCGTGGCTCGTGAACGTACACGGATTGACCATGGGCCAGCCATGGCTGGACCTCAAGTTGCTGCAGGCGGACATGCTGCACCGGTCACTGGGCCTGAACCTGGTGTTCCCGGTCTTGCCCCTCCACGGCCCGCGGGCCTTGTCACGGATCAGCGGTCGCGGCTATCTGACGGGCAACGCGATGGATACCATCCATGCCCAGACCCAGGCGATCTGGGATATCCGCAGGATCATCGGCTGGCTCTGGAAACAGGGATCGGATCGCATCGGGATCCACGGTGTCTCTCTGGGTGGATTTACGACGGCCCTGGTGGCCAGCCTGGAGCAGGGTCTGCGTTGCGCAATTGCCGGCATGCCCGCCGCCGATGCGGCCTGGCTGGTCTGGTGGCACGCTTCCGCGGCCGCCCGCCGGGAGTGCCTGGCCGCGGGCATCGACGAGGAGCGACTCCAGCAGGTGTTTCGCGTCATCTCCCCCCTGGCCATGGACCCTCAGGTCCCCGGGGCGCGCCGCTATATCTACGCCGGGCTGGCCGACCGATTCGTACCACCGGTGGTCGTGGAGCGACTCTGGGAGCACTGGGGGCAACCCAGCATCTACTGGTATCCGGGTTCACACCTCTCCGTGCTTCTTCACGATGGACCCATCCGCTATCTGCGTCAGGCGGCGGAATCGAGCCTGAGGGACGCCGAGCCTGCCCGCGCCCCCAAGGCCTGAATCAGACCGGTTGCCGCCGCAGGCCCGGAACTACCAGCGATAGCGGCGAAAATTCTCCGGGTTGGCCCAGTTTTCGGGACTGTTCCAGTCCCGTTTCCGGTTGTAGCTGTCCACATCGTAGGTGTACACGGAATGCCATACGCCATCCTCCCGTACCCGACGATGAAGCTTCAAGGCCAGGGAAAGCAGTTCCGGCTCGGACCACTCGCCCTCCCGGTGATGGGCATCCGTGTGTCGGCATGCCAGGGCAAATCGATGACAGTGAATATCGCGGACGCGCGCGATGAGGGCAGCACCGTCCTCCGGGGGCAGCGGCTCCAGGGCACGGCTGAGAATTGCGAAATCGAAGCGCCCCATCTCTTTCAGTCCGGTCAGGGCCTGCTCGGCCTCCACCCGCTCGATGCGACAGTCAGGGTGATGTGCCTGGAATTGCTGGACCGAAGAGGGCGCCGCTTCGCTGGCAACGCAGAGCAGGGAAGACGGACTGACCGTCTCCAGTATTTCGTAAAGAATTTCCTGGACCAGATTCATGGAAGGACCCGCTCCTAGGGCGCCACCGCCGCCATCATCACCCCGCAAACCCAGGCCGCATAGGTTCCCAGAGCGTAGCCCAGCACCGCGAGCAGGACACCGACCGGCGCCAGGGTAGGGTGGAACGCGGATGCGACGACCGGGGCCGAGGCGGCCCCGCCAACGTTGGCCTGACTGCCGACGGCCAGATAGAAAATCGGCGCCTTGATCAGCCGGGCGACGAGGATCAGCAGTGCCGCGTGAATACCGATCCATACGAACCCGACGGCGAACAGGCCGGGGCTGTCGAAGACGGCCCCTACGTCCATGCGCATGCCGATGGATGCCACCAGGATGTAAAGCATCGCTGAGCCAACCCGGGAGGCGCCGGCCCCTTCCAGTCGACGGGCCCGCGTAAACGACAGCACCAGTCCCGCAGTGGTGGCGATCACGACGATCCAGAAGAACGGGCTCGTCAGGCTCAGGCGTGCCAGCCCCGGCGCATGGCTGTCGATCCAGGGCGCGATAATCCCGGCGCCGGCGTGGGCGAGGCCGGTAAAACCAAATCCGATGGCAGAGATGAAAATGAGATCCGGGAGCGTGGTGATTCGGCCGTGCTCGGCGTGGAAGCGAGAAACTCTCAGTTTCAGGTTCTCGATGGCGGAGGTATCGGCGCCCATGCGCCGGTCGAGGTCGGCGGCACGACCCGCCATGAACAACAGGATCGCCATCCAGACGCTGGCGCAGAGCACATCGACGGCGACCATCTGTGAGAAGAGCGCATCATCGACCTGGAAAACCTCTTTCATCGCGGTTTGATTGGCGCCGCCGCCGATCCAGCTGCCGGCGACGGTCGTCATGCCGCGCCAGACGGCGGAAGATCCCTGACCGCCGACGATGTCGGGCGCGACGGCGCCGACAAGCAGGATGGCCAGAGGGCCGCCCACGACGATGCCGACCGTGCCCGTCAGGAACATGGCAATGGCCTTGTAACCGAGTTTTGCGATGGCGGCGAAATCTACGGACAGTGTAAGGAGCACGAGACAGGCGGGCAGGAGATATCTCGAGGACACGAAATACAGCTTCGAGGCGTGGCCGTCGACAATGCCGAAGCTGTTCAGTAGCGAGGGCAGGAAGTAACACAGCAGCAATCCGGGGACATAGCGGTAGAAGGCCTGCCAGGCCGGATGTGGGCTGCGCTCCGTGTAGAACACCAGGCCTAGGATCAGGGCGAGCAGACCCAGCGCGACCGCGTCGTTGGTCACCAGTGGCTGGGCAGGTTCCATCCGCGCTCCTAAGTCGGGGTGTCCATCGATTGTACTTGTCCTCGCTACAGGTCTCGCAGGTGCCCGGGGTGTAATCTAGGCTCGTCGATATGGGGAGGGATGAGATGAACAGCATCCTCGGGGAGAAATTGCGGCTTCCGTGCGGGGCGATCCTGCCGAATCGGATCGCCAAGGCAGCCATGACCGAAGGGCTCGCGGACGCGGCCGACCGCGCGACAGAGGCCCACGTGACACTGTACCGGCGCTGGTCCCGTGGCGGCGCGGGTCTGCTCATCACCGGCAACGTCATGGTGGACCGACGGTTTCTCGAACGACCGGGCAACGTGGTGATTGACAAAAACGGTGGCATGGAACAGTTGCGGGCGTGGGCCCGGGCCGGCACCGAAGCGGGCAACCACCTGTGGATGCAGATCAGCCATCCGGGAAGACAGAGTTCGCGAACCTCCACGCGGCAGCCCCTGTCTCCTTCCGGAGTTCAGCTGCGCCTGGCCGGGATGTTCGCCCGGCCCAGGGCCATGACCGAAAAAGACATCGAGGACGCCATTCAGCGCTACGGGCGGGTGGCAGGCGTGGCCCGGGACGCGGGTTTTACCGGTGTGCAGGTCCACGGTGCCCATGGCTATCTGATCAGTCAGTTCCTTTCCCCCGTGACCAACAGGCGCGACGATCGCTGGGGCGGTTCCCTCGAGAATCGGGCCCGATTCCTGCTGGAGGCCGTCCGGGCCGTGCGCGGGCAGGTGGGACCGGACTACCCGGTCGGGGTCAAACTGAACTCGGCGGACTTCCAGAAGGGCGGTTTCTCCCTGGAGGAATGCGTGCGGGTGGCCGGGTGGCTCGGCCAGGCGGGGATCGATCTGCTCGAGATATCCGGCGGGACCTATGAGCAGCCGAGGCTGCTGGATCATCGGGGCGAAGCAGACAGCTACGACGAGCCGGTGCGGGAGAGCACCCGCCGGCGGGAAGCCTATTTCCTCGAGTACGCCTCGGCCATCCAGGCGGCGGCGAGAGTGCCTTTGATGGTCACGGGCGGATTTCGCACTCGGCGGGCCATGGAGGACGCTGTGTCGTCCGGGGAAGCTGACGTGATCGGACTGGCAAGGCCATTGTGCGTGGATCCGGAACTGCCCCGCCGCTTGATCGAGGCCGCCATCGATCAGTGCGACTCGCCCGAGCGCCGACTGCGTCTGGGGCCGGGCCGACTGCTGGGGCCTGCGAGCCCGGTGTTCCTGATGAAATTCCTCAACGTCCAGGGCGAGGTGGCCTGGTTCTATCGGCAGATCATCCGCCTGGCGAAAGGGCAGGTGCCTGCGACGGACCTTCGCCTTGGCCGGGCGCTGGTGGAGCACTTCCGCGACGAGATCCGGCTGAGTCGCCGACGGACTTTCCGTGCCGACGAAGGGGCGGTTTAAACTTCCCGGGCTCCTGCGGCGTCAAACAGACGAGACACCACGGCCGGCTGCCGGCCGCTGACAAGGGACCGACATGCACAAAAGAACGATCATTGCCGCTTCCATCGTCCTGGGGCTGGCATCCGCCTCCGCGTCCGCAGCCAGTTGCAAGCACCGGGCGGATCGCGCCGCCGAGCTGGACGCGGGCGGGGTCACCACGGTCGAGATTTACGCCCTGGCGGGGGATCTCCAGGTGACGGGCGGCGACCGGGCGACCATCAGTGCCACCGGCGACGCATGTGTCTCCAAGAAGGGCATGCTGGACGAAATCGATATCACGATCCGCCGTACCGAAGACCGGGTCGAGATCCTGGCCGAGATGCCGGATACGTCGGAGGAAACCGGTGACCGGTGGAGCCGCCAGTACGCCGTGATGGACCTGGAGATCCAGTTACCGGCCGGCGTGGCGGTCGTGATTTCCGATAGCAGTGGGGAACTGGAGGTGGCCAACCTGGCCGCCGCCGAAATCAGTGACAGTTCGGGTGGCATCGAGATCAGAGACATCGCCGGGCCAGTGCTGATCCCGCGAGATAGTTCCGGAGATATCAACATGGAACGCGTGGGCGACGTCACCATCCAGGTGGACAGCTCTGGCGAGATCGACATTCGGGAGGCCGCCTCCGTGACCATCGCGAACGATACCTCCGGAGATATCATCATCCGGAATGTCCAGGGCAGCGTGCTGATCGGCAACGATTCCTCGGGCACGATATCGGCCCGCAACGTGGGCGGCGACCTGATCGTCGAGAACGACACGTCCGGCGGCATCCGGTACGACAGAATCGCGGGACACGTCAGTGTGCCCGAGGAGCGGCTGGAGCGCTGATTTTCTGCGGGTCGTGACGGACGATAGCGACGTCCCCGGGAGCCCGGGAACGGATCCTATCGTCGAAAGCCACCGTCATCGTTCGCGGTCGCCCGGGATACTGTAAATCCATACAGGTGGTTGCTATAGTCGGTCCGATGGCCGAGGCAGCGATCAACGATGACTACCTGGGAAAGCTGAATCCCGCCCAGCGGGAGGCCGCTCTGTACGGTGAACGCACGGCCGATGGCTTCCGTGCCGGTCCCCTGCTCGTTATCGCCGGCGCCGGCACCGGCAAGACCATGACGTTGGCCCACCGGGTGGCCCATCTGGTACTCGAGGACGTGGACCCGGCCCGAATTCTCCTGCTGACTTTCACGCGGAGAGCCGCACGGGAGATGACCGAGCGTGCGCGGCGCATCGTTAGTGAGGCCATGGCCGGCGCCCGTCATGGTCCCGTTGACGTCCGAATGCCCTGGTCCGGGACGTTCCATGCCATCGCCAACCGGCTGCTCCGGGAGTATGCGGCCAATCTGACGCTGGACCCGGCATTCACGGTGCTGGACCGCGGCGACGCCGCGGATCTGATGGACCTGGTAAGGCATCGACTGGATCTCTCGGGCAAATCGCGCCGCTTCCCGAAGAAGGACACTTGTCTGGCGATCTATTCCCGCTGCGTCAACAGCCAGCGGTCGCTGGAAGACTGTCTCGAAGCGGCATGGCCTTGGTGCCTGGATTGGCAGGAGGACCTGCGGCGGCTTTTCCGGGGCTACGTGGAGGCGAAACAGGAGAGCGCGTCGCTGGACTACGACGATCTGCTGCTCTACTGGCACGAGCTGATGAGTGTCCCCGAGCTGGCGGCGTCGGTGAGCGCGCGTTTCGCGCATATTCTGGTCGACGAATATCAGGATACGAATGTACTGCAGGCCGGGATTCTCAAAGCATTGCGACCCGACGGGCACGGCGTGACGGTGGTTGGCGACGACGCCCAGTCCATCTACTCGTTCAGGGCGGCGGAAATCGAGAACATCCTGAATTTCCCAGATGACTTCAGTCCGAGGGCACGCATCGTCACCCTGGAGAAGAACTACCGGTCAGTGCAGCCGGTGCTGGAGGCGGCCAACGAAATTATCGCCCGGGGTGCCCGCCAGTACCGCAAGACGCTCTTTTCCGAAAAGCCGTCGGACCAGAGGCCGAGATTCGTCACGGTGGAAGACGACGAGGCCCAGGCGGACTACGTCGTTTCGGGCGTGCTTCGGGCCCGGGAGGCCGGTCAGCGACTGATGGCTCAGGCCGTCCTGTTCCGCAGTTCCCATCACAGCGACCGGCTGGAGCTGGAGCTGACCCGTCGAAACATTCCCTATGTGAAGTACGGTGGGCTCAAGTTCCTCGAAGCCGCCCATGTGAAGGATCTGGTGGCGATCCTTCGTTGGGCCGAGAACCCGAAGGACCAGGTCGCCGCTTTCCGCGCCGTGCAGTTACTCCCCGGTGCCGGGCCCGTCGCGGCCCAGCGATGTTTTGACCACCTGGGCGCTCGAAATTTCGCGCTCAGCGCGCTGGTCGACCATCGGCCGCCGCCCGCCGCCGCCCGTGACTGGCCAGCCCTGGCCAAGCTCATGGCAGACCTTGGGCCGGGCATCGGCGACTGGCATACGCAGGTTGGGGAAGTGCGCCGCTGGTATCAACCACACCTCGTGCGACTGCATGACGACTGGCAGGTTCGGGAGGGCGATCTCGATGCGCTGGAGCAGATCGCTGCGAGTTTCCCCACCCGTGAACAGTTCCTCACCGAGTTGTCCCTCGATCCGCCTCAGGCGACGGGCGATTACGCGGGCCCGCCCTACCAGGACGAGGATTTTCTCGTGTTGTCGACAATCCACTCCGCCAAGGGTCAGGAGTGGGAATCGGTCTATATCCTGAACGTGGCCGACGGAAACTTCCCCTCGGAGTTTGCCACCGGCCGGGAGGAACTGGTCGAGGAGGAGCGGCGGTTACTCTACGTAGCCATGACCCGCGCCCGGAGCGAACTCCACCTGGTGGCGCCCCTGCGTTACTACGTTCCCCAGCAGCGACGCTACGGGGACCGCCATGTGTACGGCGCACGCAGTCGTTTTCTACCCGATGCGGTCATGGGTCGTTTCGAAAAAGTATTCCATGCGAGCGCTGCATCGGCTCACCGTCCTGTCGCCGCTATCGCCGACAAGGTTGTGGATGCGGGTGCCCGCCTGAGGGCCAGGTGGTAGCGTTCGCCACTTCGTGACCAGGGGAGTGTGGGGAATGAACACGGCGTTTGGGATCGACATCGGGGGGTCGGGCATCAAGGGCGCCCCGGTGGACATCGAGCGAGGATGCCTGGCTGCGGAGCGACACCGGATCCCCACGCCCCGGCATTCCACTCCGGCCGGGGTCGGCGACGTAGTCCGTCAGCTGCTGGATCACTTCCAGTGGTCAGGGGACGCCGGTTGCACTTTCCCGGCAGTGGTGAAGCACGGCGTGACCCATACGGCGGCCAACGTGGATGATGCCTGGATCGGTTGTCGTGCCGACGAGACACTGTCGGCGATCGCCGGCCGGGAGCTGCACCTGATCAACGACGCGGATGCGGCCGGGCTGGCGGAAGTGCGTTTCGGTGCCGCCCGGGACACGAATGGGACTGTCATCGTGCTGACCCTCGGCACCGGGATCGGCAGCGCCATCTTCCTCGACGGTCATCTGCTGCCGAACACGGAATTCGGACACCTGGAGATCCGGGGAAAGGCCGCGGAGCGACGCGCCTCGGACCGGGTACGCAAGGAAAAGCAGCTGGATTGGGGGGCGTGGGCCGAGCGCGTCGAGGAATACCTCAGGCGCATGGAGGATCTGTTCTGGCCAGATCTTTTTGTGATCGGCGGAGGCGTCAGCAAGCAACACGATTCCTTTCTCCCCCGGATCCGCACGCGCACGCCCGTGGTGCCGGCCATGCTGAGAAATCACGCCGGCATTATCGGTGCTGCGCTGAGGGCCGCCGGCGAAATCTGAGCGCCCGAACGACAGACGGAGATTCACAAAAGAATAGGGCCGCCCTGCGGCGGCCCTCGGGACGCTGAGATCGGTTTTTCGTTTATTTGCCGAACGAATAGCCGAATCCCGCGAAGCCCATGAGCATCTTGTCGTCGCTGGTGATGGGGCTGTCGTCCACTTCATCACCCATGATGTCGTAGCGTCCGCCCACCAGGAACATCCACTTCGATTCCGGTCGCTGATAACCCAACACCAGGCCGAGACGCACCCAGGTCTCGTCGTCGCCCTCGTAGGCCGTCCGACCCAGGTTCAGGTCCACTTCGTCGTTCTGGACGCCATAGTAGTAGTCGATGTAGTCCTCGTTATTCCAGATGACGCCCGCCGAACCCCGGTAGAACCAGTTGCCGACCCGGTTGTCGTAGAACGCCGTGCCCTTGACCTGGGTGCCGTCACTGTTGCCGGTGACGTCGCTTGCCGCGCTCACGGAGAGGCCGAACTTCTGGGGTTTCCAGGTCACGTGGCCCCCGATGGCGAAGGAGGGGTCCCGGTTGTCCATACCGTCCAGGATGTTGGCGTCGTCGTTGTCGTAGCCGTCGCCCCAGAATTCGCCGGTGACCGCCACCTCCCAGGGTTTCGTGTTGACGAACTTCCAGCCCAGGCTCGTGCCGCGGACGAAAAAGCGCTCTCCCTCGAACAGGACGAGTGGAAGGAAAGACGCCTTTTCATCGTCGTCGTATCCGCGGTAAGGCTTGTCCTTGTAAACCACGGCGGCGCCAACCGTAACGGGCCGCTTCGCAGCTGCGGGCACGGCCAGCTCGTCGTCCGCCGAGGCCAGTGGTGCGGCGAGTGCCATGAGCACCGCCATGGCCGTGGTCAGAAAAATCTTTCTCATGGGAAATCTCCCGTCATGAACAAAAATTTGAGGGGCGAACCCGGCCCCCGTCCAGCCAATTTTAGCCCATACGCCGGGTGATGGCTTACCATTTCCCGTCGTTCCGGGGCGCAGCAAGGCTGCCACTCCGGCCATCGGAGGATTCTTATCTGCTGCCCGGGAACCCGGGTTGGACAAGATCGATCTTCTTAGATAGACATTTCCTCAGCGAAATGCCGCTTTATCCGGGGTGATCGCCATTGTCCAGACATCGGTTCACGGTTTCCGTCGCAGTCGTAGTCACCGTTCTCGTCGTGGGCGTCGCGGCCCTGTGGACCGGTTCTCACGGTGCCGCCTGCCGGAGACTGCCCTGGTTGCTACCTGGCTGCCCGGAGGATGTTTCGGTTCCCGCGCTCGACGCGGCGGAGTTGCTGAGGCAGGCCAGCGCAATGGCCGATGCCGGAGACCTGTCCGGGGCCGAACAGGCGCTGGTGCGGGCCCGGGCGCTGTTCGCACACATCGGCGACATCAATGGCGAGGCCCGGTCCACAGCGGGTCTGGGACGTATTGCCCTGAGCATGGGATCGGTTGAGGCGGCAATCGCTGATCTCCGGGAGGCCCGGCGACTCTATCGACTGAACGGCGCCCGCCTCGCCGAGGCGCAGGTGCTTGCCGATCTTGGCGACGCCTACCGGATCCAGGGCCAATACAGTGAGGCGGGGGGGCTTTATCTGGAGGCGGCCCGTATGTTCGAGCGCGAATCTGCCCCGGCGCAGGCAGCGGCCGCGATGCGCGCGATGGCCGACGTGGCGCGATTGACCGGCCAATATCGTCAATCGGCCCAGATCTATGCGGAGACGCGCGTTCGCTACCAGGCGCTCCGGGACCCGCAGGGAGAGGCGGACTGTCTGCTCGGCCTGGCGGAACTGGCCATGCTCGCCGGCGGCGAGCCCGACGCAAGGACCTTCTACGGGGACGCCCGGGCCTACTATGAAGCCGCCGGCTCCCTCCCGGGGACCGCGCGGGCGCTCAAGGGCCAGGGGGAGCTCGAGGCCAAGATCGGCGATACCGTGGCGGCCCGCGACGCCTTCGAGCAGGCAATGGCCCTGGCGCGGGAAGCGGATGCGGACGCCGTGGAGGCCGAGATACTCCTGAGTACGGCGGCATTGGAGAGCCAGCTGGGGCGGCACGACGCCGGCCGAAAGGCGTATCAACAGGCCCGGGCGACGTTTGCTGCGGCGGGCCGGATCCACGACGAAGCCAACGCGCTGCGCGGTCTGGCGGAACTGGAACGCCTGGCCAGCCGTCCGGAATCCTCCCGCCAGGCTTTTGCCGAGGCGGGAAGTCTGTTTCGCCAGGTGGGGGACCGCCTTGGGGAGGCAGCCGTACTCCGTGGCATGGGCGACATCGACCTGAATCTGCATGACTTTCCCAAGGCCATGGACAGCTACCGACGGGCGCTCGAGATTTACCGGGTCCTGGGGCAGAAGTCGGGACAGGCCAACGTCCTGAGAAGCATCGGGGAGGTGGAGAGACTGCAGTCACGTTTTCAGCAGGCGGAGGATGCCTACCGAGCGGCGCTGGTGCTGTACAGCAATGAGTTCGATCGCCTGGGCGAAGCCAATGCCCTGACCGGGCTGGGCCATGTTCGACGGGAGCTTGGCGACTGGAGGCAGGCGCTGGCAGCCTATGACCAGGCATATCACCTGTATGCCGACATGGGGGTGGCTCTCGGCCAGGCCAATGTCATGCGCGGGCGTGGCGATCTGTTTGTGCAGGCATCCGATTACGAGGCGGCGAAAACAGCGTATGAAGCGGCGCTGAGGCTGTACGGCGGCGCAGGGAACGATCGGGGCCGAGCCTATGCCCTCTGGGGCCTGGGCAAGGTGGCAGAACGCGATGACCAGGATCTGGAGGCCGCGCGAGATTTCTACGAGCGCGCCGCCGGGATGTTCGAATCCCTGGAGTTGGCCGACGAATATGCCCTGACGCGCGCCGATCTGCTCCGCGTTCTGTCGGGGGGAGAGCGGATCAGCCTCTAGGGCGCGGTTGCCGATCGCCGTCCCGGCGCTTCCTTCTACGGGGAGCCCCCCGATCCACAGCGGCTGTCCAGCCGATGTGCTTCAAAGAATCGGACAAGAAGCGCATTTCCCTGGGCCGGCCAGACATGACCGGCCCCGTACAGGCCGTAGACCGTCACCGCGCCCGCCGGCCCCGACAAGAACTCGGTGAGTCCCGGTGCCCATTCCCGTTTTTCTCCCGTTGCCCGGTTGATCCTGGCCAACGCGACGACCGTCCGTTGCCATGCGTCGGAATATTCCCGCGGCTCTTCCCGACCGAAAAGGTAAAGCACCGGCCGGGGCGTCCGGGCTTCGCCCACGTATTCGGCCAGCGCGCCGACCGGTGCGAAGGCGGCAAAGCGGCAGGGTCGGTCCAGGAGGAGGTTGAAGGTCATGTGGCCGCCGTTTGAGAACCCGGTGACGTATATGCGGGCCGGATCCACCTGATAGCGGTCGGTCAGCGTTTCGAGCAGCGCGTCTACGAACGCGAGGTCCCTGTTGGCGTCGTTGTCGCGAAAGCCATGCCAGCCGCGACTGCCATCACGGTCCGCTCTCGGCAGGCCCTCCGGGTAAACCACGATCGCCTCCGGCCAGGCTTCGTGGAACGCGACAATGCCAGCGAAATTCCACGCATTGTCCGCCAGTCCATGGAAAACGATCACCAGTGGGGAGGGGCGGTTGCCCCGCACCTCGCCCGGATAGACGCGGGCCACCCGCGGCGTCCCGCCCACGTCCAGTTCGAGCAGGTCCGGGACCGCTGCCTGCGCGAGAGAAAGGTGAGCGAGACAGAGACCCGCCAGGATCAACGTTTTTCCCGTTACGGCGGGCCAGTGCGTCACTGCCCGCGTCACGGGACGGATCTCCTCCTGGCTGTCTCGGTTCGGGTGAGCCGATCGACAGGGTCGGCCCGGCGCCGGGTTCGAGCCGAAATTGCGCGAGACCGTTCTCTTCCGGTTGTCTGCCGGGCGCGCGCGGGGCAAGCGGAGCTGATCACCTGGAGCGTGCCGCCCTGGCGGCTTCTTCGTCGGGTTCGAAGGCGATGTTGAGCACCCGCCAATACCGCACGGCCGGGTTATCAGGGATGTATTTGTAATCAATGATCTCGCTGTTGGCGCCGCGGATCGGGAACTCCATCACGGTGGATGCCAGGTGCCCTCGCCATTCGCCCTGGAACAGTATCCGCACCCATCCAGGTCCCGGCGAACCGGCCACGCGCCCATTGAGCTGCATGATTCGGGAGTCGGGCAGGAAGACCAGTGTGCCCCGTATGCACATGATCCGCTCCGCATCGCAGATATAGTCGTTTCGCACGAGGAAGTCAGACGGCGTTGCTGCCGCCGTACCCCCTGCCAGGAGCCCGGCGACGATCATTCCCGACAGGGCGGAGAGCATCCATTTTTGTGACCTCGCCTGCATGTCTGTGACATTAGCGGGTTTTGAGCGGGCGGCAAGCCTCTTCACAGCCGCCGGCCCCATCGCTATATTGACCGTCTTCATTTGTGATCCAGTGGCTTGACCGGCCGCGCACCTTCGCGTTACCACTTTCCCCCAGACCATCGGCATTGACGTCGACAGGTCGAGGGAATGTGGTCAGCTGGAAGTCGGAGGTGCAGTCGGATGAGCGGCACTACTCGCTTCAGGCGGGTCGTAACGACCCCCAACGTACGCGAATTCTTCCGGGAGTCAGTGGACGAGGCGCTGACGCGTCACAGCGTCGATGCCGACGATCATACCGTTCACTACGTGGTCAATCTTCTTACTCTCTTCACCCGGGCAGACGAGTTCTACGGCGATGTGCCGGCGGGCAGGGGACTTCCGCCGCTGGCGCAAATGTTCGCCGAGGCCAGCGAAGCCGAGAGCGACGTGGATCGCGATCGGCATCTGCAGAGACTTGGCGACGTGGCGCTCTTCATGGCGGGTTTCTTCCCCGACTACTTCGAACGCAAGCCGGTGGGCGTGGACTATTGCATCCGCATGGGAGGTGCAGCCTACGGGACTCTTGCCGAGCGTTCGAAGCAGATGATCCGCAGACGGGCGCTGGCTGACATCTTCGAGGAGCTGGCGGAGAAGTTCGGGATGTTCGTAGATGTGCTTGGGGAGATCGCCGATCTGGGGCGGCGATACACCTCCAGGGACGTTCTGCGCCTTTATGACCTGTGGCTCACGACAGGCAGCCGGCGAGCCCGGGCGCGTCTCGACGCCCTCGGCGTACCCTCCGCCGTCGCGACTTCCGAACCCTCGCGCCACTGAGAGGCCGGCATGCAGGTCATCGACAGGCTCCAGGGCATCATCGAGCGGACATACGACCTGGACAATTCACACCGGATCGCCGACTTCCTCGTCACGAACCCGGATTTCGCCCGCCAGTATGGCTTCTGCCCGGAGCGCGCCGGCGGGACCGAGAAGGTACTGGTCTCGGAGGACGGCGGGGGGCTTGATCTGGCGGTCTATCTGGATGCGGAGGTGGTAAGCCGACTCAGGGACGAAAACCCCCTCGACAACCTGCACGACGGTAACCTGGCGGCGTTCTGGACCGCCCTGGAGGGTGTCAGTCATTTTGTATATCTGGTCTGGAATGCAACACGACGCCGCCAGGTGACCCGCCTGGAACTGGAGCTGCAGGCCGAGGTGGACAAATTCGTGACGACCGCGCTTCTGGTCGCGGCGCAGCAGGGCGGGCGGGTCCCTGCCGATCTGCACGCCTGGTTATTCGAGTTGTGCCGGCTGGACGAATCGCTCGGGGGCGAGGAGGCGGACAGGTACAACCGCGCCAACCATTACGCCGGCAGGTACTGCCGGCGACTTTCACGCGATTATCTTCGTTCCGGCGCCGATTCCCTGTTCCCGGAGATCCGTCGTTTTTACCGATTCACTCAGCGACGAAAGCTGCGTCATATCGAAGCCGACCCCTTCTGATCGTTCAGGATCCCCAGGTGACCGGTCTTGAGATAGAACTCGCTGCCCGGCATCACCTTCAGCGCCTGACGGGCTCCGGGGGGGAGTCGTAACCAGGCACCCACGGGATATCGGTCCTCCGCGTCGGCCAGTTCTCCCTTCAGTACCAGGTATTCAGCCCCGCCCGGCCAGGAAACTGCGCCCAAGCTCACCTCCGAGGTCGCTCTGAAGAGACGGACATGTTCGTCTCCGAATCGGTGCAGTTCCAGCTCGAGGAGGCCCGGATGGCGGCTGGCGGAAAAGTCGGATCGCTCTGTGGCGATGATGACGCGAGCCAGATCCTGCGGGTCGAATTGGCGCAATTTCACGAAGATCACGCAGCCGTCCCGGCTGAACGGGGCATGAGCGCTGCCCGGGGGGTTTCTGACGTATGTGCCCGGCACGTAATCCCCGAACTCGTCCGAGAATATGCCTTCCAGCACCAGAAATTCCTCGCCCCGCTCGTGGCGGTGGGAGGGAAACCGGCTGCCCGCCGGATATTTCACCAGACTCGTGGCCCGCGCGACCTCGCCGCCGTCGCGGTCCAGCATGCGTCGGGACACGCTCCCGTCGGGCGAGGGGTGCCAGGGCAGGTCGTGGCTCAGTGCGCTGACCCGCTGGCGGGTATCGGCATGGATCTTCATGGTCGCCCCACTGCGATCACCAGAGTTGGCATAAACCTATCAGACCCATTACCCTCGCGCCCCCGACTTCGTGATATGCACGAACGCCAAGTCCAGGAAAGGTCCTCTTAATGTCCGGTATCAAGGTGGTTCTGGAACAATTCGTTGTTGGCGATCTGGATTTCGCCAATCTGGAGCGAGAGCTCGCCGGAGGGGCGGCCGTGGGCGAGACGCGGGAAACGGCCCTCGAGGCCCTGGAGCAGCTCACTCGCAGGGAAAACCTTTCGTCCGCAGTGACAGGGCTGTTGAGGCGCGCTATCGATCGCCATTTCGCCATGGATGACACCGATCCGTTCCCCCGGATCCGTCCGTCTGTGGAGCGAGGGCGGGCGGCTGACGATGCAGAGGCCGAGGACACTGACCCGGGCATGCCGGCGATCTACCCGACGGAAACCGTGGACACCGGGACGGCGCCTGAGGCCCCGGCGGCCGATGCGCCGGCACCACCACCCGAGCCGGGGTCCATTATCGCAGGCCGCTATGAGCTCGAGCGCCTTATCGGGCGTGGCGGCTCGGGCCTCGTCTACCGCGCAGTAGACCGTTGCCGGCTCGCGGCGGGGTCCGAGGAGCCACGGGTCGCCCTCAAGATCCTCAAACCGGAGCTTGCGCGGCTGGAGGAAGCCCTGCGCAGGCTGATGGCCGAGGGTGTTCGGGGCGCCGAGTTGCGCCATGAAAACCTGGTCAGGGCAATTGACGTCGGCAATGACGACGGCTTGTGCTTCGTGACCATGGAACTGCTCGAGGGCGACACGCTGCGGAGCACCATCACGCGCCACAGCCCGGAGGGTCTTCCCCGGGACGAGGCGCTTGACGTCCTGGCAGGGATCACCCGGGGGCTGGCGTGTCTGCACGGCAGGGGGCTCGTCCACGGCGATCTGAAGCCGGGCAACATCTTCCTGACCCGGGAGGGGATACCCAAGCTCCTCGATTTCGGGACGGCGGCGCCGGGTCGCCACGGACGCGAACCGAGCCTCGAGGCAGCCGGACCGCCCGGACGAACGCCGGCCTATGCCAGCCCCGAGGTGATGGCGGGAGAGGCGCCCCGGTTCAGCGACGACATCTTCGCCCTCGCATGCGTGGCCTGTGAGCTCCTGTCCTCCAAGCACCCCTACGGCCGTACACCGGCGGATGAGGCTCGCGATCAGAACATGAAACCGGTGCTGCCCGCGTCCTTGTCAGGCAGCCGACGCCGAACGCTCGCAGCGGCGCTGCGATTTGACGGCACCCGTCGACCGCAGGACGCGGCGGCTTTCCTCGCCGGAATGGACCTGGAGACGAAGCAGAGAGGTCGGGCAGGCATATTGCTGGCGGCCCTGGCGGGCCTGGGTGCTGGAATCCTGCTGGTGCTCGGCATCATCAGCCCGGGCGGTCCCCTGGGCCGGCTGCTTCCGAAGGAGGCGCGGGAGATGCCGCCCACGCCTGTGGAAACGGCGATCGAGCCGGCGAGCCTGCCCCAGGCGGCCCGCCGGGACCCGGCTGCCGAGACCCGGCCGGCCGCCGTCGATGCGGGGGGCAGCTTCGTGCCGGAGACGCCTGTGGCGTCCGTTGAGCAGGCGCCGGCCGCCACCGAGCCAGAGGCCCTCTCGAGCGACGCATCCGGCCAGGAGGGCGCGCCGCCGCCGGTGCCGGAGAACACGCCCGAGTCCGGTCCGGCCGAGGAATCCGTTGCCGTTTCGGCACCCGAGCCAGCCCCGGCGCCTGCACCGGTGGCGCCCGAGGGCCCCGGCCGCCTGGCTTTCGCGGCGGATGGCTATCGGGTTACCGAAGGCACCGCGGTCGTCATTGCCACGATCAGCCGCCAGGGCGGTACGAGCGGGGACGTCACCGTCCGCTGGCGGACCGTGAGCGCCTCCGCCGAGGCCGAAGCCGATTTTGTCGGTTCCGACTGGGAAGTGGTGACGATCGCCGATGGCGACGACAGCGTCCGGGTCTATGTCCCGCTGGTGGACGATGGCCTGGCAGAGGACGAGGAGAGTTTCTTCCTGGAGTTGGCCGGGCCCGGCGGCGGCGCGACGCTGGGGTCGCCGGCGAGAATCCGCGTGCGCATCAGCGACGACGAACGGACCCCCTGAGCGGCCCCTTCCTCAATCCGCCGGTTTGATGAAGACGTCGATGCGCCGGTTGCGGGCGCGACCATCCGCCGTCTGGTTGCTGGCGACCGGCTGAGTTTCTCCGTACCCGACGGCAGAGACCCGGAAGGCGGGCAGCCGGGCGCTGTCGATCAGATAAGCCCGCACTGCTTCCGCTCGCCGTCGCGAGAGCTCGAAGTTAGCCTGGTCGCTGCCGAAGGAATCGGTATGTCCTGTCACGGTGACTTCCGCGTCGGGGAACATGCGAACGGCCGTCTCCATCCGCTTCATCAGGTCCGAGCTTCTGGCGGGGATCTGCGCGCTTCCGGGCGCAAATGCCAGTCCGTACAACCGCAGAACGACCTGCCCGCCCTGACGAAGCACTCTGGCCTCGTCGCGCTGGAACATTCGCTCCAGCTCATCCAGGCGCTGACGCTCTATTTCCTGCTGCTGAAGCTGTTTCTCCAGGGCTTGGCGCTGTTCCGAGACCCCGCCGAGACGAACCTGTGCATCGCTGATTTCCTGTTCCAGGGCGAAAACCTGTCTGGTTCGCTCGTCCAGTGCCTGGGCCAGCTCTTCCTTGCTGTTCGCCAGTGAATCCAGGTGCTCGATGATCTGCTCCGCCGTCTTGCCGGGCCCCTCGTCGAACCGGGCCGTGGCGCCGATTTCCGATGCCACCCGACTCAACGGCTCCTCCATCTCCAGGATCAGGTCCTCCGGGGTCTGGTCCTGAGCCCGCCATTGGTCCAGGCGACGGGCGATCTGGAAGGCATGCCGCACCTCGTAGCGGGCCTCCAGCGCCAGTTCTCGCGGTTTGTCGGTGTCGTAACGGTCCGCCTCGATGGCGGCGGCGGCTTCTGAGATCAGCGCCTCCGCCCGGGCCAGGGTCCGTGGCGCGTACCGTTGTACCTTCTGCTTGCGGGCATCCTCGATGAGCGCCTTGGTGTCTGCCAGTAACCGGAGCTTGATAGCCCGGAGTTCTGCAGATCGGTACAGATCGGCAGCGCTCTCGCCGAGACGCGTGCTGTCTGCCTCGTCGCCGCGCTCCAGCGCGATCGCGGCCTTCTCCAGCGTGTCCTCGCCCCGACGCCAGTCGTCCAGTTTCAGGTCGTCGGCACCGGCTTCAGAAGCCGCCGTTCTGGCTCTGATCACTGCGGCCAGCCGCGTGGTGGCCAACTCGGCGGCTTCCGCTGCCCGCCGGAAAGACAAGATGGCATCCCGGGCCCAGCGGCTGACGCGATCGGCGTTGCGTCCGCGGGCTGCATCCGACCGGGCCCGCTCCATATCGCGTTCTCCGGATCGGAAGCTCTCCGGCGCCAACAGCTCCGCCCGGGCCTCTACGGCCTCGGCCCGAGCCGACTCGGCCTGCGAGACGAGCGATTCCGGCGTCTCGGCGGCCACCGCCGCGGCTGCCCAGGCAAGGGCGGCAATCAGGACCAGGCGCGGGCGGCGGTTCATCGCCGGATGGCTCCGGGACAGGTCATTTGAGTCCCATCTCGCCCCGGGCGATCACCATCCGCTGGATCTCGCTGGTGCCTTCGTAGATCTCCGTGATCCTGGCATCCCGGAAGTAACGTTCTATCGGCAGCTCCCGGCTGTAGCCCATGCCGCCATGGATCTGGATCGCCTGATGGGTGATGAACATGGCCGCTTCGGAGGCGAAAAGCTTGGCGCAGGCGGCCTCAGTGGTGTTGCGCAATCCTGCTGCTTTCGAGCGTTTCTTGTTCCAGGCTGCCCGCAGGGTCAGCAATCGGGCGGCATCCAGGCGACTCTTCATGTCGGCGATCTTGGCCTGGATCATCTGGAAGCCACCGATGACGGATCCGAAGGCCTGGCGCTCCTTCGCGTATGCGACGCTGGCTTCATAGGCGGCCCGCGCAATACCCACCGCCTGGGCGGCGATACCGATCCGGCCTGCGTCCAGCACGGTCATGGCGATCTTGAATCCCTGGCCTTCGTCTCCGAGTCGATCCTCCACGGGGCATACATAGTTGTCGAGTTCGATTTCGCAGGTCGCCGAGGCCCGGATGCCGAGCTTGGGCTCCGTTTTGCCGCGGTGAAAACCCGCGTTCTTGGTGTCGATCAGAAATGCGCTGATACCCCGGGCGCCGGCGTCGGGATCCGTGTTGGCGAACAGCACCATGTATCGCGCCACCGGCCCGGAAGTGATCCAGGACTTTTTTCCGGTGATCACATAGTGACTGCCGTCCCCGGCCAGGGTCGCCCGGGTTCGCATATTGGCCGCGTCCGACCCGGACTGCGGCTCGGTCAGCGCATATGCGCCGATCAGTTCACCGGACGCCACCGGTGTAACGTACTTGCGTTTCTGCTCCTCGGTGCCAAACTCCAGGATACCGTTGCAGTACAGGGAGTTGTTCACCGAAACGACGGTCGAATGGGCTGCGTCCGCAGCAGCGATCTCCTCCATCAGCAACGCATAGCCCACCGCGTCCAGGCCGGCGCCGCCGTACTCTTCCGGGACTTCGACCCCCATGAAACCCAGCTCGCCGGCCATTCGGATGGTTTCGGAGGGAAACTCGCCGGTTTCGTCGAATCTGGCTGCCACCGGAACGATTTCTCGCTGGGCGAAATCCCGGGCGGCGTCCCGGATCATCTCCTGCTCTTCGGTGAGTGCAAAATCCATCAGGTGTCTCCGTCGTGACCGTCTCGGCGGGCCGAGTGAAACCCGCATTTTACAGCCCCCGGCGAGAGCAAAGGAATCAATCGCCCGTCGGTTCGGTATACCGGACTTCCAGGATCAGCAGCTCCGATCGTCCGGACGGGAGGTCCACGGCGACTTCGTCGCCCATCGATTTCCCAAGCAGCGCGCGCGCCATGGGCGAATCCAGGCTGATGTATTTTTTTGCCGGGTCCAGTTCATCGGCACCCACGATCCGAAAAGTGCGCTCGTTCCCGTCCTCGTCTTCCAGCCGGACCCAGGCGCCAAAGAAAATCCTCTCTTCGTCTGCCGGCCCGTTCGCGACGACTTGCAGGACCTCAAGCCGCTTCCTGAGGTAACGGATTCTCCTGTCGATTTCGCCGAGCTGTTTTTTCCTGTAGATGTACTCGGCATTCTCGGAACGGTCCCCTTCGGCCGCTGCAGCGCTCAGGGCCGCCGTCACCTTGGGTCGCTTTCGGCGCCACAGTTGATCGAGTTCCGCCCGCAGCCGCTGGGCACCCTCTGCGGTGATGTACGGTGAACTCGGGGGCTGGGGCGCCCGATAACGTCCCATCGGACCTGTCAGCCTTCCACCGAAATCACGTAAGAACGAAACTTCCTCACGTTCAGCACGCCGGTGTCGAGCAGCAGATACTGCCCCTTGATGCCCTCCAGCCGGCCGGACACGGCAGGCGTGCGATCGAAGCTCAGGGGCCGGACTTTTTCCGGATACCTGAGCACCGGGAACTGGAGCGATATCGGCGCGTCCGATACCGCCCTGCGCACCGATCCCGGTCCAAAGCGTTCCGCGATCTGATCGATATCATCCTGGCAAAGCGCCAGGATCCTGTCTCTCTCCAGAACCAGATCGACCGGTTCCGGGGCCCCCCTGAGCAGGGCCCGCCAGTCGGTACGGTCGGTCACGTGCTGTGCGATCACTGACTCTATCAGGCCGGATATCTGCCGCGTGGCCACTTCCAGAATCGGCAGAGCCTGGCTGGCACCCTGGTCCATCCATCGTGTCATGGCCTGGTGGGCCCGGGTGATACCGACCTTCAACCCCGTCGTGTTAGCCAGGTAAACCAGATGCGTCTGCATGCAATGAGTCCGGCCCCAGTCCGGTTCTCGGCAGGTCCCCTGATCGAAATGGCAACGACTCGGTTGAAGGACGCACAGGTCGCATGCCGCCAGCCTCTGACTGCAGGGGAAGCAGTGTCCCTGGCTGTAGCTCTTCTTGGTCCTTCGGCCGCAGTGGGCGCAGAGGATTTCGCCCTCGAAATTCAGCTCGATGCGCCCGCCGATGCAGGGCTGGAGATCCATGAGCGCCTCGCCGACGGGCAAACTGTACGCCACCGGACTTTCCGGTCGCGTCCGCATCTTCCTCAATGGTCCCGTGGTCATGCCCGGGACAGGTGGGCTGGACAGGCAACCTGTTGCCCGGGGGTCACAGCTGACCCCTGATCGGCAGCATTCGGTAGACGCCCACCTTGAAGCGCTGCCACCAGGTGGTCTCCGGATCCTTGGTGTACATCACCTCCCGGCCATCGGTGATGGTGGTCCATCTCAGTTTTCCGCGATCGTCGAGCGTGACGGTGTATGCCCTGTGCGGAATGTCACGGTCCACAATTTCCGCCAGCGCCCCGGCGAGCCGGGGCGACTCCAGGATGATGCCCATCTCCGTGTTGAGGTTTTTCGATCGCGGATCCCAGTTGAAGGTCCCGATGAACAGTTCTTCCCGATCGACGATGAAGAACTTCGCATGCAGCGTGCCGCCGGACTCTGCCATGCCTGTCTTCTCTGTGCCCCGGATACTCGCATCCGGCCTGATCTCGTAGAGCTCGACGCCCATTCGCAGCAACGGCTTGCGGGCCGGCGCATAACCGGCGTGCACGGCCAGATGGTTGTTCGCCGCCAGGGAGTTCGTCACGACTCTCACGCGCATGCCCCGCGCGCGGAGTTCACGGAAGCCCTCGACGGTCGTTGTCGGGACGAAGTAGGGGGAGACGATGATCAGTTCATCCTGTCCGGCCAGTATCGCTTCCCTGAGGGGCGGCACCATGGTCTTCGCTTCGCCGGCCAGCCGCTTGTCCGCCTTGTCGGGCGAGTCGTATACCAGTCGGTAGGGCACCCATTCCACGTCCTCCGGCTTGACCTCTTCCCTGTCGACAAGGTCCTGGATGACGGCCTCGTACCGTTGAGTGTTCACCTCTACCAGGGCATCGGCGATCCGCGCGCGCAGGGTGGCGATTTCCTGGAAAGGATCCTCGGGCGGGTCCACCACGGCGTTGACCGGCACCGCGAGGCGATGGTTCCAGTACAGGTCGAACATCGCCGAAACCTCACGGACTACCGGTCCCACGCAGACCACGTCCAGGTCACCGAAGTTGGCCTGCTCGTGGCCTGCGAAGTATTCATCGCCGATGTTCCTGCCGCCTATGACGGTGAACTGGTTGTCGGTGGTGAAGGACTTGTTGTGCATGCGACGATTAAGCCGACGGAAGTCGCCGAGAAAGTTCAGCGCCCGGGAGGAACGCCGGGCAAACGGGTTGAAAACCCGGATTTCGATGTTCGGATGGGCATCCATGGCCACCATGCCACGGTCGTGGCCCTTCGTGAGGATGTCGTCCACCAGGACCCGGACCCGGACGCCCCGATCTGCGGCCTCCAGGAGTTCGTTGATCAGGAGCAGCCCCGACTTGTCGGCCTTGACCAGGTAGTACTGGACGTCGATGGTTCGCTCCGCCCGGCGGGCGCCGTGCAGACGAAATGCCATGGCGGATATGGCGTCCGGAACGATCACGAAACCGGACTGGCCCGACCGGTCCTGGATGAAATCGCTCGCCCGGCGTCCCATCCACGTGTCGTCCGTGTCCGTGACGGCAAAGCTCTCCGTCTTCGGTGCGTCAAAATCCACGGTGGCGCAACCGCCGAGAATGGCCAGCAGAGAAGTCGCCGCCAGCCAGCAAGTCAGCCGATTCATTCTGGTGTTCTGCCCAAGTTGATGTTCCCCATACTGATGCGGCCAGCTCTGAAGAAGGGCGGCAATGGCCCGGCCCGGTGGCTGACGGTGCCGCCACAGTATAACGATGTTGCCGGGCCGTCCCGGGGCTCGGGCCGGGCGTCCGTCGTCCCTGGATTCGCGCCGACCGCTGAGCCTATGGCCTGCCGCTTACCTGGAAACCATTGGCGGTGAATCCGCCGTCGACGGCCAGACACTGGCCCGTGACGTAACCGGCGGCCGGCATGCACAGGAATGCGATGGCTGCCGCGACTTCCTCGGCATCGCCGATCCGGCCCATGGGCGTTCGCGCCAGCACGGCTGCACGGTAATCCGCGTCGTCGAGGACCTGTCGGGCCAGCGGCGTGTCGATGTACCAGGGCGCCACTGCGTTGACGCGAATGTGATCGGGCGCCCATTCCACTGCCAGGTTTCGGGTCATCTGGATCATGGCGGCCTTGGTCATGGCGTAAGGCGCCCCGGTGCACAGATGTGTCAGGCCCGCCACCGATGCCACGTTGACGACGCTGCCGCGCCCCTCGCGCAGCAGTCCGTGGCATAGCCGGCTGACGTGGAAGGCGGATTCCAGGTTGGCGCGGAACACTGCGCTGAACTCTTCCTCGCTGTAGTCCGACGCCGGCTTGCGGATGTTGGTGCCCACGTTGTTGACGAGCACATCCAGCCGGTCTGTCCAAGACCGCAGGTTTTCCATCACCTTCGTGCGCCCCTCGGGATAGGCCACATCAGCCGCGACGCCCCGGGCGTTCAGGCCCCGGTCGCGCCATCCGGTCTCGCGGGCCTCCACGTCCTCCCCGCGCCGCGCCACGAACAGCACTCGGGCCCCGAGCGCCAGGAGTTCGTCGACGACGGCCACGCCGATCCCCCGAGTGGCGCCCGTGACCAGAGCGGACCGACCGTCGAGGCTCCATTTATCTTTCGGCATCGTGTCACGCTCCTGTCGCGGTATCGGGTGATCTGCGCCGAACGGGGCGGCGCCGCATTTCATTGTCCCCCGGCCCGTGCGAGAATATCCAGTCTGGATCATTCCTCGGAAAGCTCTCGAAATTGAGCACATTCAAAGGCATACCGGTCGTCCGAAGCGGCTCCAAGTTCCGCACCGAGCAGGGATTTTCCGCGATCAAGAACGGGGTCAAGAGCAATACGCGCGGGACGCGGGCGCCCATCGAGCGCAAGCCCGGATGGATCAAGGCGCGGATGCCTTCCGGTACCGGCTATCAGAGAGTCAGGGAAAACGTCCGCGAACATCGTCTCGCGACCGTCTGCGAGGAATCCATGTGTCCGAATATCGGCGAGTGCTGGAACAACGGAACGGCCACGCTGATGATCATGGGCGCTGTGTGTACTCGCGCATGCCAGTTCTGTGCGGTGGACACGGGCAATCCCGGCGGCTGGCTGGATCCCGACGAACCGCTGAACTCGGCGCGCTCCGTACAGCTGATGGGGCTTCGTTACGTGGTGGTGACGTCCGTGGATCGGGACGATCTGCCCGATGGCGGCGCGGGCCACTATGCCGCCTGCGTACGTGAAATCAAACGCCTCAACCCGGACACGGGAGTGGAGGCGCTGACACCGGACTTTCGCGGTCAACTGAAGGACGTGGAAATCGTGCTCGAGTCCGGCCTGGATGTTTTCGCCCAGAACGTAGAGACGGTCCGGCGACTGACCCATCCCGTCAGGGATCCGCGCGCCGGGTACGACCAGACCCTGGCGGTTCTGAATCACGCCAAACGGCACCGGCCCGGCGTATTGACCAAGACCAGCCTGATGCTGGGTCTGGGGGAAACCGACGAGGAGATCCGGCAGACGATGGTCGATCTTCGCCACAAAGGGGTGGACATACTCACGCTGGGCCAATATCTGCGCCCGACGGCGAACCACCTGCCCGTGGCCCGGTTCGTGTCCCCCGAGGAGTTCACCGGTTATCGGCGGTGGGGCCTGGAACTGGGGTTTCTGGAAGTCGTGGCGGGTCCGCTGGTGCGGTCCAGCTACCGGGCGGACCAGGTCCTGCAGAAGAATAACGTCGGCTTGTCGGATCCAGCTCTCGCCTGATCGCGCACCCTTGCAACCCTCCGGGCCACCGGCGCGTCTAAGCTGGTGAGTACGCAATAGGAGGTGCGAAGTGAACCGACTGCAAAGGATCAGCTCCAGGCTCGCCCGCGTGGAGCGTGCGAAATCCGCGGTGAGACGCGGGCGTGAGCCCTGGACGCCAGAGCACGGGACCTGGCGAAAGATCATCGAGAAGCTTGACCGTCATCCGGACCGATATCTGACCTGACTGGCGTCGCCGCGGGGTTCTGCCCGGTGTAGAGACGGGCGGAAGCCGGTACCATAGCCCGTCTTCTGGCACACGGATGCCGAGGGCGAGCAGTGACTGAATTCTTTTTCGACTACGGCCTGTTTCTGGCCAAGACTCTGACCGTCGTGGCGGCGGTCGTGTTCATCATCGGCGCCGCGGCCACCGCATCACGGCGGGACCGGGATGCCGGCGGACTGACGGTCAAGCATCTCAACGAGCGATACCGGGATCTGGCGGATGTCCTGCGCAAGCAGGTGCTGTCGAAACGCCAGTACAAGTCTCATGCAAAGGCCGCCAAGTCCGCGCGCAAAGCCAGGCAGAAGGCGGATGCCGACCGGCGGCCACGCACCTATGTCCTGGACTTCCATGGGGACATCAAGGCGACGGCAGTGGCGAATCTGCGCCACGAGATCAGCGCGGTTCTGGCCGTGGCGGAGACCGGCGACGAGGTTCTGCTGAGGCTGGAGAACTATGGCGGCCTGGTTCACGAACACGGTCTTGCGGCGTCCCAGCTCGTTCGCCTCCGCGCGCAAAAGATCCCCCTGACCGTTGCCGTGGACAAGGTAGCCGCCAGCGGCGGCTACATGATGGCCTGCGTGGCCGACCGCCTCGTGGCCGCGCCCTTCGCAGTCATAGGTTCCATCGGCGTGCTGGCGCAGATCCCGAATTTCTACCGGCTGCTGGATCAGCACGGGGTCGAGGTGGAGCAGGTCAAGGCGGGCCGTTTCAAGCGTACCGTCACCATGTTTGGCAGGAATACGGAAGAGGACAGGGCCAAGCTGACAGAGGAGCTGGAAGACGTTCATGCGCTATTTCGCGAATTGATCACCCGGTACCGGGCCGATCTCGACGTGGACCGGGTCGCGACGGGCGAGCACTGGTACGGGCGCAGGGCGCTCGAGCTGGGCCTGATAGACGACATCAAGACCAGCGACGACTGTCTCATGGCGGCCCTGGAGCACCGGGACCTCTACTCGGTCCGATGGAAAGGCCGCAAGACCATCACCGAGAAAGTCGTCGCCGCAGTGGAGGGCAGCACGGACGCCGCGGTGCGGGGTCTCGCGCGCGCCGCGGAAGAGAGCCGCTTCGGCAGGAGTTGAGGTCATGTTCGACCGCAGCACAGATCTCGCGGCGCGGCTTTTCGCGGGCCTGATAGCCCGCATGCTGCGGGTGACGACGACCCCGGCAGCGATCGAGGCGGGCGAGTTCCGCTGGGTGCTGCCGCCGGTCACGGTCGGGATCGTCCTGTCAGACTGAACTGGCACAATGATCGGATCAGGGTCAAACACGTCGGAAGGAATCATGTTGCTTCAACGGAACAGGGAAGGCGCGCGGCGGATGGCTGCCGGGCACCTGCGGGGAACCGGGGATGACTAGACAATTCTGGTCGAGGCCCCTCGTGGTGCTGCTCCTGGGATGGGTCTGCTTACCGGCGGCGGCCGAACCGGCCGGCGAACCGATGGCGCCGCATGTCTTTTACGCCGATGACGGCGGGCAGGTCGTGGGCGCCCTGCAACGAATCCGGGCCCGTCAGCAGGATACGCTGCCGGACCTGGGGCGATTGTTCGACCTGGGCTACGAGGAAATCACTCGGGCCAATCCGGGTGTGGACCCCTGGCTTCCGGGCGAAGGGGCGGAAATCGTTCTGCCCACTCTGTTCGTGCTGCCTGAAGCGCCCCATGATGGACTGGTACTGAACATGGCCGGGATGCGGCTGTACTACTTCACCGCCCCCGACGGCGACGGTCGTCGGAATATCTACACCCATCCCATTGGCATCGGCCGGGTCGGCTGGTCCACGCCGCTAGGCACCACCCGCATCACGGCCCGCGCGGAGAACCCGAGCTGGTACGTGCCCGAGTCGATTCGCAAGGAACACGCTGCGGAAGGCGACCCGTTGCCGGCTGTGGTGCCGCCGGGCCCGGACAACCCCCTGGGCCGTCATGTGCTGAGACTGGCCATGCCCAGCTACCTGATCCACGGGACCAACAAGCCCTGGGGCGTAGGCATGCGTGTCAGTCACGGCTGCATCCGGCTGTATCCGGAGGACATCGAGGCCCTTTACTCCATGGTGCCCACGGACACGCCGGTGCACATCGTCGATCAGCCGTACCTGGCCGGCTGGCACGACGGTCAGCTGATGTTCACGGCCTATCAGCCCCTAGAAGAGAACGGTGGGGACTGGCTGGCGGCCCTCGAGCTGCTGGATCGACGCTTTCGCGAAGCGCCGGAAGGCGCCTCAACAGCGGACATCGACTGGGGACGCGTGGCCCGCATTACGCGCGAAGGCATGGGGGTCGCCTTCCCCGTCCAGGAAGACACCCCGGAACATCGTGCGTGGCTGGCGGCGGCACCGCTCGTCCGCGTGGAGCCGGTGGCCAACTATCGAGTGCAGGAAGACAAGCCGGGCAAATGACCCGCAGGGGCAGGGCAGCGGTGGCGCGCCGTGACGACACTGAGCCGGGCGATGGGTCGGCGTTTCAGCGGAGTGCATCAGGGCATGACGGGTAAGTCTTCGACCGGACCCCGCCGGATCTGCCTGATCCGTCTCTCGTCTATCGGTGATGTCTGTCATGCCGTCGCCATGGTCCAGGCCATCCAGCGCCGGTATCCCGATTGCCAGTTGACGTGGATCATCGGGCGGACCGAAGCCGAGCTCGTCGACGGCCTGCCCGGTGTCGAACTGGTGATCTATGACAAGAGCCGTGGACTGAAAGGACTGGCGAAAGTGCGCAGGGTGCTGGGGGGGCGCCGTTTCGACGTGCTTCTGCACATGCAAATCTCCCTGCGGGCCAGTCTGGCCAGCCTGCTGGTCCGGTCACCCACGAGGATTGGGTTCGACCGGGCGCGAGCTGGCGAAGCCCAGTGGCTTTTCACCAACCATCGGATTCAGCCTCAGGCGCACGCCCACGTGCTGGAGGGTTTCAAGGCCTTCGCTGCCGAAATCGGCGTTCCGAACTTCGAGCCCTCCTGGGATATTCCGGTGTCCGTCGCCGACCAGGCATGGGCGGATTCCGTCCTGCCCCAAGACCGACCGGTGCTGGGCATCGTGCCGGCGGCAAGTCAGCCCGAGCGGAACTGGACCGCCGATGGTTATGCGGCCGTTGCCGCCCACGCTGTGAACAGGCATTTTCGGGTGGCACTGTTTGGCGGCCGATCGCCCATTGAATCCGCTCTCGGCGCAGAGATATGCGCCCGCCTGGGGAGACCCCCGATCAATCTGATCGGGCGGACCACGTTGAAACAGCTGCTCGCTTTATTGAAGCGAACCAGCATCGTCCTCGCGCCGGACACCGGGCCGGCGCACATGGCGGTGACGCAGGGGGTCCCCGTCATTGGTCTCTACTGTCACTCAAATCCACGGCGCACCGGGCCGTACGGCGGCCTGGATTACGTCGTGAATCATTACGACCGCCTTTTCATGGAGCAGTGGGGCGTCCGGTGGCAGGCGCGTCCCTGGGGCACCCGGGTCAAGGGCAGGAACCTGATGGAGGGGATCGGCGTCGGTGAAGTCACAGGCATGTTCGACCGGCTCGTGGCCGAGAGGCAACTGATCGGCTGACGCCTGCCCGTCAGCGGCGCCAGATCTTTCGCTTGATCGCTCCGTCGCGCAGCGAGTCCGGCAGCCAGCGGAGGAGCGAAAGTGATTTGGCGTCTACCCCGACGATATAACGATTCTTGGGTTCGTTCGCCGTCAGGGCATCACGGACCACCTCAGCCACGCGTTCGGGAGGAATCCCCCGCGGATTCTGGTTGAGTTTCTCGAGCAGGGTGACGAGCGGGGCGTAAAGCCTGCGCACATCGGCATTCCCGGATCGGTGATCCTTGTCCCGCTCTGCCCCCTTGCGCCAGATCTCGGTTTGTATGCTGCCGGGTTCCACGGCGATCACCTCGATCCCGAAGGGCGACAGTTCCACCCGGAGGGCGTCCGTGATGGCCTCCACGGCATGTTTCGATCCCGCATAAACGGACACCCCGGGCAACGAGACCAGTCCGGAGATGGAGCTTATGTTGACGATGCGACCCGCACTCTCCCTGAGCATCGGGATACAGGCGCGGGTCACCGAGAGCAGGCCGAGCACGTTGACCTCGTAGGTGGAGCGGATCTCGTCGTCGGTCATCAGTTCCAGCGGTCCGCCCATGTAAAGACCGGCATTGTTGACCAGGCCGGCGAGCCCGCCATCCTCGGCGATCTGCGCCATCGCTGCGGTGATATCCGAGGAGGAGGTGACGTCCAGCAGGATCGGCCGCAGACCGCCCGCGGCTGCCTCGATCAAAGACTCACCGTCGGCCTTTTTCCGGACGCCTGCAAACACGGTCATGCCGTGCTCGCACAACAAGAGGGCAATCGCCCGCCCGATGCCCGTCGAGGCGCCGGTTACCAGCACGTTCGCCATGGAAAACTCCTCGTGGAAATCGACTACAGCGTTCGCCTCAACCGACGCTGCAGATTCAGGCCTGCCAGAACCAGCACCAGGAAGACCACGGCGGACCCGGGATGTTCGACAACAAAAACGAGGGGCCAGAGGGCTGCGCGGGTCGCGGCTCGCAGGGGTTCACTCGACGAGATCCACTCCGCGATCGGCGGGCTGAATCTGTAGTAGGCAGCGACGAACGCTCGGCCGGCGCCGAACTGCATCAGGACCTGATCCCTGAACCGCCGCAGGCTGATCACGTGGGCGTCCATGGGGCTGCCGTACGCGGCGGTGGCGATGAAGCACAGCTCGTTACAGAAAATCTCGCAGTCGTCGTCGTCCTTGACTCCATCGTCTTCCTGAATGCCGATGCGAACCTTGGCGGCGGTAGGATCGGTACTCGACTTCAGGATCGGATTGACGATATACACGTCGAAGGCCCGCTCTGACGGACCCTTGTCGTTGTCGTCGATCAGCTGCACCTGGAATTCGCGGGCCAGTTCGCCGTCGGCGAACACGAGTGTTCCGGTCGCAGGAACATAGTTCTTGTCCGCCTCCGCAATATTTCCCGATGGCGCGTCCGCCGTGGCGTAATCCACGCTGACTTGGCCGCTGGACCCGTCTTTGCGGTTGACGCGAAAAGTGATCGGTTCCGACGACTCGGGCACGTTCGCTCCACCCACGACCTCGAGGGCGAACTCGCCTGGCTGCCCCGGTTCGGTGTCTTCGATAATGACCAGACGGGTACGGCCTGCGGCCACGGCCTGGCCTTCCGGTTTGCCGTTGCCTGATACCAGAGTCAGGGTTTCGTTGCCCTCCAGCTCGTTGTCGTCGAGGGCCGACACGGTGAAACCCGCCCGGCCCTGGTTCTCGTCCAGTTCCACCGTCTGGGTCACGTCGACGTAGTCGACGCCCAGGGTGGCGGATCCGGGTTGACCGGAGACTTCGATGCTGGCCGCCGCGCCACCGCCGCTGCGCACTACGTCCACCGCCAGATCGTTACCTTCTCTAACGCGGCGGACCTCGGCGCCATCAAAAGCAAGCTCGATCTCTGCCTTCTGCGCGTCGATGATGTCCAGCGTCAGGCTCGTGGCGACGCCGAGGGTTGCCCCTGACGGTGAACTCAAGGACAGGGTGGCGAACTCAGTGCCCTCGCGCTCACCGTCGTCGAACGCCTCGACAGCCACGTGTGCGAAAAGGTCGCCGGCTTCGATCTGCACAACGCCTAGAGGCAGCACGATGTCGAAATCCTGCCCGAACTTGGCGGTGCCGCCGACGCCGACGCTCAGGATCGCCGAGACCGCCTCCCGTGCGGTACCGCTGCGGATGACCGTGACATAGCCGGTCTTCCCCTCATTGACGGCAAGCCGGATGTCACCGAATTGCAGCACCCCGTCGGCCCGCGCCACGGTTCCGAACAGAGCGGTGCAGAGCAGGAGGGAGAGACAGTTGCCAAAGATTTTCTGCATGAGGGCTCGGCTGGACAAGGGCATCGTTCCCGGATTCTAGGCTTCCCGGGGTCGCGACTCCATAGCAGGGCCGTTGCCGCCCGATGGAAGAATTGTGACCAGGTTCGCGGCTTTGCGCGTCCCGATACCGCAATCTCTGCGGTCATGAGCACTCCGTATTACGCCAGTTTTTTCGTCCATGATCCCCGCGAGGAAGCGGTGACGCAGTACTGCGGGGTCATCGAACTGGCCCGCCCCGCACGCAATCAGCCGGGGCCACGCGATCTTGCGGTGCTGCTGGCGCGAAACCTAGATGTGGACTGCGACGACGTGGAGGTGTTGCAGTGGGGACCGGTTCACTGAGCCTCGTCACGCGGAGGAGGCGGTGGTGGACACCATGCCCGTAGCGACAGCACAGAGGCGGTTCGCGCTGTAAAGCTCGCTTTCTACAAAGGCCAAATTCTCCGATCGTTTCAGCGCGACCGCGTAGGCGATCAGGGAATCCCCGACGGTCGGCCGCATGAACTTGATGGAAAGCTCTACGGTTCCCGACTGGCGCCCCGGGAACTGCAGAACGCCTGCTACCCCGAGCGCCACGTCGAAGAAACCCGCCAGCACCGCGCCGTTCACGGCATCCGTGCCGAGACCCCCCTGGTGGTGCGGCTCGACTTTCGGCAGATGGACCGCGATCACGCGGCCATCGCTCAAATCCAGCCGACAGCCCATGTAGCGCATGCCCGGAATTCTGTTGAACTCGTCCTGCCAACGCTGCCGCTGGTCCGGCGGCAGGCGAACGGGCAGGCCCCGCGCCGCCAGCGCTTCTCTCGCCAGCGCCTCGATTTTGGCCGGCTCGTCTACGTTGCGGTGCATCATGCGCAAATTCTAGCGCCGTGTCCCCGCGACGGCGAGTGTCGCAAATTGGGTCGACGGGCCATGATAATGTCGGCGCAAAGGAGGCTCGGGAAACTATGACCTGGTCGTGCCCCATCTTCCGCCGGTGGCTATTGGTGTCCGGGATCTGGCTCGTGTTGACCGGTGGTACCGTCGTGTCGTGCAACAGTGATCCGTCCGGCCTGGGATCAGGGAACCGCCCGCCGGTGGCCGCCGACAGCTTCTATACGCTGGCTGAAAAGGGCACCCTGACGGCCTTCATGAAGGCGACAGACCCCGACGGAGACCGGCTCACTTTCCGCATCGTGGCGGGACCGCGGATCGGCACCCTCAGAGACGTGGACTCATCGACCGGCCAGTTCACCTATCTTCCCGGTGAGATCGGGACGGACAGCTTTTCCTTCCGGGCGAGCGACGGCAGGCTGGAGTCGAATACGGCAGTGGTGACGATCCAGATTGTCGAGGCCACCGGGCGTCAGTCCGCCTCGAAGTCTTCGGGCGCACGCCAGGTTGCCGACGATCCCCTGGTGCCGGGCGCCGTGCTCGTGCTGTGGGACGACCCGGCGGGGACACTTCAGCGAATCTACCTCGGCCAGCCGGTGACGCCGCAGACCCTTGGCCAGGGTCTGGCCGGGTTCGCTGTGAATGCCCTGTCGCCTGGCAGGATGACGGCGTTCTACGGGGACGGATCCGCCTCGGCGTCCCTGGACGGCGGTTCAGAATGGCGGGCCGCCACCGCGGACCGATCACCCTGCGGCCCGACGGGGCAAACACCGGAAAGCGCCTCGATCGGGCGCCCGTGTCCGCTGCTACCGTCCGGACTCGCGCGACTCGAAGCGGCTGGACAGCATCCGTCGGTGACGGGTGGCGACAGGATATCGCTGCTCTCTGACGCGTTCCGAGACGGCGGGTGGTGGCTGGCCGTGGGGGGCGTGGGAACCGAAGTTCTCTATTCGCGAGACGATGGCCTGCACTGGCAGGTGATCCTGGATCTGAGTCTGTCCGATCTGCGGCTGACGAGTTGCCAGGACGGCAATGTGTGTCTGCTGAGCCGGGACGGGACCCAGCTGTGGCGTTTCCCGACCGGGTACTGACCGGATTGGTGTAAACTCAGCCGCCCCGATAAGGGGGCAGCTTCACATCATGAGATCCCCGTCTCCACATGCCGCGGCGGCATCGCAACCGGCCGCGATGAGGCTCATCGAGGCCCTCGTGGCACGTCTCCACCAGACTCGGCACCTGGTCTGCGGCCACCAGACGCTGGCGGTGAGCGCTGTTCACGAGGCCCGCAAGAATCTCAAGAACATCCGTGCCGGTCTCCGCATGCTGAGCGACGCTGGCAGCGTCGACCTGGGCCAGGCCAACGCGCTCTGCAGGGATGTGGGCAGATTGTTGTCCGGTTTGCGCGATACGGACGTATGCCTTCTGACCCTCGAGGGTCTGGTCGCCGCCACACCGAACGCCAGGGAGAAACTGGCTGCCAGACTGCGTACACGCAGAGAGGAATTGCACGAGGCGAGCGCGCCGGATCCCCGAGCTCAGCGAGAGATCGCTGCGGATCTGGCGGGTGTGGAACAGGTCTTGAGAGGGCTCGATCCCGGCCGTTTTGACGAGTCCAAGCTCTCCCATGCCGTCGATCTGTCCCGGCAACTGGGCGAGCGGCGCTACCAGGCGCTCACTGCCGGGCCCGAACCGGAGAGGTTTCACGACGTGCGCAAGGCCGCCAAACGAGAACTCTACCAGCGGCGTTACCTGGCCGGAGCGGAGGGCGCGGCAGAGCAGCGCGTCGAATTGCTGGACTGTCTCGGGGAGCATCTCGGACGGCATCAGGACCTGTGCGTTCTGCGCAGCGTAGCGGAGGCGTTCGGCGAGCTGAGCGAGGCCCTGGCCGACGTCATCGAAGCGGAGATCGCTTCGGAGAGGGCTCAGTGTCTTGCGATGGCCGGCGACGCATATGGCGGCCGCGAATGACCGGGCACCCACCGGGCGGACCGGTGACATGATGACTGGCAGCGGCACGGAGGCGGGCCTGTTCCTTGGTCTGCCGGACTGGGTCTATCGCGATCCCGATTTCTATCGGCGCGAACTGGAAAGAGTCATGCTGCCGTCGTGGCAGGTCGTATGCCACGAAAGCGATCTGTCCAGGCCCGGTGATTACCAGCGGCTTGATTTCGCAGACCGACCCATTTTCGTTGTGCGTGGTGAAGATCGCAGCATCAGGGCTTTTTACAACGTTTGTCGTCATCGGGCCGCGCGGCTCCTCGACGGGGATGAATCCGGCGCCGGATATTGCGTTCGGGAGCGCATCGTATGTCCTTACCACGGTTGGACCTACGACCTGGAAGGACGGCTCCGCGGCATTCCCGCCGGCGCGACGTACGCAGGCCTGGATCGAACCGAGTGGGGACTGAAAAGCCCGGATGTCGAGATCTGGCAGGGGTTCGTGTTCGTCCGTTGCCGCCCTGGCGGGCCATCGGTCGCCGAAACCATGGCGCCGTATGAAGAGACGATCAACGCGTATCGTCTTCCTGAAATGAAGGCCCTGGGTCGAATCACCCTGAGGCCCCGGGATGTGAACTGGAAGACGGTCGTCGAGAATTACTCAGACGGCCTGCATATCCCGGTGGCGCATCCGGGCTTGTCGGCCCTGGCCGGCGGCAGCTACCGTCTGGAGGCCAGCGAGGATGTGATGCACATGAGCGCCGATGTGGCGGACCGTGGCGTCGGATCGTGGTCCTGTCGCGCTTACCGCCGCATTCTGCCGGAAGTCGAGCATCTCCCGCGGCCGCTACGTCGCCGCTGGAACTATTTTCTGCTGTGGCCCAACCTCGCCTTCGATCTTTACCCCGACCAGGTGGACTTCATGCAGATGATCCCCCTGGGGCCGGAGCGAACGCTCGTCCGCGAGATCCCTTATGGACACGCCGATGGGCGCCGCGAGATGCGACTGGCCCGGTACCTCAACTGGCGAATCAACCGGATAGTGAACGCCGAAGACCGGGGCCTGATCGAGCGCGTCCAGGCGGGTATGGACAGCGGCGAGTTCGGCCAGGGCCCGCTGTCCAGCCAGGAGACCTGTCTGCGCGCACTGGCCGAAAGACTGCGCCGGGTCTTGCCGGAGGCGCTGGAGCCTCGGCCGCCGGCACGGTCGGTCACGTGATACCGATCCGGGACGACAATCCGAAACACAGGACGCCTTTTGTCACCTACGGGCTGATCGCAGCTTGCGTGCTCGTCTATCTTTGGCAGATCGCCCAGGGATCTGCCGGCTTCCAGCGGGTTTTCTATGGCTTTGGCCTGATCCCGGCGGTGCTCACCGGCAGCGCCACCCTGCCGGGAGAGCTGGCAACCGTGCCCCCGGTCGCCACGGTCTTCACGTCCATGTTTCTGCACGGGGGCTTCTTTCATCTTGCCGGCAATCTGCTCTTCCTTTGGATTTTTGCGGACAACGTGGAGGACACTCTGGGTCACTGGCCTTTCGTTGTCTTTTACCTGCTTTGCGGCGTCGGCGCCGCCACGGCGCAGGTCCTGCCGGATCCGGATTCCGTGATCCCGATGGTCGGTGCCAGTGGTGCCATCTCCGGGATCCTCGGGGCCTACCTGCTGATGTTCCCCCATGCCCGGGTTCTGGTGGCGCTGCCGCTGGGATTCATTTTCTACATGCTCAAGCTGCGGGCGATCACGGTGCTCGGCTTCTGGTTTCTGCTACAACTGCTCAGTTCCCTGATGACCGGGCCGGACTCCGGGGGCGTCGCATTCCGGGCGCATATCGGTGGCTTCATCACGGGCATGCTGTTGCTGCCGCTGTTCTCCGGGGGCCGACGGCGCCGGTAAGGGGTCCGCCGGCTCGCTACAATGAGGCAGATCGGGCGGCAAGCGATCTGGAAAACCCGGGATTCCTGCTGGCTGAGGATCGAGACAGGGTTCTCCGGCAAGCCCGGGATCTCTGGCGACGACTTGTTGAAGGAGACCATACCCCGTGAACGAGTGGCTGAGGATCATGCTCGAGGAGATCCGGCGGAAGAACGACGAGCGCCGGCAGGACGCCGAGGAACACAAGCGGAGGATCGGCAAGACCCGAAGAGGTTCCCGGGGCGGTAACGAAGCTTCCAGGCAGCGGGACGACGAGCGCCGGGGGTGAGCATCGGTCTGCATGCCCACGTGCCGCGTGCCCGTCCCGAAGACTGGCTGCTGCTGGCCATTCTCGTGGTGCTGTGGGGGTCGGCCTTCGCCCTCACCGAGATCGCTCTCCAGGGGTTCTCTCCACTGCAGCTGGTGACCGGCCGACTGTGGATCGGGGCCGTCTTTTTGCTGGGACTGCTGGCGCTTTCTCGGCAGCGGCTCCCCCGCGACGGGGGTACCTGGGTCTATTGCCTGACCATGTCAGTACTTGGGAACGTACTGCCATTTTTCCTGATCTCCTGGGGTCAGCAGACGATCCCTTCCGGACTGACCGGCATCCTGATGGCGATCATGCCGCTGGTCGTGCTGGTACTGGCGCACTTCCTCGTGCCCGGAGAGAGGCTCAATCCACCCAAGGTGATCGGTTTTCTTATGGGCTTTACCGGAATCGTCCTGCTCACAGGACCCTCGGCACTGGAGGGTTTCGGCGGCAACGCCGCCGAGATCGTCGCGCAGCTGTCCGTACTGGCGGGCGCGGTCTGTTATGGTCTGAATTTGATTGTCGCGCGGCGTGGACCCAGACTGCCGCCGCAACTCACGGCCGGATGCGTGCTGCTGGGATCGGCGGCGTTCTCGTCTGCGGCGACACTCGCCGTAGACGATCCGTTGCCAAGCGGATTCGAGGCCGTGCCGACAGCCGCGTTGTTGTGCCTCGGTCTGTTGTCCACCGGCGCGGCCACGGTGATCTACTACCGGGTGGTAGCCCGGGCCGGCGCCACGTTCCTTTCGCTGATCAACTATCTGATTCCCGTCTATGCGGTTCTGGCCGGTGCGGTGTTTCTCGGCGAGCGTCTTGCTGGACGTTCTCTGCTGGCGCTGGCAGTGATCCTGCTGGGAATTGTCGTCTCGCGGCGGAGACAGGCGCGGGAGGTAGTTCCATGAAGATCATAGTCGTGGGCGGGGGATATGCCGGTTTGAGCTGCCTGATGGCGCTTGCGGACCTGCTACCCGATTCCCGGAGAATCCTTGTGGATCCGTCGGATTACCACCTGAAACAGACGCGTCTGCAGGAGGCTCTGCGCCGATCCCTCGACGGTCTCAGGATTCCTTTCGACGCGCTGGGACGGAAATACGGCTTCCTCCATCTGAAGGGGAAACCCTCGATGTCCGCCCGCGCCCTGAAGAAAGCGGCCGCCTCCGGCCGTCTCGTGGGAGGCGGCGTCGACGCGACCTTCGACGCCCTCGTAGTGGCGGTGGGGACCCGACCGCGGCCGCGGCCGGCCCAGGCAGGCTGCGTGGGGCTGGCAGACCTGAAGCACGCCGATGGTGGCCGGCTCGTCGAACGAATCGCAAGCGGGGCCGGTGATCGCCGCGACCGGGTAACGGTCGTGGGCGGGGGTGCCACGGGGTTGCAGTATCTGTTCGAACTGCGAGATGCCCTGCGCCGGGTCGGCGCCAAAACCGGTGTCTCCCTGGTGGACGCGGGGAACAGGCTCCTTCCGGACCAGCCCGGTGCGTTCCACGACTACATCACCAGGCGGATCGAGCAGGCCGGAATAACCTACATCAAGGGTTACCGCCTCGACTCGGCCGAGCCGCAGCGACTCGTGCTGGCGGGTCGCCGCGGCGGTACACGACGGCTCCGTTCGGCCGTCTCGCTTGTCCTCACCGGGTTTGTCGGCAATCCCTCGATACTGGAGACATCGGAGACGGGCCAGGTGGTGATCGGCGGCGACCGGCTCGACCGGATCTTCGCGGCCGGAGACTGCAGCACATATCAGGGCGGCGGATTCGACGCGGCCAGTGCCCAGGCGGCGGTGCGAAAAGGTCGGCTGGTGGCCGGTAACCTGAAGCGTCTCGCGGGGGGCAGGGAAATGAAGCCATACCGCGCCTCGGAGCTCGGGTTCTTCCTGAGCATGGGAGCGCTGGATGGCGTCGGCTGGATCGGGGATCGCCGGGCCGTAGTGACGGGCGCGCCGGCATTCGCGGTCAGAGAGGCCATCGAGGCCCGCTATGACCTATTCGTCGGCGGAATTGACACCTTCGGCGTGCTCTGATCGCAACGGATCTTCTCCGGCTTCCGGGTCTAGAGGCTGAAGAGGCCGCCTGAAATAGGTGTGAAACGGTTCAGGGAGCGATCGGTAGTCGAGCGCGAGGGCAGCCCGGGCAATCGGCCGCGAATTGTAGGTATTCCAGAAAAGCACGTTCTCGTTCTCCAGGCGGCCCTGGCGGCAGTCGTGTAAGAGCGCAGCGAAAGCCTTGCCCGTATACGTGCCCTCCAGCTTGAGGCCCAGAGAACGGTGAGCGACGCCCATGGCCGCGACGCCCTCGGTCGTAAAGCGGGCGTAGCCCGGGCCGATGAATTCATGGCGTATCTCCGGCAGTTCGTCCCCGCAGGATCCGGCGCAGTCGAGCATCTGTTCGGTACCCTGGATCAGGTCGCGGAACCGGCGCGGGCTGGCGATGTCTTCGCGCACGACCCTGACGGCAACCATGCCCGTGGGAAGGCCGGCGAGACGGATTCCGAGCAGCAGGCCCGCCGCGGTTCCCACGGTGCCGAGGGCAAGATAGATCCTGTCCGGGACCGGAAGGGATTGCTGCCTGAGCTGCTGCGCCAGTTCCAGGCCGGCGTTGACAAAGCCGAGACAGCCCAGCGGAGTCGAACCGCCACCGCGGACAGATACGATGGTCTCGCCGCGATCCCGGGCGTCGGAGATCAGCCGTGATGCCTCGGCCGCGGCGTCTTCCTCGCTGTTGCAAGGCAGCAGGTGGGCACCGGCATGCAGGCCGGCGAGCAGGTTCCTGCGAACATAGGCGGCATTACTCTGCCGAGTGAGCATCGAATGGCACTCAAGACCGCAGGACTGCGCGTAAATGCTTGTCGCGAGTGCGTGATTCGATCCCGCGACGCCAAAGGTGAGGACACCGCGGGCACGGACCCGAAGAGCTTCCCCCAGAAGAAACTCCAGCTTCCGAACCTTGTTGCCGCCATACAGGCGACCGCTGACATCGTCGCGTTTGATCATCAGGCTCTGCAGGGGCAGGCCCAGGTCGGGCCCCCGGTGAGTCTCCAGAGGCGTCGGCAGTGTCGCCAGCGGCACGTGGCCGGCCGCGCCAGCCAGCTTCGGAAAAGCCTGGAATATCGGTAGCGAGAAGTCACGATCCATGGTGAGCTTCATGTTACCGGAGGCCGCCCGGGGCGAGCCACGGGTATCAGTTCAGGGCCCGGGTTCTGCCGCCGCCCAACGCGCATACAGCGGACCCGAAGACCACGAGCACGGCACCCGCAAGGCTGAGTGCGTCCACCCTGTCCTCGTTGACGTAACCGGTGGGCAGGGCTGCCAGCACCGATCCGAATGCAACAGTCAAGAGCGGCGTGACGGCCAACACCGCGCTGACCCGGGATGCCTGCCAGTGTCTCATCGCCTCTGCAAAGCAACCGTAGGCCACCAGCGTGTTGAGACTGCAGAAAGCGAGCAGAAAGAGCGCCCACGGCGAAAGGTCACTGAAGCGGGCCGGCGCCGCGGTAGGCAGTAGCGTCACGCTCGCAGCAACATAGATCACCAGCAGCACGCCCTGGGAGGTCATTCGTCCCTGCAGGAATTTTTGTGCTATTGCGTAGGCCGCCCAGACCAGAGACGCCAGCACGATGGAAATCACGCCCTTGGCCAGATCGGAGTCCATGTCGAGGAGATGATGGAATCGATCATGGAAGAACAGGCCCAGCCCGCAAAGCAGGGCTGCCAGCCCCAGCCACTGCAGGCGGTTGAAACTTTCGCGGAAGATTACCAGCCCTCCCAGCAGCAAAAACAAGGGTGCCAGCTGAATCAGGACCTGGGTCGTCGCCGGAGAGGCATAGGACAGACCGAGAAGATAGAGCAGGTAATTGCCGATCAGTCCCGTCACCGCCACCAGCAATATGCCGAGGGTTCGACGGTCGAGCAGGTGCAGTCTCGGCAATCCACCTCTCAGCCAAAGCCAGGTGCCTGCAACGAGCGCGGCAGCCAGGAAACGAAACCAGGTGATGGTGTAAAAATCCATGTAAGTCAGCATGGCCTTGAGCGCGATCGGCAGCAGGCCCCAGGCCGTGGCGGTCACCAAGGCCAGCGAGAATCCGATTCTCCAGTCGCCGGAACGATCATCCACCGCCCGGTTCCCCGACAGAACCTGCGACGGTTCGATACCTGGACTCGTCGAACGCCGGCGTGCACAGGCAATAAAAAACCAGATCGATCCGGCCCGTGCTGGTGGCCCGCTGCGGCACGCCAGGCGGGATAAAGACCACGTCGCCCGGTCGTACCTCCGTCGCCGGCAGAGAACCGATATGGACAATCCCCGAGCCCTGGACGATCAGGTATCTCTCGGTGATGCCCACGAGGCAATGGTTCCGGGTGGACTCCCCTGGGGCGAGCCGTGCCCGGGCGATGGAGAGGTCGGGATCCCCGGCCGCATTCCAGGACTCGAGAATCCTCACGTTCTCCGGGCTGAAGAATTCGTCCGTCTCCGAAGGCCGGCAGATCGATTCCCCGTCCGGGCCGGTGTCGCGCCGCTGCCTCGCCGGCCCGGACGGCCTGAGTCCATTGCTCATGGCGGCGGTGTCCGGCGCAGCCGGCGAATCTCGGCCAGGAGGAACTCCTCCTCGGTCGGCGAAAGGTCGAAGCGCCTGCAGGCTTCCTCCACGGCCAACGGATCATGACGTCCCTCGTCGGACATCCAGCGAATTGCCTGCCGTAACGCCTGACCTTTCGGCAGCACGCCCGCGCCCCTGGGATCCGTTCCGCTCATTCACGACTCCTCGCCGACCGTTACACTCGATTATCCGCGCCGATGAACCGTTCTGCGACCCGAAGTCAGCAACGTTTGCATCAGCGGCGTCGGTTTATGTTAATTTCTCTCAAACCACTCGCTGGAGCCCCCGGTGCCCGAACGGCCAACCCCCGGCATCTTCGTCGAAGAAGCCCCACGCGGCGAGCAGACGATCGTTACGTCGCCGGCCATTCTGACCGCCTTCGTCGGCCGCACGTTGCGCGGGCCGGTGGACGAGCCGATCATCGTCAACGACCTGGATGAGTTCCACAGGATATTCGGCGAACCCTGGGGCGGCTCCACTCTTGGTCCCTGTCTCCACGATTACTTCGAGAACGGCGGTCAGCAGGCGGTTGTCATCCGCGTCATGAACGGCGGTCGGCGCGCGATGCTCCGGCTTCCCGCCGGGGACTTCCAGCTGGTGCTCGAAGCGGCCAACCCGGGTGGCCAGGAGTGGCTGCGGGCTTCCGTCGATTACGACAACATAGATTCCAGAGAGGACCTGAGCTTCAATCTCGTATTGCAGCGAACCCGCGGGCCAGGATCGGAACGAATCACCGACCAGGAAATCTACGCCCGGGTGTCGGTGGATCCTTCGTCGAATCGATACGTGGGTGACGCGCTGCTGGAGTCGCGGCTGATGCGGGTCCGTGGCGGTATTCCCTCCCAGCGGCCCGACCGCACGGTGGGCCCCGGTGTCGGGGCACCGGTGGCATGGATCCTGGCGGAGACGGCGGGCACGGACGGAGAGCCGCTGACCGATTACGACATCATCGGATCCGCGACGGAAGCCAGGGGACTGTTCGCCCTGCAGAAGATCCCGGCGTTCCACTTCCTCTGCATACCACCACCATCGCCGGTGGGCGATGTGGGCCCGACAGCGCTACTGGCTGCCATTCGGCTTTGCCGCCAGCGCAGGGCACTTCTGCTGATGGATCCGCCGACATCATGTCAGACCGCCGACGACGTGATCCGGTATCTGCAGCACCTGAACCTGAGCAGCGAGAATGCCGTCATTGCGTTTCCAAGGTTGCGAGGCGGCGGCCAGCTGGGCGAGGGAACGACGCGGGCGGGCTGCGGCGCCATGGCGGGTCTGCTGGCTCGATCGGAGCGCGGGCCGGATGCATGGACACCCTGGTCGGATGCGCCACGTCTTCTGCGCGGCGCCGCCCGGCCCGCTGTGGAGCTGAGTCGCCAGGACGCACACAGGCTGATTTCGCATGGCGTGAATGTTTTCCAGAGGCTTGGCAGCGGCCGGGTGGCATTGGCGGGAGAAAGGACGCTGGCGGGAGTGGAATCACCCATGCCTGTCATGCGATCGGTACGCATCCGAAGGCTCTCCATGCTGATCGAGGACGCCTTGCGCCACGGGACCCGGTGGGTGGTTTTCGAAGTGCCCGGTGAGCAGCTTCGCGCCCGGGTGAAACATCAGGTCGAGCAATTCCTTTCGAGCCTGGAGGCGAAGGGGGCGTTCCCCACCGGCGGGGGCTATCCGCCGTTTTTCGTGAAATGCGACTCGGAGACCAATCCCCAGGGCGTCGACGTCAGGGGTTCGCTGCACTTCATCGTCGGGTTTGCGGTGGGCGAGCCGGGCAATTACCTCATCTACAGGGTAAGCCAGACGGTCGAGGCGGCGCGGGTGGTCCCCGTCAGCATCGATCGGTTCCGTTTCGCGGGCTGAGCGTTCCGCCTCCGTGGCGCGATTCTTCCACTACTTTGCCTACGGCACGGACATGCATCCCTTGCAGCCGGGTCTGCGAAATCTAGGCTGCACCGTCCTCGGCCCGGCTTATCTCGTCCGTCACAGCCTCAGATTTCACAGGCGCAGCGCCGTGCCCACGGACGGTTCCGGCAAATGCAATGCCTTCCACACCGGCCGCGCCAGTGACGTCGTACATGGGGTGCTTTACCAAATCCACGAACAGCATCGGGGGCGCCTGGCGGATCTCCATCCGGAGGATGGGGGTCGCCGCATAGGCACCGTTCGGGTCGCGCTGGGTCCGGACACCACCGAGGCCGCGATCCACGTGGCCGATCCGGACTGGATCGACGACACACTATTGCCCTATGACTGGTACGTCGCGGTGATAGGCAGCGCCGCACGGATCCACGGCCTGCCCACGGCCTACCAGGCCCGTCTCCGCAAGGTCACGTCCGTCGCCGACGGGGACCGGGAACGGTCCGCGAGGTACTTCGAGATGGCGCAGGGTTCGCGCAAGATCCGCGCGTTCTTCAGGGCGCCCCGCGCCTGAGTCAGAGCGCTTCCGCGGCGTTTGCCCGAGGCTGAGATCCCGTCGCGATGCGGTCGTCGGGCGCTCTCGGCCAGTCCCGTCCTGATCGCCCGATCCACTCCGGCCTCGAACCCGCGAGACAGTGCGGTTCTATCAGGAACGATCAGGCTTGCCGCCGGCCAGGAGAGACGTACATCGTGATGGTCGCGCGCACCACTTCCCGGCCATCGGAATCTTCGACCCGAACATCGACGGGAATGTCCTCCGCCTTGCTCCACCGACGGTGCTCCAGCGTGGCCGTGGCCGTCACGTCCGTTTCGGCCCTGGCCAGGTAGGCGATTTCCATCCCCCGAGGGATCCAGCGCATCCCTTTCGGCAGGGACGCCTCCATGACCAGTCCGGCCGCCAGCTCGCAGAGGTTGCCCATCGCCAGGGCGTGGATGGTGCCGATATGGTTTCCAACTTTGCGTCGCTTGCGCATGGAGACCACGGCGCGCCCCGGCTCCAGGTGCCGGAACATCGGGCTGATCGAGCCGAAATAGGGGGCGCGGAGGCAGATGAGCCGTGTAAACAACCAGCGGCCGAGCGGCATGCCCTCAAGGCGCCGATATATCTTGAGCGGTCCCCTGATTCCTGGTTCATCCATCGTGGTCGATTGCCTTGGTCTCGCCAGGCTCGGCCGGCGGTTGCCCGTAACCGCCGCCGCCCGGCGTTTCCACGATGAGTATATCGCCCGCTTTCGCCTGCAAGGCTGCCGTCGGGCCCAGTTCGACCACCGTACCGTCCGCCCGCTGCAGCCAGTTGCGTCCGACGGCGCCGTCGCCGCCGCCGGCCAGCCCGAATGGGGCGACCCGCCGATGGCCGGAGAGAATGGCGGCGGACATGGGTTCGCGGAATTCCAGTTCCCGAAGGGCGCCGTCACCGCCCCGGAAACGTCCGTTGCCGCCGGAGCCCTGCCGGACGGCAAAACGCCTCAGCAAGACGGGATATCGCCACTCGAGAACTTCCGGATCCGTCAGCCGGGAATTGGTCATATGCGTGTGGACCGCCGACGCTCCGTCGAAACCCGGGCCCGCGCCGGCACCCCCGCAGACGGTTTCGTAGTACTGATACGTCTCGTTGCCGAAAGTCACGTTGTTCATGGTGCCCTGGGATGCGGCCATCACGCCCAGGGCACCGTAGAGGCTATCGACGATGCACTGGGATGTTTCCACGTTGCCCGCGACCACGGCGGCCGGCGGGCGCGGGTTCAGGAGGGTGCCCTCCGGAACCACCAGCCTGATCGGTCGCAGACATCCTTCGTTCATCGGAATGTCGTGATCGACCAGGGTTCGGAAGACATAAAGGACCGCTGCCCGGCATACGGACAGGGGTGCATTGAAATTGGTGTCGCTCTGGGGCGAGGTGCCGGTGAAATCGATCGTCGCCGATCGCGTGGAGGTTTCTACCGTCACGCTCACGGCGATCTCGAGCCCGTCATCCATGGGATAAACGAACTGCCCACTGGCGAGATTGCCGATGGCGCGCCGTACCGCTTCCTCCGCGTTGTCCTGGACGTGCTCCATGTAGGCACAGACCGCGTCTTTCCCGAACTGGGCGAGCATGCGGTCGACCTCTGCCCGGCCACGCGCGTTGGCGGCCAGCTGAGCCCGGAGGTCGGCAAGGTTCCTATCCGGGTTTCGCGCCGGGTAGGGGCCCGCGCCGAGCAGGGCACGCAGGTCGGCCTCAAGAAACGCCCCCTCGCGCACCAATCGGCTGCACTGGATCAGCACGCCCTCTTCATCGATATGCCGGCTGTGCGGCGGCATGGAACCGGGGGTGATCCCGCCGATATCCGCGTGGTGGGCTCGCGATGCCACGAAAAACAGCGGTTCGCCGCCATGGCCTGCATAGCAGGGCGAAACCACGGTCACGTCAGGCAGGTGGGTCCCGCCGCCATACGGTGCATTCAGGACGAAGCTGTCGCCGGGGGACATCCGACCGCCAAACTTCCGGATGACCTGACGGACGCTGTCGCCCATGGATCCCAGATGGACCGGCATATGGGGTGCATTCGCGACCAGCCCGCCGCTGGCGTCGAACAGCGCGCACGAGAAGTCCAGACGCTCCTTGATGTTCACGGAGTGGGCCGTCTTTTCCAGGACGACCCCCATCTGCTCGGCGATGTGCATGAAAAGATTGTTGAATACCTCGAGCAGGATCGGATCCGCCTCGGTGCCGGTTTCGCCCCAGGTTCTTCGTCTGTCCTGCCGGGTGAGGTGCATCACGCCCTGGTTATCGAGGCTGAGTCGCCAGCCTGCGGTTACCATGGTGGTGGCGTTGTCCTCGACGACCAGGGCCGGTCCCTGGATGACCGTCCCCGGGGCCAGCCGATCCCTGGCATGGACTGGCGTGTCCCGCCACCGACCGTCGGTGAAAATCGGACGAGTCGCCGCCGGTGCCGACGCGCCGGAGACAGGCGGCGAGACGACGGTCGACTCGGAGCCGCCGCCTGGTGCGATGGACTCCAGCGCCAGGGCTTCGACAATTCTCTCCCGGTCCTCGGCGAATCCGAACTGTCTCCGGTGGGCCGTATCGAATGCCTCCGCCACTGCGCGCGACTCTCCGAAAGGCACTTCCAGTGGTGTGTCCGTGCCCGCATAGCGAACCAGGAGCCGCCTCTCGTGAACGATGGCGTCCGGCGCGGCTCCCTGGGCCCGCAGGGACTCCGTGGCTTTCGCCTCGAGGCGGCCAAAGCGTTGCCGTGCATCATCGATCGCGGGGTCGTCCAGAGGCTGCTCGATCGCCTCGTGCAGCATGTGGCGCAGGTTGGCGAGGCCCATGCCGTAGGCCGACAGCACACCCGCCAGGGGATGAATCATCACCTTGTGCATCCCCAGGGCGTCGGCCACGTCGCAGGCATGCTGACCGGCCGCACCGCCAAAGCAGCACAGGGTGAAGTCGCTAACGTCGTAGCCACGCTGAATCGAGATCTGCTTGATCGCCTGGGCCATGCGTTCCACGGCGATGCGCAGACAACCTTCTGCGATTTCCTCCGCGGAGAGCTGCTGGGCCGAATCCTCGGCAACGCGTGACCTGAGCTCGTCGAAAGCCGTGGTGACGGCGGCGGTGTCCAGCGGCAGATCGGCGCCCGGCCCGAAGACAGCGGGAAAAAAATCGGCCTGGATCCTCCCGAGGCGCAGATTGGCGTCGGTGACGGTCAGGGGACCCCCACGCCGGTAACAGGCCGGGCCCGGATCCGCCCCCGCGGAATCCGGGCCTACCTGCAGGCGACCGTCGACCAGGTCGATGATCGATCCGCCCCCCGCGGCGACGGTATGGATCTTCATCATCGGTGCCTGGATACGGACGCCTGCCACGATGCTGTCCAGGGTGCGCTCGAATTGTCCGTCAAACAGGGAAACATCCGTCGAGGTGCCGCCCATGTCGAACCCGATAAGGCGCCGATGGTCCGCCCGCGTGGCGGTCTCGACCATGCCCACCACGCCCGCCGCAGGCCCCGAAAGTATGCTGTCCTTCCCCCGGAAGTGGCCCGACTCGACGAGCCCGCCGTTGCTCTGCATGAACAGGAGGCGGGTACTCCCCAGGGTAGTCGCGACCCGGTCCACGTAACGCCCCAGCACCGGTGAAAGATAGGCGTCCGCAACCGTCGTGTCGCCGCGGGCGACCAGCTTGGGAAGCGCGCCCGTGCGGCAGGATACCGAAACCTGGGAGAAGTCCAGTTCCCGCGCGATCCGGGCCGCCCGCAGTTCGTGATTGTGGTGCCGGTAGCCGTGCATGAACACGACGGCGCACGACCGGAAGCCGGCATCACGGGCGTCTTCCAGTTCCCGGCGCAGCGCCTCCTCGTCGAGCGGAGTGAGAACGTGTCCGTCTCTGTCCAGGCGCTCGTCCGCTTCGATCACCCTGCTGTAGAGGCTCTCGGGTAAAACGATGTGGCGATCGAAAAGCCGCGGGCGCTGCTGATATCCGATCCGAAGCGCATCGCCGAACCCGCGGGTGATGACAAGAACAGTCGGCTCGCCGTGTCGCTCCAGCAGGGCGTTGGTCGCCACGGTCGTGCCCATCTTGACGGCTTCGACAGCGTCGTAATGCCCCGGATCGAAGCCTTCATCGCCGAGAATGTCATCGATCCCGGCGATGGCGGCGTCCGCGTACCGACCCGGATTGTCCGAGAGCAGCTTGCGGGCGATCAGGCGCCCGTCCGGACGCCGTGCGACCACATCGGTAAAAGTCCCGCCGCGATCGATCCAGAACTGCCAGTGCGAATCGTCGCCCAAGCACTCGCTCCCTCGTCAATACCCGCCGCCATTTTAACCGGGCCCGAAGATTCCTGGATCGGAGCCGGTGATACACTCCGGCCAGCCCCGGGGGGCCGCAATATGACGAAGACTCAGTCCATACTGCTGACGCTGATAGTCTACAAGGTGGTGCTGACCCCGCTCGAGATCCGGTCGAGGCATCACGGATTGTTCCTCGCCATGCTGGCCGGGTTTTCGTTGACGGTGATCCGGCACTGGCTGCCCGATGTGCCGGAATCCGGCGACGCCGCCGAGCGTCTCGTACCGATGCTGGCGTCGGGGCTCACCGCCTTCACTACGCGGCGCAAGGGAGATATGCCATGAAAATGGGCCGTGCAGCGCGGGTTGCCCTGGCCGTGGGCATCGTGCTCGCGGTGCTGGCGATATCCGCCGCCGCCATCAATCTGGCCGGGTCGCTGGCCGAGGTCTGGCAGCGGCTCCGCGAGGGCTCCCTGCCCGTATTCGTCGGGCTGATGATTTTCCTCGCGGCCATCGGTCTGCTGGGCACCTGGGCCCTCGGGCGGCTGATATTTCCGACGCGACGCAAAGTCCCACGTCCCCCAAAGGCGGTGCCGGACCGGGCATCGCTCGAGCGGCGGATCCGGGACGGCCGGACAGAGGGACTGGATGTCGCCGCCGCGGAGCAGGAACTGGCGGAGCTCGCCCGTCGCCGGGAAGCCGACCAGCTTTACCTCTGTTTCTTCGGAGAGATCAGCACCGGAAAGTCATCTCTCATCAAGGCGCTGGCCCCGGACGCGGAGGCCGAAACCGGCGTGCTGGGCGGGACGACGCGTGCGATCAGGCATTATCACTGGCAGACGCCGTCAGGCGACGAAGTGTTGCTGACGGACGTCCCCGGGACCAGCTTGGGCACCGCGGATGACGAGGCCGGCCTGCGCGAGGCCGTGCGCGCCCACGTGGTCATTTACGTTTGCTCCTCGGATCTCACGCGCCGCCAGTTCGGGGACCTGGAGGTTCTGGCGGCCATGGAAAAGCCGCTCATCCTGGCGCTCAACAAGTCGGATCTGCTCTCAGACCAGGAGGCAGACCTGGTTCTCGAACGGCTGGGTCAGCGGTTGCGTGAGGTCGGGGCCGGTGACGATATCGACGTCATCAGCGTCTCCGCCAGGCCCGGTGGTGAACCCGCGCTGGCCGGGATCGAGGCCCTTCGCCGGTCTATCCAGCGTCGCGTCGATCACAGTCCTGCGGCGCTCGATGTGCTCAGAGATCGAGCGGTGTTTTCCATGGTGGACCAGCAGCTCGATGCGGCGGAGGCGATCAAGCGCCAGGCCGAATCCGAGCGCATCGTCCGGAGCTACACCAGGAAAGCAGTGGTCGGTGCCCTGGCCGCGGTCAGCCCGGGCACCGATATCCTGATTCAGGGCTACCTGGCGAGCGCCCTGGTACGCGAGCTCTGCCGGCTGTATGACGTGCCGGTCCGTGACGTCGAGATCAGTCGTCTGCTGGACCTGAGCCAGAGCTACGTGGGGAGGACTCTGCCCATCGCCCTGGCGGTCGCGGGCAACGCGCTGAAGGCGTTCCCGGGAGCCGGTACCATAGCGGGAGGCGTTACCCATGCGGTGGCCTACGGCCTGATTTTCGACGCTCTCGGTCGCGGCCTTTCCCGGTCGCTGGCCGAGGGAGGCGAGTTACGTCCCGCCGCGGCCGCGCGGCGATTCAGGGAGTCCATGAGTGAGGATCTTGGCGCGCGCACGATCCGCATTGCGCGGATGGCTCTCGAGGAAGACGACTCAGGACCCCGGGACTGAGCCGGGCGCAGGCGACGTCCATCTCGCGCTGGCCCGAGAGAGCCTGAAGGAACTGCTGCAGGACACCCGGGTGCCGGCGCCGGTCCGCGCCCAGCTTGCCCGTGATTACGACGAGGTTCGCGATATGCTCGAGAAGCTCGAGCATGGTCATGTGCATATCGCCGCGTTTGGCCGTGTCGGGGTCGGCAAGTCGTCTCTGCTGAATGCCCTTCTGGGGGAGAACCGATTCTCCACCAGTCCCTTGCACGGAGAGACCCGGCAGGCCGGCAGGGCCGCCTGGGCTCGGGAGGATGCCGGCGGCGTGTTCCTGATTGATACGCCCGGCATCGACGAGATCGGCGGCGAAGAGAGGGAGCAGGCGGCCCGGGAAGCCGCCGAACGGGCGGACCTGCTGCTGTTCGTGGTCGAGGGAGACATGACCGCGGTGGAGCTCGAGGCTCTCCGCACGCTGTCCGATCAGGGGCGTCCACTGCTGCTGGTCATGAACAAGGCCGACCGTTACACGCAGGCGGAGCTGGACCAGCTCCGCCTGCGTCTCATGGAACGCACCGCCGGCGTGCTGTCTCACCGAAATCTGATCTGCGCGAGCGCCGATCCCCGGGGCGGAGGCCCCCCCCAGGTGGAAGAACTGATAACGCGACTCTGGACCATCCTGGAGAATGAAGGCCGAACGCTGGCGGCGATGAACGCCAGCCTGTTCGCCGGACATCTCAGCGAGGCGATCGGGTATCGCATTATCGAGGTCAAGCGACATGTCGCCCAGCGGGTGGTGCGTACCTACTGTATTGCCAAGGGCGTGGCGGTAGCTTTCAACCCGGTGCCGGTGGCCGACCTGGCAGCTGCGGCGCTCGTGGACGGCAGCATGGTCGTTCATCTGTCACGGGTTTACGGACTGCCGCTGACGCGCCGCGAGGCCGGAACACTGGTCCGTGTCGTGGTGACCCAGATGGCTGCGCTGATGGGAACCGTTTGGGCCGTTCATCTGCTGTCGTCGGCGCTCAAGATGGGGACCGGCGGCATGTCGGTCATGCTCACCGCCGGCGCCCAGGGCGCGGTGGCTTATTACAGTACCTACGTTGTCGGTCAGGCTGCCGAGCGTTACTTCGCGATGGGTAAATCCTGGGGCGAGGCAGGGCCCCGCGCCGTGGTGGCAGAGATTCTCGAATCAGTGGACAGGCAGTCCATCCTCCGGCAGGCCCGGGACGATCTCAGCCAGCGGCTGGGCGGCGAGGGGAGCTGATCGGCATGGCTGACGACGCACGGGAGCGGATCTGGCGCACGGTGGGGAGAATCCCGGCGGGTCAGGTGGCGACCTACGGGCAGGTGGCCCGCGAGGCGGGCCTGGGGCGTCGTGCACGAATGGTGGGGCGCGCGCTGCGTTCGCTGCCCGCGGGCAGCGGCGTCCCCTGGCACCGGGTGGTCAACGCCCGGGGTGAGATCTCCCTGCCGGCAGGGAGCGATTCCGCCAAAGAACAACGGCGCCGGCTTGAGACGGAGGGCGTGATATTCCGGGAGGGTCGGATCGATCTGGCGAAGTGCCGGTGGCGGCCGTCGCTGGACGAGTTGCTGTGGGGCCCGCCGGTACTCTGAGATGGGTGCAACGGACGTGGGGCGACGGCCATGACACGGACAACAGTGTGTTTTTCCCACGGCAAGGAAAGCGGCCCGTGGGGCACGAAAATCTCCGCCATGGCGGAGGTTGCGGGTCAGATGGGGTTCAAGATCGAGTCTCTCGATTACAGGGGACTGGACGACCCGGCAGCTCGGGTCGACAGGCTGGTGGAATTCTGCCGCGGGCTCCGCTCTCCTCCCGTTCTGGTAGGTTCCAGCATGGGTGGGCATGTGGCGGCATCAGCCTCCGCCCGGATCCGGGTCAAGGGGCTGTTCCTGATCGCGCCGGCTTTCTACATGCCCGGCTACGAGGCCTTGACCCCGCAGCCGGATTGTCCCTCGATCTCGATCGTTCACGGGTGGCGCGATGAAGTCGTGCCAGTGGAGAACAGCATCCGTTGGGCTCGCGAGCACGGGGCCGAACTGCACCTGATCCCCGGCGACCACAGGCTGACGGCACAACTGGACTGCGTGGTTCGCCTGTTCGAGCTGTACCTGAAAAGCCATCCCCCGGGGTGAGCCCGGCATCAGCGACGCTGTTCGATGGCCTTCTTCGCGATCCGGTCGATGAGGCGCGGGGCGACGAGCTTGAGCCACCGGCCGAGCTTACCGCGCGCTGAGGTGATGAGCAGCCGCTGACGTTTCTCCATGGCGTCCACGATCAATTCGGCGCAGCGTTCGGCGGTCATGATCCGGGATTCCTGCATCGGTGTTTGACCCAGCGGGCGCCCGTCCGCGCCCATGGCGCGGCGATGAATTTGTGAAACCACGAAATCAGGCGCGATGACAGTCACCGAGACACCACTGTCCGCCAGTTCGATCCGCAGGGAATCGAAGAAGCCGACCATGGCGTGCTTGGAGGCGCAGTAACCGGTTCGCTCCGGCACACCGGTCAAACCGGCCACGCTGGCCACGGCCACGATTCGGCCACCCGATGCCTTCAGGTGCGGAAGGGCCGCCATGGTGCAATAGGCGGCACCGAAGTAGTTCACGGCCATGACCTTCTCCAGCACGCTCGGATCCTGGAGTTCGTCCAGCCGGGTCCACATGGTGGCGCCGGCGTTGACCACAAGCGTATCGATGTGGCCGAAGGACTCGAGGGTCGTCTCGACAAGGCGGCGACACTGTTTTTCGTCCGTCACGTCCGCGATCACCGGGACGACTTGCGCACCCAGGGAGCGGCACTCCGACGCGAGGCTATCCAGGCGCTCCTGGTTACGGGCGGAGACCACGAGTTTCGGTCGCTGCGGAGCGAGTGCCAGCGCCAGAGCCCTGCCGATGCCTTCCGAGGCACCGGTAAGAACGATCACGTTATCGGTAAATTCGCCCATCTTGTCGCCTGCCTACCGTGCCAGATCGAGATCCCGCAGCCTATCATGAGCCCGCGCCGGTTTCGGCGTTTGCACGCGCTCCTGCCTCGGCGTACCGTTTCACGGATCAAATTCCAGGAGAGTCCCGCCAATGCGCAATATTCCGATCATCGCCTGCCTGCTGGCCATGGGTCTCGTGGCCTGTGACCCGGGCCGGGAAGAGCCGCCGCCGGACGTGAAGGACACGATCTTCGACGAGCAGGTCCGCGCCCTCGACAAGGCGCGTGCCGTGGAGGATGTCCAGGACGAGCACATGAAAAAGCTCCGGGAGGCCGAAGAGAAAAACCAGGGGAATTGATCGGACCATGGACCGAATTCCCGAACCCGAGCTGATGGACGAGCCGGAACAGGCACGCGCGTACGCCGAAGCGGATTTCGAAGAACCCAACCGCCTTTTTGTCGAGCTCTTTACATCCTGCTTTCCCGACTGGGCCGGGCAGGGTGTCATCCTCGATCTGGGCTGTGGGCCCGGAGACATCGTCTTCAAGCTGGCGCGAGCATTTCCGAACTGCAGGGTTGACGGCCTGGACGGATCGGCCGCCATGCTCTCGCTGGCCAGGGCGGCGCTGGTCGACAGCGGGCTCGAGGACCGGGTGCGCTTCGTCCAGGGCACGCTGCCGGGCACTCGACTGCCGGAACCACGCTATCAGGCCATCACCAGCAACAGCCTGCTGCATCACCTGCACAGGCCCGAAGTCCTGTGGGAGGCCATTCGGGCCGTGGGGGAGGCGGGCTGTCCGGTGCTTGTGATGGACCTGATGCGGCCAAAGAGCGAGACACTGGCACGTGACATCGTGGAAACCTATGCCCCTGACGAGGCGCCCATCCTCAAGGCGGATTTCTACAATTCCCTGTTGGCGGCATTCGAGCCGGCAGAGATACGGCAGCAGCTTGAGAGGGCCGGTCTCCGGCGAATGCGAATCGATCAGGTCAGCGACCGGCACCTGGCGGTGTGGGGCCGGATACCGGGGGGCTAAGCGGAGACGCTCTCCAGCGTGTCTACAAATCGGGTGCGCCAGGCGTCGATATCATGTTTGCGCAGGACTTCGATCATGGCCTGGTAGCGCTCTCGACGTTCTTTGACGGGCATGTTGGCGGCCTGCTGAATACCTTCGGCCATGCCCTCGACGTCGTAGGGATTCACCAGCACCGCCGCGTCCAGCTCGGCGGCGGCGCCCGCCAGCCTGGAAAGCACCAGCGCCCCCGGGACCTTAGGATCCTGGGCCGCGACATACTCCTTTGCCACCAGATTCATGCCGTCCCGTAATGGCGTCACCAGCCCGATCTTGGCGGAACGCATCAGGCCCATGAGCATGTTGCGCGAGAATCCCCGGTTGAGATACCGGATCGGAATCCAGTCGGGCTCTGCGAAACGACCGTTGATGTGGCCGGCGGAGCGCTCCAGTTGTTCGCGGATATCCTGGTAGGCGCGCACCCCGGTCCGGGTGGGCGGGGCGAACTGCATGTAGACAAGCCGGCTCCGGGTTTCCGGATACCGGGTCAGCAGTTCTTCGAAAGCGCGGAACCGTTCCGGCAGGCCCTTGCTGTAATCCAGGCGATCGACCCCGAGAACGAGGTCCCGGCCGGCCAGGCCGTCGAGCGTCCGCGCGACGGTGACACCGGACATGGCCCGCTCGGCCATCCGCATGATGCCCTCCACGTCCACACCGATCGGGAACGCGGACACCGTCATCTCGCGGCCGCCCGCCCTGAAATGGTCATGGCCGAGCTTGGCTTGCAGCAGGCCCTCCCGCGCAAGGCCCTCCGTAAAGTTGCGCACATCGTTGGCGGTCTGGAATCCCGCCACGTCGTAACGAGTCAGGTCGCGCAACAGGTCAGCATATCCGGGTAGCGTCCTGAGAACGTCGATGTTGGGGAAGGGCACGTGGAGAAAGAACCCGATCGGGTTGGCGACGCCGGCCCGCCTGAGTTCCGCGGCCAGCGGGATCAGGTGGTAGTCGTGAACCCAGATGATGTCGTCATCCTTCAGGAGCGGCAGCAGTTTACGGGCGAACAAGCCGTTGACGCGTCTGTAAGCGTCCTGGAAACGGCGCTCGAAGCGGAAGAAACCGAGCAGGTAATGACACAGGGGCCACAGGCAGATATTGCTGTAGCCGTTGTAGTAATCCTCGTAATCAGCCTCGTAGAGATCGATGGTGGCGTACTCGATGTTGCCTTTCTTGACGATCTCCGGTGCCGACGGCTCTCCCCGAACGGTCTTGCCGCCCCAGCCGAACCAGAGTCCTCCCTGCTGGTGCAGGGCCGACAGGAGACCCACCGCCAGGCCCCCGGCGGTCTTGCCCCCCTTGGGATCGGCGACACGGTTGGATATGGCGACCAGTCGGCTCAAAACGCAACCTCCCAGGATTCGCTCAGGCGGAGCGCGCCGTTGATGATCCCCGCCATGCTGTAGGTCTGCGGAAAATTGCCCCATTGCTCTCCGGTGACGGGGTTGAGATCTTCCGCCAGCAGGCCGAGCGCATTTCTCCGCCCCAGCATGTTCTCGAAAAGCTCGCGTGCCTCCGTCTTGCGACCCAGGGCCGCCAGGGCGTTGATGTACCAGAAGGTGCAGATGTTGAAGGCGCTCTCCGGCTCGCCGAAGTCGTCCGCCACCCGGTAACGGAAGACGTGACCGTCCTGGAGGAGTTCGTTCTCTACTGCCCTGACGGTGCCGATGAATCGTGGATCGTCCGCCGGCAGGAATCCGAGTTCGTGGACCAGAAGCATGCTGGCGTCCAGGTCCTGGCCGCCAAAGCTCTCCACGAAGCATCCACGTTTCTCATCCCAGCCGTTTGCCAGGATCTCGTCGCGAATCTCGGCGGCAATCCGGGCCCAGCGGCGACTCCTGTCAGGGTGGCCCAGTCGGGCGGCGATGCGTGCCAGGCGATCACAGCCGGCCCAGCACATCAGGCTCGAAAATGTGTGGACCCGGGCCCGGCCCCGGTACTCCCAGATGCCGGCGTCCGGCGCCTTGTACAGCTCTCTTGCCCGTTGGCCGAGCACCTCAAGCAGTTCGAACTGCTGCATGTCGCCGGTGACCGAGAGACGCCGGTCAAAGAAGAGCTGGGTGGCCGACATGATGACCGAGCCATACACGTCATTCTGTATCTGCTCGTAGGCCTGGTTGCCCACCCGGACCGGCCCCATGCCCCGATAGCCCGGCAGTGATTCCACCACCCGCTCCGGCAGGCGCGACTCTCCGCCGATACCGTACACCGGCTGCAGCCGGCCCCCGTCGGCGGCGGAAGCGACGTCGAGGATATATCTCAGATAGGCCTCCATGGTGTTGGTGGCGCCGAGACGATTGAGGGCGTGGACGACAAAAAAACTGTCACGCAGCCAGCAAAACCGGTAATCCCAGTTGCGCTCGCTGTTGGCGGACTCCGGGATCGAGGTTGTCATGGCCGCCACCAGGGCGCCGGTGTCCTCGAATGTGCAAAGTTTCAAGGTGATCGCCGCCCGGATCACCGCGTCCTGCCACTCGAATGGGATGGAAAGCGTCCGAACCCAGCGATGCCAGTAATCACGCGTCTGCCCGAAGAACAGGCGGCCTGTGGCGGACACGGAATCGCGCAGGCTTTCGTCCGGCCCCAGGATGAAGGTCATGGGTCGATTGAGTGCGAACGGGTGCTCGTCGAGAACGTGGCTCACAGAGGCATCGGTGGTCAGGCGTAGCGTGATCCCGGACCCCAGGTATCGGATGTGGTTGCTGCCGAACGTCGTGTCAGGGCGGCCGGTGCCATAGTTCTTGGCCGGACGCAGCCTGACACGTAGCCGGGGAGCGCCCTCCACCGGCACCAGCTGGCGGATGATCATGGTCGGGCGATAGTGGCGGCCGAACTGCTCGAAACGGGGTGCGAAATCGATCAGTTTTACGACGCCGCCATTGGCATCGGTCAGCACGGTCTCCAGGATCGGCGTATTGGTCACGTATTCCTGCCGGGAGTCGACCAGGTGTTCCAGTTCCACATCGAACAATCCGGTCTCCGGTGGTTCCGCGTCGGACAAGAGGGAACAGAACACGGGATCGCCGTCGAAGCGGGGGAAGCAGGACCAGACGATGGCGCCGCGACGGTCGACGAGAGCCGAGATCTGACAATTACCGATGACACCCAGCTCAAGACTCGACATTCAGTGACTCCTTCGGCCCGGGCGCGCTCTCCAGGAGGTTCGCCTCCAGCCAGGCCAGAAACTCTTCAACGTTCTCCACGCGCCAGCGGGCCGAGGTGACGCCATTGGCGCCGACCCGTATCGACAGTCCGCCAAGCTCGTTGACCGCGGCAAATCCGTCCTCATCGGTCACGTCGTCACCTATGAACACCGGCGTCCTGCCCGTAAACGGTGGCTCCTCCATGAATCGACGCACCGCGGTGCCCTTGTCATGTCCGGCAGGTTTGAGTTCGAGCACCATCTTACCCTGCTGCACGTGAAATTCCCGGCCCGCAGCCTGGGCCACCTCGGCCATCAACTCGGCACTCCGATCCTCCAGGTGCGGCGCATTGCGGTAATGCAGCGCGAGGGCGGCGCCCTTGTCCTCCAGCAGCACGCCTGGATGGCGTTCCGCGAATTCCATCAACCGGTGCTTGACCGAATGGAGCCTGTCGTCCATCGAGGCCGAGTAATGCACCGTGCCGTCGGCAGACCGCCTCTCGACACCGTGGAGCCCGGCGGCAGGCAGCGTCAGGGGCGAAAACAGACGATCCAGATTCACAATGGATCGACCGCTGACAAGCGCTACGCTGCCGTCGAGAATGGCCTGGGCTCGCCGCAGCAGGAGTTTCAGCCGGGGCGTGGTGCGGACGTCGTCCGGGTGAGTGGCGATGTTGAGGAGTGTTCCGTCCACGTCGAGAAACAGGGCCCATCGATCGTCCCAGCGTGGCAGTTCGGATGTGTACGCCATATCGGAACCTTAGGGAAGCGGCGCGGGGATTCCAAGTTCCGGGTTCCCGAAGTGATAACATTTCCGGCCCGGGTGCCCAGATTGGGCGCCCTCGAATGTCGGGGTCATATGAGTCTCCACGGTCTCTGGATAGGCCTGATCCGGCGGGTACTTTTCATCTGGGTCAGAACGCGGGTCCCCGAGGACGACCGGGAGATCCTCGTGTCCCTGGGAGACGGGCCCGTGTGTTTCGTGCTGGAGCGCCAGGGGCTCACTGAATCCGCGGTGCTCGACCAGGTGTGCCTGCGTGCCGAACGGGATCCACCGAGCCGAGGTATCCAGGTCCCCGGGTTGAGGGAATCCAGCGCGACGGTGTTTCTCCGCAGGCCGGGACGCAGGCCCCCGGATCTCTCCAGGCTGGATCGCATCGTGCGGGCCGTGGGGAACGGGCAGCCCGACGACATCCGTATCGTTCCCGTGACGGTATTCTGGGGCCGTTCGCCGGAGAAATCGGGGTCCGCCCTGAAACTGCTTCTGTCCGACGACTGGGCCATCGGCGGCACCTTGCGCAAGCTTTTCATGATCATCGTCCACGGGCGTGACGTCATGGTGCAGGTCAGCGCCCCGATCTCCGTCCGCGAGTTGGTCGCCGAGGGCCTGCCGCCGGAACGGACCGTCCGCAAGCTCGCGCGCGTCCTGCGGGTCCATTTCCGTCGCCAGCGGATGTCCGCCATCGGCCCCGACCTGTCGCATCGGCGAACCATGGTCAGCCAGATCCTGCAGTCCCGGTCGGTTCAGGCGGCCATCGAGAGGGAAATGCAGGTCAATGGCCTGAGCAGGACCGATGCCATGGAAAAGGCCAGGGCCTATGCCTACGAGATCGCCGCTGACTTCTCGTATCCATTCGTGCGATTCATGGAGCGTGTTCTCGCGCGGCTCTGGGATCGTCTCTACGAGGGCGTGGCCATCGGTCACATCGATCGCATCAAGCCCAGGGCCGAGGAGGGCGAGATCGTCTACGTGCCCTGCCACCGCAGCCATATCGACTATCTGCTGCTGTCCTACGTCGTTTTCCGTCATGGCCTGATGTGCCCCCACATTGCCGCCGGCATCAATCTCAACCTGCCGATGATCGGTCCTTTTCTCCGGCGGGGCGGAGCGTTCTTCATGCGCCGCAGCTTCCGCGACAACGCTTTGTACGCGGCGGTATTCAACCAGTACCTTTCGCTGAATCTCACCAAGGGCGTTCCCATCGAGTACTTCGTCGAGGGCGGGCGAAGCCGCACCGGGCGACTGTTGCCCGCCAAGCCGGGCATGCTCTCGATGACCGTCCGCAGCTTCCTCAAGCGGCCCACGCGACCGCTGACTTTTGTTCCCGTCTATTTCGGCTACGAGCGACTGCTCGAGGGAGAAAGCTACATCTCCGAGTTGTCCGGCGAGCCCAAGAAGCGCGAGACCCTCCTGGGCCTGCTCAAGAGTCTCAGGGCGCTGCGCAGCCGGTTCGGCAAGGTGTACGTCAACTTCGGAGAGCCCATCATCTTGAGCGACATGCTCGACCAGGAGGCCCCCGGGTGGCGTGAACAGGATCGAGGGTCCGAGGAACGCCCGTCCTGGGTCCAGCCGCTGGTTCGTAAGCTCGGCGACCGCATACTCACAGGCATCAATGCGGCGGCGGCCGTCAATCCAGTCAACCTGGTGGCTACGGCCATGCTGACGACGCCCCGTCAGAGCATGCTGGAGACTGAGCTCGTGCGGCTGCTCGATCTGCACCTGGCGATCCTGCGTGGGGCACCGTACTCGCCGCTGGTCACCGTCTGCGATATGAACGGTCGCCAGATTCTCGATTACGCGGAGCAGTTCGGGCTTCTCAAGCGGGCATCCCACAAGCTGGGCGACATCGTTTACATCGAGCAGCGCAACGCTGCCCTGGTCAGCTACTTCCGCAACAATGTGGCGCATCTGTTCACCCTGCCATCCCTCATCGCATGCTGTTTCTTCGACAGCGTGACCATGGAAGAAGCGCGGATCCAGGCGCTCCTCGAGCGGGTCTATCCCTACGTTCAGGGGGAGCTTTTCATTCGCTGGGACATGGATGACCTGCCCGCGGCTGTTCGCCGAATCCTCGAGGTGATGGTCGATCGCGGTCTATTGATCCGTGATCCGGACACCGGCGTACTGCGTCGTGCCCCGGTCACCACCGGTGAGGCCGTGCGGTTGTCCGTGATCGCCAGAAGCGGCCTGCAGGCGCTGGAGCGTTATTACGTGACCGTTGCGCTGCTGCTGAAGCACGGCCCCGGCGTGCTCACCCAGAAGAAACTGGAAGAACTCTGTCAGCTCATGGCCCAGCGCATTTCAATGCTGTACCGGTTCAATGCCCCGGAGTTTTTCGACCGTTCCCTGTTCCGCGCTTTCATAGCGAGACTGCGGAGCTATGGGGTCATTACCGTGGACGAGCAGGGCTATATCGGCTACGAAGACGCCCTGGTCAGGGCCGACGCCGATGCCAGGGCCATGCTGGGTGAGCGGCTTCGCCACGACATTCTCCAGGCCGTCTATCTCTGAAGAGAATCCCTTCCCGTCGCGATAACGACGTGAACGAATCTGCGCTCTCGTGCCCCGATTTCATTGTGCGCTGCAACGCGCAACGGATGTTGCGGTGCGCTGCCTGTTTGTCCCGGCGGTGATCCTCAACACCGTTCCGGCTCTGCTCGTGCGACTTGACCACTCGGGGCACACCGACCCGGGGCGTGCCGCTGGCACCGGATACGCTGCAGACCTTTGTATTTGTTGGCGAAGCGCCACGCCAGCGTCTACAGTCTGAAAGCGGACGGTGGTCGCGCCGGAGGAAGCCGGGTGATCGGGTAAAGCGCGGACCGGAAATGGTTGGCGCGCCGGACAGCGGGATTTTCCGGGCGGTGTTGTTTTCAGGTGCCGTAATAGGTTAGAAACAAGGACATACGGCGATACACCGCAAGGAAAGGTGGCCGGACCTCGCTCGGTGCATACCGCCATAAAAAAAAAGGTCCCATCGAGAACTTTGCATCTGGGGAGCACAATGAGAAGAACACCTGTCTCGCGTCCCGTAGAAGTCACGCGCAATCTACTCACGTCGGTGGTCGCCCTGGCGGCGGGCCTGTCGCTCAGCACGCCGGGTCTGGCCGTGGATTTCGGGAACCCGGTGTCGGGTGTCAATGGCACCTGGGATACCACCCTGACTTACGGATCCACATGGCGGGTCCAGAGCCCGGACAACGCCATCATCTGTAACAGCAACGGCGGCAAGGCGCGCAGCTGTAACTACGACGACGGCACGCTCAACTACGACACCGGTCAGGTTCAGAACCTGCTCAAGTTTTTGACCGAGGTGTCGCTGAATTACAACAACTTCGGCGTGTTCGCCCGGGGCACCGGATTCGTGGATACGAAGGCGGATGACACGGAGCGCACCGACCTGACGGGTAACGCCAAGGACAAGGTGGAAAAGCACGCGGAGCTGCTGGATATCTATGCCTACGCGAACTTCGATCTCGGTCCCATGCCGGCCCAGCTGCGGGTCGGCAAGCAGGTCGTCAACTGGGGTGAGAGCACCTTCTACGTCAGCGGCCTGAGCTCGCTGAACTATTTCGACGTGACCAAGCTGAGAGGGGCCGCGGTCGAGCTGAAGGAGGGCCTGCTGCCCCAGGAACAGGTCTACTTCAGTATCTCGCCGACAGAGAACCTGTCGCTGGAGGCCTTCTACCAGTGGAAGTGGCACGACACCAAAGGCGACCCGGTGGGCACCGTCTACTCCACCAACGATTTCGCCGTGGAAGGCGGCGAATTCGTCATGCTGGGGTTCGGTGGCTACGGCGACCTGGGAACCGACTGGACGCCCTACGGTGGATTCTTCGATCCCAATTTCCAGCACGTGCCCAGGAGGGGTTCCGAAGACCCGGATGACGGCGGGCAGTACGGCGTCTCCCTGAAGTATTTCTTCCCCAACCTGCTGGGCGGCACCGAGTTCGGCCTCTACTACGCCAACTACCACAGCCGCCTGCCCGTGCTGAGCGGTTACACCGGCACCCAGGCCGGCTTTGGCAACGCGGCCGGCGCGGCGACTGCCGCCGGCGCCACGGCCCTCGGGCTGGCCTCGGGGCTTGCTTTCGACGCGGCCGTTTTCCAGGGCACCGTCGCCGGACTCGGCACGGCGGAAGGTCTTGGCGGTGACATCGGCGTGGCAGAGGTGGAATCCTGGGCGACGGTGGGCGGCAACGTCTTCCTCTCCGGCGGAGATGTCGGCGCGCTTGCGACCGCGCTCGGCACGGACCAGTTCGGCAAAACCGCCGGTTATTTCGCCGAGTATCCCGAGGATATCGAGATGTACGGCTTCAGCTGGAGCACGGACATCTTCGGCTGGTCCTGGCAGGGCGAGTACACCTACAAGGTCGACACGCCCCTGCAATATGACGACGTGGAGCTGTTGTTCAAGGCCCTGTCGCCGCTGGATAACCTGAATGCGACACCGGGTTTCTGCCAGGTGGCGGGCTGCTTCAATCCGACGGCCGTGGGCGCGCTGGGCGGCTTTAACCAGCTGGGACCGGCCTACAGCGCAAGCAATCCCCTGGGCGTGAACGAGTACGTCAGGGGCTGGGCGGAGAAGGACGTCAGCCAGCTGCAGACCACGTTCACCTATTTGTCTGATCCCATTCTGGGCGCCCAGGTCGGCGCCTTCGTGATCGAAACGGCCTTCACCAAGGTCCATGGTTTCAACGACAAGAAGTCCGGCGGCCCCAACGGCTTCGGTCTCCGGTACGACGGGCCGGGAACGTTCATTAGTGCCAATGTCCCGCTCCGTTCGGCCCACTTCGGCGAGGTGGAGAAGAACACCAATTTCGGCAGCGAGTTTTCCTGGGGCTACCGGCTGCTGGCGAGCCTGACCTATGACAACCTGATCGGCCCCTGGTCCGTGACCCCGCGGATCGGCTTCGCCCAGGACGTGAGCGGGGTGACCCCCGGTCCCGGTGGCAATTTCATCGAGGGTCGCTCCACGCTGAGCCTGGGTCTGAGGGGCGTGCTGCGTAACAAGTACCAGCTGGACCTGGGCTACACCCAGTTCAGTGGCGCCGGCCAGCACAACCTCATCAGGGACCGAGACTTTATCTCTTTCTCCGCGAGCGTTTCATTCTGAGATCTGAGGAGACCGGAACAAATGATTAGAACAACACTCATCAGAGCTGCAGGCATCGCGGCCCTGGCGGCGCTCGGCGGCACCGCGACAGCCGGCGAGCTCTCCGCGGACCAGATTGCAAGACTCGACCAGGACCTGACCCCCATGGGGGCCATTCGGGCCGGCAACGAGGCCGGCACCATCCCGGCCTGGGAAGGTGGTATCAAGAGCGCGGCCGATGCCGGTTTCCCGGACTTCAAGTCCGGCGGACACCATCCGGATCCGTTCGCCGACGATCAGGTGCTGTACACGGTGAATGCGGCCAACATGGGGCAGTATGCAGACGTCCTCTCCGAGGGTCACAAGGCGCTCCTGCAGGCCTACCCAGACACGTTTTTCCTGAACGTCTATCAATCCCGTCGGAGTGCAGCCTATCCGGAGCGCATCTACGAGGCCACCCGACGGATCGCCGCCACGGCCAAGCTGATCGAGGGCGGCAACGGCGTGACCGGGGCCATCGAGGGCGTGCCTTTCCCGATCCCGGAGAGCGGCCTCGAGGCCATCTGGAATCACATCCTTCGTTGGCGCGCCGACATGGGCACCCGGGCGATCGGCCAGGCGGCCGTGACCCGGGAGGGCAGTTACACGCTGGTCAAGTTCATCGACAATTACATGGGCGTGTACGGCATGTCCGGCATGACCGAGGAAGAGCTGAACAACGTCATCATCTACTTCAAGCAGCGGGTGGCGGCCCCGGCGCGGCTGGCCGGCGAGGTGCTGCTGGTCCACGAGACCATGGACCAGAACAAGGAACATCGCCGGGCGTGGATCTACAATCCCGGGCAGCGCAGGGTTCGTCGCGCCCCCAACGTGTCCTTCGACAATCCCCGGACCGCCAGCGACGGCCTGGCGACTTCGGACCAGTTCGACCTGTTCAACGGCAGCCCCGAGCGATACAACTGGACCATCGTCGGACGCAAGGAGATCCTGGTCCCCTACAACTCCTACAAGCTGCACAGCAACAAGCTGAAGTACACGGACGTGCTCACGCCGCTGCATCTAAACCAGGAGCATGTGCGCTACGAGCTGCATCGGGTGTGGGTGGTGGACTCGATCCTGAAGGAAGGCACGCGGCACGTGTACAAGCGCCGCACCTTCTATATCGACGAGGACTCTTGGCAGACCCTGGTGGTGGACTGTTACGACAACCGTGACGAACTCTGGCGGGTACAGGAAGGGTACGGATTGAACTATTACGATCTGCCGAATCTCTGGACCACGGTGGAGACCACCATGGATCTCCAGTCGGGACGTTACCTGGCGATCGGCCTGAACAACGAAGAGCCGATCACCTATGACTTCAACGTCACCTTGACGTTGGACGATTTCACCCCGGGTTCGCTGCGGCGTTCCGGCGTGCGGTAGTCTTGTTTCAGGGGCGGGCCCCGGCTCCCGGGGCCCGCCATTTTTTCGATCATTGGAGTCCCTGATATGGGTCGAACAGTAACGCGGGCTGTCCCTCTTGTCGGGGTTCTGGGCTTGCTGGCGGGTTCGCTGACGCCGGGGCATCATGCCTGGGCCCAGGACGCCGCCGACGCCCCGGAGACGGAGTATTCGGCCATCGTCCCGATGGCGACAAAAGCCCTACTCCTGGACGCGGCCAAGGTCGACGGCCGGATTGTGGCCGTGGGCGATTACGGCATCGTGCTGATCAGCGCGGACGAAGGCCAATCCTGGAGTCAGTCCCGTGTGCCGACCCGGTCCATGCTGACCGGCGTGTGGTTCCACAATGCGGAGTTGGGCTGGGCGGTGGGCCATGACGCGACGGTCCTCAAGACCACCGATGGCGGCGCCACCTGGCGCGTGGTGAATTTTCAGCCTGATCTTCTGCTGCCGCTTTTCGATGTCTGGTTTGCAGACGAAAGCAACGGCATGGCGGTGGGGCCCTACGGCTTCGTGCTCAAGACCACCGACGGGGGTGAATCCTGGGAGGAAAGCAGCCTGGACGCCGAATTCCTGGCCGGCAGTGAGGATGTCACTGCAGAAGACGACTCTTTGGTGGCCGGGGAGGAGGGCGACCAGTTCTGGGAAGAGGATTTCTCGGGCGGTGGCGATTTCCACCTGAACAAGATTGTCGAAGCCGTTGACGGGCGACTCTACATCACCGCGGAGGCCGGACATGTCTATCGCTCTGATGACGAAGGGCAGTCCTGGGTGTCATTACCCTCGGATTATGCCGGCTCGTTTTTCGGCGCCCTTGCCCTGCCTGACGGTGACCTGCTGGTTTTCGGGCTGCGGGGAAACATGTTTCGCTCTTCGGACAGAGGTGAGACCTGGCGTCAGATCGAAACGCCGGTAGAAACCTCCCTGAACGAGGCCGACATCATGGCCGACGGGGCCATCGTGGTCGTCGGCATGTCCGGCACGATTCTCGTCAGCCGGGACGGCGGCGAGAGTTTCGATCTCGTCCAGCGGGAGGACAGGAAGGCCATGACGAACGTGATCGCCACGGGAAATGAAGAGCTGATCCTCTTTGGCGAGGGCGGCATCGTGCATCTGGGGCGTGCGGAGCTGTGACCAAGGTATGCGCCGATGGCGTGACGTGTCGATGCGTCAGGCCGACGAGACATGAAGGGATGAAATCATTATGAGTGACTCCGGCATCATCGCTTGGCTCGAGCGACTGATCTTCGGCAACCGCAAGATCGTCATCGTGCTGTTCGCCGTGATCACGGTACTGCTGGCCTATTCTGCCGCCACCCAGCTGCGGATCGACACGGCCTTCAGCAAGCAGCTGCCGACCGGCCACGAGTACATGCAGACCTTCAACGAGTACTACGACCGTTTCGGCGGGGCCAACCGGGTGCTCGTGGCCCTGGTGGCGAAGGACGGGGACATGTTCGATCCCGAGTTCTTCGAGACGCTCAAGAACGCCACCGACGCCGTATTCTTCATCCCTGGGGTCGATCGCCCCAAGGTCCAGTCAATCTTCACGCCCAACGTCCGCTACCTGGAGGTGGTAGAAGACGGCATCGAGGCCGGTAACGTCATCGATGCGGACTTTCAGCCTGACGCCGAGGGCCTGGCGAAGGTCCGGGAGAACATCCTCAAGGCCAACATCGTCGGCCGGCTGATCGCGAACGATTTCTCCGGGGCCATCATCAGCGCCCAGTTGCTGGAGGTGAATCCCGAGACCGGAGAGAATCTCAACTACTTCGAGGTGGCCCGGCTCCTCGACGAGCAGGTTCGTGAGCCGTTCCAGTCGGACGAGATCAGCATTCACGTCATCGGCTTCGCCAAGGTCGTGGGCGATATCAAGGACGGCGCCACCCGGGTGGTCGTATTCTTTATCCTGACCATCCTGATCACGGCCATCCTGGTCTACATCTATTCCCAGGCGTGGAAGACCACGGTCATACCGCTGATATGTTCGCTGCTGGCGGTTATCTGGCAGCTCGGTATGTTGCCGTTGCTCAACTTCGGCATCGATCCCATGGGCCTCCTGGTGCCATTCCTGGTATTCGCCATCGGTGTCAGTCATGGCGTCCAGATGATCAGTTCGTTCAGGGCGGAGATGTTCAAGGACGGGGTCACGATCGAGATGGCGGCGCGAACCGCCTTCAGGCGGTTGGCGATCCCGGGCTTCATCGCACTGGCCAGTGACACCATCGGCTTTGTCACGATCCTGCTGATCGACGTCCCGATCATCCAGGAGATGGCGATCGCAGCCAGCGTCGGTGTGGCCTCGATCATTCTTACGAACCTCGTACTGTTGCCGCTGTTGCTGTGCACCCTGCAGCTGGACCCCGGTTATCACGATCGCATCATGGCGAGAGCCAGGCAGCTTGATCCCGTGTGGAAGAGCCTGTCGCGGGTGGCTGTGCGGGGGCCCGCCGGGATCATCATTCTTATCTCCCTGGTGCTGTTTGCTTTCGGCGCCTGGAAGGGCTCGGACGTGAAGATCGGCGATCTGCACGCAGGGGTCCCTGAGCTGAGGCCGGATTCCCGGTACAACGTCGACAGCCGCATGATCACGCAGAAATTCTCTATTGGCGTCGACCTGATTTCCGTCATCACGGAAACCGGCCCGGACGGCTGTATCGATTACGGCAAGATGGAGGCCATGGACAATTTCGCCTGGCACATGGCGAACGTGGAAGGCGTTCAGGACGTGATTGCGCTGCCGCAGGTGCTCAAGGTGGTGAACGCCGGGTGGAACGAGGGTTACCCCAAATGGCGTGTGCTCTCCCGGGATCCCCAGGTGCTGGTTCAGTCGGGCGCCCGGATCGAGACCAGCACGGGCCTGCTGGATCGGGTTTGCAGCGCCATGCCCGTCATGATGTTCACCACCGATCACAAGGCCGAAACCATCAATCGCGTGGTGGACGAGGTCAAGGCCTATCGAGAGGCC